>ERZ840096.4-NODE-4-length-492861-cov-19.828681_pt1 | contig 492861 bp, 434 predicted proteins | sample MGYA00519878_ERZ840096 | MGnify/ENA primary metagenome ERZ840096 (study PRJEB31850, sample SAMEA3708865) | human gut metagenome | biome: human gut; feature: human-associated habitat; material: faeces | place: China | collected 2014 ... | reverse complement strand
TATGATAGGGGTCTCCAAAACCTTTGGTGGGAGTTCGATTCTCTCATCCCCTGCTAGAAAGCCTTGAAAACACTGAGTTTTCAGGGCTTTATTTTTTTAGGTAGGCAATGAAGTGGGCAAACTAAACGAAAGGAGAATGAACCATATTCATATAAAGATAGCTCTATAATTGTCGGACAAGGCATAATGTATTAGAAGAGTTATGTATGTTGATAACAGAGAGGCGGTTGTGCCACAGATGAATTATGTGGTTGTATTTAATATTGATGGAAATGTTGTGAATGTTCTAGTTTTTTTTCATCGACTTGAGAACTATTCACACAAAATATAAATAGCAGAACTTGTGAACAAAAAGGTTTCTAAAGCATGGTTGACCAGATAGTTAGTTTCTGATAAGAAAGATTAGATTGTTGAACAATAATTAGCATTGACTTGCACAGGAAGTGCGGAAGTATAATTTATATAATCGGGGAGATACTAAGCATATATCAGCAGATGATTGACACATATTTGTTAGAAGAAAGGGTGGTTATTATGATGTCATTATCAAATGCAGCGGATGGATTTTGTTCAACAATCGCATGGAACTGTGCAGATAAAGCATTATTTGGAGATTGTCCGTTAGATACGGGGGATGAGGTTCAGGTGGTATCATCGTTTTTCGGAAATGTCATCGTCCGGGTACACGGAAGATGCCTTGCAATTACCAAGGATGCGGCAGAGCGGATCAAGATGTGCCAGCCGGACGCACAGTAAGAGATAAAATTTATAACTGTTCTTGAAGTCGTGGGCAAATGTTTTATTGTGTAAATGTTAAATGAAAATGAGTTGGTTGAAATAATAAATAATATATATTATTATTATTTATATATCAATAATTTGGAGGGAGACATTTACGAAAGAAAAAGAAGTATTTTATTATTATGTGCATTATTGATCATTGCACTCATACTGCCATGTAGTGGAAGCGAGACAGCATCTAAGTTTACTAAAAAGCAAAGGCAACATACAAGAAGTGTTTGGATAAATATTTTTATAAGACAAATGGTAAATCTTTAAAGTTTAAATATTATTATAAAGGAAAGCTTAGAAGTGAAAGTACAAAGAGTGACCAACATGGTATATATACACGTATAACAAAAATGTCTGATAAAGCATTTGTAGATGAATTTGATGGACATAGGGGCTTATATGTAAAAACATATTTTAAAAAGACCAAATCGGGTGGAACAGAGGTCGCGAAATATAGCACAAGGATGGATCCGGTAACGTATAAAACAATAAACGAGTATTATGTAAATGGTAAGAGAACAACAAAAAAAGCTTATCAGAAAAAAGTAAAATCATTAGGAAAGTTAAAAAAAATTACATATCAGAATTATAATGATGTCTGGTAAAATGGGAATATATTTAATATGAATACAAACGCCTGCCATTGGATTGAATAAGAACCAATGGCAGGCGTTTGTATTACCTGTGCGAGGACAGTAAGCTAAAGTCTGTATTTATACAATGTGCTCTGATAATTGCCCACGATATAAATATTATTTTGTAATAAAGGTGCTGTAGATTGCTTTGATTGCTGTCTCGAAGTCACGGTTTTCAACACCGATGATGATGTTAAGCTCAGAAGAACCCTGATCGATCATCTTGATATTGATGCCCTTGTTTGCGAGAGCAGTGAAAAGCTTACCTGCTGTACCGCTGGCTGACTTCATACCACGACCTACAACCGCGATCAGTGCAAGACCGGATTCAATCTCAACAGAATCTGGTTCTGCCAGACGATGGATAGCAGATACAACGCTCTGTTCCTTATCGATGAATTCGTCTGCATGAACAACGATGGTCATAGTATCAATGCCGGATGGCATATGCTCGAAGGAGATATTGTTCTCTTCAAATGCCTGAAGAACCTTACGGCCGAAGCCGATCTCTGAATTCATCATTGCTTTTGTAATGAAGATCGTACAGAAATCTTTCTTTCCGGCAATACCTGTTACAACATAATCCTGCTTCTGGCAGGTACTTTCAACGATCCATGTTCCTGCATCTTCCGGTGCATTTGTATTCTTGATATTGATAGGAATACCACAGCTTCTTACAGGAAAGATAGCGTCCTCGTGGAGAACGGAAGCGCCCATGTAGGATAACTCACGAAGCTCGCGGTATGTGATATATTTGATCGGCTTTGGATCCGGAACGATTCTTGGGTCGGCTACAAGGAAACCGGATACATCTGTCCAGTTCTCATATACATCTGCACGGCTGGCTCTTGCAACGATAGAACCTGTTACATCGGAACCACCACGAGAGAAGGTCTTAACATTTCCATCTTTACCCATTCCGTAGAAGCCGGGGATAACGGCGCGTTCATTTTGAGCGAGACGCTCGGTCAGACGCTTGTATGTCTTATAATCATTCAGATTTCCTTCTTCGTTGAAGAAGATGACTTCTGCCGAATCGATAAATGGAATACCAAGGTAAGCTGCCATGACTTTACCGTTTAAGTATTCACCTCTGGATGCAGCATAATCGCTCTGAGGATTCTCGGCGAGGTTCTTTTTGATCTCCGCAAAATCGTCATCCAGACTGAAATCCTTCAGCTCAAGACCTGTGATGATCTCATCATATCTTGCTTTGATCGCCTTTAATTCTTCGTCAACATCATTGCCTTCGCTGGCGGTCTGATATGCATGAAGTAACATATCGGTTACCTTAGTATCTCCATCAAATCTTTTTCCCGGAGCAGAAGGAACAACATATACACGGCTATCATCTGCATGGATGATTTTACCGACCTTCTTGAACTGCTCTGCACTTGCCAGGGAACTTCCACCAAATTTAACAACTTTCTTCATAATAAACTCCTGCATTTTTATTTTTATTTACAAATTATCTCTATCTTAATATTATTGTGCCGATTAGACAAGGAAAAAATGTGATTTTTTTGAATTTTGAATGATCGAATAAAAACCTCTTGTATAATGGTTTTGTTTTAGGCAAAATGTTGAACCTTTTCAGAAATAATCTGAGATTTTTAATAGATGAAATATAAGAATATGGATTTCACACGTAAATTGTGCAAAATGACTGAAACAGCTGAAAAAATTCGTTATCTCCAAATGTGAAAAAATGCTGTACTTCCTTGAATTTGCTTGTTTTCTATACTAGAATAGCAGTCGAAAAGGTAGCATAATGCCCAAATGGCTAGAAGATTGAGGTGATAATGTGATTGATTATTATAAGTGTCAGTATCATTTTAACGCCAGCCATAGCTTTGATGGCAATAAAGAACAGGCACACAGTCATACATTTACGATGATACTGTATATTCGTAATCTTTCTGGCCGAGATATGGATTTTAAACGGCTTGACAGAATGATAGAGATTTTTCTCGGCAGATATGAGGGCTTATATCTGAATGAACTTTCCTGTTTTGCCGGGAATGCAAGTATAGAGGCAATCGGAGATTATTTTTACGAACAATTAAAGATAAAATTATCGGAATTGAATGCGGAGCTGATGCAGCTTGATATAGGGGATACACCACTTGGTGTGTATCAGGTGTGTGATCGCATTTTGTTACCGACGGTTAATGAGAGACGGAGCAGAGAAAATCTGGAGGCAATCTTGTTCTATAAGAAACAGATGTTAGACCAGAAAAAATAGATAGGGACTCATTCGGATAAGATGGGTCTTTTTTGTGTGGAATGTCATAAAACAGACAGAAAGAAGGCATGTATGATGAGACATAAGAAAATCTGTAAAAAAATAATAGCTGTAGGGATAGCGGTATTGTTGATCGCTGTTTCCTGTATGCCAATGACAGGAATGAGGAGTCAGGCAGCAACGTTTGAAGATAATGGAAATACAGTAGATATATATACGGATAATGATTATTTGTGTATTCGGTATAATGGAAGCTGGTCAGGATATCTGAATGAGCGTTTTGACTTGTCGGCAGACGGAGTGTCATTGGATCGATTGAATGCGATCATATTGAATAATGAAAATAATGGAGACGGAAGTTCATTTTCAGTAAAGGATGCTTGGAGTGCGGAAATCAGCGGGGCTTCCGGAACGGTTACAAATACCGGAAAAAAACAATATTACGGATATGAATTTATGACATGGAAGATTCAGGTTCCACTTGATACTTATGAGGCTTTTAATCTTGATACGCTGAAGGTAACATATAAAGGGCAGAGCACGGAAGTTGCGATTGGTACAAAGAATACTACGGAAGAAGCTTCTACAGAAAATACGGAAGAAATTACATCTGCTACAGAGAAGGACTCAACGGAAGAAATTCTGACGACCGAAGATACAACTGAAACTGAAAAAAATGATACAACAGTTCCCAGGACAACGGAACAGGGTGTTACTGAAGCAGTAAGTGAAGATACTACTGCAGACAGTACTGATGAGAGCACAACAGAGATATCCGGTACGGAATCAGAAGACAGCAGTGCAACAATTCCTGAGACTACATCGGAGGATAACAATAATGCAAGCACTACCGGAGAAATGACGGACGAGGCAACAACAGAAACAACAGGCGGAATCCATGTAGGCGGCAATATCCAGATCGATGGATATTATGATGATTGGGAAGGAAGACCGAAGACGGAGATTACATATTCCAGTAATAACAAACAGTGTAATCATTATGGTCAGCTTGCATTAGACGGGGATACCTTATATGGCCATTTTAAGATGAATGAATTATATACCTCCGGTATGCAGCTTCAGATCTGGTATCTGACGATCAACGGCAAGACATTTGCCATGCAGATCCAGCCGGAAAAGAACGGAAATATCGACTGGAGTACGCAGGCTCCGAGATCAGAAGGAATCCATACTAACTTGAAAGCTTTTATCGGATATGGAAATAATAATGAATGTGACAGTAAAGTAGCATATACAGTGTATGATGCAGAACATAAGGATAATACGCCGGGAGATGAGGTGGAATTCTCGCTCAGTCTGAAACGTCTGGCAGAATTAACAGGTATTCCTGCGGATGAGATGGGAACTATCACGATCCAGAATCCGAATATCGGAGGTCAGGGTGTGTCGATTGCCGGATCTTCTACAGGACCGGTCGTAGGTGTGTTGATCGCTCTGTTACTGGCAGCAGGCTATGTTGCAAAGAAAAGAAAGGATAAAAGGTAGAGGATGAACTGGCTGGTATTTGTCTGTCTTCTTGGTTGGATCTATATATTAACAGTATTATATCGGGCAAAATTGAATTTCTGGTATTATATCTGCGGAAGTGTGGGATTGTTTATTTTCAGTCTGATACTGATAGAACCGTATGTCGTAGTTCCGCTTCAAAAGGCTGTCTCTGCTGTTGCCGGTGTGATCGGTGGGCTGACGCATCTCTATGATTCTTATTTTCAGCAGGGGATTCTGTTTATCCAGAATGGCGGAACCAGTCTGTCCTTATATATTGATTTTGAGTGTTCCGGTGTGATCGAGATGCTGGCGTTTCTTGCACTGCTCTGGTTCTTTCCGGTTTATGACAAATATGAGAGAGTGGTTGTAAGTATGATCGGAGTGATGGCGATCTTCTTCGCAAATGTACTTCGAATCTTCTTTATCTGCCTGTTAGTTCATATATGGGGCATCGATATGTATTTCTTTGCACATACGATATTTGCCAGAATCCTGTTCTATGGATGTACAGTATTCCTGTATTTCTATGTATTCACGAAACCACAGATTGTCAGACAGAAGGTAGGTGCATTCCGTTATGACAGCAATTAAAAATATGCTTATGTCTTCCGTGATCTTCTGGGTGGCATGGATCGTCATTCCGTTGATCATGGAAGTGATCCCAACAGTCGGGAATTTTATCATCCTGTTAAAACGCAGGATCATGAAGAAGAAATATAAGCCGTTATCCCACTATCCGGAGGTATCTCTGATCGTTCCGGTCTATAATTCGGCTGAAACCCTGTATGCCTGTGTGCAGTCGATCTATCAATCGAATTACCCGAAGGATAAGATATTTGTTCTGCTTGTCAATAATATGAGTCAGGATAACAGCTTTGAGATATACAGCAAATGTCAGAAGGATTTCCCGAATCTCTCGATCAATTGGATGAATTCGAAGCAGGGAAAATCCAAAGCCCTTAATCTGGCATTGTTTAACTGCCAGGGTAAATATATTATCCATATTGACAGTGATGGAATGTTAGAACCGGATGCTATCAGAAATATTGTAACAATGTTTGAGAATGAACCGGAAGTTCACAGCCTGACCGGAACAGTACTGACGAATCCGGAGTTGATCGATCAGACGAATCGGTGCGCTTTACGGTTACTGCAGAAGATGGAGTTTGGTGAATATTGTCAGGCATTTCTATCCGGCCGTAATTTCCAGTCGGAGCTGAACAGTATCTTTACTCTGTCGGGTGCTTTTTCGGCGTTCCGTAAATCTGCGATCATGAAGACGCAGTTATATAATACGGATACCCTGTGCGAGGATACTCATGTAACTTTTCAGGTACGGTTTCAGATGAAGAAGCGTGTGGCACTTTGTCCGAATGCAATCTTTTTTGTAGATCCGATCGAGAGCTTGAATAAACTGTATGTTCAAAGGCAGCGGTGGCAGAGCGGTGAGCTGGAAGTGCTTCATATGTTCCGAAAGGATAAGATGAACATTGGCAGGAGTTTCTTTAAAGATTTCGTCATGCGGATCCTTGTGTATGATCATACGTTTGCGTTCCCTCGGATGATCTGGTATTTTGCGATTATCTGTCTGGCATTTATCAATTATCCGATGAAGCTTATTGTGACATCGCTCGTATTCTTATTCTTTTTATACAGTATGGCCAACTTCCTGTTGTATATCTGTATTATTCTGTTTTTAAAGGATTTTCCGTATTTGAGAAAATATTATGCAAGGAAATGGTATCTGATCTTTTTACTTCCGCTGTTTAATTTTATTGTATTCTGGTTCCGGTTTGCAGGAATTATTAATTCAACCAGAAAAACAAGAACATGGCGGACAAGAGACCTGCATGAAGAATGGAATGACTTTAAACAGGTCGTGATGCATGATTTTGCAGGAGCACACCGGGTGCTGGAGAAGATCAGAGATGAGGTAAATACCAGTGAATAAAGAGAAAAAACAATCATGGATCAAAAAACTGTATACATCACCGAATCGGAGAACTTTCTCGATATCAGTAACCGTGATCCTGTTTATCATGATATTTATGGGCTGTATCTGTTATGAGCTGTTACAGAACCGGGAAGCAGTGATACAGGCGTATGAGGATAATCAGGAGGACTATCTACAGTTATTAGCCTACAACATTCAGTCGGTTCAGAAGTCAGGAAAAGATGCGGAGGTTCTTGCTTTTTTACAGGAGCAGACTGTTTCCTCCGGAGAGAGGTTCTTGGTATATACAAGAGATTCGGAAGTGCTGTGGGCAAAGAATGAGAATACAACGAATACATTAGGTAAATATGCAGAGATCACAGAATTCTGGAAGATGATACGTGAGCAGGATGTTGTGGTGGATACAGTCAGATGGACGGTCGGACAGGAAGAATGTACGATCAGTGTGGTGTCTGATACGGATAGTATTCTGGAACGGACATTTACAATAAAGCATGGCTATTATATTGTAATTGCAACAGGACTTGTAAGTGTTGTTCTGCTCGGTCTGTTGATTGCATTGTTGGAATCCTGGAACAAGGCGGAGAAAAATCTGAAGGGTACGAAAAAAGAACTGGACAAACGTAACCGGAAGCTCGAAAAGGTGACGAGCAATGCCGGGAATATGGGGTTTGAAAAGGCTTTAGATGACGAGATGGCAAAGAATATCTATGTGCAGAATCAATATAACAGCTCACATGAATTCTATGATAATAATTTTCTTCGTATCATGCTTCAGAAATCGGATGATGAGGCGTTAAAACCGATCCATTATATGTTCATTCATCTGGACATGATGGATCGTTATTACAGCAGACAGGAGATTTTTCATTTTATGAGGAAAATCCGTTCCAGACTTCACCAAAACGAGATCATGGGTGAGGTGAAGAAAGGATTTTTTGTTATTCTGCTTTACAGGCTGGACGAACAACAGGCAAAAGACAGGGCGGATGAGATTTACCGGTACTGTATCCGAAAGTCCGAGAATGCATATCGCTCGATACGATATGACTTAATCGATGTTGGGATAAAAAAACCGATGGATGTGTACGATGCTTATACCAGAAAGCAGGAGGAGGTGTAGCGGAATGAGATATCAACAGTATAAATTCAAATTCTATATGGATGCCAGGCATGCTATCTATATCGGTGGAAAATTAGGCGAAGTACATCCGCATACCTGGGAGATCGTTCTGCATGTGGTGAAGGGAAAGGAGAATTTTGAACCATTTCATATACTTGAAAAGGCAGTTGAGGAATTTCTGGAACCTTTTCAGAATAATTATCTGAATGATATAAAGCCGTTTGATATATTAAATCCAACGATCGAAAACGTATGCCTGTATTTTAAAGAAAAATTGCAGGAGATATTAAATGCAATGGGATGGATCTTCCTGATGATCGAGATGAGTGAGACACCGGGAAGAACATATGTGATCAGTATGCTGGATGAGCAGGAGATGGAGCAGAATCAGACGGTGCAGACGCTTACAGACCTGATCTTAGATGAGATAAAACATATTGGAGAGTAAGAAATATGACAGACAGTCACAAGAGAATTCGGAAAAACTGCATATGTATAAGTATCCTGTTACTTGCAGGTGCAGGGCTTGTACTGTATCTTGTGCTATCAGGATATGAGCCGTCCGGTGGTGATATCTGGGGACATCTCTATAAGTCGCAGGAAATGTATGAGAGCCTGAAAAAAGGGAATGTCTTTCCGTTGTTCTCCCCATACTGGTATAACGGAATCCAGCTTTTCAGATATTGGGGACCGCTCTCTTATTATATTATGGCGGGACTGATGTTTCTTACAGGGGGCGATCTTCTTCTGGCTTACAGGCTGCTTGCCTTTGTTATATTCGTAGTCGGTGGACTTCCGTGGATTCTCTGGGGGATCCATGAGAACCGCAGAGTGCTTGGAACCTTCTTCGGACTGCTCTGGTTCTTTATGCCGGAGCATATCAGAATTTATTTTACAGCGGGAAATCTGCCACAGATGGTGACGACGATGCTTGTACCATATGCGATCTGGTTCTTATGGCTCTATGTAAGAAAGAAGAATAATTGTGCAGCTGTCGGATTGTTTGTTTGTATGACATTGATGAGTTTTACGCATCTGATGGTTACTGCGATCATGGGCGTATCTGCATTTTTATATCTGCTGATCGATCAGATATGGAATAAGAATACTAGAAGAAAAATATTTGCTCTTATCTATATGATCTGTGGAATCCTGACAGCGGGTATATGGGTGATTCCTTCTTTAAAAGGCGGGCTTGTGACGTCAGAGAGTGGAGACGGAAGTGTTATGTCAACTTTGATTTATCCACTTACGACGTCATTAAATCCATTTAAACGTCTGAGTGCAGGAAATGACAGCTTTTATTTCGGACTGGCAGCAGTAATTATCGCGATAGCCGGAATCCTGCTTGCAAGAGGCGGAAAGAAAGCCGGTTTTGTATTTTTACTGATCATGCTTGCCTGTACAACGCCTGCTGCATACCGGATACTGGTAAAGCTTCCGTTCAGCCAGTTGTTCTGGATGACCCGGTTTGCGCCGATGATCTATGGTTTTTTCTTCAGTGCATGTCTGGAATGGGTTCGCTTGAAGAAAAAATATTGTGTGCTTCTGGCTGCACTTCTGTGTGTAGACAGTATATCATGTATGAATCTGGATTTTTACAGCGTTGCTACATCAGATGAAACAAAAATGGAGATGCAGCAGCTTACGGAACTGACAGACCAGCGGACGGCTGTTATCGATAAGAGTTCTTATGGTTCTTATCCATCTTATGGAATCAGTGGCAGCAGTCATACGATGTACACGTATGGCTGGGCTTGGCAGGGTGCTGAGACAGGAGATAATATTGTTCTGTTAAATGAAGCGCTTGACCGAAAATACTATCGTTTTCTGTTTGATCGGGCAGTAGAGCTTGGGGCTGATACGGTTCTGATACGGAAGAGTGATCTTGAGAAGCAGGATATCACAATCTCTGATATTGAGCAGGATGCGGCAGCCAGCGGTTATTCTATGGTGCAAGAAATGACGATTGCATATACTTATAAACGTGAGACACCAGAGAACTTTGGAACGGTCACCGGATACTATGGGCTTGCAATCGGAAAATATGCAAATGAAATGACTCTGCTTTATCCGGCATTTGTGGCAGGAAGCTCGGATGTGATTGAGGATTATTCAGTGGAAGAATTGAGCCGGTATGATACTTTGTTCTTAACCGGATTTGAATACAGGAATCAGAGTAAGGCAGAAGCGATACTTACGGACGTGGCGGCAGCAGGTACCAGAGTTGTGATCGACAGTACCCATGTTCCGGCTAATAAGAGTAATAAACAGGAAATGTTTCTCGGTGTATTTGCACAGCAGATCCATTTTGATGAACGGTATCCGGTTCTTTCTTATCAGAACAGCGAGATCCGAAGTGATGACTTTGCGGAGGAAGACAGGGATTTTAGTACAGCTTATATAACCGGAACCGATACCGAGATCGGAACGTTTCAGATGGGCGATCAGAAGCTGACGTTTTTAGGTATGAAAGATGATCTGCCAAATGTATATTTCCTCGGACTGAATCTGATGTATGAAGCTGTTAGCAGGAAGGATGCGGCACTGGTTGACATCTTAAATGATGTGCTCGGGATATCAAATGAACAGCTTCCGGACAGAGAACTTGTTCCAATCACAATAGCTTATAAAGAAGATGGACTATCGATCGATGTTGATGCGGATTTTGATCAGGAAACAGGTGTCAATACGTCGATTGCGGCACAGGACATATTTACATCTGATCAGGAGATTTCCGAGCAGATGAATCTTCTTGTTGTGCATGAGAGGCATACAGAGATTTCCTTTGTATATCCTATGTTTGTACCGGGAATTATTATCACGATATCAGGATTTATATGTTTTATACTGTGCATATGTATGGATGTACGCGACAGAAGAAAGCATATTGTTTAACAGACCGGACAAGAGAGCATTGCAGGATAGACGGAATAAAAGGGTATTGTCGGACAGACCGGCTGCCGATTGTGTATTTGCGTCTGTTATGATAAAATGAGTAGAACAGGAATAATACCGGATGAATACTCCAATTATAAACAGGATGAAAATACAGAAAGGGAACGGTGTGTATGGAGCGAAATACGAAAAAAGTCAGTGATTCAATGGTAGAGCAGGTTTTTCAGGTGCGGCCGGAGCATTTAAATGGTGCCGGACGATTATTTGGCGGACAGTTAATGGCATGGATTGATGAAGTTGCAGGTCTTGTTGGGATTCGTCATTCAAATGGAGATGTGATCACAGCCTCGGTTGATAATCTGAAATTCATGCGAGGTGCTTATCTGAAGGATCTGATCGTATTAGTAGGCCGTATTACCTATGTTGGACATACCTCGATGGATGTCCGTGTGGATACTTATATCGAGGATCACAGAGGAATCCGGCGCTCGATCAATCGAGCGTATCTGACATTGGTGGCTGTCGATGAAAATGACAAACCAAGACCGGTTCCGGGGCTGACACTTGAGAACGAAAGTGAACAAGCAGAATGGCTGGCAGGAGAGAAACGGAGAGAACTCAGAGGACAGAGACGTAAAGAAGGTTTTTAGATAAGCCGGGGGTATGAATATGGCAAATATATTAGACTATCTGGAATGGCGGGGTGATCTGCCGTTTGAGACATCGGCTTTTAATGAGGTGGATGCAGTTGTATTTTCAAGATTTTCATATATACCGTTTGAGGGGATCGTGCCGGATGATTTTAATCATACTGTCACGGTAGCAGAGGCGGCAGAGCGTTTCTTAGGAGATGCGGAGCGCATGACACAGGTGATTTATGAAGATGATCTGAAGCTGCTTGCTGCAATGGGAGCAAGCCGACGATTTGGTGATCTGCTCTTATGCGGTTATGTGAATCAGTTGGATGAGGAGATACAGAAACAGTTTTCAGCAATCACAGTAAAAATATTTGACGATGTAAGCTGTGTGGTATATCGAGGAACCGATAAAACAGTTGTCGGTTGGCGGGAGGATTGTAATATGGCATTTCTTTCACCGGTTCCGTCCCAGCGGACAGCAGTCGAGTATTTGCGGCAGGCAGCAGAACAGATACCAGGAACATTCCTGCTGTGCGGACATTCCAAAGGCGGAAATCTTGCAATCTATGCAGCAGCAACCTGTGAACGTACTCTGCAGGATAGGATTCTGAAGGTATGCAGTATGGATGGTCCGGGATTTGAACCAAATGTGTTAGAGCTTGCCGGTTACAACCGAATGCTATCACGGATGATCACATACATACCACAGAATTCCGTAGTGGGGATGCTGCTTGAGCACAGAGAGAAATATGTCGTGATCCGAAGTATGCAGGAGGGCTTCATGCAGCATGATGTTTATAGCTGGGAGGTTTTTGGACCATCCCTGATCCATGAGGAGAGGATCACAGATGAATGTCGTGTGTTAAATGCTTCCTTAAAAGAATGGATCGACAATATGGACTACGACCAGCGCAGGCAGTTCGTAAATTCCCTGTTTGACCTGCTGGATGAATGTGATGCGAAGACCACGGATGATCTGCAAAATAACTGGCATAAGGATATCGGAAGGATTCTGACCTCGATCAAGAAGATGGACGAAGCCAACCGAAAAGTCGTCAGCCAGACAATCCTGTCGCTGTTAAAGATCACAAGAAAGAATGTATCAAACAGATCAGAAGATTAGAAAATGCCATATACAGGCGAGAAAGATTTAACTTTATTTATTTGTTCTGCCTGAGACGAAGTGCACAGCCCGGAAAGGAGGGGGGAGGGCTTATACACTTCGTCTCTTTATAAGATTAGTGTTAACTTCAATTTTGATCGGCATATACTGTTTGCTGTTAATAACAGAAATCAGTCGTTCTACTGCCATTTTTCCCATGTATTTAACAGGAACATTAACGGTTGTCAGATTTGGCTCCAGATAAGTGCACATCGGTACATTATCAAAGCCCACGATGGCAATATCCTCCGGAATACGATAACCGCGTTCTTTAAATGCTTTCATAGCACCGGCGGCGATCAGATCATTATCTGCAAAATAAGAATCAGCAATCGGTTCGTTATTATCTAATATTGCGAGCATCTCTGCATGTGCGCCATCCATATATGGCGGAAGCTGATGCACGATAGCTTTTGATGCGGCAAAACCTGCCATTCGAAGTGCCTGATAATATCCGTCGGCTCGTTCTTCAAAATTATGGATGCTGTAAGAAGAGTGTAGGTAGCCCGGCATCTTCTGGCGGCGCTGAATCAGGAAATGAGTTGCCTGCTGGGCGCCCTGTACATTATTAATATTGACACAGTCCATCTTTACGCTGTTGAAGTAGGTATCGACCACCACGATTGGAAGCGTCAGATATACAAATGGGAAGAAATCCTCTTTGTACATCTCTGTACCCAGTAAGATAACACCGTCACATTCCGATTTGATGATGTGGTTTAACTGGTTGGTGACACTTTCGGCAGCATATTCATAAACGTGGTGTGAATATAGGCGATAGCCATTTGCGCTGCAATTCTCATTAATGCTCTCAATCAGAACATCGAAGAAAGAGTTGTTTGAAATAACAGCTCCATGCTTCCTATATATAAGAAGATAGATTATTCCGGATGATTTCGATGGTTTCTTGATCTTTGTAAAATCATAAGCATAATTGTGTGCAGTTTCCAATACACGCTTTCGTGTCTCCGTGCTTACACCCGGCTTATCATTTAATGCCATGGATACGGCGGCTTCAGACAGATTAAGTATTTTAGCAAGTTCTTTAGCTGTAATTGACATGAAATACACTCCCTTCATATATGAATTAAGTTCCCGATTAATTGAATTATCATAAGCTGTATTATAGTCGTTAAACCTTGCATTCAGAAGAAAGTAATAATGCATTCTGTCTGTATTGTAAAAACTGCACAAGATATAATCGAAAATTCAAAAAATATGCGGTTCTTTTTGGTATGTTTTCATTATACATAAAATGAAAATAAAAGCAATATTAAGTTTTGAATTAAGTTAATGATTAAGTTAATTATACTTAATTTACACTATTAATTAAGTTATCGGAGGCATATAATCAGCTCATAACAAACGAACAGACAAAAAACGACAAAACGAAATATAAGAAAAGGACAAGGAGGATATAACATGGATAAGATTAAAATTGGTTATGCACCGACACGAAGAAGTATTTTCTCAGCACCGGATGCTGTAAAGTACAGAGGACTGACAGCAGAGAGATTTACAGAGCGAGATCGGAATTATGCCATGTGCAGTAAACGCACTGTTAAATGATGAAGGTATTCCGGTTGTATGTGAGACTGATATTCACGGAGCGATCACCTCACTGATGGTTGAGGCAGCAGGTATGGGAGAGTCAAGAAGCTTTTTTGCGGACTGGACGATCCGTCATCCTGACAATCCAAATGGTGAGCTGCTTCAGCACTGTGGACCATGGCCGATCTCAATCGCAAAGGAAAAAGCAAAGCATGGTGATGTATCACTGGTTCGTTTCGACGGAGATAACGGAGAGTATTCTCTCTTACTTGAAAATGCAAAAGGAATCGACGGACCAAAAGGAATGGAAACTTACCTTTGGGTAGAGGTTGAGAACATTAAGAGACTGGAAGCAAAGATTGTTGAGAAGAATCAGCCGCTCTTTACATATATAAGAGAAAGTCTTCCGGAGGCAGAAGAATCCATGATCTCTCATATGGCATTAAAGGAAATGTCAAAGAACGTGAAATTTGCAATTCGGACAGGTGAATTTACACCATATCCAAATATTATCCTTACAGCAGGAGTCACATTTCCTGCATAAATAATAACGACAGAAAAATACAGATTTTGGAGGTGAATGATGAAAGTTTTAAATATTGGTTCCATGAACCTTAATTATGTCTACAGTGTCGATCATATCATCGCACCGGGTGAGACACAGGCAACCTACGGTATGAATGTATTCCTCGGAGGAAAAGGAATTAATCAGTCCATTGCACTTGCAAAGGCAGGCGTAGATATCTATCATGGCGGAATGATCGGAGAAGACGGACAGGTATTCTTGGATGCATGCAGAGAATATGGTGTGCATGATGAATTTATCCATACGATCGATGAGAAGACCGGACACACGATCATTCAGGTAGACAAGAATGCACAGAACTGCATTCTGCTCTTTGGAGGAGCAAATCAGAGTCTGACAGAAGAATATATAGATGAAGTATTAGAACATTTTGAAGCCGGAGATATTCTGTTACTTCAGAACGAAGTTAATAAGCTGGATTATATCATTGACCGGGCATATGACAGAAAGCTTGTGGTCGCACTTAATCCATCTCCATATAATGAAAAGATTGAAGTTTGTGATCTTTCAAAGATCAGCATCTTCCTGTTAAATGAGATCGAAGGAGCACAGATCACAGGACTGACAGAGCCGGATGATATACTTGCTTCCATGAGAAAGCGTTTCCCGGAAGCAAAGATCGTACTGACACTTGGCAAAGATGGCGCAAGGTATTCAGACAAGGACTGTGAGTATGAACAGCCGATCTTTCCAGTAAAAGCAGTTGATACGACAGCAGCAGGAGATACCTTTACCGGATATTTCCTCGCAGGACTGATCCGCGGCATGGAGATACCGGATATCTTAAGAATGAGTGCGAAGGCATCTTCTATAGCAGTAACCAGAAATGGAGCCGTTCAGTCAATTCCAAAGAGAGAAGAAGTAGAGGCAGCATTGTCGGCAGACTGATACAGCAGATAAAGGAGAAAACAAAGCATGAAATTGCATGTATGCATACAAAAGCAAAGCATGAATGACATGCCTGTAAATAAAAAGAAAATAAAGCGAGGTAAAGGAATATGAAATTTTTTATTGATACAGCAAATGTAGATGACATCAGAAAAGCGAATGACATGGGAGTGATCTGTGGTGTAACAACCAACCCATCTCTGATCGCAAAAGAAGGCAGAGATTTTAATGAAGTTATCAAAGAGATCACAACAATTGTAGATGGTCCTATTAGTGGAGAAGTAAAGGCAACAACTGTAGATGCAGAAGGCATGATCAAAGAAGGAAGAGAGATCGCAGCGATCCACCCAAATATGGTTGTTAAGATCCCTATGACAGTTGAAGGCTTAAAGGCAGTCAAGGTGTTATCGGCAGAAGGAATCAAGACAAACGTAACTCTGATCTTTACGGCAAATCAGGCGCTTCTTGCAGCAAGAGCAGGTGCATCTTATGTATCTCCGTTCCTTGGAAGATTAGATGATATCAGCACAACAGGTATCAACCTGATCGAAGATATCGTAACAATATTTGACAATTATGGTTTAGATACAGAGATCATCGCAGCCTCTGTAAGAAATCCTATCCACGTTACAGACTGTGCTCTTGCAGGTGCACATATTGCAACTGTACCATACAAGGTAATCGAGCAGATGACAAAGCACCCGTTAACAGATCAGGGTATTGCAAAGTTCCAGGCAGATTACAAGGCTGTATTTGGCGAATAAAAGTTATTTAGATTTATCAGAGGTTGGAGAATACAATGAATAAATTAGAACTTCAGAAAACTGCTGTAGAGGTTCGTAAAGGAATCGTATCAGCCGTACATTCTGCAAAAGCAGGACATCCGGCCCGGCAAAAGACCTGCTTCATAAGTGTGAACTCGACGCAGAGGGCATCTATAAGCAGATTAAAGCAGCATTATAGGTATATTCATTTATTCTTATAGTTCCTTTTTATATATTTCCTTTTTAAAGAGCTTATTGTAGATGTTTGAATAAAATGTTACAATAAGCTCGATTTTTTACTTTATAGGATAAGATGTCCTATAAAGTAAAAAACTATAGGAAAGGTGGTGAGAGAGAAAATTGGCAGAGTATAGGAATAATTACCGTCAGAGGGAAAACAGATCTGTATATGGGGAGACGAATTCCAGACGAAAGTCATATGGGAAAAACGGCAACTATACGGGAAATTCCGGAAAACCGAGAGAACAGAGATCAAGCCAAAAGCCATATTATAATGACCTGCGTATAGCAGAAAATGACAGAACTTATGTAGAATATTCCAAACTCAGACGAAAGATCATGGCAGATGATAACGTCAAATATATCTGTTCCAGAAATGAGAATGTGATTCATGATAAATGCTGTATCCTGGCGAGAAATATTAAGGACAGCGATCTGAAATATCTGGTCAATTATCCAAAGTGGATGAAACAATGTCCGAGATGTGCAATAGAAACATATATTCATATCGGGGCATTGGATCCTGAAAAAACAGTGGATTATGAGAATTTATTTAAGCGCATGATGATACCGGTTGACATGCTGAGACATATGTATGTTGACTGTGAGATGAAAACAAAAGTAAATGGGGATACATTGACGGTATGGCATAATGAAGATACCTGGAAGATTGTTTTTCTGGATCATCCGGGAAATGTCAGACTACTGCATAATAATTATCATGTGAAAGATGGGCATCGTGTATTTGAAAAAGGATTTCATATCCAGAGTGAATTTACATCCAATACCAAGATAAAATATGCCATTGAAAATATTGAAACATATTCGTGGAGTATGCACCGCGTGCATGAGAGAGAAGCTGTGCTGGAAAAGAAAAAGAATGAAAGTGAAAAACAGGGATTCTGGTCACGGGTGGCACAGGCATTGCATCTTGCATTTCATAAGCAGGAAGAGGATGGAGTTAAAGATCAGACGGATGATACCAGAAAAGAAGATCCGACTGATTTTCAACTGGATTTTTCAGATTTTAATTTTGTAAAGAAGTTTGGTTATCCGGATAATGGTACCAGATGTATCTATGTCTGGAAGACAAAAAACGGGATATATCAATGGCAGATCGGAGAATATGTATCAAAGAAACGGCAGTTTGTGATCAAATTTTCAGATCAGACCTTTATAACGGACTGGCGGAAAGTAATCGCATGGAAATATATATGGAAAGGTGACCTGAACTGGTCTTATGGTGAAAAAAATGAAGAGGACACTGATCGTAATTGATATGCAGAATGATTTTATTGATGGTTCACTTGGTACGAAAGAAGCAGAGGCAATCGTGGATCCGGTAAGAAATCTGATACAGGAATATAAGAACCGGGGAGACGAGGTGATCTATACCAGAGATACCCATGGAACAGATTACATGCAGACAAATGAGGGAAGGCATCTTCCGGTGGAACATTGTATAAAAGGAACAGCCGGCTGGGAGATCGCAGATGGAATATATGCAGATGGCTGTAAGATCATAGATAAGCCATCTTTTGGATATACAGGCTGGAATCAGTATGAATTTGAAGATGTCTGTCTGATCGGGCTTTGTACCGATATCTGTGTAGTATCAAATGCGCTTATCATAAAGGCATTGTATCCGGAGATACGTGTGGCAGTTGATGTCAGATGTACGGCAGGCGTGACACCGGAATCAAAGGCGGCTGCACTTGAAACGATGAAGATGTGCCAGATTGAGCTGGTTGGTGAAGAATAAGCAGGATAAAAAGAACAAATGCAGTAAGAAAGGAAAGAAGACATGCTTGGAATTATAGGAGCAATGGACGAAGAAGTTGCAAAGTTAAAAGAAAAAATGAAACAGGTGCATATTATTGAAAAAGCAGGTATGCAGTTTTACAGAGGTATTTTGTGTGACCGTGAAGTGGTTGTGGTAAAATGTGGTGTAGGCAAGGTTCATGCAGCAATGTGTACACAGGCAATGATCGACTTGTTTCCGGTAGATGGAATTGTAAATACCGGAATTGCAGGCTCGTTAAATGCAGACATCAACATCGGAGATATTGTGCTGGCAAAGGATGCATTAGAGCATGACATGGATGTTTCTGCTCTTGGATATGCTCCGGGAATCAACCCGGATTTAAAAGATGATGAAAATATTTTCAAGACAGATGAAAAAATGTTGGAGCTTGCTCTTACTGCAGCAAAGCGGGCAGAACTTTCCATCAAGATCTTTACCGGACGTGTAGTCAGTGGAGATCAGTTCATATCAAGTAAAGATAAGAAAAAATGGCTGGTTGAGACATTTGATGGAACCTGTGCAGAGATGGAGGGAGCATCGATCGGACATGTTGCAAGTCTGAACAAGATTCCATATCTGGTTGTTCGTGCTATTTCAGATAAAGCAGATGACAGTGCAGAAATGGATTATCCATCTTTTGCGGCTATGGCGATCGATAACAGTGTTGCACTTATGACAGAATTTGTAAAGTTATGTTAAAAGGAGGCAGTTGAAAAATTATGGAAAAGATAAAAAGTTTTCAGATCAATCATTTATTATTAAATCCTGGAATCTATGTATCCAGAAAGGATAAGGCTGGAGATGCAGTCCTTACGACTTTTGATATCCGCATGACAAAGCCAAATTTTGAACCGGTTATGAATACAGCAGAGATCCATACAATCGAGCATCTGGCAGCTACTTATCTCAGAAATCATGAGGATTATAAGGACAAAGTAATCTATTTTGGACCGATGGGATGCAGAACCGGATTTTATCTGATCCTTGCAGGTGATTATAAGTCAGAGGATATCGTAGATCTGATGATTTCAATGTTTGAATTTATACGTCATTATCATGATCCGATTCCGGGTGCAAATCCGAGAGAATGTGGAAATTATCAGGACATGAATCTGAACATGGCAAATTACCTTGCAGAGAAGTTCTTAAAAGAGGTTCTTTATAATATAGGCGAAGATCGCCTGAACTATCCAGAGGGTTGACCTTTTTTTTTCAAAGTGATACGATAACAGATAAAGATTGCCGGAAGAGAGCGGCAACCCATAATAAGTTCATGCGTTATGGGAAAAAGAATAAAAATCGCGAGAGGTGTAAACGAATGAGTAAGAGTTTTGAAGATTTATTAGCCAAGGTTGCAAAATGCAGCAAGAAGACAGTATCTGTAGCATGTGCTCAGGACAAGCCGGTTCTGGAAGCCGTTAAGGCGGCAAAGGAAAAAGGTATTGCAGATGCGATTCTCGTCGGTGATGAAGCTGAGATCAGAAAGATCGCTGCTGAACTTGATATGAATCTGGATGAGTATGAGATCATAAATGAACCGGACAGCATTCAGGCTGCACATAAGGCTGTTGAGCTGGTACATAATAATAAAGCAGATATGTATATGAAGGGTATCATTGATACAAAGAACTTCTTAAAGAGCGTTCTGGATAAGGAAGTAGGTTTAAGAACCGGTAAGCCATTATCACATGTAGCAGTTTTTGAGGTTCCGGGTGTTGACAGATTATTATATCTTTCAGACGTAGCATTCATGACATATCCATCTCTTGAGGATAAAAAAGCGATTATTGAAAATACAGTAAAAGTTGTTCATGCTTGTGGTATTCCATGTCCAAAGGTTGCTCCGCTTGCGGCAGTTGAAGTTGTAAATCCTAAGATGCCTGTAACTGTAGATGCAGCAGAGCTTACAAAGATGAACGAGAATGGCGAGATCACAGGATGTATCGTTGACGGACCATTATCACTTGACCTTGCGATCGATCCGGAAGCAGCTAAACATAAGGGAGCAGAAGACCGTAAGATCGTTGGTGATGCAGATATCCTCTTATTCCCGGATATCCACGCCGGAAACCTTGTATACAAGTGCCTGACACATACAACAGCAAGCAAGAACGGTTGTATCCTGACAGGAACAAAGGCACCGGTTATCCTGACATCCAGATCAGACAGCTTTGAAGTAAAGATGAACTCTATCGCTCTTGCAGCAGTTGTTGCAGAAGCAATCAAGAATGAGCAGTAATCAGACCGTTATGGTTACGGAATAAATATATAAGAATTTTGGAGGAAGAACATGTCATACAAAATTTTGATTATCAATCCGGGTTCAACATCTACAAAGATAGGTGTATTTGAAGACGAGAATTTATTATTTGAAGAAACATTAAGACACACAACAGAGGAACTTGCGGGCTTCAACCTTATCGTTGAGCAGAAGGACTTCAGAAAGAAAGTTATCCTTGATATTCTTGCAGAGAAAAATTTTGACATCAAGACATTAGATGTATGTGTAGGTCGTGGTGGTATGTTAAAGCCGATTCCGGGCGGTACATATCCTGTTAGTGATGAATTATTAGAGGATTTAAAGATCGGTAAACAGGGTCAGCATGCATCCAACCTTGGTGGTATCCTTGCAAGAGAGATTGGCGATGAGTTGGGAATTCCATCTTACATTGTAGATCCGGTTGTTGTAGATGAGCTGATGCCATCCTCCCGTTTATCCGGTGTGCCTGAGCTTCCAAGAAGAAGTGTATTCCATGCATTAAACCAGAAGGCAGTTGCAAAGAGATATGCAAAAGAGCATGGTAAGAAATATGAAGATCTGAACCTGATCGTTGTACACATGGGCGGCGGTGTATCTGTTGGTGCTCACTTAAACGGACGTATCGTTGATGTTAACAATGCATTAGATGGTGAAGGCGCATTCTCACCGGAGAGAGCAGGTGGAGTTCCATCAGGTGATCTTGTTAAGATGTGCTTTTCAGGAAAATATACACAGCAGGAAGTTACAAAGAAACTTGTCGGTAACGGCGGATTCAATGCATATATCGGCAGCAATGATGCAAGAGATCTCGAGAAACTCGTTCAGGAAGGTGATGAGCATGCAAAGCTTGTTCAGGACGCATTTCATCAGCAGGTAGCAAAGGATATCGGGGCTATGTCAACCGTACTTTGCGGAAAAGTAGATCAGATCATCTTAACAGGTGGTATCGCATATTCCAAGCATACATGTGCAGAACTGGAAAAGAGAGCCGGATTTATCGCTCCGTTTACAGTATATCCTGGTGAGGATGAACTTCTTGCACTTGCACAGGGAGCATTAAGAGTTATGAATGGCGAAGAAGAGCCGATGACATATTAATTTGATGATTGATATTTTGCCTGTGAACTATAAAAATACAAAAATTGGCATAATAGTTTTTCTTATAATACACATAATAGAATCAAGACAACAAAGTCTTAAATAAATGTATTGGAGGAAATGTATTATGGCAAGTTCAAATTCAACAGGAACAAGCAAGATGAGTGTTCCGGAAGCTAAGGACGCTATGAACAAGTTCAAAATGGAGGTTGCTAAGGAAATTGGTGTAAACCTCAAGGATGGTTACAATGGTGACTTAACATCTGCTCAGAGCGGATCAATCGGTGGCGAGATGGTTCGTCAGATGATCAAGAGACAGGAAGAACAGATGTCAGGCAGATAAGCAGTAAAATAAGAGATATCTTATAGCTTTTGCTTAGCAGGAAGGGGTTATTGTCGAAAAGACAATAACCTTTTTCTGCGTTATTATGGAAAATGGACTGGACATATATCCGGTATATATGGTATAATCGGATGATTGATGCGGGTATTTTTATGCCCACAATAAAAACGAAATGATAAATGGATGCTAAATAATGCCTTATATATTATTAAAAGATGATGGCATAAGGCATCATTTGCATAATTTTAAGGAGGAAATAAAAAATGAGTTTAGCAGTAGAAAATCTGGAACACAGTATGGCAAAACTTACAATCACAGTACCGGCAGAGGAGTTTGGTAAGGCAATGACAACTGCCTACAATAAGCAGAAAGGTAAATTCAATGTACCTGGTTTCAGAAAGGGTCATGTGCCACAGGCATTTATTGAGAAGATGTATGGACCTGCAGTATTTTATGAAGAGGCAGCTAATTCATTAATTAATGAGTATTATCCAAAGGAAGTAAGCGCATCAGATGTTGATGTTGTATCAAGACCGGTTATCGATGTAACTCAGATCGAAAAGGGCAAGGATTTTATCTTTACAGCAGAAGTAGCTGTTAAGCCTGAAGTTGAACTTGGTGATTATAAGGGACTCGAAGTAGAAAAGGCTGACGTAGAAGTAACAGATGATGAAGTTATGGCAGAGCTTTTAAAGGTTCAGAAAGAGAACTCAAGATACAACCCTGTAACAGACAGAGCTGCACAGATGGATGATGAAGTTACACTTGACTTCGAAGGATCTGTTGACGGTGTTCCTTTCGAAGGCGGTAAGGCTGAGAACTACAAGCTCGTTCTTGGTTCTCATTCATTCATTGATACATTTGAAGATCAGCTTGTTGGCAAGAACATCGATGAGGATGTAGAAGTAAATGTTACATTCCCGGAAGATTATCAGGCAGAAGATTTAGCAGGTAAGCCAGCAGTATTCAAATGCAAGATCAAAGAGATCAAGGCTGTAGAATTACCGGAATTAGATGATGAATTTGCAAGTGAAGTTTCAGACTTTGAGACATTAGATGAATATAAAGAAGATATCAAGAGTAAGGCTGCTGAGAAGAAGCAGAAGGATGCTGAGAACGAGAAAGAAAACAAGCTGATCGAGAAAGTAATCGAGAATGCAAAGATGGATGTTGCAGATGCACAGGTTGCAGATGTACAGGAAAGAATCAAAGATGAGTTCGCTCAGAATCTTCAGTATCAGGGAATCAACCTTGAGCAGTATATGCAGATTTGCAATATTACAGAGGAAGCATTAATGGAGAGAATCAAACCAGACGCAGAGAAGAGAATCAAATCCCGTCTTGTTCTGGAAGCAATTGCTGCTGCTGAAAATATTGAGGTATCAGACGATGAAGTACATGAAGAACTGGAAGCTATGGCAAAACAGTATCAGATGAATGTAGAAGATATCGAAGGCTTCATGGGTGATGCAGAAAAGGATAGCATTAAAAAGGATCTTGCTGTTAAAAAGGCAGTTAAGGTTGTTGTAGATAACGCAAAGGAAGTTTAACCCATAATTTCTGATTGCGATATTTTGGAGGTGTAAATATGAGTTTAGTACCTTATGTCATTGAACAGACCAGCCGTGGTGAACGTTCATATGATATTTATTCAAGACTTCTGAAAGACAGAATTATCTTTCTGGGAGAAGAAGTAAATGATACATCAGCAAGTATAGTGATCGCACAGCTCCTGTTCCTGGAGTCCGAAGATCCATCCAAGGATATCTCATTGTATATCAACAGTCCGGGCGGTTCTGTAACAGCAGGACTTGGAATCTATGATACAATGCAGTACATCAAATGTGATGTATCTACAATCTGCTGTGGAATGGCAGCAAGTATGGGTGCATTCCTGCTTGCGGGTGGTGCGAAAGGTAAGAGATTTGCACTTCCAAATGCCGAGATCATGATCCATCAGCCATCCGGCGGATCGCAGGGTCAGGCTACAGAGATTGAAATTGCTGCAAAGCATATTTTAAAGACAAAAGAGAAATTAAATAGAATGTTAAGCGAGAATACCGGAAAGCCATATGAAACGATTGCTGCTGATACAGAGAGAGATAACTGGATGTCAGCAGAAGAAGCATGTGCATATGGTCTGATCGATAGTGTAATCGCAAAAAGATAGTATAAAGAGGTATTGGAATGGCAAATCGTAGTGAAGATAGAAAACTACTTAGATGTTCCTTCTGCAATAAGACGCAGGATCAGGTCAGAAAACTTATAGCAGGACCAAACGCTTATATTTGTGATGAATGTGTACAGATATGCGCAGAGATCGTTGATGAAGAACTGGAAGAAACAGGTGCTGAAGATTCCATTAATTTACTGAAACCCAAGGAGATCCGTGAATTCCTGGATCAGTATGTAATCGGTCAGGAAGAAGCAAAAAAGGTATTATCTGTTGCGGTATACAATCATTATAAGCGTATCATGGCAGATAAAGATTTTGACGTAGAGCTTCAAAAGAGTAATATTCTCATGGTCGGACCAACCGGTTCCGGTAAGACATATCTGGCACAGACACTTGCAAAGATTCTGAATGTTCCGTTTGCCATTGCCGATGCAACTGCATTGACGGAGGCCGGATATGTTGGTGAAGATGTAGAAAATATTCTGCTGAAGCTGATTCAGGCGGCCGATTATGATGTAGAACGTGCAGAGCATGGAATTATCTATATTGATGAGATCGATAAGATCACGAAGAAGAGTGAGAATGTATCCATCACCAGAGATGTATCCGGTGAAGGTGTACAGCAGGCTTTGTTAAAGATCGTGGAGGGAACGGTTGCATCAGTGCCACCACAGGGTGGCAGAAAGCATCCACATCAGGAATTTATACAGATCGATACATCAAATATTTTATTTATATGCGGTGGTGCATTTGATGGTCTGGAGAAGATCATTGACAACAGAATCGGCAAGAAAGCTATCGGCTTCAATGCAGAGGTTGTTGATAAGACAGAACAGGATATCGGAGAGCTGTTAAAGCAGGTAACTCCTCAGGACTTTGTAAAATATGGACTGATTCCTGAATTTGTCGGACGTCTGCCGATAACGGTTACACTGGATCTGTTGAACAAGGATGCGCTTGTAAGAATCCTGACAGATACAAAGAGTGCAATCTGCAAGCAGTATAAGAAATTATTTGAATTAGATGGCGTGGAATTGGAATTTGATAAGGATGCGCTTTACGCTATAGCAGAAGAAGCGATGGAGAGAAAGACCGGAGCCAGAGGACTTCGTTCTATCATAGAGAAAGCAACGCTAGATCTTATGTATGAGATTCCATCGGATGACAGAGTTGCAAAATGCGTGATCACAAAAGAAGTTATAACGGATGGAGCACAACCAGAAATCACTTATTCTGATAATCCGGCTGAGAAAAAGCAGATAAAGAAGAAGCGTTCAGTAAAAAACAGTGATGAAATAGCTTAAGCAGAAAGCCGGGATGTTATGCATCCCGGTTTTTTGATATAAAGGAGATAAAAGTATGGATAATATCGTCTGGAACAGGCCGATGATCGTTTTGAATAATATTGTTATAATGCCGGATACTTCCTCCCATCTGGATGTGATCAGCAAGGAATCCTGTGAAGCAGTTGCCAATGCGATGAAGGGTGATTGCAGCATCCTGCTGGTTACGGCAAAGGAAGTAAAGGAGAATGGAAAGGTTCCTGATCTTTATCCGATCGGTGTTACAGCAAAGATCAAACAATATCTGAAAATGCCGAACAAAACAGTCCGTATTCTGATTGAAGCAGAAAAACGTGCAAGGATCGTTTCATTTTATAAGGAAGACGGAGCATATAATGCAGACTTTGAATATATAGATACAGAAGAAACAAACCATCTGGATGAAGTAGAGGAAAAAACATTGATCCGTATGCTTACGGATAAGCTCAGACAAGCATTTGCAAATGGAATGGGAACAAATAAGCTGTTATATAAAAAACTGCTTACGATCGATGACCTTGCAAAATTTGCCGATGGAGTGACAGAATTCATTCCTGCGCCATATACGAAGAAGCAGGAGATTCTGGAAACGCTCGATGTGAAAGAACGTGTAATGAAGATCCTTCAGACGATGGATGAAGAGATGGAGATTTTAGCCATCCGTCAGGAGATTCAGGAGAAATTACAGGATTGTGTAAATAAGCACCAGAGAGAATATGTTCTCCGGGAACAGATGAAGGTCATAAAGAAAGAACTTGGCGAGGATGATAATACAGAAAAAGCGGCAGATGAATATATGGAGCGCCTGCAGGAACTGACAGTTCCGGAAGAAGTCAAAGAGAAGCTTACGAAAGAGATATCCAGACTTCGTGCTTTGCCGCCTATGGCTGCTGAATCCGGCATCCTTACAAACTATATTGAGACGTTGCTCGACTATCCTTGGGGTAAATCCTCAAAGGAGAACGATAATCTCGAAAAGGCCATTAAGATTCTGGAACGGGATCATTATGGATTAGAAGAAGTAAAGGAACGTATCATAGATTATCTGGCTGTCCATATTTTAAACGAAAAAGGTAATATGCCGATTCTTTGTCTGGTTGGACCTCCGGGAACCGGTAAGACCTCGATCGCGAGATCAATTGCTACTGCGACAGGAAAAGAATATATCCGTATGTCGCTTGGTGGCGTTCGGGATGAAGCAGAGATCCGTGGACACAGAAGAACTTATATCGGTGCTATGCCGGGCAGGATCGCACAGTCGATCGCAAAGACAAAGACTGAGAATCCACTGGTACTGTTTGATGAGATAGACAAGGTAAGCAGCGACTACAAGGGAGATGTATCCTCTGCTCTGTTAGAGGTTTTAGACAGCGAACAGAATAATAAATTTTACGACCATTATTTTGAAGTGCCAATCGATCTGAGCAAAGTATTATTTATCGCAACAGCAAATGATGCATCCCTGATTCCGGGACCGTTAGCTGATCGTATGGAAATGATCGAGATCAGTGGATACACGGAAAATGAGAAGTTTAACATTGCGAAGCTGTATCTGGTCAATAAAGCGATTGAAAGAAACGGACTGACTAAGAAGCAGTTCAAGATCAATGGATCAGCGATCAAATATATCATCCGTCATTACACCAGAGAAGCAGGTGTGCGTGATCTGGAGCGGAATATCGATAAAATATGCAGAAAAGCGTGCAGAATGATACTTACAGAACATGTAGAGACTGTAAAAGTAACAAAGGAAATGATACCGCAGCTTCTCGGAACAGAGAAGTACATGGATGACAGCTATGATCTGACCAATAAGGTAGGCTCTGTACGAGGTCTTGCATGGACTGCGGTAGGTGGAGTAACACTTAATATAGAAGTAAATATCATGCCGGGAAATGGCAGTATACAGCTTACCGGAAAATTAGGAGATGTCATGAAGGAGTCTGCTGTTACAGGTTTATCGTATATCCGTACGATGAAGGAATCAGAGACACTGGGTGAAGATTATTTTGAAAAGCATGATATCCACATCCATATTCCGGAAGGAGCAGTTCCAAAGGATGGACCTTCTGCGGGAATCACGATGGCGACAGCCATTTATTCTGCGATATTTAATAAGCCGGTAAGAGGAGATCTTGCGATGACAGGAGAGATCACTCTGCGGGGTAGCGTACTTCCTATCGGTGGTTTAAAAGAAAAGCTTCTGGCAGCAAAAACGATCGGTATTAAGAAGGTGCTGATCCCTGAGATGAACCGCAGAGACCTTAATGATATCAGTACAGAGATTACAGACGGACTGGATATTACCTGTGTGAAAACAATGGAACAGGTGCTTAGTCTTGCACTTGCAAAAGGAGAAAAGAAATGATAATTAAGAGTGCTGAACTTGAAACAGTATGTGGAATTACAAGTACACTTCCAGAGACAGAGATGCCAGAGATCGCATTTGCCGGTAAGTCAAATGTAGGAAAATCCTCCTTGATCAATGGATTGTTAAACCGGAAGTCGCTCGCAAGAACATCATCACAGCCGGGCAAGACACAGACGATCAATTATTATAATATTAATCATGATCTGTATTTTGTCGATCTTCCGGGATATGGCTATGCACAGGTATCCGTAGAGATCCGTGCAAAATGGGGTAAGATGGTAGAATGGTATCTGCATACCTCAAAACAGTTGCGGCTTGTATTTTTGTTGATTGATATCCGTCATGAGCCATCAGAGAATGATTGCATCATGTATGACTGGATTGTAAAAAACGGATATGAACCGGTAATTATTGCAACAAAGCTTGATAAGATCAAGAGAAGCCAGATCCAGAAGAATCTGAAGATCATCAGACAGAAGATCCAGCCGGTAGAGGGAACGATCATAATTCCGTTCTCGGCACAGACCAAGCAGGGAAAAGAAGAGATCCTGCAATTGATCGAAGACCGGATCGCAGAATCAGAATAAATGATCAGGACTGTTTTTCGCCCTTATCATCAGAATACAGCCAGAGAGTATTGACGAGATAGTCATATACTTCGGCACTTTTCGCACGCCAGTTATCACAGATAGCAACGGCGTGCGTTTTTGTTGGTACGTTAAATTTCAGATCGACCAGAGTTTCTTTCCGATCCTTGATCACACAGGTAACGACATATTCGCCATAATCATTTAAGGCATAATCGGCATAGATCTCAGATTCGTTTTTCAGATTAATTTTCTGATTATCGAAATAGTCCAGGATATCCTGTTTAATAGCATATGGAATACGGTTTTCAAACATGCTTAAGGCTTCTTCACCCTTGTCAGTGATCTTATAATGGGAAGAAGACCGTATCATGGAGACATAGACAAAATCACACTCGATCAGTCCATTAATGGCTTCCTGAAGCGTGAAGTAGTTCGTATATCCCTTTGTCAGAACAAAATCGGAAATCTGGGAATTGGTCAGTGTGAAATCCACACGATCCAGCATGTATAATATAATTAATTTGTATAAGACGATCGATTCAGTATTCATAATAATATCCTTTGTATGTTTTGTAAGAATAAATGTATCACAAGAAAAGCATAAAATCAATGAAGCAATGCTGCGGTGAAAGAAAATGATTTACAAAACTTTTTTTTATGCTATACTAAGGCTATTAAATACAACGCTCATATGGCATCCGGAGATCTGATAAGCAGGATGCACAGGTAAGTCATACAGTTGATATACCTGTTTCGAAAAGAATTCATTAGGATAATCCCCAAGAATAAGAATGTGTGTGAATTAAATAAAACGGATAAAATTGGAAGGAGTAAAAGATGGATTTCAAAAATGCATCATTAGAGGAATTGAAGCAATTCGTAAAGGAGCATAAGATAAAGGGTGTATCAGCACTTCGTAAACCGGCTCTGATCGAATTCCTTGAAAAAAATTATAGTGATGAAGCAGGACATGCGGAAGAAAAGCAGAACGTGAAATCACAGAAAAAAGATGCTGAAAAAATAAAAAAGACAGGAAGAACACGGAAACCGAAAAAGGCAGAGCCGCCAGAAAAAGCAGAACAGACTGAAAAAACGGAGCACACAGAGCAGCCGGAGAAATCCGAAGAAGATGCTGTAAAAAAAGTGGATAGAAACCAGACAGAAAATGGTCAGAGATCAGGAGAATCCGGAAGAAGACAGCATAGGAATACTGCCGGAAGACAGACCAACCGAAATGGAAAAAGACAGGACTATCGGTCACAGGGGTATAATAACAGAAATAACAATTCCAATCATGGAAACAATACACCAATTGTAAATAACGGAAGAAAAGACCATGTTCAGGAGAACAAACCGCTTGCAGCCGAGATGACAAAGCTGGAAATGAATATGGAAAAAGCAGTTCTTGAAAAGTCTGCAATGGAAGAGAAAAAAGTAGCTGTTGAAAGTTCTGTAGTATCAGAAAAGAAAGCAGCATATGAAAAATCAGTTATAGAAGAAAAAAATACGGCTGCAGATACAGAGATAAAAGCAGAGGTAAGAATGGAGACGAAGCTTGAGAACAGGCAGGAAGGATCATCTGCTCAGCAGGAACCAAATGGACCGGAGCTTGACAGCGGTAAGATGGCACATGGAATCCTGGAAGTAATGCAGGAAGGATATGGATTTATAAGAAGTGCCAATTATCTGCCGGGAGATCAGGATATCTATGTATCACCGGCGCAGATCCGTAGATTTGGACTTAAGACCGGAGATATCATAATGGGAAATATCCGCGTAAAGACGCAGGGAGAAAAGTTTGGCGCATTATTATATGTAGCTTCTGTCAATGGAGAAAGTCCTGCAAGCATTGCAGGAAGAAAAGCATTTGAAGATCTGACGCCGATTTTCCCGAATGAACGGATCAATATGGATGGGGAGGACAGCCCGATTCCGATCCGTATGATCGATCTGCTGTCACCGATCGGTAAAGGACAGCGTGGTATGATCGTTTCCCCTCCAAAGACAGGTAAGACAACCTTGCTGAAACAGATCGCAAAATGTATCAGTACCAGATACAGTGAGATTCATTTGCTGGTGCTTCTGATTGATGAAAGACCGGAGGAAGTAACGGATATCAGGGAATCCATAGAGGGACCAAATGTAGAAGTTATTTATTCGACATTTGATGAGCTGCCGGAGCATCATAAGCGTGTATCGGAAATGGTGATCGAACGTGCAAAACGATTGGTAGAGCAGAAGAAAGATGTCGTGATCTTACTTGACAGTATTACAAGACTTGCAAGAGCGTACAACCTTACAGTTCCACCAAGTGGAAGAACCTTATCCGGTGGTCTTGATCCTGCGGCGTTACATATGCCGAAGAAATTCTTTGGTGCTGCCCGTAATATGCGTGAGGGTGGAAGTCTTACGATCCTTGCGACAGCGCTGGTTGAGACAGGAAGCAAGATGGATGATGTGGTATTCGAGGAATTCAAAGGAACCGGTAATATGGAACTGGTGCTTGACCGGAAGCTTGCAGAAAAGAGAATCTTCCCTGCGATCGATATTGCAAAATCCAGTACCAGACGGGATGATCTGTTATTATCACCGGAAGAACAGGAAGTTGTATATGCACTTCACAAGATATTATCCGGTAATAAGGCAGAGGATATGCTGGAGGATGTACTGAAATTATTCGTTCGGACCAAGAATAATAAAGAGTTTATCTATTATGTTAAAAAATCATTGCTAAGAAAATAAAAAAACACTTGCATTTCTATGCCGGTTTATGTTAGAATACAAAAGCTGTGTTTTATGAAGAAGTGAGGCTGATGGCCTATTCTCATATATCAATAATATAATAAAGAGGTGAGATTAAATGAGAGAAGGAATACATCCAAATTATTATCAGGCAAAGGTTGTATGTAACTGCGGAAACGAATTTGTTACAGGTTCTACAAAAGAAGAAATTCATGTAGAAATTTGCTCAAAGTGTCATTCATTCTATACAGGCCAGCAGAAGGCAGCTAAGGCTCGTGGTAGAATTGATATGTTCAACCGTAAGTACGGTGTTTCACAGTCAAACTAATAAAAAGGATGATGGGTTGAGGTTAAAGCTTTTAATCTCAGCCTATTTTTGTTTTAGGAAACAATTTTACGAGGTATAGAATTTGAAAAGAGCCAGAATAGGTGGTCAGGCGGTGATCGAAGGCGTAATGATGAAATACGAGGATCAGTACGCAGTAGCAGTCAGAAAGCCGGATCAGGAAATTGAAGTTAAAGTAGAAAGCTATACACCGATAGGTGAAAAATATAAAATCCTGAAATTGCCGATTCTTCGTGGAGTGGTTAATTTCTTTGAGTCGCTGGTAATTGGAGTTAAAACGCTGACATATTCAGCCGATTTTTATGAAGAGGAAGAACCGACTGGAAAGAGTGAAAATAAAGATGATTCCAGGTTGTCAGATACAGAAAGTAATAATGGAAGCGGTTCAGGTGAGAACGGCAGTAAAAACAATAAAAAAGAAAGCAGTACAGGAGATGATCTGATGATGATCGGAACCGTTATTGTATCACTTGCCATTGCGATCGCATTATTCATGCTGCTTCCGGCATTTATTGCAGGACTGCTTGAGCATGTGACAAAAAGCAATGTATTGATAGCGGTAGCGGAAGGTGTGCTTCGGTTGGTGATCTTTCTTGCATATGTAGTATTAATATCATTGATGAAGGATATCAAACGTGTATTTATGTATCATGGTGCAGAGCATAAGACGATCAACTGTTTTGAAGCAGGCGATCCGCTGACTCCGGAAAATGTAAAGAAACATTCCAGATACCATAAACGCTGTGGAACCAGTTTTTTGGTAGTCGTTATGATCATAAGCATTATTGTATTTATGTTTATAAATGTGAAGTCTATGTGGCTGCGATTGCTGTCGCGTGTACTTCTGGTTCCGATTATTGCGGGAATCTCGTATGAATTTATCATGTTTGCAGGCAGAAGTGACTCAAAGCTTGCGAATATATTAAGTGTACCCGGTATGTGGGTACAGCGTCTTACGACGAAGGAACCGGATCTTGAGATGTGTGAGGTGGCAATTCGTTCGGTAGAAGCGGTGATCGACTGGCGTGCTTATCAGGACGCTATGAAGCGTGGAGAGATCGAAGATTAAGAAGTTGAAATGATGCCAGTGAATGTAAAAGGAAATAGACGTATGACTCAGTATCAGCTTGTAACAGCAGGAAAAGAAAAACTGAACGAACATAATGTGCCGGATGCAGATATCGATGCAGAGTTATTATGGCTCTTTGTATCAAAGCAGGATAAGATGGCATATATTATGAACCGGCAGGAAGATGTTACCGAAACGATTCGTTCTTCCTATGAAGCGTTGATCGATAAAAGGTCAAAACGTATTCCGTTACAATATATAACAGGCATACAGTGCTTTATGGGGTATGATTTTGAGACTGCACCGGATGTACTGATTCCAAGATTTGACACAGAAGTTCTGGTGGAACAGGCAAACCGCTTGATTCAGGACATACATTCTGATAAGATGTCTGTGCTGGATATGTGCTGTGGTTCCGGGTGCATCGGATTGTCGGTAGCACTTATGAATCAGAATATTCATATAGATCTGTGTGATATCTCAGATTCCGCGATCGCACTTACGACAAAAAATGCGAAACGATTAGAAGTATCTGATTATACTGTTATAAAATCAGATTTATTTGATAAGATAGATAAAAGATATGATATGATCCTGTCCAACCCACCATATATAGAGAGCAAAGTGATTGACGGATTGATGCCGGAGGTTCGGGATTATGAGCCGAGGCTGGCATTGGACGGCGATGCGGACGGATTGAAGTTTTACAGAGCAATTATAGAAAATGCGGAGAGTTATTTAAATGAAAAAGGATATATTTTATTTGAAATTGGTAATCATCAGGCACATGATGTGCAGCAGCTCCTTGTAGATAAGCATTTTGAAGATGTACGCGTAGTGAAAGACCTCGCAGAAAATGACAGGGTTGTAATTGGAAGAAAAGCCTGAAAAAAGGCTGGATATATTAACAGACACATGAACAGGAAATGAGCATGTGCTGCAGGAGGATTATTATGTTTGATAAATTAGAAGATTTAGTAGACAGACTTGATACATTAAATAACCAGTTGACAGATCCGGATATCGTATCTGATCAGAACAAATTCCGCAAATTAATGAAGGAGCAGAGTGAACTGACTCCTATCGTAGAAAAGTACAAAGAATATAAAGATGCAAAACAGACGATCGAAGACAGTCTGCTTATGCTTGAAGAAGAAAATGATGAAGAGCTTCGTGAAATGGCGAAGGAAGAATTAAATGAAGCAAAGGCAACAGTAGAAAAGACGGAAAATGAATTAAAGATTCTGCTTCTTCCAAAAGATCCGAACGATTCCAAGAATGTTATCGTCGAGATCCGTGCAGGTGCAGGCGGAGATGAAGCCGCATTATTTGCATATGAGATCTACAGAATGTATCAGAAATACGTTGATCAGTTCAAATGGAAAGTAGAACTGATGAGCGTGAATGAGAATGGAATCGGTGGTTTCAAGGAAGCGGTATTCATGATCACAGGTGATGGTGCATATTCCAAGATGAAATATGAGAGTGGAGTTCACCGTGTACAGAGAATCCCGAAGACAGAGTCTGGCGGAAGAATCCATACCTCAACTGTAACAGTTGCAGTTATGCCAGAAGCAGAGGAAGTTGATGTAGAGATCAATGAAAATGATATCCGTATCGATGTCATGCGAGCATCCGGTAACGGTGGTCAGTGTGTCAATACAACAGATTCAGCCGTTCGTCTGACACATATACCAACCGGTATCGTAATTTACAGCCAGACCGAGAAGTCCCAGCTTCAGAATAAGGCGAAGGCATTTGCGCTGCTCCGTTCCAAGCTGTATGATATGGAGCTTCAGAAGCAGCATGATGCAGAAGCTGCAGACCGTAAGAGCCAGATCGGAACCGGAGATCGTTCAGAGAAGATTCGTACTTATAACTTCCCGGAAGGCCGTGTAACCGATCACAGAATCAAACTCACCTTGTATAAGCTGGAACAGATCTTAAACGGTGATCTGAATGAGATTATCGACAGTCTGATCGCAGCAGATCAGGCAGCCAAGCTTTCTCAGGTGAATGAGGAAGAATAAAAGAAACCCTCGATATTAAAAAAAACAAGTTGGCATCTGCCTGATCCGGCAGATGCCATTTTTAAGTAAAAGAGGGTGTTGGCGAAATAAACTGAATAAATAAGGCAAATTGATTGACATATTTTTGAATAAGTGGTTATATTATATGTGGCTTAAATGGACATACTAATGATAATTTACAGATATGAAATGAGGTAGCTAGATGTATAAAAAGAATGTAAGGTTCTTTTTTGCTTTGTTCATGGGCAAACTGGCAAGAACCATGCAGAGAATGTTGAAGATGAACGCAAGTTATTTTCCGGGAAAGCTGGCAGTCAAGCTTTGTCCGGATTTCATGGGATGTATAGATAAACCGAAAACGATCATAACAGTAACAGGAACCAACGGCAAGACAACAGTATGTAATATGATCATAGATATTCTGGAGGCAAATGGCTATGACGTTTTGAACAATCGTGCTGGTTCTAATGTGAATGCCGGAGTAGCGAGTTCATTGATCGCAGGAAGTACTCTGACAGGAAAGGCAAAGAAAGAATATGCAGTATTTGAAGTCGATGAAAGAAGTTCAAAGCTGATCTATCCATATGTAAAACCAACATATGCGGTATGTACGAACCTGTTCCGTGATTCCATTCAGAGAAATGCAAACCCGGAGTTTATTTTTAACTTTATCAATAATAATATGCCAAAAGAATCACATCTGATCTTAAATGCGGATGATCTGATCAGTTCAAATCTTGGATCGGAAAATGAAAAAACATACTTTTCAATCAACAGACTTCCATCTGACCGGGAGGAATGTATTAATCTGATCAATGATATGCGGATCTGTCCAAAGTGTCATCATAAATTAAAATATAACTATGTCCGGTATCATCATATTGGAAAAGCTGTCTGTGAGTTCTGTGGATATACGTCACCGGAAGGCGATTATAAGGCAGATGTTGATTATGAGAACAAAGTAATAACAGTTACACATAATGAGAGCAGGGAACAGTATCCGATGATCAGTAACAGTACATTTAATCTGTACAATGAGCTGACTGCAGTTACCGCTCTTCGTGAATTTGGTTTGACAGGTGAGCAGATCCGGAACGCGATCCAGAATCTTAATATTGTGGAATCGAGATATTCCAGAAGTACAGTGGATGGGATCACGATAGTGACCAATATGGCAAAAGGACAGAATCCAATTGCATGTTCCTGTGTATTTGATTATGTGTCTAAGGAACCGGGAAATAAAGAGGTCATTCTTTTGCTGGAAGATATATTTGACCGGAAAAATTCATCTGAAAATATGACATGGATCTTTGATACGGATTTTGAGTTCTTAAATCAGCCGAATATTACGAACATCGTAATAGGTGGTCTGCGGACGAAAGATTATAAGCTCCGTTTAATGATGGCCGGGGTTCCAGAAGAAAAGATCAAAGAGACAACGGATGAAGCAGGTGCATATAAATCCCTGAATCTGGATGGAACAGACAGTGTATACATTCTTCATGATATTCATGAAAATGATACAGCGCTTGTACTTCGGGATAATCTGAAACAATATTTGAAGGAAAGAGAGGCATAACAAATGGGAACAGATATTACAATAGAAGTTCTATATGGAGAATTTGCCAATCTTTTCGGTGAATTACAGAACGTAAATTATTTAAAAGACTGTATGCCGGAGGCAACAGTTATTTATACCGGCTTATATGATAAACCGGCATTTACAGAGGGCAGGGCAAACCTTGTATATATGGGAGCAATGACAGAGAATCAGCAGGAATTGGCGATTCAGGCATTGAAACCATATAAGAAAGAACTGGAAGAGCAAATCGAGGCTGGAACAGTATTTCTCTTTACTGGGAATGCAGTCGAGATCGTTGAACAGTACATTGAGAATGAAGATGGAAGTCGAATAGAAGGACTTGGTATTTTTAATACCTATGCAAAGAGAGATATGATGCATAGATATCATTCTCTTGTATTTGGACAGTATGAAGATATAAAGCTGGTTGGTTTTAAAGCGCAGTTCAGTCATTCTTATGGAGATAATTCAAAGGATTATTTCTATGATGTGATTCGCGGGGATGGTTTTCATCCGGGAATAAAACAAGAAGGTTTGAAGAGAAAGAATTTCTTTGCAACATATACAGTTGGACCATTTCTTATTATGAATCCGTTGTTTGTGAAATATCTGATGCAATTACTTGGTATAAAAGAACCGGTTCTTGCGTATGAATCCGTTATTATGGAAGCATACAGACAGCGTTTGGAAGAGTTTGAAGATGAAAAATTAAAATATCAGTAAGAGAATATAAAGGAAAAACTTCCGGATATGACCTTGTATTGTAAAACAGAGGTTCCTATCCGGAAGTTTTTATTTTACAAAGTTATCAGGAGAGTTGGCGTTTTTGCTATATAAGTATATTAACAAATATTCACTTGACAAAAAACAGGTAACATGAAACTATGGATGTAGGATTTTTTGTTACAGGAAGGAATGGGAGGTTACTTAATATGGATATAAATAATACACCGCCAAATTTTGGAGAACAGCCGAATTATAATAATGTACCGCCAAACTATAATAATGTGCCACCAAACTTTGGAGGACAGCCAAACTATAATAATGTGCCACCAAACTTTGGAGGACAGCCAAACTATAATAATGTACCACCGAATTTTGGAGGACAATCAAACTATAATAATGTGCCGCCAAATTTTGGATGGCAGTCAAATTACGATTATAAGCCGAGAAGATCAAGACCGGGGGTATCGCCCGAACGGTTTGAGATTTTTGGCGGTTTTGCGTTTGGTTATGCCATGATCTACAGTGTGCTGATGTACCGGAATTATGCAAGTATCTGTGCTGTATTCATGGCAGTTATGACCGTTTTGTTTATGAGTTTCAGTATCATGCGCCATGAGAAGAATCTGCCGGTAAATGACGGAGAATCGTTATCTTTTGGGAAACTTTTTGGAAAGCAGACGAAGCTGATTCCGCATTATGCAGGTATCCTTTTGCTTGGGGTATCAGTTTGCAGGACCGATGATTCATTTTTGATCGTTTTGGATCATCTTTGCATTTTATTCCTTGTGTGTGCAGGGCTTCTCCGGTATTTTGATGATCTTAAAAACATGGGATTTGTCGAATATGGTCTTACGGTTATCGAGAAGATGGCAGAGCCGTTTACCTGTTTTGACCGTTTTTTCTCAGACTACAGACAATATAACAGAGAACATGAAAATGCAAGAAAACGTGCGAAATTTGTCTATATTCTGATCGGTGTTGTCGTTGCGATTCCGTTGCTGTTCGTAATGATCAGCCTGCTTTCCAGTGCAGATCAGATCTTTGGAGATGCAGTTGAAACATTACTTGGAAATATTTTCCTATCATGGGATGCAATCTGGTTTCTTGTATTTGCATTTGCAGCGTTATTATTTACATATGGTATCATTGTGTCAGCACCGTTTGGAAGCAGATATCACAGACAGACAAAAGAAGGAACACATGAACCGATCATTGCGATCACGGCAATGGGACTGCTTACCCTGGTGTATCTGTTGTTTTCAGTGATCCAGATCCTATATCTGTTTACAAATAATATGTCACTGCCGGATGATATGACTTATGCGGAATATGCCAGACAGGGATTCTTCCAGCTTATGTTCGTATCGGTGCTGAATGTGATACTGGTGCTGATCTGTCATGCAATCTTTCGTAAAAGCACAGTGCTTAATATCGTACTGACTATTATGTCAGCCTGTACCTATGTGATGATCGCATCCTCGGCGCTTCGTATGACTATGTATATCAAAGCATATGATCTTACTTATATGAGAATACTGGTGTTTGCAGCACTGGCTGTTCTTGCTGTGGTACTTGCAGGAGTGATCGTCAGAATCTATACTGACCATTTCCCGCTGGTACGTTATTCGATGTTTGTGATCGTTACTGTATATATCATCGTATCGTTCCTTCGTCCGGCTTATCTGGTTGCCAGATATAATCTGGAAAATCAGGATCCGAAGGATGTGGATTTCCGGTATGTGACGTCACTTGGTGCAGATGGAGCGGAAGAAGTATATGAGTTCATTGTAGATAACTATATGACGGGACAGGATGATGATTACTACGAGTACGATAACTACCAATACGACGATTATTATAACAAATATAATAATTATAAGGATATCAAGGGATTCTCGTATAACAGAATGGAATGGTATTTTAATGGAATTCGGGATACCTATAAAGAAAAAGGTGCGATCCGTGGATTTAACTTTTCAAGGAACAAGGCAGAGAAGTATGCAAAACGTTTCTTTAAATGGTACGGGAAAGAAGAATAAAGTGCGTTAAATTAAGATTAAAATACGTTGCACCTATTGTAAAAAAATGGGAAATAGTATAAAATAAAACTAAATTTGGGGCATACAGATGAGAGGTCAGAATGCCGCCGGATAAAAGATGATTTTATGGAGGTAGTAGAAAAATGAAAAAAGCAACAAAGAGATTATTAGCTGCATTTTTAGCCCTTGCAATGGTATTCACATTATTAGCAGTACCTGCAACAAGCATGAAGGATGTCAGCGCTGCAACCAGTAAGACTGTGTATATTAACCCGTATAGTGACAGAGTCGTTTCCTATAAGCCGGGACGTGTAACTCAGGCATCCGGTGTTATCAGTATCATGGGATGTACAAAGGCATCTCAGATCAAAAAGTTAAAATGTTCAAACAAGAACATGAAAGTATCAGCCAAAGATGGATATATTCGTGTAGACTATGGAAAGAAAGCTGGTAAGGCAACTATTACATGTACAGTAAAGGGTGTTAAGCTGAAAACTACATTTACTGTAAAGAAATATACCAATCCTGTAAGTTCAATCAAGATTGGAAGCAAGAATTATACATCAAGCTTTGCAAAGAATACTTACACCTATACTTCAAAGAAAGTATCAAAGAAGACACTGAGCGTAAAGGCTAAAAAGGGATGGACCATTAAGTCAGTCAGCGTATATAATGGTGGAAGCAAATATTATAATGTAAATAAATCCAGTTATTCCAAGAAGATTACATTAAGTAAGAAATATTCAGATGTGATCGTTGTTATGTACCAGAAGAGTACAGGACTTACAGAGTCTTTAATGGTAACATACAGATAATTAAAACATAGAATTAATGAAAAGGTGTTGATATATATATCAGAACAGATTATATGTCAGCACCTTTTTGTTGTGCCTGTTTATAAGGTGTGGTATACTTTACATAGCGATTTGGTAAAATATATCATGTGGTTTTAAAAACCATATTTGCCATAAAATGGTAATGGAGGATGTTAAAATGAATGATTATGTTATATTGACAGATTCATCCTGTGATCTGCCGGATGATATCGTGAAGAAATATCAACTGGAGATCTTACAGCTTGATTTTATTGTTGAGGGCGAGGGAAGTTTTCATAATGATCAGGCAGATATTGAGAAAGTATATAGCAAATTAAGGAATGGGGCAAATATCAAGACTTCTGCAGCAAATATCTCGCAGGCATCGGAGGCAATAGAAGCTTTATTTAATCAGAAGAAAGATATCTTATATCTGGGCTTTTCATCCGGGCTTAGTTCTACTTATCAGACCGTGTATATGGCCGGTCAGGAATTGATGGAGGAGTATCCGGAACGAAAGATGGTCAGTGTTGATACTCTTGCGGCATCTATGGGACAGGGACTTTTGGTATACAAAGCATGTCAGGCAAGAGATGAAGGAAAAGGTCTGGAAGAAAATGCACAGTATATCGAAGATATAAAATTAAAACTGTGTCACTGGTTTACAGTAGACGATCTGTTTTTCTTAAAAAGAGGCGGACGAGTATCCGGTGTGACAGCGACAGTTGGCACAATGCTGTCGATCAAGCCGATCCTGCATGTGGATGACGAGGGACATCTGATCAATGTAAGTAAGGTCAGAGGAAGAAAAGCAGCGATCACAGAGCTTGCAAACCGGATGGAGAAGCTGGCGGTACATCCGGAAGATCAGGATATTTTTATCAGTCATGGTGATTGTATAGAAGATGCAGAGAAACTTGCTTCTATTATTAAAGAGCGGTTCGGAAATGACAGGATCACGATATCCTATGTCGGTCCGGTGATCGGAGCACATTCGGGTCCGGGAACACTGGCATTGTTCTTCCTTGGAGAACACAGATAAACAGCTTCTTACAGAATAAGGATAGCCGGAACAAAGTTTGATTAAATAAAAAAATAATTGAGAATCATTCCTAATAACTATTGACATTTATCAAAAATTGTGTAAAATAGAATCATAGAAATTGATAACGTTTCTCAATAAGAATAATAATAGCAAAAAGCAAAGGAGATTTTAATTATGGCAAAGTTTGTATGTAGTGTATGTGGATATGTATATGAAGGAGAAGAAGCTCCTGCACAGTGCCCTGTATGTAAGGCACCTGCTGAGAAGTTTATCAAACAGAGTGATGATAAGACATGGGCATCTGAGCATGTTGTAGGTGTAGCACAGGGTGCACCGGAAGATATCATGGAAGATTTAAGAGCAAACTTCCAGGGCGAATGTTCAGAAGTTGGTATGTACCTTGCAATGGCTCGTGTAGCATTCAGAGAAGGCTATCCTGAGATTGGTAATTACTGGGAGAAGGCAGCTTATGAAGAAGCAGAGCATGCAGCTAAGTTTGCAGAGCTTCTTGGTGAAGTAGTTACAGATTCAACAAAGAAGAACCTTGAGATGAGAGTAGAAGCAGAGCATGGTGCAACTGCCGGTAAGACAGATCTTGCAAAACGTGCAAAAGCACTGAATCTGGATGCAATCCATGATACTGTTCATGAGATGGCAAGGGATGAGGCAAGACATGGAAAGGCATTTGAAGGTCTCTTAAAGAGATACTTCGGTTAATCATTCTATGAATGATCGTGCAGAATAGCACAGAACACTAATTAAGAAGTAAATATATAATACACTCTAATAAAAAATCCGGCTGACAGGAATTTCCCATCAGTCGGATTTTGTGTTAGTCTTTCAATTTAAAAGATGAAGTTCCATCGCCATCAAAGGTGTCAGGATCTAAGCCGCTTGTGGTTGCTTCAGATGTATTGTTATCTGAAAATGGAGTCGTTGGCTCCTGTGCATTGGGATCGGCATAGCCTGAATTCATGCTAGTGTTCATATCAGGAGTTGTTGGATTGCCATAAGCACCGGTATATGGTTCTGGCTGGATATCCGGACCGTATACAGTGTTCTTGTGACGGATAATACCTAATATAATGAGCAGGATACCAAGACCGAGAACTACAAGACCAATAATGATAGATGTACGGCATCCCTCTTTTGTCATGATCTTAATATAGTATGGAAGCATATAAGAATCCAGTGTAGCTTTTTCTGTGGAGGTAAGAGTGATATCATAGGCAGATTCATACATGTCGTAGATATAATTTCTCATATATCCCATAATCTCACTGTCTGATTTGCATAATTTGCCGATGTAGTGTAATGTACCCGGATCTGCACCTGACTGGGACCAGGTGTAATCGGATAAAGCTTCAAGCTCAGACTTTTTTGATTCAGCAATATTCAGTCCAATGTAGTATTCGTTGTCTTTAAGTGCACTTATCAGATAATACTGGTCTGTTGTTCTTTTGAATACATAATTTGTAGTTTCAACATTCTCACAGAAAGAATAAAAAGCATAGTCAACATCAATCTCTACATATTTTCCGGCATCCAGATCCTTTTCAGATGCGGTATTCAGATTGAGCAGATCCCCATTCAGTTTGCTGTAATCCCGGATTCCCTGAAAGGCAAATACGATCCCGATGATTATCAATATAATGCCTGGAATCAGGAGATCGGAAAATTTCTTCGTCCTCTTATTTTTGTTAAACATATAATGTCCTCCCATTTTTGTTTTTGTGAGCAAAATTCTTCTTTTTGTAGTACAATAGAATACAAGTTACGCTCTTTTGAAATTTTATCAAATCCGCCATTTTTCGACAATGTGAAATCTGCTGAAAAAAAGCAGCTATTATAAAGGTATACGGGATGTTTGAATATTATTTTTTGGATAATTTGACCAAAGTAAATTATTTTAGAAAAACACGGGAGAAGAAATGGCAAGATGAAAGAACAGTAAGGTAAAAGAATAAAGAATGAGTCGAATGAACATATCAGAAAAGGATTTAGACAGAGATGCAGAAGAATAATTCAACAAATAAAGCAAAATCCACAAATGCAAATAAAGCTAAAACTTCAGGCGGATCAAGAACAACAAATAGAAAAGCAAATAAAAATACAGACAGATCGGCAAACAGTAAGTTCTCATCAGGAAAAAGAAAGCAGAATACAGCAGAAAGTAAAAAAAAGTTTCTTTATATAATTCCGGTTATCATATGGATGGTATTTATATTCTATATGTCAGGAAAGACCGGACAGGAATCCTCCGGACAGAGTGGGAAGATCAGTTTGTTTATAACAAATCTCTTGGAAAAGGTACGGCAGGATTCACCGCAGGAGATGCAGAATCTACAAGATATTCTGGAGCTTGTTATAAGAAAGACTGCACATATGACAGAATATGCGATCCTGTTCTTACTTTCATATCTGGCAACGGTGAAGATATCCATGAGCCAGAGCAGATTTTATAACAGAAGCATAGCTGTCTTAATTTCGTTATTATATGCATGTTCGGATGAGATGCATCAGTTATTGGTTCCGGGCAGGAGCGGAAAAATGATCGATGTCGGGATCGATATGGCAGGAGTGTTGATTGTTCTAATATGTATGATTCTGTCTAAGAATACGAAATGGAAGATCATTTGTGGAGTACTTTTGGGAGTGCTGTTGGTTGCAGCATTTGTCGTTCTGCTATTTGTCCCGTTTTGAAAAACTGACGCAGGACTTCGATCATTTCCGTGTGCAGCGGTTTACTTCATGCTGAAAAAATGATATATTAATGAATATATGTTATGCCAAAAGGAGCCGGAGAAATGACATTAGAGGAAGTTAGAAAGCAGATCGACGTGGTTGATAAGCAGATCAAGTCGCTGTTTAAGGAACGAATGATACTTGCAGATCAAGTCGCAAGGGTAAAGGCGGAATCAGAGGATGCTATATATAAGCCGGATCGGGAAGAAGCGATCATAACGAAGCTGACCGGGGATGTAGACGACAGCATCAAGAAAGAATATACGGCACTGATCAAGCGTATTATGGAGGTCAGCAGAAAGTATCAGTATGGGAGAACATTAGAACTTCGTAATTGTCTGAATGTATCGTTTGTGACGGAGGAACCGAAGGTAAAGAAGCTTGCCATGCTGAAACATGAACTTTACATATGTCAGGGCTATTCCAGAGATCTGGTAAATACGGTCAGTGATTATGAACAGGTCATGGAGCTGATCCGGAAGGATGAAGCAGATGCCGGAATGGGTATATTTGAGGATATCAGCTATGGCGTATCGGATTCCCTGCATGAAGCACTTGCCATGAATGATCTCTATATTTACAGGTGTGATGAGGTGTTGGACGAGGGACACCGGAAGAAGGTCGTTACATTCGGGAAACAACTGGTAGTTCTGCCGGAGCATAACCGGTTAAAGATCGTATTTGTATGCAAGAATAAGAGCGGAAGTCTGGCGAGTGTATTATCGATGATATCCGATTATGGCGTGAATCTGACCGAGATCCATTCGGTGCCGTTCCGTGGAGGAGAATGGAATTATCGGTTTTATATCGAGTTAAACGGAAACCTGCTTCAGAAAGAGATCCAGGCACTTGTATTCCAGTTGATAAATGAGACAGAGACATTTAAGATACTTGGAAGCTATTATTGTGAACAATAAATTTTTATATATAAGGGAGAAAAGACATGATAGACAAATTAGTAAAAAAAATCAAAGAGACAAAGGCACCGATCGTTGTTGGACTGGATCCGATGCTTTCCTATGTGCCGGAATATATAAAGAAGACAGCATTTGATGAATATGGTGAGACTTTAGAGGGCGCAGCGGAAGCCATCTGGCAGTACAATAAGGGTATTGTGGACGCAGTTCATGATCTGATCCCTGCTGTTAAGCCGCAGATTGCTATGTATGAGCAGTTTGGTATCGAGGGCTTAAAGGTATTCCAGAAGACGGTTGATTATTGTAAGTCAAAGGATCTGGTTGTGATCGCAGATATTAAAAGAGGCGATATCGGATCAACATCTGCAGCATATGCAGTCGGACATCTTGGAAAGGTTGCGGTCGGAAGTAAGACATATTCCGTATTTGGTGAAGATTTTGCAACTGTAAATCCATATCTTGGTACCGATGGAATCAAGCCTTTTGTAGATGTATGTAAGGAAGAGAAGAAGGGAATCTTTGTACTGGTCAAGACATCAAATCCTTCATCCGGTGAATTCCAGGATCGTCTGATCGATGGTAAGCCGTTATATGAGCTGGTTGGCGCTATGGTTAATGAATGGGGCAAAGATACGATCGGTGAGAGCGGTTACAGCAGTGTCGGTGCTGTTGTAGGAGCAACGTATCCAGAGATGGGTAAGGTACTTCGTAAGATCATGCCGAAGTCATTTATTCTTGTTCCGGGCTACGGAGCACAGGGCGGTAAGGCTGCTGATCTGGTACATTATTTCAATGAAGACGGACTTGGTGCGATCGTAAATTCATCCAGAGGGATCATTGCAGCATACAAGCAGGAGAAATATGCTTCATTTGGCGAAGCAAATTATGCAGATGCTTCCCGTCAGGCTGTTGTTGATATGATCGAAGATATCAACAGCGTATTATAAATATCGGATTTATCAGAAAAACAGTATGCAGTACACGATGCGTGGTGATAGTGGAGGCGTACAGATCATATGCAAGAGATCACGGGAGGACATAGATACATGGGAAAAGTAAAGATAACAGCAGAGGTTGTGAGCCAGACCTGTATAGCAACAGATATATATAGTCTGATCCTGAAAGCAGGGGAGATTGTATCGCAGGCGGTTGCAGGTCAGTTTGTTTCTGTATATTCAAAGGATGGAAGTCGCATGCTTCCAAGACCGATCAGTTTATGTGGAATTGATAAAGAAGCAGGTACGCTTCGTCTGGTATATCGTATCGCTGGAAAGGGAACAAATGAGTTCTCAAAATTACAGGCAGGAGATACGGTTGATATTCTTGGTCCGCTTGGAAATGGCTTTATGAAGGAGTCTGGAAAAGCAATTCTGATCGGTGGAGGAATCGGAATTCCACCGATGCTGCAGCTCGCAAAAGAGCTGGACTGTGAGAAGTCCATCGTACTTGGATACCGGGATGAGCTTTTCTTAAATGAAGAATTTGAACCATATGGTAGTGTGTATCTGTCTTCCGAAGATGGAATGCATGGAACAAAGGGAAATGTAATAGATGCGATCAAAGCATGTGCGGTAACCGGTGATATCATATATGCCTGTGGCCCGACTCCGATGCTTCGGGGAATCAAACAGTATGCGGCAGAGCAGAATATCCGTTGTGAGATTTCATTGGAAGAAAAGATGGCATGTGGTGTAGGTGCCTGTCTTGCCTGTGTCTGTCAGACAAAGAATGTGGATGAGCATTCAAAGGTACACAATGCAAGGATCTGTGCAGATGGTCCTGTCTTTTATGCTGAGGAGGTGGAACTGTAATGAGTAAAGTAAATATGGCGGTAAACATCGCAGGAGTAGAATGGAAGAATCCAATTACAGTTGCATCCGGTACATTTGGTTCAGGTATGGAGTATTCGGAATTTGTCGATCTGAACCGTCTGGGAGCAGTTACGACAAAGGGTGTGGCAAATGTTCCGTGGCCGGGCAATCCGACACCCAGAATTGCAGAGACATATGGCGGAATGATGAATGCCATCGGACTTCAAAATCCGGGTATTGATACTTTTATAAAAAGAGATCTTCCGTTCCTTGCAAAATATGATACAAAAGTGATCGTAAATGTATGCGGAAAGTCAAAGGAAGATTATATAGATGTCGTAGAACGGCTGGCAGATACAGATATTGATATGCTTGAGATGAATGTATCCTGCCCGAATGTAAAAGAGGGAGGAATTGCATTTGGTCAGAAGCCGGAAGCTCTTTATGATATAACACAGGCAGTAAAGAAGGTTGCAAAGCAGCCGGTGATCATGAAGCTCAGTCCGAATGTTACAGATATTACTGAGATGGCAAGAGCTGCGGAAGCAGGCGGAGCAGATGCGCTGTCACTTATTAATACACTTACAGGCATGAAGATTGATGTTAAGCGTCGTACATTTGCTGTAAAGAATAAGACTGCCGGGGTATCAGGTCCCGCGATCCATCCGATCGCAGTACGGATGGTGTATCAGGTCGCAAATGCTGTCAAGCTTCCGATCATAGGCATGGGCGGTATCGCTACGACTGAGGATGCTCTCGAAATGATCATGGCAGGTGCATCGGCAATTGCAGTCGGCACAGCAAACTTCAATAATCCATATGCAACAGTGGAGATTACAGATGGAATTGAGAAGTATCTGATCGAGAATCAGATTGATGATATAAATGAGTTGATTGGGTGTGTAAAATAAAAGATATTGGGTTATCTGCTTTACAGGATGTATTGGGGAGGCAGTTAGTTGGTTATGGAAAAACAATTTGAGGAAATTATATATTCCAGATATCAGGCACGTATCAGAGATATGAAGATTCTAAAGGTAGATGAGGGATTTGAACAGATCCTTGGTTATTCCGCGGAAGATGTAGAGCGCTTACAGCTTCATGTAAAGGATATTATGCTGGATGAAGATTGGGAGGATTATACAAAGATCATCTATGCAAAGATGTCGAGCCGGGGAGAAGCATATCTGGGACATCGGTTAAAAAAGAAAAATGGTGAAATTATATATGTATTTTGTTTTGGGAGGGCATTTCAGTCGGAAGAAGGAGAAATGTGCGGGGAGATCCTTATTACAGATATAACAAATACCAAGAAGTTGTCGAAGCAGCTTGAAAATCTGACCGATATCAATTCTGAACTAAATATGGAATTAGCGGATAAGAATCGTATGCTGGAGTCTATTCTCAATAATCTGGCGGGCGGTGTCGGAGTATTTGATATCGGAAATACGAAGATCACAGTAGAATATATCAGTGAGAGCTTTTATAAGATGTTCAACCTGAAAAAAGGTCAGCTTGGTACAGAAGGAAATGAATATATCAATCTGGCATTTGCAGAAGATCGGAAAGAACTGAAACGACAGATTAAGGAGACCTTGTTGTCAAATAAGATGACAATTGGTGAATATCGCTTTATTAATAAAAATAATCCGGAATCATATTATTGGGTGCAGGTATGCCTGTCGCTCCTTGCAGCAAGAAAAAGCGTTTTTTCCATATGCGCTGTTTGTGTAGATATTACGAATAAAAAGAAAGAAGAACTGGAAAAGAGTGCACAGACCGAGATGTTGAAGTTAGTGGCGCAGGGAAGTGATGAACTCTTGTTTACCTATACGGTTGAAGATGACAGCATGGTTATATCTAAATATATGGATGGCAGAACCGTAACGGTTTTTGATGATAAAGATTTTATTGCAAACCTTGCTCAGTGTCAGTTGATCTACTCGGAAGACAAAAAAGAGGTATCAGACGTATTGGCTGAACTGACAGCTGTTAAGGATACCGAAACCGTTGAAATCAGGGTCGATTTTATCGGTAACGGTATGTATCTCTGGCATCGTGCAATGCTTGTCAGTGTTGCTGATACAAACGGTGTGGTAAAAAAGATTGTAGGTAAGTTGTATTCGATTCATGAGGAGAAACTGCAGAGTCAGGAATTAATTCTGCGTGCGGAACGTGATTCCCTTACAGGGGTTTATAATCATAGCACCTTTGTGTCTAAAGTATCCAGGTTTCTTGTGGAATTTGATGAGACGCTGTGTGCACTCTATATGATCGATCTGGATGATTTTAAATTAGTAAATGACGCATTGGGACATTATGCCGGAGATGATTTGTTGTGTGACACAGCAGTTGTTCTGGAGAGTGTTGCAAATACATATGGTGGATTTTGTGGTCGTCTCGGTGGAGATGAATTTTCTATGTTTATTCCGGATATAGTCGATGAAGATACGGCATGTATGGTTGCGAAGACACTTAATAAAGGAATTCGTGCGATTAAATGTAAGGCGGAGCACTCGGCATCAATCGGTATTGCAGTTGATACTATATCAAAGTCATTAAAATTCGATTCTTTATATTATAAAGCAGATCAGGCGTTATATTATTCCAAGCGGCAGGGCAAAGACCGCTGTATGCTTTTCTGTGAGAAGATGGATGAGGCTAAACCGGTATTAAATTCCAAGTTCAGCAGTTATTCGGATGAAGAGGATTATCTGTTGGATGACATCTCAGATGTTGTATATGTAACGGAGATGAATTCTTATAAGCTGCAATATATGAATAAGGCAGCCAAGCTTGGTGTTGGTCTGGATGAAGATGATACTTCTTATATTGACAAGCATTGTTATAAGGTGCTTCAGGGTATGGATCTTCCGTGCAGCTTCTGCACGAATAAGCTGTTATCAACGGAGAAGAGTTTTATCTCGCATCATAAGAATCTCAATAACGGAAAAGAATATGTTTTAAAAGACAGGATTGTAAACTGGCATGGAAGAAAGTGTCGTATGGAGATGGCTGTTGATATTTCTGATGCCGATAAAGTAACACAGGTTCTTTCTAACCGTTATGATATTGAGGATGCGTTGGTATCCAGTATTACACAGATTTCTACAGGAGTAGAGCATTCCTTAAATTACAGCAAACTGTTAGAAACACTTGGAGAGTATTATGGCGCAAAACATGCTTGTCTGGTGGAATGTGATTCCAATAAGTTATATGAATGTCATGAATGGAAATCAGCAAATAGTAATTCGTATGGGAAAAAACTGGAGATCTTTTATAAAGAAACTGTCCGGAAAGAACTGCAGAGTATATCTAGTAAAAAAGGTGCACTGATCATTAATCATATTTCGGACTACCCATACAAAACATCGGATCTGTATTCGTTTTTTTTGGAAAACAGGATATGGTCAATGTATTCTGTTCCGATCAAAGACAATAAGTCTGAGATTATTGGAAGGATCATTATCTTTAATCCGCAGCTTCACAGTGGTGACCTGAAGCTTATGAATCTTTTGTCTTTGTATATTGGAAATGATATTGTCAGCCGGGCGCTTGCAGAAGAACGAAATTATGAAGTGACGCATGATCGTATAACGGGAGCATATAATCGTATCTGCTATATGGATTATATAAACCGCAGACAGAATCTGGAATCAGTGGGTATCGTGATTATTGATATCAATGAAGTGCGTAATATATTTGATGAATTTGGACAGTCCTTTGTTGATAATCTGATGATTGATTATTACAGACTGTTAGATAAGGTATTTCCGAAATCCTGTATTTATCGGATTGGGGATGACGATTTTGCTGTAATTTGTGAGAATATTTCACAGTGTGATTTCCTGGATCAGGTTCGTGCATTGAAAGGTCAGCTTAAGATTGGCGATTTTACGGCATGTATCGGATATGTATGGGATGATTATGAGAAAGATATCAAGCGGATGGAAAACCATGCGTATGATATGCTCTATATGGAGAAACAGAAGTGGTACGATCAGAAGGATGAACATTCTTATAAATGGAGTACATTAACGAGAGAGCTTGTAAAAAAAGACATTAAAGACGGAATGTTCTTTGTGTATTTACAGCCGAAGGTGGACTATTCGAATGGTCGTTGTTATGGTGCAGAAGCTCTGGTGAGATATGCCAAACCGGATAACCTCGCAAATGTGATCGATCGTCTGGAAAAAAGCAGAAATATAAAGTATATGGATCTCTTTGTGCTTGAAAATGTATGTAAAATGCTTATACGTTGGAAAAAAGAAGGGTATAATCTGATCCCGGTCTCCTGTAATTTTTCCAGAATATCTCTGTTGGAAGAAGATATGCCGGAGCGTATCAATGCGATTGTTGAATCTTATGGAGTTCCAAAGGATATGATCGAGATCGAGATTACAGAGTCTGTTGGTGAGATGGAACATGAGATGGTTACCAGAATTGCAAATAAACTGCATACTGCAGGTTTCAGGATTGCCATGGATGACTTTGGAACAAAATATTCCAATGTATCGATTCTTTCTTCTATGAAGTTTGATGTGATCAAGCTGGATCGGAGTATGGTTTATAATATAGACAAGAATATAGCCAGCAGAACGATTCTAAGACATCTGGTTGAGATGTGCACAGATCTTGGAGTGGAATGTATAGCGGAAGGAGTAGAGACCAAGGAACAGGCAGAATACCTGAAGGAAATGGGATGCAACCATATTCAGGGCTATCTGTATAGTAAGCCTGTGAATATTGAATCCTTCGAGCAGGTCTATATGAAGCGTGATGAATAAATAAAAAACTCCCTACAGTGATATCGACTGTAGGGAGTTTTTTATTTTTTCTTCCGGATATGAACTTCAGGGATGGCGACATCATAGGAGATGTTCGCTTCCTCCTTGGAAGATTCTGTATGTACAGGATTCGAAGTGTCAGCGTCATTCGAATCCGAGTCTGACTGCGTATGAATTTCAGGGATTGCGAGATTGTCGTAAGTCAGATTATAATCTTTTTTCTTATCTTTTCTATGTCCGAACATGAGAATATCCTCCTTTTATAACAGGTTGATGAAGAATGTAATAACAAGGCTGTTGATAAAGTCTGCAAATAAACTGCCAACAAGCGGAATCAGGAGATAGGCTTTTACGGATGGCGAATATTTATCACAGATTGCCTGCATATTTGCCATGGCATTTGGTGTTGCCCCCATTCCAAAACCACAGGTTCCGGCAACCAGAACAGCAGCATCGTAGTCACGTCCCATGATGTTGAATTCAACAAAGTATGTGAACAGACAGATCAGAATAACCTGACTGGTCAGCAGGATAAATAATGGAAGAGCGAGAGATGCAAGCTGCCATAGTTTTAATGTGATCATTGCAATACCGAGGAACAGGGAGAGAGCAATACCGCCAAGATCGTTGATCTCACCCATATGAATCGTGAACTTACCGGAATATTCACCGATATTTCGAATCAGTGCGGCTGCGATCATAGCACCGATGTAGATTGGAAAAGTTAACCCGGTTTTTGTTAGTAACCATGAGAATATCGTTCCGAGTCCTATTGCAAGGATCAATTGAAAAACAGCGGCTGCATACATATTTGTATGACGTTCATGTTTCTTTTCTTCTTCGATCAAAAGGCTGTCATCTTCAGGCACAACCGTTTCTAACAGATTCTTTTTCTCGATCAGTCGTTTTCCGAGTGGACCGCCGATCAGACTTCCGGCGATCAAACCAAAGGTTGCAGCTGCGGTACAGATTGTGGTTGCACCGGATATGTCAAAGTCTTCCAGAACCGGACCGAAGGCACCTGCGGTTCCGTGTCCGCCGACCATTGGGATTGATCCGGTACACATACCGATCAGAGGGTCAAGTCCAAGGATCCTGGACATACCGACAGCAAGCAGGTTTTGAAGTACGATCAGAGCAATAACAAGCCCCAGAAAGACCGCCAGTGATTTGCCACCGCTCTTTAAGACCTTCAGATTTGCCTGAAAACCTACAGAGGTAAAGAAGAATACCATACAGACTTCCCGTAGGGTATCATCAAAGGAAAATTCTGCCAATCCCGTACTGTAACAGATACAGGTGAAGATTGCAAATAAGAGTCCGCCGATAACAGGAGAAGGTATACAGAATTTTTCCAGAAAGAAGATTCTTTTTTTCAAAAATGTTCCAAGCATCAACACAAGGACGGCAATCGCAAGTGTCTGATACATATCTAATTGAATTTTCATAATTACCCTTTCTTATGTTCAGAAATTATCGTACATCAACGGTAATCCCTTTTTCTTTGTAGTAAGCAGCAGCCCCTTTGTGAAATGGGATCGTGATGCCCTTTGTTGCTGCCTGTTCATTTAACTGCATATCGATCGAAAGTGAATATTGCAGATCATTTGCATGTTCAAACAGCAGCCTCGTAAGATCTTCTACAGTATCCTTCGATAAGTCGTTATCTGCAAGCATGACAGCCTGCACACAGACCGTTGATACATCCTCGGTCTGACCGGAATAGGTATTTGCGGGAATGGTAAAATCGGAGTAATACGAATAAGCAGACAATAGCTTATTTTTACAACTGTCGTTAAGTCCGATCAAACGGATATCACAGGTTCTTGTCAGCTCTTCAATGACCGTGGTCTGAATGCCTGCTGTAACAAAGAAAGCATCAATTTCACCGGAAACCAGGCTTTCGGCAGCATCGATATAGTCAAGGTTTGTGGTTTTGACCAGATCGTTATTCAGACCGGCAACCTCAAGGATCTGTTTTGCATTTCGTTCCGTACCGGAATCGGATGCTCCGATGCTTATGGTTTTTCCGGTCAGGTCATCGAGAGACTTGATGTTTGAATCTTTTTTTACAATGATCTGGCAGGCTTCCGGATACAGAGAGGCGATAGCGGAATATCCACTGATGGATTTCCCTACAAATGTGCCTGTGCCGTTTACTGCGTCGTCAATCATATCATTTTGTGCAATACAGAGATCAATGTAACCGTCGGCAAGCAGTCGTAGATTTGCCGCAGATCCGGCAGTCTTCTTTACTTCAATGCTGTAATCAGGGGCATCGTTGTTGAACAGACCGGCATAAGCATTTGCAAAGGTATAATAGATACCGCCGATATCTGCCGCACCGAATCGGATGGCGTCTTTTTTGCTGCTGCATCCTGTTCCGATAGTGGAAATAAGCAGGATCAGACAGAGAAAAAGTGCTGTTTTTTTCTTCATATTGATAAAATTTCCTTTCTAATGTATATATTTTTTCGTAAATATGGTAATATAGGACGGAATTGTTCTAAAGGTATGTCGAAAAATATAGACCTTTGGCTATTGTACAACAATTAGATACAAAATGGAACAGAAAAAATTAACCATTTGTGTTTCGAAACCATTTGTGCTAGAATAAGTTCGAAATGCCTAACTAAAGGGTACATAAATGGTCTGAAATCAAGGAGGAATGAAAGAAAAATGGAACAGTACAAACAGGAATTCATTGAATTTATGATCGATTGTAATGTATTAAAATTTGGAGATTTTACAACAAAGAGTGGAAGAAAAACACCTTTCTTTGTAAATACCGGATTTTACAGAACAGGGGCACAGTTAAAGAGACTGGGTGAGTTCTATGCGGAAGCAATCAACAGTGCGTTTGGTCTTGATTTTGATGTATTGTTTGGACCTGCATACAAGGGAATTCCGCTTTCAGTAGCAACTACCATGTCAATTGCAGAAATGTATGATGAAGACATCAAATATTGCTCAAACAGAAAAGAGATCAAGGATCACGGAGATAAGGGGATCTTACTCGGAAGCCCGATCTCAGATGGTGATAAGGTTGTTATCATTGAAGATGTAACAACAGCCGGAACCTCAATCCAGGAGACTATGCCGATCATTAAGGCACAGGGAGATGTAGATGTTATGGGACTCGTTGTTTCTGTTGACCGTATGGAGCGTGGACAGGGCAAGAAGAGTGCACTGACAGAGATTCAGGAAGAATATGGTATCCAGACAACTGCTATTGTTACAATGGCAGAGGTTGTAGAGCATTTATATAATAAAGAATATAAGGGAAAAGTCATAATCGATGATAAGTTAAAGGCTGCGATCGATGCTTATTATGACATTTATGGCGTAAAGTAGAAACGGTTGGTAGAAAAATGAAACTAGGAAGAAATGATATCTGCTGGTGCGGAAGTGGAAAGAAATACAAATCCTGCCATTTGAACATCGACAGCAAACTGGAAGAAATGAAGCTAAAGGGATATAAGATCCCGACGAGAAGAATGATGCGTTCACCGGAACAGATTGAAGGAATCCGTGTGGCATCCAAGGTAAATACAGAGGTGCTTGATTTCATCACTCCATTTGTAAAAGAAGGAGTATCTACAGGTGAGCTTGATCGAAGAATCTATGAATATACGAAATCAATCAATGCAATACCTGCCTGCCTTGGATATGAAGGATATCCGAAGAGTGTCTGTATATCGATCAACGATGTTGTCTGTCATGGTATCCCGGATGAGAAAACAATCCTGAAAAATGGAGATATTGTCAACATTGACTGTACAACGAAATATAATGGATATTTTGGCGATTCATCCCGTATGTTCATGATCGGAGATGTTGATCCGGTCTGGAAGAAACTGGTAGAGGATACAAAGAAAGCACTGGATCTTGGAGTAGAAGTATGTAAGCCATATTCGACGATCGGTGATATCGGATATGCGATCAATACATTTGCCAAAGAGCAGGGCTATTCTGTCGTCCGTGAGATCGGCGGACATGGTGTGGGACTTGATATCCATGAAGATCCGTATGTCAGCCATATCGGACAGCCGGGCAAGGATTATGTGATTGCTCCAAGCATGACATTTACGATTGAGCCAATGATCAATCTTGGTGTGCCTGATGTATGGCAGGATGCTGATGATGGCTGGACAATTCGTACAGATGATGGCAAGCCATCTGCCCAGTGGGAATACACCCTTCTTATGACCGAGCACGGAATTGAGATTCTGGCAAAATAATACTTTCACATAATTATACAAAACACAGGGATTGCCCCTATACAGACCATAAGCCCCATTATAATATGACATTTAGTGAAGGTTTCGTCGTGAAATGCATATTGCCAGTAAATACGAGCGCTTGTCTGAGCCAACGTTTAGTTGGCGAGTTAGCGCAGGAGTATTTACGAATCAGGCATATGCATTGAACAGAAACCGTAACGAGTCATTTATAATGGGGCTTATGGTCTGTATAGGGGCAATCCCTGTGTTTTATGTTTTAAATGAATGGCATTATTTTGCCAGAATGCTTAAGATCTCGTTGCTTCTTGCGACGAACTTGGTCATGGCATCGGCAGATAATGGTCTGTTGGCAAGAACTGCCAAGTCATATAACTGACAGCAGATGGTAGGAGTGTTCTCGCCATCCGGGTTGTCAAGGACATATTTGACCAGATTGTTGTTGGCATTTAATACCAGTGTTTCACCCTTGCCGCCGAACATGGCAGGATCCATGCCCATGCCGGCCATACCATACATCTTCATCATTTCCTGCATACGTCTGGATTCTTCGGATAAGGTCAGCATAGAAGATAAGTCCTTATTCTTTAATGCTTCTACCTTGATCGTGATATTTTCGACATCCAGTGCTTTCTTGAAGAGTTCGGTCAGCTTGTCGGTATAATCCTTTGCTGTTTCTTCGGATAATGCTTCATCTACAAAATTATCGGACAGATCTGCATCGATTCTGTAGAAATGTACATTTTCATTTTTCTGTTCCAGAAGCGTGATAAATGGGCTGTCAATCGTCTGTGTCATGATCAGGGCATCCATGCCTTCCTCTTTGAACATGTTAATGTACTGTGACTGAGCAACTTCATCCGTAACATAGAAGACTTTGTTTTCGTATTTTTCTTTTCCGGCTTCCAGATATTCCGGCAGAGTCAGGTATTTGCCTTCCAGATTCTTGTAGATACAGAAGTCTTTCATCTTCTCTAAGAATTTCTCATCCTTTAAGCAGCCGAATTTGATAAATGGGTTGATGTCATCCCAATATTTCTCATAATCTTCTCTGTGAACCTTATACATACCAGATAATTTATCGGCTACCTTCTTTGTGATGTAATCGGAGATCTTCTTAACAAATCCATCATTCTGCAGAGCACTTCTGGATACGTTCAGCGGAAGATCCGGACAGTCGATGGTACCTTTTAACAGCATCAGGAATTCAGGGATAACTTCTTTGATATTATCAGCTACGAATACCTGGTTGTTATACAACTTGATCGTTCCTTCCAGATTATCATACTGGGTATTGATCTTAGGGAAGTACAGGATTCCTTTCAGGTTAAATGGATAGTCCATGTTCAGGTGGATCCAGAACAATGGATCTTTGTAATCATGGAATACTTTATGGTAGAAGTCTTTGTATTCATCGTCTGTACAGTCATTTGGATGCTTGGTCCAGAGAGGTGTTGTAGTATTTAAAGGCTTTGGTGCTTCTTTTTCTTTCTTTTCGGCAGCATCCTTTGTTTCATCGGTTTCAGCAGTAGCTTCTTCTGATGCTTCAGCTTCGGTTGCCTTTTCTTCTTCATCTTTTGCAGGGGCATCTGCATTTGTAAAGTAGATCTCTACAGGCATGAAAGAGCAGTATTTGTCGATTACTTCTTTGATACGGTATTCATTTGCAAATTCATAGCTGTCTTCATTCAGATACAGGGTGATAACAGTACCTCTGGTTTCTTTGTCGCCTTTATCCATGGAGAAGTCCGTTCCGTTCTCACATTCCCAATATACAGGTTCTGCGTCCTGTTTGTAGGAAAGGGATTCGATCGTTACCTTATCGGCAACCATGAATGCGGAGTAGAAACCGAGTCCGAAATGACCGATGATCTGTTCCTCTGTTGCCTTGTCCTTGTACTGCTCAAGGAAAGCAGCAGCACCGGAAAATGCAATCTGATTAATATACTTTTCGACTTCTTCAGCAGTCATACCGATACCATTATCAATAAACTGTAAGGTCTTGTTGTCCGGGCTTGCGATCACATCGATACGATAAGGCTCGTCCGGTTCGTCAAATTCGCCCATCAGAGATAATTTCTTTAATTTTGTTACAGCATCACAGCCGTTTGAGATTAATTCCCTGACAAAGATATCATGGTCGGAATACAGCCATTTCTTGATGACAGGGAAAATGTTTTCGCTGTTAATTGATAAACTTCCTTTTTTCATAAAAAATGCATCTCCTTATATAAATTCTATATTATTCCAGTTGTCAGAACAAATCGGAATACGCAAATATATATATGTGTAATGAGAGAAATATCTGCCCTATCTGTTCTGTGTTATCACTAACAGATATCATAAATCAGAAAAAAATAGAAGTCAAGACAAAATTAGCACTCAAATACGTTGAGTGCTAATAATTCACAAATATTTTATGGTTTATTTAGAAATGAATGCTGTAACAGGTGGTTAAAAGATCTGATTCTGTTTAAAAAAAGCAGATACATTTGCATCCCAGATGTTTGCAAGTGTTTTATCCATGGAGAAAATGTTCATGGATGCCATCGTTGTAAGTGAGATCTTTTCTCCGTCAAAGTAGATGTTTAAAGACAGATTTGCAATGTCGGATGCCGTGAGATTCAGATGGTTCTGTTCAATGATCCGGTTAATGTTCGCGTCCGATAAGATCAGCACGATCTTGAAGTTTAATGGGAGTTTATTGCCCTTGATGACATTGAAGATGTGCTGCCTGACATTTCCCCATGTCGTGTAAGTCTTTGAGGTCATTTCTTCCAGTTCTTCCGTATCAAAAAAAGATGGATTCAGTCTGCCGTCGATCGTATAAGAAACGTCGGAACGGACATAGGCTTCCACCAGCAAAAATGTGTCAAAGACCGGTTCCATCAAAAGCTTTTTAACGAAGTTTTTTGTTTCAGTAATTTCTATATTAAGCATATGCAGCTCTTACCTCCCTGCAATAAACAACGGATTGCGATAAAATTCTTGCCTCTAGTTTACAGGAAAAGAGGAAAGGTTGCAATCGGAAATCTGAAAACAGCCGGATGAGAAAATCCATTTGTTGAACTTTAGCGGGAGGTGTGTTAGTATTTTTACAGATTTATAAAAATATGGGAGGTTTTGAAATGGCAGAGATTATATGGAAGGATCGCAAACGTATATTTTTCGGATTACCATGGACATTTACAAAGTACAGCTTATCAGAGGATCGGTTATTTATCAGTACGGGGTTCTTCAGTGTGCAAGAAGATGAAGTACGACTTTATCGCATCATGGATGTTTCATTGGAACGTAAATTATGGCAGAGAATGTGCGGACTTGGAACGATCAAATGCTGTTCCGCAGATAAGACAATGGGAGATTTCGAGATCAAGAACATCAAGAAGTCCAGAGAGGTCAAGGAAATGTTATCAAATATGGTAGAAGATGAACGTACCAAAAAGAAGGTTTCCAGCCGTGAGTTCATGGATCATGAACGCGATGAATTCGACGATTACGACGACCACGATACATATTAACGAGGACGATCAAAAGTACGTTGCTGCTTTATACGATAGTAGTTTGCTTTGATCGGTAATGTAAGATCGTATTTGGTTGTTCAGCAAGAGGTATGCTTTGACGATTAAATGAGAGCTGATATTACATATTATTCCGCAAGACGCTTTCGCTCTACCTTCGACGTAGTGGTACATAAGGCTGCAAAAGACGCAGCCTAAGTACCAACGCTCAGGCAGGCTTGCTTCATAATAGTAATATCAGTTCTCATTTTAAATTATAAGGTAAAGTGATTGCTGAACAACCAGATACGATCTTTTACGATATGAAAGCAAGATACCATGATATAAAAGCAACAACGCATTTTTGATCTGTCTGTGGAATCAAGTATCGAAGAAGAATATATCTTATTATAGACAGACAGAGTCCACTGCATACCTTTATGGAGCAGACCTTTTTTCACGTCGGTCCTTAACGAGTCACCGAAGGTGAGGAGGTTAGTACCGTTACGTGAAAAATAGAACGCAAGTGTTCTGCGTAATAAAGGGTATGGCAGGGGTCTCTGTCGTCAGGAAATCAGATATTCTCGGCTATCTTGGTGACGCCAACGTAGATTTGGGAGACTTTGTACCAGGTGGAGTAGTCGGTGATGCCGGTAACGGGCAGGTCGAAGATCTGTTGAAAGCGTCTGACGGCATCGGCAGTGGCAGGTCCATAGATGCCATCGGCGGCAACAGTTGGTATGGATGGATAATTCTGTGCGATACGATTTAACTGCTCCTGAAGCTGACGAACCTTGTCACCGGTTGCGCCAATTGACAGATCATATCCAGGATAAGAGGATGGAATACCGGCAATGGTTTCGGCAGAGTTGATATAAATGGAATCGCCATAGTAGTAGCGTAAGATCTCTATCGCAGACAGTCCCTGATCGGCAAGATACTTGGAACCCCATTGGGTCATCCAGTTTGGACAGGTGACCCGTTTCCCGTCACAGTATTGTGTAAAGATCGGTTGGGTGACACCCGGCCTTGACAGATAATTGGCAAATTGTTCATCAACGATACGGGAGATATTTTTATATATAGTCTTGTTATAGATCCATTTCTGATCGTAAGCGGTTGAAGATGTGATCGTAAAATCGTATCCCTTTCCGCGATACCATTCTGTATAGACACGGTTTAAGGTGAAGGACATAATTGCAAGGATGTTGGCTCGAAGGGAAGCATCCGGCCATGTGGAGTAGATTTCATTTGATGCAACATTCTTTATGTAGTCTTTGTAAGGTACATAGTAGTCGATTGCAGTTGGGTCGGAAGGAGCTCCATCATGTACCACGATGGTTTCCGGAATCACGACACGGCTTAAGACGATCTCGCCTGTCTCTGCAACTGTTTTAATCTCATCCTCAGCAATCTTTGGCGGATATTCTTCCCAGAGGGTATGAGCACCGATCACCGTTGGGTTATAGCTCGATTGGTCAGTATCAGAAACACGCAGCTTAACTGACTGAATGCCCTTTTCGTCGGTAAACATCTGTACACCGGAGATGATACGTGGTTCAAATCCGGGTGCATTGATTTTCAGATTGTATTCGGAATATGGCTGGTTGTCAGATGGTTCCATGCTGTATTCCAGTGGAGGAGTTTCAAGGGTGATGCCATCGATGATACCGTCGCTGTCTGTTTGCCGTTCCTCTATAACTTCATCCGGAGTTCCGGTTGATGCGACAGAAACGACCGCACCGGTTACCGGATATGCAGTCTGTTCCGAGATGATCCTGATTTTTAATGTTCCGTTATTGTTTCCATTTGCCATTTTAGTAATCCTGAATTATAATCTGTTTATTATATGAGACAAAATCATATTTCATGCCAATAATACTTTATCAATGCAGAAGCAGGAAAGAATGTATGTTATGCGTGGTGTAATGATCGTTTAGAAGATTTAAACGACAGAAACAAGTGTTATGCATGGTATATAATGATGAGGTATATGAAAAAAGAATTTATTGAAAAGTAATATAAAAGAAAAGAAGCGACAGGAGGTTTCACTATGGCATATTTTCCAATGTTTATCAATCTGGAAAACAAAAAAGTAATCGTACTTGGCGGAGGAAAGACCGCACTTCGAAAGATTAACTCTCTGATAAAGTTTGACTGTAAGATCGCAGTTATCGCACCGAGGATCTGCGATGAGATCAAGACAGTACCGGGAATCAGTGTACATGAGTCGAATATGACATTAGATGCGCTTGATACGGCAGATATGGTAATTGCAGCGACTAAGAGGGATGATGTAAATGCTAAGATCGGAAAGTATTGTAACGAACATAATATTCCGGTCAATGTAGCAGATAACAAGGATGTCAGCAGCTTCCTGTTCCCCGGAATTGTTATGCGTGAAGACCTGGTGATAGGGGTCACAACAGGAGGCTACAGTTCAAATGTAGCAAAGGAGATCCGTAATATGATCGAGAAGCTGATTCCTTATGAGTATGGAACCTTGACCAGAAAGATGGGAGCATACCGAGAGATTGCGTCCATTAATATCAAGGATGCTTATTTAAGGGAAATGGCACTGGATGAGATCATCAAACAGGCAATCAGCAATAAGTATATGATCGATGACCGAAAGGCAAATAAGATTCTGGATCGTTATGCGAAGGAAGATGAGCTGAGAGCGAAGGGTATGCGATAAAAAATACTTGCATTTTCCTTATAACGTGTTATAATCTTGTTTTAGTAAGATTATGGTAACTATTAAGAGTGGGTTTTGGCCCACTCTTAGTTTTTGTAGAAAGGTGGTATTGCTACGAAGAAAACAGATATTGAAGCAAAAGCAACAGAGATGGTTCTGCCGATCATTGAAGCAAATAACCTTGAATTGGTTGATGTGGAATATGTAAAAGAAGGCAGTGATTATTATCTGCGGATCTATGCAGATAAAGAAGGTGGAATAACGATCGGAGATTGTGAGATCGTGAACAGAGCCATGAGTGATCTGCTGGATGCAGATGACTTCATTAAGGATGCCTATATTCTTGAGGTCAGCTCTCCGGGGCTTACAAGACCATTAAAGAAGGAAAATGACTTTAAACGGAGTATTGGCAAGATCGTAGAGATCAAGACATATACCAAGATCGATAACTGTAAAGATTTTGAAGGTGAACTTACAGCGTACGATGAAGAAACAGTTACCATTTTGACAGAAGATGAGAAAGAACTGAAGATTGCAAGAAAAGATATATCGATGATAAGACTTGCATTTGTATATTAATAAAAGAAGCGGGAGGATAAAAAAGTGTCAGAAATTATCGAAGCATTAAATCAATTAGAAAAGGAGAAAAACATCAGCAAGGATATTCTGCTGGATGCGATCGAAAGATCCTTAAAGGCGGCCTGCAAGAAGGACTTTGATACCGATGAGAATATCGATGTTGTTATGGATCGTGAGACCGGTGAGTTTCATGTATATGCGAAGAAAGAGGTTGTAGAAGAGGTTGAAAGACCTGCGACACAGATTTCTCTGGAAAAAGCTAAGATGATGAATTCCAAATATGATCTCGGAGATATCATCAACATCGAGATCACAACAAAGGATTTCGGAAGAATCGCAGCACAGAGAGCAAGAAATGTAATCGTTCAGGCAATTAATGAGAGCGAAAGAGATGCGATCTACGATCACTTCTATACAAAAGAGAAGGATATCATCACAGGTATCGTTCAGAGATATGTTGGAAACAACATCAATGTCAGTCTAGATGATAAGACAGAAGCAATATTAAAAGAGTCTGAGATGGTTCCCGGCGAAGTATATAACAGAGGTGACCGTATCAAATTATATGTAACAGAAGTAAAGAAAGGCTCCAGAGGACCTAAGATCACAGTATCCAGAACACATCCTGATCTGGTAAAGCGTTTATTTGAAAAGGAAGTAACCGAGATCGCAGACGGTACAGTAGAGATCAAGAGCTCCTGCCGTGAGGCCGGTTCCCGTTCCAAGATCGCTGTTTATTCTCATGATGAGAATGTAGATCCGGTAGGTGCATGTGTAGGTGTAAATGGAAGCCGTGTTAACAACGTAGTAGAAGATCTGAACGGTGAGAAGATCGATATTATTTGTTGGGATGAGAATCCGGCAATCTTCATCAAGAATGCATTAAGTCCATCAGAGGTTATTGCAGTTGATGTAGATCTGAATGAAAAGAGCGCATTTGTCGTTGTACCGGATTATCAGTTATCACTTGCAATCGGTAAGAAAGGTCAGAATGCAAGACTTGCTGCAAAGCTGACAGGATATAAGATCGACATTAAGAGTGAGTCACAGGCAGAAGAGATGGGATATTTCTCAGAAGAAAATGATGACTACGAAGAGCCGGAGCAGGAAGAAGCATTTGACAATATTGACGATATCGTTGATGGTTCTTATGAAGAATCTCTGGAGCAGCAGGATGCAGAAGAAGTAAAAGAAGACGAAGAATAAAATGAAGTTCTGACCGGGTACCATGCCGATTGGAACGGAGATAAATATATAAGCATAGGAAGTGATGTTATGGCAAAGAAGATACCGCTCAGACAGTGCCTTGGTTGTAATGAGATGATACCGAAAAAAGAACTCATCCGTATCGTGAAGGATAATGAGAATAATTTTGCGATCGACCTGACCGGCAAGATGAATGGACGGGGGGCATATATATGCCGTAAGGCAGAGTGCCTGAAAAAAGCTATGAAGAGTAAATCTCTGGAACGCTCATTCAAGATGCAGATTCCAAAAGAGGTTTATGAGAAACTGGATAAGGAGTTAGAGGCAATTGAACAGTAAGAAGATTTATTCCATGATTTCCTTATGTGCAAAGGCCGGAAGGCTGGTAAGCGGAAACTTTTCAGTAGAAAAGGCCGTAAAAAACGGAAGCGCATGTGCTGTGATCGTGGCATGTGATGCAGCCCATAATACAAAGAAACTATTTGATCAAAAATGTAATTTTTATGAGATTCCATATTTTGAATTTGGAGACAAAGACAGTCTGGGAAAATTCGTTGGAAAAGAATTCCGGACGTCGATCGCGATCTTAGATGAAGGATTTGCGAAACAGATCATAAAATACATGAGTTTGAGTGAAAATATGGAGGTGTAACTTTTGACGAAACTGAGAGTACACGAATTGGCAAAAGAGCTGAATATAAGCAACAATGAAATCAAAGCAATCCTTGGCAAAAATGGTATCGAGATCAAGAGCCATATGTCGGCTGTTGATGAGAATATGATCAATATCGTTAAGAAGGCATGCGGAACCGGTACAAAGAAAGCAGATGCGCCGGCAGCAAAGCCTGTACCGGAAAAGAAGTCGGAGGACGTAAAGGCGGCAAAGACAGCACCGGAAAAGGTTCAGAAAGAGATTTCTGTAAAAGAAGAGCCTAAGAAAACGGCTGTAAGAAATGATCAACCGGCTACAGGGGAAGCGAATAAGCCGAAACAGGGTAAAGATGAGGGACATACGAGATTTGTCAGAGATGACAGAAACAGAAATAATTCCGACAGACAAAATAATGAGAGAGTAAGATTTAACAATAGTGAGCGTATGAATTCTGATAAGACAAGATTTGGCGACAAGCAGGGAAATGACAGACCAAGATATAACAACGACAGAAATAACGGTGACCGTGTAAGATTTACAAATGGTGATAGAAATAATTCTGACAGACCGAGATATAATAATGACAGAAACGGTACTGACAGAAACAATTCCGACAGACCAAGATACAACAATGACAGAAATAACACTGACAGAAATAACACTGACAGACCAAGATACAATAATTCCGGTGACAGAAATAATTCTGACAGACCGAGATTTAATAATGACAGAAATGGTCAGGACAGAGGAAGATTCTCAAACAATGGCCGTGGTGGTCAGGATCGTGGCAGATTTTCCGGAAACGGAGATCGTCAGGGCGGCTTCGACAAGCCGAAGTTCGGTGACAGACCGGATAACAGAAACAACCGGTTCAACAATAATAGAAATAATACTCCGATGGGATTTGGCAAGGATGACGAGGATGATAATAATAACAATCAGAGAAGAAGTCCAAAAGCAAATACCCGTAAGGATTTTGAAGCAAAAGAGATGCCGGGCAAAGATTTAAAGAGCCAGAACAGAGACAATTATAACAGAGATAAGAATAAGCCTCGTAAGGGCAACAGAAGATCTCCGGAAGAGGTTGAGGCAGATATCAGCAGACTGGCTAAAAATGTCAGAAACAAGCATCATCAGCCACAGCAGCCACAGCAGCAGGCAGAGGATAAGGAAACGATCCGTACGATCACACTTCCGGAGGTTGTAACGATCAAAGAACTTGCAGACATTATCAAAGAGCCTGTAAATGCGTTGATCAAGAAGCTCTTCCTTGCAGGTAAGATGTATAACGTGAACTCTGAGTTAGACTTTGAAGCAGCAGCAGAGATCGCGTTGGAATATAATTGTATTGCTGAAGAGGAAGAAAAGGTTGATGTGATCGAGGAGCTCTTAAAAGAGGATGAAGAAGACGAGAAGGATATGGTTTCCAGACCACCTGTTGTCTGCGTTATGGGTCACGTTGACCATGGTAAAACATCCCTTCTTGATGCGATCCGTAAGACAAATGTAACATCAGCCGAGGCCGGTGGTATCACACAGGCGATTGGTGCATCTGTGGTAGAGATCAACGGACAGACGATCACATTCTTAGATACACCTGGACATGAGGCGTTCACAGCTATGCGTATGCGTGGCGCACAGTCTACCGATATTGCTATCCTTGTTGTAGCAGCAGATGATGGTGTTATGCCACAGACGATAGAGGCTATTAACCATGCAAAGGCAGCCGGTATCGAGATCATCGTTGCGATCAATAAGATCGATAAACCAAGTGCAAATATCGAGCGTGTAAAGCAGGAGCTTACAGAATATGAACTGATCCCTGAGGACTGGGGCGGATCAACGATCTTCTGTCCGGTTTCCGCACATACAGGTGAAGGACTGGATAACCTGCTTGAGATGATCCTGTTAACTGCAGAGGTTCTTGAGTTAAAGGCAAATCCAAACAGAAATGCCCGTGGTATCGTAATCGAAGCAGAGCTTGATAAGGGACGTGGCCCTGTTGCAACTATGTTAGTGCAGAAGGGTACACTTCATGTAGGAGATTATCTTGCAGTCGGATCTTCCCATGGTAAGGTTCGTGCAATGCACAATTCAAAGGGTGTCCGTGTAACAGAAGCAACTCCATCCACTCCGGTGCAGATCCTTGGTCTGGATACAGTTCCATCAGCCGGTGAGATCTTTATGGCAGTTGATAATGAGAAAGAGGCAAGACAGATTTCCGAGACATACATTTCGCAGAGCAGAGTGAAGATGCTTGCTGAGACGAAATCCAGAATGTCACTGGATGATCTGTACAGCCAGATCCAGGCAGGTAATGTCAAGGAGTTGAATATCATTATCAAAGCTGATGTACAGGGTTCTGTAGAGGCTGTTAAGCAGAGTCTGTTAAAGCTTTCAAATGATGAAGTTGCAGTAAAATGTATCCATTCCGGTGTTGGTGCGATCAACGAGTCAGATATCATTCTGGCATCCGCATCCAATGCGATCGTAATCGGTTTCAATATCCGGCCGGATGCAAGAGCAAAAGAGACAGCAGAGACAGAAGGTGTAGATGTTCGTTTATACAGAGTCATCTACAATGCAATTGAAGATATTGAGTCTGCAATGAAGGGTATGTTAGATCCTATCTTTGAAGAACAGGTAATTGGTCATGCAGAGATCAGACAGACCTACAAGGCTTCCGGTGTCGGTATGATCGCAGGTTCTTATGTATTAGATGGTATCATCAACCGGAACTGCAGCGTAAGAATAACCCGTGAAGGAAATCTGATCTACGAAGGCAAGATGGCTTCCTTAAAGAGATTCAAGGATGATGTGAAAGAAGTTAAGTCAGGATTTGAATGTGGTATTGTTCTTGAGAACTTTAATGACATTCAGGTAGAGGATCAGATTGAAGCATATCAGATGGTAGAGGTTCCAAGAAAATAATGAGAAAAAACAGTGTAAAAAATACAAGAATTAATGCAGAGGTTCAGAGAGAACTCTCACGGATCATCAGCAGAGAGATCAAGGATCCCCGCATTAATCCGATGACATCCGTAGTAGAGGCGGTTGTAACACCGGATCTGAAATATTGCAAGGCATACATCAGTGTCCTTGGAGATCAGGATTCCGTAAACTCCACACTGGAGGGACTGAACAGTGCAATGGGATTTATCAGAAGAGAACTTGCACATTCCATTAATCTCAGAAATACACCTGAGATCACATTTATCATGGATCAGTCGATCGAATACGGTGTAACAATGTCCAAAAAGATTGATGATGTTGTAAAAGACATCGAAGATGATGAGGATGATACAGAAAATGAAGAATGATTTTCTTACCATGATCGAGCAGGCAGACACGATCGCTATAACCGGACATGTACGTCCGGATGGCGACTGTGTAGGCTCAACGGTTGGATTATATAATTATATCATCAGCAATTATGATAAGCAGGTACAGATCTATCTGGAGGAATTCTCCAAGGATTTTCTCTTTTTACATGATGCAGATAAGATCAGTCATACACCGACAGATCAGGTCTATGATCTGTGTATTGCGGTGGATTGTGGTGATAAGGAAAGACAGGGAGATTTTCTTCCAATCTTTGAACATGCGAAGCATACAATGTGTGTGGATCATCATATCTCCAATCCGGGATTTGGTGAGGTATGCTATGTGGATGCAGAAGCGTGTTCCGCGGCAGAAGCACTTTATAAGCTGATGGAACAGGATAAGATTAATAAGAATGCTGCCGAAGCACTCTATATGGGAATTGTACATGATACAGGCGTATTCAAACACAGCAATACAACAAAGAGTGCGATGAGTATAGCGGGTGATCTGATCGAAAAGGGTGCAAATCCGTCATTTATTATAGATGAAACCTTCTATAAGAAGACATTTGTCGCAAATAAGCTGCTTGGAATCGCTCTGACAAAAGCAGAGCAGCATGCAGATGGCAGGATCATCAGCACAGTGCTTGAGACAGAGGATTTCCGAAAAAGTGGTGCAGGCAAGATCGATACGGATGGTATTGTCGATCAGCTTCGGATCACAGAGGGAACGGAAACGGCGGTATTTATCTATCAGACGGGAGAAGATGAATACAAGATTTCACTTCGGTCGAATAATATCGTTGATGTAAGCAGGATATCCTGCAATCATGGCGGCGGTGGTCATGTTCGTGCTGCAGGTTTCAGCATGAAGGGAGATATCAAAGAGATCCTTGCCGGTGTGATAGAGGAGATTAAGGAACAGTTATGCTAGACGGCTTTTTAAATGTATACAAGGAGCAGGGCTATACATCATTTGATGTAGTAGCCAAGCTTCGTGGTATTTTAAAACAGAAGAAGATCGGTCACACAGGCACACTTGATCCGATGGCGGAAGGTGTGCTTTTGGTGTGTCTTGGACAGGCAACAAAATTAAGCGAAATGCTGATTGATAAGGATAAGACATACCGCTGTGTCATGCTGCTCGGAAAGACAACAGATACAGAGGATGTAACAGGAAAAGTCCTTACAGAGACAGCAGATATCCCGGACGAAGCATCGGTAATAGAAACGGTAAACAGCTTTATCGGTACTTATGACCAGATACCGCCGATGTATTCGGCTATCAAGGTAAACGGCAAAAAGCTCTATGAATATGCCAGACAGGGAATTGAGATCGAACGGAGTCCGAGAGAGGTAACAATCTTTGAGGTAAAGATAGAGGATGTGTCGCTTCCAAGGGTTACATTTACCATACATTGTTCCAAGGGAACGTATATCAGAAGCTTATGCCGGGATATCGGAGAAAAGCTTGGCTGCGGAGCAGTCATGGAGAAGTTGGTCCGTACTGAAGTGAAGAACTTCAGGGTTGAAGACAGCCTGACACTTGCGGAGATCGAGCAGGCGAGAGATCAGGGAACGATCGTTTCATATGTAATGAAGAAAGAACTGTTGCTGCCGGAGTATCCGGAGCTTCATATCGGTACAGATGAATATGCAAGAAAGCTGTTAAGAAATGGAAACAAACTTCAGCTGTCCCAGTTTGCGGAAGCTGTGAGCCCGGAAACGGTTACAGATGTTCCGGGTATCCGTGTCTATGATGAAACGGACAGCTTTGCAGCAATATACCGATATGAAAAGGAAAAGAGCATCTGCCGGCCGGTAAAGATGTTCCCGAAGAATGCAGAGACAGATAGATGATAGGATAGAAGACAATGCAGCATTATTTTAATCAGAAAGATATACAGATCAATACAGAAAAAGGTTCCGTCGTTGCACTTGGCAAGTTTGACGGTTTTCATCAGGGCCACAAGCTGCTGCTTGACGAGGTGCTTCGTTTACAGAAGGATGGATATACCGGAGTCGTATTTACCTTTGATATTCGTAAAAATTCGATCTTTGATGTAGATAAGCTTCAAAGCATCATAACCTCGGAAGAAAAATGTATGCTTGCAGAACAGATGGGAATCGATGTACTGGTGGAGTATCCGTTTGATGATGCATTTGCATCGATGGAACCGGAAGCTTTCGTAACGGATATCCTTGTAAAAAGGTTACATGCAGGATATGTAGTCGTAGGGACCGATTACGGATTCGGAAAAAAGAAACGCGGGAATGTAGAGCTTCTGCGGAAGATGGCCGGCGAATACGGCTATCAGGTGATCGTGATAGAAAAGAAAAAGATCCATGATGTCATTGTAAGTTCCACTTATATCAGAATGTTGATCAGTGAGGGAAAAATGGAAGAAGCAGAAACCTTCCTTGGCAGACCTTATTTTCTGTCCGGTCATGTAGTGCATGGCAGAGAGCTTGGCAGGACAATCCAGGTTCCGACGGCAAATCTGCTTCCAAAGCATGGGAAAATCTATCCGGTGACGGGTGTTTATGCATCAAGGATACATCTGGAGGACGGCAGGGTCTGTTATGGGATTACGAATATCGGAGACAATCCGACGGTGAATGCAGATCGCAGGGTAACGATCGAGACGCATATCTTTGATTTTGATGAGGATATCTATGAACAGAAGCTGGTCGTGGAATTGTTATCCTTTATTCGCGGAGAGCAGAAATTTTCAGGTGTTTCAGAATTAAAAGCACAGATGCTTGCAGATATGGAAGTGGCAAAACAGAGGATATTCGGGTAAAAATTAATTTGTCAAGATATTTTACTTGACAACGATGCAGACATGGTATAGAATAACCCATGGTAAAGGGAAAATACTTTACAGGCGGTGATCGTATGGAGAAAATAGTCAGACAGTCTTTATTATATGATTTTTATGGAGAGCTTTTGACGGAGCATCAGAAAGCAATTTATGAAGATGTGGTCAATAATGATATGTCCTATTCCGAGATTGCCAGAATGAATCAGATCAGCAGACAGGGTGTCTATGACATGATCAAGCGCTGCGATAAGATCTTGGAAGAATATGAAGATAAGTTACAGCTTGTTGACAAATTCATGAAAGCGAGAAAGCAGGTCGAGAAGATGAAAGACTGCATTTCGGAGCTGATGGAGGAGAATCGGGATGACAGGCTGAATTCGAAGATAGAAGCAATCGACCGGTTATCGGATCGGATACTGGACGAGTTTTAGTAGATGAGTGTTAGGAACGAAGGGAGATATTCATGGCTTTTGACAGTTTATCTGACAAGCTTCAAAATGTTTTCAAGAAACTGAGAAGCAAGGGTGTTCTTACAGAAGATGATGTAAAAGAGGCAATGAAAGAAGTAAAGCGTGCTTTACTGGAAGCCGATGTAAACTTCAAGGTTGTTAAATCATTTATCAAAGCTGTAAGTGACAGAGCTGTTGGTGAAGAAGTCCTTAAGGGCTTGAATCCCGGACACATGGTCATTAAGATTGTAAAAGAAGAGATGGATAAGCTGATGGGTTCTGATGTAACAGAGCTGAAATTACTTCCGTCAAATGAGATTACAGTCATTATGATGTGCGGTCTTCAGGGTGCCGGTAAGACAACAACGGCTGCAAAACTTGCATATCAGTTTAAGAATAAAGGCAAGAAACCATTGTTAGTTGCCTGTGATGTATACAGACCGGCTGCGATCAAGCAGCTGCAGATCAATGGTGAAAAGGTTGGTGTGCCTGTCTTTACGATGGGAGATAATCATAAGCCGCTTGATATTGCCAAGGCTGCGATCCTGCATGCAGAAAAGAATCATATGAATCTGGTATTTATTGATACTGCCGGACGACTTCATGTAGATGAAGATATGATGGATGAGCTTGCGGAGATCAAGGAAAATATTAATGTTACATATACAGTTCTTACCGTTGATGCGATGACAGGACAGGATGCTGTCAATGTTGCAACGACATTTAACGATAAGATTGGTATAGATGGTGTGATCCTAACGAAGTTAGATGGTGACACCAGAGGCGGTGCGGCACTTTCCATTAAGGCTGTTACCGGAAAGCCGATCCTGTATGCAGGAATGGGTGAGAAGCTGACAGATCTGGAACCATTTTATCCGAGCCGTATGGCGAGTCGGATCCTGGGAATGGGTGATGTGGAATCGCTGATCGAGAAAGCACAGAATGCGATCGATGATGAGAAAGCGAAAGAGATGGAACAGAAGTTCCGGAAAGCATCCTTTGATTTCAATGATTTTATGGAACAGATGGATCAGCTTGAGAAGATGGGTGGAATCGGAGATCTGCTCTCCATGATGCCCGGAATGTCCAGTCAGATGAAGAATGTACAGATCGATGAAGATGCAGGCAAGAAGCCGAAGGCGATCATTCAGTCCATGACACCGAATGAGAGATGTCTGAAGGATCCGATCTCACCATCCAGAAAGAAACGTATTGCAGACGGCGCGGGCGTTCAGATCGCGGAAGTTAATCGTTTCTTAAAGCAGTTTGAACAATCCAAGAAAATGATGAAGCAGATGTCCGGTATGATGGGTGGCAAGAAACGCCACGGTGGATTCAAGCTTCCGTTTGGATTTAAATAAATTTTTATATTTTATATTTTATTTCAGGAGGAACAAACAAAATGGCAGTAAAAATCAGATTAAGAAGAATGGGTTATAAGAAGCATCCTTTTTACAGAGTAATCGTTGCAGATTCAAGATCCCCAAGAGATGGTAGATTCATCGAGGAGATTGGAACATATGATCCTAACCAGGAGCCAAGCGTAGTAAAGATCGATGAAGAAGCAGCTAAGAAGTGGCTTCAGACAGGTGCTCAGCCAACTGAGACTGTTGCTAAGTTATTCAAGCAGGCAGGTATTGAAAAATAATATCACCAGGGAGGTGTTTAAATGAAAGATTTAGTTGAAATCATTGCAAAATCCCTAGTAGATCATCCAGAGCAAATATCTGTTACTGAGACAGAGAAAGACGATATAATTAAAGTTGAACTGACTGTTGCACCAGAGGATATGGGCAAGGTTATCGGAAAACAAGGCAGAATTGCCAAATCCATCCGTACAGTTGTAAAAGCAGCTGCTTCAAAGGGTGACAAAAAGGTAATTGTAGATATTAAGTAGTACAAAGATCTTTTTGGGGGAGTTATCATAACTCCCCCATTTTTAGTTATAGTGGAGGGAAGATATAATTTTGGAAGACAGACTGAGAGTGGGTGTGATCACAGCACCGCATGGTATCAAGGGAGAGGTAAAAGTATATCCGACAACGGATGACCTGAATCGATTTAAAAGCCTGAAAAAATGTTTTCTGGTATCAGGCAGCAAAGAGATTGAAACTGAATGTACATCCTGTAAATTTTTAAAAAACATGGTAGTTTTGAAGCTTGCAGGGTATGATAGTATAAATGATATAGAAGCTTTAAGACAATATGATATTCTTGTAAACAGAGAGGATGCCGTAGCCTTAGAGGATGGTGAGTTCTTTATCTGTGATGTGATCGGATCAAAGGTATACGATCAGAATGACACAGAGATCGGTGTGATCGATGATGTACTGGAGACACCGGCGAATCATATCTTTGTTATAAAGAAAAAAGGACAGGACGATATCTATGTTCCGGTTGTAAAGGAATGGGTAACAGATATTGATACGGTAAATAAAACGGTAAAGGTACATCTTCTGAAAATCGCAGAAGATTAGAACGAATGGAGAGAATGATGAATTTTTATGTTCTTACATTATTCCCCGATATGATCATGGACGGGCTTAGAACCAGTATTACCGGCCGGGCGATGGAAGCAGGGCTGATCCATATTGAAGCAGTGAATATCAGGGATTTTACAAAGGATAAGCATAAGCATGTAGACGATTATCCGTATGGCGGCGGAGCCGGAATGGTGATGCAGGCAGAGCCGGTTTATAATGCCTATCAGTATTTGTGTGAAAAGACAGGAAAGAAATTAAAGGTTGTATATATGACACCGCAGGGACGGACATTTACACAGAAGGTGGCAGAAGAATTTGCCGTTGAAGATGATCTGGTACTTTTATGCGGACATTATGAGGGTATCGATGAACGTGTGCTGGAGCTGATCGTAACGGATTATGTATCGATCGGTGATTTTGTCTTAACCGGCGGTGAGCTTCCGGCAATGGCGATCATTGATACTGTATCCAGACTGGTTCCTGGGGTATTGAACAATGATGACAGTGCGGAGATCGAATCCTTTCATGACGATCTGTTAGAATATCCACAATATACTAGACCGGTAGATTTCATGGGGAAGAAGGTTCCGGATGTGCTGCTTTCCGGTCATCATAAGAATATAGAGGCATGGAGACTGGAACAGTCGATCAGCCGGACAAAAGAACGGCGGCCGGATCTGTATGCGAAATATGAAGCAAATCACCCGGTTGTGGAGAAGAAAAAGAGAAAAAGGTAAATTCCCATTTGAAATTCACATTTATGACATAGATGTTTGTTAGAATACAGCAAGAAATGGAAATAACAGGAGGTCGCATATGGATAGTATAAAGGTATTGGTAGTTGACGATGAGAGCAGAATGCGTAAGCTGGTCAAGGATTTCCTGAGTAAGAAAGGATATATTGTTCTGGAAGCAGGAGACGGTGAAGAAGCGGTTGATATCTTTATGAATAATAAAGACATCGGACTGATCATTTTAGATGTTATGATGCCGAAGATGGATGGCTGGGAGACCTGTAAGGAGATACGGAAGTTCTCACAGGTTCCGATCATCATGCTGACTGCAAAGTCAGATGAAAGAGATGAGCTTCTGGGATTTGAACTTGGTATTGATGAATATATCACGAAGCCGTTCAGTCCGAAGATCCTGGTTGCCAGAGTAGAAGCAATCTTAAGAAGAACCAGTGATGTACCAGCTGACAGTGTGATCTCGGCAGGCGGTATCACGATGGATCTTGCAGCCCATATCGTAACGATCGATGGAGAACCGATCGAACTCAGTTATAAAGAATTTGAGCTGTTGAATTATTTTATGGTGAATAAAGGAGTTGCATTATCCAGAGAGAAGATACTGAATAATGTATGGAATTATGATTATTTTGGAGATGCCAGAACGATTGATACCCATGTAAAGAAGCTCAGAAGCAAGTTGAAGGATAAAGGTGACTATATCAAGACGATCTGGGGCATGGGATATAAGTTCGAGGTGGATGATGAGAAAAAGGTCGATAAGGAGTAAGATAACACTTTGTCTGATGGCGATCATTACTGTGATGATCCTGCTGTCAGGCATTTTGTCCGTTATCTTCATTAAAAAATATTACTACAATGAACTGAAAAATAATCTGATCCAGACCTATCAGGAATGTGATGCTTTTTTCAAAGATTCATCAAATAAGAACAGAGATGGCAGCTATGACCTTGACAGCATGGAGAGCCTGCTCGAGAATAAATCCGATGCGATGATCTATATTGTGGATGATGTTCATATGAAGATCTATACAACGGTAAATGAGGATACGGCTGTATTTAACAATCTGAAAAGTATCGGTGAGTTCCTGATGTTCTCAGACAGTATAGATGCGAATAATTCCCAGATCGAACGGGAAGAGGTCGAGAAGCATAAGGATTATAAGATACAGATCACAAAGGATAAGGATACAGCTCAGAGTTATTTTGATCTGCTCGGATTTCTGGATAATGGATTTGTTATTATCGTGCGTACCACAATTGCCAGAGTGGATTCCACGATCCAGACAACGATCAAATATTTTATGGCTGTACTGATTACAACAGCAATCATCAGTTGTATTCTGATGTATTTTGTCAGTGAGATATTTGCCGGACCGATCAAACGGCTTACCAGGGTTGCAAAACGAATGGCAACTCTTGATTTTGATGCAAGGATCGAGCATCCGTCCAATGATGAGATCGGTGAGCTGTCCTGTTATATGAATGATCTGTCGTATAAGCTGAATAAGACGCTGACGGAGCTTAAGGAGACAAACCAGAAGCTTCAGGTGGAGATTGATGAGAAGATCAAGATTGACGAGATGCGTAAGGAATTCCTGTCACATGTATCACATGAATTAAAGACACCGATCGCACTGGTACAGGGTTATGCAGAAGGCTTGCGGGATAATATCAATGATGATGAAGAAAGCAAGAATTTTTACTGTGATGTCATTGTTGATGAAGCAAACAAGATGAATAAGCTGGTAAAGCAGTTACTTGATCTGAATGAGATAGAATTCGGGCAGAACCGAGTGAATAAGGAAATGTTCAATATCGTTGATCTGATCCATAATTCCATCGATTCGTCTGCAATCCTTGCAGAGCAGAGTCAGGTTACGATCGTTTATGATGATGTAGATCCGATCAATGTCTATGCGGACGAATTCATGATCGAAGAAGTCTTCCGTAATTATCTGACAAATGCGATCCATTACTGCTATAAAGAGAAAGAAGTCCGTGTCTGGACAGAAAAATATATGTATGAAAAACCGGGAGCCACATATGAAGAAGGATCGATCCTTGGAAATCTCCGTGTCTATGTATATGATCAGGGACCAAATGTACCGGAGGGCGAACTGGAGAAGCTGTTCATCAAGTTCTACAAGGTAGATAAGGCAAGAACCAGAGAATATGGCGGAAGCGGCATCGGTCTGTCCATTGTTGCGGCTACCATGCAGGCACATAAGAAGTGCTATGGTGTGTATAATGTAAAAGATGGAGTTGTGTTCTATTTTGATCTGGATATCATCGGGGAGACAGACGATATCGAAGAAAAAATCGGTATTGAAAAGAAAGAAACAGAATAATTTCTTTGCAAAAAAATGGAATACAGAATATACTAATCAATGATTATGTGGATAGAGAGGAAATGTTATGTCGTATAGTGCAAAAAATATAGAGGTGCTGAAGGGACTAGAGCCTGTAAGACTCAGACCGGGTATGTATATCGGTAACACTGGAAGAAGCGGTCTGAACCATCTGATTCAGGAGCTGATCGATAACTCCGTGGACGAGCACCTTGCAGGTTATTGTAAAAATATATATGTCAGTATCAATGAAGACGGTTCAGCGACCGTGTCAGATGATGGACGGGGTGTTCCTGTTGATATACATGAGACAGAGGGAATACCTGCGGAACGTGTCGTATATACCGTACTGCATGCTGGTGGTAAGTTCAACAGCTCCACATATAAGATCAGTGGTGGTCTTCATGGTGTAGGTTCTGCTGTTGTAAATGCATTATCAAAGAAGCTGCTGGTTGAGGTCGCAAGAGACGGATATCTCTACACGGACAGCTATGAGTATGGCGTTCCGGTAACGGAGCTGACTCCGGAAGGAAATCTGCCGCGTACCCGGTTAAAAGAGAAACGAACCGGAACAAAGGTAACCCTATATCCGGATGATACGATCTTTGAAACAGTAAAATTCAAAGCCGATGCGATCATGCAGAGAATCAAGGAAACGGCATATCTGAATCCGGAGCTTACGATCACATTTCATAATAAGAGAGACGGCAAGGAACCGGTCGTATTCCATCAGCCGGGCGGTCTGTCCGCATTTGTAGAGGATATATCGGAAGGACTTACACATACTTCGCCGATCATTGCGATCAGTGGAGAGAAAGAGAATATAACTGCTGATATCGTATTCGTCATGACAGAGGATGGGGAAGAAAACATCATCGGTTTTACAAATAATATCACGAATCCGGAAGGCGGAACACATGTAACAGGTTTCAAGTCAGGATTTGCAAAGCTGATCAACTCGTATGCAAGAAATGAGCTTGGGTTATTAAAGGAAAAGGATGCGAACTTAAGTGGTGCGGACATCCGTTCCGGTATGCAGGCAATCATATCTGTAAAGCATCCGGATCCGCAGTTTGAAGGGCAGACGAAGACGAAGCTGTCGAATACAGACGTTACAAAGGCAGTCGATGATATTGTAAAAGAACAACTTACCGTTTATTTTGATCGTAACTACGATGTCTTAAAGGATATCTGTGATCGTGCAGTCAGCCTGTCTAAGAAGAAGGCTCTGGAAAAATCCAAGATCAATCTGAATAAATTCTCCTTTGAAGGAAATGGAAAGCTTGCCAAGCAGGAATCTAATGATTCGTCCAAATGCGAGATTTTCATAGTCGAGGGTGATTCTGCCGGCGGCTCTGCTAAAACAGCCAGAAACCGTAAATATCAGGCAATCCTGCCACTTCGTGGTAAGATCTTAAATGTAGAGAAGAAAACAGTAGCCAAGGTTCTTGAGAATGCCGAGATCAAAGCACTTATTAATGCATTTGGATGCGGCTTTATGCAGGGCTATGGCAACGATTTTGATATTAATAAATTAAACTATGACAAGATCATCATTATGACCGATGCCGATGTCGATGGTGCGCATATCGCTACATTGCTTCTGACATTTTTCTATCGGTTTTATCCGGATCTGATCAATGAGGGTCACATCTATATCGCGATCCCGCCGCTTTACAGAGTGGGCGAGGGCAAGCATATGCAGTATCTGTATTCAGATGAAGAACTGAACCGTTATCGAAAGAAGCATACCGGTAAATTCACGATCCAGCGTTACAAAGGTCTTGGAGAAATGGATGCAGACCAGCTCTATGAGACAACGATGAACCCGGAGAGCCGTGTGTTAAAGCAGGTATCGATCAACAGTATCGTGGAAGCAAATAAGCTGACACAGACGTTGATGGGAACAGAAGTGGCACCGAGACGAGAATATATTGAGACACACAGTACAGATGCAGTGCTTGATATCTAAGGAAAGAGGAAATCTATGTCTGAAAAAATCTTAAATGTTGATTATGAAAGTGAAATGGGACAATCCTATGTAGATTATTCCATGAGCGTTATAACAGAACGTGCGCTCCCTGATGTCAGGGACGGTTTAAAGCCGGTACAGCGTCGTATCCTGTATTCATTAAATGGTCTGGCAGGTTCAGATAAGCCACATCGTAAATGTGCGAGAATCGTCGGTGATACGATGGGTAAATATCACCCACATGGAGACAGTTCAATCTATGAAGGTCTTGTAAATATGGCGCAGAACTGGAAGCTTCCGATCCCGCTTGTAGATCCGCATGGTAACTTTGGTTCGGTGGATGGATCCGGTGCAGCGGCAATGCGATATACCGAGGCAAGAATATCCAAATATACAGAGGATGTCTGCATGAAGGATCTGTCTTTCTTTAAGGATCAGTTTATTCCAAACTTCGATGGAACAGAGACAGAGCCTACATTTCTTCCGTTTCAGGTTCCGAATATTTTAGTCAGTGGTTCGACAGGAATCGCAGTTGGTATGGCAACCAATATTCCGACACATAATCTCGGAGAAGTGATTGATGCAACCGTGATGTATTTGAATGATCCGGAAGTACCGCTTGAGGATCTGTTAGATGTGATGAAAGGACCGGATTTCGCAACCGGCGGTATCATCAATGCATCCAAGGCAGACTTGATGCAGGTCTATGAAACAGGACTTGGCAGGATCAAGGTCAGAGGTAAGGTGGAGATCCGTGATATCGGTCATGGAAGAAAGAGTATCTGTGTAACCGAGATCCCGTTTACGATGATCGGTGGAACAGCGAAGTTCTTGGATACGGTTGCAGAGCTTACCAGAAACCGTGAATTACCGGCCGTTGTAGATATCGCTGACCGTGGAGACAAGAACGGAGAATGTCTGTGTATCGATGTAAAGAAGGGTACAACAGATGAAGAAATCCGGAATATCATCAATATTTTATATAAAAAGGCAGGACTTGAGGATACCTTTGGTGTAAATATCAACTGTATTTATGACGGTAAGCCGGAGGTCATGGGACTGAAGCGGATTCTGTCGATCTATACGGATTTCAAATACGGACTATACAATACCAAATACACGAAGTTGTTAGAAAATCAGATGGAAGTACGGGAAATCAAGACTGGTCTTCTTACAGCGGTTGACTGTATCGACCTGATCATAGAGATCCTGCGTGGAAGTAAGAAGGTAGCGGACGCAAAGGCATGTCTGATGCATGGAGATACCTCCAATATTACATTCCGATTCAAAGGTTCAGAGGCAGATGCAAAGTTCTTATGCTTTACCGAGAAGCAGGCAGATGCGATCCTTGCAATGCGTTTACAGAAGCTCATCGGTCTGGAAGTAAATGCCCTTAAGAAAGAACTGGAAGATGCAGAGAAGCTGATCAAGAAGTATTCAAAGCTGCTTGAAAGCAAGAGCAATATGAAGAAGCAGATGATCGCAGATATGTTAGAGATCAAGGAGAAATATGCGATTCCAAGAAAGACTGTGATCGCAGACTGTGGCGAAGTTGTCGTTAAGAAGGCACAGGCAGTTGAGACAGAGGTTGCTGTACTTCTCGATCGTTTCTACTATATCAAGGTCGTTGATGCCAATCTTTATGATAAAAACAAAGCGCAGATCGACAAAGACTACCGGTTCTCATTCAAATGTAAGAACACAGAACGTGTTGGTGTATTTGCAGATAATAATCAGATGTATATGATCAAGGTTGCTGATATCATCAAGCTTCAGGCAAAGAAGAATACCGGTAAAAAGGGAAATGGTTCCGGTCTGATCGGCAGATTGTCGGATAAGGGTATTCAGATCTTTGAATTCTGCAATATGAATGGAAATGAAAACATATTATATATGTGCTGCATCGAGCAGATCATAGATAAGAACCTGTTATTTGTGACCAAGCATGGTCAGGCAAAGCTGGTTCCGGGCAATAACTACGATGTACTTCGTAAGATGATCGCGGCATCCAAGCAGGAAGAAGACATTATCTTTATCCATGATGCGGAGATGGAAGATTTCATCGTTGTAAAGAGTATGCTTGGCTACTATGCAAGAATCCAGATCAGCGAGATTCCGGTCAAAGGAAAAGGTGCAGGCTGCATCCGCCTGGTGAACATCACCGACGATGACGAGATCGAAGAAGTAGCAGTCGGCAGCACAAAGGATAGCTTCTTTGTAGACAATACAGAGATCCTGTTTACACGAATCAAAGCATGTAAACGTGGCAGTAAAGGAACAAAGCTGCGGTTGTAGGGAAGAAAACATAGAGAAAGGTTAAAACGGAAAAACAAATGATAGCGATTATTGATTACGATGCAGGTAACATCAAAAGCGTCGAAAAAGCCGTACAATTTCTTGGCGAAGAAGCCATAATTACAAGAGACAGGGATGTCATTATGGACAGCTCCGGAGTTATTCTTCCGGGTGTTGGAAGTTTTGGCGATGCAATGGGAAAAATCAATGAATATGGATTGAAAAATGTTATTTATGATGTCGTTGATTCGGGGAAACCATTTCTGGGTATCTGTCTTGGACTTCAGTTATTATTTAAGACAAGCGAGGAGACACCGGGAGTAACAGGATTGGGAATCGTAGATGGACAGATCCTTCGGATTCCGGATGCACCGGGACTTAAGATTCCACAGATCGGATGGAACTCACTTGATATCAATCCGAAAGCAAGGTTATTTAAAGGACTTCCGGAACATCCATATGTATATTTCGTTCATTCGTATTATCTGAAGGCAGATCATGAGGAAGATGTAGCTGCATCCACATTTTACTCAACGAATATCCATGCTTCGATCGAACATGGCAATGTATTTGCCTGCCAGTTCCATCCGGAGAAAAGTTCAACCGTTGGACTTCAGATCCTGAAGAATTTTATAGAATTGGAGGCGTAATCATGCATACAAAGAGAATTATTCCATGTCTGGATGTGAAAAACGGACGAGTTGTAAAGGGTATTAATTTTGTAAATCTGGTAGATGCCGGAGATCCGGTTCAGGTTGCTTCAGCTTACGATAAAGCCGGTGCGGACGAGCTTGTATTCTTAGATATCACTGCATCCTCCGATCAGAGAAATATTGTAGTAGATATGGTCAGACGTGTGGCTGAGACGATCTTTATTCCATTTACGGTTGGCGGTGGTATCCGTACCGTTGATGATTTCAAAGCCATTCTCCGCGAAGGTGCAGATAAGGTATCAGTTAATTCAGCAGCGATCGACAATCCGAATCTGATCGCAGAAGCAGCCGATAAGTTTGGAAGTCAATGCGTAGTTCTTGCCATTGATGCAAAGAAACGATCGGATGGCGGTTGGAATATCTTCAAACATGGCGGAAGGATCGACTGCGGTATCGATGCAGTGGAATGGGCAATGAAAGCAGTTGAACTCGGTGCAGGAGAAATCCTTCTTACCAGTATGGATTGTGATGGCACGAAAGCCGGATACGATATCGACCTTACCAGAACGATTGCAGAGAATGTAAATGTACCGGTTATTGCTTCCGGTGGAGCAGGAACCAAAGAACACTTCTACGATGCTCTGACAGAAGGAAAAGCAGAAGCTGCACTTGCGGCATCATTATTCCATTATAAAGAGCTTGAGATATCAGATCTGAAGAAGTATTTAAGTGAACGTGGCATCCCTATGCGGATGATGTAAGATATTATCTTACTATAAGAACAAAATACATGCAGAAAAAAGGGTAAATAAAAACAGCTACAAATATCTCTATGAAGCAGACCTTTTTTCACGTCGGTCCTTAATGAACCGCAAGAGCGGTGAATTTAGTACCGTTACGTGAAAAACAGAACGCAAGTGATCTGCGGAATAGAAGATATATGTAGCTGTTTTTTATATTGTAAGCTATAACTGCATGTATTTTGTTACCGGAGCTTCTTGTTGGCCGCTGCCAGCATCAGCTTAATACGGTTGATCTGGTTAACCTCGGATGCTCCTGGATCGTAGTCGACTGCCACAATGTTAGCATCCGGATAAGCCTCACGAAGATGCTTGATAACACCCTTGCCGACAATGTGGTTTGGCAGACAGGCAAATGGCTGTGCACAGACAATATTTGCGGCACCGCTGTTGATCAGCTCGATCATTTCACCTGTTAAGAACCAGCCTTCACCGGTTTGGTTACCGATGGATACAAAAGGTCTGGCATATTCTGCAAGATGCGTGATCGGTGTAGGTGGATCAAAACGTTTGCTTGCCTTTAAAGCATCAGTTGCAGGCTTTCTCATATGCTCAAGGAGCGAGATGGCTGCATTTCCGATGATTGCGCCTTTGTGTGTCTTGCCCAGATATTCATATTTATAATTACTGTTGTAGAAGCAGTACATGAAGAAATCGAGCAGATCCGGCATAACAGCTTCAGCACCTTCTGATTCCAGCAGATCAACCAGATGGTTGTTGGCAGATGGAAGGAACTTTACAAGGATCTCTCCAACGATACCGACTCTTGGCTTCTTGATGTCAAGAAGCGGGAGAGTATCGAAGTCATGTACGATTCCGTTGATATTCTTTTTGAATTTTGCGGTGCTTCCTGTTTCTTCCAGTGTCTTCTTACAGATCTTTTCCCATTTCTCATGGATCGCATTTGCAGATCCCGGTTCTTTCTCGTATGGTCTTGTATGGTAAAGACAACGCATGAAGACATCACCATAGACAAGTGCCTGAATTGCCCGCTTTGCAAGCTTTAAGGTGATAGGGAAACCGGAGTTCTTCTCAAATCCCTGAGCTGATAATGCAATTACAGGGATCTGGCCGTAACCTGCTTTTGCAAGCGCACGTCTGATAAATCCGACATAGTTGGTTGCACGGCAGCCACCACCGGTCTGGCTCATGATAACTGCAAGTTTATTTACATCATATTTACCGGATGTGATGGCACTCATCAACTGACCAACGACGATCAGAGAAGGATAACAGGCATCGTTATTTACATATTTTAATCCGACATCGATTGTTTCCTTGGTTGCATCCGGCAGGATCTCGATATTGAGTCCCATAACCTTGAATGCAGATTCCAGCAGATTGAAATGGATCGGTGACATCTGTGGAGCAAGAACGGTGTAGTCTTTCATCATATCCTTGGTAAATTCGATTCGGTTGATCGCACTGCTTGACGGGCAGGTCTTGTAGTTCTGTTCCTTTCTGGAATTAACTGCACTGATCAGTGAACGGATACGGATTCTGGCAGCACCAAGGTTACTTACTTCATCAATCTTCAAAACGGTATAGATCTTTCCTGATTTTGTCAGGATATCATTTACACAGTCGGTTGTTACGGCATCCAGACCACAGCCGAAGGAGTTCAACTGGATCAGTTCCAGATTGTCACAGGTCTTAACATAGTTTGCTGCCTTATATAATCTGGAGTGGTACATCCACTGGTCAGATACGATAAGCGGACGATCTACCTGTCCCAGATGAGCAACGGAATCCTCTGTCAGAACAGCGATCTTATATGAGTTGATCAGTTCCGGAAGACCGTGGTTGATCTCAGGGTCGATATGGTATGGACGACCGGCAAGGACGATTCCAAGGATGTCGTGTTCATCGATATATCGAAGAGTTTCTTCGCCTTTTTCACGGATATCGGTCTTTACTTTTTCTGCTTCTTCATATGCAGCACGGACAGCAGATGCGATCTCATCGGTTGTAACATCGTAGTATTTTTTCATTTCACGATACATACGATCGACAAGAGCCTGTTCATTATCCAGTGCGACGAACGGACGGATAAAGGTGATCTTGTCATCCTTTAATTCTTCCATGTTGTTTTTGATATTTTCGGCATAGGATGTAACGATCGGGCAGTTGTAGTGGTTATTTGCTTCCGGTGTTTCGTTCATTTCATATGGAACACAAGGATAGAAAATGGATGTGATACCATTCTTTAACAGCCACATAACATGTCCGTGTGAGATCTTAGCCGGATAACATTCGGATTCACTTGGAATCGATTCGATACCAAGACTGTAGATATCTCTGGATGACTTTGGAGAAAGTACTACCGAGAATCCTAGCTTTGTCAGGAAAGTGAACCAGAATGGATAATTTTCATACATATTCAGGACACGAGGAATACCGATCACACCACGTTTTGCCATATCAGGTGTAAGCGGGGTATAGTCGAAGATCCTGTTTAATTTATATTCGAACAGATTCGGGATGTTATCAGCATTCTTCTTAAGACCGACACCCTTTTCACAACGATTTCCAGTAATGAAATTCTTACCGTTTGAGAAACGGTTGATCGTCAGCAGACAGTTGTTGGTACAGCCCTTACATCTGGTCATATTTGTGGTGTAAGTCAGCTTGCTGATCTCATCAATCGACAGCATAGAAGTCTTAAATCCCTCTTTATATTTATTCATGGCGATAAGGGCAGCACCGAAAGCACCCATGATACCGGAGATATCCGGTCGGATAGCGGTTCTGCCGGAAATCACCTCGAAGCTCTTTAAGACAGCATCGTTGTAGAAGGTACCACCCTGTACGACGATGTTCTTACCGAGATCCTTTGGATCCGTCAGCTTGATAACCTTTAAAAGTGCATTCTTAATAACGGAATATGCAAGACCGGCTGAGATATCAGCTACGGATGCACCTTCCTTCTGAGCCTGTTTTACTTTTGAATTCATGAATACCGTACATCTGGAACCAAGGTCGATAGGAGTCTTGGCAGTTGTAGCGATCTTTGCGAAATCAGCAATATCATAATTTAAGGATTTGGCAAATGTTTCAATGAAAGAACCACAGCCGGAGGAACATGCTTCATTTAACATGACATTATCTACGACTTTGTTCTTGATCTTGATACATTTCATATCCTGGCCACCGATATCGAGGATACAGTCAACCTCAGGATCAAAGAATGCTGCTGCTGTATAGTGGGCAATCGTTTCTACTTCGCCAAAATCAAGAGAAAGTGCCTGCTTGATCAGGGCTTCACCGTAACCGGTAGAGCATGAACCGGCGATGACAGCACCCTCCGGCAGCTTGGAATAGATATCCTTGATCGCTTTGATCGTTGTATTTAACGGACTTCCGTTGTTGCTGCTGTAGAAGTCGTATAATAATTCACCATTTGAACCGACAAGAGCTACCTTGGTGGTTGTAGAACCGGCATCAACACCGATGAAGCAGTTCCCTTTATATGTAGCAAGGTCACCGCGTTTTACTTTATATTTATTGTGCTCCTCCTTGAATGTTTCATAGGCTGCTTCGTCTTCAAATAATGGAGGGAGACGGAGTACATTTTCAGCCATATGTAACTCACCGTCTAAGGAATGACTGAGTTCGCCGAGCGTTCTGGATATCTCCGGCTTGGAATTCAGGGCAGCACCTGTTGCAGCAAAAAGATGAGAATGACCCGGATCGATGATCGCATCCCCGGTCAGATTCAGAGTACGGATAAATGCATTTTTCAGTTCCGGGAGGAAATGAAGCGGGCCGCCTAAGAACGCAACATTTCCTTTGATCGGCTTACCACATGCAAGACCGGAAATTGTCTGGTTGACAACAGCCTGGAAGATAGACGCAGCCAGATTCGGCTTGGTTGCACCTTCATTGATCAGAGGCTGGATATCTGTCTTGGCAAATACACCACAGCGGGCAGCAATGGGATAGATCGTATCATAGTCCTTTGCATATTCGTTCAGACCACTGGCATCTGTCTGAAGAAGAGTAGCCATCTGGTCGATGAAGGAACCTGTACCACCAGCACAGACACCATTCATACGCTGTTCGATTCCATTTGTAAAATATATGATCTTGGCATCTTCGCCACCAAGCTCGATCGCAACATCCGTCTGTGGAGCATAGTCTTGTAATGCTTCTGAAACACAGACTACCTCCTGGGTAAAAGGTACACCGATAACCTCTGCCAGCGCAAGACCGCCGGAGCCGGTGATCGCCGGAGTAACTTCTACATCACCAAGCCTGGCTTTTGCATCATTTATAAGAGCCTGTAATGTCTCCTTTATGTTTGCGTAGTGTCTTCTGTAATCAGAAAATAATATCTTGTGTGAATCATCAAGAACAACAACTTTTACGGTTGTTGAGCCGATGTCAATTCCTAATTTGTACATAAAAACCATCCTAATCTTTTTGCAAAATTTTCTCTTTATTGAACCGAATCTATTATAGTGGAACGTTTTACAAAAAACAATGATTTTTTCCCTTTTCTGACGAACTTAATATTTATTTTAGGATTGATTTTCCTTGATTTTTTATTATTTAATTTTTATTTTAGAAAAAGGCAGAGAAAGATTTGTATTTTAATAAGAAGAAAAGGGAACATTTTTCAGATTCCGAATATAATAATAAAAAAGCCGGATGGTATGAAATGGAAAATTATGATCATTGCAATGGAGTGATCCATGTAGTAGAAAAAGGGGATACATTATATAAGCTTTCAAAACACTACAAATGTAATCTCTGTGACATCATAACTGCAAATCCGTATGTAAATGTCTATAATATGCAGGAAGGGGAAGAAATCTGTATTCCGATAGAACAGGAAGGCTCCGGAGATGGAAAGATGCATTATACAGTGAAAAAAGGAGATACCTTTGAATCTGTATTCATGTATTTTGGTGTCGGTCCACAGGAATTATTTGAGAACAATAAGAACTTGTATCAGGTCGTTTTGCCGGAAGGATTGGAGCTGGTTGTGGATTAAGATATATAAAAGTTAGAAATTCTTCATGATTGTGCTGTTGTAAAGTTTTTCGTTCTATTATATAATTTGATAATGTCGGGATACTATCAGCCATATTCTCATTGGATGGGAATATGGCAGTTCCCTGATTTGTGGATATAACGGATGTTGGAAAATCTGTTTATATACCGAAAACAAATAGTATGAATGAAATTAAAAGGAGATCCATTCATGAAGATGATAAACAAGCTTGAAAGGAAGTTTGGTCGGTATGCGATCAAGAATCTGTCCCTGTATCTGATCCTTGGATATGTCATTGGCTATCTGCTTCTGATGTTTGCACCACAGGTTTTATCAAAACTGATTCTTGTTCCTGCATTTGTTATGCAGGGAGAAGTTTGGAGATTACTTACATGGGTAATCACTCCTCCGGAATTAAGTGTCAGTATCTTTACTATCATTATGTTGTTCTTTTATTACAGTATCGGTAATCTGTTAGAACGTTCAATCGGTACGTTTTTGTACAACCTGTATATATTTGGTGGTATGTTTCTCACGATGGCAGGAACGATGATCGCATATATACTTTGTCAGTATGTATTTCATATTCCGATGTCATGGGATTCTCATATCTATATCGTATCCAGTTATTATATCTGCCTGTCTTTATTTTTGGCAGTTGCAGTTTGTTATCCGGATATGCAGGTACTGTATGCAATGATCATTCCGGTTAAGATGAAGTGGTTATCTGTTTTGTATCTGGTGTTTATAGGATATTATTTTATGAACGCAAACCTGATGGGACGTGTAAATATCGTAATGTCACTTTTAAACTTTGTAATTTTCTATTTCAGCACAAAAGATTTCAGACGGCTTTCTCCAAAGCAGATCAAGCGAAGGAGGAATTATGCGAAGCAGGTGCGTGTCAACAATTCAGAGAATGTGACACATAAATGTTATGTATGCGGCATCACAGATAAGGAAGCACCTGACATGCAGTTCCGTTATTGCTCCAGATGTACAGGCAACAAGGAATATTGCCAGGATCATTTGTTTACGCATGAGCATAAATAAGAGATGGATTTAATTAAGGATGAGAGGAAAATAGATAGTTATGTATAATGAAGATAAAAAACTGATCACAGAGATAACCCGTAAGAACAATATGGATGAGAATCTTGCAAAATTTGCAGATGCAGTCATGACGGCAGATTTCGAATATGCCTGTCAGAAATTTGCATTAAACTATGTTGTGATCCGTGAACTGATGGCAGACAAAGATTTTGCAGAGGATCCATATATTTATGAATGTGTTATGGGAATCAATAAGCTGGTCGGAACATATCTGGCAGGAGATGCGGATCAATTGGATGACAAGGATCTGGCGCTTATCTCCGAAATGAGAAATAAGATCACGGAGAAGATGAAGGTACTTACTGCATATACTGATGCGTTTGAGTTGTACGAATATATCCTGAACCGAAAAGAATATGGATTCGAGGAAAATGTGGACGAAGAACTTGAGAAGATGTTTGAGGAATTTGATGCAGAGCAGTTCAGTGCGGAGGTCTTTAACTTCATCTTTGCAGATAAGGATAAGGTAGCGGTAAATGCGAAGATCCAGCAGATCGTAGGTCAGCTTCCGCTTCGTATGACAAAGGCAAGATTTTACGATATTATCGGACAGACTTTATCAATTTATAATGGTTGTGAGATCAGTTCATTGGATGATTTTATAGAGACAGTAGAAGAAACTGCCTTATTACAGCTTCCGGAGAAATTCGAGACAGAATATTCTTCTCTGCATGAAGCGTATGAGATTATTAAAGAGGGAGATTATGCACATCTTGATTTTGACGGATACAGGAATCTGTCAACGGTTCTGGATAAAAGTGCAGGCTTTATCAATGATGTCGTATCCGATTATATGATGCTGATCGAGCTGGTAAATGATCTGTACAGCATGATGCTTGCGGCTGAATGCAAGTCAGGAGTATCGGAATCCTGTATGCGTGCATTATCTATTATCAGACGCATCTATGAATCCATGGAGAACGAAGATGAATTTCCGACGGATGCATATGATATGCTGGTTGCAAATGAAGGCGCGCAGGAGGAAGCGGGAGAACACCGGATGGTGCTTGAAGCTCCGATCTATGATATCGTATCTTCCAATCAGCCGGATATTATCCGCCTTGGTCTGGAGGATGCTTATCATCGTATTGATACACTGGAAAAACTGTTATCAGGCAGTATGTTTGTAGATATCGATCATGTGAAGATTGAGACAGGCGCACTTGCGGATTCTGAATATATTATTTCAAAAAAGGATAAACTGATAGAAGAATTCGGAGAGGTATTTACCGGAAACTCACAGGTAGTTAATCGTGCGGTCATGGCGAAGATACTTTCTACAATTCCTGTGTTCTTTAATACACAGCAGGAGATCAAAGATTATATTGATAATGCACTGGTGCGCTGTTCAAATCGCAGCGAGGTTCTTGCATGCTATGTGATCATTCAGGGAATTATGGAAGATTAGAGAGAGGTCGGACAGAGCAGGGGAGTGAAAAAATGACAATAGCAAAGCGGCTTTATACTGGAGTTATGCCGGATAAGACGGCATCCCGACTGATAAAAAGAATAAAAAAGCGGAAGCCCTGTGCGGATGTTTATGTCATAACACTTCCATTGTTTGAGGACGGGCTGTTAGAGGTTTATGAGGCAAATGAATTCCTGCAGCCGTACTATAAGAAACGAACGGATGATATCGTTATCGTTGGAATGTCGATGACAAAGGCCGGAGCGTTTTTTCTTATACGGGATATTATCCGGGATGTATACGGTACGACCGGAAAGTTTGATTGTAAGGACTATTTTCTATATGACATGACAGTGTGCTGATATAAGGGGAGCATATGTTACATATTTTCTTATTGATATTAAAGATTCTGTTGATTACAGTATTGATCCTGATAGGGCTTGTACTTGTACTGTTGCTTTTATTATTATTCGTTCCTGTCTGGTATCGGTTTTATGCAGAAAAACATGACAATTTTATATGCAAATTAAAAGCCTCATGGTTGGGTTTTGTATTCTGCTTCAAAGCAAATTATGATGAAAACGGCTTTGTATATTGGCTGCGGTCATTCGGCGGAACGCTGGTATCCAATGAAGATGGATTTTCGGAAGAAAGCCAGGAAGAAACAGATACGGAGACAGAAGCCGCAGAAAGTGAAAAAGAAACTCGTATGCGGGAAAAAGCTGAAGTCAGAGAAGCAAAAAAACTGAAAAAACAGGAAAAGGCAGAGACTCGAAAAGCAAAAAAACAGGAAAAACGCGAACAGGCAGAAGCCGAAAAAGCGAAAAAAACGGAAAAGCAGGAAGCAGAAGATGCTGAATCCGATCAGCAGGATGGTTTGTCAGATCAGATGCTGCAGGATGCAGATCCCGACAGAGAAGATAGAGATGCTAACCGGGAATTTGCAGAAGATCATTCGGAATTTCAAAAAAGTCCGGAGACGATATTTACCCGTATCGGTAAGAAGTTTGACCGATTTGTTATTGCGGTAAAGGATAAGATCGAAGCAGTTGTAAGAAAACTGCACCATATGAAAGATAAGGCGGAGCAGTATAAGAAATTCGTCCGGGCGGGTACAACAAAGCAGGCATTTCAGGTGTTAAAGCGAAACGTGATCCTGTTATTAAAGCATCTGAATCCGACAAAGATCAAAGGGCAGGTAACATATGGTTCAGGAGATCCGGCATCTACTGGAAAACAGCTTGGATATCTGAGTTTGATTTTACCGTTATATTATAATAAAATAGATATAACTCCGGATTTTTCCAAGAAGATATTGGAAGGGGATATTTTCATAAAAGGAAGAATCAGGGTTTATAATATATTATATTATTGTTGCAAGGTATACTTTAATAAATACGTGAAAAGATCTATGGCATATTTAAAAAAGATTTCGGGAGGAAATAAGTAATGGCAAATACAAATATTGACGGAACGATCAGCACTTTGTTTCATGGAATGGATGGATTTGTTTCATCCAAATCTGTAGTGGGAGATCCTATCAAGGTAGGAGATACGATCATTATTCCACTTCTTGATGTGAATTTCGGTATGGCGGCCGGTGCGTTCAATAAACAGACCGGCAATAATGCGGCCGGTGGTATCGGAGCAAAGCTCAGTCCGGCTGCGGTTCTGGTTATCTCAAACGGTAAGACAAGACTTGTTAATATTAAGAATCAGGATGCCATCAGCAAGATCATTGATATGGCACCTGAGATCGTTGACCGGATCACCGGCTTCTTTAAGAAGGAAAAGACAGAGGAAGAAGAGCAGATCGAACAGGCGGTAGAAGAAGCATCGAAACCGGCAGAGGAATAAAACAGACATAAGGGAAAAAGACTTTGCATATCTTATAGTGGTATGTGAAGTCTTTTTTTGGCGGTGATGTTGTTTGAAGCGTGTAGTTGGATTTGCCCTCTTTTTTGTTGCGATCGGAATGATATTCAGCTATCTGGTAGAAGGTTTTCTGGAATTTTTGATTATTGTAATCTTTTTTTTAATGGCATATATATTATTTTGCAGATGCTAAAAGTCAATGACCTGACTGGGTTACGGCAGGAGAGATTTTGAGAATTTATGATAGAAGCTTGTCCGGCAGTCTGAAAAAAGAAAATAAAAAAGACTGCCATTGTTTTATGGCAGTCTTTTTTAGAAAGAATACGAGGTGAACTATGCACGCTCAACCTTTCCAGATTTTAAACATGAAGTACAAACATAAATCTTCTTTGGAGAACCATCTACGATAGCCTTAACAGACTTAACATTTGATTTCCACATCTTATTTGCTCTTCTATGTGAATGGCTCACTTTGATACCGAAATGAGCACCTTTATTACAAACTGAACATTTTGCCATGATAGCACCTCCTTATTTTTATTAAACTTATCCTCTCATAAGTTCACAACAAATGTTACTATATCAGATAATTTTGTTATATGCAAGCATATTTTTAATTTTTTTAAAAAGAATAGACAATAAATGGTTGTCTTGAAATTTGCATATTCTCTGTTATAATAGAACTATATGTTTATAATTATGGTGAGACAGGTTTGCCTATTTTTAAATATACTTTTCAGAATGACAAGGAGATGGGATTCCTGCACATCATATAACAGGACAAAAGCATGGGAGGTTTTCTATGAACGAATATATAAATAATGATAATGGAACCGTCAGTCTGGATGAGAATGTGGTTGCACAGGTAGCAGGTATGACAGCACTCGATTGCTTTGGCATTGTTGGTATGGGTATTGTCAGTGTAAAAGACGGAATCGTAAAACAGTTAAAAGGAAACAATATCACGCAGGGAATTCATGTTACGTTTGATGAGAATGGAGATATTGTGGTAGAGCTTCATATCGTTGTGGCATATGGTGTCAGCATCAAGGCTGTAACAGATAATCTGATGCAGTCTGTAAAATATAAAGTAGAAGATTTTACATCTCTTAAGGTCAGTCAGGTAAATGTATTTGTTGAAGATGTAAAGATTCTGGATTAGACGGAGGAACTGTAGAAGTGAAAAATACGATTGATGCACTTGCACTGAAGAAAGCATTTATAGCCGGTGCGAATAACCTTGATAATAAAAAAGATTATATTAATGAGCTGAATGTGTTCCCTGTACCGGATGGAGATACCGGTACAAATATGACAATGACGATTATGTCAGCAAAAAGGGAAGTTGAATCCTGTAAGGAGACAATGAATGATATCGCAAAGGCAATGTCAACCGGTTCCCTTCGTGGAGCCAGAGGTAATTCAGGTGTAATCCTTTCTCAGCTTCTTCGTGGTTTCAGCAAGAAGATCGGGGATAAAACAGAGATCGGAGTAATCGAGATTGCTGATGCATTCCAGAAGGCGGTTGAGACAGCTTATAAGGCTGTTATGAAGCCAAAGGAAGGAACGATCCTTACAGTTGCCAGAGGTATTGCTACTAAGGCCAGAGAATGTGCAGGTACAGATATTACATTGGAGGAATTCTGCGAAACCATCATTAAGCATGGAGATGAAGTACTTGCTTCCACACCGGAGTTGCTTCCGGTATTAAAAGAAGCCGGTGTTGTGGATTCCGGCGGACAGGGGCTGATGGAAGTATTAAAAGGTGCAGTTGACTGTATTCTCGGACGTGTCGTAATTGCAGATACAAAGCCTTCCGGAGCAGGAGTATCAGGTGTTGACAATTCAAAGTATTCTGAAGATCTGTCAGCCGATATCAAGTTCGGATATTGTACAGAATTTATTATTAATCTGGAAAAACCATACGGCATAAAAGAGGAAGAAGATCTGAAACAGTTCTTAGAGTCAATCGGTGATTCCATTGTCTGTGTATCAGATGATGAGATTGTTAAGATCCATGTTCACACAAACCATCCGGGCCAGGCATTTGAAAAAGGTCTTACCCTTGGTTATCTGTCAAATATGAAGGTTGATAATATGAGACTGGAGCATCATGAGAAGGTCATCAAGCAGGCAGAACGGGAAGAAGCAGCCAGACAGGAAGCTGCAAGACAGGCAGAGAAAGAAAAACAGCAGCCAAAGAAACAATATGGTTTCATCGCAGTATCCATGGGTGATGGATTAAAGGAGTTCTTTACGGAGCTTGGAGTTGATTATGTGATCGAAGGTGGTCAGACGATGAATCCAAGCACTGAGGATATGCTGAATGCGATCGAGAAGGTTCATGCCGAGAATATATTTATATTCCCAAATAATAAAAATGTTGTTCTTGCAGCCAATCAGGCAGCCGGCTTATGTGAAGATAAGAATATCATCGTCCTTGCAACGGCAAATTCGCCACAGGGTATCAGTGCAATGATAGCGTTTGACAGTACGATGACATTAGAGGATAACAAAAACAATATGTTAGAAGCTGTATCAAATGTAAAGAGCGGACAGGTAACATATGCGGTCAGAGATACCTCCATCGATGGAAAAGCCATCCATGAGGGAGATATCATGGGTATCGGTGATAAGGGACTGGTATCCGTTGGTAATGACATTTCGGATGTTACATTCGATCTGATCAAAGATGCAGTAGATGAAGACAGCGAACTGATCAGTATTTATTACGGAGCAGATGTAAAGAAGGAGGATGCAGAGGCATTTGCGGCAAGAGTGGAAGAAAGCTTCCCGGACTGCGATGTACAGAACTACTATGGTGGTCAGCCAATCTATTATTACATTGTTTCTGTAGAATAAAGGGAGAAAAACTACATGGAATTAAAGGATAAGGTAACTTGCATTAAAGGGATAGGAGAAAAAACAGCCGGTAATCTGGCAAAGCTTGGTATCTCTACAGTGAGTGACCTTATCCATTATTATCCAAGAACTTATATTACATATATGGATCCTGTTGACATTCAGGATATACAGGCAGATGAGCGTCAGGCAGTAAGTGTGACGATCAACAGTCGGGTGGAAGTGAAGAAGCTTCGCGGATTCTCGATTGCGACTGCCTATGCCAAAGATTATACCGGGACAATTAAACTGACATGGTTTAATTGTCCTTTTCTGCGTAATTATTTTCATATTGGAGATCGTTATATCTTTGTCGGAGAAGTGAAATATAAGAATGGCATGTATACGATGAGCCAGCCGGAGTACTATACAGTGCCCAAATATCAGGAAATTTTAAAAGAATGGCAGCCTGTATATGGTTGTACGGCGGGTATTACAAGCAAGACGATCCAGAAAGCGGTAAAGGAAACGCTTCCTCTGATTCAGACGTTTTCAGATTATATACCGGAGGACATTCGGGATGAATATGATCTGATGCGGGCAAATGAAGCCATAACCCATATCCATTTCCCGGATACGGAGGATCACTTAAGAGCTGCGATCAAGCGGGTTGCTTTTGATGAATTTTATGAATTTATAGAGAATATGCATAGTCTGAAAGAACATGATACGGTGAAATACAATCAGGCGAAGATACCATTTACGGAGCAGGTGACAGGGTTTATCGAGAGTCTTCCGTATCGTCTGACAGGGGCACAGATGGATGCGGTTCGGGATATCATGGCAGATATGGATTCAGAGCATGTGATGAACCGTCTTGTGCAGGGGGATGTTGGTTCCGGTAAAACGATCGTTGCCGCGATCGCATTATTTGCCTGTGCGACGCAGGGTTATCAAGGTGTGATCATGGCACCGACCGAGGTACTTGCAAATCAGCACTTTAAAGAACTGACCGGCTTATTTGAGCCATATGGAATCCATGTTGCGCTGTTGACCGGTTCGATGACGGCAAAGGAGAAACGGGAAGCGTATCAGGAGATTGCAGAGCATCGCGCGGATGTGATCGTAGGAACGCATGCGTTAATACAGGACAAGGTGGAATATGATAATCTGGCGCTTGTTGTAACGGATGAGCAGCATCGGTTTGGCGTAAGACAGAGAGAAAAATTATCATTAAAAGGGGGAACGCCACATGTTCTTGTTATGAGTGCGACACCGATTCCGAGAACCCTTGCGATCATTATGTACGGAGATCTTGATATTTCGGTAATTAATGAACTGCCGGCAGGACGGATTCCGATCAAAAACTGTGTAGTGGATGAGAGCTACCGTCCGAAAGCACAGGCGTTTATCCGGGCAGAGGTTAAGAAAGGACATCAGGTCTATGTGGTATGCCCGATGGTGGAGGAAAGCGAAGCCTTAGATGATGTGGCAAATGTAGTTGAGTATTCGGAAGAACTGTCACAGAAGCTTGACAGCAGCATACATGTGGCCTATCTGCATGGCAAGATGACAGGGGATGAGAAGAACCGGATCCTGACGGATTTTTATGAAAAAAAGGTTGATGTACTGGTATCGACAACGGTTATCGAGGTAGGTATCAATAATCCGAATGCCACGGTTATGATGGTAGAAAATGCAGAACGGTTTGGACTGGCAGCTCTGCATCAGCTCCGTGGGCGTGTGGGACGTGGAAATCTGCAGTCTTATTGTATCTTTATCAGTGGAAAGAAAAATAAAGAAGTGATGGAACGGTTAAATGTACTTGCAGATTCAAACGATGGCTTTTATATTGCGGGAGAAGATCTGAAACGGAGAGGACCGGGAGATTTCTTTGGTATCAGACAGAGCGGAGATGTGCTGTTTAAGATGGGAGATATCTATAAACATGCCGACATGTTAAAGGCAGCATCGGATGTCTATGAGAAGTATGGTGACCGCATACGGACAGAATTTGACCGAAGTGTAGCAGCAAGAAATGAGATGTATGGAAAACCGATATTATAAGGAGATTAGAACGATGGAGATAGCAGAGGTAAAAGAACAGGCAGATAAGATCTGTGAGAATATATCGAGAGTACTGATCGGCAGAGAGAAGGAGATACGTGTGATACTGGCTGCACTTTTTGCGGGAGGTCATGTACTGGTGGAGGACAGACCGGGAACCGGCAAGACACTTTTAGCAAAGACATTTGCCAAAAGCATCGGAGGGCAGTTTAAGAGAGTTCAGTTCACACCTGATCTTATGCCATCCGACATTACAGGCTTAAGTATTTATAATCGTAAATCAGAAGATTTTGTATTGGTGAAGGGACCGGTATTTACAAATATCCTGCTTGCAGATGAGATCAACCGTGCAACACCGAGAACACAATCCAGTTTGCTTGAGGCAATGGAAGAGCAGCAGGTGACGATCGATGGAGAAAGTCATAGGCTTGAAGCACCGTTTTTTGTTATTGCAACAGAGAATCCGATCGAGACTACCGGTACATACCCGCTTCCGGAAGCCCAGCTTGACCGTTTTCTTATAAAGATCTCCATGGGAGATAATTCAAAGGCTACAGAGGTTTCGATCATAGATCGTTTTATGTCTGAGAATCCGTTTGATACACTTCAGACGGTCTGTGATACAGATCATATAAAGACGATGCAGGAAGCGGTCAGAGAAGTTTTTGTTCATTCTTGCGTAAAGGAATATATTGCAGACATAATCCTTGCAACCAGGAATAACAGCCGGATACAGGTTGGTGCAAGCTCCAGAGGCACGATAGGGCTTCTTCGTCTGTCGCAGGCATATGCTGCTATGGAGGGCAGAACCTTTGTCCGTCCGGATGATGTCCGTTATATGGCACCATATGTCCTCGCACATCGTGTGATCATGGCAGGACACATGGATGAGAAAAAGGAAAAGACAGTGATTAGGGAACTGGTCGATCAGATCGCTGTTCCGGTTGAAGATTGGGAGAATTAATATGGAGATACTGATAGCAGTATTGTGCTTTCTGGTGATCTATCTCGGACAGACTGTTATTTACCGCAAATACTGGGATCAGGGGCTTTCTCTTGATCTGGATTTTGATGACAGGTATCTGGAGATTGGCGATAAATCAGGGATAACAGAGACAATTACAAATCGAAAGATGCTGCCTCTTACAACTTTACATGTGAAGTTTTCCACAGCGAGATCCTTGCAGTTCCAGGAAAATGAGAATGCGGTTGTTACGGATTTTTATCATAGAAATGATCCGTTTTCGATTATGGGAAACCGGAAGGTAGTCAGAAAGCTTTCATTTACGGCGAAAGAACGAGGATTGTTTTTTATCAGTGCTGTAAAGCTGATGGCAAAGGATTTTCTGATGTCGAAGACATTTGCGTTGTCTGTAGAAAATCAGGCATTTCTGTATGTTTTCCCTGAAAAACTTTCTAATATACAGCTTGATACGGTCTTAGATGGTATGTTGGGTGATCTGACATCAAGGAGAAGTCTTTTTCCGGATCCGTTTGCTTTTTCCGGCCTGCGGACTTACAGCGTGGGAGACCCGAGAAAGAGCATTAACTGGAAAGCAACAGCCAGATGCGACGACCTGATGGTAAATGTATATGAGCACACGGCAGAACAGAGGGTGAAGATACTTGTCTGTCTGGAGCCGAACACCATGATAAGAGTTCATTATATACAGGAAATGTGTATCAGTATAGCATCCACGGCAGCATCTTACTTTCTGGATAACCGGATTCCTGTCATGATACGGGCAAATGGATATGATCTGTTATCCGGTGAGGTGGAATGGGTGGATTTTGGTTCTTCCGGAGAACATCGATTTACGGTTGATAAATATCTGGCACGGATAACGGAAAATGCCGGAATTGATAGATTTGTTGAAGTCTTGAAGCAGGAAGTGACAGATGTGGACAGTAATACAACATATCTGATCGTATCTGCATACCATAAAAAGGATTTGCTGAATGAACTTGATCATATGGCTGAAAAAGGAAAGAATATTTATATGATAGTTCCATATCTGAATATACAGGGGTGCGATGATATCAGACCTTATCTTCATGGAATGGAGGTAGAGTTAAATGACACATAAGATATATTGGGCAGAGCGAGGATTGCGTTATCTTTATGAGGTGGTAACGGCGGAATTGTTCATGTATACATTCTGCATGATATTTATGAGACAAGATCCGCGGTTTACGGATGCCATTTGGATCGCAGGAATATTTCTGTTGTCCTATCTGATCAGAGATTTTGCACCGAATCATATATTACTTACCGTTGGACATCTGGTGCTTGCGGGACTTTTAGTTATCTCGCCGGGCACAGTATGGATCCGAACGGTTACAGGGATTTATGATATCGGGTATCTGCTGCCGTGTGCGGTAGCTTATGCAAAGAGAGGTTCCGGACTTACAGATATGAGCGAACCATGGCCATCGATCTTAGCAGGGATTTTTGTTTATTTTGCAAGTATCGGCATGGAACTTCCTGTTTTGTCGAACCTGTCTTATATTGCAGTTGCATTACTTATGGCTATATATATGATGATCCGGTATATACAGGGGTTGAAACGTTATATCTCACAGACAACAGAAGTATCGGAGCAATCCATCCGGGATATCGCATTTATAAATGGCAGGGTTGTATTATTCCTTGCAGTGCTTGTGTTGTTATTAATGGGAGCCTGTCGTTTCCTTGATCTGTCCGGGTTTGTAAATGTACTTGCGTGTGCATTTGCAAAGGTAGTTCAGACAGTATTTGGTGCGATCATGGTCATATGGGTATTTGTGCTGACGCTGCTTACGAAGGGAGGACCGGCAGCAACCAGTCTCGATTATCAGGATACCTTAAATGAATATTATCAGAACAGTGTAAAGGGATATGATGTATTTACCTTGATATTAAAGGTATTTGTAGTTCTTCTTCTGATATTCTTTCTGGTACGGATATTGTTGCAGGTGATCCGTTTCCTTTTGAAACCGAGAAGTTATGCAGATGATGTGATCGAGCTTATCGCCGAAGAACCGAATCAATATAAAGAACGTATAACAAACAGACGCATAATGCACAGGTTGACAGCTGAAGAACAGGCAAGAAAAATTTATAAGAAGTCGATCCTGCGATATAAGGATGTAATCACACTTAACAAACGGATGACCTGTGAAGATATCAGGCAGGAGATAACAGAGACGGAGGCTGGAAATGTAGAGGGTATTTCTGCCATATATGAACAGATCCGATATGGAGCAGGAGAAGTGGACAACTATGTTATACGAGAAATGAAAGCAGCATCCGGACAGAATAAAAGGGTGAATAAAAAAGAAAATAAAAAGGGAGTAGTGCAAAAATGAACCAGAAGAAAAAGACGATCGTATTATGGGGAGTCATCATAGTACTTGCAGCGGCTGTTGTGGCACTGTCAGTTATACTGGTGACAAAAAGTCGGAAAAATAATGATTCGGACGGACAGAAGAATGCCGGAACAGAAGCTGTGATAGAGGGATCCGGGCAGGATGCGGAGCAAAAGGCTGAGGATGGCGCTGATCAAAAGAAGGAAAAGGGAGCATCCGATACTCAGAAGTCGACAGATGACAAGAAGACCTTATATGCAGAAGTAACGGTTGGAAGTACATGGGAAAATAACGGAATGACAGCCGCTACAGAGACGGTCACGATCTATAATAAGACCGATAAAGCTGCAACGGATTGGAGCGTTGATCTGGAATTTTCCGGGAAAGTAACGATCGACCAGCTCTGGAATGGAAAGTATACGGCAGATGAATCGGTGGTTCATGTAACCGCAGAAAGTTATAATGAGGAGATACCGGCTGGTGGCAGCATTGATTTTGGATATAATTTATCAGCATCGGATGTGAAGCCTGTTCGTTGTACATTGATGATCACAGGAAAAGAAGTAACAACTGTCATCGGCGAGAAGGCAGCTCAGACAGATGGGCAGTCTGTTGACAGTGATAAAAAAGATCAGTCCGGAAGTAATAAGGTCACAGATACAAAAAACGTTAAAAAAGAAGATAATCCGTATAAGGCACATGGAAAGCTTGCGGTATCAGGAACGGACCTGGTGGATGCATCAGGCAGTAAATTCCAGTTAAAAGGTGTCAGTACACACGGACTTACCTGGTTTGCTGATTTTGTAAGTAAGGACACTTATCAGTATTTCAAAGATTCCTTTGGTATCAATCTGGTACGTTTTGCTATGTATACAGATACAGGAGATTCCTATGGATATTGTTCAGGCGGAAATAAATCAGAGATCGAGGAGCTTCTGGGAAAAGGTGTTGATGCAGCAACGAATCTTGGATTGTATGCGATAATTGACTGGCATATTTTAAATGACAATGATCCAAATATGCATATAGATGATGCAAAGGATTTCTTTGACCGGATATCAAAGGAATATGCTTCTTACGGAAATGTGATCTATGAGATCGCAAATGAACCAAATGGTGGTACAACCTGGGATTCTGTAAAGAGCTATGCGGAAACGATCATCCCGATCATACGAAAAAATGCACCGGATGCCATTATCATTGTCGGAACACCAACCTGGAGTCAGGATGTGGATGTGGCAGCTGCAGATCCGATCACAGATCAGACCAATCTGATGTATGCGGTTCATTTCTATGCCGCAACCCATAAGGATGATCTGAGAAATAAGGTTCAGTCGGCACTTGATTCCGGACTCCCGATTTTTGTATCAGAGTTTGGCTTGTGTGATGCATCAGGAAACGGTTCGATTGATTATAATCAGTCTGATGCATGGTTTGATCTGATCAATGATAGGAACTTAAGCTATGCGGCATGGAATATCTCGAACAAAGCTGAAACGTCATCATTATTTGATTCCTCCTGTACAAAGACAAGCGGTTTTACAGATGATGATCTGTCAGACAGCGGAAGGTATATTAAGGAAAAAATTGAGAGTTTCTATTGACAAAAGGGATGAAATATATACAATAAAAAAAGATTTTAACAACCTATGGGAGATCATGATTTATGAGAGTAATAGCGGGAACTGCCAGAAGTCTTCGGCTGGAAACGATCGACACGATGGATACCAGACCGACAACCGATCGGATCAAAGAGACCTTATTTAATATCATATCGAGGGAATTGCCGGATTGTACATTCCTGGATCTGTTCAGCGGAAGCGGTGCGATTGCGATCGAAGCATTGAGTCGTGGAGCAAAACAGGCAGTCCTTGTAGAACAGAACCGGAAAGCGGTTGACTGCATTAACCGGAATCTGGAATTTACGAAATTGAAAGATAAGGCAAGAGTCATCACAGGAGACTGTGTTGCAGCGATCGACAGTCTGGAACGGTCAGGACTTGTGTTTGATATTATATTTATGGATCCGCCATATGGAAAATTATTGGAAAAACAGGTGCTGAACCGTCTTGCATCATCCGGCATTGTTGATAAGAATACCTGGATCATTGTAGAATCAGATCTGGATACGGAATACGATTATCTGACCGATATAGGATATGAGATCGATCGTGTGAAGAAATACAAGACAAATAAGCATACATTTATACAGGAGATTCTATAAAAATGAGCAGTGCAATATATCCGGGAAGCTTTGATCCCGTAACATTAGGACATCTTGATATTATCAGACGCTCTGCGGAGATGTTTGACGAAGTTATAATCGGTGTTTTGAATAATACTTCAAAAACTCCATTGTTTTCTGTAGAAGAACGTGTTAATATGTTGTCTGAAGTGGTGTCAGACATACCGAATGTTCGTGTTGAGAGTTTTGGAGGTCTACTGATTGATTTCGCCAGACAGAATGGGGTGAAGACGATCATCAGAGGCTTAAGGGCTGTAACCGATTTTGAATATGAATTACAGATCGCGCAGAGTAATCGTAAGGTTGCTCCTGAGATAGACACCGTATTTTTGACAACCAGTATTGATTATGCATATCTGAGTTCCAGTATCGTAAAAGAGTATGCCAGCTTTGGTGTAGATGTGGAACAGTTTGTACCAGCAGGAGTTGTCGATCGGATAAAAGAAAAATATATCAGATAGTTTTAGGAGGAAATAAGTCATGGCAAAAAAAGGCATTGAGGAAATGATTTCCGAGATTGAGATTTTTATAGATAATTGTAAGTACAAGCCATTGTCATCCAGTATGATCATTGTTCCAAAGGATGATCTGGAGCAGATGCTGAATGAATTAAAATTAAAGCTTCCAAATGAAATTGAGCGTTGCAAGAAGATCATGCGCAACAAGGAAGCCATACTTGCAGATGCCAGAACAAGGGCAGATTCTATTATTACAGAATCTGTTGCAGAGGCAAATAAGCTGGTTGATCAGAGTCAGATTGTAGAACTTGCAAATATCCGTGCAAATGAGATTTTAGATATGGCAAGAAGTCAGGCTGATCAGATTGTAAACGAAGCAAATGCAGATGCAAACGAGATTCGTCTGGGTTCTATGTATTACACTAAGGATAAGCTTACAGAGGTCAGCAATTATATTAATGCAACATTAGAGGCTGAAAAGGCAAATTACGATAACCTGATTCAGTCCTTACAGTCAAATCTGGATATTGTATTGAATAATACAAATGAGATTAATGGAGATATTGCAAATATGACCGGAGCAGCACAGCAGGCTGCAGCTCCTGAAGAAGCAACACAGACAACATCAGAGGAGAATAATACAACTGTAGAAAATGAGCAGGATTATAACGTATATGGTAAGACAGAATACTCCAATGATGACGAAGATGACGAGGATGATGATTTTGACGATGATTTTTTAGATGATTAGGAATTTATATCCTGTGATTTAAGAATAAAAGAGTCATTAGATAACTGAATACAGCGCAGATACATTTACCGAATGTATAGCGTACAAAAGACAGCTTTGTATCTTTTAAAATGTGCATGGACTGGAAGAGGGATGAGACTCCTCCGAACGATGTAACAGAAAGGATCAGAGCTGTTTTTTGTATGGAAGAAAGTGGAAAAACGGATAATTCGGACAGACCTTTTGTTATCTCCAGGTAGCATGCCAGAATATGGAAAGTTGGTATATTTCCTACACATGCAATCGCAAGGTTATACAAAACGGAGAAAACAGCGACATAGATACCTATAACGGTGATGGTTGTTATACTGTTTTCGATAACAGATGGTGAATTGCCGATATCCTGTGCTGCAGCATATTCGGACATAGTGCCCGTAGTTTCAGAGAGAGGTATTTGGAGATCTTTCGCATCATTAGGAGATCTGTGAACTGTTTTTTTATTTTGTTTAAAAAGCGAAATATGTAAAGAATTTTTTGATAGCAGATAGTACAGGATAGCATAGCAGATCTGTGGCAGGTAGATGACTGCCAGTACGTTGATGGTATTTATCTGGCCGTTCAGATATTGGTTACAGACATATCCAATCAGAAACATAGGACTGATGTTGTTACAGAGGGGCATAATGGCATGGGCGAAATTTTTTGATATGACTTGATTTTTGTAGAGCCTGCCTATAGCTATCGCACCGACCGGGTAGCCGCAGAACAGCCCGCATAAGAATAACAGGATCAGACAGCCTGCCCGGTTTGGATGTTCCCAGTCAATCATAGACAGGAAGAAACCCGAGATCAGAAGAAAAGGAAGCAGAAGGGGCACAAGATTGTTATACCACAACACTAGGCCCTCTGCGAAGCTTTTGGAAACAAAGGAAGAATTCAGGCAGAGGACGATAACAAGCAGGATGAAAGCCGGATATAAGCAGAATGAGCGGATCGATAAGACAGAAGGATGCTTCATAAGGAAAACTCCAGTTCATGTGTTCATCAGTATTTTATGAAAAAAGAGTGATCACTATGAATTATAAATAGAAAGAAGCAGACATTAATTAATATAAATCAGCCGGGCAGGCTGGTGGCAGGAATTTTAAATAAGAGAATATCTTTTCGAATAAAAATGGTTGAAAAAGAGAAGAAAACTGAGTATAGTTAAGCTGCTATTACAGGAGGTAGGTAAAATGATAAAAACATGTTTTGAGAATGTAAAGACGAAAACTCCACTGGTGCATAATATCACGAATTATGTAACAGTAAATGATGTTGCAAATGTGCTTCTGGCATGTGGAGGAAGTCCGATCATGGCAGATGATATTGACGATGTAGAAGATATCACCGGTATCTGTGGTGGTTTAAATATTAATATTGGAACCTTAAATAAGAATACGATCCCATCTATGCTTGCTGCCGGCAAAAAGGCAAATGAGCTGGGACACGCCATATTGCTTGATCCGGTGGGCGCAGGAGCCAGCAGACTACGTACAGAGACAGCATTAATGCTTTTAAATGAGATAAAATTTGATGTGATCCGTGGAAATATATCAGAAATCAAGACTCTTGCATTTGGTTCCGGCAGTACAAAGGGCGTAGATGCAGATGTGGCTGATGCAGTCACAGAAGATACTCTCGATCAGGCGGTTGATTTTGTGAAGAAGCTTGCGGGAAAGCTCGGCTGTATCATCGCTGTTACAGGTGCAATCGATCTGGTAGCAGATGCAGATATTTGTTATGTGATCCGGAACGGAAGACCGGAGATGGGTAAGATCACAGGAACCGGATGTCAGTTGTCCGGTCTTATGACAGCTTATCTGACAGCAAATCAGGATGACAAGCTGGAAGCTGCTGCAACTGCCGTTATACTGATGGGAGTTGCGGGCGAAGTCGGATATGCGAATATGGAACCGACAGATGGTAATGCTACTTATAGAAACCGCATTATTGATGCAATCTATAATATGGATGCAGATAAGCTTTGCAGTATGGCAAAGTGTGAGATCAGATAAGGAGTGAATGAGGCTATGAGTAAGCAGACAAATACAAAACCGGAGGAGCTTCTGTTATATGCAGTAACAGACAGACACTGGTTGAACGGTGCAACTCTGATCAGTCAGGTAGAGGCAGCATTAAAAGGCGGAGCAACCTTTATCCAGCTTCGTGAGAAAAATCTGGATGATGAAGCATTTTATAAAGAAGCGCTTGAGATCCAGAAATTATGTAGAAACTATAAGGTTCCTTTTGTGATCAATGACAATGTAGAGCTTGCAAAGAAGATCGGAGCGGATGGTGTTCATGTCGGACAGTCTGATATGGAGGCCTTAGATGTCAGAAAGGTGCTGGGAGACGATAAGATCATCGGTGTATCTGCACAGACAGTGGAACAGGCAGAACTGGCTGAAGAGCATGGAGCGGATTATCTGGGCGTTGGTGCGGTATTTCCAACCGGATCCAAGGATGATGCAACAGAAGTCAGTTTTGAGACGTTAAAGGAAATCTGTGAGCATGTGCATATCCCGGTTATTGCAATCGGCGGCATAACCAGAGATAATGTTGTGAAATTAAATCAAAGTGGAATTTGTGGTATCGCAGTTATCAGCGCGATCTTTGGTCAGACAGATATTGAGGCTGCCACGGCAGATCTAAAAAAACAGACAAAGAAGATGTTAGGAGAATAAGGATGATAAAAGGTGCGATCTTTGATATAGACGGAACACTGATCGATTCTATGGAAATGTGGGAACATGCGGCAGAACGGTATCTGGCAGGAATGGGTATCGAAGCAGAACCCCATCTCCAGAAAAAACTGTATACCTTTACGATTACAGAATCGGCAGAATACCTTAAGAAGAATTACAGTTTATCAAAAACGATTCTTGAAATCATAGATGGGATCAATGAAACGATTGGTGCATTTTACAGAAATGAAGCAGAACCAAAGCCGGGGATCATAGAGTTCTTATCTGCCTTACAGGAGCGGAAGATCCCAATGACAGTAGCGACTGCGACAGACAGGGTTCATATCGAAGCCGTACTGAAGCATAATCATATGGATCATTTTTTCAAAAAGATCCTTACCTGCTCGGAGGTAGGAATTGGAAAAGAACATCCGGATATCTATATTCAGGCAGCAAAGTATATGCAGACGAACATTGCTGATACATGGGTGTTTGAAGATGCTTATCATGGCGCAAGGACAGCATTTGATGCAGGCTTCAAAGTATGTGGTATCTATGATGCTGCGAGTGCGGAGCATATAAATGAGTTGAAAAAATACAGTACGCTGTATGTTGACAATACAAAGGAATTATATAATATTTTCTTTCTTTAAAAAAACCGGCATGATACAGAATTGATAAAATGTACAGCAGGCAGGAACAGACCGGTAACGAAAGTATTTGTAAAAGTAAAGGAGACAAAAGGATTGAAGACAGTTCTTACAATAGCCGGAAGTGATTCCAGCGGCGGTGCGGGAATCCAGGCAGATATAAAGACCATTATGGCAAATGGTTGTTATGCCATGAGCGCAATCACGGCATTAACTGCCCAGAATACGATGGGAGTAACAGGAATTCAGGAAACATCATCCGAGATGCTCTCCTTACAGCTTGACGCTGTATTTACGGATATCCGGCCGGATGCGATTAAGATCGGCATGGTCGCTTCTGAGAAACTGATCCGTGTGATTGCAGATGAAATAAAGAAATATCAGGCAGAACATGTGGTAGTGGATACTGTTATGGTATCAACCAGTGGACACCGGCTGATCGACGAAGATGCGATCGGTGCTTTAAAAGAATGTCTGCTTCCGATCGCAGAGGTCATTACTCCGAATATTCCAGAAGCAGAGGTATTGGCCGAAATGACGATCCGTGATGAACAGGATATGGTTCGTGCAGTTGAAAAAATATCAAAAGTCTATGGCTGTGCGGTTCTCTGCAAGGGAGGACACAGTATCAACGATGCAAATGATGTCTTATATTCGGACGGAAAAGTCAACTGGTATTATGGAAAACGGATCGATAATCCGAATACTCATGGAACCGGATGCACACTATCAAGTGCAATCGCATCAAATCTTGCAAAAGGGTATAAGATCGATGAGGCGATAAGAAACGCAAAAGATTATATATCTGGTGCGCTTGCGGATGGCATGGATCTGGGACATGGAAGCGGACCTATGAATCATGGCTTTGATCTGAAAAGCAGATTTGCAGAATCATGAAAAAAGTGGTTGCGAATCTCAAATGACTATGTTATTATGGACAAAGTTGGTGTAAAAGCGCATTTGATACCAGAACACTTGGAATGGAGGTGGCAATATGGTAAAGACAATTATCATGGTCGTATATGTAATTATATGTATAGCATTAACAATTATTGTCCTGTCACAGGAAGGTAAATCAGCCAGTCTGACAAGTTCAATTACCGGCGGTAATTATGATAATTCATACTGGGGCAAGAATAAAGGAAGTTCAAAAGATGCGGTTCTCAGAAAGATCACAACAGTGCTTGGTATTCTTTTTATAGTAATTGCATTGCTTCTTGATTCTAAGCTGTTCTAGTTCATATACAGAATTTATCAGTGCTTACATATATCCTATATGTAAGCACTTTTTAGATATACGGAGAGGTATTTATGACAGAAGAATTAAAGAATGAAAGAAAAGAGAATATATATACCCTGATCAATGACGATGATTACAGACCGTTGAAATTTAAAGAGCTTTGTTATCTGCTTCAGATCGGAGGACGTGATAAGGATGATCTGTTAGAAATCTTAAATGAGCTTGTTGATGAGGGCAGGATCGAGAAAACCTCCAAAGGTAAGTATCAGAAGCTTGGAAAGGGTGTCCTTGTCGGTACATTCATCAGCAATCAGAGAGGATTTGGATTTGTCCGTGTGGAAGGATATAAGGAAGATTTCTTTGTACCACAGAAGTATACGATGGGAGCATTCCATAATGATAAAGTGCTGATCCGTGTTGCATCCGGCAACCGGGGCAGATCAACAGAAGCGCATGTAGAACGGATTCTGGAACGAGGTTTAAAACAGTTGGTCGGAACCTATCAGAAGAACCGGAACTTTGGTTTTGTGATTCCGGATAACGGTAAATTAGACAGTGACATCTTTATACCGGAGAAGAAATCCATGGGAGCAGTAACCGGACATAAGGTTGTTGTGGAGATCACAAATTATGGAGAAAAGTCTAAATCTGCAGAGGGACGTGTCGTTGAGATACTTGGACATATTAATGATCCGGAGACGGATGTATTATCGGTTGTAAGAGATCTTGATATTCCGGTTGATTTTCCGGATGTTGTTATGGCAGAGGTGAAGAATATACCGGATGAGGTAACAACGAAAGAGATGGCAGGAAGAACCGATCTCAGACAGTTGCAGACCGTTACGATCGATGGAGAGGATGCAAAGGATCTGGATGATGCGATCACACTCTATGAGGAAAACGGGTTATATAAGCTTGGCGTTCATATTGCAGATGTTACACATTATGTAAGGGAGAATTCTCCACTTGATAAAGAAGCGTTGAAGCGTGGAACAAGCTGTTATCTGATCGATAAGGTCATACCAATGCTGCCGCATAAGCTGTCAAATGGTATCTGTTCACTGAACGAGGGAAAAGACCGTTTGACGCTTAGCTGCCTGATGGATATAGATGCAAACGGCAAGATCATCAATCATAAGATCTGTGAATCGGTGATCAATGTTGACCGCAGAATGTCATATACAAGTGTATCTGCGATCGTAGAGGATCATGATCCGACAGAAACAGAAAAATATAAAGAACTGGTTCCGATGTTTGAATTAATGCTTCATGTGTCAGAGTTGTTAAGAACGATCCGACATGAGCGAGGTTCGATTGATTTTGATTTTGATGAGTCTAAGATCACAGTTGATGAAGACGGTCAGGTATCTTATATCGGAGTGTATGAGAGAAGACGTTCGAATCAGATCATTGAAGACTTTATGCTGGCTGCAAATGAGACAATCGCTGAGGACTATTTCTGGCAACAGATTCCATTTGAATATCGTATCCATGAAGCACCGGATACGGAGCGTGTAAAGCAGTTATCCATTCTGATCAGCAAGTTTGGATATTACTTTAAGGCATCCAAAGAGAATATTCATCCGAAGGAGTTCCAGAAGCTGTTATCAAAGATCGAGGGTGAGCCATGTGAGAATCTGATCAGCCGTATGACACTTCGTACGATGCGGCAGGCGAGATATTCGACGGAATGTGAAGGACATTTTGGATTGTCTTGTAAATATTACTGCCATTTTACATCGCCGATCCGAAGATATCCGGATCTTCAGATCCACAGGATCATCAAGGATAATATTCATGGAAGATTGGATGACAGGAGACTTTCGCATTATGATGCGATCCTTCCAAAGGTTAGCGATGATAATTCCAGAAAAGAACGCCGCGCAGAAGAAGCAGAACGTCAGGTCGAGCGTTTAAAGAAAGTGGAATACATGGAGCATCATATCGGAGAAGAATTTGAAGGTATCATATCAGGAGTCATCAACCGTGGTATCTTTGTAGAGCTTCCAAATACTATTGAGGGATTTGTAGATGTGTCGACACTTTATGACGATTTTTATGTGTATTCGCAGGATGAATATGCTATGATCGGAGAATCAACCGGAAAGAAATATTCGATCGGTGATACCGTTAAGGTAAAAGTAAAGCTGGCAGACAAACAGAGCAGACGGATCGAATTCGTGATCCGGTCAGATGCCAAAGAAGGAGATGAAACAGGACATGGCAAAGGAAAGAGGAAACAAACTCATCGCAAATAACAAAAAGGCATATTTTGATTATTTCATAGAAGAAAAGTACGAGGCAGGGATCGCACTGGCCGGAACAGAAGTAAAATCAGTCAGACAGGGACATTGTAGTATCAAAGAATCCTTTATCAGTATCGATAAGGGAGAAATCTACATTTACCGTATGAATATCAGCCCATATGAAAAGGGTAATATATTTAATAAAGACCCGCTTCGTACCAGAAAGCTGCTACTTCACAAATACGAGATCAATAAGCTGATGGGAGCCCAGCAGGTGAAGGGATACACAATCGTTCCTTTAAAGGTTTATATCCGTGACGGTCTGGTTAAGATGGAGATCGGACTGGCAAAAGGTAAGAAATTATACGACAAACGTCAGGACATTGCGAAGAAGGATGTCAAGCGTGAGAATGAGCGTGAGTTCAAGATCCGTAATTTGTAAGATTTGATACAGGATTTCCAGAATATCCGAGGCTGATGGACTGGATAATTCCCGATATTTCATATGAAGTTTTAAAGATTTTGTGAAATACTGGAATATTTCATACAGATGTGATATACTCCAATAAGATTTTTACCGGGAGGTCAGGTAAGTGAGCCAGAGTAAAGTAGATAAAAGAAAATATGAGAAGAAGAACCGCGCAGCGATCATGAAGCGTGAAAAGAGAAAGAAAATCCTTGGATGGTGCATATTTGGCGTGTTAGTTGGATGTATTCTTGCAGCTACACTGGGTGTAAAGATATACAAAGCGATTCCAAAGTATGTAGAAGCTGAGAAGCTTGGCGCATATGTCAGCCAGACATGGGCAGAACAGGGATATGGAAGCTATTTTGAGAACAGCAGTACAGCTACAGCATCCGATGCAGAGGATACTGACAGTGATACTTCTGAAGATACAGCTTCTGAAGCAGATGCTTCATCTGAAACGACAACTACAGCAGAGACTGACACAACAGAAGCTGCTGAGTAATATATAAGAAAGCACCTGACAACAGAGCTTTCCTTTATAAACCAGGGGTTGACTGGTTTCGACAGGGGTTTTGCAGTCATGGAAGCCATCCGTGGACTAGGACCACGTTAAAACTTAGATTAAATATAAACGCTAACGATAATTTAGCTTACGCTGCCTAATTAAAGGCAACTGCCAGCTTTAAGGTCCCCCGTACCTTTCAGATCTGGTATCATCCAACGGGAAACTCCGGTGCTTAAGCTTTGCGGTATCGGAAAATTCATGAAGCTACTGATGTATCCAGCCTGTCCGTAGGCGTGGTACTGAGGAAATGTTAAAATACGGAATGTGATGGGAGATGCCGTGATGAATGAGCTTTTGGACGTGGGTTCGAATCCCACCAGCTCCATAGCATGAACTATGGCAAAAAGGATGCAAGGTCGTACACCCAAAAAAGGTGTAGATTTTTCTTGCATTCTTTTTATTTGTATGGTAAACTGAACGAGTTGTGAAAAAAATCGATGGTCCTCTGTACCGGTGTGGTAGTAAGAACATCTAAATATCAAGGAGGTCACACAAATGAATAGCGATTACATTAAGAATCTTGAAGCTTCTCAGATGAAGACAGAAGTTGCTGACTTTGCAGTAGGTGATACTGTTAAAGTACACAACAAGATCAAAGAAGGTAACAGAGAGAGAATCCAGATTTTCGAAGGAACTGTTATTAAGAGACAGGGTGGAAGCAACAGAGAGACTTTCACAGTTAGAAAGTTCTCAAACGGTGTTGGCGTAGAAAAGACATGGCCAGTACATTCACCATTTGTTGAGAAGATTGAAGTAGTTAGACATGGTAAAGTAAGACGAGCTAAGATTTACTACTTACGTTCAAGAGTTGGTAAAGCTGCAAAGGTTAAAGAGCTTGTTAAATAATTTTTACAGGTTACATGAAAAAGTGGCTGGGGTTGATAGCTCCAGCCATTTTTGTAATATGAATCTATCGGAGTAGAGATATGAGCGATAAAAGTGAACGCAGAAAAAGAATACGGCGGGAGAAACGTCGGCAGAGAAGAAAAGAAAGAAGCTTTAGGCGTACGGTCAGAACGATATTTGGCTGGCTGTTGTCCGTTCTGATCGCAGTTGTGCTGGGATATGGAATGGTTTCTTATTGTTTTCAGTCTGTGTATGTCGTTGGTGATTCCATGAATCCGGTGTGTACTAATCAGGAGAAGGTTACAGTAAATAAGTTATGTTACCTTCTTAGCTCTCCGGATCGATATGACATTGTTGCATACCGAAGTGTTGATACGCCGGATGCTTATTATGATATTAAACGTGTGATCGGATTGCCGGGAGAGACCGTTCAGATCAGAGATGGAAAATTATATATTGATGGCAGTGAACGGACGGATCTGCCATTTGATGATTATATATTTACAGCAGGACTGGCAGAGAATGAAGTAAAGCTGGGGGATGATGAGTATTTCCTGCTTGGTGATAATGTCAATAACAGTGAAGATTCCAGATTCCTGAAAGTGGGAAATGTGAAAAAAGCAGAGATATTAGGAAGGATAAAGACACGATGAATATACAATGGTATCCCGGACATATGACAAAAGCAAAACGTATGATGCAGGAAGATATCAAGCTGATCGATGTTGTGATCGAGCTGATCGATGCCAGAGTGCCATATAGCAGCAAGAATCCGGATATTGATGCACTTGCAGCGAACAAATACCGCCTGATCCTGTTGAATAAGACAGATCTGGCAGATGCATCAGCAACAGCAGAATGGGAAAATTATTATAAAGAAAAAGGATTTTTTGTAGCAAAGATCAATGCAAGATCCGGTGATGGCATGAAGAATATCAGTAATGTGGTAAAGGAAGCTTGTAAAGAAAAGATCGCGCGGGACAGAAAGCGTGGTATCATTAACCGTCCGCTTCGTGCGATGATTGTTGGTATTCCAAATGTCGGTAAATCTACATTTATCAATTCTTATGCCAGAAAAGCATGTACAAAGGTTGGAAATAAGCCGGGTGTTACAAAGGGAAAGCAATGGATACGTCTTGGAAAAGATATTGAATTATTGGATACCCCAGGAATATTGTGGCCCAAATTTGATGATAAAGAGGTTGGATTACGACTTGCTTTTATCGGTTCGATCAATGATGAGATTTTAAGTATTACCGACCTTGCGTATGAATTGATCAAATTTTTACAATTAAACTATTGTCAGAGCCTTGTTGATAGGTATAATATTAATGAGGATGTCGATTCTGTTCATATTCTGGAACAGATCGCAGAAAAAAGGGCATGTATAAAAAAAGGCGGCGAACTGGATATCGATAAAGCTGCAGCGCAGCTACTGGATGATTTCCGGGCAGGAAAGCTTGGCAGGATATCACTGGAACGACCGGCTGTTGTAAAGGATAAGTAGTTGATATGAAAGATGATAACGAACGTGTGGAAGCACTGAATGCTATATTTGACGATGATCCCGCAAAAAAAGCACGGGAAAAAGAGATTAAAAAGCTTGAAGAGAAGCGTGAAAAGCAGCTTGCAAAGTTAAAGAAAAAGGGAATAGATCCGGAGCAGAAGAAGGAAGAAACAGAAACAATTCCTTCGGAGCAGGCAGAGACGGAAGAAAAGAATGAAGCAGCGTCTGATGTTGTAAATGAAGCCGGAGAAACAGTAACGAATTATTTTGCTGATTCAGATGCATCCTCCAATACTCATGTACTGGAGGAAGAAGAACAGCCGAGAAAAAAGAAGAAAAAAGACAAGAAAAAGAAGAAACAGGAGAAAGAAGAGATCAATATCGTAAAAGATTTAATCAGTCTCGCTTTATATATTCTGGCGATCGTTGCAGTATGCTGGTTGATCCTTACATATGTTGGACAGCGTACAGAGGTGAGCGGAGACTCCATGAATGATACCCTTCATAATGGTGACAGCCTTTGGATCGATAAACTGTCCTATCATTTTAAAGATCCGGAACGTTTTGATATTGTTGTATTTCCATACGAGGAAGAAGATGATACCTATTATATCAAACGTATCATTGGACTTCCGGGTGAAACCGTATATATTGATGAAGATGGTGTGATCTATATCAATGATGAACCATTGGAGGAAGATTATGGAAAAGAAGTCATAGAAGAAAATCACAGAGGGCTTGCGGCAGAACCGGTCACACTTGGTGCTGATGAGTATTTTGTTATGGGTGATAACCGGAATAACAGCCGGGACAGCCGGTTGTCGGATGTCGGTAATATCCATAAGAATAAATTTGTGGGGAAAGCAGTATTCCGGTTTACCGGTGGATTCGGTTTTTTAAATAAAGAAGAACAATAAGTACAGATAAATGGCTGTCGTGTAAGAAACAACAGCCATTTATGCTTATATGAGGATGAGATGGAAAATAAAAGAAAAAGTATAACAGAGATTAAATCCGAATTTGCAAATGCAGATATACATTCAGTCAGACATGTGATGGAAAGATATGCAGAGGATGACAGGGAAGGTGTAAAAAAACTGATCCTTTCTGCTGAAAAGAAGCTTACAGCACATCAAAAAGAGCTTGACCGGATGGAGCATATGTTTGAATATGAGAGACAGCATGCGGACTGTCAGTATATCTGTGGAATTGATGAGGTAGGCCGTGGCCCGCTTGCAGGTCCGGTAGTAGCTGCGGCTGTCATTCTGCCGGAGAATTGCGATATTCTATACCTGAATGATTCCAAGCAGCTCTCTGAAAAGAAGCGTGAAGAATTATATGATGAGATTATAGAAAAAGCGGTTGCTTACGGAATCGGTATGGCAGATGAGAAGCTGATCGATCAGATCAATATTTTAAATGCAGATTATGAAGCCATGCGGATCGCAATCCGTAAGCTTACGGTTCAGCCAGATTTGTTATTAAACGATGCGGTTAAGATACCGGAGGTAGAGATCCCACAGGTTTCGATCATAAAAGGAGATGCAAAATCTGCTTCGATCGCTGCCGCTAGTATTATAGCGAAGGTAACAAGAGACCGTCTGATGGTTTCTTATGATGAGATCTATCCGGGATACGGATTTGCAAAGAATAAGGGGTATGGATCTAAGGAGCATATAGAAGCATTAAAATTACTTGGACCATGTGAGATCCACAGAAGATCTTTTATCACACATTTCTGGAAAGAATAGAAGATAGACAGAAAAAAGGAGAACAACTGTATCGACCATTATAATACAAGAAAAAAGGGAACAGAATATGAAGAGATGGCTGCATCATATCTGAAAGATGCAGGTTACCGGATACTTGCGAGAAATTACCGGGTCGCATCCGGAGAGATCGACCTGATCGTATCAAAAGATGGGTATCTGATATTTGTAGAAGTAAAATATCGGAGCAACAGCAGATACGGATCGCCGGAGGCGGCGGTAACACCTGTCAAACAGCGTCAGATCAGCAGGGTAGCCCTATATTATATGAAACGATATGGATATGATCCTTACAATACACCGGTACGATTCGATGTGGTTGCGGTGGCGGAGAATGAGATCCATCATATGAAAGATGCCTTCCCTTATCAGGGATATTATTAAGGTTATGAGGTATGAAAATGTATAACATAACATATATCAATCAGGATAAGACAACAGAGATAAAAGAGGAAAACGGAGTTCCGTATATTGTATTTAAGAATCTGGAACTGCCGGGGATCGTTCATGGATTTTCAACGAGACTTGGTGGGGTCAGTGAAGGAATATATTCTACGATGAACCTGAGCTTTCATCGTGGAGATGATATGGATGCAGTTATGGAGAATCACAGGAGGCTGGCACAGGCAGTCGGATATGATTACAGAAGACTGGTATTTTCTGATCAGGTACATGAAACTGTGATCCGTAAAATAACAGAGGAAGATGCCGGAAAAGGTATCACAAGAGAATCGGATATAACGGAAACAGATGGTCTGATGACGAATGTAAAGGATTTGCCATTGATCACGTTTTATGCGGATTGTGTACCGGTCTTCTTCTATGATCCTGTAAAAGAGGTTGTAGCCATGAATCATTCCGGCTGGCGCGGAACCGTTAAGAACATCAGCCTCCATATGGTCGAAGCCTTGAATAAGGAGTATGGATGTGAGGCTTCGGATCTGATCTGTGCGGTCGGACCGTCTATTTGTCAGAACTGTTATGAGGTAAGCGAGGATGTAGCTGAGGCATTTCAGGATGCTTATTTACCGGAACAGTATGATAAAATGACAAAAAAAATTGGAAATGGTAAGTATTTGCTTGATTTACATCGGGCAAATTATTATAATCTGACTGGTGCAGGTATATTGCCTGACCATATAAATGTAACCGACATATGTACATGCTGCAATCCGGATTTCCTGTTTTCACACAGGGCGAGCCATGGGAAACGTGGCAATCTGGGAGCTGTTATCATGCTGAAATCGACAGCAGACGGAGGAAACGTAAATGAGTAAACCGATAGTAGCCATCGTTGGACGCCCAAATGTAGGTAAATCTACCCTGTTCAATGCACTGGCAGGAGAGAAAATTTCAATTGTAAAAGATACGCCTGGCGTAACCAGAGACAGAATCTATGCAGATGTGAGCTGGCTCGATTATAATTTTACGATCATAGATACCGGTGGAATTGAGCCGGAAAGCGACAATATTATTTTAAAAAGTATGCGGGAGCAGGCAGAGATCGCCATTGAGACTGCTGATGTTATCATATTTATGACAGATGTCAGACAGGGACTTGTGGACGATGATCATAAGGTAGTCCAGATGCTCCGTAAATCGAAGAAGCCGGTGATCCTTGTTGTAAACAAGGTGGACAGCTTTGAGAAATATATGAATGATGTATATGAGTTCTATAATCTCGGACTGGGCGATCCTGTTCCAATATCCGGTGCATCCAGACTTGGAATCGGAGATATGTTAGATGAAGTTGTGTCTCATTTTGATGAAGAATCAAAAAATGAAGAGGAAGATGACAGACCTAGAATTGCCATTATCGGTAAGCCGAATGTAGGTAAGTCATCGATCATCAATAAGCTTTTGGGTGAAAACCGTGTGATCGTATCTGATATTGCCGGAACGACAAGAGATGCGATTGATACCGAAATCGTCAGAAATGGAACGGAGTATGTGTTTATTGATACTGCAGGACTTCGAAGAAAGAGCAAGATCAAAGAAGATATTGAGCGTTACAGTATCATCCGTACTGTATCGGCTGTTGAACGATGTAATGTAGCGGTTCTGGTCATTGATGCAACAGAGGGTATCACAGATCAGGATGCGAAGATCGCAGGTATTGCACATGAACGTGGAAAAGGTATGATCATCGTTGTAAACAAATGGGATGCTGTGGAAAAAGACGACAAGACCATTTATAAGTTTACAAAGGAGATCCGGGAAAAGCTGTCTTATATGCCTTATGCAGAGCTGTTATTCGTATCGGCAGCGACCGGACAGAGACTTCCGAAATTATTTGAAACAATCGATGCTGTCATCGAGAATCACTCGCTTCGTGTTGCGACTGGTGTATTGAACGAGATCATGACAGAAGCAGTTGCGATGCAGCAGCCGCCTACAGATAAAGGTAAACGTCTGAAGCTGTTTTATATTACGCAGGTAGCTGTTAAGCCGCCTACATTTGTTATATTCGTAAATGATAAAGAACTGATGCATTTCTCTTATACACGTTATATTGAAAACAAGATCAGAGAAGCATTTGGTTTCCGGGGAACACCTTTAAAATTTATTATCAGGGAGAGAAAAGAAAAATAATGTTAGTACTGGCGAGAATCATATGTCTGATTGGAGGATATTTCTTTGGTATCATCCAGACAAGCTATATTTACGGTAAATTACATGGTATTGATATAAGGGAATATGGAAGTGGTAATGCAGGAACGACAAATGCACTTCGTGTACTTGGAAAGAAGGCTGGAGCAGTTGTATTCCTTGGTGATCTGTTTAAATCAGTGATCGCATGCAGCGTCACACATATTATCATGAATGCTCTTGGCATTGAAAACGTATATTTGTTTGTAATCTATACAGCGGCAGGCGTTGTACTTGGACATAATTTTCCGTTTTACATGCAGTTTAAAGGTGGTAAAGGAATTGCAGCGACATCCGGAATCGCAATCGGTTTACTGGATTGGAGAGTTGCGCTTATTGAACTAGGATTATTCGTATTCTGTGTGGTTGTAACTAAATATGTATCCGTAGGTTCTATCTGCCTTGTCCTGGGACTTTTAGTTTCCTATACAATATTTGCATATACAGGTTCTTATGGTTTTACATCCGATTCGATGAAACTTGAAAGCTGCATTGTTTTAGGACTTATTACCTTGCTTGCAATCTATCGTCATAAACAGAATATTGTCAGACTGATCAAAGGAACAGAGAATAAATTCTCTTTAAAGGGAAGAAATAAGACAACAGAAGAACAGGCATAGTATGTTAAATTATATCGACCACAAAGTTATAAAGATGGAGAGGTATTTAGTATGATTATAGGTATTTTAGGAGCAGGAAGCTGGGGATCTGCACTTGCAAACCTGCTTGCGGGGAATGGGCATGATGTTACCGTTTGGTCCATTGATGAAAAAGAGATTGAAATGCTGAACACATACAGGGAGCAGAGGGATCGTCTTCCAGGTGTTCACCTGAATGAAACAATCACTTTTACAACAGATTTGGAACAGACGATAAAAGGGAAAAAAATGATCGTCTGTGCAGTTCCGTCCCCATTTATCCGGAGCACAGCAAAGAAGATCGCGCCTTACATTACAAACGATCAGTTGATCGTCAATGTCAGCAAGGGCATTGAGGAGGCAACCCTGACTCCGATCGTAGAGATCATCGAGAGTGAGATCCCTGGAGCAAAGGTTGCAGTTCTTTCCGGACCAAGCCATGCAGAGGAGGTTGGTATTGGTATTCCGACAACAGTAGTAGCCGGAGCACGCGATATGGATACAGCTAAATTGATCCAGAATACGTTTATGAATGATGTATTCCGTGTGTATACCAGTACAGATGTAACCGGAATCGAACTTGGCGGATCTGTTAAGAATGTTATTGCGCTGGCTGCAGGAATTACGGATGGTCTTGGTTTTGGAGATAATACGAAGGCAGCGTTAATGACCAGAGGAATGGCAGAGATCTTACGACTCGGAACTGCGATGGGAGCACATGTAGAGACACTTGCCGGTTTATCCGGTATGGGTGATCTGATCGTTACCTGTACGTCCAAGCACAGCCGTAACCGGAATGCTGGTTATCTGATCGGACAGGGCAAGAGCTACAAAGAAGCAATGGCTGAGGTCAAGATGGTAGTAGAAGGGGTATATTCTGCAAAGGCGACACTGAAGCTTGCAAAGAAGTACGGAGTCGATATGCCGATCGTTGAAGAGGTAAATAAGGTATTATTCGAGGGCAAGCCTGCCCGTGAAGCAGTTGTGGATCTGCTTACCAGAGACAGAAAGGCAGAGATATCTGTAGAGGAGTAAGTTTTTGACATACTTGTAAAAGCTCTTTCATATATTACTTATATGATAATCTTTACATAGGAAACAGATTTTGTATTTCCATTTTTTATGATACAAATACAGGAGCAGAAACGGAAAATGTGTAAGAAATGCAGGAGGTATATATGGGAGGCTTTAATGTGTACAACGACATCAATGCCAGAACAAATGGTGAAATTTACATAGGTGTTGTAGGTCCGGTACGAACCGGAAAATCAACATTTATCAAACGGTTTATGGAAATGATGGTCATTCCAAATATAAAAGATGAGAATGACCGTGAGATTGCGCTGGATGAAATGCCACAGTCTGCGTCCGGTAAGACGATCATGACGACAGAACCCAAATTCATACCCAAAGAAGGCGTCGAGATCCGGGTAGATGATGAGATCGATATGCGTGTCCGGCTGATCGACTGCGTTGGCTATGTTGTAGATGGAGCGGAAGGTCAGATGGAGGATGGAAAAGAACGGATGGTCAAGACTCCATGGTTTGATTATGATATTCCATTTGCAAAAGCGGCAGAGATCGGAACCAGGAAGGTGATCAACAGTCATTCAACGATCGGGATCGTGGTGACCTGTGATGGCAGCTTTGGCGATCTGGCAAGAGAAAACTATCTTGCAGCAGAAGAGAAAACGATAGCGGAATTAAAAGCTATTGGAAAGCCGTTTGTGATCCTGTTGAATTCAAATCGACCGGGAGCAAATGAAACAAAAGAGCTTGCAGCAACGATGGTAGATAAATATGGTGTTGCGGTTCTTCCCGTAAACTGTGATCAGTTGAGCAGAAATGATATCAATGCGATCTTTACTTCGATGCTGTATAGTTTTCCTATCACCTGTATTAATTTTGTGATACCAAAGTGGCTGGAGGTATCCGAGAATGACAATAAGATCAAAAAGAGTGTGATCGAGAATGCCATGGACATCATGAACAGCAATCAGCACATATATGATATGGTTCATTTTGCTTTTCCGGAAAATGAATATGTGGAAAAGTATACATATAACAATGTAAATCTTGCAGACGGTTCGCTGAGTGTTCAGGTTACGATCTATGGAAGATATTATTATGAGATGCTTTCCGATATGCTTGGGACAGAAATCCATAATGAGTATGATTTTATTACAGAGATCAAAGATATGGCAGAAAAGAAAAAGTTCTGCAATGGGGTTATAAATGCACTTGACAGTGTGAAAAATGGCGGTTATGGTCTGGTAATGCCGGAAAAGAAGGATATTACACTGGAAACACCGGAGCTGATCAAGGCAGGCAACAAATATGGAGTAAAGATCAAGGCAGAGGCACCATCGGTTCATATGATCAAAGCGAATATTACAACAGAGATCGCACCGATCGTTGGTACGAAGGAGCAGGCGGAGGATCTGGTCGAATATATCAAAACAAGCACCGGAGAGAATGGAGAAGATATCTGGGATGTGAATATCTTTGGCAAGTCGATCGAGCAGCTTGTAGAGGATGGATTAAATACAAAGACAAATAAGATGAATGTAGAAAGCAAGCAGAAGCTTCAGGATACCATGGAGAAGATCGTAAATGATGGAAATGGCGGACTGGTCTGCATTATTATATAGGCATACAGAGAACAGATGCGAAAAAACCTTGATGGCGTCTGTATGGGATAAAGGGAGACAATATGTCGGCAATCGATGTAAAACTGAATGTATTTGAAGGACCACTTGATCTGCTCCTTCATCTGATCGAAAAGAATAAAGTAAATATTTATGATATACCGATTGTAACGATCACAGAGCAATATCTGGATTATGTGAATCATATGGAAGAGGAAGACCTGGATGTTATGAGTGAATTCCTGGTCATGGCGGCGACTCTGATCCGTATCAAATCCAAGATGCTTCTTCCGAAGGTAACAGAAGAGGATGAGGAGGAAGAGGATCCGAGAGAAGAGCTTGTCCGCAGATTGCTGGAGTATAAGATGTACAAATATGCAGCAAGTGAGCTGAAAGATCTGGAGCTTGACGGTGCAAAGGCATTTTATAAAAAAGAAAGCATTCCTGCAGAGGTGAAAAATTTCAAGCCGGTCGTGGATCCGGTTGCACTGATCTCGGAATATGATATGAATCTGGAAAAACTGAATGAGATCTTCAAATCCGTGATGCGGAAACAGGTTGAAAAGGTAGATCCGATCCGTAGTAAGTTCAAAAATATCGAGAGAGAGGAGATCTCACTGGAAGCAAAGATGGCGGAGGTACGGGAACAGGTCCGCGGACTTGCAGGCATCAATTTCCGGACACTGCTTGAAATGCAGGCATCGAGATCGAATATTATCGTAACATTTCTTGCAATATTAGAGCTTATGAAGATTGGAGCCATTAAGATCCGGCAGGAAGAGATATTTGGAGAGATCATCATTGATTCCAGAGATGACATTGCTGCATATGAGTTGAACAGCCAGAATACTGATACAGATAAAACAGATGCAGATGTGCCGGATTCAATAGAGATAAATGCAGACACCATTCATCAGGCAGATGGTGAAGCCAATGAGACAGAACGAGGATAAGATGGGTATGGGTGAGATAAAAGAGAACGAAGCAACAGTAAATGAGATAACACTGGAAAATGTAGAAGAACAGCCGGTTGTTTATAAAGAATACAGTACAGAATATCTGGTTTCTGCAGTTGAAGCAATACTGTTTTCCATTGGGGAGTCTGTGTCAGTAGATCGACTGGCTAAGGCACTGGAGATGGAGACAAAGAAGCTGTCCAAGCAGATGGAAGAGGTGCTGGAAATTTATAATCAGTCTGATCGGGGCATTAAGATGGTCGAGCTTGAAAATGCATATCAGTTGTGTACCAGAAATGAGTACTACGATGTGCTGACAAAGGTTGTCTGTACACCGAAGAAACCAAATCTTACGGATGTACTGCTTGAAACCCTGTCGATCGTTGCCTATAAGCAGCCGATCACCAGACCGGAGATTGAAGCCATCCGTGGAGTTTCCTGTGCACATGCGATCAATAAGCTGATGGAATACGGACTGGTAGATGAGGTTGGACGACTGGATGCTCCAGGACGACCGATCCTGTTTGGAACGACAGAGGAATTTCTGCGAAGCTTCGGCGTTGCATCGACAGAGGAGCTTCCGATGATCAGTCCGGATAAGATCGAGGACTTTAAGAAGGAAGCACAGGAAGAGGCAAATGAGATCACACTCGGGCTGGATAATGAATCATAAAACCGACAGATCCGGAATATATTTTTATGAAGAAAGAATATATCCGGTGATTGTATGTTAGGGTTATATTTCAAATATCATAAAAGAAAACAGAAACCTGCAGGAAGAAGGCGACAGAAGATTCCCGCAGGTTTTCTGTTTGTATGGATCCTTGTCGCTGCAGTATTGCTCTGTTCTGTGATTCCTGCGAAAGCATTTGTGATGCAGCCGCAGCAGCAAAGGATAGTTCATTGGAATAACCGCAGCAAACAGAACAGTAATACCCTTCAGGTAGATACAGAGCAAAAGATCACAGACAATGATCTTCATGCATTGTCGGCTGTTCTGATGGATGGAGAAAACGGCAGGATCCTGTATGATAAAGCAGGTGAAGAAGTTCGTGCAAATGCCAGTACGACGAAGATCCTTACCTGTATCCTTGCACTTGAATATGGTGATCTGGACGATACGGTGGTCATATCTTCCTATGCAGCAAAGATGCCGGATGTACAGCTTAATATCAGAGAGGGAGAGGAATATAAGTTAAAAGATCTTCTGTATTCGCTGATGCTGGAAAGCCATAATGACAGTGCGGTTGCGATCGCAGAGCATATTGGCGGAAGTGTGGAACAATTTGCGGAGCTGATGAATCAGAAGGCAGAGGATATTGGCTGCATGAAGACACATTTTATTACGCCAAATGGCTTAGATGCAAAGGATAAACATGGAATACATGGAACAACGGCTGCTGACCTGGCTCGGATCCTGCGGTATTGTATCAAAGAGTCGCCTGAAAAGGATACATTTCTTACGATCACAAGAACGTCTGTCTATTCTTTTACCAATCTTGCAGGAACCAGAAGTTTTACCTGCAATAATCATAATGCATTTCTGAATATGATGGATGGAGCACTGACAGGTAAAACCGGTTTTACAGGAACAGCCGGTTACTGTTATGTTGGAGCGTTAGAAAGGGATGGAAAACTGTTCATCGTAGCTTTGCTTGGATGCGGCTGGCCGGGGAATAAAACTTATAAATGGGCAGATACGAAAAAGCTTATGAACTATGGACTGGATCATTATCAGGAACATACCATAAAAGATGATATCCTGCAAAAAACGGACATTCCTATTCAGTATGATCCCAATTACAGAAGACAGCAGGATGCAGAAAAGACCACGATCGCATGGGAATGCAGCTTTTCAGAAACATTGTTACTGCGGGAAGATGAGCAGATCACTGTCCGGTATATTCTGCCGGAGAAACTTGGACTTCCGTTGCAAACCGGGATGCAGATTGGTTCCGTTGTTCTGTCAATTAACGGTAAGGTCTATGCTATTTATCCGGTATTTATTACAGAAACAATATCTGGAATGACATGGAAGGATTTTATAAGTGGGTACATAAAGTATTATATTGACAGAAATTATTCCTGATCGTTGAATTATAGTTGTATTATACGGGCAACAGATGACAGGTTACTATATAATATGGAGCATAAGATTGATGAAAAGAAACAGGGAGGTTATTATTTGAAACAGTTTGTTGTAGTGGGTGGCGACCTGCGTTGCCACTATCTGGTCTTATATTTAAAAGAACAGGGCTATCCGGTTTTTACATGGAAGGTGCCGGAACTTGCAGATACCGGAGAAAAATTACAGGATATAATTGGAAATCTCAAGACCGATGATACTTTAAAAGAAACCGGGCTGTTGCTTCCGGTTCCGGTTACAAAGGACGGTATCCATATCAATGGCTGCTCAGGGCTTACGGCAGAAGCACTTGCTTTCATGGTGGGGGACTTTGGTCTGGTATGTGGGGGCGTGATCTCACAGGAACTGACAAAAGCCTGTGCAGAATCAGGTATACCATGTCATGATTATATGAAAGATGACTGTGTTGCACTAAAAAATGCGGTTGCAACGGCAGAAGGTGCGATCACGGAAAGCTTTATGATGAGTGATATCAATATAGAAAACAGCAAATGTCTGGTTACCGGTTATGGAAGATGCGGGCGTGTCCTTGCACAGAAGCTGCTTCGTATGGGAGCGGAGGTGACGGTTACAGCCAGAAGTGTGGAAGCCTGTATTAAGGCAGCCATGGGGGACTGCCATACGATATTGTTGAATCAGTTGGCTTCCTGTGAAAAGCTGGATACATTTGATTTCTGTTACAATACGATACCGGCGCCTGTGCTTGATCGGGCAGTCTTGTCAAAGCTTCGTCCGGATGTTGTTATCTTGGATATAGCATCCAAACCGGGCGGAACGGATTTTGCATATCTGGATGAGCAGGGGATCTGTTATAAACACAGTCTGGGGATTCCGGGACGGTATTCACCAAAAACTTCCGGTGAGATTATGGGCGAGGCAGTTTTGTCGTATCTTTGATAAAACAGTCACATAATTTATGATCCTGCATACACTATAATAAACATAAAATCATTGTCAGGCAGTAGTATTTGTCTGGTTCTGTTAAATTAGTTGGAACCAGACACAACAGCTTGGAATTGATAAAACAGTATGGATCAGAATGATTTTATGGATTGTATTGAATGGAAAGGATTATAGATATGAGTTTATCAGGGTGCAATTGCGGCGTTGCAATAACCGGTTCGTTTTGTACTTTTGATAAAGTAAAGATAGAGATAGAGGAAATGACAAAGCTTGGAATATCGGTATATCCGATCTTTTCTGAACGGTCTGCAACATACGATACCAGATTTGGCAGAGGGGATGATTTTGTAAAAGACATTCAGAGGATAACAGGGAAGAAAGGGATCTTTACCATCCAGGAGGCAGAACCGATCGGACCAAAAGCATATCTGGATGTACTGGTGATCGCTCCATGTACAGGCAACACACTTGCAAAGTTATGTAACGGTATCACGGATTCTCCGGTGCTGATGGCAGCGAAGGCGCATATCAGAAATAATAAACCGCTGATCATCAGCATTTCAACAAATGATGCGATGGGGATGAATTTTAAGAATATTGGAATGCTTATGAATATGAAGAATATTTATTTTGTTCCATTTTATCAGGATGATCCGGTAAAGAAGCCGAATTCCCTGATCGGAAAACTGTCCATGATACCGGAGACGATAGAGGAGGCTTTAAAGGGGAAGCAGCTTCAGCCGGTGTTATGTGACAAATAAAAATGAGGGCTTGTTCCCTTGCTGCTATATATAGAGCATTATATTATTGTCAGCAGGGCACAAGCCTTTATTTACTTTATAAGAGATCCATTATTATAAGATAATAATCTGTTGTCAGGAGGCGATAGAGTATCGGGTGTTTTTGGGTTCTGGTATATAAGATATAAACACCCACCGGCTGGTGGGTGTTATGGTCAGAGTTCGATGGAGATCTGGTATTCTTTCAGCCAGAAGTTGATCTGCAATAAATATGCCATCATTTGTGGGCCTGCCATTAACTGGCCATACCATGGTTTCCCATAATCCTTCGGAGATTCCAGAAACTGTAGAACTGCTTTTTTATCCAGAAACCGGTTGACAGGGCTTGCAGGATCGTGGATCACTTCTCTTAACCGGTCGGCAAGGATCGTTTCATAAAGCGGGTTATAGGTCTTAGGATACGGGCTTTTCTTCCGGAACAGGATTTCATTTGGAACCAGATTTACAGCGGCATGACGGAGCAGGCTTTTCTCTGTCTGGTTTCGGTATTTGTATTTCCATGGCACATTAAAGACATACTGCAGAAGATGGATGTCAGCAAATGGTACTCTTGCCTCCAGACCATGATACATACTGGTACGATCCATACGGTCAAGCAGGGTCTGCATGAACATCCGGATATTCATGTAACCGATCCGGCGACGGGATTTCTCGATATCGGATTCTTCCGGCAGCACCGGAATCTCGGAGATGATTTGATGGTAAAGATTTTTTACATAGTCATCCATCTGCAGAGCATCTGCAAATTCCGGATCCAACAGTTGCTTTCTTGGTGTAAGATCGGTCATCCATGGAAAAGTATCGGATGCAAGCAGATCTTCCCGGTAGAACCATGGATATCCGCCAAATATTTCATCGGCACATTCCCCGGTCAGCACAACCTTATTGTTTTCAGATACCAGCTTACAGAAATACAGCAGGGATGAATCAACGTCTGCCATGGTCGGCTGGTCTCTGGAAAGAACGGAATCATAAAGCAGGTCGGCAAGCTCTTCCATATTGCAGGTCAGGTAGTGATGTTTCGTTCCGAGGAAAGAGACCATCTGATCTACATATGGCCGATCCTGTTCCGGCTGAAAGGCATTTGATTTAAAATAGCGTGAATTATCGGTAAAATCAAAGGAATAGGTATCTAATATCTGCCCCTGGTTCTTCAGTTCTTCCGCACAGATGGCACTGACGATCGAGGAATCGATACCGCCGGACAGAAAGGTACAGATCGGAACATCGGATACGATCTGTCGTTTTACTGCAGTGTTTAACAGATCAGAGGTCTTTTCCACGGTTGTCTGATAGTCATCGGTATGAGGTATGCTTTGGATCCGGAAATAGCAGATGGTGGAATAGCCGAATCGGTCATACCGGATATAATGACCGGGTTTTAGTTCGTCGATTCCTTTGAAGACACCGCAACCGGGCGTTTTGGACGGCCCGATGGCGAAAATCTCACATAAGCCTTTTTTATCCAGTCTTGGAAATGTGCCGGGATAACAGAACAGTGCCTTTCGCTCTGATGCAAAGACAAGTGTCCGGTCAGATAAAAAGGTATAATATAAAGGCTTTACACCGAATGGATCCCGGTAAAGGAAAATGGCTTCTTCGGCATGATCGTAGATCGCAAAAGAAAATATACCATTGATATGTTTTACAAAGTCAGGCCCATAGTATATGTATGAAAACAGCAGTACCTCGGTATCGGATGTTGTGGAAAAGGAATAACCGCGTAAGATCAGTTCCCTTTTCAGTTCATCTGTATTATAGATTTCTCCATTGAATACGATCGTGAACGTTCTTCCCTGCACTGTGCGGGACATGGGCTGAAGTCCGGCTTTGATATCCCGGATGGATAATCTTGTATGAGACAGTCCGCATGTATCCGTCAGAAGAATACCATCATCATCCGGCCCGCGATGCTTTTGCTTTGCATTCATGGCAGACAGAATATCACGAAAATGTCCGGGCGTTTCCAGGTATCTGCCATGTACATTATAAAATCCAGAAATAGAACACATAGATAACTCGTTTCGGTTTCGTCGTATAATTGTATGAAACAGGGCAGTAAAATATAACATATAAACAAAACTATTTACAAAAATTGGTAAGATTGCTATAATGTACGAAATGCGACATAGAAATCAATAAAGCACCAGGAAGAAATTGGAAACAGATCATGAAAGCCGGGGAGATCCGGCAGGGGGAACATAGATGGACAACAGACAATTCTATATCTGAACCGAATAGTGTTGTAAAAAAGCATATGGAGAAGGCATATGTTTTTTACAGCACTTTTTTATATAAAAAATTATTTGGAATACAGAGGTATAACGATTAAATATTGTAAAGGGAGAGAAGAATATGAGGAATCATTCAAAGGCATTCAGACATTTTATGATCATGATGATAACGGGCATCCTGATCCTGACAGGAAGTTTATTCTGTTCTGGTACAGCAAATGCAAAGGAAGGGGATTGTGGTAATACTTCAGATGGAAAGTTCTGGTATGAAGTGATTACCGATCCAAAGGGAAAGACACCTGGAAAGGTTTCAATTTCTGCTGAAGTATCAGGTGGGCATTTTGGCAATAAGATAGTTTACCCAAATACGATCATAGGTAAAAATAAAAAGAAATATACTGTTGTAGAGATTGATGGTATGTCAGTTGACGAGAACGATTATTCAAATGTAGAAGAAAAAATCACCGAGATCACAATTCCAAAAAATTGCGAAACAATAAGTGATTATGCATTTGAAGATATGAATATAAAAAAAGTAACATTTGAATCAGGCTCGAAATTAAAAAAAATAGGAGAAGAAGCATTTTCTACCAAAAAAACGATATCTACAATTACCATTCCCAAGTCTGTAGTTTCAATTGGTGCCGGAGCATTTAATGCCGGAGTATTAAAAGTTAATTTTGAAAAAGGATCGAAATTCAAAGATATATCAAAAATGAAAAAGGGCAGTTATTGGTGGGTGAATGAATGGTGGACCGCCGATGAAATCTATAATTATCGTATAATTTCAGAACCGAACGGTAATAATCCCGGTAAAGCAGAACTGATAATGTATGATCCAAAATCAACAAAGAAAATAGCATCATATACAATCCCTAATGTAATTACAAACCCTGCGAATAAGAAGTATAGTGTATATTCGATTGGTGAGGATTGCTTCGCATGTGATGAATCGATTTCCAATATCACGATTCCAAAGAACTGTGTCATCATTGGTGAAAATGCATTTATGAGTTGTGAATTAAAAAAGGTTATATTTGAAAAAGGTTCATGTTTGAAAGAGATAGATGAGGCTGCATTTTATAGCTGTGTGAATTTAAAAGAAATTGTTATACCAAAGCTTGTAGAAAGGATAGGTGTAGCAGCGTTCGCTTATTCTGGTTTGAGAAAGATTACATTTGAAAGTGGTTCTAAATTAAAGTTTATTAGTGGACTGGCATTCGATGAATGTGATCTTGGAAATGTATATCTGCCAAATAACAATATTACCTTTGATACCGCTGATCTGGAAATGGGAAGTGCGTTTGGTACGGGTAATAAAACAATTTATACTGCCAATAAAGCGACATATCAAAGAATGATAAAAGAGCTGCAGAATGAAGAAAATTATGGAAATGTTGATTATAAGGCGGTCTACACCGGACCATATAAGATTACATATATGATACCAAAGACAGTAGGCTCTAAGACTTATAATAAAGTAGAACAGACGAACCTTCGATATAATACGCAGGTAACACTGAATCCATCATATGATAAAAATGTATATAAAGGATACAGTTTAAAGTTTACCGGTACTTTGACAGACAGTGATGGAGAACAATATACAGTAACTTATAAGTATGGTCAGAAGGTGGATCCTTCCGGACAGGGAAATGTCGTATTATATGCATCGGCTGTTCCAAATACATATCAGATCCGCTACAATGCAAACGGTGGTATTGGTTCTATGAACATTCAGGATGGGGTTGTGTATAACCAGTATATAGAATTGCGACAGAATAATTTTATGAAGAGCGATTCTGTCTTCAAATGCTGGAATACAAAGCCGGATGGAACAGGAACATCTTATAAAGAAGGTCAGAAGGTCACAAAACTGACAGCCGAAAGCTCTATTATACTTTATGCGATCTGGGAAAAGAGAAGCATTAAGATCCGTTTCTCTGCCGGTGAAGGTCAGGGAACCATGCAGGAGGCTACCGTAAAGCAGGGCGAAACCTTGAAGCTTCCAAAGTGTACATTTACCTGTCCTGGAAAGAAATTTTACAGATGGCAATGGATATATACGAATCCGGATGATTCCCATAGCTTTATTGTCGAAACCTACGAGGATGAGGCAGTATTCAGTGATACACAGAATATTTATGCAACGGCATCCGGATATTATGAATTTCTGGCGGTGTGGAGTGATGCCTCCGGATATAATCTGACACTTGTTCCGAATGGCGGAACTGGTACGGAAAAGAAAATTGTGCTCTCAGCAGATAATCTGGATGATTCTAAAACAGCATATGAAATTTTCTCAACGGATTTTCAGAAAGAGGGAAGCTCTTTGATCGGTTTCCAGTTTGATAAGGATGAAACAATCTATCCGGTCAAAACCATACAATCCTGGAGATTGAGCAAACTGTATTCCTACCTCAGGGAATTATATGGGGCTAATACAGAAGTTCGGATAAATGCTGTCTGGGAACAGAAAACATACAGTATTGTTTTCGACGAAACAGATGGTGAAGGATATATGGAAGCAGTTGTCTTTAAATGTGGAGAAACAGCAAAGCTTCCAAAGTGTACATATGAAAAGGATGGATATCAGTTCATCGGATGGGCAGAGGAATCAGATAAGAATGTTGTTGTATATGAAGATGAAGCAGAGATCCTGCATAATACGGAAGATGGTATTGCGTTATATGCAGTATGGAGCCCGGTAACCTATCGTATCGTTTATAATGCGAACGGAGGATATGGAAGCATGAAGGGTGAGACTGTTACATATGGAGAATCCATTAAACTTGCAGCATCAGCATATCGGAGACCGGGATATACCTTCCATGGCTGGAGTACCGATAAGACAGGTGGAAAGGTCTATAAAGATCAGGCAACTGTAAAGAATCTGCTTCCTTATGAAGGAACCGTGACGTTATATGCAAGATGGACAGAAAATGATGTTACGATCACATTTAATCCAAATGGCGGAACCGTTGGACGGACCAGCAAGGTTGTAGGCTATGGGGATACCTGTGGCACGCTTCCAACACCGGTAAGGGATGGATATGAATTTAAAGGCTGGTTTACAAGCAAGTCCGGAAAAATTCAGTATACCAGTTCAACAGTTGTGGATCTGGAAGGCAGTCTGACGTTATATGCAAGATGGCAGGCAAAGAAGATAACGGTTACATTGAATGCTGCAGGTGGCAAGATCAATGGAAATAAGAGCAAATTTTCAATTGATACCGGAACAGGAATTACGGGACTTCCTGGAGCAAAAAAAGAGAATTATACCTTTGATGGATGGTGGACGGATTATACCGGAGGCTCCAAGGTAACGGCAGGAACGACATTTGCAAAAGATACACAGATTTATGCGCATTGGAAATCCAAATCAACCGGCAAGGTAAATGTCCGGTTGACGATCCGGAAATATGCAGGTGCGGAAGGCTGTATTATTTATTATTCAAAATACAGTGATTTCTCAGATGCAAAATCTGTTAAGATACAGAGTTCAAAGACATCATTATCAACGATGATCAGCGGACTTGAAAATGGAACAAAATATTATTTCAGAGCCAGACAGTACAAAGTAAAGAATGGCAAGAAGAAATATGGAAAATTTGGAAGTACGATCAGTAAAAAAATACCATAAGGAGGGCAAGTAAGATGAGTAATAGTATAAGATTTAAAAAGCTGATCCTGGCAGTTGCAGCAGTTCTTTGCTGCGGAATCTGTATTTTCAGTATATCAGGGAATGCATCTGCAGCAACATATACCGATAAGTCGGGCAAATGGACCTGTACAATCGTAGATGAGACGGCAAAGACAGTATCGATCAAACCTGCAAAAACAGGAGTAGCAGGTGTCAGCAAGGGTGCAATCACAATTCCTAATACAGTTGTAGTGAATAGTAAAACGTATAAGGTAACTATGATCGCAGGATCTGCATATGCAAATAATAAAACGATCACATCTGTAAAAACGGTATCCGGAAGCTCTCTGGTTCAGATCAATGTAAATGCATTCCAGAATTGTACAGCACTTACAAATGTGGATTTCAGTATGTCAAATTCTCTGACAAAGATTTACGGTACTGCATTTGCAAACTGTACTGCAGTTACGAAATTCAATTTTAAAAATTCAAACCTGACCGGAGTTGCAGCAAATGCATTTTCAAAGGCAGGAAAGAGTACTACAAATATCTGGGTAAAGAACAGCGGATCATATAATAAAGTTAAGGCAAGTGGTACGTTAGTTTCTTCACCTGTAGCATATAACTATACGATTACTTATAATGGAAATGGAAAAACCGGTGGAACAGTACCTGCTGCGGCAAGTGCTGTATATACAACAAACATTACATTGTCTTCCAATGCGTTGACACGAACCGGATATACATTCGGCGGCTGGAATACAAAAGCAGATGGAACCGGCACCAACTACAAGGCAGGACAGTCTGTTAAGGGAATTACAAAGACTGGCGTGATCACATTATATGCTAAGTGGACACCGATCCAGTATAATATTCGTTTTCAGCATCGATATTCAACAGAAAAGGGTGCTATGTCGGATATGACATTAACCTATGATAAAGCAGCAAAATTAGATCCGTGTAAGTTTACCAGAGATGGTTATATATTTAAAGGATGGGCGGTCAATGGCAATCCGGATAAAGTTGTATATGCAGATCAGGCAAGTGTAAAGAACCTGACAACGAAAACAGAGATCATATGTTTATTCCCTGTCTGGACACCGATCACATATACAGTTACTTTTGTGGAAAGAGATGACAAGACTCCGGAGGTTGTAAATGCAACTTATGATCAGAGCCTGCCAAAGAATATTCCGGGGCGTACCGGCTATACATTTATGGGATGGTCCAGAAAGGCGGACAGATCAACAGTTGATTATGCGCCAAGAGCCAATATGATCAATCTTACAACTACAAATAAAGCAAATGTGACACTGTATGCGGTCTGGGAGAAAAAGTCATATACATTTACATTTTATCCGTATAAAGAATATGGCACAAACGATGATCCGGGCTATACCGTAAGTGGCGTACAGCCGGATAAAAAATGTTATTATGATACAGCGGCAAAATTAGATAAATGTGTATACAAGAGAGCTGGTTATACATTTGCCGGCTGGTATACAGAGCTTCCATCCAAACAGGTGCTGCCAGATGGTGCGGATGTTACAAACTTTATTGATACATCAGATACCATTCCATTATATGCGTTATGGGAGCCGATTAATTATACGATCACATTCAGTCTGGAGAATTCGGATGATGATGTAATCGGAACAGCACCGGAATCCATAGCATGTACATATGATGCGGAATATACGATCCCTGCATATGATATTTCCCAGTTCAGTAAAGAGGGATATGTATTTGCGGGCTGGGTTCTGGATGATACAAAGAATGTGACCGAGGATATAAGGAATACTGTTTTTGAGCCGGGCGAAACATATAAGAAAAACCTGACAACAAAAGCAGGAAAGGATGTTGTACTGGTTCCTAAATGGGTGGCATTTAATTATCGTCTGGAATATAAGCTTGGTAATCAGGTGATCGCACCAAAGGATTTCCTGTATGGTGAGAATGTAACCATATCAGATGTGGATGAACAATATTACAAAGCCGGATATACCTTTGACAGATGGAATACAAGGGAAGATGGAACCGGAACGGACTTTTTTGCCGGGGATATCATCCGAAAGAAAAATCTGAATCAGATATTAAAGGATACAAAAACGGAAGATAACCATGTGACGATCACATTGTATCCAAAATGGACGGCAAACCGGTATAAGGTCACTCTGATCTATAACGATGGAGAGGCGAATACTTCAGGAACGATTTATGTAACCTATGGTTCTACATATAATAATCTTAAAAATCCAACCAGAACCGGATATACTTTTCAGGGCTGGTCAACAGATGAAAAGCAGTTAAAGGTGCGAAAGAGCACAGATCGTGTAACGATACTGGATAATGTTACATTGTATGCATTCTGGAAAAAGAATACATATAAAGTAACCTATAATGCAAACGGTGGAAAAATAAACAACAAGTCATCTTATGTGAAAACTTATCAATTTGAAGATTCTGCCAACACCGGCTTTAAAAATGGAACACTTCCTGTGCCAAAACGTGCCGGATACCTGTTCTCCCGGTGGACTTATAAATCAGGAACAAAGACTTATACTCTGATGCAGGGAACAGCGATCAAACAGAATGTTACAGCAACTGCAGAATGGACAAAGGTCAAAGCGAAAAAGGTTACAGCGAAAAAGACTACCTTTAACAAGATAACAAGAGGCAGAAATAAAGGAAAATATAAAGTTACATTAACCTGGAAATGTGAAAAAGCCGATGGATATGAATATCGGTATGCACCAACTGCTAAAAAGTTAAGCAATGCAACGACCTTTGATATCAGAAATAAGAAAGAAAAGATCCTTCCTGCGATCAGCCTGCAGACCTATGCAATTTTTGAAGTCAGAAGTTATCGTTATGATTCGACCGGGGCAAAGATTTACAGCAAATGGACAAAGATCTATGATGTCGGAGCAGATAAAGTCAGTGTAACCTTCGATGCGAATAAAGGAAAATTTGGCAGTAAGAGTACAAAGAAAGTAAAAGTAGTAAGAAATCAGAGTGTAGCGACTGGATTCTTAAAAGGAAAACTTGCTACATTAAAGCCAAAGAGGGCAGGTTATAAACTGGTCGGCTGGTATTACATCAATAAGGACAACAAAAAAGTTAAGGTAAAGAACAGTACAAAGATTAAAGATAAAAACATTGTGATTTATGCAAAATGGAAGAAGAAATAACATACGGGGTAGAAAAAGATGAATAAAAAAATTGCAGATCTTAGAATGGAAATGAACAAAGTCATTAAAGGCAAGGATGATATCATTGTTAAGATCATTATGACCGTTCTTGCATCCGGACATATCCTCTTGGAGGATAATCCGGGACTTGGCAAGACAACACTTGCAAAGACATTTTCAAAAGCAACTTCTATGCAGGATAATCGTATCCAGTTTACACCGGACACAATGCCAAGTGATATTCTTGGATATTCCATGTATAATCAGCGGGAAGGAAAGATGGAGTTTGTGAAAGGACCGGTATTCACGAATCTGCTGTTAGCTGATGAGATTAACCGTACTTCCAGTAAGACACAGGCGGCATTGCTTGAGGCTATGGCAGAAGCAACAGCAACGGTTGATAATGTTACGTATCAGCTTCCAAAACCATTTATAACGATCGCTACACAGAATCCTATCACCAGTGGTGGTACTCAGGCACTTCCGGACTCCCAGCTTGACCGTTTTATGGTGCGCTTAAGTATGGGATATCCTGATGTACAGAGTCAGGTAGAGATGCTGATGGAGGATCATGGTCAGAATCCGATTGATGCAGTACAGCCTGTCATGAGTGTAGAGGATCTGATACAAATGCGTACAGAGGTAGCGAATGTATATATTTCTTATGAGATTGCAGATTACATTTCCAGACTGGTTGATGCAACCAGACATCATGATAAGATTGAGTGTGGTATCAGTCCACGAGGCACAAAGGCATTCGCTAATATGGCAAAAGCATGTGCCTATATGTATGATCGTAACTATGTGATTCCGGAGGATGTTATGTATGTTATTTATGATATATTCAAACATCGTCTGATCTTGACCCCTTCTGCACGCAGAGAGAAGAATGGAGCAGAAAATATTATTTACGATATCTGTCAGACGACAGAAGCTCCTTCTATGGCGGGAGAAAGATCCAATTAAAACAGAAGCTGAGTTAAGGTAAGAAGATGCGAGAAAGGACCTGATGAAATGAGAAAAAGAAAAATCTTGTTATTTGCATTGTGTCTGACTCTTGGATGTTCCCTGACTGCATGTAAGCGTGACCGTTCGGAATTCGAACGTGAGGATTATATGAAAAATCAGGAGGCAGATAAGGAGCAGGCGGCTAAGTTATCCGGACAGGACCGTTCAGAAGACGATACAGAGAATACGGAAGATACTACGACAGAGAGTGATGCAACGACGGAAATGCAGGGTGGTAATGCTATGATCGAGATCACAACAGAGTCTACAACGGAATCAAGTACAGAAACGACGACTGAAATGACGACAGAATCTACAGAGCAGGAACAGACAACAGAAGAAAAGACATCTGAGCCTAAAACCGATGCACCGGCACAGAATACGGAAGCTAATACTGAAAAGCCAAAGGATGACCCGAAAAAGGATAGTAAAAAAACATCAGACGACAGTGATTCATCAAAAAAAGACGGTAATAAACATAATAATGATGGCAATGGTGGTGATGGTGGTGATGATTTTGGTGACGGAGATGATTTTGGCGACGGTGACGGTAACGGCGATGGCGACGGAAGTGGATCCGGCAATAAAAAGGGATCAGACGACGATGATGAAGATCTGGATGCTCCGGATATAGATGTAGATTTGGTTGAATAATTATGAAAAACAAAAAGACACAGATAGAGAAAGAACATAAAAAAGACAGAAAAAAACGAATGATTCCAAAACGTAAGCTGCAAAATGGATTAAAGCTGCAAAATAACAGACAGGAGATCCGGCTCGATCTGCAGGCACTTTCCGTAAAAGAATCCAATTATCTTGCAATTCGTATAGTGCTTACCTTTTTGGCATCGGTGAGTGTATTATTTTGCTGCTTCAGTGCATTTCAGGTTAAAGTTTCACTGATTGTGACAGCGGTTCCGGCACTTGTTATGGCAGTTATTTCCCAGATCCTTTTTCTCAGGAAAAAGTCAGGCTGGATCGGCGGTACAGGGATGGCTATTGTGATCGCTGTCCTGTCTGTGATCCTGTTGAACAGTGTTTCAAATGGTTTTTCAGCAATCGCAAATGATGTACTCAGATCGGTCAATAAGAATATGGCGATGGCAAATCTGATGTTTGTTGTGAATGAGGACAGTCTGGTTGCAGATGAATATATTGCATCCATAATTCTTTCTCTGCTCGTAACATTTGTATTTGCAATTTTCATTCGGTTTCATCTGAATGCCTGGGTAGTGCTGCTCCAATTCCTGCTTTGTGCATCCGGATTCATGTATAAATGTATTTCGTCAGTATGGACGCTCGTACTTGCCGGAGTTACGATGGTGGGAATTTTGCTTGCTGGCAATATCAAAGGACGGATCACGAAGGACATGTATGCAGGAATGCTTGTATTTGCAGGAGTTCTGGCAGGAGCTGCATGTCTGATCTTTATACTGCTCACATACATACCGATCCCGGTGGTTGATGATATAAAAGATTCAATTGTATATAACGGCGGCAATCTGATCTATGGCAAAAATGATTATCCGGAGGGATCGTTCAAACGGTTTCATACAGTTGAAACAAATGGAAGCAAAAAACTCCATATCGAGATGTCAGAGCCTGCTGTGATGTATCTTCGGGGCTATGTCGGTTCCAAATACACGGAAGACGGCTGGACAGAAAACGATAAGGATATTTACGGCGGAGATTATGAAGGTGTATTTGAATACTTTGCAAAATTTAATTATTATCCTTTAGCAACACTTGCAAGTTATATGGATATTACAAAGATCAATGATGCAGATATGCCGTTGTCAGATATTATATCGGTTGAGGTTGAAAACCTGGCTGCAAGCAGTAAATATCAATATCTGCCTGAAAATATGACCTACGATTCTCTTCCAGATCTTTATGCACCAAAGAAGGATGTAAATTTTGTAGCACAGGGATTTGGAAACAGAAAGCCGTATAGATTTTATATGGATACACTTTCGAAGAATGACTATGAGAGTATCTATAATGAAAGCTGGTATACGGAAGGCACCGGTGATACGGATTTTATTGACTGTGAACAGACATATGCTTATTTTGCAAGCAAGAATTATACAGAGGTTTCGGATGAAATGAAGCAGTATTTTGACCGGACTCTGCCGGAAGCCGGGAAAAAACTAAATCCGTTTGATGCGATTGATGTAGTCAGACATTATCTGCGGGACACTATAACTTACAGTGAAGATGTAACAGCTAATGATCCCGGAACAGATTTTGTAGAGGATCTGATCGAGAATAAAAAAGAAGGATATTCCGTTCATTTTGCAACAGCCGCTGCTATGATGTTCCGATATTATAATATTCCGGCAAGATATGTAGAAGGATATCTGGTTGCTCCGGAAGAGGGAGAGACATCGATTGATGTTCTGGATCAGGATGCACATGCATGGGTAGAGATTTATGTAAATGGGCTTGGATTTATTCCGGTTGAAGTTACACCGGGCTTCTATTCTGAGGATGATAACAGTACCATTGGTAACGGTGCGGTCAGTGGTTCCGATAATCAGGATTCGGAATCAGAAGATTCCAGCAGTGATCAGGACAATAATGATAATGATGATTCAACGGAGATCAATCTGTTATATATTCTGATCGCAATTGTTTCACTGCTCGTATTATTCCTGATCGTTGTTATTGTCAGACGTGCAGTGATCTGCAGCAAACGAAAAAAAGCAATGAAGAGTGAAAACAGGGAAAAAGCAGTTGCAGCAGCCAGTCTGTATATAGAAGCCTTGTACAAATATGCCGGTAAGAAGATGGAAGAATCCCTTCCGTCAGAAGTTATTACGGTTTTACAGAAAAACAGATTCAGTAGAGAAGAACTTGACTATACGGATGTTGCGGTTGTAAGAGACTATGCACAAACGGTAAAACAAGAGGTTTATCATTCCAGTAATCTCTGGGGCAGATGCAGGATGCGGTTTGTTAAATGTCTGATATAGGAGGAGAGAAAACGATATGAAGAAAAAAATTGCATATATTATTTTTATCGTTATCCTGTTTCTTTTATTTATCTGGACAAACAAACTGCAGACCTTATGGCTGTTTGGAATGTTTGGGATCATCTGGCTTCCGATGTTTTTTATCAATCGGTATAATGCGGGGAAGATTGCAGTGAAGTTTGATATAATCAATGAGTTAAAGGAAGATCCTGCCTTGCTTCTTGAAATAGAGAATTCATCTTTTTTTCCGGTTTCCAAGATCAGGATCGAGTTTAACTGTGAAAATGTTGTATTTGAAACTGAATTCCCTACTTATATCGAATGTTCGGCGGCAAGAAAAAGCAGAGAGAAATACCAGTTTCCGATAGAGAGTAAGTACTGCGGACAGATTAATGTTGAAATATATAAAATCTATATTTATGACTATTTCGGTTTGACGAAAGCGGAGATCCGTTCGCATAAGGATTGTATGTTTTATCAATATCCGAAAGAGCGTTCCATGGATCTGTATGATGTAGAAGGCAGTCTTGTGAGCGAGAATGATGTGAATTACAAGCATGTAAAAGGAAATGATATTTCAGAGATCCTTCAGATCAAGGAATATATGAAAGGGGACAGTATCAAAAATATCCATTGGAAAATGTCAGCTAAGATGGGAAAGACCATGGTAAAAGAACTGGATACACCAAATGATAATTCCGTCATGATATTTTTTGATTATGCTCCTAAGGAAGACAGGGAGACGAATCAGAAGCTGATCGAAGCACTTGCATCTGTCAGTCATGAGCTGATCCGTCTGTCAACAGGTCATACGATCTATCATATGGATACAAAAGAAAATCGTGTTGTTCACCGTGGGGTATTTGAACTTACGGAATATGATGTTATGCTTCAGGAGGTTCTGGAAATGGTAGCGGATAAGAGTGAGTACCGTGTTCTGGATTATATTTTGGAGCGTGGAATTATTCATCGGTTTGCAAAGGTGATCTTTATTACATATGATGCCAACCGGGATGCAGCCTTTGAGATCGAACGTTTAGAAAAGGGGATTGTCCTGTATGTTTGATGCAGGTATTTTGGTGATTTTTCCCAGAAAACGCATTGACTTTTTTTCTCATTTATGCTAAAGTAACAACAGTTTATATGTCAAATGCAATGACAAGGAGGAGTACATACAGGACCGGCTCCCAGAGAGAAGATGGTGGTGAGAATCTTCAGCTAGGATGTATGGAAGTAGCCTTCGAGCAGTGGACTGAAAAGCATGACTTCGTAAGAAGTGCTGAGTAGGATTCAACGGATTTCCCCGTTACAGGAATACAATATAACGCAGATAAGATTTGTAAGTATTGGATGAGAGCAGGAAGAACCTGAATTTAGGTGGTACCACGGATATGATTATTCGCCCTAAGCTGATATACGGCTTAGGGCTTTTTTAGTGGATGGGAAACGCTCTTTTTGGAAATTTATATGGATGACAATTAAAGGAGGATATAGGTTATGGAGATTAATGGAGCACAGATGTTTGTAAAGGCATTACAGGAAGAACATGTTGATACACTGTTTGCCTATCCGGGTGGAACAGCGATCGACTTATTTGACGCATTATACGATGCAGAGGGAATCGATATGATCCTTCCAAGACATGAGCAGGCACTTGTTCATGCAGCAGATGGATATGCAAGATCAACCGGAAAGGTTGGTGTATGTCTGGTTACAAGCGGGCCTGGTGCAACGAATCTGGTTACAGGAATTGCAACAGCAAATTATGACAGTGTTCCTCTGGTATGTTTTACCGGACAGGTACCGATGAATCTGATCGGTAACGACGCCTTTCAAGAGGTCGATATCGTAGGTATCACCAGAAACATCTGCAAATATGCAGTAACAGTCAGAAAGAGAGAAGATCTGGCAAGAATTATCAAGAATGCATTCTATATCGCAAGAACCGGTAAGCCGGGTCCTGTACTGGTTGATATACCAAAAGATATCCAGCTTGCAATGGGTTCGGATGAATATCCGGATGAAGTAAATATCAGAGGATATAAGCCATCAGAGGGTGTACATTCTGGTCAGCTTAAGAAGGCTCTGGCAGAATTAAACCATGCAAAGAAACCGGTATTTCTGATCGGTGGCGGTGTGAATATCGCACATGCAAGAAAAGAAATGCAGGAATTATGTGAATTAACAGGAATCCCTGTTGTTACTACGATCATGGGTAAGGGAGCAATTCCGACGGACCATCCTTTATATGTTGGTAATATCGGAATGCATGGAAATCTCGCATCCAATAAAGCAATCATGGAATGTGATGTCTTGTTCTCGATCGGAACCAGATTTAACGACCGTATCACCGGTACGATTGACACATTTGCAAAGAATGCAAAGATCATACATATCGATATCGATGCAGCATCAATCTCCAGAAATATCGAGGTAGACATCCCAATCGTAGCAGATGCAAAGCTTGCGATCACGAAGATGTTAAAATATGCAAAGAAATTAGATATATCCGATTGGGTAGCTGAGATCATGGAAGTGAAGAAACAGTATCCGATCAACATGAATTCTTATAAAGGTGTTACACCTGAGAAGATCATTAAGACCATTAATGAGATGTATGACGATCTCATTATTACAACGGACGTTGGCCAGAATCAGCTGTGGACAACCCAGTATATCGCTCTTGGAGGAGAAAACCAGCTCTTAACCTCCGGCGGTCTTGGTACGATGGGATATGGACTTCCTGCTGCCATCGGGGCAAAGATCGGTAACCCGGATAAGAATGTTATTTGCATTTCCGGTGATGGTGGTATACAGATGAATATTCAGGAGATGGCGACTGCGGTTGCACAGGAGCTTCCGATCACGATCTGTATCTTAAACAATGGTTATCTTGGAAATGTACGTCAGTGGCAGGAGCTGTTCTTCAACAAGCGTTACAGCAGTACCTGTCTGAGATACAGAAAGAGCTGTAATCATGACTGCCAGAATCCTGACAAATGCTGTCCGAAATATACACCGGATTTTGTAAAACTGGCGGAAAGCTATGAGGCGCTTGGAATCCGTGTTACAAAGGAAGAAGAGATCAAAGCAGCATTTGAGCAGGCAAAGGCAAATACAAAGGGACCTACAGTTATAGAGTTCTATATTGATCCAACTGCAAATGTATTCCCTATGGTTCCGGGTGGCAAGTCATTAAATGATATGATCATGGATTGTTAAGGAGGATAGACAGATGAGTGAAAAGAAAAGATGGATATGTTTATATGTTGAAAATGAAATAGGTGTACTTGCAAGAATCTCCGGTCTGTTTTCCGGTAAATCCTATAACCTGAACAGTCTGACTGTAGGAGAAACAGAGGATACGACGGTATCCAGAATGACGATCAGTTTTACCAGTGATGACCGTACTTTTGAACAGGTAAAGAAGCAGTTGAACCGCAGCGTGGAAGTAATCAAGGTGGTTGATTATACGGATATTCCGATTCATAATAAAGAGATCTTATTCATCAAGGTAAAAGAATGTAATACCGATGATAAGGATGAAGTATTCCGTATTGCAAATGCATTTAACTTCAAGATCACGGACTATGACAGAAAGAATATTCTGGTGGAATGTTTACAGACAGAAAATCAGAACAATGATGCGATCAAGTTATTCAAGCAGAGTTTTCCAAATCGGATCGAGGTTGTCCGTGGAGGAAGCGTTGCAGTAGAAGCAATCAGCATGTCGGAGCGCTAAAGGGGATAAAAATTATGAGATTTTTGATTCAGAGAGTGAATCATGCAAGTGTAACAGTAGATGATAAAAAGGTAGGAAAGATCGGAAAAGGTCTGTTGGTATTTGTAGGTGTATTCGAAGAAGATACAGAAGAAGTTGCAGACAAATTAATCCGTAAACTGCTGGGACTTCGTATATTTGCGGATGAAAATGGCAAGACAAATCTTTCTCTTACAGATGTAAACGGTGAGCTTCTGATCGTATCACAGTTTACCTTATGTGCAGACTGTAAGAAAGGAAACCGCCCATCTTTTACAAAGGCAGGCAACCCTGAAAAAGCAAATGCGTTATATGAATATGTCCTGTCTGCTTGCAGGGAAAAAATCGCAGTTACAGAAAGCGGTATTTTTGGTGCGGATATGAGAGTGGATCTGTCCAATGATGGACCGTTTACGATCCTGTTTGATAGCCGTGAAATGTAAAAAAATACATGGGAATGGATCCAAATTGAATATCTTGCATGAAAAATTGTAAATTTTTTTCAAAAACATACGATTATTTCTTGAAAAACATACAAAGAATTAATATAATTGAGTTTAGGTTATGTTAAATAAACACGTAAAGGAGAAGCGCTATAATGTTAACAAAGGAAAGCATTGAAGAAAAGACCTTTAAAAAGGGGCTTTTTGGTTATAATAAAGATGAAGTAAATTCATTTATGAGAGAAGTATCGGATGAGTTTGCTTCATTACAGGCAAAATATGATGCCGCTGTAGCAGAAAATGAACTGGCTCAGAATTCTCTCAGAGATAATAGTGTAAAGATCTATGAATTAGAGAAACAGTTAGAGCAGGCTGCTCCGGGTTCCAAAAAGGAACAGAATGCGGCAAACAGTGAAGCAAACAAAATCATTAACGATGCAAAGAAACGTGCAAATGAAGTCCTTTCCAATGCAAAGGCAGAACTTGCAAAGTTAAAAGCGGAGATGGAAGAGCTTAAGGCAAATGGCGGTACTGTAACAGCAACAGCCAGCACGACAGCTTCATCAATCAATGAAGATACGTTAGAAGCTGATCCGATTACAAAGCTGAAGATGAAGTCTCAGACAACAGCAGAACCTCAGAAGCTGAAGATGAAGCCAAAGGAAGAGCCAAAAGAGGAAAGCAAGCCACAGGCATTTGCAGGGAAGAGTGCTGTAACAGAGGATGAAGAAGACGAAGTAATCGTAGGAGAAATCGAAGAAGGCGTTAAACGCAATCAGGTTCTGATCGGTGATGGCGATGAGGATGACGATTTCGAATTCTTATAAAGCAGGCTGATTTGTATGACATATAGGGAATGCCTCGATTATTTTCATGAATTATCAGTACATAGGAACATAGATGGATTACAGGATGATACCTATTTCCAGTTTGATGTTATTGGACGTGACAGTGGACATTTTTATATTCATTTGAAAGATGGTACACTTGAGGTCATTTCGGGGGAATATAAACAACGAAATGTTCAGTTTATCGTTACAATATCCAGTCTGGAACGGGTGATAAATGGAGTAATGGATCCGATTTATGCATATGCTACAGGAAAATTAAATATTGCTGGTGATGTGTCGTTGGGAAGAAATTTCCTGTCACGCATCATCAAAGAGTAAAAAAGAAGAAACCTGTCAGATATTAACTGGCAGGTTTCTTTTTGCCTTTATAGCTATAAACGATGTGTTACATCTTTATTTATAAAAGAAGCTTGGATATTGTTGCATTACATCTCAACTTAAAAGATGTTTGATATCATTGCATTACACGGTATCAGATTTTTATAACAGATCAGCAACTTCCTTTAAGAGACGTTCTGTCTTATCCCATCCGAGACAAGGGTCTGTGATGGATTTGCCATAGCATCCTCCACCAACCGGCTGATTACCGTCTTCGATATAACTTTCAACCATAACACCTTTTACAAGTTCTTTGATATCAGGATCGTAATTGCGGCTGTGGATAACTTCTTTTACGATTCGTGGCTGCTCATCAAATTTTTTGCCTGAATTGTTATGATTTGCATCAACGATACATGAATGATTTACTAAATTGAACTTCTGGTATGATTCATATAAAAGACGAAGATCTTCGTAGTGGTAGTTTGAGATGGAACGACCATGTTTGTTTAATGCACCTCTTAATATACAATGGGTCAGTGGGTTTCCGTCTGTGTGGGCTTCCCATCCGGAATATAAGAAAGTATGCGGATGCTGTCCAGCAAGACAAGAATTCATCATAACAGTATAATCCCCACTGGTTGGGTTCTTCATGCCAACCGGAATGTCCATTCCACTTGCCGTTAATCTGTGCTGCTGATCCTCAACGGAACGTGCACCGATCGCTACATAGGATAAGATGTCGTCAACATATTGCCAGTTCTCGGAATAGAGCATTTCGTCTGCTGCTGTGAGTCCGGTTTCTTTGATCGCGCGGATATGCATTTTACGGATTGCATATAAACCTTCTAACATATCAGAAGCCTTATTCGGATCCGGCTGATGCAACATCCCTTTGTATCCATCACCCGTTGTTCTTGGTTTGTTCGTATATATACGTGGAATTACAAGAATTTTATCTTTGACCTGTTCTGCAACCTTTGCCAGTCTGTTCTGATAGTCGCATACAGCATCTTCGTTATCAGCGGAACATGGACCAATTATAAATATAAATCGCTTGTCTTCTCCGGTAAAAATTTTTCTGATCTCTTCATCTCGTTTTGCTTTAATGTCTTTGAGTTCCTGTGAGAGAGGATATAACTCTTTGATCTCTTCACCGGTTGGTACTCGTTTGACCAATTTCATACTCATTGATTTTTCCTCCTGTTATAATTTGTCCAGTTAATAAATGACGAAAGTGTCATTCTTTCTTAAATTACCGCATATTGCGCATAATTCTGTAGTATTATAGCAGAATATAATTAATTATGAAAGAAAAATATCAACACAAACATTCTTTATTCATTTTTTTAAGCATAAATTGTATAAATGAACAAATTAGAGGGATGTTATTGAAACGGGTAAAAATGGGAAAGAGGATAGGCAGAGCATTTGCAGGTACGGTTCTTGGAATAGCACTTGTAGTCGGACATATCGGCCAATCGGTAATATATAGTGTTGCTGTAACAGATGGAACAGCAACAGATGAAATAGCGACAGATCAGTCCGGACTTCAATTGGAATCACAATCATGTATCCTTATGGAAGCAACGACAGGAACGGTATTATATGAGAAAAATGCAGACGAAGCAAGGAAACCTGCATCCGTCACAAAGGTAATGACGCTGCTTCTGATTTTTGAGGCAATGAAGGCAGGTGATTATCAGATGTCTGATATTGTAACTGTGAGTGAACATGCAGCTTCTATGGGTGGTTCACAATGCTTCTTTGAGACCGGGGAACAGCAGACGGTTGAAGATATGATAAAATGTATCATTATTGCATCAGGGAACGATGCGGCAGTTGCTATGGCAGAATTCACGGCAGGAAGCGAGGAAGCCTTTGTTCAGAGAATGAATGACCGGGCAAAGGAACTTGGAATGGAGCATACACATTTCGTCAATGCATGTGGACTGGATGCAGATGGACATGAGACATCGGCAAAAGACATTGCGATCATGTCCAGACAGTTGATTGACGAACATCCTGAGATCCTGAATTATTCCGGTATCTGGATGGATTCAATCGTACATAAAACCGCAAGGGGAGAGTCAAGATTTGACCTTGCTAATACAAATAAATTCCTAAATATGTATACCGGGGCAACCGGGCTTAAAACCGGATATACGGCGACAGCTAAATACTGTATGTCGGCGACGGCGAACAGAAACGGCATTACATTGATCGCAGTCATCATGGGAGCTGAAACAAAGGATATCAGAAATAAAGAGGCCTGCAAGCTATTAGATTATGGATATGCAAATTGTAATCTGTATAAAGATGAAAATGTACTTGACACCCGCAGCGTTTCTATAGAAAATGGTATCAGTGACGAACTGACGATTGACAGTGCATCGGACTTCTCATCCGTTCTGCTTCGCGGGGAAAAGGCAGATGATGTAAAGAAGATACTGGTTCAGGGTGAACCGCTTACAGCACCGATAAAAAAAGGATATGTTGTCGGTCATATAGAATATTCAATCAATGGTCGTATCCTTGGTTCAGTCGAGGTCGTTGCAGCAGAAAATATAAAGAAAATGACGTTTGGCTACAGCTTTAAAAAAGTATTATATCTTGCCTTTCGTTCCTAGAGGAAGAGAAAATGTTATTCGATATTATCAGTATCGTCTGTATATTTGCGATTATCTGTCTGTGCGCAGTTCTGATCGAAAGCAGACGGGAGAATCATATGCTTTCGGTATCTCATTATACAATCACGGATAAAAGGATAAAAAAGTCTGCTACATTTGCGATGATCGCAGATCTTCATAATGCAGAATACGGAGATAAAAATGAGAAGCTCATCAAAGAGATAAAAAAGATTGCTCCTGATGCAGTTTTGATCGCAGGAGATGTTATAGTCGGAAAGAAAGATGTCAGTCCAGGTGTTGCGATAGACCTTCTGCAAAAGCTTGGAAGCGAATTTCCTGTTTATATTTCAAAGGGAAATCATGAGATGCGAACCGGTTTATATACAGAGCAGTATGGAGATATCTGGGAATGCCTGTATGAACAGACAAAGGATTACGCTCATTGGCTCATAAATGAGAAAGCTACTCTGGCATCTGACAACATTCAGATCGTGGGGCTTGACATAGATGCAGCTTATTACAGAAGATTCCGGCTTCAGAAGATGGAGACGGACTATCTGGTGAAGCTTCTTCCAACAAGGCATCAGGATGCATATACGATTCTACTGGCACATAACCCGGATTATTTTCCGGTTTATGCAGAATGGGGAGCAGATCTGGTATTATCCGGTCATGTGCACGGGGGCATGGTCATACTTCCTGTTCTTGGAGGTGTGGTATCACCGATGGTACGGTTGTTTCCAAAATATTATCGGGGTATGTATGAATGTCGTAATAAAAAAATGATCTTAACAGGTGGACTTGGTGGTCATACTTTAAAGTTTCGGGTCAATAATAAACCCGAGATATGCGTGATCCATCTGGAAGGAGAATAACAGGGGAAGATTATGAGTGAGGAAAACAAAGAAGTAGAGCAGACAGAGGTTGCTGCCACGGAAACGGCTGCTGCCATGCCGGCAGATGTCTATATCGATAAAAGTGTCTATGAACAGATCAATAAACGGAAAAAAGGAAAAAAGATCGTTGCTATTATATCAATTTCTGTGGGCGGAGTTATTTTTCTTTGTTATCTTATATTATCGATCTGGTTCAGCTTTCATTTTAATAAGAATACATATATTGACGGACAGAATGTATCTTATCATACAGTGAGATCCGTGAAAAATACGATCGATACATATATGAGGGAATATACGTTGACTGTAAATGGCAGGGAACATGCATCATTTGTGATCTGTCCGGAAGATATCGATATGACGATACAGGCAGTTTCCAATGAGAAAAGCATCAAGAAGAAACAAAATGGATTTTTATGGTTTCTGTATTTGAATGATAATCGGAAAGATTATAAAACCAGTTATGAAGTAACCTATGATAAAGAAAAGCTGTATCAGTTCTTAAAAGATCAGGACTGTATGCAGGAAAAGAATATGGAAAAGCCAAAGGATGCCTATGTAGCAGTTGAAAAGAGCGAGGCGGTTATCATACCAGAGACAGAAGGCAGTTATCTGGATACAGATAAGGTTCAGAAAGTGATAGAAACGGCACTTGAACAAGTGAAAGCTACTACAGACCTTGATAAAGAAGCGTGTTATGAGAATGCAGAGATCACGGCAGACAGTAAGGAGATCGCAGACCGGAAAAAAGCACTGGAAACATATCTTGCGGTTCAGATCAACTACAGCATTGATCGTGTATCATGGACGCTTGATGCATCAACATTTGGAGATTGGTTGTATTATGATGCAGGCAAATGGAAATTCAAGAAGAAATCGGTCCAGGCATATGTCGAGCAGCTTGCAGAGATATATGATACTGTCGGAACAACGAGAACCTTTCAGACCTATACCGGAAGATATGTAGAAGAAACCGGAAGCCGATATGGCTGGAAGATCGATGTAGAAGCTGAGACAAAAGGACTTCGGGAAACTCTTGCAAGTGGCAGATCGCAGGAACGAATCCCTGAATTTTCTCAGACAGGAGCAGCATATACAAAATCGGATGACATTGGATATTCTTATGTAGAAGTAGATCTGACGAATCAGCATGTTTATCTGATTGTAAGTGGAAAACTGGTCACAGATTCCCCTTGCGTTACCGGATGCGTGAAGAACGGTCATGGCACACCGGATGGATTATATTCGGTTACATATAAGGAATCACCATCGGTTCTAAGAGGTGAAGATTACGAGACAAAGGTAAATTTCTGGATGCCGTTTAATCGTGGTATAGGACTCCATGATGCAACCTGGCGTAGTGAATTTGGAGGAGATATTTATTATTCCAGCGGTTCACATGGATGCGTAAATCTTCCATATAAAAAAGCAGCGGTTATTTATGAAAATATATACGCAGGTATGCCTGTGATCTGTTATTATTAAGATGTTCAGCTTATCAGAAAAAAGCAGGTTGATATTGTGAGCACAACTCATTTAATACAGGCGAAATCGTTTTTTACAAACAAAAAATAGTTGTATATTTTGTGTATTAATGGTATTATAGCAAAGTCATAGGAAAAAGGAGATATACCCAAGTGGCTGAAGGGTCCGCTCTCGAAAAGCGGTAGGTCGGGCAACCGGCGCGAGAGTTCAAATCTCTCTATCTCCGTTTTATGAAAATAAGCTGACATTCAGATGGGTGTCAGCTTTTTTACCATATGGATATATGTGGATAATCGGAATTATGTATTTCAGAGACTTGGTACAGGTGAGCTGCGGCATTGGGATAAGGAGATGTTATTTATGTATGATGAGGCTGTTCGTTATATCACTGACAAAATAAAGATGAAGCCGGAGATAGGGATCGTACTTGGAAGCGGACTGGGTGATGCATTTACCGTAGATGATCCGGTGTATGTTTATTATAAAGAGATTCCGGGCTTTCCTGTTTCGACAGTTGCCGGTCATAAGGGACGGTTTATATTTGGTTATTCCTGCGGAAAGCCGATTGTTGTCATGCAGGGCAGAGTTCATTACTATGAGGGATATTCCATGCAGGATGTCGTGAAACCAATCCGGCTGATGGGGCTTCTTGGAATACGGTGGCTGATCCTTACCAATGCGGCAGGAGGAATCAGTGAAGAACTGGTACCGGGAGATATCATGATCATTTCGGATCAGATATCAAGCTTTGTTCCATCTCCATTGATTGGAAGAAATATAGACAAGTTTGGTGTCAGATTTCCGGATATGAGTCATATATATGACGAAGAAAAAATACAGATAAGCAGGAAAATATTTGAGAGAATGGGACTTCATACTGTGGAAGGTACTTATCTTCAGGCATCAGGACCTCAATATGAGACGCCGGCCGAGATACGGATGTTTCATATGCTTGGCGCAGATGCGGTTGGTATGAGTACAGCATGTGAGGCAATCGCGGCCTGCCATATGGGAATCCGGGTATCCGGTTTTTCGGCAATTTCAAATAAAGCGGCAGGACTTGGTGCTGAATTAAAGCATGAGGATATTCTGGATCGCAGTAAGGAGATGTCTGATAAAATGAGCAGACTCCTTACAGAATTGATCGAAAGTTATAGTGATGGCATAGAATAAAATATTCCGATCATTTGATGAAAAGTGATAATCAGTCATTTATAAGCGGATATGGATTAATTAGAATAGATATGAGGTGCGAAAAGAATGGATGTAAAGATATATACAGATGGTGCAGCGAGAGGAAATCCGGACGGACCGGGCGGATATGGTACGGTTATCCAGTTTATAGATGGAAAAGGAACGCTCCATGAACGGGAATTTTCACAGGGCTATAATAAGACTACAAATAACCGCATGGAGCTTATGGCAGCTATTGTTGGTTTAGAAGCATTGATAAAACCCTGTAATGTGGAATTATATTCAGATTCCCAGTATCTTGTAAAGGCATTTAATGAAGGCTGGATATGGGGTTGGATCAAGAAGGGCTGGAAACGTGGCAAGAATGAACCGGTAAAGAACCGGGATCTGTGGGAACGGCTGTTAAAAGCAAAAGAGCCGCATACAGTAACCTTTCACTGGGTAAAGGGACATGCAGGACATCCGATGAATGAACGATGTGATATGCTTGCAACGACAGCGGCAGACGGAGATAACAAAATAGACGACGAAGGTGTGATAACGAATGAATAAACACGAATTTAGACAACTGTTCAATGAGAAAATACTGATCTTAGATGGAGCAACCGGAACAAATCTGATGAATGCAGGCATGCCGCTTGGTGTATGTCCGGAAAAATACATCCTTGAGCATAAGAAAGTTATGCTGGAACTTCAGACGTCGTATCTGAATGCAGGCACAGATATCTTATATGCTCCGACATTTACCTGTAATCGTTTAAAACTTCGTGAATATGGATTGGAAACTGATCTCTATCAGATGAATATGGATCTGGTAGCTCTGTCAAAGCAGGCCGTTGCCGAGTGCGGGCATGGTTATGTCGCAGGTGATCTTACCATGACAGGTGAGATGCTGTATCCGATGGGAAAACTTCAGTTTGAAGAGCTGGTTGATATCTATAAAGAACAGATCAAAGTTCTTGTTGAGGCGGGTTGTGATCTTCTTGTTGTAGAAACAATGATGAGCCTTGCCGAAACCAGAGCTGCTGTGATCGCTGCAAATGAGATCTGTGATCTCCCTATCATGGCGAGCCTTACATTTAACGAGGACGGAAGAACCTTGTATGGAACGGATCCGGTAACCGCGGTCAATGTATTACAGAATCTTGGCGTGGATGCAATAGGTGTAAACTGTTCCACAGGACCGGACAAGATGACAGAGCTTGTGGCTGCCATGAAAGAGGTAGCATTTGTCCCCGTATTTGCGAAGCCGAATGCCGGTATGCCTGAACTTGTGGATGGTAAAAGTGTATATGCCATGACACCGGAAACCTTTGCAGAAGATATGAAGATGATCATAGAAGCAGGAGCCGGTATGGTCGGCGGCTGCTGCGGAACAACTCCTGCCCATATCAAAGCACTTTCCGATATGGCAAAGACAATGGATATTCCTGAGATATCAGACAAGAAAGAACGTTTGCTATCATCAGAACGCATGACAAGACAGATCAACTTAGATGGTTCTTTTATGGTAGTTGGAGAACGAATCAATCCAACCGGTAAGAAGAAACTGCAGGCGGAGCTTCGGGAAGGAGTTCTCGATACTGTTATGACGATGGCAGAAGAACAGATGGAAAAGGGTGCATCAATTCTTGATATCAATGTCGGCATGAATGGTATTGATGAGAAAGAAATGATGGTAAGGGTTGTATATGAGGTGTCACAGGCAGTGAATCTTCCGTTATGTATTGATTCCAGTAACCCTGCTGTTATCGAAGCAGCACTTCGTATCTATCCGGGACGTGCACTTGTGAATTCTGTATCTCTGGAAAAGGTAAAAATGCAGGAGATCCTTCCGTTGGTCAGAAAATATGGTGCGATGTTCATTCTGCTTCCGCTTTCTGATGAGGGACTTCCAAAGGACAGTGATGAAAAAGAAAGCATTATACATACAGTTCTGGATGCTGCTTATAAGATGGGCTTTCAGAAAGAGGATGTTGTGGTCGATGGTCTGGTTGCAACAGTCGGAGCAGAGAAAGCTGCTGCTGTCAACTGTCTGAAAACAATCCGTTATTGTCATGATATGGGGCTTGCTACGATATGCGGACTTTCGAATATCTCATTTGGATTGCCGGAGCGTATGTTTGTAAATGCAGCTTTTCTTACGATGGCGATCCAGAATGGTCTTACGATGGCAATTGCAAATCCGTCACAGACCATGCTTATGAATATGGCATATGCATCGGATATGCTTCTTAACAAAGACGAAGGAGATATCCGGTATATCCAGAATGTAAAACCTCTCGGGATCACAACGGCTGCACCTGTACAGAATGGAGGCAGTCAGGAGGATGAAAAAGAAAAAAGTGTTATCTACACAGATGTTGTAAAAGGAAATAAAAGAAATATTACAGAAGATGTCAAAAAAGAACTGGAACAGGGGATAGATCCGCAGAAGATTATTGATGATGAGCTGATTCCGGCAATTAACCGTGTTGGAAAATTATTTGAACAGAAAAAATACTTTCTGCCACAGTTAATCGCCAGCGCAGAGACGATGGAGCTTGCGATCAATCATATCACACCACTTATCGTACGGGAGGATGATGGAAAGTCAATGCCTGCGATCGTGGTTGCTACCGTAGAGGGAGATATCCATGATATCGGAAAGAATCTGGTTGTCTTGATGCTTCGAAACTACGGATTCCCGGTTATCGATCTTGGAAAGGATGTACCTGCGGATGTGATCGTTGATGCAGCCATAGAAAATGATGCCAAGGTCATCGGACTTTCGGCACTGATGACAACAACTATGATGAAAATGGTGGATGTCGTGGAACTGGTAAAAGCAAAAAATCTGGATATTAAGGTCGTTATCGGCGGAGCTGTTATCACAGAGAGCTTTGCTGAGGAGATTCATGCAGATGGTTATTCAGAGGATGCGGCAGAATGTGTTCAGGTTGTAAAAAGATTGCTTGGTATTGAGTAATTCTTCGTTGACAATAATTGACAAGATAACTATAATAAAACAAGGATTTGTGCTGTATTGATTATACAGCCGTTTCATAGGTTTGAAAGGTGGTACTTATTGATGGATAATATAGTTTTGTCACTTCTTGTAGATAATACATCAGGTGTACTGAGCAGAGTTTCAGGTTTATTCAGCCGCAGAGGTTATAATATCGACAGCGTTACGGTAGGTGTTACGGAGAATCCTGCATATTCCAGAATGACTGTAGCAGTAAGCGGAGATAATGCAAGTCTGAGCCAGATCAAGAAACAGTTGAATAAGCTCGAGGATGTCGTAGAGATCGTTGAACTGGAGCCGGGCAAATCAGTATGCAGAGAGCTTGTACTCGTAAAGGTGAGAAGTGATAAGGATACCCGTCAGGATATCATGTCCATTGCAAATATATTCCGAGCAAACATCGTTGATGTTTCAAAAGGTTCCATGATCATTGAGCTAACAGGTGCAACCTCGAAGTGTGAAGCATTTCTCGGACTGTTAGATGGATTTGAGATCATTGAACTGGTTCGTACCGGTCTGACAGGACTGGTGAGAGGTCAGCGTCAGGATTAATCATGCACACCTTAGTTAACTATAGATAGATTGATTGCAATTATGCAGTTAATTATTATAAAGAAGTCATTTATATCAGGAGGAGAAAATAATGGCAGAAGCAAAAATTTATTATCAGGAAGACTGTAATTTATCATTACTGGACGGACAGACAATCGCTATTATCGGTTATGGTTCACAGGGACATGCACATGCCCTTAACTTAAAGGAATCAGGCTGTAACGTAATTATCGGTCTTTATGAGGGAAGCAAGTCTTGGGCAAAGGCTGAAGCACAGGGATTTGAAGTATATACAGCTGCAGAAGCTGCTAAGAAAGCAGACATTATCATGATTCTTATTAATGATGAGTTACAGGCTGATATGTACAAGAACGATATCGAGCCAAACCTTGAAGAAGGCAATATGTTAATGTTTGCTCATGGTTTCAATATCCACTTCGGAACAATTGTTCCACCTAAGAATGTTGATGTAACCATGATCGCTCCTAAGGCACCTGGTCACACAGTACGTTCTGAGTATCAGGCAGGAAAGGGTACACCTTGTCTTGTAGCTGTAGAGCAGGATTACACAGGAAAGGCTCTTGACAGAGCATTAGCTTATGCACTTGGTATCGGCGGAGCTCGTGCTGGCGTTCTTGAGACAACATTCAGAACAGAGACAGAGACAGACCTCTTTGGTGAGCAGGCAGTTCTTTGCGGTGGTGTATGTGCACTTATGCAGGCTGGTTTCGAGACACTTTGCGAAGCCGGTTACGATCCAAGAAATGCATACTTTGAGTGTATTCATGAGATGAAGCTGATCGTAGATCTGATCTACCAGTCAGGCTTCAAGGGAATGAGATATTCTATCTCAAATACTGCTGAGTATGGTGATTATGTAACAGGTCCTAAGATCATTACAGAAGATACAAAGAAGGCTATGAAGAAAGTTCTTTCTGATATTCAGGATGGTACATTTGCTAAGGAATTCTTACTTGATATGTCACCTGCAGGACGTCAGGTTCACTTCAAGGCTATGAGAAAGAAAGCTGCTGAGCATCCATCAGAGATCGTTGGCGAGAGCATCAGAAAGCTGTACAGCTGGAATGGTGAAGACAAGCTCATCAACAACTAATCTGAAGTAGATATATTTTATTTTATATAATAACAGGAGCAGATTTTATGTTTTCGGACGTAAGATCTGCTTTTGTTGTATCCAAAAATGTTTTGTGCTATACTGTTAGCAAAAATGTGAACAGGGTGGTTGGTTTTATGTTTAATCAGTTAACAGAATCTGACATCAAGAAGATGGAAGAAGAAATCGAATATAGAAAAGTAGTAGTTCGAAAAGAAAAGCTGGAAGCTGTAAAGGAAGCGAGAGCACAGGGCGACCTGAGTGAGAATTTCGAGTATTATGCAGCGAAGAAGGATAAGAATGCGAATGAAAAAAGAATCCGTTATCTGGATCGTATGGTAAGAACTGCTGAGATCATAAAAGATGAGTCAGCAGATGATGAAGTAGGTTTGAATAATACTGTTCGTGTTTATTTTGAAGAAGATGATGAAGAAGATACTTATCGTATCGTAACGACAGTCCGCGAAGATGTATTAAATGGTATTATCAGCAATATATCTCCGATGGGGAAAGCATTGCTTGGTCATAAAGTCGGTGACCGTGTAGAGGTTGTTCCGGGAAAGGGCGACCCTTTCCATATTGTGATACGGGAGATTGTTAAGACAACCGATGAATCCCAGGATCATATTCGATAGAAGATAAAAATATACGGACAGGATGAAGAAGGTGACAGTCAGATGACATGTTTGGAAGCACAATCAAAGATCATGGCATTCATAGAGAACAAACTCCCGGACGATGAATTGAAGGAGTTTATTAAGCATGTCAAAAATTGTGAAAACTGTTCGGAAGAATTGGAAATCTACTATACCTTGATCGTTGGTATGAAAGAATTGGACAATGAAGAAAATCTTTCCACGAACTTCAAAAAGGAACTGGATGATAAGCTGGATGAAGAAATGACACGTATGACAGCCGTTAAACGAATTGCAACCTCTACAATCGTTCTGGTTCTGGCTGCAATTGTGATCGGACTTGTATGGGTATATAGTGGAGTTCTGGAAGAAGTATATCATTATGAGCAGAATGCCAAACAGAAATCGCAGACAGAATATTATTATAGTGATACTTTTGGAGAAAAGCTGTTTTTTGACAATAAATATATGATCGAATATCTGGAGAAAATTTTATATAAAAAGGATGATCTTCCAGGAACCAGTGATAAAAACGTACAGTTTATGGATAAAATAAAGAGATATAACCAGACACACAAAAACTATCTGGAAGTCGCCGAAGAAACGGCAGAGAAGGACGATTTGGAAAATGAAGAAAATATTATTAATTGATGGACACAGTATATTAAACCGTGCATTCTATGGTCTGCCGGATCTCACAAACTATGAAGGACTGCATACAAATGCAGTTCTTGGTTTTCTTAATATTATATTTAAGATCATGGACGAGGAAAAACCGGATCATATGTGTGTAGCATTTGATGTGCATGAACCGACATTCCGTCATCTGAGATACAGCGCATATAAAGGAACCAGAAAGCCGATGCCGGAGGAACTTCGTGAACAAGTTCCGCTTATGAAAGAAGTGCTTACAGCTATGCATGTCACGATTGTGGAAAAAGGCGGTTATGAGGCAGATGATATCATTGGTACGATATCAAGGATGGCAGAACGAAATGGCTATGCAACTGTGATTGTATCGGGTGACAGAGATCTTCTGCAGCTTGCAACAGATACGATCCTTGTGCGGATCCCAAAAACAAAAGCAAGCGGCACAACGATAGAAAATTATTATGCAAAGGATGTTGTTGAGGCATATGGTGTTACACCGGTTCAGTTTATAGATATGAAGGGGCTTATGGGCGATACCTCTGATAATATTCCCGGAGTTCCGGGAATCGGAGAAAAGACAGCGGCAAAGCTGATGATTGAATACGGAAGCATGGAGAATATTCTGGATCATCTGGATACGGTAAAGCCTCCGCGTGTTCAGAAGAATCTGACCGAGAACATGGATCTTGCAGTTATGTCAAAGAATCTTGCAACGATCAAACTGGACTGCGAGCTGGATATTTCTCTGGATGAAATGACGATCGAATCATTATTCAATGATGATTCATATAAGATTTTTAAACGATTAGGCTTTAACAGTCTGTTAAAAAAGTTTGGCACAGTGACAGAGACGGCGGAGATCGATCCGGTTATCACCTTGCTTGAAACAACGGAGCAGATAGATGGTTTTCTTGCCGATAAGATGAAAAATATAGATAAGATCGGTTTATATCCAATCTGGAAGGATGGAACCTTATTCGGGCTGTCTGCTGCCATATCTGATAAAGAGGTCTATATTTTGTCGAATCTGAATGGAATGGAGCATGACAGACTGACAGAGAATATAGTATCAGCCACCAGGAACGGTATGCAGATCGATATTCTGGATTTAAAGGAAGCATTGTCAGTCTTTCCGTTTGATGAGAGTGATACAAAGGTGCATGATATCGGTGTAGCGGCATATCTCTTAAATCCGATGGAGGATGTATATTCCTATGATGCGGTCGCAAGGGATTATCTTGGTGCAACACTGCCGTCTGAAAAAGAACTGGTTGGAAAAGATGAACTGAATCTGTTCTCTTTTGCAAATGAAACCTTTCAGAAATTATTTGCATATAAGGCGTTGATCCCATATCTTGTAGGTGATCTTCTGATGGAACATCTGGAAAAACAGGAGATGTTTACCCTCTATAATGAGATCGAGATGCCAACGGTATATACACTTTATGATATGGAGCACCGGGGAATCAGGGTTGACCGAAAAGCTTTGGATGATTACAGCGTAAAGCTGCAGAGCAGGATCGACGACCTGCATACTGATATCATCGGTTATGCAGGAAAAGAGTTTAATATCAATTCGCCAAAACAGTTAGGTGTTATTTTATTTGAAGATATGGGACTTTCCGGTGGCAAGAAGACCAAGACCGGATACAGCACCAGCGTTGATGTGCTGGAAAAGATAAAGAATGACCATCCAATCATACCTGCGATACTGGAATATCGTCAGCTTACAAAGCTGAATTCCACTTATGCGCAGGGATTGACGGCATATATATCAGAAGATGGCAGGATTCACGGAACCTTTAACCAGACGATCACAGCGACCGGTCGTATCAGTTCGACTGATCCGAACCTCCAGAATATTCCTATGAAACTGGAACTTGGCAGACTGATTCGAAAGGCATTTATTCCGGAGGATGGATATGTATTTGTAGATGCTGATTATTCTCAGATTGAACTTCGTGTACTTGCTCATTTGTCCGGAGATCAGGTTATGCAGAATGCCTTTCTGAATCATGTAGATATCCATGCAACGACAGCTTCTGAGGTGTTCGATGTTCCGATCGATCAGGTAACATCCTTGCAGAGAAGAAATGCAAAGGCAGTTAACTTCGGTATTGTTTATGGGATCAGTGCATTTGGTTTGTCGGAGGATCTTGGAATATCCAGAAAAGAAGCGGCTGATTATATTGAGAAATATTTTGCAACCTATAAGAATATAAAGTCATTCCTTGACCGTCAGGTGGAAGAAGCAAAAGCAGATGGTGTTGTGCGGACGATGTTCGGTCGTATCCGTCCTGTACCGGAGCTTCGGTCTTCAAACTTCATGACCAGAAGCTTTGGTGAACGTGTTGCAATGAATTCGCCGATTCAGGGAACAGCGGCAGATATTATTAAGATTGCTATGTTCCGTGTGAATATGGAACTGAAAAAACGAGGACTGAAATCCCGCCTGATCTTACAGATCCATGATGAACTTCTGGTAGAGACTGCAAAGGATGAGATTGACATTGTAAAAGAGATCATGGAAAAGGAAATGATGGGTGCAGCCGACATGGCAGTACCGCTTGAGATCGGTATCAGTGAAGGAGATAACTGGTATGATGCGAAATAAAGATGAGATGCTGATCCTTGGACTAACAGGAGGCATTGGTTGCGGAAAGACAGCAGTTCTTACGATATTAAAGGAAGAATATGATGCATATATAATAGAAGCAGACCGTCTGGCACATGAGTTGATGGAACCCGGAAAAACGGTTTATCAGGGAATTGTGGATGCATTTGGTATGGAGGTTTTGATGGATGCTGATATAGATATATCTGCACCTGCTGAAGGGAATGCAGTGACAGACAACGGTCAATCAACGGTTAACCGCTCGATTGACAGAAAGAAGCTTGGAGATATCGTATTCCACGATAAAGATAAGCTGGCTTTGCTGAACAGTATCTCACATCCGTTAGTGAAAGAAGAAATCGTGCGCCGGATTGAGGAACAGAAGGATGCCGGAAAAAAGCTGTTCGTGATTGAAGCTGCTTTGCTGATTCAGGATGGATATAAGAGTATCTGTGATAAGATGTGCTATGTCTATGCAGACTTGGATGTCCGGATATCCAGACTCTGCAAATATCGTGGCTTTACCCAAGAACGAGCGCAGGCGGTTATCGATTCACAGGAGTCGGAAGCTTTTTATCTGGAAGCCTGCGACTATAAGATTGATAATTCCGGGTCGCTTGAAAATACGAAAAAAGACTTGAAGCACATATTAGATGAATGTAGAATATAATGTGTTGTCTGACACATAAAGATTCAAGCAGATAACTGTATAAATAAATTATGTTATATACGACAGGCGTTGTGCCGGTCAGAACAAAATATATAAAGTGAGGATATTTAATATGAAGGTTTTAGTTATTAACTGTGGCAGTTCATCGTTGAAGTATCAGTTGATCGATTCTGATACAGAAGAACTTCTTGCAAAGGGCTTATGTGAACGTATCGCTGTAGATGGAAGACTTACCCATACAACGACAGGAAAAGAGAAATATACAAAGGATCTTCCTATGCCGGATCATAATGCAGCAGTCAGTTATGTATTAGAAGCATTAACAGATAAAGAGACAGGTGCGATCACTGATCTGTCCGAGATCGATGCGGTAGGCCACAGAATCGTACATGGTGGTGAGAAATTTGCCAAGTCTGTTGTGATTACAGATGAAGTAATTGCTGCGATTGAAGAATGTAACGATCTTGCGCCATTACATAATCCGGCAAACCTGATCGGGATTCGTGCATGCCAGAAGCTGATGCCGGGTGTTCCGAATGTCGGTGTATTTGATACAGCGTTTCATCAGACAATGCCGGATAAAGCATATATCTACGGTATTCCTTATGAATATTATACAGACTATAAGATTAGAAGATATGGCTTCCACGGCACAAGCCACAGCTTTGTATCAAAGAGAACAGCAGAGCTTCTTGGAAAAAATATCGAAGATACAAAGATCATCGTATGTCATCTTGGCAATGGTTCCAGTATTACAGCGGTTAAGGGTGGAAAATCAGTAGATACAACCATGGGTCTGACACCGCTTGCAGGTGTGATCATGGGAACAAGATCCGGTGATATCGATCCTGCCATTATCGAATTCCTTGCAAACAAGACAGGAAAGAATATCGAAGAGATCAATACGATCTTAAATAAAAAGTCCGGTGTTTATGGTCTCTCCGGTGGATTCAGTGATTTCAGAGATCTCGGCAAGGGTATGGAAGAAGGAAATGACAGATGTCGTCTTGCACTTGATGTATTTGCATATGGTGTCAAGAAGTATATCGGTGCATATGCCGCAGCAATGGGTGGAGTAGATGCGATTGCATTTACAGCCGGTATCGGTGAGAATAATCCATATGTCAGAAACCTTGCAATGTCAGATATGGAATACATGGGTATCACGATCGATCAGGAAGCAAACAAGGTTATGGGAGATGAAAAGCTGATCTCCACACCGGATTCCAAGGTAAAGGTATTTGTAGTTCCTACAAATGAGGAGCTTGCGATTGCCAGAGAGACTGTTGCTTTAGTGTAACGAAAAAGAAAATATGGCAAAAAATATGTGATTTTATCGTTGACAAAGAGTATTCAAATATGTATAATAACCAATGTGCGATTTTTAGGAGATATTATGTTAATTGATTTATCAGAGATTTTATCGACAGAAGGACAGGTAAAAGACTACGATATTATATCTGAATTGAAGGAATTTTCTTTCAACGGAAATGTATATGTAGTCGATAATGTAAAGGATTTTCATCTTACCGCCAGAAATGAAGGTAAGAGAAAAGCAAGTCTTAAGGGCGGCTGTGTTGTCACACTTAAGATGCTATGTGACCGTTGTCTGGATGAAATTACAGAGGATTTTGAAGTGGACATAGACGAGATGATCGATATGGCTATCTTTGAAACAGATAAAGTTGATGAGATCGAGGAATTAGATTATCTGGAAGATCACATTATTAATATGGACATGCTTTTACAGAAGGAACTAATGACTTTAGTCCCGATGCAGATATTATGCAAAGATGATTGCAAAGGTCTGTGCAAAGTGTGTGGAGCAAATCTGAATCATGAAACATGTGATTGTGATGATTTTGTTCCGGATCCAAGATTATCAGTTTTTGCAAACATCTTGAAAGGTTGAGGAGGTGTGATTAATGTCAATTTGTCCAAAGAATAAGAGTTCAAAGGCCAGAAGAGATAAGCGTAGAGCTAACTGGAAGATGACTGCTCCTGCATTAGTAAAGTGCAGCAAGTGTGGCGAATTAATGGTTCCACATAGAGTATGTAAGAATTGTGGTTCATACAACAAGAAAGAGATTATCTCAGTAGGTGAGTAATTATAAATAGAGCTTTCCGAGCGATCGGAAGGCTTTATTTTTTTGCACCGATATCCCCTGTTGACTTTAAGAAAGGCAAAATATATAATAGCTTTGTGCATTTATACGGTCAGAGCAGAGTCCTATTCTGACAAACCCTGGGGTTGGTCTGTGTAGGAGTCTGGACTCCGATTCGTATAATAAGAAATATGGAAATGCCGGAATAGTTCCGGTATAGAAAGGAAACAGGAATAAGATGAGCGAAGTAACAAGAGTAGTCGTAGATGCCATGGGTGGAGATTATGCACCGGAGTGGATCATAAGAGGTGCAGTAGAAGCGATCAATGAAGGCGCAAAGGCACAGATAATACTGACCGGTAAAGAAGATGTAATAAAGAAGGAACTTGCAAAATATACTTACGATCAGTCAAAAATCGAGGTTGTAAATGCAACAGAGGAGATCACCTGTCATGAAGCTCCGGTACAGGCTGTCAGAAGCAAGAAGGATTCTTCACTGGTGGTTGGTCTGAATATGGTAAAGAACGGAGAAGCTGATGCGATTATTTCAGCCGGAAGCTCAGGTGCGATCCTTGCAGGTGGACAGTTGGTAGTCGGACGTTCCAAAGGTGTAAAGCGTTCACCACTTGCTCCATTACTTCCTACATCAAAGGGTTATTCCCTTTTGATCGACTGTGGAGCGAATGTCGATGCGAGACCGGAGCATCTGCTACAGTTTGCCAAGATGGGTTCTATCTATATGGAGAATATCGAGCATGTAAAGAATCCAAGAGTTGCAATCGTAAATATCGGCGATGAAGAAGAAAAGGGGAATGCTCTTGTAAAAGAGACATATCCATTATTAAAAGAATGTAAGGACATTAATTTTGTTGGAAGTATCGAGGCAAGAGAGATTCCAAATGGTGCAGCAGATGTCATTGTCTGTGAAGCATTTGTCGGAAATGTTATCTTAAAGTTATATGAAGGCCTTGCAAAGATGCTTTTAGGTGAGATCAAGAATACGATCATGTCTTCATTTAAAACCAAGATCGGAGGACTTCTGATCAAGAGTTCATTGAACGGCTTGAAGGAACGTTTTAATGCGAAGAACAAAGGTGGTGCACCGTTGCTTGGCTTAAAGGGCCTTGTTGTAAAGATCCACGGTAATTCTCATAACGAAGAGGTTAAGAGCGCTATTTTCCAGTGTATTAATTTCAAGGAAAATGGTGTAAATGAAAAAATTGCCGAGAATATTGGAAAAGAAGTGGCGAAGTAATTATGAACACAGAACGATTTCATAATATAGAAGATATCATTGGGTATACCTTTCATGATCTGGAACTGCTTGTAACAGCGTTAACACATAAGTCCTATGCAAATGAGCGGAAGATCAATAAAGTAGAATCCTATGAACGATCGGAATTCCTTGGGGATGCAATCCTGGAATTCGTTGTAAGTGAATATCTTTATAAAAATTATCCGGATTACCCGGAAGGAAAATTAACAAAGCTCCGAGCAAGTCTGGTATGTGAATTTACCTTGTCTCAGATATCCAAGGAACTAAAGTTTGGACATTATGTTCTGTTAAGCAGGGGAGAAGATCTGACCGGAGGGAGAAATCGGAACTCGATCATGTGTGATCTGTTTGAGGCAGTTCTCGGTGCGATCTATCTGGATGGCGGCTTAGATGAGGCAAAGAAATTTGTCCACCGGTTTTTACTTGATGATGTTGAGACACATTCACTGTTTTATGATGCCAAGTCAACCTTGCAGGAGCTTGCGCAGAAAGAAGAAAAAACCCTTACTTATGCCTTGTTAGAGGAGAAGGGGCCGGATCATAATAAATCTTATATATCCGAGGTGTGCATTAACGGGGAGCATGTTGCAACAGGTGAAGGAGCATCCAGAAAGGCTTCGGAGCAGACGGCAGCATATAATGCACTGTTACAAATAAAGAAAAAGCAGGGTTAATATATGTATTTAAAAAGTATTGAAGTAAACGGCTTCAAATCATTTGCAAATAAAATCGTATTCAAATTCAATCATGGAATAACCTGTATCGTTGGACCGAATGGTTCGGGAAAGAGTAACGTAGCGGATGCTGTCCGCTGGGTACTTGGTGAACAGAGTGCAAAGAGTCTCCGAGGCTCTAAGATGGAGGATGTAATCTTCTCCGGTACACAGCTTCGTAAGCCACAGGGTTCTGCTTATGTAGCGATCACGTTAGATAACAGTGATCATCATCTGCCGATTGATTATAATGAAGTAACGGTTGCCAGACGTGTGTATCGTTCGGGAGAAAGTGAATATCTTATTAATGGTACAGTCAGTCGTTTAAAGGATGTAAATTCGCTGTTCTTTGATACCGGTATCGGTAAAGAGGGATATTCCATTATCGGACAGGGTCAGATTGAGAAGATCTTAAATGGTAAACCGGAGGAACGACGGGAACTGTTCGATGAAGCGGCAGGAATCGTAAAATTTAAAAAGAACAAAGCGGCAGCCGAGAAATCATTAGAGGCAGAGCGTGACAATCTAAGTCGTGTCAATGATATTTTATATGAGTTGGAAAAGCAGGTCGGTCCATTACAGAAGCAGTCAGAAACAGCGAGAAAATATCTGTTATTTAAGGACGAACTGAAGAAACTGGATATCAATGCTTTTTTCCTTGAAATGGAGCATTTAAAAGAGATTCTTGATAAAGATACAGAGAATCGGGAAATCTTAAATAATGATCTCACGCAGAATAAAGAAGAACTGGAGCATACAAAGGAAGAATATGAGCGTATCGAGCAGGCGTTAGAGGAGATCAATCAGGCAATCGATGCATCCAAGAATCAGGTGCATGAGCTCCGGTTAAAAAATGAACGTTTGGAAGGTGAGATCAACGTTATCAACCAGCAGATCTTGAACTCCCGACAGAATGATAAGAATATACAGGAACAGATCGACAGGATCAACCGTCAGCGGGAAACTGATCGGAAAGAGATGGAGAATTATCAAGGACAAAAGGATGCCCTTGGAGATCAGGTTTCAACCATTTCCGGTTCTCTGGATACTGCAAAAGGAGAAAGCAGCCGCTTGGATGCCTATATCCATGAATGCCAGGATAAGATCGAAGAATGTAAATCCGACATCATCGAATATATCCATGAGAGTGGAAATCTTCAGGCGAAGGTCGGAAGATATGATGCGATGCTTGAGAACATCAACTTCCGTAAGACCCAGTTAAACCAGAGATATCTGCAATTTAAAAGTGATGATAATAACGACCGGAAGGAACATGATGAGTTACAGGCAAAGCTATCTGTATTGGATCAGAATGTATCCGGCATTATCAAGGAACTCGAAACTGCAGAAAAGGATCTGGAAGAAAATCAGAACAGAAATAAAGTCAATCGTGAGCGGATACATAATACAAACGAAGAATTATCAGCGACCAGATCCAAGATGGAAGCACTCCGGAATATTACAGAACGCTATGATGGCTATGGCAACAGCATCCGTCGTGTTATGGAGCAGAAAAAGAACAATCCGGGCATTATTGGAGTTGTTGCTGATATAATCGATGTAGATAAGAAGTATGAGGTTGCTGTCGAGACTGCACTCGGCGGAAGCATTCAGAATATTGTTACGGAGGATGACAGCACGGCAAAGAAGATCATTCAGTTCTTAAAACAGAACAAATATGGTCGTGCAACTTTTCTTCCGTTAAATACGATCACAGACCGTGGACAGGTTCGAAATGAAGTTCTGTCAGAACAGGGCGTGATCGGTATCGCTTCCTCTCTGGTAAAGGCAGATGCAAAATTTGATCGACTCGTTAAGAATCTGCTTGGCAGGATCGTGGTTGTAGATAACATCGACCATGCACTTGCAGTTGCGAGAAAATACAATCAGTCTCTGAGACTGGTTACGATCGAAGGTGAACTGATCAATCCGGGCGGATCAATGACAGGTGGTGCTTTCCGTAATTCCAGTAATCTTCTTGGACGAAAGAGAGAATTGGATGAGATCAGGGAAAAGATCGATGAGTTAAATCTGATAGCAAAGGATGCAGCCGGACTGGATGAAGAATTAAAAACGTCAAGAGATGCACTCCGCGCGCAGATTGAGAGCTTAAACACAAGACTTCAGCAGGCATATCTTGAGAAGAATACGTTGTCTTTAAATATGGAGCAGGTAGCATCCAAGCTTGCAGAGTCTGAGAAAGCATTTGCATCGATCCAGAAAGAGATCAATGAGTTGAACAGTCAGATAGCGGAGATCAATACAAATAAAGATCAGCTTGCTGATAATAATAAGAAGCATGAAGCTGCCAAGGCTCAGTGTGAAGAAATGATCAAGGAACTGGAAGCCAAGGTTATCGAAGCACAGAGCAAGCTTGCAGCGGCAAATACGAAGGTATCTGAATTACTGATCGAATATAACTCGGTAAAACAGAAGGATGACTTTATTCAGGAGAATATAAGACGTATCCGTCTGGATGATGAGAAATTACAGGAAGAACTGGCGTCCTATTCAACACAGGTGCAGGCAACAGGCACAGATATCGCGAAGTTAGAAGAACAGGCAGAGACGATCCGTAAGACGATCGAGAAAGATTCGGATGAAGCAGCCGATCAGGAAGAACAGCTTGCAGCATATCATAAAGAACGGGATGATATGACAGCCAGTCATAAAGAATTCTTTGCGATCCGGGAAGAATTATCCGAGAAGATCGCAGGTTTGGAAAAGGCAGTATTCAAGCTTGATTCAGCGATTGAGAAGAATACGGAGAAGTCGGATGAGCTGTCAAATTATATGTGGGCAGAATATGAATTGACATTAAATATGGCGGTAGAGTTCCGGGATGAGGAATTAAACGATCTTTCATCCTTAAAGAAAGAGATCACCGCAGTAAAAGCAAAGATCAAATCACTTGGTGATGTCAATGTCAATGCAATCGAGGACTATAAAGAAGTATCAGAACGATATGAGTTTTTAAAGGGACAGCATGATGATATCGTTCTTGCAGAGAAGAATCTGTTAGATGTGATCGAGAAATTGAATGTATCCATGCAGGAACAGTTCAATACGAAGTTCAAAGAGATCCAGGTTATGTTCGACAAGGTCTTTAAAGAGCTGTTCGGTGGTGGACGAGGTGCACTGGAACTGGTCGATGATACCAATCTGTTAGAGACCGGTATCCGTATCATTGCACAGCCGCCGGGAAAGAAATTACAGAACATGATGCAGCTTTCCGGTGGTGAAAAGTCATTGACTGCGATTGCACTGTTATTTGCGATCCAGAGTCTGAAACCATCACCATTCTGTTTGCTGGACGAGATCGAAGCAGCATTGGATGATTCAAATGTAAGACGATTTGCACAGTATCTGAACCGATTGACAAAGGACACACAGTTTATTGTCATTTCACATAGAAAGGGAACCATGGAAGCAGCCGATATCCTGTATGGTATTACGATGCAGGAAAAGGGGGTATCCACTCTGGTATCCGTAAATCTGATCGAGAACGATCTGGACAAATAAGGAGGTATAAGCTATGGCTGAGGAAAAGAAGGGATTTTTCAAACGATTAAAAGAAGGACTCAGTAAGACAAGAAATAGTATCGTAGACAGTTTTTCTTCCGTGTTTGGAGCATCCCATATTGATGATGATTTTTATGAAGAACTGGAAGAGACATTCATCATGGCTGATATGGGATATGAGACAACGGAAAAGGTGATCGAGAACCTGAAAGAACGTGTCAAGGAGGCCAGGATCAAAGAACCTGCGGCATGCAAGGAACTGATCATCAATATCATAAGAGATCAGATGATGGTGGATGAAAGTGCATATGATTTTGAAAAGAAAAAATCAGTTATACTTGTGATCGGTGTAAATGGTGTCGGTAAGACAACTACGATCGGTAAGCTGGCAGCCCAGTATAAGAAGAGCGGTAAAAAGGTTCTGATCGCAGCCGCTGATACATTCCGTGCAGCCGCAATCGATCAGTTAAAGACCTGGGCGGATCGTGCAGGTGTAGAGATGATCTCTCATAACGAGGGCGCAGATCCTGCGGCAGTTGTATACGATGCGGTATCTGCTGCAAAGGCAAGAAATACCGATATCTTATTGATCGATACAGCCGGAAGACTTCATAATAAAAAGAACCTGATGGATGAGCTGGCTAAGATGCGCCGCATCATTTCCAGAGATTATCCGGATGCAAATGTAGAATCCCTGATCGTGTTAGATGGAACGACCGGACAGAATGCATTAGAGCAGGCAAGACAGTTCAGCAATGTAACGGAGATTGATGGTATCGTGATCACAAAGTTAGACGGTACAGCCAAGGGTGGTATCGCGATTGCAATTCAGGCAGAATTGAATGTTCCGGTTAAATTTATCGGAATCGGTGAGAAGATTGACGACTTACAGCGTTTTGATCCGTCCGCATATGTGGAAGCACTGTTCTCAGGCTTTGACGAAGACCGAAGCGAGATTGACATTCTTATGGATGAAGCTGATCTATAATTATGAAAATCGTGCAGTTTATTCTAGTAACTGTTTGAAAATAAAAAAGTAATGACAATGGTGGATAATAACTGTCTGAATATGAAATACAGAAAAAGGAGACTGACAATGGCAGAAGAACTTACATTAGAAAAATTTGAAGAGGCATATAATATAATTAAAAAAGTTGTTTTACCAACAAAGCTGGTAGAGAGCGAATATTACAGCAACCTGACAGGGAATAAAGTATTTTTTAAACCGGAAAATATGCAGCTTACCGGAGCGTATAAGATCCGTGGAGCATATTATAAGATCAGTACACTGACAGACGAAGAAAGACAGAAAGGTCTGATCACTGCATCAGCCGGAAATCATGCACAGGGTGTTGCATATGCAGCAAAAGCATATGGGGTAAAAGCAACGATCGTTATGCCATCGTCAACTCCTCTGATCAAAGTAAACCGCACCAAATCATATGGTGCAGAGGTTATCTTATATGGAGATGTATACGACGAATCCTGCGCATATGCATTAGAGCTTGCAGAAGATAAGGGTTATACCTTTATTCATCCATTCGATGATCTGGATGTTGCAACCGGACAGGGCTCTGTCGCAATGGAAATCATTAAGGAGCTTCCGTTTGTAGATTATATTCTTGTTCCGATCGGTGGTGGCGGACTGGCTACCGGTGTATCTACACTGGCCAAGATGATGAATCCGAATATCAAAGTGATCGGTGTAGAACCCGCAGGCGCAAATTGTATGCAGGTTTCTTTGAAGAATAAGAAAGTAACGACACTTCCAATGGTAGACACGATCGCAGATGGTACAGCAGTTAAGACTCCGGGATCAAAGATCTTCCCATACATTCAGAAGAATCTGGACGGTATCATCACAGTAGAAGACAATGAACTGATCGTCTGCTTCCTTGATATGCTGGAAAATCATAAGATGCTGGTTGAAAATTCCGGTCTGCTTACTGTTGCAGCCTTAAAGCATCTGAATGTGAAGGGACAGAAGGTTGTCAGCATCTTAAGTGGCGGTAATATGGATATGATCACATTTGCATCCTTAGTACAGCACGGACTGATTGCCAGAAGCCGTATCTTCACAGTTTCAACCTTGCTTCCGGATAAGCCGGGCGCATTGATGAATATTTCCAAGATTATTGCAGATTTACAGGGAAATATCATCAAACTGGAGCATAACCAGTTTGTATCGATCAACCGTAATTCGGCAGTTGAACTTGTGATCACACTGGAAGCATTTGGTCCGGAACATAAGCAGCTGATCATTAATACGCTCGCAGAACATGGTTACAGACCAAAGGAAAAAATGACAACAGGAATTTATAATTAATGATAAATGTAACTGTAAACGGAACAGAACAGATCAAATGTAATAAAGGAGATAATCTGTATCAGGTACTGACTGCGGCAGGATATGTCTTTGCAGGAAACTGCGGCATGAAAGGACGCTGTAACCGGTGTCTGGTATGGAATCAGGATACTGGCAGTTTTGTAAAAAGCTGCCAGTACATTGTAGATAGGGATATCTCGATACGGCTGGAGGAAGAACAGCTTACCGGTATTACAGGGCATAAGATGAATCTGCCAACCGAACAGAGAAAGAAGCCTGTTACTTCCGCATATGGCATTGCCATTGACATCGGTACGACTACGATCGGTATGGAGCTTGTGGATCTGAACGAGAAAGCAGTTAAATGCTCATTCAGTACGCTTAACTCACAGATCGCGACAGGTGCTGATGTCGTAGCGAGGATTCAGGCGGCAGATACAAAGGAAGGTCTGGAGCATCTGAGGTCACTTTTGTTTTCGGATATTCAAAAGGGTGTTGACCATATGCTTATAAATACGCCGGAAGCTGTAGATCATATCCGCAGATATGTTCTGGCAGGAAATGCAACGATGCTTTCGATCGCAGAAGGGCTTACGACAGAGAATCTGTTTGGATATCCGTTTACACTTAAGAATTCGGATATCCGGGTGATAGAACAGAATGACTTTATCGCTTCTCCATCTTTTGAGAATGCGGCTTCGGATGTTATCTGTCTGCCGAATATTGCGGCATTTTCCGGCGCAGATATTGCAGCAGGCGCAGTTGCCGCAGAGATTGATCGAGATTTCTCATATCGTATGCTGATTGATCTTGGAACAAACGGGGAGATCATTCTCTGTAATAAGGAATACGGAGTGGCGACCTCTGCTGCCTGTGGTTCAGCGTTTGAAGGATGTTTTCGTACAGCAAATGTATTCGGTTCGAATATATTTGACATGCTGGCATTATTGTTAAAACGGGGACAGATGGATGCGGAAGGAGTGCTTGCGGAACCGTATTTTGAATCCGGTATCTCGATGGGAAGCAACATGAAGATTGATATGGAGACGATTCGGGCATTTCAGCTTGGAAAATCAGCAATCCTTTCAGGAATCATGATGCTTGTAAGAGAGATCGGTATTGAGCTTTCCGATATTGCTGAAGTCTGTATTGCAGGAGGCTTTGGATTCCATCTAAATCTGACAAATGCAGTAACACTGGGACTATTCCCGCAGAGCTTTCAGGGGAAAATGAAGGTTCTTGGCAATACTTCACTTGAGGGCGCATATTTGTCCTTGATTGAACCGGGTTTTATTGATACAATAAACAGGTTTAAAGAGAAGATCCGGTATGTGGATCTGAGTAATCGTTCGGATTTTAATACAATATATATCGAGCATCTGCCGTTTCAGACATATTAGACCGGAATAAGTATGAAAGATAGAGTAAGCTGATATTCAGGAAGCTTTTTCATACATTTTGGAGATGCAGAGTTGAGGCGTAGAATATGGAATTACTGAGTATTGCCAGTGGTAGCAGTGGAAATTGCTATTATGTAGGCAATGAAGAGACACATCTGCTTGTAGATGCAGGCGTAAGTGGTAAGAAAATTGAAACAGCGTTAAATGAGATCGACCGAAAACCTTCTGATTTGAATGGAATTCTTGTAACACATGAGCATATTGATCATGTGAAAGGGCTTGGTGTTATGGCGAGAAAGCATGGCATACCGATCTATACAACAGGGGGAACAATCTCTGAGATTAAGAAAATGTCATCCGTTGGAACGATTGATGACAGCTTGTTCCATGAGATCGAACCGGATGAACCATTCTTTATCAACGATCTGTCGATTGATGCATCAGCGATCTGGCACGATGCCGCTGATCCGGTATGTTACAGTATCAGTGACGGAAAAAGTAAGTTTTCCATTGCAACGGATATGGGGAATTTTGATGACTATGTTGTAAATAAATTAAAGAATTCCGATATCATGGTGATCGAAGCAAATCATGATATACGGATGCTTCAGGCGGGACCATATCCATATTATCTGAAGCAACGTATTCTGGGAAACCGTGGACATTTGTCCAACGAGCGTTCCGGGCAGTTAATAAAAGCATTGTTAAACAGTCATATCAAAGCAATCCTGCTTGGACACCTGAGTAAGGAAAATAATTTTGAAGAGCTTGCATATGAAACGGTAAAGTTTGAGCTTTCAGATAATGAATATGCATCGGATGTCCGGGAATTTGGACTTGAGGTAGCGAGACGCGACCAGCCGGGAGCTTTGCTCACAGTCGGGAATTAATGATGATGAACCGTTCATCAGTTATAAAAATACTATTTGAAGAAGATTCTTTTGCATATCAAAAGAATTTATTATAAAACCAAATAAATGGTGATATATAGGAGGATACATACATCATGAAAAAAAGAATTATTACAGTAGTTGGTAAAGACAGCATCGGAATCACAGCAAAGGTCTGTGTATACCTTGCAGAGAACAGTGTCAATATCCTTGATATTGCACAGACAATTGTAGGCGGGTACTTCAATATGATGATGGTCGTTGATATACAGGAATCTTCAAAGTCAACAGAAATTATCGCAAATGAACTGAAAGAGATCGGCGATGAGATTGGTGTACAGATTAAGGTACAGCATGAGAAAATCTTTGAAACCATGCATAGAATCTAAGATTTAGAATAGAAATAGGCGAAAAGAGGTCACACTATGATTAGTATAAATGAAGTAATTGAAACCAATGCCATGATCAGCAAGATGAATCTGGATGTCAGAACGATCACAATGGGTATCAGCCTGTTAGACTGCGTTGGTGCGGATGTAGGAGAAACCTGTGAGAAGATCTACACCAAGATCACAACCAAGGCAAAGGATCTTGTATTTATCGGAAATGATATCGGAAGAAAATATGGTATTCCGATCGTAAATAAAAGAATCTCGATCACACCGATCGCATTGATCGGAAGCTCTGTTTGTAAGTCAACAGATGATTATGTAACGATCGCAAAGACATTGGATAAGGCTGCAGATGCCGTAGGCGTAAACTTTATCGGTGGTTATTCCGCTCTTGTATGTAAGGGCATGACTCCATCCGATGAACTTCTGATCCGTTCCATTCCGGAAGCACTTGCATGTACCGGTAAGGTATGCAGTTCTGTAAATGTCGGTTCTACAAAGACCGGTATCGATATGGATGCTGTAAAACTGATCGGTGAAATGGTAAAAGAGACAGCAGAGCTTACAAAAGAGGAAGATTCCCTTGGATGCTGCAAGTTCGTAGTATTCTGTAATGCACCGGATGATAACCCGTTTATGGCTGGTGCATTTCACGGCGTTACTGAGGGCGATTGTGTTATCAATGTCGGTGTCAGCGGCCCGGGTGTTGTTAAGAGTGCGTTAGAGGAAGTTCGTGGTGAGAACTTTGAAGTACTGTGTGAGACGATCAAGAAAACAGCATTTAAGGTTACAAGAGTTGGACAGCTTGTTGCAAAGGAAGCATCCGAACGTCTCGGTGTTCCGTTTGGTATCGTGGATCTGTCACTTGCACCTACACCTGCAATCGGAGACAGTGTCGGTGAGATCCTTGAGGAGATCGGTCTGGAATATGCCGGTGCTCCGGGAACTACGGCAGCACTTGCCTTATTAAATGATCAGGTAAAGAAGGGCGGCGTTATGGCTTCTTCTTATGTTGGTGGTTTAAGTGGTGCATTTATCCCTGTCAGTGAAGATCAGCGTATGATCGATGCTGTATCAGCAGGTGCACTTTCCCTTGAGAAATTAGAGGCAATGACCTGCGTATGTTCAGTTGGACTTGATATGATCGCAATCCCCGGTGATACATCAGCAGCTACCATTTCCGGTATCATTGCAGATGAGATGGCACTCGGTATGATCAACCAGAAGACAACGGCTGTACGTCTGATCCCTGTTATCGGCAAGGGCGTTGGCGATCAGGCTGAATTTGGCGGACTGCTTGGCTATGCGCCAATTATGCCTGTCAACCAGTTTTCATGTGAAAAATTTATTAACCGTGGAGGCAGAATCCCTGCACCTATCCACAGTTTCAAGAACTAATTATATATAACGGAGAACAAAATGAGAAAGCTTGCATTATCAGATGAGATTTTAATGAGTATCGAAAAACCTGCCAGATATATCGGAGGGGAATATAACAGTGTCATGAAGGACAAGGAGCAGGTCGATGTCAGATTTTGCATGTGTTTCCCGGATGTGTATGAGATCGGAATGTCCCATCTCGGCATCCAGATTTTATATGACATGTTCAACCGGAGAGAAGATACCTGGTGTGAACGTGTCTATTCTCCGTGGCCGGATCTGCATAAAGTTATGAAAGAACAGCACATTCCGTTATTTGCACTGGAGTCTCAGGATCCTTTAAAAGAGTTTGATTTTCTTGGCATCACTCTTCAGTACGAAATGTGTTATACGAATATCTTGCAGGTGCTTGATCTGGCTGAGATCCCGATCTGGTCGAAAGACCGGAAAAAAGGGGATCCGATCGTGATCGGAGGAGGTCCCTGTTCTTATAATCCGGAACCGATCGCTGATTTCTTTGATATTTTCTATATCGGAGAGGGCGAGACGGTATACGGAGATCTGATCGAATTATATAAGATCTATAAACATTCCGATATGACAAGAGAAGAATTTCTGATCAAGGTGTCGCAGATTCCGGGGCTTTATGTGCCGGCTCTTTATGATGTCACTTATCATGAGGATGGAACGATCGCATCATTTGGACCAAAATACGAAGAGGTCCCAAAGACGATCCTTAAGCAGGTAGTTACGGATATGTCATCCGCTGTCTATCCTGAGAAGCCGGTTGTCTCTTATATGAAGGTCACACAGGACCGTGTTGTATTAGAGATCATGCGGGGATGTATCCGTGGTTGCCGTTTCTGTCAGGCAGGGATGATCTATCGTCCGACCAGACCAAAGGATGTAAACGTACTGAAACATTATGCAGAGGCTATGTTAGATAATACCGGTCAGGAGGAGATTACCTTCAGTTCGTTAAGTTCCAGTGATTATCAGTCGCTTCCTGAGCTTACGGACTGTCTGATCGAGAAGATGGACAACAACCATGTCAATATCTCTCTGCCATCCCTCAGAATCGATGCATTTTCCCTTGATGTTATGCAGAAGATTCAGGATATCAAGAAGAATTCCCTGACATTTGCACCGGAAGCCGGAACACAACGATTAAGAAATGTTATAAATAAAGGTCTGACAAAAGAGAATATATTAAACGGTTCGTTACAGGCGTTCCTTGGCGGCTGGAATAAGGTCAAGCTGTACTTTATGATGGGACTTCCGACAGAGACTTATGATGATATTACAGGTATTGCAGACCTCTCAGAGGAGATCAGTGAACTGTATTTTGCAAATATACCAAAAGAGAAACGGGATGGTCGTGTCATGGTATCGGCTTCCGCATCTTATTTCGTACCAAAGCCATTTACACCATTCCAGTGGGCGCCGATGATAACACCGGAGGAATTCCAGAAGCGTGCGTATTTTGTTAAAGATAAATTCCGTGAAGCAAAGAACCACAAGAGTCTGAAATTTGCATACCATGAAGCGGATATCACCATCTTAGAAGGTTTGCTTGCCAGAGGTGACCGTAAGCTCTGTCAGGTAATCTATGATGTCTATCAGTCCGGACAGATTTTTGATGCGTGGACGGAATATTTTGATAAATCAAACTGGGACAATGCGCTTGAAAAGAATCATATTGATATCGGTTTCTACACCTATCGTGACAGAAGTGTGGATGAGATCCTTCCGTGGGATTTCATAGATATCGGAGTGACAAGAAAGTTTATGGAAAAGGAATGGGAGCGCGCACAGGCAGAGGTCGTTACACCAAACTGCCGGATGAAGTGTTCCGGCTGCGGCGCAGCGAAGTTTGGAGGAGGTGTTTGTTTTGAAAATAAGAATTAAATACTCCAAACTTGGAAATCTGAAATTTATCGGTCATCTGGATGTCATGCGTTATTTCCAGAAGGAGATCCGCCGGGCAAAGCTGGATATCAGTTATTCCAAAGGTTATTCCCCACACCAGATCATTTCATTTGCAGCACCGCTTGCACTTGGGATTACATCGGATGGTGAATATTTTGATGCAGAATTTAATTCTGTGACAACTTCGGCTGAGATGATCGAAGCTTTAAATGCGGTATCCGTTGATGAGATACATGTTACGAAATGTGTGCAGATCCCGGAGAATGCAAAGAATGCTATGTCGATCGTTGCTGCATCGGATTATGAGATCACATTCCGGGAGCAGAATGATCTCAGTGAAAAACTGCTTGCTTCCGTTGAAGAGTTGAATAAACAGGACGAGATCATTGTATTAAAGAAAACAAAAAAGAGTGAAAAAGAAGAAAATATCCGTCCGGGTATTTTAAAGCTGGAACGGAGAGGTGACAGTATCTACATGCTGTTACAGACCGGAAGTGTCTATAATCTGAAACCGGAATTAGTGGTAAAGGCATTATATGACCTTTGCGGTGAGACCTATGATTTCTTCCGAATCTATATTCACCGACTGGAAACGTATTATGACAAAGACGGCTCGTTACAGCCGCTTTATATGGCAGGTGAAGAATTCTGATGAATAAGCTTGTAATAACAAATTATGAAGATCATATACTGGAAGCTCTTTATTCGGATGGAAAGCTGTCAGATCTGATGTTATTTGATCGACAGTCCATCTTATCGAATATCTATGTCGGCAAGGTGGAAAATATCGTGTCCAATATAGACGCAGCCTTTGTCGATATCGGTACAGGGCTTCCGTGCTATTACAGTATCACTGATAATAAACATATATTTTTAAATGCAAAAAAAGATTCTGTGTTAAAAGCCGGAGACGAGATTCTCGTACAGGTAAGCAAGGATGCGATCAAGACAAAGAATCCGGTTGCTACGTCGGAAATTGAATTGAAGACAGAAAATCTGCTTGTGAATACATCGGGCCGGATCGGTATATCCGGAAAGATCCGGAAGAAAGAGATAAGAGATCATCTGCACCAGCTTGCAAAGAAAGTATTGCCGGATGGATTTGGCTGTATCTTACGGACAATCTGTCAGGAGCTGCCGGATGAAGTTGTATTGTCGGATTTAAACGAACTATCTGAAAAATTAGAACAAATCATACAGACAGCAAAGACCAGAACCTGTTATTCCTGTCTGTATAAGAATGATGCGGAATATCTCGATTATTTTATATTAAAGCATAATGCAGGGCTTCAAGAGATCGTAACGGATCAGAAGGCGGTATTTGATGAATTCGAGACCTATCTGTCAGAGAAACAGATCACGGATGTGAAGCTTACCATGTATAATGATAAAAACTGTAATCTGATGACTTTATATAATCTGCCAAAAAATCTGGAAAACCTGAAAAAAGAACGGGTCTGGATGAAGTCGGGTGCCTACCTGGTGATCGAACAGACGGAGGCAATGGTCGTGATCGATGTAAATACCGGTAAATCGGTCGATAAACATTCCTTTGAGGAACATCTGCTCCGTATCAATTCTGAAGCGGCAGTCGAGGTATGCAGACAGTTGAGACTGCGGAATCTGTCAGGGATCATCGTAGTTGATTTTATAAATATGAAACAGCCGGACTCGATGGATGTTATAAAAGATATCCTCGAACAGGAGCTTGCAAAGGATTCTGTTCCTGCAGCATTTGTGGATGTTACTAAGCTTTCTCTGGTGGAACTAACCCGAAAAAAAATTCGCAAATCGCTGAAAGAACAGTTGACAAAATAAAACCAAAATGGTAGAGTATACTAGTGTGCCGCACAGTGAGGTATAAGTTCGCATATTTTATGCGACACCACAACTGGCGAGTTTGATTAAGGAGGTAAACCCTATGTACGCAATTATAGCAACAGGCGGTAAGCAGTACAAGGTAGCTGAAGGAGACGTAATCAGAGTTGAGAAGCTTGGAGCAGAAGCTGGCAGCGAAGTAACATTTGACGACGTTATTTTAGTAAGTACTGATTCAGACGTTAAATGTGGTGATGCAGTTGCAAACGCAACCGTTACAGCATCTGTAATTGGTGATGGCAAGGCTAAGAAGGTAGTTGTTTACAAGTACAAGAGAAAGACTGGCTATCATAAGAAGAATGGTCACAGACAGGCTTATACACAGGTTGAGATCAAGTCAATCAACGCATAATCTGTTATGATAAAGGTAACCATTTATAAAAAAGCTAATTCAGATACAATGGGATTTTATGTATCCGGTCATGCAGGATATGCAGATTCAGGATCTGATATCGTATGTAGTGCTGTATCGGCACTTGCGATCACGGTTGTGAATTCTGTTGAACGCTTTTGTGAGGAAGCATTTCATGTAGACAGCGATCAGAAAAACGGAGATATGAAGTTTTTGTTTGATGAACAGCCGGGACATGATGCCTTACTGATCATGGGAGTGTTTGAGACAGGTATTACGGATATCAGTGAATCCTATAGTGATTTTGTTTGTATAACCTTTAAGGAGGTGTAATTGAAATGATGAAGATGGAACTTCAGTTTTTTGCTCATAAAAAAGGTGTGGGTTCTACTAAGAACGGCAGAGATTCCGAGTCTAAGAGATTAGGAGCTAAGCGCGCTGACGGTCAGTTCGTTAAGGCTGGAAACATCCTTTACAGACAGCGTGGAACAAAGATTCATCCAGGTCTTAACGTTGGTATCGGTGGAGATGATACATTATTCGCTACTGCTGATGGTATCGTTAGATTTGAGAGAAAGGGTAGAGATAAGAAGCAGGTTTCTATTTACCCTGTAGTAAATGAGTAATATTACTTAGTTTATGCATGTTATTAGCCGGAGTAAATATAGTTTATTCCGGCTTTTTCTTTACATACGGATGTATGTATAAAGGAGGAAAGCAATGTTTGCAGACAGAGCCAGAATATTTATCAGAGCAGGAAAAGGCGGAGACGGACATGTATCCTTCCGTCGTGAGAAATACGTGCCGGACGGAGGTCCGGATGGCGGAGATGGCGGCAAAGGTGGAGACGTGATCTTTGTAGTAGATGAAGGTTTGAACACCCTGACTGATTTCAGACATATAACAAAGTACAGAGCACAGGATGGCGAACCGGGCGGTAAGAGAAACTGTCATGGCGCAAATGGTGCAGATGTTGTATTAAAAGTTCCGCCAGGAACTGTCATTAAGGATTCTGAGACAGGAAAAGTGATCCTTGATATGGCAGATAAGAAAGAACCGGTCGTACTGTTAAAGGGTGGACGAGGTGGACGAGGTAACCGTAATTATGTTACGTCAACCATGCAGGCTCCAAAGTACGCACAGCCGGGACAGCCGGCAAAAGAATTGATCGTCGATCTGGAACTTAAGTGTATCGCAGATGTCGGTCTTGTTGGTTTCCCAAGCGTAGGTAAATCAACCTTCCTTGCAAGAGTTACAAATGCAAGACCAAAGATTGCAGAATATCATTTTACGACACTGACACCAAATCTTGGTGTTGTAGATCTCGGAGAGCATAATGGATTTGTTATCGCGGATATTCCGGGAATTATCGAAGGCGCAGCAGAGGGTGTCGGACTTGGTCTGGAATTCCTGCGTCATATCGAACGTACAAAGGTGATCATCCACATTGTTGACGCAGCTTCGATCGATGGCAGAGATCCGGTCAATGATGTAAAGATCATTAATGAAGAATTGAAAAAATACAACAAGGATATCGAAAGCCGTCCAACGGTTATAGCGGCAAATAAGATCGATGCCTTAGATGAGATCGGTTACGAGACTGTGATCGAGATGTTAAAGGAAGAATTCGAAAAAGACGGTGTGAAGATATTCCCGATCTCAGCAGTATCCGGTAAGGGTATTTCCGAGCTTTTATGGTATGTCAACGACCTTGTAAAGAATGCACCGGATGATGTAGTCGAATTCGAACCGGAGGTTGATCTCGATTTCCATGATAATCCGGATCTTCCTTTTGAGGTCAGCTACAATGAAGAAGATGACGTATATGTGATCGAGGGACCTCGTATTGAACGTATGCTTGGATATACGAATCTGGAATCAGAAAAAGGATTTGAGTTCTTCCAGAAATTCTTAAAGACAAACGGTATCTTAGACCAGCTGGAAGCGCTTGGAATCGGCGAAGGCGATACCGTTCGTATGTATGGACTGGAATTTGACTATTATAAATAAAGATAAATGTGATAACAAACCGGCAGGTGATTCTGCCGGTTACAGGATATAAGTTAGGAGTATACTATGACAAGTAAGCAGAGAGCATATTTAAAAGGACTGGCAATGAATATCGATCCGATCTTAAACATCGGCAAGAGTTCCCTGACACCGGAATTTACACAGTCTGTAAATGAAGCGTTAGAGGCAAGAGAGCTGGTTAAGATCTCAGTATTAAAGAATTGTCTGGATGATCCGAGAGAAATGGCTTCCATGATCGCAGAACGTACCAAATCAGAAGTCGTTCAGGTCATCGGCCGTAAGATCGTATTCTATCGTCCATCCAAAGAGCATAAGAAGATCGAGCTTCCAAAATAATATGAAAGATCAGAACATGAAGATTGGTATTTTAGGCGGCAGCTTTAATCCGGTTCATAACGGCCATCTGGAGCTTGCAAAACAGGCTCTGGCGCAGTTTGCACTGGATCAAATCTGGCTGATGCCGAATCATATCCCAGCATACAAGAAGTGGGACAGATCGGTTACAAATGAAGACAGACTCCATATGGTAGAGCTTGCAGTAAAGGATCATGACGGACTTCGTTGTTCGGATCTGGAATTACAACGTGGCGGAGTTACCTATACCATTGATACACTGGCACAGCTGCATGAACAGTATCCGGATACGGAATGGTATTTCATTATGGGTGGGGATTCGATCCTTGTATTTGACACCTGGAGAGAGCCGGACAGGATTCTTTCTCTTTCCAAACTGATCGTTACAACGAGAGATCAGATCCAGGCAGAAGATGTCGATGCTAAGATCCGGCATTTAAAGAAACTATATGCAGATGCGGATATCAGACAGATGCAGATCCATCCGGTTGATGTGTCATCGTCCGGCATCCGGGAAGCCATTAAAAATGGACAGGATATATCAGGAACCGTACCAATGGCAGTATACCGCTATATTAAGGAATATGGGCTATATCAGACGGATGAAAACCTTGATCAAAACCTTGATCAACAGACAAATAATTGACGCAGATTGGTAAAACAGTATAATATAGTTCAGGAACAATTTACAGGAGAAGGGGCAGAACAATGAACAGACAGGAAATGAGAGAGAAACTTCAGAAGAAACTGACAGATCGAAGATTTGAGCATTCGTTAGGGGTAGAATATGTATCAGGCTGTCTGGCTATGGTACATGGTGTAAATGTAGAAAAAGCACTGACTGCAGGACTGTTACATGATTGTGCAAAGTGCCTTTCACCGGAAGAAAAGATCGAGCGTTGTACGAAGAATAATCTTCCGATCAGCGAATGTGAATATAATAATCCGGAACTCTTACATGCCAAGCTTGGGGCATTCTACGCAAGAGAAAAGTACGATGTAAAGGATCCGGATATCCTGTCTGCGATCGCATGTCATACCACCGGAAAACCGGCAATGAATATGCTTGAGAAGATCCTGTTTGTTGCAGACTATATCGAGCCGAACCGGAAACCATTAAAGGAGATCGAGGAGATCCGGAAGGAAGCATTTACCGATATTGACAAATGCATCGTTCATATACTGAAAAATACTTTATCGTATCTTGAGACCACAACGGATGATACTGATCCGATGTCAATCGATACCTATAATTATTATGTTGCTCATCAATCGGTAGCGGATAAGCTGAAAGAAGACGATATTTAAACAGGCAACAATAAATAAACGGATGGGGTACAATATTAAAATCAATATACAGAGCAGGAGGAGCGTCATATATGAATACAGCACAGGAAATGGCAGCAATTGTTTATAAAGCCCTGGATGATAAAAAAGCCTTTGATATTAAGATACTTGATATTAAAAAGATCTCTGCTGTAGCTGATTATTTTGTTATTGCAGACGGAACAAACAAGAATCAGGTACAGGCGATGTGTGACAGTGTGGAAGAAGAAATGCACAAAGCCGGATATTCTTTAAAAAGTGTGGAAGGATATTCACAGGGAGGATGGATTTTGTTAGATTATTATGATATAATTGTTCATATCTTTTCGGATGAGGCACGCAGATTCTATGATATCGAACGCATCTGGAATGATGCAGCCGATGTAACAAAGGATTTACTTTCATAGATATGTTTTTGGGGTAGGTATGAACGATAACAGATTATTAAAAGACAATTATATAAAGATCAATCATATAGCAGCGAAGTGTATGCGTTTTTTTGTTGCACTGATAGTTGCGTTATGGGCATTTGCATTTTTCAGCAGAGAATGTAACCTTGTAGTGGTTACGATATGTATGGTTCTCTGCTGTATTTTTTCGCTTATTCCGACACTTGTTATTGACTTTTTCAAGCATGACAGGAATGAGGCAATCAAATATGTAGTCATATGTATCGCAGTTTTTAACTGTATGATATTGAGCTCTGTATTTTCCCATATGGCACTGGTTGTCTGGATCTTTCCGATCCTGCTGACATCGTTATATTATAATAAGACGCTGGTCGTATTTACTGCGCTGATGTCTACTGTCGGTGTTATCCTTGCAGATTTTATCAATCTTACATACTGTGATTTCATGGTTGCGCCGATTTATCTGGACTATACAGACAGCATGGTCTTATCGGTATTTCCATGTGTGATCACGATTCTGATCCTGTCACTCGTTGCATATTTCATTGTATCCAGAAACTCTACGATGCTGAATTCCGTAATTGATAACGTAGAAGAAGTAAAGAGCAATCAGAAAGAGCTGATATTTGCATTTGCTGAATTATCCGAGAGTAAATCCAAATATACAGGAGAACACATCAAACGTGTAGCAGATTACATGCGGGTGCTCGGAAAGGCATCCGGTTTTGATGATGATTACGTTGATAAGCTGTCAACGGCTGCCATGATGCATGACATCGGAAAGCTTATGATCAGTGAGGAGATCCTGGATAAGCCCGGTAAACTGACAGATGAAGAATTTGCGATCATGAAAAGTCATGTTCTCTATGGTGATGCACTTCTGGAGCATTGTCCGGGTGAGATCATGCAGATTGCAAGAACAATTGCAAAGGAGCATCATGAACGCTGGGACGGAACAGGATATCTAGGTATGAAAGGTGAGGAGATTGCCTATATCAGCCGTTTAATGGCGGTATGTGACGTTTTCGATGCACTTACCTCTGAACGGTACTACAAGCGCGGATGGTCCGTAGAAGAGACGTATAATGAGATCGTAAGCCTGTCCGGAAAGCATTTTGATCCACAGGTTGTAGAGCTGTTCAAGCAGAACTTTGATGCATTCAAGGAGATCGCAGAGAGACAGCCGGATAAACAGGTATATTAATTAAAGATGATATAATAAAATGCACCTCTTAATTGATATTCCTCTTGTCGAGTAGACAGGTGGAATATCAGTTTGTCAGGTATTTGTTATGCCTGATATCGTTTGAGGTGCATTCTTATAAAAAATTTGAACAAATTAAGTATGATCAGATAAAATTACGGAACAAACCTATCACACGGCCTAGGATCTCGCAATGTTCGACAAGGATCGGATCCATATAATCATTTTCCGGCTGTAACCGGATATAACCATTTTCTTTATAAAATGTTTTAACTGTTGCAGAATCCTCGATCAATGCAACGACGATTTCGCCATTTCTGGCAGAAGAGCACTGCTCAACAATTACAAGATCCTTTTCATAAATACCTACATTGATCATACTGTCACCCTTTACACGAAGCATAAAGGTCTGGTTATTTGTATTATGAATATATTCCGGTGGAACAGGGAAATAGTCTTCGATGTTCTGTTCAGCAAGGATAGGCTGACCGCAGGAAACCGTTCCAACGATAGGGATGTTTACCAGTTCCCGTTTGGTAAGTGAAAAATCATCGTCTATGATCTCAATTGAGCGGGACTTTGTCAGATCCCTTCTGATATAGCCCTTTGCCTCCAATGATGATAATTGAGCATGTACAGAAGAAGTAGACTTCAGATCAACAGCCTGACAGATTTCTCTGATTGATGGCGGATACCCCTTTGCAAGAATCTCATGACGTATATATTCAAGGATCTGCGTCTGCTTATCCGTGAGCTTTTCTTTACCCATATGTAAATCCTCCTAAATGTATTTAAAAACTTATATAAATAATAGTAGCACACAATTGTTTGTTTTGCAAACAAATGTTCTTTTTCTTGTGTGTGTTTTTTTCCACATCCATATTGGTATTATAAAGGAGTCATTGGGATATGACGAATATACTTTCGAATAATCCATACAAATGTTCGAAAGTATATTGACAAATGAACAACTGTTCGATATAATTTATTCAAACATTTGTTCAGAGAATTATATTATATATAGAATTAAGTTTTAAGGAGGAAGAGAACATGAAGAACGTAGTAAGATTTATCAGTACAAAGAAGATTTTCATTATAGCAGGTATTATTCTGGTTACAGTATTGTATATCCTTATATCACATAAGGATTCACCGGCAACCAGCGCATCGAACGCAAGTAAGAAATATTATAAATGTATCACCATAGAAGAAGGAGATACCCTTTGGGACATCGCAAATGAATACAAGACGGAAGAGTATGCTTCCACACAGGATTATATCGATGAAGTGCTTGTGATGAATAATCTGAATACAGATGTCATCGTAGATGGAACTAATTTACTGATTCCATATTATAAAGTAAATGATTACGAATAAATAATAAAAAGTATCTGTTATGCAATGTTATATTGACTGTCTGTTTGAATCAAGATTTACCATATAACATAAAAACAGATACTTTTTATTTTTAAAAACAGGAGTATATATATAATCATAAAACAAGTATAGAATACAGAATAAATTCTATACTTAAATGCGATTATCTGGCATCTTTATTGTAAAGTCTTGGATTGTCAATCTTTACAGGCCAGCCATCCAGAGTTCCTCGTTCAATAGCGGAAAAAATCCGTTGTTTGCAACCGGGAGTTTCCTTTTCCAGCTCCGCCAGTGCCTGTTTTGCATATTCACGTTTCGTATATCCATCGGCAGGACATGGACTTTTAATCACAGGAAGCTGCATATCATTTTTAAAAGAGATAATTTCACCTTCGTTTATATACATAAGAGGGCGAATAACCATCAATTTGCTTTTATCCAGATATGTTTTTGGTGAGAAAGTATGGATTCTGCCTTCGAATAATAAGGACATTAAAAAGGTTTCAATAAAATCATCCTTATGATGCGCATAAGCGATCTTATTACATCTGAGATCATTTAGTTTCTGATTTAATGCACCTTTTCGCATTTTCGCGCATAGAGAACATGGATTTTTCTCTTTACGGATATTAAATACAATATCATATATTTCTGTATCTACAATATAATAAGGAACATAAAGTTCTTTGCATAATTGTTCGATCTTTGTAGTATCAAAATTATCAAAACCGAGATTAACTGTAATAGCGATCAGATCAAATTTTTTTGGATAGAATCGTCGTAATTCAGCCAGAGCATAGAGTAAAGTCAGGCTGTCCTTACCACCAGAAATTCCAACTGCAATTTTATCACCATTATCGATCATTTCATATGAATCGATGGCACGTCTAGTATAACTTAATAACTTTTGTAATTTCATATAATTACCTCAAAATGATAAGATTTGTTTCATAACCGTGTATATTATACTTATAAATGAAATTTGTTTCAAGGAGATATCTATACAATTCTTCGAAAGACAATCTTAACAACATATGAAGGAAATTCTACAAGAATAAAACGGATTTTTGTTTGATATGAAATAAAGAATTGCATGTCATTTAAACTAATTTTGGTGCAAAGTAGAATAAGAGAAATGCCGTATGTAGTGGATTTTTTTTATATTCAATGTTTTTTTGCACCAACTTCGCTTTAAAAATTTAACATAATTTTGGTGCGAAGTAAATGTTTTTAAGTAAATTTGGTGCAAAGTAGAAAAAATAAACTGAATTTGGTGCAAAGTAGAATTTTACTATATTTTTTAGGTATATGCATAAAATGGGATTTATTGTTTTGGATAAAATTTTGGAATAAATTGGGTAAATGTGAGACTAGCGTTAAATTGACATTACAACACCAATATAGTATAATTAATGGTATTATAAGGATAAGTACAATTAGATGCCGCTTAGTTTTACGAGGCGGCTATTTCTATATCTATAATCTATATTTATAAAAATGCTATGTTGATAATTTTAAAGCTGGAGGTGCCTTTGTGAATAATATGACTATTTTTGATTATGATGATATACAAATATGTTCAAAACTCAGAAAAGCTTTGAATGATGAATTTACAATGCAATATAAAAACGGTATTTATGGTTATATTCAAAGAAAAATGACATACAGCTCAAATCATATAGAGGGAAGTACACTAACAGAAGATCAAACCGGCTTAATCTTTGATACAAAAACCCTAGATGCAAATGGTTCTACTATACGAATGAAGGATGTAGAAGAAGCACAAGGTCATTTTTTGGCTTTTAACCATTTGGTTAAAACTATAGACGATGTATTGACGGAAGATATTATAAAAGCGTTTCACTATTGCTTAAAGGCTGGGGTTTTTGAAGATCGATTAAACGGGTATGCTATTGGTGAATATAAAAAGAGAGCAAATATAGCTGGAGATACAGAAACAGCACTTCCTAAGGATGTACCAATTATGATGAAAAATCTTTTAGAAGAATATTCAAAAGGTGAAGTTGATTTAAGGGCATTGGCTATTTTTCATGCAAAGTTTGAAAAAATTCATCCATTTCAAGATGGAAATGGTAGAGTTGGAAGATTGATTCTGTTTAGAGAAGCATTACACAATGATATATGCCCATTTATCATTAGTGATACAGCAAGAGTTGAATATATAAATGCGATTAAATTAGCACAAGGTGGAGATGAGACACAACTCCTTATTTTATTTCAGAGGGAACAAGATAAATTTAGAAGCAAATTATCATATTTTTTTGATAATGATTTATAGTAAAGACTAGTAGAGTAGCTGTAAAAGGCTACTCTATTTTTATGCATGACTATTAAGAGTTATAATATGTATTCCTGTCTTTTTTCTTGCAATTTTTTGTATAGTCATGTAGAATTAAACAAATTAAACCATATAAAAAGAACAGCTAAACTTTGGCCGGTCTCGCTGTTCTCCTTAAATGATATTAACTAAAAGGCACAGTCTGCCTTGTCGTTACTTTTTTATGGCATAAATTATATGTAATAATTATCTGCTATTTATTATTACATATTAGTGTTACAATGTCAATCGTTTTTCTACGAAATTCCCCTGTAATTGTACAGTTAATATTCATGGAAAGTATATATGGTCTAATCTTTTTAAATTATTAAATAAGGAGGATTACGACTATGAAATATAAATTTTCTGAGCCGTTAGAGATGCCACGGGCAACCCATTATGGTAGTAATTATTGGATGTTTGAATCCAGAAAACTTCATCGGAGAGTTACTGCCTATTCAAATTTAGAATATGAAAATCTGCTTATACTGGAAATGAGCCATCATATTGATTTTTTTTGTGAACAGCCTTATAAAGCAACCGTATTTATTGGTGATAAAGAAATAAATACCATTTTTGATGTTTATGTAGTTTATAGAGATGGGAGAGAAGAATTTCAAGAGGTGAAATATCAGGAAGAAATTGATTCTGATAACTCTAAAGGTGAGCGAAGTCGGAATCAACTTGTAGCTCAAAAGATATGGTGTATGCAAAATGGATTTGATTATAACCTTCGTACAGACAAAGAAATTGAAGATGGAAAATTTTATATAAGAAATTTAGCATACTTAGCTGCAAAAGCAAGAAGGTTTCATATTAATTCAGATACAGCGGATAAGGCAATTATAAATTATCTTTCACTTGTAAATAAAACGACTATAGGCTTCCTTGTAAGTAGCGGACGTTTTGAATATGGTAGAACGATGGATTATCTTGCTGATCTATATTATAGAGGCATTATTGATTTATCAGATATTCACAATGAATGTATAAGTAATAGAACTGAGGTGATTTTTAATGGCAGAAAAACGATTTGATATTAATGAATTGAGAAGTATTCGAGAAAACTGGAATGATATACCATCTGAAGTAATACCAGAAAAATATCGGGAAATATATATAAAACGTAAAAAGGCCGTTGATATGTATATTGATGGATATTCAACAATGGATATTTTTGAAAGAACCGGTATTGTACATAATCATATATCAAAATATATTCAAAAATGCATTGCCGTAGATACAAATGGATATTTAGGGTATCAGGGGCTTATTCCTTACACAAGAATAACTCCGCAGCCCCAAAAAGAATCTGGCTATTTTTCTAAATTGATCAAGACATATCCAACTCTTAAAGACTTTATCGCAGGCAATTTCTTTGGAGATAAAAAATATACCCTAGAAAAAAATATGAATCTCAAAACATTACATAATAAATTTTTATCAGAGTGTTTGAAACTGGGTATTCAGCAACATGAATATCCATTCAATACATCAACTAAAGGGTATGTATCTCTTTGCAAATATGTAAAGACATTGCAGAAGGAAAATATCAGTAAACAAGCAGAACGGGAATCGAAAGATAACAGACAGAAGCTTCATTCTACAGGTATTGGCAAAAGATATACTCATAACGCTTTGATTCCTTTTTCTGTTGTTCAGGTGGATGGACATATTATGGACATCCAATACAATGTTGAAATATATAATTCCGATGGAACTATAAGTAAAATTGTTGCCACAAGAGCATGGATATTTGCGGTAATAGATGTTGCCACAAGATGTATATTGGGATTTTCTGTATCCCAGGAATTTAATTACAATCAGTATGATGTGATTGAGGCAATAAAAAACGCCATCGTTCCCCGTGAAAGAATGACATTTACAACAAAGGGTTTTAGATATCCTGAAAATGGAGGATATTATTCTCTGGCTTTTCCAGAGCTTAGATATGTATTGTTTGATACTCTGATGCTGGATAACGCAAAATCACATTTAGCCGGACATACCGTAAATAAAATTGTTGATGAACTTAAATGTTCTATAAATTTTGGATCGGTAGCAACTCCAGAAACAAGAGGGATTATAGAGCGTTTTTTTGGTGGATTGGAAACGAGAGGGTTTCATAAATTACCATCTACAACAGGATCTAATATAAGAGATTTAAAGAGGAGAGAACCGGAAAAGGCTGCCGTTAAATACGATATAACCTATGACGAGATATTAGAATTACTTGAGGTTTTAATAGCTGAATATAACAATACTCCTCATAGTGGACTAGATAATCTTACTCCTCTCGAATCTATGAGAAAGAAAATCTTTGAAGCTGGTATGAGTCCAACACTTGCGGATGCTTCAATGATGAAAGCTATAGAACAGCTTGATTATAGAACGACTACCAGAAAAGTAGTTGGAGGAAAAAATGGAAAACGTGCATACATAAATTTTCTGGGAAGCGAGTATAGAAGCAACGAATTATCATTGACAGGTACATATATTGGCCAGACTATTACAATTATATATAATCCGAGAGATATATCATCTGTGGAAGCATATACAAAAAACGGATTATATATTGGAACACTTATAGCAAGAGGGGAATTTGGAACAAAATCTCATTCGGTAAAGACAAGAAAAAATGTAAAAAAATTTGCCCGTGAAAGAGGACGGGAAAAACTTGAATTTGATACGCCTATCACAGCTTATGAACAATCTTTATATGATAAAGGAAAAAAGGACAGAAGATCTGCCACGAAAGCAGATATTGTACGAAGGGAACAGGGTAAAGACATTCCATCTGTAGCAAAGCAGCAAGAAACTGTTTCAACTGATATTAGCAAGTTAAAACCCGAAGTACAAAATGCTAAAGATTTAAAATATGAAGATATAAAGGATCTTGATGCATATGCCTTATATAAAATAATGTTTGGATCGTAAGGAGAGGGTGGTTATGAATAATATCAAACTAGAAGTCCAAAATGGAGACTCATACGAAAATATTTCTAATATGACATTGAGATATATTTCATCCATTAATTTTATCATTCCAACCAAGAATATTCTTGAACTAGAAAAAATCATTTATACATGGGTCCGGATTGGAGCGACTGGGGCATGTATATGGGGGAGACCAAGGCTTGGCAAAACTTATGCTGTTCAATATATAACGGATGGTATTCATAAAAAATTTGGTGATAATTTTCCTGTGTTGATATGGAATATAACAGATCATGCTGATACTGAGAGAAATTTTTATGCTTCAATATTATTAGCTCTGGGGTATTCTATAAATTTGGCATATAGAATGAATACTGCATTAGTGCTTAAAGAAAAACTGTTGAATATACTTGAAACTATGGCGTGTGATACACCGCATAGAAAGATTATATTTATGATTGATGAAGCTTGGAAACTTTGTGATAAAGATTTTTCATGGCTGATGGATTTATATAATAATCTAAATAATAAAGATGTTCAGCTGGTATGTTTTTTATTTGGTACCAGGGAATTAAAAGATCTAAAAAACGAATTTAAACTCCACGGAAAAGATCAAATAGTAGGGCGCTTTATGATTTACGAAAAACAGTTTATGGGAATAAATAATAAATCTGAATTGGCTTTTTGCCTATCTGCATTTGATTCATTACATATGGTAAATTCTAACCGGCTTGAATTACAAGAAACAATAAAGGAATACTATTTCCCTAATGCACATAAGAATCAAAGTTTTTTCAATTTGGCAGATGATTACTGGAATGCGTTTCAAAGTGTAAAAGCCAAATATAATATAATGGCAGAAGATATTCCAATGAAATATTTAATTGACAGTTTTAATATCTGTCTGGATCTGTTTGGAATTGATAGTATAACCCCGGTAGTTTTTCCGACATTGGAAGAACTTATCGAAAGTATTGAATTTTCCGGGTATGGTGAATCTGACGATGAATACGAACGCAAGAAAAAGAATAGAAGATAATAGGGATAAATTACATTGGTATTTATGGAGAAAAGAATGGGTTCGACCATATGAATCTATTTTTAGCGTAATAAGAAATTTTTGTAAAATCAATGTAATTAATGCTATTGACCTATTAAATAAATTAGAATTAAATCAAACAAATTCCGGGCTCTTTAATGGGTATTTGATGTGTGGTTGCAATATTACATTAGAAAAGCAAAAATTAAAACCTTTATTTGATATTTTGTTACCGGATAATTATTTCGATACCTTAAAGATCTTTAATACAAATAATGAAGAACTAAACCGAACAATTATAGAACGGCAATTTGTGTATTGTCCCAAATGTATGTCAGAAAATTATCACTCGATGTATCATAATATTGTAAATATGGATTGTTGTGTTTTTCATAAGCAGCCATTGATACATAGTAATATTTTATTTGATATACGTTCTATTAGATATTCAGATGGTAAAGATGCTGATATGAATGTTCGAAATGCAATATTGCCATGTGAGAGAAAGTTCAAGAATAATGTTTTTAGCCTAAGTAGAGAGAAATATGATATTTTTATTCCGATTGCAAAGAAAAAACAGAAAATTATAAATTATATAAACATCGGGAAACCTTTTAAAGACAATAACATAGCCGATAGAGAATTTAAAATATCAGTTTACCCAAATTCGCTGTTTGAGTTTAATGAAAGATTTTTAAACTGGTTTATAGTAGAACAGAAGATGTGTCATTCTCTGGTATATGAATCACGAGAAAATAGATTTAGGGGTAATGATATATCCGCATTAGTAAGTAATTCTCATTTTAAAGGATATAGTCATTATGTGAATTTATTTTTATACTATAAATTCAGAGAGGCTATAAGAGCATCAGGCATGGATAAGTATATTAAAAATAATGAAAAGAATATGCCCATACTAAAAGATCCTGAATTATATATCAGTGTCGAAGATAAAGAACTTATATGTGGGAGCTTTATTGCTGCAGTATTAGGAACCTGGCATCTTGCTGATACATTTAATTCATATTGGGTAATGCATCCAACTAGTAGTTTAAATGGACTCAGAAAAAGAAACAAGGAAATAAATCTATTATCCATAATAGATGATATTCCCCGAAATTGCATAGGAATAAATGATTGTACGATGGTTCAAATTATATTGGCAATATTGAACGATCAGTATGATTATATGTATACACAGGCATTTAATAAAGTGCTGGTAAATAAAAAAGTTGTAGCTTATAATATTGATAAGGGATTGGTATTACCTGAATATTATATATGTCATTGTGAAAAGGATGATTATTATAAAATCCTTAGATATAATAAAAGCCAAGAGTATTAAATTAGGCTAAAGAAAGTTCTACATTGCACCAACTTTAAGTTTAATATTCTACATTGCACCAACTTCGGTTTACAAAATTATATCAAATAGCGTACTTTGCACCAACTTTAGGTTTAATATTCTACATTGCACCGAATTTCATTTTAAAAATTAAATTCATATTTGGTGCAAAGTAGAATAAAATACATAAAAAAAGCCTTTGCACCAAATTTGGTTTAATTTTTGCACCAAATTCAGTTTAAAAGACATTGCATTTGGAGTCAGAGTGTGATATAACTAATTTAACAGACATAACTATTCGCTAAACTCAGGTTTTACGAAAAGTTGTATCGAAATAATAGGAAGGTAAATCTATTATGGCAAATGAATATACAAATGACATCAATATAAAAAATACAATTTCACTAAGAGATATTCTTGCAGAGCTTCCTTCATATGTCAAGGTTGTCTTTCGAGGAATTGAAAATAAGGCTTCATCCAGAACGCGACTTGGTTATGCCATCGACATAAAGACATTTTATAACTTTTTATGCAGCGAATGTCCACAGTTTCGTGGACGTAAGCCGATCGATATCACCTTGGATGATATTTCAAGGCTTGAGGCTGAAGACATCGAGGAATATCTGGAATATTTGAAATATTATGAAAAAAACGGAAAGATCTATACGAACGGTGAACAGGCAATTAAACGTAAATTATCGGCTTTACGTGTATTCTATGCATATCTCTATAAAAATAACCGTATAAGTTCAAATCCGGCTGAAAAAGTAGATATGCCAAAGATTCATGGAAAAACAATAACCAGATTAGACATAAATGAGATTGCGGATTTTTTAGATGCTGTTGAATATGGTGATCATTTAACCGAGCACCAACAGGCATATCATGCAAAAACAAAGGTTCGTGATCTTGCAATTCTAACCCTTATGCTGGGAACCGGCATAAGGGTATCGGAATGTGTCGGCATCGATCTGAATGATGTGGATTTTAATAATGGTCGAGTGAAGGTGACCAGAAAAGGCGGTTATGAATCTTATGTCTACTTCGGTGATGAAGTTACAGATGCTTTAACGGATTATTTTGAGGAACGCAAACATATAGAGCCGGTGTCCGGACATGAAAATGCTCTCTTCTTATCCAGTCAGAGAAAACGAATGTCTGTTCGTTCTGTTGAAATGTTGGTGAAGAAATATTCTGAAGGTGTTATCCCTATGAAGCATATCACTCCACATAAATTAAGAAGTACCTATGGTACAGAATTATACAGGGAAACCGGTGATATCTATCTGGTTGCTGATGTCCTTGGACACAGTGATGTAAATACGACAAGAAAACATTATGCAGATATGGATGAGGACAGACGACGAAGTGCAAGAAATCGTGTTCAGTTGCGGGAAAAACGCGACAATTAAAAAATGCGCTGAGTTTTTCTCAGCGCATTTTTCATTATGTAATATCATTTGTCATTTATCCGAGCCATAAAGTATTATCAAGAATACCTGTATGAATGGTTATTAATTATATGTATTATATATTGCATTAATATTTGGTAACGGCATCGTATAACATATCTACACAATTATCAATTCCAAACTGGCTGGAATTCAGGCAGATATCGTAGCCTTTCATCTCGCCCCAACGCTTGGATGTGTAATAGTTGTAGTAAGATGCACGTGACTTATCTTCTTTACGGATCAGATCCTTAGCTTTCGCATCAGTCAGTTCATATTTCTGCGCAATACGTTTTATACGATCATCGATATCAGCATATATAAATGCATTTACAATATTGGAATAATCTCTTAAAGCATAATCGGCACAACGACCTACAAATACGCAGGAACCATCTTTTTCCGCAATAGATTTGATCGTGTCAAATGCAGCCAGGAATACCTTATGATTCAGTGGTAACTCGCCGGATGTTCCGAATCCCAATGAATACGGATCCATTACCAATGTATAGAGAAAACTGTTTGTTGGTTTCTCGTCAAAATTCTCAAATAATTCTTCGCAGATGCCACTATCTCTTGCCGCGATCTTTAAAAGTTCCTTATCATAAAATGGAATACCAAGCTTTTCAGCAAGTTTCTGTCCGACTTCTCTTCCGCCACTTCCGAACTGTCGTCCTATTGTAATGATTTTATTGCAAGCCATAATAAAAGCCCCCTTTGCAAGTATGATTTTAATTTGCTATAAATAATAAACAACTGTTTTCTGTATAAAAACTATAAATTTGTTTACTTTTTATAATAAAAATTATAACATTTCCACAAAAAAATGTAAATCAAAAAATTCGTTTTATATTAAAATTAATATAAAACGAATTTTAAAGCTCCAGTTGTTTTAACAGTTTCTGGAAATACTCAGGGAGTTCACTTGAAAATTCCACATATTCTTTTGTAGACGGATGAATAAAACCAAGTACACCGGCATGAAGTGTCTGCCCCTGCAGGTGATAGGGCTGATTTTTAGGTCCATATACGGCATCTCCTAAAAGCGGATGCTTGATATATGCCATATGGACACGGATCTGATGTGTCCGTCCGGTTTCCAACTGACATTCGATCAGACAGAAATTGTTTTTCAGTTTTTTCAGAACTTTATAACGGGTGACTGCATGTCTGCCATTCTTATAATTAACCGCCATTTTTTTACGGTCGGTTGGATGTCTTCCAATCGGAAAATCTACCATACCTTCATCTTCTGTAAAATAATTATAGCAGATCGCATAGTATTTTCTTGTAATCGAATGAACGGCAAGCTGCTCCGACAGAAAATTATGTGCAGCATCATTTTTGCAGACAACAAGAAGCCCGGTTGTGTCCATATCAATTCGATGCACGATACCGGGACGAAGTTCTCCGTTAATGCCAGATAAAGAATCCTTGAAATGATACATCAGACCATTTACCAGTGTTCCGGAATAATGTCCGGGAGCCGGGTGAACGACCATGCCCTTTGGTTTGTTTACAATGATGATATCATCATCTTCATATACGATATCAAGCGGAATATCTTCCGGTTCAATTTCTACAGGTGAAATATCCGGAATCGTAATATCTATTTTGTCACCAGACGCGATTTTCAAGCTTGGTTTTGCCTTTTTATCATTCACCAGTACATTTCCATCATCTAACAGTTTTTTCAGAAATGAGCGCGAATAATCGTCAAAGTAATCGGCTAAACTTTTATCAACCCGTTTGCCTTTCCAGTTTTCATCTGCTTCAATATTATAAGTTTCCATATATTATTCCTGCTTTGAATCTTTCTTTGACTTTCCAAATAGATCGTCCAGTTCATTATCCTTGTATTTGAACAGGATAAAAACCAACAGGATGATCATACTACAGGTTACATAGATATCTGCAACATTAAAGACCGGAAAATTGATCAGACGGAAATCAAACATATCTATTACATAACCAAGACGGATACGATCGATCATATTTCCGGCAGCTCCGGAAAAAACAAAAATAAATAAAATCCGAAGATCTTTGTACTTATTCAGCTTTAACATCCGGACATAAAAATATACAAGAAATGCCAGAACAAGAATGGTTATTGCCAGCAGAAAATAACGCTTTCCCTGCAAGCTGCCCCATGCAGCTCCTTTATTTTGAATATATGTAATATGAAAAACCTGTTTGATAACAGGTTTTGTGTCATATAAAGCCATATGACTTGTGATCAGAAATTTCACAAACTGATCCAGTCCGATCAAAAGAAGTATACTTATACATGCAAGAATACTGTTTTTTTTCATTATCGTTACCTTTCTGGAGTATATCTTTTATTAGCAATTCCCTGTCCGACATTCATTCAGACAGGGAATTAAAGAAAAATTCTATTATATTATTCGTTTCTGAATTTGAATGGATCAACAAATGATCCACCACCTAAATTTTTTGTGTAAACAGAAGAATCACTGGCAACATTGCCGCTGCCTGCACTTCCACCAAGTGTGGAATCGCCCATTCCTGAGCCTCCGCCACCGCCGAGTGTAGATTCTTCTCTGCCCTGAGGATCTCCTCCAAAGGATGCAAAGGAACCTGATCCGGCGTTTTCACTGCCAGATGAACCTGGTGTATAGACGGCAGCATTTCCGTTGAAATACTTGGCATCCTTCATGATCTCATCAAAGTCTACTCCCAATTCTTCATTAATTGGATTGGTAGCAAGAAACTGAAGATGAGAATCCATCAGATTTTTAAATGCCATTGTATAATCACGATACTGCTGTTTGATTCCTTCAATGCTGTCTTCAATCCGATCCAGCTCTTCCCGTGCCTGATGAACTATGTTATTTGCCTTGATTTTGGCATCATTTTCAATGATCTTAGCCTTGTCATTTGCATTCTTCGTAGCTTCTTCTGCATTCTTCTCTGCAAGCATAAGTGATTTCTGAAGCTTCGATTCTGTTGTTCTGTAATGAACCAGACTATCGGTAAGTGTTTTTACCTGATTTGTTAATTCAGCATTAGACTTATATAATTCCGTATAACTCATGACAACAATGTCAAAAAATGAGTCAACATCTTTTTTTGTATACCCCATGCCATGCTGAAATTTCTTTTGTTGTAAATCAACAGGTGTAAGCATTTGTAATCCTCCCTATCATACCTTCAGAATATGTTGATACAGACTGATATCAAAATTGACTTAATATTTTCCTAATTCAGGAGAAAGAAAAGCATCATTTAATAACTCTTCTCTGAGATCGCCTGATACATAGATGTCAGCAGGTGCTGCAATAAATATATTACCGGATATCGCCTGTAATGAACCATCTAAGGAATAACATGCGCCGGCAATGAAATCAATGATACGCTGGGCTGTTGATAACTCCATACCTTCCATATTGATCACAATCGCCTGACCACCCTTTAAATGGTCAATGATCATCTGGGCATCATCAAATTCATCTGGTTTAATAACAAATACCTGCTGGGAACCTCCCTGGCTTCTGTTGTTAAAAGATACAAGTTTTGAATTGCCTGATGATGCTGGAGCTGATGTTCTGGCAGCTTTTGTAAATTTCTGCTTTTTTGCAGGCTGGGCTGCTGTCTGTGATGCAGCGGTAAAGGAAGATGCACGTCCGTTTACAGCTTTGGTCTTTGGAACATAATCCTCTTCGAAATCCTCTTCGTCATCGTCATCATATTCATCATCTTCAAATAAATCATCTTCATATTCATCACTGGACTCATCTACTTTGAAAAAATCCAGAAAGCTTTTTTTTCCATTCTTTGCCATAATGGTTCTCCTTTAAATATTATAATTTCTTTCACCGAAGATACCGGTTCCAACTCGGACCATGGTAGCACCCTCCTCGACAGCTACTTCATAGTCGTTTGTCATACCCATTGATAAGACATTCATATGAACATTATCAATGTTTTTAGAATTGATGTCAAGTAATAATTCCTTAAGGCGACGGAAGTGCACGCGATTCTCTTCCGGATTGGCTACAAATGGTGCAATCGTCATCAGTCCATCAATATGTATATGAGGAAAGTCTTTGATCTGCCGGATCAAGTCTTCCGTTTCCTCAACGGATACACCAAACTTGCTTTCTTCCCCTGCAACATTTACTTCTATTAAAACAGGAACAACAACATTATGCTTTGCTGCTTCTTTTTCAATCGTTTTTGCAAGATTCACGGAATCAACAGAATGTATCAGGCAGACCTTATCAACGATATATTTGACTTTGTTCGTCTGCAGATGCCCGATCATATGCCATTTGACCGGTCTGGATATATGTTCATATTTATCGACCAGTTCCTGAACCTTGTTCTCTCCAAAATTTTCAGCATCTGTATTCTGTAATAATTCTTCAATATCACTTAACGGTTTGGTCTTGCTGACAGCGATCAGAGTAACCGCATCCCTGTTCCGACCAGCCCGTCTGCATGCTTCTGTGATCTTTTTATCTACGCTTTCATAATTTTCCTGTAACATCATTCATCACTCCTAATATATGATCTGTTTTTCCTTTACGGAGGTGGCATCCAATGCGATCCTGTCGTAAGCGGAGATACCATATGCGGTATTTGGATCAATGATCGAATAATCATCACCATCTACAATAACGTCGATCTGCTTAAATACTGCAGAACCTTGTGTAACGCAGAAAACACCTTTTAATTTGTATGTGCCGGCGGTAGATGTGTTAAATGTAATATCTGATTCGTTTGCTGCAAGAACGGTATTATCATCTATATCTGCCGGGTCCACATAACAGAAATGATCATCTGTAAAATATATAGTAGGGGATATCTGTTCAACCGAAGTTGTCCCATCCGCTGTTAATACGATCTTATTAAAATATTTTTTCTCGGTTGTTCCGCTTCCTCCAGTCAGATAGCTGACTGGGATCATCAGAACATCCTTTTCGGTAATCGCTGAATTCGGAATCTTTAGTCCTTTTGTTTCTGAGAATACAAATGTGATATTCAGATAACGATCAGCGACATATTCTGCCAGATAACGGTGCATATTTATAATAATGAAATAATTTCCATCCTGTTCAACTGTTTCATACTTTGCAGATAACCGTCTGGATGAATCATTGATTGTAAACCGGATTGTTTCGTTCTTTTTGATTTTTGCATATTCTTCTTTCGTAAGCATGACTGCAATCTTCCAGTTTTCATCATCTATGATCTTATATATAGGTTTCCCGGACTCAACCACATCGCTTTTTTTCAACATTTCTTTGGTATATTTTGTTTTATCAAAATCATCTGCTGAAAGATTGTTGATATCATAACCTTCAAAGCCATCCATGTAATAGGTTACAATACCGCTGACATTTGATTTCGAAGCTGAAAAAGTTGAATCAAATGACTGGTTTGAAGATAACTGCTCAAGCGCCATATCTTCATACATTTCCAGAACCTTATTGTCCATGGAATTTTTAAATTCATATACTTCTGAAAAATCTGACGGTGAAAATCCTGCTTTAAAAATCTGAATCTGTTTGCTCAGATCTTTATAATCATTATCGGATAACACACTGCTTCCGCTATTTTGAACATCAAACAATGCATCCTGCATGGAACCGGTTTCATCAACAGAATATACACTGGCACCCTTTGCAACTTTTTCGCCATCCCGGATATAATAGCAGATATATCCGGAGGTAGAGCTGTAATTCAAAGTTTCTTTTCTCACAGCAAGTCCGGTGGCAGTAAAATTCGTATCATAATTGCTCTCTTCCACCTGAAATACACTCAGATCATGGTCACCAAGCGACATAATGATACGAATCAACATGTATACAAACATAATTGCAAATATGACAAATCCAAAACTGATCTTCACCGGCTGCCATTTTCTCTTCTTTTTTCTTATGGAAGCCATATATATCTCCTTTTACTCCATATAATATATGCGTATAAGACAGTTGATATGGAACTATAAAGCAGCAATGATATTATCTTTATATTCGTCCGGAACATCGGAACTGTCCGTTGCAAAACATATTATAATACTGATATTAAATTTCTCACTGATATTATTAATGATATCCAGTGCTACTTTTACCTGCTCTTTATTGACATAAGCAACAGATGTAAAATTATCAATGTAAATCTTCTCTATATCTTTTGTCTGGGAAATTATTCCGAGAACAAACCCTGCAAACATCTCCAGATTATTAACTTCATAATTAGTGCAGTTGATCATATGGACACGATTACTCAGCTCATATAAGTGCTTGTTATTATTGTCGATAAATACAACAGAACCTGCTACAACCTTTACTTCATTATTGACCTTGTCAATTAAAACCATTGTCTTTCCTTTTCCTTTATCACCTGTAATAATCTGAATCATAATAAACCTCCTGAATGATTTAAAATATATTAAAACAGTTATTTGATTAACTGTTTATTTTGCAGTATTGATCAACATTGTCATATCATTATATAACGTACTACGGTCTTCTGCACCTGCGATAACAGCGATATATTTGTCGCCGGTATCATCCTTTACAAATTCAAGGATCAGACAATTACCCGCAGCCGTCGTCGTTCCCGATTTCCAGGATCCCAAAGAATATCCTTCCGGGAACTGAAATTCACCTGAAATATATCCATTCGTTGCTTCTAATGTAACGCTTCTTGTTTCACCATTTGCATCTGTATATGTAAAATCATAAGATGTCAGGGAATCAATCAGATATGCCAGATCATGTTTGATAAATTCTGAAAAGATCAGATAAAGATCATATGCAGTTGTATAATGGTCATCCGAATGCAGACCGTGGCAGTTCACAAAATGCGTATTCGTAGCTCCAAGCTCATATGCCCGTTCATTCATTTTTTCAACAAAGGCATCTTCGCTGCCGGCAATCCGTTCTGCTAAAAGAACACCACAATCATTATAGGAACGGATCAGCAATCCGTATAACAGGTTCTTAACTGTAACTTTACATCCTTTTGTCAGGTCACTAGCTCCGACGTTATTTTCCTGAAAGGTAACGGTATGACTTAAAGTAATGGTTTCATCAAGCGATAAGGAACCATCTTCAATCGCTTCGATCACAAGAAGTCCTGTCATTAATTTTGTCATACTGGCAGGATATATTTTATCATGTGCATTATGGACGACCAACGCTTCCTGTGTTGTATCGTTCAACAGTACCGCAGCTTTTGTATCTTTATAATTATCATCCGCCAGGCTTTCACCATCCGGAATGACCGTATGGTTTTCTCCAAAACTGTCTGTACTGTACAGCGGCAGATTTTCTGATATTCCAAGCACAAGCTGATCACTGGTATCATAGCTTCGTCTGGCACATCCGGTAAACAGGATGCCGATTGTCAGGATGGAAATCAGCAGTTTTATCTGATATTTCATATCAAACTCTCCATTGTTTATTTGTAAAATTCTCTCCAGTCCAAATCGCCCCGATCAAGCGCCTTGATCAGAAGCTCTGCAGTCGCAAGATTGGTTGCTAATGGAATATTGTGCATATCACAAAGTAAAAATATATTATTGATATCCGGCTCATGAGCCTTTGGATGTAATGGATCTCTCAGGAAAATAACCATATCAATATCATTATTTTCAATCTGGGAACCTAACTGCTGTTCCCCTCCGAGATGTCCAGCGATATATTTATGAACATTAAGGTTTGTGACCTCTTCGATCAAACGTCCTGTCGTTCCTGTTGCATATAATTCATTTTTGCTTAAGATTCCTCTGTATGCAATGCAAAAATTCTGCATCAGTTTTTTCTTTGCGTCATGTGCTATTAACCCTATATTCATAGCTCTCCTCCTAATACTTTTTCTTTTGCAGGTTTATGTTCAAAACGAGTCCGATTCCGGCACTCATACTGACAAGCGAACTTAGTCCGTAACTGATGAACGGGAGCGGCAGTCCTGTATTCGGCAAAAGTGCTGTTGCAACTCCGATGTTGATAAATGTCTGGAATGCAACAAGCGCCCCAATACCTGTCGCAATATACATTCCTTTTTTATCTTTTGCATGCCTGGCAACCCGAATACATTGTAACACTATCAGGCATAAAATTGCAATAATAATAACACTTCCAATGAATCCTAATTCTTCTCCGACCGCCGAAAAAATGAAATCTGTCTGCTGCTCAGAAATCAGATTGGTATCTTTTACGGTAGCTACCGTTGAATTGTTGATTCCTTTTCCGGATAGCTGACCGGAACCGATTGCCATAACTGAATTATCCTGCTGGTCAGACGAAGCACCATATTCACTTCCGTATATATGTCCCAGAATACGATTAATCTGATAAGTTTTCAAAAACTGAGGCAGATTATCCTGCTGAATATACCAGATAAATCCTCCAAATGCGGGAACCAGGACCAGAATCATGATACCGATCAGCTTCAGACTCAGCCCTCCGACAAATATGATGATAAAAAGCGTTGCCATAACACAGATTGAGGTTGAAAGGTCTGGTTCGGCCACAATCAGTCCAACAGGAACAGCCAAAAATACTGCAAGCTTTGCAAGTACTTTTGGCGTGTTAAGATTTTCATAATTTTTTTCCAGAAATACAGCCGTACACAGGATCAGAATGATTTTTGCAAATTCTGATGGCTGAATGGTGAACGAATCTGATATATAAAACCATCGATGAACTCCTGTATCTCCGCCACCGGAACCTGCGACAAGAACCAGCAACAACAGGCCGATATTGATGACATAGAGTACCATATAATATTTGCAAATAAAATCATAATCGATCAGTGATACAACGATCATACCGATGATACATGCACTGACACCGATCAATTGTTTCGTCAGGAAGTCCGGACGAACGCTGCAGATCGTAATGCTTCCCATGATCATGGCTGCGATCACGAACAGGATCAGCTTAAAATTATAATTGATCAGTCTGTACTTTTTCTCCGTTGATATGTCCATCTGTTTGAAGTGTTTCATCTTTTTCTTTTTCCTTTTTCATATGTATTCCTTTAACCGGGATCTTGGCGATCAGGAAGGATTCTGAAAGCTGTACGGTTGTATTTGGCGAATCAATATTAACATAATTAGAAACGCATTTACACAGATCATCCCGGATCCTTGTGATGACATCTGGCGTACATCCAATCCGGTCGGCCATCAGGATATATTTTAAACGTTCTCTGGCATAATGACCAGAATTATAACTTACAACATTGTTGATTACCTTGATATCTTTCATTCCTACCACTCACCCCTTTTATGCATGTTTTTTTCGAAATAACCGTTTGAAAGGGTTTCGCCGGATCGATGTATTGTAATCAGTCAAGGGAATACTGTCACCAAGAATCCGTTTACAGATATCGATATAGGCATTGCCGGATGTTGTATTGCTTCCAGCAAGTGGTTCTCCTTTATTTGTTGATATAACGATCTGTTCATCATCCGGTATTACACCCAGAAGGTTGACGGCTAGAATATCAACAACATCATCGACAGACATCATGTCACCTTTTTTTACCATATCATATCGTACCCGGTTGATGATAAGGTCAATCGACGTAATCTCATTTGCTTCTAACAGCCCGATAACACGGTCTGCATCCCGGATCGCAGATACCTCTGGTGTTGTAACAACAATTGCCCTGTCTGCGGCTGCAATAGCATTTTTAAATCCCTGTTCGATTCCGGCAGGACAATCAATGATTATATAATCAAAATCCGAACGCATTTCATCGATCAATTTTATGATCTGTTCCGGAGAAACAGCGGTTTTGTCCTTGGTCTGTGCACATGGCATTAGAAAAAGCTCCGGATTGTTCCTGTCTTTTATCAATGCCTGCTTATAGCGGCAGTTTCCTTCTACTACATCAACCAGATTATAAACAATACGGTTTTCCAGTCCGAGGACGATATCCAGATTTCGCAGTCCGATATCCGTATCGATCATGACCACTCTTTTTTTCAGACCTGCAAGACCTGTGCCGATATTGGCTGAAGTTGTGGTTTTACCAACGCCTCCCTTTCCTGATGTAACAACAATTACTTCACTCATAAAACACCTCCGTAAATTATCTTTTCATACTGATTTTTAGAATTTTTATCTTATAGTGAAGCTTGCGACAGCGGCTGAAAGATCAGTTGGTCATTTTCACAGTATGCTATCACTGCATCCTTTGTATTTAATTTATCATGGAACTGTCGTTTTGCTGCATAGCTGACAGTTCCGATCTTTATATGAACCGGTTCCATGGTAAGAGCCAGTACAAAGCGTTTTTTCTGCAAATCTTTTCCGGCGACTGCACTTCCCTGCAAGCTGCCGAGGATAATGATATTTCCACCGGAAATAACCTTTGCTCTTTTTTCAACATTACCAATTATTATAATACTTTTTTTTACTTCAAGTGTTTGACCACTCCGAATGTTTCCGTAAAAAAACAGGTTGTTATCTTCTGAAGATGAAACATTCTGACCTGCGGTATCATCTGATGATACTTTTTTATTTGAAGCGGCCGTATCTGTAGCAGGAGCTTCATGCCTAATAACATGATCCACATGTGCTGTATGTCCGACAGCGGCGGGCTGCCGGTGTTTTGACCTGTGCGGAGGAATATCAATCTGATTGCAGAGATCCTCTGTTCTCCCTTTATCAGGAATATCGCAAATAAATTCCACCTCAGTCTCCGGCAGATGATTTAATGCAAACAGAATCTGCGCAATCTCCTCTCGGCTCAACTCCCGTCCTTCAAAAGAAACAGAAATTTTTCCTTCTTTTTTTAAAAATGCATTTTGATGCTGTAATTTTTCTTTTATATCCACCAGGAGCTGCTCCAATGGATCATCATTATGAAATATAATCCTGATCCCGTGGCTGTTCGCCTTAATAATAACGTCGGTATCCATGTTTCTTACCTCGTTTTCATAAATATAACTGTTCAAAAATGAATTTATCCGACGTGTCTTATCTTTTAATCTGAAAGTGCGTTGTTACCGGTGATCGTTGTATTTTCAAGTACATCCGGATCGTATAAATAGGCATATACAAGTCCGGTCAATTCGACTGCATTACCAGAAGAATATCCGAACGGGATTACACTTGTAACCGTAACTTCAGGATTTTCATATGGTGCAAATGATACAAATAACGCATGGTTCGGTCTGGCATCACTCTGCTGGGCCGTACCTGTTTTGCCGGCTACTGCAACATTGATCTGATTAATCAAAGCACTGCTACTCGTATGGACGGAAACAACCTGACGCATGCCCTGTCTGACAACATTCCATTGCTCGGCAGGAAAATCGAGCTGGTTGTGAACCTTGTGCTCATTTTTATATACAACATTACCGTTAATATCCTTGATCTCTGAAACAAGACTCAGGTCATAGCATGTACCACTGTTTGCTAGTGTTGTAACATATCGGGCAAGCTGTGTTGCTGTAAAGTTATTTGTACCTTGTCCAATCGCAGTACGGATTGCATCTGCATCTGATATCTGCGGTTTACTTTCCGGCAGTTCAATGCCGGAGGTGCTGTCAAATCCAAACATACCTGCATATTTCTGAAGCCGTTCTACACCAGTGATATCGCTATAGGTTCCGGTATTTTGTGTTGCCATACGGTAACCCAGTTCATAGAAGAAATAGTTACAGGATTCTTCGATTGCCTTGGATATACCGATCGTTCCATGTGCTGATGGATAAATCCAGCATTTCGCAGGTGTTTCTGTTTTATCAAAATATCCTTTGGTCTGGATCACGTCATTGATACCGATTGCGCCTTCATTCATTGCTGCAAATGCAGTTATCATCTTGAAGGTGGATCCGGGAGCTGTCTGCTGCATCGTTGCTCTGCTGTACATTGGTGTTGTCTTGTCCGACGTAATCTTTGCATAATAATCTGCATCAATGGAATTTGTGAGCTGATTATTATCATAACTTGGATAACTTGTCATTGCTTTTACAGCTCCGGAATTTGGATCAGTCACAACGATCGAACCGGAACATGGATCCAGTGCCAGCATGGCAGGAGTTATCTCATATTGTTCTATTTTTTTACACATAAAGTCAAAGCTGTTGATGGATCCTGCCTTATAATCGGAATAGTCCTCATCTGTTGCCATATTTAAGATACCCTGGTCATATAACAGATTAATAACCTGACTTCCTGTAAGTTCTCCTGATATTATCATATATTTGAAAACAAGTTTGTCGAAACTGGTATTATTTTCAAATTCTTTTAAAATATATTCCGTCAGCACATTGTAGATTTCATCTGTATCATAATAGTCACTTTTCGTTGAAATACAGGAAATGTCGATTGCGCCCTGGCTGATCGCATATTTCAGATACTCACACAGCGAAATATTATTATTGATATAAGATACATAGGTATCATCTGTTTTTGATATCTTGCTTGGACTGTAAATGCCTGCATCACTTAATTGTTCGCAGATAAATTCCATATAATCCTGATACTGGTCTGTCAGATTATATAATGGTATATGACTTGAATTCAGGATATCATCCAGTCTTCCAAGTGTATAGCTTTTGGAACTCTGAAATATATCATTTACTGAACGCTCAAGATCTGTGGCATTCTTTGCTGCCAGATCGTCAATGCTGATAATGTTATTATCAAATAATGCAAAATAAACGTCAGTGATCGGGATATCATCTTTGTCATTTGATGTTGTTACATTTTTAATATGTGCAAGCAGGATGGAAGTAATTTCCTTTTCCAGAGCATTATAACAGTATTTTTGAAGATCCGAGTCAATCGTCAGATAAATGTCATTTCCTGCTACAGAATCCTGCGAATCAATAATCTCGATCACCTTCCCCAGATTATCTACATACATTTTCTGATATCCGTCTTTACCACGCAGATAAGATTCAAATTCACTTTCCAACCCGGCTTTTCCGATCATGTCATCAGCCGTATATTTTTCGGAATCATCCAGATTCTCGTTATATTTGTCCATCTCTTCATTTGAGATATTTCCGATATATCCGATAATATGTGCGTAATAAATAGCATCATTATAGACACGGTGGGATTCTACGTTTACTTCCATGCCTGGCAGTTCATTTGAATTTTCTTTGATCGTTGCATAGCTTTCCTCGCTGATACCATCCGCAAGCTGGACAGACATGTATTGCTGGTAACGGTTCAGCCAGATCTCATACCGGACGGCAAGAATCTTTAATGCTGCTTCATCCGAATAAGTATCTGAAATATTGAAAAGATCCTTTCCTCTCATATAACGGAATACATCTTCTGCTGTTGAGGATGCCTGCTGATCTGTCAGTTTATCGACAGAGCTGGCACTGTATACATTCATAAGAAAAGTATTCAATGATGTTCCTGATACTGTAAACTCAAATCCTTTTCCTGTCAGCTTGATCGGCAGACTGACTGATATTTTATCTCCATTCTGCTCCAGAATCAGGATTGTTTTATATACTATATCATTTCGTAGTTCGTTGGATGTTGTTCCCTGTGCAGCAGCAATCTCTGACAGATCGGTAGCACTGTTATATGACAATGTATAGGAAGCTTCATTATAAGCAATCAGTTTTCCGTTACAATCGTATATATTTCCACGGGTTGCTTTCACCGAGACTGTTTTCACTGATTTATAGGTAAAGCTTTCCTGATACTTTTCTCCGTTTACGATCTGTAGATCAAACAGACGGTAAACCAGTACACCAAAGAGAACCAGAACGATCAATGTCACAACAAACAACCGGTGTTTTACATGTTCTACAATATTTTCTTTTATCAGATCCAAAAATTCTTTTATCATTGTATTTTCCTTCCAGTTCTTATTCGTTTGCTTTTTCCAGACGCTTCAGTGTCTTGTTCACAAATACAAAAAACTTGAATGTAAAGAGTGTGATCAATGCTGTATAGATCATTTCCGGAAGAATGATATCCTTCAGATAGATTGAAAATTCCAGCCTGTTCCGCAACAAGAAAAAGATAATATATGTTGCAAAATTAAAAAACAGATCGTCGATCAGAATGATCAGCATTGGTAAAAGAACATCTTCCACCAGATATAAACGGTGGAAAAATCCATTGCAATATCCAAGAATCATATATAGTATCATAAACGGTCCGATCGCATATCCAAAATACAGATCATATAGAAAACCGCAGAAAAAACCAACCAGCATTCCTTCTTTTCTACCGCGCATAAGACCAAAAGAAACTGTCAGTATCAGCATCAGATCCGGTGCTGTTCCGGCAATTTCTATATAGGGAAATAATGCCGTCTGTAATACAAAACATATAATGATCAAAATTCCTAATGTAAATACTCGTTTCAATTCTGTTTCAACCTTCTTCTACCATTTAGTTCTATCAATTGTTTTTAATCTGTAACATTTTTCTTTGTCTGGCGGATCACCAGAACCTCTTCAATATTAGAAAAATCAGCAGCCGGCGTAATATACGCTGTCTTGGTCAGATTGTTGGAATCATTTTCTATCTTTGCAATATAGCCTATATTGATTCCAGAAAGATATTTGCTCGAAACATGTGAGGTCACAACCTGATCTCCTTCTGATATATCTGCATCTTTATCTATATTTTCCGCAAGCAGGTAGCCGTCTGCATAATTTGTCAAGCTTCCGGATACATTACAGATTGCCTGAGCCGGCAGGATTGTTGCATTTACATTTGTTGTATCATCGATGATCGAACGGACCTTTGCATAATCCGCTCCAATCTCTGTGATAATTCCGCACAGACCATTTCCATATAATACATTACAACCAATAGACAGTCCATCATCGGTTCCTTTGTCAATATAAAAGACATCAAACCAGTTTCCGGTATCCTTAGATATCACTCTTGCTCCTGTTTTATCGTAATCAGTATACTGTGCATCCAACTCATACAGTTTCTGCAGCCGGTCCAGCTCATAAGAGTTCTGTTCATATTGGGCAAGTGTGGATCTATAGGTATCCAGTTGTTCCTTTAACTGATCGTTTTCCGCCACAATATCTTCGTAATTTTTCAGTGCTTCTACCTTGGATTCTACCCAGCTTCCTACTGTATTTACTCCTTTTTGCATTGGAAGAATAAACGTGTTTGTTGCTTTACGGACTGACGGCATTATACTGTCAAAAAACAGTGATGCGATCATTAAAACTACACATACTATCGTTAATGCAAGCAAAAAATATTTTGGAGTTATTTCTATTCTTTTTCTATTACGACGTCTCATTCAACATTCCTCTTTCTGCCAGACTGACAAAACAATTATTCCCTATAATAATATGATCAGATAACAGGATTCCAAGCATTCTGCCTGCTTCTGCTACTCTCTTTGTCAAGCAGATATCCTGTCTGCTTGGTTCCGGATTCCCGGATGGATGATTATGCAGCAAAACAACATATGCTGCGTGATAGCTTAAGGCATCTATAAAGATATCCCTTGGAGATATAACTGCATGATCGATCGTTCCCTCTGATATACAGTTTTCTCCCAACAAACAATGTCTGGAATCAAACAGCAGGCTGTAAACCCGCTCTTTATCCAGATATTTGGTACGTTCCATAAAATAATCTGCTATACTCTGCGGATTGCCAAATGTCAGAAATGGCTTATATTCCGCTTCCGCTATCCGTCTTGATAATTCACCGATACATTGCATCTGGATCGCTTTTACATGTCCGATCCCATCAATCGACATCAGTTCTTCCAATGTCAGATGCTTCAACCCGACTAAGCCTTTATGAACCGAATGACGGTTCAGAATACGCTGGGCTGTAACCAGTGCATTTTCTTTTCGGCTTCCGCTTCGAAGTATGACTGCAAGCAGTTCGGCATCATTCAAAGCGGAAGGACCACTCTGCTGACATTTTTCATATGGTCGCTCTGTAACAGCCATATCCCGCATTGTAAAATTAGAATTCATATGTCCTCCTTTTCTCTCCGCCTCTCCAATGCCTGAAAGAAAGGTGACATTCGAACTAAATCTACCACACTATAAGATTATTTTCTACCATTTTTTGCAATGTCATTACAATTCCAAATTTTGCATGCTGATAGGTAAGTCCTCCCTGAAAATATACAGCATACGGTTCTCTCATAGGGGCATCCGCACTAAGTTCAATTGAAGAACCGGATACAAATGCACCGGCCGCCATGATGACAGGAGAATCATATCCCGGCATATCCCATGGTACAGGCTTTACATAGCTGTCAACAGGTGCAGCCGCCTGAATCCCTTCACAGAAAGCAACCACACGTTCCGGTGTCTGAAGTTCAACTGCCTGTATGATATCAAAACGATCCTCTGTCTTATTCGGAACTGTCTTAAAACCAAGATTTTCATATACATTTGCAGCAAAGATCGCACCCTTTAAAGCACTTGCCGTAACCGATGGAGCCATGAATAAGCCCTGCGCAAAAGCCTTTGTATTATTTAAAGATGCACCAACCTCTTTGCCAAGTCCCGGAGTTGTAAGACGGTATGCTGCATTTTCCACATATTCCTTCTTACCACAGATATAACCACCGATCGGAGCCAGTCCGCCACCCGGATTCTTGATCAGGGAACCTGCGATCAGATCTGCGCCATAGTCTGTTGGTTCTTTATCCTGAACAAATTCACCATAACAATTATCTACCATACAGATGATGTCCGGACGGATACTCTTTACAAATGTGATCACTTCTCCGATCTTCTCACAGGATAAAGTCGGACGTACGGCATAACCCTTGGAACGCTGGATCTCCACAAGCTTTGTGTGTTCATTGATTGCATTTCGGATTCCTTCAAAATCAAACTCTCCTTCCGGTGTTAGATCTACCTGGGCGTATGTAACACCATATTCTGCCAAAGAACCCGGTGAAGGGCGAAGTCCGATGATCTCATCCATCGTATCATATGGTTTTCCTGAGATTGCAAGCAGTTCATCTCCCGGTCTTAAGTTACCAAATAACGCCGTACAGATCGCATGTGTTCCACAGGTGATCTGAGAACGGACCAGCGCATCTTCCGTATGGAATACATCTGCATAGATCCGTTCGAGTGCATCTCGTCCGTCATCGGTATAACCATATCCGGAGGAACCTGCAAAATGCGCTTCCGCCAGGCGATTATCCTGCATGGCTTTGATGACCTTCATCTGGTTGATCTCACAGATGGCATCGATCGCTGCAAAACGGTCCTTTAAGCTGTCTTCAATCTTCTGACAGTAATCAAATACCCGTTCATCAATGTGTAAGGATGTATAATAATCTTTTAATAATGTGTTCATTTTATCTGCTCCATTTTATTTTATGAAATAATTCCCTTTGACCGCAACTGTTCAAGCATGAAATCCATAATGGTATCTTCTGATGTGAATTCACTCTTATCCACCCAGGTGACTTCTTTTTCCCTCTTAAACCATGTGATCTGACGCTTGGCGAAATGTCTGGTATCACGTTTTAAGATATATAGGGCTTCATCCAGAGATGTTACACCATCCAGATAATCGAGGATCTCTTTATATCCAAGCCCCTGCATGGATATCAGATCTTTTGTATATCCCTGATCCTTTAATGCCTTTACCTCTTCGATCAATCCCTGTTTTACCATGATGTCAATTCGCCTGTCTATTCTATCATATAATTTTGATCTTGCATCATTTAACACAAAATATTCAAAATTATATGGAGAAATCCGTTTGGATTCTTTCTCGTTATGTTCGGAGATCGGGCTTCCTGTCTCTTTATAGAATTCCAATGCCCGGATCACACGTTTGCGGTTGTTATAATGAATGGCTGCGGCTGACGCCGGATCCACTTTTTCAAGCATCTGATGAAGGTAGAGATTTCCATGTTTTTCCGCAAGCTGTTCCAGATAAGTACGGTAGCTTTTATCATCGTCATTTTCATCGAAATGAATATCGTATAAAACTGCCTGAATATAAAAGCCGGTTCCGCCGACAATGACAGGTATCCGTCCTCTGGCATAGATATCATCCATCGCCTTTGTTGCAAGTTCTTTAAATAATACAACATTAAACGGCTCCTTCGGATCTAATACATCGATCAGATGATGGGGAATGCCATCCATTTCCTCCGGCATGATCTTGGCAGTTCCGATATCCATCTTTCGATAGACCTGCATGGAATCTGCAGAAATGATCTCACCATTTATTCTTTTTGCAAGACCGATCGACAGATTTGTTTTACCTACGGCTGTCGGTCCGGTTAATATAACAAGAGGCTTCATTTGCTGCTCCGTTTCTATATAAGTTTAATTACTAAACAATTCGTTTGAATTTCTTTTCCAGTTCTGTCTCTGTCATGGAGATCAGGGTTGGTCTGCCATGCGGACAGGTATATGGATTTTCAAGCTTCATCAACTGATCGATCAGGATGTCTGCTTCCTTAAAGCTAATGGAAGTATTCCCCTTTATCGCAGCTTTACACGCCATTGTGGAAAGTTTACTGATAAATGTATCAATCGTCTGCTTCTGTCCGTTTTCGGATAACTCTCCGATAAATTCCAGAAATAATTCTCTGCCGTCTAATCCGAACAGATTTGCCGGAACGGCTGACAGCTTGTATTCTTTTCCACCGAAACCTTCGATCTGAAATCCCAGATTCTGGAAAAATTCCAGATTTTCCCGTAAGAACTCTGATTCTGTTCCGCTCAAGGATACAATCGCAGGTGGCATCAGATACTGAGGAATGGCAGTCTTATTCTTATAGTTTGCCATTAATTCCTCAAATTTTACCTTTTCATGTGCGGCATGCTGATCCATGATAAAGAACTTATCTTCGTACTCGATCAGCCAGTATGTCTTAAATAACTGCCCGATGATCCGGTGCTTTTTCTTAGCTTCCGGTGTCAGGAATTTATCTTCAAACATATCCATCTGCTCGTATTTAATCTTAGCTTCCGATATGATCGGTTCCTGTTTCTTCTGTTCTGATGTTTCGTTAGTCTGTACACTCGTTTCAGCAGAATTTAATGCTGTCTTTGCCGGTTGTGTCAAATACGGAACAATATTTTCAGCAACCATATTATTTGTGATATTTTTACCAGACTGATTATCTTCTTTCAAATATTGGATTTCAACCGGCGAGTTGCTTCTGTTTTCCATCGTAACAGATGGTGTCGACGTTGGTTGAGCAGATATTCCTGAATTTGCCGGTTGCATTGGCATGCTTGGCTTTTTCTGCTGCGCTGGCCTTGTCGGCTGCGGAGGAAGCTCTGTGGCCCTCCGGTTTGTTTCGAATGGCTCCGGACGCTTCTCCACCTTTCGTTCTGCCAGTGTCTCCGGCCGCTTATCCTTTCCCGGTGTAACAGTCGGGATAAGTTCTTTAAATAACAGCGCCTTTCTGACACTGATATAAGTAAAATCATACATATCCGGTTCATTTATGAACTTCAATTCCCGTTTTGCAGGATGGATATTTACATCGATCAGAGATGGATCAATCTCAAAATTGATAACTGTAAATGGAAATTTATGAACCATAACAAAGGTACGATATGCATCTTCGATTGCCTTTGTTAATATATTGCTCTTTATATACCTTTGGTTTACATAATAATCTTCAAATGAACGGTTACCTCTGGATATACTCGGTTTTGCAAGATATCCTGTGATCTTTACCTGATCATTTGCTGCATGGATTTCCAGAAGGTTATTCGTAATATCTCTACCATATATATGATAGATGATCTCTTTTAGTCTGCCGTTGCCGGATGTAAATAGCTTATCTGTTCCATTCATAATAAACTTAAATGAAACATCCGGATGTGACATTGCCATACGACAGACAAGATCGTAGATATACGAGCCCTCTGTTGCAGGCGCCTTCATGAATTTCTTTCTGGCAGGTGTATTATAAAACAGATTTCTTACAACAATCGTTGTACCAAGCGGTGCGCCGATTTCCTCATTTGAGATCTCTTTTCCGCCGTGGATCTGGTATCTGGTTCCGGTAAGCGCATCTTCCTGCTTGGTGATCAGCTCTACCTGGGCAACTGCGGCTATACTAGATAACGCCTCGCCACGGAAGCCTAAGGATGCGATCTTTAACAGATCATCCGCCGTCTGAAGCTTACTGGTTGCATGACGAAGGAAGGCAACCGGAACTTCCTCCTTTGAGATACCACATCCATTGTCTGTGATACGGATAAAGCTCATACCGCCTTCTTTGATCTCGATGGTGATCGCAGTTGCACCCGCATCGATGGAATTCTCCACTAATTCTTTTATAACCGAGCCGGGACGTTCGATCACTTCACCGGCTGCGATCTTATCAATTGTATATTGATCCAGTAATTTTATCATAGGTTCTCCTTAACGGATTCGCTCCTGTAATTCATTCAGATATAACAATGCTTTCATCGGTGTCATGTTGGACAGATCTGCATTCTTGATCTCCTCCAGAATGGCACTCTCTTCCGGATTTGCCAGAAATGACATCTGGGTATCGGAAGCACTTTTATGAAAATCATTTGTTATCTTGATATCTTTTAATTTTGTCGTTATATCCGTATCGATAAGCTGGTTGCAGATCTCATTTGCACGATTGATCACGATATCCGGTACTCCGGCAAGCTTGGCTACCTGAATACCATAGCTTCGATCCGCTCCGCCTTTTACGATCTTTCGTAAGAATACGATATCATCACCGTCTTCTTTTACTGCTATACAGTAGTTGTTTACAGAGGATAACTTACCCTCTAATTCTGTCAGTTCATGATAGTGGGTGGCAAATAACGTTTTTGCTCCAAGCAGTTCACTGTTACTAATATATTCCACAACTGCCCATGCAATACTAAGTCCGTCATATGTACTGGTTCCTCGTCCGATCTCATCTAAGATCAGCAGACTGTTCTTCGTGGCATTTCGAAGAATATTTGCGACCTCACTCATCTCTACCATGAAAGTGCTTTGACCGCTTGCAAGATCATCGGATGCCCCTACTCTGGTGAAGATACGGTCACAGATACCGATATTTGCTGAAGCAGCAGGAACAAAGCTTCCGATCTGCGCCATTAAAACGATCAGTGCCGTCTGACGCATATAGGTGGATTTACCAGCCATATTCGGTCCGGTTATGATCGATATCCGGCTCTCAAAATTATTCAGATAGGTGTCATTTGATATGAACATACCGTTGTTCATCATCTTCTCAACGACAGGATGGCGACCTTCTTTGATATCAATTACACCATCTTCGTTAATCTCTGGACGAACAAACTGATTGGCAGATGCCACATATGACAGCGAACAGAGACAGTCTAATAAAGCGATCTGTCTTGCTGTATTCTGCACACGCAGGATCTCACCCGCAATCTTATCTCTGAGCGCAACATAGGTTTCATATTCCAGTGCATATAATTTATCTTCAGAACCAAGAATCGAACTTGCAAGATTGTCCAATTCTTCTGTTGTATATCGTTCTGAATTTGCAAGTGTCTGTTTTCTTATAAAATATTCAGGTACCAGATCCTTATAGGAATTAGTCACCTCAAAATAATAGCCAAATACTTTATTGAACTTGATGCGAAGATTCTTTATTCCTGTCTTCTGCTTTTCCCGTTCCTCCAATTCTGCAAGCCATGTCTTGCCATCTGTCTTTGCTGATTTTAAAGTATCGATTTCTTCCAGATAACCATCCTTGAAAATACCGCCTTCTCGAATCAGTATCGGAGGATCGTCGTTGATTGAACGCTCTAACAGGTCATAAATATCCTGTAATTCATCCATTTTCTCATAAATATCTGCAAGAAGCCCATCCGGATAGATCTGTAAAAGCTGTCTTATATACGGCAGATATGAAAGGGATGTCTTAAATGCGATCATATCGCGTGGATTTGCGGATCGTAGGGAAATCCTTGTCATCAGTCGTTCCAGATCATAGATCGAGTTCAGATATTCCCGCATCTCATCACGATTGATCATATCATTATTTAACTGATCTACTGCATCAAGTCTTGCTTCGATATCCTTTTTATATATTAAAGGCTGCTCGATCATGCTTCGAAGCATTCTCGCACCCATTGCTGTCTTGGTTTTATCCAATACCCATAACAAAGAACCTCGTTTCTGTTTGTCACGAAGTGTCTCACAAAGCTCCAGATTTCTTCTGGTTGCGGAATCAAGAATCATGAAATCGTCGATGGAATACAGCACGATATGATTGATATGTGCAAGGAAATTCTTCTGTGTCTCATGCAGATACTGAAGCAGAACTCCGGAGGATAAAATACAGTCAGGGAAATCCTTCAGTCCAAGTCCGTCCATATTATTAACTCCGAACTGCCTCATAATTGCATCTTCACAGAGCATTTGATTGAAATAATGCTCCGGCGCTTCAGAAATGGAAATTTTCATTTTCTCCCTCAGATAAATGAAATCCAGATCACAATTCATGAAAGAATGATTGCCGATGATCTCGGCGGGAGAATATTTGTTGATCTCATCCGTAAGCTTTGATAAGGATGGAACTCTCGCTGTCTTAAACTCACCGGTCGTGATATCTACCAGTGAAATTCCGAATGCACCATTGTTTTCAAAAATACTCATCAGATAATTATTTCTTGTTTCATCAAGAATTGCATTTGACATATTGGTACCCGGTGTTACCACCCGGATAACCTCACGTTTAACTATGCCTTTTGCAAGCTTTGGATCTTCAACCTGTTCACAGATCGCTACCTTAAAACCATTCTCGATCAGCTTATTCAGGTAGACATCACAGGCATGATATGGAACGCCGCACATCGGTGCACGTTCCGGCTGTCCGCAGTCCCTTCCGGTCAAAGTGATCTCAAGAACCTTGGATGCGGTCAGGGCATCATCAAAAAACATTTCATAGAAATCACCAAGTCTGTAAAATAATATACAGTCCTTGTACTGATTCTTCACTTCCATATACTGCTGCATCATTGGTGTTAAAGCTGCCACTGTTTTTTACCCCTATTCTATAAATTCGGTTTATACAAGATTTCCCATATAATAAAAGCCTTTACATTCATCCAGCGAAACATCCCGGATCTCGCCGATCATAGATGGATCACCTTTAAAATGTACCAGAATATTATTTGACAGACGACCGGTTAAGAGTTCCTGATTCTGTTCGCTGACGCTTTCAATCAGTACAGGCATGACCTGCCCTTTATAACGGCAGATCTCCTCACCGCTGATCTCTGATACTCGCTTGATCAGGCGATCAAACCGGTTCTGGATCTCTTCCTTTGTTGCATGATCCTCAAATGTTGCTGCCGGTGTTCCGGTACGCTTGGAGTATATAAATGTAAATGCTGTATCAAACCTTACCCGATTCACTACATCCATTGTCTCTAAGAAATCTTCTTCTGTTTCTCCGGGAAAACCGACAATAATATCGGTTGTAAGTGATATTTCAGGAATCTGTCTGCGGATCTTGTCTACTAATTCCAGATAGGATTCCTTTGTATAGCGACGATTCATCTGATTTAATATCCTGGATGAGCCGGATTGCATCGGAAGATGGATGTGACGGCAGATCTTTTCATTTGCCGCGATCACATCGATCAATTCATCGGACAGATCCTTTGGATGGGAGGTCATAAAACGAACACGTTCAATTCCATCAACTTCTGTCACCTTCTGCAATAATTCGGCAAATGTCATCGGTTCTTCTAACGTCTTTCCATAAGAATTCACATTCTGACCAAGGAGCATGATCTCTTTTACACCCTCCTCTGAAAGCCGCTTAACCTCTCTTATGATGTCCTCCGGTTGTCTGCTGCGTTCTCTGCCTCTAACATATGGCACGATACAATATGTACAGAAATTATTACATCCGAACATAATATTGACACCGGACTTAAATGGGAATTCTTTCTTAACCGGAAGATCTTCCACAACAAGATTGGTATCCTTCCAGATATCCACTACCTGTCCGCCGGCTTCGATACGGTTGCAGTAGATTTCAGCTAGTTTAAATACATTATGCGTGCCAAATACCATATCTACAAATCGATATTTCTTTTGAATTGTAGCTACAACATCCGGTTCCTGCATCATACATCCGCAAAGCCCGATCATCTTATCTGGATGTGTCTCTTTGTCATGTTTCATGATTCCAAGATGTCCGTAGACTTTTCGATTCGCATTCTCACGGACTGTGCAGGTATTATATATAACAAGGTCTGCATCCTCAGAATCACTGCTTGTATATCCGATTTCTTCCAGAATACCGGTCAGCTTCTCGGAGTCTCTTACATTCATCTGACATCCATAGGTCTGGATCGAACAGGTCAGGTTTCTTCCTGCTTTTTTCGCAAGCTCCCGGTAATACCCCCTTGCTTTTTTTATAAAATAATATTGCCGAAATGGTTCTTCGGCAGGACAAGGTTCTGTTATATCGATTTTATCTATTTTTTTATCTATTTCATTAATCATATTTATTGTTCTCCATAAAGCTGTATATCTCTGACGGAGTCAGAAGCTGATCCGGTCTTTCGTCAAATGATTCGCATGAAATCTCCGGCAACACCTGATAATCATAGGCAAATGCAACCGCGGTAAGTTCCGGATGAAGCTTCATATAACGGTCATAATATCCACCGCCATATCCGATCCGATGTCCGTTTATATCAAATACAATTCCCGGGACGATCAGAATTCCTTCCGTCGGATGAAGCATCTCACAGCCGGCAGGCTCTAAGATGCCATACGCACCTACCTTTAGATCGCTCATTCCATGGATCCGATGAAAATGCATATGATCTCCGTATACCTTTGGCACAGCAACGACTTTGTCATCTGTAAGTGCCTGCTTTATAATCTCGACCGTATCCACTTCATTATCCTGACTGACATAGATCAGCAGATGATTGCAATCTTTATATTCATCTGAATTCAGAAATTGCTTCCTGATCTGCGCTGAAGCAACGGTCACCTGCTCCGGTGTTAAGGCACGCCGCTTTTGTTTATATTGTTTTCTTAGTTCTGCTTTTGTCTGTTCCATCATACTTTTTTTGTTGGATCGATATCTTCCAGCCTGGTAATACTACCATCCGGTTCTTTGATATCAATGTTATTTAATACACTTCTCAGATTCTGTTTCATGGCAAAAATGTATTCCTGTCTGAGATTTTTCTGTTCTTCCTTTTCAGCCGACGTAAGTCCTGCCGGAGTCTTGGATTTCTTATATAATTCATTGATTCTTGCAATCTTTTTTTCGTCCATTCTTATTCACCTGTTCATTTCTGTTATTTCGGAATCGGATACTGCTTCTGTTTGATCAGACCCATCTTATATATGTATATGATACGATGGTACATACTATATCCATTGCTACTGCAGATATTCCTTATGTGTAATGTATCTTACGACATCAAAATTCGGCTCTTTATATGCTTTAAATAAGGTTCCGACAGATTCACCATTTAATGCCCGACCGAGATTTCCTATATCATCTCCTGATAAAATAAGCATATCTGCTCCTGAATTTGCAGCAATCTTCGCCGCAGAAATCTTTGTCGTCATACCACCGGTTCCATATCCGGAGCCGGCGCCCTTTGCCATTGCTTTGATCTTATCGTCGATGCGTTCTACGACAGGGATCAATGTTGCATCCGGATTATTTCTTGGATCGTCCGTGTACAAGCCATCAATATCTGTCAATAATAATAAAAGATCAGCATTGATCATGTTGGCTACGATAGCGGAAAGGGTATCATTATCTCCAAAGTTTATATCCACTTCTTCAATTGCAACTGTATCATTCTCATTAACTACAGGAATAACATCCATTTGTAATAATTCATTAAAAGTATTTACAGCGTTATGTCTTCTTTCCTGAGATGTGATTACATCAAACGTCAGAAGAACCTGAGCTGCGATCTGGTGATATTCATAGAACAGACGCTGGTATACCATCATGAGCTGTCCCTGTCCAACTGCTGCACATGCCTGTCTGAGTGATGTTGTCTTTGGCTTTTTCTGAAGCCCTAACGACTTCGAACCAACACCGATTGCACCGGAGGATACCAATACAACATCCTTATCCTGATTTTTCAGATCGCTGATGATCCGTACCAGTTTTTCAAGTTTTATGTAATCAAGCCCACCCGTCTCCTCATGGATCAATGAAGATGAACCGATCTTGATCACGATTCTTTTTTTATTTTTTAAGTATAAACGATCTTCCATTTTAAATCTGAAACCTCACATTCTCTGATTTCCGGTTGATGCGTCCGGTATCATAAATTTCGACATAACTGCCTCAAAAACTTTTATTCCGTCAACGGCTGCGGATGTTATACCTCCCGCGTAACCTGCACCTTCTCCACATGGATAAATACAAGTATGTGCAGATGTCAGATCTGCATCGCGTAGTATCTTTATCGGCGAAGATGTTCTTGCTTCCACGCCGCTTAATATTGCATCATCATCTGCAAAACCAGATATCACCCGGTCAAATGACAAAACACCATCTATTATAGCATCTCTGATATACTCTGGCAAACAACAATTCAGGTTGGAAAACGTATAAGCCCCCTTTATGCAAGGCTTGATCTTGCCGGCTATTTCAGACATTCTGTTCATTCTAAAATCACCGAAACGTTGTACCGGAATTGCTCCTTTTCCTGCCTGATACGCCTTTTCTTCAAGCTCTCTCTGAAAATACATACCGGCAAGCGGATGATCTCCCGGATAATCTTCCGGCGTAACATTCACAACGATCGCACTGTTTGAATTATCCGCTTTCCGGTCACTGTAGCTCATACCATTGACACATATCCTTCCGGATTCTGAGGATGCATTTACAACGTAACCACCGGGGCACATACAGAAGGAGTAGACCGCCCGTCCGTTTGCTGCCTGATGCACCAGCTTATAATCTGCTGTCGGCAGTAAATCTTCATAATCGGGATGATATCCATATTGTGCTTCATTGATAAAGGTTCTTGGATGTTCGATTCGGAGTCCCATTGCAAACGGCTTCTGTTCCATCGGAATTCCACGCTTATAGAGCATTTCAAAGGTATCTCTTGCACTGTGACCGATCGCAAGTATCACCGCATTGCTTTTTAATTCATATGTTTCTTCCGGTTTCAAAAGCTTCTTTATATGTAAGAGCGTTGTCTCAGGATTTATCACTTCTATATCTGTTACAAGCTGCTCAAATCGCACCTCTCCACCCAGCCTTATAATCTCATTTCTAATATTCTTGACTACAGTCAATAACACATCTGTACCGATATGAGGCTTATTCACATATAGGATTGACGGATCTGCACCAAATTCGACAAATGTCTTAAGAACCGCAGTCCTTCTTCCTGATTTATCCTTAATTACGGTATTCAATTTACCGTCAGAAAATGTTCCGGCCCCTCCTTCACCAAACTGAACATTACAGTTTGGATTTAACGGATGTTCCTTTTTCCAGTATCCATTTACACAGGCTGTTCGTTCATCAACTGCCATACCACGTTCCAGAATGATCGGTCGATAGCCCTCTCTTGCAAGAAAAAGACCTGCAAACAAACCTGCCGGACCGCTTCCGATAATAACCGGTCGATACTGCATCGGCATCGATCCATACTCCGGGATTTTAAAATCCGCCCCTTTAATTAACATAATATTGTTATTGTGAACTTTTTTTAGGATTTTCTCTTCCTGATCGCAGGTCACATCTACAGAGGCAACATAATGGATTTGATCCTTCTTCCGGCTGTCAATCGATAATTTAGCCATTTTATAGGATAGAAAGCTATTTATCCTTAAACTTTTCCGGATTGCCTGTTCAATATCTTCGTTTTTGTATCCAATTTTTAACTTAATATTATTAATTCGAATCATAAATACTAAATCCCGCTTTCATCCCAGTTATGACCGCCCACATCAGATTATAGCCGCCGCAGATTCCGTCGGTATCCAAAAGCTCCCCTATCACATATACATGCTCCTGTACAGTAAGCTTCATAGTTTCCGGATCTATAAAACGAGTGTCTGCGCCGCCTCTTGATACCTGTGCATCTTCTGCTCCGGCTGTTGCTGTGACATGAAAGGTCAGTTTCTTTATTTGATCTGCCAGCTTCTGCAGTTCAACATCATTTAGTTCCGATATTCTTTCCTGTTTCCATCTGCATTGTTCTAGTATATAAGTCGCAAGTTTTTCATGTACAAAGCCATTCAGACACGCCTGAAGCGACCTTTCCGGATTATTTGTCCGGAATTTCCTGAAATGCATATACAGATCAGCTTCATTTATATCCGGTACAAGATCCAAACAAAGGCTAACGCTCTCACCATTCTGCAACATCTCCCCGGCTGTATGGCTGAGATTAAATATAACAATTCCTGATAATGACTGACCGGTAAACTGGACCTCGCCAAATTCCTGTGCGTGGATTTCGGAAGATGCATCCATTACTGTTACCAGTGCCTTTGAACGAACACCTGCCAACCCAGACATCTTTTCATTTACCTGAAGCTTACAGAGTGCTGGTTGAAATGGATAATACGGAATACCCAGTTGATCTAACAGACTACAGCCTGCATTTGTACCACCAAGGGCAGGTGCTGCAGCTCCACCACATGCAAGAACTATATTTCTTGCATAATATTGTCCCTGATCCGTCTGAATACAATATGTATGATCGGATTGTTCTTCCAGACCTATAACGATTTCTCCGGTATGAACCTGGATCTGATTTTTCTTCAGACGGTCGTTGAACGCCCAGACGATCGTAGATGCCTGTCTGGACATTGGATAATAATATCCGTGTTCATCGTTGACAGCTACACCAAGCTGTTCCGCAAATTGATTTACAATCTGATAATCCTTTGCTCCGATCACCTTATATGGGAAAAATTCATTTTTACTGTTATAACATTCCAGACGAAAACTGCTGTTTGACAGATTACATCTGCCATTTCCGGTTGCATATAGTTTTTTTCCGATCTTTTTATTTTTCTCAATGATCAGTACAGAACGCTTCCGGGTCTGATCTGCTTTATGCTGAAACTGTTTGTAAATATCTGCATCCGTTGCGCAGATAGCTGCAGTCATACCAGAAGCACCTGCACCTGCTACGATCAAGTCATATATCATTTTTATTTACTCCTTTTAAACCATCCATATTCTAGCATTAACTGGAACATGATTCAAGAAAAGTAAACAATTCTTTCTCTTTTTGAAATTTAATACCATTTATGATCCTGTTTTTTAGAATGTTGTCCAGATCCTTGATCCGGATATCGGTAAATTCATACAAACTGCCATTTGCTGTAAAGACCGCTACATATCCATTTAATTCATTTACCAGAAAACGATACGACTCCGCCGCCACCTGTGTGGAAGCATCTTCGGACAACGATCGTTCTCCGGTTGTCGTTCCATATGTTGGTGTTTTTTCTTCTGATGTTTTTTCTTCTGAAATTGGATTGTATTGAATCTCTTGTCGTTTGCCGGATCGTCCTTTGCCTGTTATTGTTTCTACGGCATATGAATCATCCGAAAAGCTGTCAGTTTTCTGGTATATCGTATAGGAACAGCAAAAAGCAAGCAAAAACAGAATGAGCATCCCACCAAGAATCAATAAAATTTTTTTCACAGATAATCACCTCTTATCATGATTATCTGCACATCCATCAGATCTATGCAAAAAACAGGCTGGTAATTATTAGCTTTTACCTGCCTGTTTTCCTTTTTTCTTATATATTTATTTGTTTATTCCCATGTTACGCTGTCAGCTTTGTCTTTTTCAAATACTGTCACCCATGTTTTTCCAGGATTCAGCTTTAATTCATTGCCGTCCTCTGTATAATACTTTGTGATCGCATTTTCAGATGATTTTTTCCATGTTACAGGAACGATCACTCCATTGGAAGCATAAAGTCCGGTTCCTTCACCAACCAGATCAAGCTGCTGTCTGTCATGATCATCAATGCTTGTATAATGAGCAAACTGGATCAGGACATTTTCATACTTAAGCTGATCACCTGTATTTCCATCTGTCTGTTCTCCGCCATACTGGAATCTGTAGTAGAGGCCATCATCTGCATGATATTCAAACCAAGGTGTTGTGTAATTGCTGATCGGAGTTGTAATCTTTTCTGCCTTTTCGCCGCCAGCAGGAGCTGTGATCTCTTCATTAAATGAGAACACACTCTTGAAACTATCGCTATGCTTTGTTTCATATCCTTTTTGTTCGATGCCGGCTTTGATCTTTTCTGTATCTGTAAATACATTATGTGGTGATACCCTGTCAGATGCTCTGTAGTATGTTACTCCACCTTCTGAACTTAAACCACTCAGATTATTGATTCCTGAGCTTGAAAGTTTTTCCTCACCCTGTGGGGACTGACCGTAATGCATATAGATTGCATCATATTCCATAGCAACGGTTACATAATATGGACGGCAGCTTCTGATTGATCCAAGTTTTTCAAGATTGGAATAATCGTTAAAAATACCAAGCAGTCTGGTGATTCCACCTTCTACCTTCATCTCATAAACGATATCTGCTTTACCTATATCGCACTGTGGCATAGCGTCAGAAATATTATTTAACATAACTGCGATCGGACGACCGTACTCTTCCGTCCGGTCTGTAACCCATTCGCCAGTCAGGTCGTTATATACGCCCTCATGCTGTACTTCTGTTGCTGCCTCTGTGGTAGCTTCTGTTGTTGCTTCTGTCGTTGTGGTTTCTGTGGTTGCTTCTGTTGATGTCTCTTTCTTACCACATCCCATAACACCAAGTGATAAAACTCCTAATGCTGCTAAAGCAATTGCATATTTAGTTTTCTTCATAATCCCTTGTGTATCCTTTCTCATTAAGTATTTGTTCCTGAAGATCTTCCATCTGTTTGCGCTCTTCTTCATCTATATGATCATAACCAAACAAATGAAGCATACTGTGCGCTACCAGAAATGCCAGTTCTCTGGTGTTCGAGTGATTGTAGCTTTCTGCCTGTTCATATACGCGATCCATGGAAATAATGATATCTCCAAGCATCAGTTCTCCGCTTTCCGGATTGAAATAATCACAGGTATCCCCGTCTACAACACTAAAATCTCCCGGTTCTTTATAATCAATCAGAGGAAATGACAATACATCTGTCGGTGCATCGATATTTCTCTGACAATTATTGATAGTCTGTATGCCCGAATTATCTGTGAGCAATACATAAATCTCACATTCATAAGGACACTTTATAAAATCCAGAGCCTGTCCGATCACTGTTTCGATCACATGTTCATAATCAGGGATCTGGATTTCTCCATATTCATTTTCTACATTTAATGACATTGTATTTCTTACCTTTTTCTTTTATTATTTCGGTTCTCTCCGTATCGTCTGCCATCGTTTTGGTTACGATTTTCCTGCTCCGAACGCTGTTTTTTCTGCCTGTTCTGCTTCTCCTCGTAAACCTCATATGCATTTACGATCTTCTGTACCAGCGGATGTCTTACAACATCAAGACTTGTCAGATGGCAGACACTGATTTCTTCGATATTTTTGATAACGGTCAAAGCTACTTCCAGTCCCGATCTTGTCTCAAACGGAAGGTCCTTCTGGGAAAGGTCACCGGTAATGATTGCTTTCGATCCAAAACCAATACGGGTTAAGAACATCTTCATCTGTGCCGGTGTTGTATTCTGTGCCTCGTCCAGTACAATATAAGCATTGTCCAGCGTACGTCCCCGCATATATGCAAGTGGTGCTACTTCAATCAGACCTTTTTCCATATTCTTGGCAAAGGACTCCGGTCCCATGATCTCATATAATGCATCATAAAGCGGTCTTAAATAAGGATCGACCTTGCTCTGCAAATCTCCCGGAAGAAATCCAAGCTTTTCGCCAGCTTCAATTGCCGGACGTGTCAAAATGATCCGGTTTACTTCACCATTCTTAAAAGCAGTGATCGCTTTTGCCATTGCAAGATATGTTTTACCGGTTCCGGCAGGACCTACACCGAATACGATCATGGATTTATCGATTGCATTTACATATGCCTTCTGTCCATGTGTTTTTGGTTTGATCGGTTTGCCATTTATCGTGTGACATATGATATCCCGATCCAGATCAGCAATATTTTCCTGTGTTTCCTGAGAATGATCCTTAGACATGGCGATCGTATAATCAACCTTCTGTTCATCGATCGCAGTACCTCTGGCTGCAACTGCAAATAACTGGATCAGTACATGAACCGCCTGCTCCACGTCTTTTTCTTCTCCTGAAACCTTCAGCTTATCATCGCGTAGAATCATAGAAACATGAAATGCTTTTTCTATTTTTTTTGCATGTACATCAAATTGTCCAAATACATTCTGAACGTATTCGGACATAACTGTAATTGATTTGCTGAATTCACTCAAGCGTCTGTTCCTCACTTATAATCTGTAATTCATGCGGAATCCCGATCAACTGTCTTACGGTTATATCTCCTTCCGCAAGACATTCATCTCCGCTATTCGTTATTTTAACATTATTTTCTATTATTTGCACCCCTTTTTCTTGCAAATTGCCAATATAACGACTTAATTTTTCTTTTACTGACGCAGCCGCCGCTTCCATGGATACTGTTTCTTTTTTTAACCGGTACTCCTTTATTGTGTATGCTTCTATCTGAAATGGCAGGTAAAAATTCTTACCTATATGAAGCCGGCTCGTATCACTGAACAAATCATATGCTTCGAAAGAGCATTTTGGTACATAAGGGGTAAGGCTGTACTGAAATGCACCAAAGGAATAATAGCTCTTTTCATTTCCTGTATATTCTTTGGAATAGCAGGATAACGGAACTGTATCTTTGTAATGATATACACAGATTCCATATACAGTTCCTTCTGCAGATACATAATTTGTATCCAGAACTTCATTATTATCATCATACAGATAAACTGCACCAGAGATCAGGATATCGCCTTTCTTCACATCATCTCCCGCCTTTACTACCGGTGTTCCGGATGCTGTTACGATCTCTGTGACCGTACAGTCCTGTGAAGCAATGATGTTGCATGGTTCTTTCATGGAGGTATCCGTAAATACATTCAATGTTTCCGTGATCTCCACCGACAGCTTTGTTCCCGTAAGTGCACATGATATCCAGGCGATATCTTCAAAGTCTTTCCGGAGATTTTTCTCCAGCTCTGCGCAGTCTACTTTTGACTTTGGAGTTCCGGTCTGCACATAATATTCATTGATATGTTGTAGTATCTCATCCGATGTATAATCTGATTCACCGGAAACGGAAATTTCCCATATAAATAACGATTGAATATAGATCAGAACAGCAAACAAGATAAACCCAGCTACAAACGGAATTCTTTTTTTATTTTTTCGAATAAATTCGCGAATACCATATACTCTTAGAACCTCTACATCACTTCCTGTTTTCCGTGCAGGTTCTTCCAATCGTGCTATATCCTTTGAAGCAGTAAAAAAGAATATTTCATCTTCTTTCTGCTCCAGATTCCAAAGTTTAATATCTCTGGCTTTGCACAGATTTACAAAACGGTTGATATGAATGCCGCGAAGATGAATTTTTGCAAATCCATACAGATACCTTAATATAATATCAAACATCCGGTTTCCCCCTTCTATGTACACAATATTATTCATAATTGATATATAGAATGTTGCCTGATATCTTCAGTTCTTCCGGACAATAATATTCAATTTTCAGGCAAATTCCATTTATCGATATGGTATTCTTTTTTGTTTTTACAAGGATCTGGGTATCCGAACAGGATATAATACATTTATAGTTTTCAATATAGATAATGTGATTATCATGAATTGTGATTTTGGATGAACTTTTTTTTATGTCCGGTGTGACATCCGGCACATCATATAGACTGTTATGATTAAATGGAAGCTGCATGATCTGATACCCAACTGACTTTATATCTATATTATGTTGGTTAGGTATCGGATTATGACTTACTCTTTATTCTCTTTAAGATTATGGACACAGATAAAATTAACCAGAACGGCATTTCCTACAATCAATCCATAGGTAACTGCCTTTAATATATTTCCGGTCATATCGCCAAATGCAAAAATACTTAAGATCAGTGCTCCCCAGGCAAAGATTATTGCAAGAATATTAATTGCGTTTTTCATATTCGTTTGTCCCTTTCGTTTTTGTATATTAATTTCATTATATATTTATAGTGATGTTAGTGTCAACTTTTTGCGTCTATAAGAACATTTCATGTTCTTACGCCGCACCATCTCGCCTATCGGCTCGATGCCGCTCGTTCGCCAAATACAGATTTTCGTGTAAACACGAAATCTGTGCTTGGCTCACTTACGCAAAAAAAGAGTACCGATTGCTCGGTACTCAAAAAAATCATATTTACTAATCCAAACTATAGATTATTTATATTTGCGCTTTCTAGCTGCCTCTGATTTCTTTTTACGTCTAACGCTTGGCTTTTCGTAATGTTCTCTCTTACGAATCTCCTGCTGGATACCAGCCTTCGCACAATTTCTCTTGAATCTGCGAAGAGCGCTATCTAATGTTTCGTTTTCTTTAACTATTACATTTGACATTCTCTCACCTGACCTCCCTCCAGTTGTGTACTATGCTAATAAAATAACAACTGTTTGGGTATTATTTAAGCACGAAGTCAATTATAACATATATTATTGAAACGTCAACAAAAAATTTTATTATTTTCTATTTTTAGGCATTTAACTGTTCTTTGGCTATTTCTACTGCTTTTGCAAGTGCATCTGCAATACCGGCAGGATTCTTTCCCCCGGCCTGAGCCATGTTTGGACGACCACCGCCGCCACCGCCTACAAGTGCTGCAGACGCTTTGATAATATTTCCTGCATGTGCTCCCTTCTTTACAGCATCGTCTGTTGCCATAGCGATCAGATTTACCTTACCATCCTTTGCGGAAGCAAGAACGACAACCGATGTTCCAAGCTTGTTCTTGAAATCATCTCCCAGATTACGAAGTGCATTCATATCTGTATCTTCTACGCTGGTAGCAAGAACCTTTACGTCATTTACATCTACTGCATCAGCAAGTGCATCTCCGGCAGAATTCTTTGCCAGCTTATCCTTTAACTTGGAGTTTTCAGATGTAAGAGCTTTGATCTCAGCGAGCATTGTCTCGATCTTTTCAGCCAGCTTTGCAGGTTCAGCTTTTGCTGCCTTTGCCGCTGCTTTTAATTCTTCTTCCATCTCTTTATAATAATTAAATGCGCCAACAGAAGTCAGTGCTTCGATTCTTCTTACTCCGGCAGCAACACCCATTTCAGAGATGATCTTAAATGTACCGATCACACCGGTATTTGGGACATGAGTACCACCACAGAACTCAACAGAGAAGTCATCCATAGATACAACTCGAACCTTCTCGCCGTACTTGTCGCCAAACAATGCCATAGCACCTGTCTTCTTGGCATCTTCAATACTCATAACCTCTGTCTTAACCTTAAGATCTTTATCGATCTGTTCATTTACGATTGCTTCCACCTTGGCGATCTCTTCAGGAGTCATAGCCTGGAAATGTGTAAAGTCGAATCTTAAACGGTCTTCTGATACATATGAACCAGCCTGTTCTACATGATCACCAAGAACCATCTTTAAGGCTTTCTGGAGCAGATGTGTTGCGGAGTGGTTCTTACAGATCAGTGCACGTCTGTCTGCTGTTACAGAAAGCTTCGCTGTGCTTCCATTCTTTAATTCGCCGGATTCAACATAGCCAAGATGTGCGATCTTATCACCGGCAACCTTGATCGTATCTTTAACAATGAAACGTCCGCTCTCTGTCTCGATCACACCAGTATCACCGATCTGACCACCCATAGTAGCATAAAATGGTGTCTCTGCTGTGATGATCGAACCGTTTGTGCCTTCGGAAATAACATCAACCAGTTCGGATGTTACCTGATCGCCCTCTTTATATTCTGCTGTTATGGCAATGATATTGGAAGATGCTTCTACCTTGTCATACCCAATGAATTTACTTGTAAGAGCTGTGTCGATGTCTTCATAAATAGTTGAATCTGCTCCCATGTAGTTTGATACTTTTCTTGATTTACGAGCAGTCTCTCTCTGCTTGTCCATAGCCTTATTAAAGCCTTCCGTATCAACCTCGATGCCCTTTTCTTCCAGAATCTCTTTTGTAAGATCAAGAGGAAAACCATAGGTATCATATAACTTAAATGCATTTTCGCCATTTAATACTTTTTTGCCGCTGTTATTTAACTCCTCAACGAAGCCGTTCAGGATTGATAAGCCCTGATCGATCGTCTTATTGAAGTTTTCTTCTTCTGTATTGATACAGGTAAAGATATGTGCTTTCTTTTCTTCCAACTCCGGATATGCATCCTTAGAAACCTCGATCACTGTCTTTGAAAGCTCTGCAAGGAATCTGCCTTCGATACCAAGTAATCTGCCATGTCTTGCTGCACGACGGAGAAGACGTCTTAATACATAACCTCGTCCTTCATTTGATGGAAGGATACCGTCAGATGCCATAAAGGTAACAGAACGGATATGATCAGTAATAACACGGATTGAGACATCTGTCTTCTCGTCTTCCATGTATTTCACGCCAGCCATCTCACATACTTTATCACGCAACGCTTTGATCGTATCAACGTCAAAGATGGAATCTACATCCTGAACAACAACAGCCAGACGCTCCAGTCCCATACCGGTATCGATATTCTTCTGAACCAGTTCTGTATAGTTATTATGGCCGTCATTTTCAAACTGGGTAAATACGTTGTTCCATACTTCCATGTAACGGTCACAGTCACAACCTACTGTACAGCCAGGCTTACCGCATCCGTACTTTTCGCCTCTGTCATAATAGATTTCGGAACATGGACCACAAGGACCTGCGCCATGCTCCCAGAAGTTATCTTCTTTCCCAAAACGGAAAATTCTCTCCGGTGCAATTCCGATCTCTTTATTCCAGATATCAAATGCTTCGTCATCATCCTCGTAGATAGATGGATATAAACGGTTCTCATCTAAGCCTACAACCTTGGTCAGAAACTCCCATGACCATGAAATTGCTTCATGCTTGAAGTAATCGCCGAATGAGAAGTTACCTAACATTTCAAAGAATGTACCATGTCTTGCAGTCTTACCTACATTTTCGATATCACCGGTACGGATACACTTCTGGCAGGTGGTCACACGTCTTCTTGGAGGGATCTCCTGTCCTGTAAAGTAAGGCTTTAATGGTGCCATACCTGAGTTGATCAATAACAAACTATTATCATTATGTGGAATCAGTGAGAAGCTGTTCATCTTCAGATGTCCCTTGCTCTCAAAAAATTCCAGAAACATTTTTCTTAACTGATTTACGCCATATTTTTCCACTGTTTTCTCCTCCTACCTTCTATCAGCCAGTTCTTTGGTAATATCAGTCCAACTGACACCTCTTTCAACCATAAGAACCATAAGGTGATACAGGAAATCTGATATCTCATATTTTATTTCATCTGAATCAGGATTCTTGGCAGCAATTACAATCTCTGTTGCCTCTTCGCCAACCTTTTTCAGTATTTTGTCAATTCCTTTGTCAAACAGATAATTTGTATAGGAACCTTCCTTTGGATGATTTCTTCTGTCAACGATAATATCGTATTCTTCTTCAAATACCTTTAACGGATTGGTATTATCGTATTCCTTCTTAACCAGATCCGTAAAGAAACAGGTCGGGCTGCCGGTATGACAGGCTGCACCGATCTGGGAAACCTCTGCAAGCAGGGTATCTTTATCACAGTCTAATTTTAATGATTTTAAGAACTGGAAATGACCGGATGTCTCACCTTTTGTCCAAAGCTCCTGTCTGCTTCTGCTGTAATATGTCATTCTGCCGGTTGCGATCGTCTTTTCAAAGGATTCCTTATTCATATATGCCATCATAAGAACTTCCCCGGTCTTATAATGCTGTGTGATACATGGAATCAGCCCGTCAGAATTCAGCTTGAATTCATCAAAGGATACTGCACTTTCAAATGTATTAACCGGAATGCCTTCTTTTCTGCATTCCTGCTTTATCTCCATTATATCCATTTGTTTCAGATTATATAAAGAAATGGATTCAGCATTTGTCTTTTCAAGCATCTCACAGATTGCTTCCCCATTTGTTGAATAGGTGGAAACAATAACAGGAAGTGCTACACGGTTTTTGATCTCATTTACGATATCCATATATTCAGGAACCATATTATTATGTAATAACAGGAGCTCACCTGCTCCGAGTTCCTTAAGCTGCTCTGCATAGGCTACAGGCTCTTTACATTCGCTCAGGTCAATCGTTACGATGATACGTTCTGAACCAAAACGATCAGCGGCTTCCGTTACAAGCTCCGGTGTATTTAATGCTGCTGATTTCATACAAACCTTGGAAGCACCTGCATATAACATCTTCTTGATATCTTCCAGTCTTCTTACTCCACCACATGCGATCAATGGAATATCGACATTCTTGCAGATCTCTTTGATAACTGCAATATTCGCTTCTCTGCCTTCCTTTGTTGCTTTACTGTCAAAATATGCAATCTCATCTGCACCGGCATCATTATAGAACTTTGCCATTTCAAGTGCATTCTCAAGATCCAGACATGGAATAATTTTCTTATAACTCATAGTACCTCCTTAAAGTGAACCTTTGGTAGATAACACTTTACCATTTAATCTGTCGTCTATAGAAGTTGCTTCATCTAAAGCTTTTGCAAATGCCTTAAAAGCTGCTTCGATGATATGATGGTCATTGGAACCGGAGAACTGCTTCAGGTTCAGATTCATCTCCGCACCATAGGATACTGCATAGAAGAATTCCTTTACCATCTGTGTATCAAAATATCCAACCCGCTCTGTTGTCAGGTTCAGATCATAAACAAGATATGGTCTTCCGGAAAGGTCAATCGCACACATAACAAGCGTTTCATCCATAGGAAGAAAGAAATTACCGAAACGCTTAATGGATTTTTTATCTCCAAGCGCACCTTTGATCGCTTTTCCGAGAACAATTCCCGTATCTTCTATCGTATGATGACAATCCACATACAGATCACCCTTTACGGTCAGATTCAGATCAAAAAATCCGTGCTTGGCAAAGCTTGTCAGCATATGATCGAAAAATCCGATACCGGTATCGATCTTTGCATCTCCCTTTCCATCCAGATTTAATTCCAGAACAATATCTGTCTCGCTGGTTTTTCTTGTGCATTTTACTGCTCTATCCGCCATATCTTTTCTCCCTTGTTTTTATACATTTTTCTTCCGATACTTTGGCAACTACAAGCACAGGCGGACTGATAATACAGACGCCTGTGCAATCTTGGTTTCATATTATACCACTATTCAAATCTTACTGCAATAGAATTAGCATGCGCTGTAAGTTGCTCTGATTTTGCAAAGCTTTCAATGTCTTCATGTACTTCTTCAAGAGCTTCTCTGGAATAATAGATGATGCTTGATTTCTTAATGAAGTCATCCACACTTAACGGGGAGAAGAACTTCGCTGTTCCGTTTGTTGGAAGTACATGGTTCGGTCCGGCAAAATAATCACCCAGTGGTTCGGATGAATATTCACCGATGAAGATCGCACCGGCATTCTTGATCCTTGTCATAACATCAAATGGATTTGCAGTTACAATCTCCAGATGTTCGGAAGCAATTGCATTTGCTGCTTCAACCGCATCTGCCATATTATCAGCTAATAAGATATAGCCGTATGTATCAATGGATTTCCGAATGATCTCTTTTCTGGATAATACCTTTATAAATTCATCGACCTGAGCTGATACCTTTTCGGCAAGTTCTTTTGAAGTTGTGATCAGAATGGCGGATGCCATCTCATCATGCTCTGCCTGTGATAACAGATCGGCTGCAACATATCTTGGATTTGCTGTCTCATCTGCAATTACAAGGATTTCGGATGGACCTGCGATCGAATCGATGCTGACATGTCCGTATACCGCACGTTTTGCAAGTGCAACGAAGATATTTCCAGGTCCTACGATCTTATCAACCTTTGGAATGGATTCCGTTCCATATGCAAGAGCCGCGATTGCCTGTGCGCCGCCTGCCTTGTAGATAGCAGTCGCACCGGCTTCATTTGCTGCAACCAGTGTAGTCGCATATACTTCACCCTCGCTGTTACAAGGAGTGGTCATTATAATATTTTTAACACCTGCTACCTTTGCAGGCATAATGTTCATCAATACGGAAGATGGATACACAGCTTTTCCACCCGGTACATATACTCCGACAGATTCCAATGCTGTTACCTTCTGTCCAAGCATGATACCCTTCGGATCAGAATCAAACCAACTGTACTGACGCTGTTTTTCGTGATAGGTGCGAATGTTTTCTTTTGCTTTTCTGATAACCTCGATCAGTTTCTCATCTACCTGTGTATAAGCATATTCAATCTCTTCTTTTGTAACCAGAACATTTCCGGCGTTGATATCTGCTTTATCAAACTGCTTGGTATATCCAAATAATGCCTCGTCTCCACGATCTCTGACATCATTTACGATCTTCTCTACTGTATCTGCATAAGATCCGAAATTGCTTGGACTTCTTTTTAACAGATCCTTTAAAATGTTCTTTCTGGTTTCTTCCGTCAGATTTACAATTCTCATTTATATGCCTCCTTATTAATCAACGAATTCAGATCAGCAAGCAGCTTTCTGATTCTCTCATTTTCCATCTTTAAGCTTACCTGATTTACAACCATTCTTGCAGATAACGGACAAACTTCTTCTAAAACTTCCAGTCCGTTTTCACGAAGAGTACTTCCGGTCTCAACGATATCAACGATCACCTCTGATAAGCCAACGATCGGCGCAAGCTCGACCGAACCGTTTAATTTGATGATCTCAACCGTCTGGTTCTTCTGATTATTAAAATAATCTTTTGCAATATTCGGATATTTGCTGGCAACACGGATGATCTCATTTTTCTTCAATAATTCTTTTGCTTTATGAGGACCACAGACACACATCCGGCATTTACCGAATCCGAGATCCATTACCTCGTACAGATTTCTGCCTTCTTCTAATATCGTATCCTTACCAACTACACCGATATCTGCTGCACCGTATTCTACATAGGTTGGTACATCTGTCGCCTTTGAAAGGAAGAACTTCAGTTTCAGTTCTTCATTCACAAAGATCAGCTTTCTGGTATCCGGGTCTTTCATTTCATCGCAGGTAATTCCTATCTGTTCAAGCAATGCAAGGGTTTTCTTTGCAAGTCTGCCCTTTGCAAGTGCAAATGTTAAATATCTCATTGATTTATCTCTCCAATCTATCCATCGATCAAATTCTAATTTTGGATTTCTTTCTGTTTTTGTCCGCTTATTTCAAGGATGCGATAGCCACCTCGTTCTCATCACCGGACACAAGATCAAATACCTTGACCGTATCACTGTTTTCAAAATAAAACAGTCCGGAAAAATGCTCTCTTTTTGCATATTCCAGATAATCTTCCACTGACTTTCTGACAGATTTGCGTATCAATTCAATCTTCTTATCATTCTGGCGCAGACTCTTACCAAGACTGATCGCGGGCTCCTGATTCTCGATATCATAGAGAATGATCGTATTCGAATATTCAACCGAAACCTCGATATTCTGTCTGGACAGTGCCATGATCAGTTCTTCTACGGTAAATGCAAAACCAATAGACGGTGCATCTTTGCCAAACTGCTTTAACAGGTTATTATATCGGCCACCCTTTACAACTGCATCTCCGGTTCCATAGGTATATCCGCGGAAGATCACGCCGGTATAATAGTTATAACCATTTAACATACTGAGATCAAAGCCGATATATTTGTCATATCCATAACAGCATAATGCCTTATAGATTCTCTGTAATCTGTGAACAGCTGCAAGTGATACCGGATTTGTAACCAGCTTTTCTGCTTGCTCTAACATGGATTCTCCACCGAATAAAGAGTCAAATGCAAGAAAGGCTTTCTTTAAAACAGGACTCAGATCCAGTTTCTTCAGATATTCCTCCAAACCAAAGAAGTTCTTAATATTGATGTATTCCTTGATCTGAAGTTCTTCGGCTTCTGTAATTCCGGCTTCTGCAACGATGCCCTTAAAGTAATCGATCTGTCCGATCTCGATCTGGAACTCGTCGATTCCAAGTGCCTTAAAAGAATCAACAACAGTTGCAATGATCTCTGCATCTGCTGCAGAAGAATCATCATTTATAAGCTCAGCACCGATCTGTGTAACTTCCTTTAATTTTCCCTGCAATTTTCTTGGGTTTGAATATGTATTTCCTGTATAGCACAGACGGATCGGAAGCTGTTCGTCCTTGTAATATTTTGCTACACATCTTGCAATACTAGGTGTGATATCCGGGCGTAATACCAGCGTATTATTATCACGGTCAAAGAACTTGTACATTTCATTTGACGGTGCAGATCCCTTATCACGGTTAAATATATCAAAATACTCAAATGTAGGTGTCTCTATATCATGATAGCTGTATAACTCCAGAGTATGATGCAGCTTCTCAATAATCTTTCTTTTCTTTTTACATTCTACATCATAGGTGTCTCTTACTCCGTCCGGAGTCTGTAACAGTTTATCCTGCATCTCTTTTCCTCCTTTTATCCATACCTATTTGCTTTATCGCATTAAAGTGATAACACGATAATTAGTTATTTCAACAATGTGCTCATTATAGGTGAGACGTTGGCATTTGTCAAGATTTTTCCTGATCCTTTATGCTCTTAACTGCAAATCTTTATCGAGAAGCTCCAGATAATGAACCAGTGCTCCATTTTTTGCATGAATAAAGAAATCCGGATTCAGTTCTTCATATTTGAAATTCTTTGCATGTCCCTCGTTCACGCGATCCATATAAGTCTTTAATTCCGAAAAACGTAAATAGTAATATTTGTTTCTATGCGTAAAAAATATGATCAGGAAGCTGACTCCCTGCTGTTCCTCATACTCTTTCATAAAATGATACTGATGCTCATGTATATTCTGTAAAGAAAACGTATCAACCGCACATTCCTTCGCATCGAAGCATATCGGAATGCCCTGTACGACACCGATGTAATCGACCGTAGAATCTTTTTCAAAATACGCCAGCGTGATCTGGCTGCTGTCTTTATCCATACGGATCGGTTTGATCGGAGTCGGGATCTTCTGGACAACTGCCAGCTTCTTTTCCCGATAATATTCATTTGTATAATTGATCAGTTCCTCAAGTGAGGAACCACGAAGTCCTCTGGAATTCCAAGTTGCCATCCGATTCTGCCTCTTTATCTTTTATCCGATTCTGCTTTATCAAAGTTATTTTCCAAATTACCTAAATAAATCTTTTTCGATCGTCCGAAACGGTTCCGGAAGAAATGCCGAATACTCTTTTCCGCCCAGATAAGAAAGCGGACCGTCTATTTCCTTAAATATAATGTTTCCGCAATGAAGAAGCTGGTGCTTTACATGATAAGCATCTGCAAAATACCGGTTCACTACAGGTATGCCATACTTTGTATCGCCGACTACCGGATATCCCAGATGCTTTAACTGTGCACGGATTTGATGAGACTTACCTGTGATAAGCTCAACCTTTACCAATGTATAATCATCATTTTTTTTTACCGGATAAAAGATTGAATGAATTTCATCACTCTTGCCCTGTTTCCATGGGTAATCTGATATCCGAACTATATTTTTTGCATTATCCTTCTGTAAATAACAGGTACTGTCAAGCTTCTGTGTCACACGTCCCCGTACAAGTGTATAATAATATTTATGTAATAAATGTTCTCTTATAATTCTGGATAATTCCTGACTTCCGGTAAGACTCACCCCACAAAGAATGAGTCCGGATGTATTGCGGTCTAAACGATTGCATACAGACGGACGATAAGTTCTCAGTTCTTCAGTTGTGATATGCCCACTATCAAGCAGATAGTCGATCAATGCTTCATTAAAAGAGTAATCATCTTTTGATGCCTTCTGTGACAGGACGCCAGTCGGTTTGTCCGCGATCAGAATATTTTCATCCAAATAGATGATCTCAACCGGAATCTTCTTTTTAGAGGAAGTGCTGTGTGTTCCATTGACATCTTCCCTGAAATTGGCGATCGTTTCATCAGACATATAGATCTGGATCGTATCTCCGATATAGACGTATTCGTTTCCTTCAATTTTCTTATTGTTCAATTTGATGTTTTTCTTTCGTATCATCTTATAAACAAAGCTTGACGGTGCCTTATTCAGATATTTCAAAAGAAATTTGTTCACACGCTGTCCTGCTTCGTTCTGCGATATAATGATCTCTTTCATGCCCGACTCCTATACACCAAGTTCGAATAATTTTTCACGCATAGACTGATCCTTTACCAGATAATCTTCATCCGGCTCTTTGATCGTTTCCGCTTTCTTTATAAATTCATCCACGGTTAACGCTGTAACGATAACATATGGTTTCTTTATCATTTCAAAGGAACGTGCAATTTCTTTTTTCAGGAATTCCACATCCGGAATCTTCTTGTCAAATGCTTTCTGATATAAGAATAACATTCTGCCATCCCGCACGATCACGGCAGGGAAAAACAACATTCCTTCATATCGACTGAGCGAGATATCATACAGGATGCCGTCCCGGTTCTCATAATGGATCCCTTTTTCTATCTTCTTGTGTTCTTCCTCTGTTAAAGGCTTGAATTTGGAACACATGATAAGTGCTACGATCTGTTTGGCAAATGGCAGGCTGATCAATATCGGAAGTATGATGATCAAGGTTTTTGTTGTTTTAAACATGACAAGCGAAAGAATTACTCCTGTCAGGATCATAACACCAAGTATAATAATACTGGTTATGATCTTTTTCTTATGTTTTTTTATATATCCATACTGTCCTTTTTCCATTGTTTTTGTCCTGTTCTGTTTTTATTATAATGTTCCTCATACCCCGGCAAATTCTCTGTATTTACCGGATATCTGTCTCTATTTGATCATGGAAACGATCCAGTCATTCGGCAGCAGCTTTGTTACAATCTTAAACGCTTTCATCGTTATGCTGTAGGTAGATTCTGTCTTCAGGTAATACGCATCAAATAACGCCCGTTTTACCACATTCTTTGCTTCTACACGGAACAATCTTTTAAATGCCTTTGTATGGGAATATTTCTCGGCAACATCAAAGAACTCTGTATTGACCGGTCCCGGACATACTGCTGTCACTGTAATACCTCTGTCCTCCAATTCTTTATTTAATGCTTTTGAAAAGCTCCTAACCATGGATTTTGTTGCTGCATATACAGCAAAGGATGGCTGTGGCAGATATGCCGCTGATGATGCAATATTAATGATATTGCTCTGTTCTTTCATATATGGCAGAGTGATCCTCGTCATGGCAACTAAAGCCTTACAGTTAACATCGATCATTCCGGTAAGTTCTTCGCATACAACATCTTCTACATGTCCCATAATGCCATATCCTGCTGCATTCACCAGAACACGTACCCATGGATGTTCCTTTGCAAGCATCTTCTTATAGGCTTCAAGATCTTCCTGCTTTGTGATATCCAGCGGGAGAACAATAATCTTCTTGCCTTCAATCTCTCTTTCTAAGGCATACAATCGTTCTGCGCGCCTGGCGATTACCCATATCTCGTCGATTGTCTTATATTTTTCACTGATCTGAACAACAAACTCTCTGCCCAGTCCGGAAGAAGCTCCGGTAACGACTGCTATTTTACTCATGACATCATCCTCCATCCAGATAAATACTTATTCTTTAACGTTCCGTTTGTATTTTTTGCCCATCCAAGCGGATATCCGTCCACCAGAACAAGCACATATCCATTTTTAATTTTCTGATCCGATGCTTCGATTGTCTCGCCTTTCAGATATCTTAAAACACGGTCATCTGAAGAAGTCAGATTTACTTCATTATCAAACTGTCCTTGTTTCAAATACATAGCAAGTGACTGGCTCGGTTCAAACCGGTTCTTCTTGATCTCGCCAAGGAACAATCCCTGTCTTAACATCCGAAGCCCGGATACATCCGGCATATGTTCTGCCATATAATACAGTCTTCCTTTATTTTCCTCAATATATGCAGACCGGATCCCGGCATCCGATGAAACGTGCGCAAGGAATTCTTCTGCATTTTTATCCGGCTTACAGCCTCTGTGTATCCATGACTGAAATACCTGTGTCTGTTCTGCCTCTTTTTTATGAATAAGTGCAACAAAATGTCCTTCCCCTTCGATATGATGTGGCCATAATCTTGCACATTTTTCAAGTTCTACATTTTCGGTCTTTCCCCACGCAGGATTTCCATTGCAAAAGCCCGGATACTTCGGAACTTCGACTAATTCTAATGTATCATCCAGTGATAAAAGATATTCGATTGACTGTTCATTTTCTTCCGGAGAAAACGTACAGGTCGAATACAGCATGGTTCCACCCGGTTTTAACATTTTTACAACTTCATTTAAGATTCCACGCTGTAAACCGGCAAATAACTCAACACCATTGTTTTCCCACGCTGTTACCATTGACTGGGATTTACGGAACATTCCTTCACCGGAACAAGGCGCATCAATCAAAATTTTATCAAAGGTCTGATAGAATTTTGTGCTCAGCTTATTCGGAGCTTCACTTACCACACACATATTGCCGATCCCGAATAATTCCAGATTTTTTAATAATGCCTTAGCTCTGGAATTACTGATATCATTTGAGATCAGAAACCCGGTTCCATGAAGTTTTGCTGCAAGCTCGGTTGATTTACCTCCCGGTGCAGCACAGATATCAAGAACAACATCCCCATCTTCAACAGGAAGAATACTCGCCGGTGCCATCGCACTCGGTTCCTGAATATAATAAAGCCCTGCATAATAATACGGATGTTTGGATGGTGTACATGCTTTATCATCATAATAAAAACCATTTGTTGTCCATGGTACAGGCTTTAATTCAAATGGAGAGATCTTTAAGAAATCTTCCACACTGATTTTATTTGTATTCACGCGAAGTCCATGATGCATGCCCTGATCCAGACAATTCATATATGCATCATAGTCGTCTCCTAACTGTGTCTTTATCCTGTTTGTAAATGACTCCGGTAAGTTCATAATCTATAACCCCTGTGCTTTGTATCCTTCTGCGATAATATCAAGCTGTTTGGAAAAATCCTCTAGCTTTTCCAGATCATCCTTCTGGTAAATATCATAAAATTCATTCTGTATCTTCACAACCTCACGCTGGTTGCCTACATAATATAAATTCTGAATATTTGTTAAAATGTCTGCAACGATAGATGCCTTATAATTGAACGAATTCTGTGCATCCATAATCTCACCCCGGACAGATGACATTTCCTGATCCAGCGCCACAGTTGCATTTGCTGCATTTAACAGTTTTTCCCGGATATGTTCCGGCATATTATGACGATACTTATACTGAAGGGAATGCTCAATCGTTGCCCAGAAATCCATCGCCATTGTACGGATCTGAATCTCTGCCTGAATCGTTTGAAGCCCTTTAATCGTATATACATCATAATTTAATATAATATGATAACTTCTGTACCCACTTGTTTTTGCATTCGTAATATAGTCTTTTTCTTCTCGGATCGACATATCCCTGCGATTCCTTATGATCTCTACAACCTTGTAAATATCTTCTTCGAACTGGCACATGATACGGATTCCGGCGATATCATCCATCTCTTCCACGATATGATCCATCGGAATATGTTTCTTTTGCATCTTATCCAAAATACTTGAAATTCTTTTTACACGTCCGGTTACATTCTCAATTGGAGAATACAGTCCCTGACTTCGATAATCTTTTATAATATGCTTAAATTTCAAGAGCAGTTCATCTACAGCCTGCTCATACGGAGATAAGATCTCTTTCCATAATTGTATTTCCACGAATAAAATGCCTCCTGCCAATTCTAACTATTCATCATCATGGGATACTCTGGTATAAAGGAAATTATATTCATCTACACCATCCTGATACTCCGGATAAAGCTCATATAATTCTTTCGCAAGTTCATAAGCCTTATCATAGTTCTGGATCTTTTCATAATAACTGATCTCCTGCAAACGCAACTCTTTCTGGAAGGTATTATCGCTTGCAAGTCCATTATTAATATACCCATATGCATTGTCCATCTCACCAATACTGATATAATAAGCGGCATACTGGGCATACAGATATGAATTATATCCATATTTATCTATGTATTTTTCATAATTCTCAAACATATGCTCTGCATCATTCATAGATGCATAACAGGTTCCTATATACAGATATAATTCCGGATAATCCTTTACATACTGCTCTAGAACCGGGAGTGCCCCGGCATAATTGCTGTCCGAAAAGTCAGCCAATGCCTGGGCGATCTCCTTCATTTTACCAACATTCTTTTTGTCCGCAGATGTCTGTTGTAAAATAGTATCATATTCTTCTACCGCTTTATCATAATCAGCGGTCTTCATATAAATATCTGCCATATACAGTCTGGTATTCTTGTCTTTATTCCGAGAAAATATCTGTTTTTCAGAAAGTGCATCGGCAAACCGATCAAGTGCCTTATCGTATTCTGCATTCTGATAAAACGCCAGTCCTTCATCAAAATAGCGGTCCTTATGCGATATGATCTTTGATAATATTACAACAGCCGCAAAAACAATGACCAGACAAGTGACTAAAAAGAAAAACACTTTGACAAAATCTATATTGGATTTTCTTTTTCTGCGTCTTCTACGATTTCTTCCTGTCATAGCAATAAACTCCTGATTAGTGATGGAATAAACGGATTCCTGTAAATACCATTACCATTCCATATTTATCACATGCTTCGATTACAAGATCATCTCTGACAGATCCACCCGGCTGAGCAATGTATGCAACACCACTCTTCTTCGCACGTTCAATGTTATCTGAGAATGGGAAAAATGCATCAGAACCAAGTGTAACATTCTGATTTCCGGCAAGCCATGCTTTCTTTTCTTCTGCAGTGAATACTTCCGGCTTTACCTTGAAACGCTTTTGCCATTCACCATCACGGAGAACATCCTCATATTCATCACCCATATATACATCGATCGCATTATCTCTGTCTGCACGTCCAAGTCCATCAACAAACTGAAGTCCCATAACCTGTGGAGACTGACGAAGCCACCAGTTATCTGCCTTCTGACCGGCAAGTCTTGTACAGTGGATTCTGGACTGCTGACCGGCCCCGATACCGATTGCCTGTCCACCTTTTACATAGCATACAGAATTAGACTGTGTGTATTTTAATGTGATCAGTGCAATTTTCATATCGATAAGAGCTTCTTCCGGTATATTTTTATTCTCTGTTACAATATTGGATAAAAGATCCTTATCAATATTCAGTTCATTTCTTCCCTGCTCAAATGTAATTCCAAATACCTGCTTGCGTTCAATCTCAGCAGGAACATAATTCTCATCGATCTGGATAATATTATAATTACCTTTCTTCTTCTGCATCAGAAGCTCCATAGCTTCGTCTGTATACCCGGGAGCAATTACACCATCTGATACTTCACGCTTAATGAGACGGGCTGTATCTGCATCGCAGACATCTGACAATGCAATGAAATCACCAAAGGATGACATACGGTCTGCACCTCTGGCTCTTGCATATGCGCATGCAAGTGGTGACAGTTCACCCAGATCATCTACCCAGTAGATCTTTGCAAGTGTATCTGTAAGAGGAAGTCCTACTGCTGCACCTGCCGGTGACACATGCTTAAAAGATGTAGCTGCTGGAAGTCCGGTTGCTGCCTTTAATTCTTTAACAAGCTGCCAGCCATTAAATGCATCCAGAAAATTTATGTAGCCCGGCTTACCATTTAATACGGTAACCGGAAGATCACTTCCATCTTCCATGTAGATTCTTGATGGCTTCTGATTCGGATTACATCCGTATTTTAACTGAATTTCGTTCATTCTATATTTCCTCCCGATTCATGATGATTATTTATTCTTGTTGATGATTCTTGTCTCATACTTTCCTGTTGCGATATCAATATATCTGACAAACAGAGATACCTTATTATCTTCATTCAGGCTTTCCCATACCATATTTGCAAATGTATCGATATCACCTGATATACCAACTAACTTCGGTTCTCCCTCAAAGCTTGGAAGTGGATTGTCATCATGCATATATGTATGAATAAAATGTCCTTCTCCGTTTGCGGGATTCTCATATGAAAATGTATATCGGTTACATGCCGATGGATCTCCGTTATTGCTCTTTAAGATAGACATTGCATAGTCATACTGTCCGCCTTCGATATGCATAACTCCGGAAATTCTCGGTGTATAGTTTGGACCGTCCGGTTCAAACTCGCGGCATCTCAGTGACTGTTCAAATGTAAGCTCTTTATCCATTCCATCATAGATCGTATCGGTCTGATCACCATTTGTTACGATCGTCCGATTGCCAAGAACCCGAACCGGTGCGTAAATGATAAGGCTTGGATCCTCAAGCTTGGATGGATCAAATGCTTCTGTACGGATTCCTTCGCCCTCTGTAACAAATACACGATTTCGGGAATTCACACTTCTACCCATGATAAAGTATGCAGTAACTGCCTTTGTTCCGTCTTCCGAACGTCCGATCACGATTCCTCTGCCGGGATAAGAATTACCCTTAAGTTCCTCTGATAATGATAACATTTTCATTTGTAAACCTCCGTTTAGTAAATTAGTCAATTCATGTACCCATTTATCTGGTCGCTGTCTTTCATCTTATAATAATATGCTTCCTTTTGCAAGCGTTTTGGACTGCATTCTTATCTACTGAAACCGGCGCATTGCCTGGATCAGTTCGGATTTTGGAACTGCTCCCACGATTTTCTTTATAACTTCTCCATCTTTATATAATAAAAATGTCGGAATTGATACAACCTTGTTTGCAAGTGCAAGTTCCTGATTCTCATCTACATCTACCTTGCATACCTTTACCTCTGGAAATTCGTCAGCCAATTCTTCAACGATCGGTGCAACCATTCTGCATGGTCCGCACCAGGTGGCCCAGAAATCAACCAGCGTAAGTCCCTTTGCCTTTAAAACCTGATCTTCATATTCTTTTTCATTTAAATGTATAACTGCCATAGTAAAAACCTCCAATTCGTCATTCGTTAATTATACAGACATCTCAATCATCTTACATCTGTACTTTCAAAAAACATTTCTGACAAGTAAGTGTTCTTGTATTATAGTATACATTCATTTTCCTCTATCATACATTTATTTGTCAACTCATTTCACGGAGTTTTAATAAATATCTACATTTGTCATCTTGTCTGTCAATTCTATGAACGCCAGCCGGCAGACAGGAATTTATATAAATCTGATTTCTGTATAATAACCGATACACAAAATGCGCGCTGCCACAAAGGGAAGCGCGCATCGTATTGTATGTGTATTATATGTTAGCCTTTATAATTATGCATTTAAGAATTCTTTGCTTGTCTTGACCTTCTTGTTTGGATCCGGACGGAATAACAGGAAGAAGAAAGCAACGATGATCAGGATTGCTACAACAGTGCCGATACCGAATGAGCATGCACCTGTGAAGAGTCCTGCAATTCTGTAAATAACAAGGGATACAAGGTATGCGAAACCACACTGATATCCGATTGCAAACCAGAACCATTTTGCACTGTTCATCTCTCTCTTAATAGCACCCATTGCTGCGAAACATGGAGCACAGAGTAAGTTGAATACGAGGAATGAGAAACCACTTGCTGTTGTGAATGCTTTTGCAAGCTCGCTGTATACAGTGCCTTCCCCACCACCATAAAGGATACCCATAGTACCAACGATGTTTTCCTTAGCAACAAGGCCTGTAATAGATGCAACAGTTGCCTGCCAGTCACCCCATCCCTGTGGCTTGAAGATCCAGCAGATTGCTCCACCGATCTTAGCTAAGATACTGTGGTCGATCTGATCTTCTGAAAGCATCTGGAATTTACCATCCAGAATACCGAAGTATGTTGTGAACCATACAAAGATTGTTGAGAGGAGGATGATGGTACCGGCCTTCTTAATGAATGACCAGCCACGCTCCCACATACTTCTTAATACAGAACCGATTGTCGGGATATGGTAAGGAGGTAACTCCATAACGAATGGAGCAGGATCTCCTGCGAACATCTTTGTCTTCTTTAAGATAATACCGGAGCAGATAATTGCTGCAATACCGATAAAGTAAGCACTTGTAGCAACCAGTGAAGATCCACCGAAGATCGCACCTGCGATCATTGCAATAAACGGAACCTTAGCACCACAAGGAATAAATGTTGTTGTCATAACTGTCATACGACGGTCTTTTTCATTTTCAATTGTACGAGATGCCATGATACCAGGAACACCACAACCTACACCTACAAGAATAGGAATGAATGACTTTCCCGAAAGACCGAATTTTCTAAAGATACGGTCCATGATGAATGCGATACGTGCCATATAGCCACAGTACTCAAGGATTGCAAGTAAGATGAACAATACGAGCATCTGAGGTACGAAACCAAGTACAGCACCAACACCGGCGATAATACCGTCAAGGATCAGTCCCTTTAACCAGTCAGCACATCCGATCTTATCAAGACCTCTTTCTGCAAGATCAGGAATAGATGGAACGAATACACCATAATCAGCAGGATCGATCTCTGCCATCTCTGTCTTGTTGAAGTATTCTACTGCATCTAAATAAGACATAGCATTTGTCTTATCTTTTTTTGCACCGGCAGGTACTTCTGAATAATATACATCGATATCGTAAGTATCAAGAGTTTCTTCATCTTCCATCTGATACTTAACACTTGCTTCTGTATTTGTATTTGCTTCGATAGCTGCCTTTGTTGCATCAACATCTATAGCATCTTCATCATCTGTTACAAGTACACCATATGCGTCAAGTGCATTTGTAGCTGCATCGTAATCACCGGATGCTTCTTCATAATCTTTGCTTCCGATACCGAATAAATGGAAACCGTCACCAAACAGATTATCATTTGTCCAGTCTGTGCACCATGCACCGACTGTTGACATCGCAATGTAATAAACCAGCCACATTACAATGATGAAAATCGGAAGTGCAAGGATACGGTTTGTAACGATCTTATCAATCTTATCTGAGGTTGTAAGCTTTTCACCCTTTGTATTCTTCTTCACACATTTTCCGATGATAGATGAGATATATGCATATCTCTCACTGGTGATAATACTCTCTGTATCATCATCAAATTTGTCTTCCAGTGCTTTGATCTCATCTTTACAATCCGGAACACTGTCCATCTGCGCTGCAATCTTTGTGTCTTTTTCAAGAAGCTTGATCGCAAAGAATCTCTTTTTTCTTTCTTCAACTGTAAGCTTTGCACTTACGCTGTCGATTGCATCTTCAACAGCCTGATCGAAGCTATGTACACGCTTATTCTGTACTTTCTTCTGTGCTGCCGCAACTGCTTTTTCTTTTACTTCATCAATTCCAGTACCCTTTAATGCCGAGATCTCTACAACCTCGCATCCAAGTGCATTGCTCAGGTTCTTGATATCGATCTTGTCACCATTCTTCTTTACAAGATCCATCATGTTAACTGCCATGATAACCGGGATTCCCAACTCGATCAACTGTGTTGATAAGTACAGATTTCTTTCGATGTTCGTACCATCAATAATATTGATGATCGCATCCGGATATTCCTTGATCAGATAATTTCTGGCAACAACTTCCTCTAATGTATATGGAGAAAGTGAATAAATACCGGGAAGGTCAGTGATGATAATATCTTTGTGTCCCTTTAATTTTCCTTCTTTTTTCTCTACTGTTACACCAGGCCAGTTACCTACATACTGGTTTGAACCTGTAAGTGCGTTAAATAATGTTGTTTTTCCACTGTTTGGATTACCTGCCAACGCTATTTTAACTGACATTTTTATGCTCCTTCCTTTTTGTCTGTCATTTTCTATGATTCATCAAATAAGTAAATCATCTGCTTCGTTGTATGTAGGATCGGTACGATCCACACATTTATTCAACAACGATCATTTCGGCATCTGCTTTTCTTAAAGAAAGCTCATAACCGCGTACTGTTACTTCAACCGGATCACCAAGCGGTGCAACTTTTCTGACATAGATTTCTACACCTTTCGTGATTCCCATATCCATGATACGTCTCTTTACAGGTCCTTCGCCAACAAGTTTTGTTACCTTAACTGTCTGTCCGACGGCAACCTCTCTTAATGTCTTCATACCATTTTGCTCCTTCTTTTTCTTTATACATATAAGAACGTCTCCACATATTCAGACCGGATTCTGTGATAGCTTTTCTTCTTATACATTTGTATATATAAACAATTGCACCGGCAGCTACCAATGTGCAAATACTTATATTTCTGTTTTTTCGGTATCCTTATACCATAATTTTGGCTGCCATATCTTTTCCGATGGCAACTCTGGATTCTTTTACATTTACGATCATGTTACCGTTTATCTCTGAAACAACTGTTACTTCTCCACCCACGACAAAACCAAGCTTCTCAAGAAACTGTCTTGTTTCATTTTTTCCACCAACTTTGGTAATGGTCTTTGTTTCTCCAATATTCATAAAAGTTAAAGGCATCATATTCCATCTTCTTTCATAATCGTATAAATTTATCATTAAGCAATATGCTGTTTCAAATTTCATCGTTAGTATATACTAACCGTCATTAGAAGTCAATAACATTTTTTAGAAAAATATAACATCATTTAGAAGCTTGTAACGTATCTTAGTCGTATATAACAAAGCTATATTCTTAAAATGCAAATTTATTTATTATACTTGACATTTTTAAACAGTTAGTTTAAACTAATTACGATTATAAAATGAAAGGTTGGATTATTATGGAAAAATATATTGGTACTATTATTGTTGCTGCCATTATTATAATTGTGTGCGTACTTGCGATCCGTTCAATGATAAAAGATAAAAAGTCCGGAAAATCTGTTCAGTGCGGAGGAAACTGTAACAATTGTCACGGATGTCATTAGTTTTATCCTTCTTTCATTTGAACCTTATTCCGGTTTGTGATATAATTTTCTGTAAATAATTTTTTAATGGGGTAAAGCTATGTTAACAACGAATGAATCAGTTGAAAACTATCTGGAAACGATATTGGTATTAAGCAAGAAGCTTCCTGTTGTCCGTTCAGTTGATATCTCAAACGAACTTGGTTATAAGAAATCAAGCATCAGTGTTGCTATGAAGAATCTTCGTGAGAATAACTACATAACAATGAGTGATGCAGGGTTTATTTCACTCACCGATTCAGGAAAAGAAATTGCTGAGATGATATATGAACGACATGAGTTTCTCTCCGCCTGGCTTATACAGCTTGGTGTTGATCCCGATATCGCATCTGCCGATGCATGCAAGATCGAGCATGTAATCAGTAAAGAAAGTTTTAAAGCAATTAAAGATCATGTATTAAGTGGAGCCAATCACTAGATCTTCTAGTGACTGGCTCTTTTTTCTATCGGATAGAATTTTCTACACATAAAGTTCCCCAACCGACATAGATATTTGGATACGTTCTCGCTGATTTTATCCTTTTCGCTCCCCGGATCAACGAAGCTTTCAGTTTTTCTCCATATAGAAATGGGTCATTTTCATTCACAATTCCCCATTGCATCAGCAGACATGCAGAACCGGATACAAATGGTACCGCCATAGATGTTCCCGACGCAAAGGAATAATCATTTCCCGGATATGCAGTATAAATATCCACACCGGGTGCAGCAAGATCCGGTTTAATCTGATCATTTGCTGTATAACCCCGTCCGGAAAAATATGCAAAATCATCGACATTCTGATCATAGGCCGCTACTGTGATCAGTCCTTCCGCCGTAGAAGGAATCGTTAATGTTCCAAATTCTGTTGGATTTAAGAACTCAACATTTCCGGTCAAACTTGCACGGATTGGCAGATAAGCATCCACTACCCCACTGACAATCTGCTTCGGATGGATCAAAACCTTCCATTGTCCTTTATCAATATAATTATCCCGCCCCTGAAATGAGATAAATATCTCCTGATTCCGGTTATATGGATTCGGCGTTCCATAGATTCCTTTGACAAATGTATTCCGATAAGTTCCGGTTCCAATATTCTGCGATTCACTCAAAGTCAGAACGATATCACCATTTGGTGTAATGATCATAACATCAAACCGGTCGTTATAATTTTTCCATAATTGCAGATTAAAGGATGTCACATAATCACTGACCAACAGATCGATCATACGGTAGGAAGTATTTCCAAGGATTACCCGCTGATGTCTCCGGTTAATCGCATCATTTCCGGTTCCGGTAGATATGGAACACACCGCAAGCCTTGAAACGTCATTGATATAATTTTCCATCAACGAATCACCCTTATGAGAACCATAATTATTACCATAACTAAGATTTACAGATATCGGTTGATTACGTTCTATTCCCTTTCGCAGTGCATAATCAATTCCAAGGATCATTCCCAGTGTAGTCGGAAGTCTGGATGCCGTATCACTTCCTACTTTAATGATCAGAAGCTCCGTCTGTGGAGCTACACCGATATTGGTTCCTGCTGCTATGGCAGTCACCTGCGTACCATGACCGGAGCGATCCTCTGACGGAAGACTTTCTGTGTAGTTTCCATCTAGTATTGCATTCAGTTCTTCATTTGTATAAATGCGTCCAAGTTCGTATGGATTCACATATTTCTTCTGATATTCTGCCTGCTGATCCCATAATTCCAGAATCCTGCTTTTTCCGTCACGGATAAATTCATTATGCCGGTAATCAATACCAGAATCTATAACTGCAAGAAGGGTTCCGCTTCCATCCAGTCCGTAGTTATTAATGAAGGTTCCGGACAGGCAGGAGGCATACTGCGCATAGGATACCTGCTGATCTACACTCTTTGATTTATCCACATACAGGATTCTGGGATCTGCTGCAAATGCATTGATATACACTTCCTTTATTTCTATAATTGCATATCCAGCCAGCAGATAATAGATCCGTGTCAGATATCGATCCACCAAATCTGTAATATCATCATTATAACGGATCAGAAGCTGCCAGCTCCGATCTTTTGCATTGTATCCAACATACAGCTCCGATTCGCTGTCCTCATATGACTGCATAGTCTCCAGTGCAAGTTCCAATTGCGTATCAATATTATTTTCCATTTTCCCTTACTATCCCGCTTTTTATGTATTATTTTTATCTCTTAATCATATGATTTTTTATTGATATTTAGAATATTCTTATGATTTCATCAAATGTTGTTAATTGTTTGAAAATATCGAAAAATGTAAGTAAAGTTGGAACTTTTCCACATTATCAACAGATTTATACACAAAAATAGGATTTTCAGTCTAAAAAACAGGGATTTTATCCCCTGTTTATCCACATTTGTCATATTACGTCGGTATTCCTTGGTTTCAAATTCCTTAATCCGACGTATTATTTCACCGCATCTATATATAATTGCATTTGCAAATCAATTGAAAGAAAAACATATGAATTATTTTTCCAATTTGTTTATTGGCAGAAAACAGAATGTTGTACAGGCAACCGGCTATCTGGATACCGGCAATACGCTGAAAGATATTTCAACCGGCAAACATGTGGTCATCGCCTCACCGGAAATCATGTATGACCTGTTGCCCCTGCAGCTTCATGCGCTTGTATACGATTATACAAATGGGATCCAGCCATTTGATCGAAAGTCCTCCATCTATATGCCGGAGGGCATCCACCTGATTCCCTACCGAACGATCAGTTCGGAATCGGATCTGATGCTGGCATTTGACTGTGACTTTTTCTTTATTAATAATCATATAATCCGCAACCGGCCACTGATCGGGATCAGCAGACATACGTTACAGATCAGTCATATGAAGAAATGTATTTTATTAAATTCAGTATATATGAGAAAGGTAAGAAACTATGATAAACACATTCGCAAATCGAGATTTTAAATTTTCAATGGTATCCAATATTATGACCTTATTTCCTTCATCCTCCAGAGATGTCCATTACATAGGCGGGTGTGATATTCTTCCTGCCCCATTAGAACCATATGAAGAAAGTGCCATGGTAGCCGGACTTGGGAACGGCGACGATCAGGAGATTAAAAAAATACTGATTGAACGGAATCTTCGTCTGGTTGTTTATATTGCAAAGAAATTTGACAACACCGGAATTGGCGTAGAAGATTTGATCTCAATCGGTACGATTGGACTGATCAAAGCAATCAATACCTTTAAATGCGACAAAAACATCAAGCTGGCAACCTATGCATCTAGATGCATCGAAAATGAAATCCTTATGTATCTCCGCAGGAACAGCAAACTCCGCATGGAGATTTCGATTGATGAACCATTGAATGTTGACTGGGATGGAAATGAATTATTATTATCTGACATTCTTGGAACCGAGGAAGATACGGTTTACAAGAATATGGAAACAGAAATGGATCATTCCCTGTTAACGGCAGCAGTCTCTCACCTGACAGAACGGGAACGTACCATTATTGAATTGCGGTACGGGATCAACACGATTAACGGTGTAGAACGCACCCAGAAAGAAGTGGCTGACCTGTTAGGAATCAGCCAGTCTTATATCTCCCGTCTTGAAAAAAAGATTATAAAGAAACTAAAAAAAGAAATAATTAAAATGAGCTGATCAGCCTTTAATGATGATAATCGGAAAGCTTTACCTTATATCCGTCAACCATCTGGCGCATTTTCTGGTAATCCTTTTCCTTTAGATCTCCGGATTGTTTCAGATCTTCCACCATCTGATCCAGCTCCTTTAAGGCATCATGTGCCAGATCCTTATAATTGTTTGCAAGATTCATATTCATCTCATTCAGCTTTGCATTCAGTTGTTGTTTTACACTACGTTTCATCATTGTTTCGCACCTCATTTCAGGAAATAATCATTGACACTGTTGTAGCCATGTGTTACTATTACAAAGGTTCACAGACGCCGGCATGTCGGAATTGGCAGACGAGGCAGACTCAAAATCTGTTGGTGGCAACATCGTGCGGGTTCAAGTCCCGCTGCCGGCACTCTTTGTATTTTGCATAATAAAAAATCTAAGTTTTAAGCCATTTTGTGGCTTTTTTTATTACTCAAAATGCAGGCATTTCAACTATTTTGCCCAATATTTGCCCGCTAGATGCACACCCAAATACAGACTCTTTTACTGCAGCCGGCTGTTGTTGCCGATCTTCTTTGCAACCACAACAAACCGTCCATCTTCTGTATGATACGCACAGGTGGATAAGGTCAGCAGCTTGTCCCCATAGGATGCCGTTTCTTCGATCGTATATGGTGTATTTGCTTTTACCCGGCTGACATAATCATCAAATTTCTCTTTTGATCCCGCATCTGCAAAGTCATATATATTATAATGCTCTGTATCCCCTTCCGGATAGGCTTTTGTATAAAAAGCGGCGATCACTGTATATGTACCCGGTCCATCTAAGGTATCAAATATGATCGTCTGATGTTCTTTATAGAAATCTTCATCTTCATATTTTAACAGATCATGAAACATCGTCCCTGCTTTCATATTATGTCCGTATATAATGACATTGTCAGATACCTTCCCTGTCGGGGAACAGTTTGCTGCTGCAAATAACGTACCAGCAGCACTGTAATCCCCCTGAAAATTCCGATGGATATAATATTTTTCATTCTCTGGCGTATACATGACCGGATAATCGATTCTTGTTCCATATATATACAGCCATCCAACAAAGTCTGTATTCTCCTCATATACAGATGCGTACTTTTTATAAACCTTTTTTTCCTGTACTGTTGTATAAACCGGTTTTCCGGTTTCTTCCGTACAATTGTCCTGCTCCACTTCCAGTTTGATCTCTGCAAACGCTGACTCTGCCTGTCTGCTGGTAAAAAAATAAACACCCAGATAGCAGCCACAGCCAAGGAAAACAAGTACACATACTGCAAGTATAAGATTTAACAATATTCCATTCTTTTTTCTTCCACTCTGTGATGAATTCTCATGGTCATTGTTTTGCGTTGCCATTTCTCTGTTATCTGTTTCTTTCCTGTCTGTTAATCCGTTCATCCGAACCAGCATCCTTCCTTGATCACTTTTTCATTTTTGTGTTATTTCCGTACGCTTGTCATTCATTATCCTGAAAGCAAAAAATCTGACCATTCATAATAAACAGTCAGATTTTGAACCTTAAAAATACTTTCTGCTTCCCCAAAGATTATTCCGTTTCAATTCTACATACTCTGCATATGCCTGTTCCAGAATATCCTTTTCGTTCGGAAACTTCAGAAGGTGGTAGGCTTCATGATACTTGTAGTAACCGGAATCCACAAAATATTCTTCACGCTGCGGTTTGCTGTAATAGCTGTCCGCCATCATCAAATACCAGTGTACATCCTTGTTTACCACATCAAAAGCAGTATTAAATGTATAATTGCTTTTTCCTACATACTTAATAATAGATGCGCTAACACCTGTCTCCTCTTTTACTTCTCTAAGTGCAGTCTGATTATGCTCTTCACCTTTCTCAACTGTACCCTTCGGGAGAACCCATCCTTCATATTTGTTTTTGTAGTTTTTGTACAGTAATAATACTTTTCCTCTGAAGATTACCACACCTCCACAGCTTGTTGCTTCGATCACAGCAGTTCCTCCTGTCTTTTCGGTGTTGTAAATGCTTCAAGTTCTACTCACATTCGACTACGAATAAAACTCTGAACCGGCTTACCCTGCCAGTCCTTAATTGGTTATAAGTATATCAGTATTACTGCATTATTTCAAGCTGATTAATTATAATATGCATCAAATATCTTTCTGGCGATTGATGTTGCAGATGCTCCGGTATTACTTGCATTTTCTATCAGAACGCAGACCACCAGATCCGGATTATTGACATTGGAGAAACCTATAAACCAGGAGTGGGAATCCTTGTTCTCATTAAACTCTGCAGTTCCCGTCTTACCTGCTACTGTATACTCAGCTCCTGAAAAATAATCGGACGCTGTACCATATTCCGTTACCGACATCATAAGCTCTGTCAATGTCTGTGCTTCTGCTGAGGATATGATCCTGCCATAAGAATCCTTGGAGAATTTTTTTACAACGCTTCCGTCACAGTTCTCAATACGATCCATCATATATGGCTTCATAAGAACCCCACCATTTGCGATTGCACACATGACCATCGCATTATGAAGCGGCGTGATCAGTGTCTCTCCCTGTCCGATTACTGTCTGTGGAATCAGGGACTTATCTGTTTTTGATGTCATGGTATAACTGGATTTCTTATAGTAGCCATCATACGGCAATTCTTTATTATACAGAAAGTCTCCGCACAATTTATTTAATGCATCCATATCAAGTTTCGTTCCGATATTGGAAAAGGACGTATTACAGGAATACGCCAGAGAATCCTCCAGGCTAACGGTTCCGTGCACCTTATGATTATAGCAGTGAATGGATACACTGTTAAATATGCCATCCCCCTCACATTCATAGGAATATGACTTATAGTTGGGATTTTCTCTTATATATTCCAGTGTTGTAAGGATCTTAAATGTCGATCCCGGCGGATACATTCCCTGGGTTGCACGGTTTAGTAGACAGGAGCTGTCCGAATTTGCTGTTTCTTCTATAACAGAGGAGATCTGGTTCGGATCAAAATCCGGCTTTGAAACCATTGCTTTGATCTTTCCAGTTGATGGCTCGATCGCTACGACCGCACCATCATTATCACCAAGTGCATTATATGCTGTACTCTGCAGATCATAATCCAGTGTTGTTATAACATTATTTCCCATATCCTTCTTATCAGATAATGCATGATAAATACGATATAAAATATTCTGGTTAGATGTCAGCAGATAATAATTGGAAACCATTTCCAGACCTGCCTGTCCATTGCTATCATAACCAACTGCATGTGCAAACATATTGCTGTATGGGTAAACTCTGGTTTCGTTTCCATCATCATCCGTTTTTGTCTCCGCCAGAACAACTCCGTCATCTGAAATGATCTGACCTTTTATTACTGTTTCTGCATACAGATTCTGTCTTTTGTTATATGAATTTGCAATATCTGAATCTGCATCGACAACAACATATTTAACAAGATGCACCATCATGCCGATAAAAATAAATATAACAAAATATGTGATCACAAGAACAGGAACATTCTTTTTGTCATTTTTCTGTTTTTCCTGTGCTTCTCTACTCCCCTGAGAATACTTCTTCATGATTGCTTTGTTTGTAGACCGTTTGCTCTTCATTACCACCAACTCCATTATTTTCAAGTACACAGATTCCCTGAATGATTCCAAACAGGAATAATGTGCTCACAACTGAACTTACACCATAACTGACAAGCGGAAGTGTCACACCGGTAGACGGGATAAACTTTGTTACACCGCCAATATTCAAAAATGTCTGGAATATAAAACAGATCGTGAATCCAAATGCAACATTCTTATAAAATGAGTTACGGATCTTCATGGATATATTTATAAAATATATAAAACAACTGATATACATCAGGATCAGACACAGCGCAAACACAACACCCAGTTCCTCACAGATCGCAGAAAAGATAAAATCACTGGACGCTACCGGAACTGCTGTTGGAAGCCCTTTACCCAGACCTCTTCCTTCCATCCCGCCCGATCCGATCGCAAATAGTGACTGGCAAATCTGATATCCAGCGTCATTAATATAGGAAAATGGATCTAACCACGCGTTGATTCGGGTTGTTACATGACTGAATTTGTCTTTTAACAGCGAATATCCAACCGTTGCAATGACTGCTGCACCACCCAGACCACCGATCAGGATCATTGTCTTCTGGGTTGCCAGATAGATCATCATGATAAAGACCATCATAAAGATTGCTGCACCACCCAGATCCTTTTCTGCTACCAGGATCAGCATAAAGATACCGGAAACAAGTGTAACTTTAATGTAATCTTTAAATCCCTTTGCTTTGTTTAAAGCGCTTGCCAGAAAGAATACAAATATAATCTTTACAAATTCCATCGGCTGCAGGGAAATCGATCCAATCTGGATCCAGTTTGTAGAGCCGTATTTGGATACTCCAAGAAATGGAACAAAGACTGTAATTAGAAAACCGATTCCAAGGATTGCATAGAAAATATCCCAGTTTTTCAGATTTTTGCATTTCATGATCACAAGCGGAATAAATGCCGTGATCACCAGTGTGATCGTTGCAAATGCAAACTGTTTTTTTGCCAGATCAAAATCCAGTCTGGTCAGCATGACATATCCGATCAACAGCAAAAATGACATATTATTTGTGATCAATCTGGAAGATTTCTTGTATATTCCATGATACGATACCATATATACAATAGAAACGATCATCTGCAGCAGATAAAAGATCACGATACTGATCGTTTTATATTTTAAAAAAAGTGTCAGATAACATAAAAAATGTATAATAAACACATAGACGATCTGCACATTTAATGCATGATTCTTTTTATCTTCCCGCACCGGTTTCAGCACCGTAAAACATTTAATTGTATACAGAACCATAAAAAATATGATTAAGTATTTTGATATCTCTGTAATAATAGTTGCCATTATTCAATACCCTTTATATAATGTCCTCTTGTATAATCCATCTCATCGAATTCTTCATCCATATCTCCGGCATGGAACTTCATGAGAAGCTCCATCACATTCTTCGTCTGATCTTCGTTTTCGATGGTAAAATCAATCAAATATTCATTGGTTATATCAGTATTTCTGTTATTTGTCAACTGTTTGATATTGTTTGTCGGAACCCCATTATATATAACAGAATAACAATCCCGGCAGTTATTCACACTATAAAAGCGATTGCCCTTTTCATCCCGGAACGAGAAACGTTCTCGTTTATTATAACCACATCCGTCCAGATAGTTATTGACAAAGCACTGGGCTGTGATCATAACCGGCTGATATCCATATAATCTTTCAATATCTGTTTCACAGAGACCGCTCCATTCCTGATGTGTCAGTTCCACAGAACCGATCAGCATTACCTGTGGAAACAGCTCCTTATAGAATAAAACAGCTTCATCATTATATGCATATAAGAATGGATCAAGCAATACCATTCCCTTATATCCCTGCTTCTTCAGAAAACCAATCTCATCTATATTCTTAATATAGATACCCTCAAACATTCCAGACAGAAAATACAGATCTTTTATTCCTTGTTTCTTATTCTCACGCAGGATATCCGGAAAGGAAACATAGATCTTTTTATCTTCTCTCATTTTTCCGATTTCTGCTTCATGCACGATATTATGATCAATTATAACATGTTGTACCAATTTATAATTATTAACAATTCGAAATTGTTCTATTGTTTTTACAGATACATAGCAACCGCATTCCATAGCATCTCTGGTATCTGTCTGTTTCTGATCATAAATAGTTTCCTCCGCCAGCAACTTCTTATCATCCGGTATCGTCCGTTTATATCGTCCGATCAATGCCTGTTCCAACTGGCAGACGGCTTCCCGTCTTAATACATTCAGACTTCCAAGAGAAATAAATATATTCTCATCGCACTCCGCTTCCAGATAGAAGTTAAATCCTGTTCCACCGGTCTTTGACAGCTTATCTATGATCTGCGTCACCTCAACCGGACGTTTTGCAGCCTGTGACACGCATTCTCCGCTTACCTTTACCGAGATATCATCCACATCTGAAAACAACTCCAGCATGATCGGCTTTCCAATCTTTGCAGTCACCTTTCCATAGATATCCGTCTGTTTTTCCTTCTGTATAAACCTTACGTTAATATCATCAATAAGCGCATTATTTCTTGTCCGATAGACCTGCATATCTTTTCGGATCTGCCGAAGATTATTCGCATTCAGTCGGATCTTCTGTCCGGCCTGTGCGGTTATATTCGAAGTCAGTTCAATATTCTGTTCTGTTCCGGTACGGATCTCCAGAACATCCTTTGCCTGAATTCCACGTTCCAGACGGATGTATACATGGGGTGCTTCCACAGCTTCCACTTTACCAATCAATGTACCGGTATGATTCGGACGCTTGTTTGCAAGCATTTCCTTACCGTTCTTCATATAATAATAGCCGGAAGAAAAACCACCGCGGTTATAGATATCCATCAGCCGGTCTGTATGATATTTGATCCGTTTCTCATTCACATGACCGTTTATGTATTCATCTGTAATCTCAGAATATGCATGAACTGCCGCAGCTACATACTCCGGCTTCTTCATTCTTCCTTCGATCTTAAAGGAATCAATCCCAGCCTCGATTAACTGTGGTAAATCCGCAAGTGTACACATATCCTTCATGCTGAGGGCATATTCATGATTAAACTTTCTGCTGTTATATGCCTTTCTGCATGGTTGCGCACAGCGTCCACGATTGCCGCTTCTTCCGCCTGCAAAGCTGCTCATCAGACATTTTCCTGAATAGCAGAAGCACATCGCACCATGCACAAATGTTTCAATCTCAATATCAACTGCTTCTTTAATTGATTTTATTTCTTTTAAGGATAATTCCCTGGCAGGAACAAATCTTGTCAACCCAAGATTTTTAAGAAATTCTGCCCCATAGGTACTGCATACACTCATCTGTGTACTTCCATGTAATGGCAGATCCGGATATGCCTGTGAAAGACTTCTTATAACACCGACATCCTGTACAATAATCCCATCTACACCTTCCCTGTAAAAAGGCTCAAGGTAAGGAATCAGTTTCTTCATTTCACTATTTTTGAGCAAAGTATTAACTGCCATATATAACTTCACATTATGAATATGGCAGTAATCAATTGCTTCCAGTAATTCTGTTGTATCAAAGTTTCCGGCAAATGCACGGGCGCTGAACATATCGCCTCCGGCATAGCATGCATCAGCGCCTGCACTTACCGCAGCTTTCAGCGCATCCATAGAGCCTGCCGGAGCTAAAATCTCAGGTCTATTTAACATTATTTTCTGCTTCCAACTTTATTATTTCTCTCTGCAGAGCATTGACTTTTTCTTTATATTCATCAATCATTTTCTGTGCAGATTCATATTTGATCTGTGTCTCGATCACTTCATGTCTGAGGTCATAAATCTGTTTGTCCTTATCGTCATCCTCCGTCAGCATCTGATTTACCTGAAGCTTCGCTTTGAAGTAATCATCTGCGATATTAAGTGCAAGTAATACACTCTGATATTCTGCATTAAAACGGCGGTAACTTTCGGAAGACTGACATTCCTGGATCTTACCATTGATATAAGAAGCTACATTCTGGAGATATTCTTCACTTTCAAATCCGCTCAATGTATACACTTTATTGTTAATAACCACCGGGATATCATTTTTTTGTGACATGACTCTCCTCCTTTATATTTCATTTTATTTCTTTCATATATATTTTTTACCTGTACCATACAGGTATTATTTTCCCGTAATTCATTTATTGTATGGGCCAAAATAACCTATTCGATAAATGCATCCAGTCCGAAATGCTTATAACACCGTTCTGTTACAACCCGTCCTCTCGGTGTCCGGTTGATAAAACCATTTTTGATCAGATATGGCTCATATACATCTTCAATCGTGCCGGAATCTTCCCCAATGGCAGCAGCCAGAGTATCCAGTCCCACCGGACCTCCACCAAACTTCTCTATCATTGTCATTAATATGTTCCGGTCTGTATTATCAAGTCCCATGGAGTCAACCTCAAGCTTATCCAGTGCTGTCTTTGCAACCTCATAATCGATACAGCCATTGTGGCATACCTGTGCAAAATCCCGGCATCTCTTTAACAGACGATTGGCAAGTCTCGGTGTTCCTCTGGATCGTTTTGCAATTTCAAGTGCGCCCGCATCATCGGTCTCTACACCCAATACATCCCCGGACCGTATTACGATCTGCTTCAATTCCTCCGGTGAATAGAATTCCAGCCGATCAACCATGCCAAATCGGTCACGAAGCGGTGCTGTCAGCATACCGGCTCTTGTCGTTGCTCCGATCAATGTGAATTTCGGAAGATCCAGACGGATTGACCTTGCTCCTGCTCCTTTTCCGATCACGACATCAATCGCAAAATCTTCCATTGCAGGATATAAGACTTCCTCTACCTGACTGTTTAATCTGTGAATCTCATCAATAAATAATATATCATTCTCTGACAGATTATTTAAAATAGCTGCCAGTTCGCCCGGCTTCTCGATTGCCGGTCCTGATGTGATCTTGATATTAACCCCCATCTCATTTGCAACTATGGATGCTAATGTCGTTTTACCAAGGCCAGGCGGACCATATAAGAGTAAATGATCTAACGGTTCATTTCTCCTCTTTGCCGCCTCAATAAAAATCTTCAGATTCTCTTTTACTTTATTCTGTCCAATATATTCATCCAGATACTTTGGTCTCAAACTATATTCACTATTTAATTCTTCTATATCTGCTTCTGTTGAAATAATTCTACCCACTGTGTCCACCTGTATCTGTTTTTATATTAATTTCTTCAATGCTGCCTTTAATATCGATTCTATATCCATCTGACTGGTATCCCCAATCTTTTTTACGGCAAGTGCTGCTTCGGAATTCGAATAGCCCAGATTTACAAGTGCAAGAATCGCATCTCTTGCTGCATTTAAATCTTGTGTATCCTGTACGATCGACTGCTCATAGGCTGCATCCATCATATCTTCCATCTTTAACTTATCTTTTAATTCCAATATGATCCTTGATGCACCCTTGGCGCCGACACCATTTGCTTTTGATATCGTCTTCGTATCCTCTGAAATCACCGCGAGCTGAAGCTCCTGGATCGTAAGAGCTGTAAGGATTGCCATAGCGACTTTCGGACCTACCCCGCTGATTCCGATCAAGATACGGAATACAGATAATTCCTCTTCTGAATGAAACCCATACAATGTCAATTCATCTTCTCTTATATACATGTGTGTGTATATTTTGATCTGCGTTCCATATGCTGGAATATGCTCAAGAAACTTACCAGATACGAAGATCCGATATCCCATACCGTGGTTATCGATCACTATATAATTCTCTCCTGCACTGACAAGTGCTCCTGAAATGTATGCTATCATAATAATATGTCTCCAAATTTTACTATGCCAAGTATAACACAGTTTTCTCATTATGGAAATATCTGATTGATTTTTTGATCGCAGGGGCATATCATGAGATTATTCGATTTTTTTACATTTGAGGTTACATACTATGATTCAATACGACTATACGATGCCACTTTCTTCAGTTAATCTGAACTGGATGAAAGAAACGCCGGATCAATATCTCTTCTTTGATATTGAAACAACCGGATTAAGCGCTGCCCGGTCAGATCTTTATCTGATCGGATATGGAACGATTCTAAACGACGAACAGTTTCGTATTACCTTATTATTCAATGATGACGGTTGTTCCGAGCCAAAGATGCTCGCTGCATTTAAGGATATATTGGCTGATTACAAATATCTCGTTACATACAATGGCGACACCTTCGATCTGCCATATATAAAGGAAAAATACCGACAGTTCCGTCAGGAGATATCCTTCGATTCAATTACCAGTATCGATGTCTATCGGAAAATAAGGAAATATAAAAAGCTGCTTCAGATGGATTCAATGAAACAGTCTGCTCTGGAATCTGTTATGGGAATGGAACGGGATGAATTTCACTCCGGCGGTCTTCTGATCGATACCTACCAGGACTATTTAGGTACAAAAGATACACAATTACAGGATATGCTTTTATCTCATAATAAGGATGACATCTATGGACTTTTCTATGTGTCCGGTTCCCTTACACTTACTTCCTTCTTTGAAGGCAATTTTTCTATATCGAAAACTACCTGTACCGATACACAGTTTACGATCTATATACAGACAGGAAGGCTTGCGATTCCATTTGATACCAACTGTAATGATATACATATATCAGGCATAGATGAAGTCGTGACGATCGATATTCCAGTTATCCATGATACACTGAAATATTTTTATAAGGACTATAAAAATTATTTCTATCTGCCATTAGAACAGACTGCTATCCACAAGGATGTTGCCTGTTATGTCGAAAGTGCTTATAAAGAAAAAGCCCGCCCAGAAACGGCATACACTACAAAAACAAGTTCGTTTATCCGCCAGAACAAGTTCAAGCAGTCACACATATTCAAATATGAACATACTGACAAAGATGGATATATTGAACTGAACGATACTTTCATCAATGACAGGATACAGTTAAAAGAATATCTTCTCAATATCTTAAAGCAGATCAAATAGTTCTGGAACATGTTGCAAAAGCGAAAGTTTCAAGATTGCGGAATAAGAGCAGGGGTACAGATCAAACTGGAACATACATAAAACAATAAATACCCACTGATGAATATTCATCAGTGGGTATTTTACATTTTATAAAAAACAATCTTTGATTATTCTTCTACTGGAGCTTCAACAACTTCTTCTGTCTCTTCCGGAACTGGAAGTAATGCCTTTACGCTCAGGCTGATCTTCTTCTCTTCCGGCTTGAAGTCAACAACCTTAGCTTCAATCTCATCACCAATCTTATATACATCTTCTGGCTTTGCAACGTGATCGTATGAAATCTGTGAAACATGCAGTAATGCATCAACGCCTGGCTCTAATTCAACGAATGCACCAAAGTCAGTCATACGTGCAACTTTACCTGTTACAACTGTTCCAACAGCATATTTCTCTTCTGCATTTAACCATGGGTTTGTCTCATCAAACTTTAAGCTTAATGCGATCTTGTCACCATTGATGTCCTTGATGAATGCCTTAACAGTATCACCAACCTTGAACATCTTCTTAGGGCTTTCTACTCTGCCCCATGACATCTCTGAAATATGAAGAAGTCCATCAGCACCACCGAGGTCAATGAATGCACCGAAATCTGTTACATTCTTTACTGTACCTTCTACTGTCATGCCAACTTCAATCTTTTCGAATAATTCTTTTGCAGCTGCAGCTTTTCTCTCAACAATCAGTTTCTTTCTGTTACCAATGATTCTTCTCTTCTTAGGATTGAACTCTGTAAGCTGGAATTCAATATCCTGGTCTAAGTACTTATCAAGGTTCTTTTCATATAAGTCAGATACAAGACTTGCTGGAATGAAGATTCTTGTCTCTTCGTAAAGAACATTTAAGCCGCCATTTACAACCTGAACAACCTTACCTGTAAGAATGTCACCATTGTTAAATGCTTCTTCTAACTTCTCGTTTACTTTCTCTGCTGCAACTCTCTTGTATGAAAGAGCTACCTGTCCTTCACCATCATTTGTCTTGATAACCTTAACAGTGATTGGATCCCCAACTTTTACCAACTCTGTTAAATCGACGTTTGGAGTGTTTGTATATTCATTTCTGGTAATGATACCGTCTGACTTATACTTAATATCAACTACAATCTCATCCGGCTTAACACCGATAATTGTACCGTCGATAATCTCTCCCTGTCTGATTGACGCCTTGCTTTCATCATTTTCTAACATCTGTTCAAAACTTAACTCTGCCATGCTACTATGAACCTCCTTAATAATATAATTTGGGGTAGATGCCCCCGCAGTAATACCTACCCTACTAACGGATTCAAAAGTAGTCAAATCCAAATCAACGAGTGTCTGTATATAGTAAGTATTCTCACATTCTTGTTTACTAATATCATATAGCTTCTGAGTATTAGAACTGTTTCGACCACCTATAATGATCATAGCATCTACAGTCTTTGCAATATCTCTTGCTTCCGTCTGTCGAACTGCCGTTGCATTACAGATTGTCTCATGAACAACCACATTATACAATTTTTTTCGAATAATATCAACAATATCTTTAAATTTATTCTTATTAAAGGTGGTTTGTGATACTAAACTGAAGTTAATATGCTCAAAATCCGGCTCATTTTCTATATTTTTCACCAAATTTTCCGCTTCTGAAACGCTTTGTACTGTATATGATTTCGTCTCACACCAGCCAATTATACCCTCAACTTCCGGATGATCTTTATTTCCAACAATGATTATGCGGTTCCCTTTTTGGCTCTCATCCTGTACGATCGTATGGATTTTTTTCACAAACGGACAGGTTGCATCTACCACATTGACATGTCTGGCTTCTAACTGTTCCATAACATCTTTTGATACTCCATGTGACCGGATAATAACCGTTTCTTCTTCCTGCTGATCAAGCTCTGCAAGATCTTCGATCACCAATACTCCCTTTTTTCTCAGATCCTCGATTACTTCTTCATTATGAATGATCGGGCCATAGGTATATACATGCTGTTTCCCGGCTTCTTTATACGCTGTATCAACGGCACGTTGTACCCCAAAACAGAATCCGGCCGACTTTGCTAATATAATTTCCATATTTTGTCCATACTCCGGTTTTATTTTTCTGCGATGCTGATGATCTTAGCTACAACCTCATCGATACCAAGATCTGAGCTGTCAAGATATACAGCATCATCTGCCTGCTTTAACGGCGCGATTGGACGTTCCATATCCTGTTTGTCCCTTGTAATAATATCAGCTTCGATCTTATCAATATCCGGTGTTTCCCCCTTTGCTATCAGTTCATCGTATCTTCTCTTTGCACGAACTGCAGAAGAAGCGGTCAGATAGATCTTTACTTCTGCATTTGGAAGAATGTTTGTACCGATATCCCTACCATCCATAACAACATCATTTTCTCTTGCAAGCTTTCTCTGAAGATCTAACAGTTTTTCTCTTACACATGGGATAGCAGATGATTTGGATGCCATGTTACCCACTTCTTCTTTTCTGAGGCTTCCGGTTACATTCTCACCATTCAGATATACCTGCTGTGCATGATCTTCATAACAGATTGTGATCTCAATCCCTGTTATCTCATTAGCAACTGCATCTACATCCGTTACATCGATCTTTGCATTCAATAATGCAAGTGCAACTGCACGATACATTGCTCCGGTATCTACATAAATATATCCAAGTTTTCCTGCTACCAATTTTGCTATTGTACTTTTTCCTGCTCCTGCAGGTCCATCAATTGCTATATTCATTTTTTCTCTCCTTTTATCTATTTACTTTATTAACTTTCTTCTGAGCATGCAAGTCCTGCCAGATATCCGGTCGACCATGCGATCTGCAGATTAAATCCGCCCGTCAGTGCATCTACATCCAGAACCTCCCCTGCAAAATACAGGTGATCTGCAAGCTTCGATTGCATCGTTGAAGGATCAACCTCTTTTACATTGACACCGCCTTTTGTAATGATTGCCTCATCAAAGCCGCGAAGCCCCTGAAACGAAAGTGTAAAATGTTTGAGTACGGTTACTAAATTCTTCCGTTCTTCCTTTGTGATCGAATTCACCTTCTTATATGGATCGATTTCTGAACGTTTTATAACTACATCAATCAGTTTGACAGGAAGCAGATCACCAAGCGAATTATGAAAATCTTTATTTGTATATTTACTAAAATCCCGAAGGATACGATCATCCAGCATTTCTTCCGTCATTGCAGGCTTCAGATCGATATACATACTTAAATCTTTATCCAGATATTTATGAAGATATGCAGATGCCTTTATTACCAGAGGGCCGCTGATGCCAAAATGTGTAAACAAAAGTTCTCCCTGTTCTTCAAACAGACACTTCTTACCACATTTTATCACAAGCTCTACATTTTTTAATGATAGTCCCATAAGTTCTTTGCAAAATTCATTCTTTAATTCAAATGGAACAAGTGATGGTAAAGGCACTTTGATCGCATGACCGGCGCTCTCTGCAAACCGGTAACCATCTCCGGTTGATCCGGTAAGCGGATACGATATCCCGCCGGTTGTTATGACGACTGCATCTCCATACACATCTTTCTTTCCATGTGCCGTCTTGATCTGTACGCCTTTTACTACCTGATCTTCTATAATAAGCTTCTGAACTTCCGTCTGTAGTTCTACTGTAATCTCCTGATTTCGGTTTAATTTCGTTTTTAATACTCCGATCACGTCAGATGAATGATCGCTGACCGGAAATACACGATCTCCGCGTTCTACCTTTGTCTTTAGTCCAAGTTTCTCAAAGAAATCAATCGTCATCTGATTATCAAAGGTATAAAACGGACTGTACATGAATTTACTGTTTGTTGTCACCGACTGAAAAAAGCGGTCTGCATCCCCTGCATTTGTCAGGTTGCATCTCCCCTTACCTGTAATGAATAACTTCTTTCCAAGGCGATCATTCTTTTCAAATAATACAACCTCGCAGCCATTTTCCGCAGCTGTGATCGCAGCCATCATGCCGGCCGCACCACCACCGACTACTATTATTTTTTTCATTGCATCATCCTCTTTAAACCTTCATTCGATATAGTCACTAACAGTCTGTAGCTTTCTTTTAACTGTAGCTCCGGGGTGATATGTTCAATCGAACGTCCGTCTTCCTTTACCAGAATGATATTCATATTATAACTTCTTCTGAAATCAAGTTCTTTTAATGTCTTGCCGACCCATTCCGGTCGAACCGAAATCTCTGCTACATTGACGTTATCCGAAATCTCAAAGAATTCCAGAAAATTGCTGCATAAGAGCTTTCTTGCAACATTGATTCCGGCATCCTTTTCCGGATAGATAACTTTATCCGCTCCGATCTTGGACAGGATCTTTGCTGCTTCATCGTTATTCGATTTAGCAAGAATATATGGAACGCCCAGTTCTTTTGCTGTTATAATCGTCATTGCACTGGCTTCCAGATTATCACCCATTGCAACTACAACACCATCCATATTCTCAAGTCCTGCTTCTTTCAGGCTCTCTGTCTCACATACATTAACCGTCACTGCACATGTAACCCGTGATGAGATCCGCTTCACACATTCAGGATCACTGTCGATTGCCAGAACCTGCGCACCGGACTCCATCAAAGTAAGGGCAACATTCGTTCCAAATCGTCCAAGCCCTACTACCGCAAATGATTTTTTCATACTTTCCTCCTTATCCAACGATCACATCTTCTTCCGGATAATGAAGAAGCCGATGTTTTCCGTTTTGTGTATTAAATGCTACCACCATAGATATCGGTCCAACTCGTCCAATATACATACAGATTATAATAATGATCTTTCCTGCCGTGTTCAAAACAGGAGTCAGATTTCTGGATAAGCCAACTGTGCAGACGGCACTTGCCACTTCATACAGAGCATCCAGCAGATTCACATCATTTGTAGCCAGCAATAATATCGTCATAATAAATATTGTACTCATACTTAAGAATACAATTGCAACTGCTTTTTTTACAACGGATACCGGAATGCTTCTCTTGAAAACCTCTGTATCCTCATGGTTTCTGATCATGGCAGCAAAGGTATAGAAAATAACTGCGATGGTTACGGTCTTCATTCCTCCTGCCGTTCCAACCGGAGAACCGCCAATCATCATAAGAAGCACTCCAAAGAAAGCTGTCACCGGTCGAAGTGCCACCTGAGATACTGCAGCAAATCCCGCCGTACGAAATGTTACCGACTGAAAAAAAGCATTTAATATCCGGTCTTTTTCGGATAAATTACCAAGAGTGTCCGGATTGGAACGTTCAAGGAAATAGATAACAATTGTACCGCCGATCAATAACAACAATGTCATAAAAATCGCGATCTTCGTCTGCAAATGAACGCCATTCCATGCCGACCGGATACTGCATCTCTTTGTACGGATTCTTCGAAACGCTTCAACCGTATCCCACCATACAATAAATCCGATTCCGCCCATAATGATCAGAAACGACGTATTCAGCATCATCAAAAGATTGGAATGATATGAAATCAGACTGTCCGCACCCATAATGTCGATACCGGCATTACAAAATGCTGAAACAGCATGAAATACCGAAAACCAGATTCCCTTTAAAAATCCGTATTCTCTGCAATAATAAAAACTGTAAATAAGTGCTCCGATCCCTTCGATCAGAAATGTTCCTTTTATTACTTTTATCGTAAACTTCAAAAGTCCCTGCTTGCTGTTCAGGTTAAATGCATCCTGCAACAGCATTGTACTTTTCAAGGTTATCTTCATTCTTAATAACAACATAAACAGTGTGATGATCGAAACGATTCCGAGTCCGCCGATCTGGATCAAAATTAATATCACACCTTTACCAAACAAACTCCAATAGGAAAATGTATCAACGACTACCAGACCTGTCACACATACGGATGTCGTCGATGTAAAAGCAGCCGTCAGAAGATCTGTCCATGTTCCGTTTGCAGATGCAATCGGCAATGATAATAATATCGTTCCTACAATAACTGTAATCAGAAAGCCCAGTGCTATAATTCTCGTTGTTGTAAGATAATTCCGGTTCACATATTTCTTCTTATTCATGATATTTTCCTAGACCTCTACTCAAAACAATTCCCTGCCTCTGCTATATCTGACAGATAACAAAATTCATGATATAAACATGGGAAGATACAGACCGGATACCACCAGTCTGCTCTTCCCATAGTATACCTGCATATGTCATTTTTCAAACGACATAACACTTTATAATCTTATACCGGATATGCCTTATCCTCTTTGTTTACAAGTGTTGCATCAACCTTTGTCTTCTTTGCTTCTCTTAACTTGAAGAAATCAACAGCAACCTGTGGGAACAATGCATATGTTAATACATCTTCATCCTGTTCCTTATACTGGATCATTTCTTTCTCGATCTTACCAAGCTCATTTTCAAGAAGATCAGCAGGACGACATGTGATAGGCTCCTGATCACCGATTACTTTCTTTCTAACTTCTGGATCAACCGGCTTTACAGACTGACCATACTCACCAGCAACAAGTGCCTTTGCTTCCTTTGTACACATCTTGTATCTCTCGCCTGTAACAACATTTAATACAGCCTGAGTACCAACGATCTGACTGGATGGTGTAACAAGAGGTGGTTCACCGAAGTCTTTACGAACTCTAGGAACTTCTTCCAGAACCTGTTCAAACTTGTCTTCTGCGTTCATTTCCTTTAACTGTGATACAAGGTTTGATAACATACCACCTGGTACCTGATATAATAATGTCTTAACATTAACACCAAGAACCTTTGGATTCAGAAGACCGGACTTAATCCACTCTTCTCTTAATGGTCTGAAGTAATCAGCGATCTCAGCAAGAAGGTTCTGATCAAATCCAGGATCATATGGTGTGCCTTCAAATGTCTTAGCCATAACTTCTGTTGCAGGCTGGCTTGTACCAAGTGCTAATGGTGAAATTGCTGTATCAATGATATCACATCCTGCTTCAACAGCCTTCATGTATGTCATGGAAGCAACACCTGATGTATAGTGTGTATGAAGCTGGATTGGAAGGGAAGAACCTTCCTTTAATGCCTGAACAAGCTCGGTTGCCTTATATGGAACAAGAAGGCCTGCCATATCCTTGATACAGATAGAATCTGCACCCATATCCTCAATTCTCTTAGCCATATCTTTCCAGTAATCAAGTGTATAAGCATCACCTAATGTATAGGAAAGTGCAACCTGTGCATGACCTTTTTCCTTGTTACATGCCTTAACAGCAGTTTCAAGGTTTCTGATATCATTTAAGCAGTCGAAAATTCTGATAATATCAATACCATTTGCGATTGACTTCTGAACAAAATATTCAACTACATCATCTGCATAATGACGGTAACCAAGAATGTTCTGGCCTCTGAATAACATCTGAAGCTTTGTATTCTTAAAACCATCTCTTAATTTTCTAAGTCTCTCCCATGGATCTTCCTTAAGGAATCTGAGACATGCATCGAATGTAGCACCACCCCAGCACTCAACAGAATGATATCCAACCTTATCCATCTTATCGATGATTGGAAGCATCTGTTCTGTTGTCATACGGGTAGCGATCAGTGACTGATGCGCATCACGTAATACAGTTTCGGTAATCTTAACCGGTTTCTTTTCTGCCATTTCGAACCTCCTGAATATATTCTCATATGATTATGATCATTACTGTACATTAAAGATTGCAAGGAATGTTCCTGCTGCAACTGCTGTACCGATAACACCTGCAACATTTGGTCCCATTGCATTCATCAGAAGGAAGTTCGTAGGATCATACTGGGAACCTACCTTCTGAGAAACTCTGGCTGCCATAGGTACGGCAGATACACCGGCTGAACCGATCAGCGGATTAACCTTACCCTTTGTTACCAGACACATTAACTTACCAAATAATACACCGGCTGCTGTACCGAATGCAAATGCGATCAGACCAAGTAATACGATCTTTAAAGTACTGATCTTTAAGAAAGCTTCTGCACTTGTACTTGCACCAACAGATGTACCAAGTAAGATAACTACGATATACATCATAGCATTGGATGCTGTCTCTGTAAGCTGTTTTACAACACCACACTCACGGAACAGATTACCTAACATCAGCATACCAACCAGTGGTGCTGTTGTAGGAAGGATCAGAACAACTACGACTGTAACGATAATTGGGAAAAGAATCTTTTCCAGCTTGGTTACAGGACGAAGCTGTGGCATTCTGACCAGGCGCTCTTTCTTTGTTGTAAGTGCTTTCATAATAGGTGGCTGGATGATCGGAACCAGTGACATATAAGAATATGCTGCTACTGCGATTGGTCCAAGTAATGTACCACCCATTCCAAGTTTACCGGCAAGGAAGATAGATGTAGGACCATCTGCACCACCGATAATAGAAATAGCTGCTGCTTCCTTACCATTGAATCCCATCAGGAAAGCAAGGAAATATGCGCCGTAGATACCGAACTGTGCTGCAGCTCCAAGAAGAAAGCTTGCAGGGTTTGCGATCAACGGGCCAAAATCTGTCATGGCACCTACACCCATGAAGATCAGTGAAGGAAGAATACTCCATTCATCCAACATGTAGAAGTAATGTAATAATCCGCCTTCTGCCATTATATCTGGAAACATGTTAACAAGTAACATACCAAATGAGATTGGTACCAGAAGAAGTGGCTCAAAACCAAACTTAATTGCAAGGAACATGAAAACGAACGCTACAAGGATCATAACGTAATTTTTCCAGTCAAGACTTGCAAAACCTGTCTGATTTGCTAAATTTGACAATACGTCAACTATACTACTCATTTAGTCGTTCCTCCTATCAGATTTATACAAGTACAGCATTAGTTCAGAGTTGCTAATGTATCTCCTGCTTCAACAGTTGCACCTGATGCAACGTCGATGCTTGCTACTGTACCATCTTCCGGAGCAACAACTTCGTTTTCCATCTTCATAGCTTCAAGGATCAGAATAACCTGTCCCTTCTTAACTGCATCACCAACATTTGCCTTAACATCAAGGATTTTGCCAGGCATCGGAGAAGCAACCTTAATGGAACCTGCGCCCGCTGACTTAGCTGCCGGTGCTGCCGCTGGTGCCGGTGCTGCTACAGGAGCTGCTGCAACTGGTGCTGCTACAGGGGCAACGCCACCTGCTAATTCTTCAACTGAAACATCATATGATGTACCATTTACTGTAATTCTATAATTCTTCATCGATATATCCTCCTATTATTATCTCTTAATACGTCTGATCGGACGTGTCACAAGCTTATCTTTGCTTGGATACGTTGTATATGCATTCTGTCCTGCTGATGCAGCAGCAACTGCGGCTGTGATAACTGCAACCAGTTCAGAATCATTCATTACGCTTTCACCTGTTTCTGTTTTAACGATGTCAACAATCTGTCCTGCCGGTGCAGATCCTGCATCTTCTTCCTTTGTCTCAGCAACAGGCTCTGCCTTAGCTGCTTCTTCTGCTTTTTTAGCTGCCTTCTTGGCTGCTTTTGCTTCTTTATCAAAGAAGCCGGGAACAAATTTTAACAGATAGATGATAAATGATATAAAGATAAGAACAACGAATACAGTTGCCATACCGATCAGGGTGTTGGTTCCGGCTGCCTTCATCTTATCTTCAAATGTCATGTTTGCTGCAATCTCAACATCAGTTGACTTATATGGGTACATACCCTGTGAAGAAAGGGCTTCATCAGCCTGCTCTTCACTGTAACCATACTGATTCATTAACTGATATCTCTGTAAGTTATATGTTGCACTGTTGTCTACAAATGTTACCTTGATCAACGCTTCTTTTTCTGTACAGTCAGCATAAAGAGTAACGATTACATTTCCTTCTGTCTCTGTAATCTTGTATTCACCTGTAAAATCTTTAAACTCACCGCACTCATCACCGATATTACGGAATGACTTGACTGCTTCTATCTCATTTTCAGAAACCCCTGCATCCTCGCCTGCTTCTATAACATAGTTATAGGTCTCATCTGCGCTTGCATATTTCTGATATGTCTCACAGGCATCTTTTGCTACCTGAGCGATCTCCTGATCGTTATAAGCAAATTTTACTCCGTTATCATCAGAAGCACTACATCCGGCAAACATAAAAGTAACAGCTAACATAGAAACTATTAATAATAATTTTTTCTTCATTTAGTTGTCACTCCTTTTATATAGTACCGTGTTTCTTATAAGGTCTCATCTCTTCCTTTGAAAGGAGCATCTGGATCGCTGCGATCACTCTCTTTCTTGTAGCATCAGGCTCGATGATATCATCGATATATCCTCTGGATGCTGCCGAAGCTGCTCCTGAAAGAGCTGCAACATATTCTGCTTTCTTCTCCTTGATGAAGGCAAGCTTGTCGTCTGCTGCTGCAAGTTCATCTTCATACATGATCTTAACTGCCATCTCAGGATCCATAGTACCGATCACTGCATCCGGCCATGCATATACCATATCAGCTCCGATTGCCTTGGAGTTCATAACCGTATATGCTGTTCCATAGGCCTTGTCCATAACAACCGTAACCTTTGGAACTGTTGCATCTGCATATGCATTTGTAAGTTTTGCAAGAGCCTTTGAGATGGTCTTCTCTTCTTCAACTGTTGCAGCAAAACCTGTTACATTTACAAGTGTAAGAACAGGAATGTTAAATGCATCACAGAAATCTACAAATTCTTCTGCTTTATATGCACCCGCTGTTGTGATCGTATCTTCCTGATTACCAACACATCCAACTGTGATACCATCCATACGGATCAGAGCTGTAACAACATCTCCTGCATATTCCTTCTTCATCTCAAGCACAAGAGAATCATCGGCAATATTCTGGATCACTGCTCTTGGATCGTTCTTGTAAGAATCAAGATTTGGGATAATTCTGTTTGGATTGTCATTTGCAGAAGCTTCCTTGTCGTCCAGATTACAGCTTGGAAGAACCTCAACCAATGCACGGATCATACCAAGTAATTCTTCTTCTGTCTCAAATACACCATCTACATTTGCTGTATTCTCACTTACATAATCAGCTGCGGAAGTATCTAACTTTGTAATATTGTTCTCTGCTAAAGCGTTTGGAGAATTTACAAATAACTTTGCACCTTCCTTTGTCATGAAAGTGAAGTCTGATAATGATGGAACAAGGGAAGCACCGCCGCCACATGCACCAAAAACAGCTGTGATCTGAGGAATAACACCTGAAGCCATAACCTGCTTGCCATATACTTCACCAAATGCATTCAGTGCATCTGTAGCTTCCTGAAGTCTGAGTCCTGCACAGTCGATCATACCGATGACAGGTGCACCCATCTTCATAGCCATATCATAAATTTTTGCAATCTTCTTAGCATGCATCTCACCAACAGAACCGCCTAAAACTTTAGCGTCCTGACTGTATACATACACTAAATTGCCATTGATAACACCATATCCGGTGATAACACCATCTTTTGGAGTATCCTTATCCTGAATGTTAAAATCAGTATTTCTTGCTTTCACATAAGCACCGATTTCAACAAAGCTTGCGTCATCAAGCAATGCATTAATTCTATCGCTTGCTGACAGGGTGAGTTTGTTGCTCATTTCTAGTCCTCCATTAAATTTATTTTTAGGAGTTACATAAAAGTAATTCCAAATTTATGCCGATTTTATTGTAAAGCCTTTACGAATTTATTTCAAGTAAAATTATCATTACGACACAGTTTTTTCAGCACTTTTTAACAATCGGACATCCCTGCTATTTTTACTTAAAAAACAAAAGGGGAAAGTGGAAGTAATTGTCAGAAAATACCCCATTTTCCCCATAATTGTCTATTTTGTGGTTAGTTGTTCATAACTATACAGCTTTTAACTTTATATTAATCCTTCAGGACATTTTTGTTTGATACCAGATAATCGATCAGTGAAATGATCGTTAATACAAGTGCAGCGTAGATCAGCACCTGTTCGATTACAAATATCACTTTTCCACCAAGATTACCGATCAGGAAACAAACCATGACCATCTGGACAACAGTCTTTAATTTGCCCCAGATACCAGCCGCAATAACAACACCCTTTTCTGCTGCAATCAGCCGGAATCCGCTAATGATAAATTCTCTCGCAATGATGATAATAACGATCCATGCAGGAATCCGTCCCTGATCGACCAGTGCGATCATTGCAGAACATACCAGAAGCTTGTCTGCTAACGGATCCATGAATTTTCCAAATGTTGTGACCAGATTACATCTTCTTGCGATCTGTCCATCTAATGTATCCGTGATCGCTGCAGCGATAAAGATACCAAGCGCAATCCATTTGGCTGCTGCAAAATCAAGATACATAAACACAACAAAAAATGGAATCATTATAACTCTCAATATTGTTAATTTGTTTGGTAAATTCATTCTATCATCTCCCCTGTCAGATCATATTCATTTGCATCTGTGATCCGAACCTGTACAAAGGTGCCGGACATCAGCTCATACGGTGCATCAACAAATACCATACCATCTACATCGGGCGCATCCCGATAAGTTCTTCCGACATATACATCGTCTTCTGCAACATAGCCTTCGATCAGTACTGTAAGACTCTTGCCAAGCAGCTCCTGATTCTTGTCGTATGATACTTCCTGCTGCAATGCCATTATATCATCCCGCCATTTTTCTGCAACCTCATTTTCAATCTGATCAGGAAATGATGCTGCCGGAGTCCCTTCCTCCGGTGAATATGTAAATACACCCAGGCGGTCAAATTCCGACTCATTCACAAACTCCATAAGTGCTTCATGATCCGCTTCTGTTTCACCGGGAAATCCTGCGATCAGCGTTGTACGGATCGCAATATCAGGAATCCGGATCCGAAGCTTTGCGATCAATTCTACAATATCCTTTTTACAGGTACGTCTTCCCATGCGTCGCAATACAGGATCTTCTGAATGCTGAATCGGTATATCGAGATAATGACAGACTTTTTCTTCCTCCGCGATCGTATCGATCAGCTCGTCTGTGATCTCCTCCGGATAGCAGTACATCAAACGTATCCACTGGATTTCCTCGATCTTGCAGAGTTCATGTAATAATTTCGGAAGTGTCTTTTCGCCATACAGATCCACTCCATAGAGTGTTGTTTCCTGTGCAACAAGGATTAGTTCTTTTACTCCCTGTGCAGCAAGCTCTTTTGCAGATGCCAGAAGCTGTTCCGTCGGAATACTTCTGTACTTTCCTCTGATATATGGAATCGCACAATAAGTACACATCTTGCCACAGCCTTCTGCGATCTTTAAATATGCCATTGAAGCTCCGGTTGTAACGATACGTCCGCCAACTGCCTCCGGCATATAATTGATATCTGTAACAAAGGAATGTTCTTCTTCAGATCCGATTGCATCCACGATCGCATCATAATTTGCAGCTCCGACAATTGTATCAATCTCCGGCAGTTCTGCAAGAATATCGTCCTTATACCGCTGTGACAGGCAGCCGGTAACGATCAGCTTCTTTAATGATCCTGTCTTCTTCAGCTCTCCGTATTCTATTATCGTATTAATACTTTCTTCCTGCGCATCTTTGATAAATGCACAGGTATTGATAACAACTGCCTCTGCCTCATGTTCATCATTTGTGATCTCATGTCCTGCCTTATGCAGAAGTCCGAGCATTACCTCACTGTCCACAAGGTTCTTATCGCAGCCCAATGATACCATCAATACTTTCATATATGTTCTTTCCTCAGGTTATTTTATATTGATCGAATCTACACAGTTATGCATAAGCATTGCGATCGTCATAGGACCAACTCCACCCGGTACAGGAGTAATTGCTCCTGCAACCTTGCTTGCTGATTCAAAATCAACGTCGCCGCATAATTTGTTATTCTCATCTCTGTGTATTCCGACATCGATCACGGTTGCGCCCTCTTTGATATAGGATGCATCGATCATCTTCGGTCTGCCGATCGCAACTACAAGAATATCTGCACGCTTACATACCTCTTTCAGATCCTTTGTCTTTGAATGACAGATCGTAACCGTTCCATTCTCGCGTAATAACAGCATAGCCATCGGTTTGCCTACGATATTGCTTCTGCCGATCACGACACATTCTTTTCCTGCGATCTCGATTCCGGAACGCTTTAAGAGCTGGATCACACCAGCCGGTGTACAGGATACAAATCCAGGCTGACCGATACTTAATGCTCCAACGCTCATCGGATGGAAGCCATCAACATCCTTTAATGGTGAGATTGCTTTAATGATCTTGTCCTCATCGATATGTTTTGGAACCGGAAGCTGTACCAGAATTCCATTTACAGCATCGTCCTTATTCAATTTATCGATCAGTTCTAACAGTTCTTCCTCCGTTGTCTCTTCCGGAAGCTCATAAGACAAAGAATCAATGCCGATATAGGCACATGCCTTTTTCTTATTGCCGACATATACGGAAGATGCCGGATCATTTCCTACCTGGATAACTGCCAGACAGATCTTTACACCTTTTGCTGAAAGCTCTGCAACCTGTTCCTTTAATTCATCTTTTATCTGTTTTGATATTGCTTTTCCATCAATCAGTTGAGCCATATTTGATTTATTCCTCCTTAGAATAATCCGCAAATTACACCATCATCATTTACACTGATATTTTCAGCAGCCGGCACCTTAGGCAGACCAGGCATTGTCATAATCGTACCTGTGATTGCGACCACAAAGCCGGCACCTGCACTGACATATACTTCACGGATATTAATATCAAATCCTTCCGGTCTTCCAAGCTTCTTTGGATCATCCGAAAGTGAATACTGATTCTTTGCCATACATACAGGGAAGTTTCCAAATCCCATCTCTTCAATCTTAGCGATCGCACGATCTGCTTCCGGACTGTATGTTACATTTGCTGCACCATAGATCTCTGTTGCAATGCATGAGATCTTTTCTTTAATTGACAGCTCATCTTTATATAATACTTTAAAATCACTCTTTTTGTTCTCAAGTGTATTTAATACTGCATTTGCAAGCTCGATACCGCCTTCGCCGCCTTTTTCCCATACATTTGCAAGAGCGAAATCACAGTTTCTGTCCTTACAGAATTTCTCCACAAACGCAAGTTCCGCATCTGTGTCTGTGATGAAACGGTTTAAAGTAACGACAACAGGAACCTGATACTTCTGAAGATTCTCGATGTGCTTTTCAAGGTTTACGATACCTTTCTTTAATGCCTCCAGATTCTCCTGACCAAGCTCTGTCTTCGGTACACCGCCGTTGTACTTCAATGCCTTTACGGTCGCAACCAGAACAACTGCATCCGGCTTCAGTCCGTTCATACGGCACTTGATATCAAAGAACTTCTCTGCACCAAGATCTGCTCCGAATCCAGCCTCTGTAATTACATAGTCTGCCAGCTTTAATGCTGTCTTTGTTGCGATTACACTGTTACAGCCATGTGCGATATTTGCAAATGGTCCACCATGCACAAGTGCAGGTGTATGTTCCAACGTCTGGATCATATTCGGCTTGATGGCATCCTTTAAGAGTGCAGCCATAGCACCAACCGCTTTCAGATCCTTTGCTGTTACAGGCTCGTTCTGGTAATTATAAGCAACAATGATCCTGCCAAGTCTTTCCTTCAGGTCATTGAAATCCGCTGCCAGACAAAGGATCGCCATGATCTCTGATGCAACCGTGATCACGAAGCCATCTTCTCTTGGCACACCATCTACACGCTTTCCAAGTCCGATCACGGTATGACGCAGCGCACGGTCATTCATATCCATACATCTTTTAAATACGATACGGTTCACATCAATGCCGAGTGCATTTCCCTGATGAATATGGTTATCCATCATTGCTGCAAGCAGATTGTTTGCAGATGTGATCGCATGGAAATCACCAGTAAAATGAAGATTCAGCTCCTCCATCGGTACTACCTGTGCATATCCGCCGCCGGCAGCACCGCCCTTGATACCAAAGCACGGACCAAGTGATGGTTCACGAAGTGCGATAACCGCTTTCTTGTTCAGTCTGCCCATAGCTTCACCAAGTCCGACTGTGATCGTTGTCTTGCCCTCTCCTGCAGGAGTCGGATTGATCGCTGTAACTAAGATCAGCTTACCATTCTCATTTTTCTGTACGGAAGCGATCAGCTCATCTGACAACTTTGCTTTATATTTGCCATACATCTCGATATCATCTTCTTTGATGTCAATCTTTGCTGCAACCTCCTTTATATTCTTCATCTCTGCCTGCTGTGCAATTTCGATGTCGTTTAACATTTAATATGTCCTCCCTGAGTGTAATTTTATCCTATAGCAGGTAAAATCTGCCTATGCACGCTATATCCCTTCACCGGCATTTTCCCTGTATAAATATCATTTGAATCTGTATTATAAATTATTATCTATATATTCGTCAAATTCTTCCTGCGTCATAAGTATCTTTCTTGCCTTTGTGCCCTCCTCCGGACCTACAACCCCGGCACCTGCAAGCTGATCCATGATACGTGCCGCACGGTTAAAGCCGATCTTAAACGCACGCTGCAGCATTCCGATCGAGGCCTTTTCTTTATCAATGATAAAGCGTCCGGCTTCTACAAAATAATCATCCTTTTCACTTCCACCGCTCATACCGGGTGCACCGGCCGCTCCGGTCTGTGTAATAGACTTAGATATATCATCATCATACGTTCCGACACCGTTCTGTTTCTTCAGATACTCCACAACGGCTGACACTTCTTCATCAGAAACAAAAGCTCCCTGTACACGAACCGGTTTTGGATAACCGGTCGGATAAAATAACATATCACCCTTACCGAGAAGCTTCTCTGCACCATTCATATCTAAGATGGTTCTGGAATCTACACCGGATGATACAGCGAATGCAATTCTCGATGGAACATTTGCCTTGATCAGACCGGTAATAACATCTACCGATGGACGCTGAGTTGCTATAACCAGATGGATACCTGCCGCTCTGGCAAGCTGTGACAAACGGACAATCGCGTCTTCCACTTCTCCGTGAGCAACCATCATCAGGTCGGCAAGCTCGTCCACAATCACAACGATCGTCGGCATTTTCTTAAGTTTCTCATCATCTACTGATCCGGAAGCAAGTGCCTGTTCTACTTTGTCATTATATCCCTGTATATTTCTGACTCCACATTCTGCAAACATCTGATATCTTCTGGTCATTTCCTCTACCGCCCAGTTCAGTGCACCGGATGCCTTCTTCGGATCGGTTACAACCGGGATCAGCAGATGTGGAATGCCATTATAACAGGCAAGCTCTACCATCTTCGGATCGATCATGATCAGTTTTACTTCTTCCGGTTTTGCCTTATATAAGATACTCATTATCAGCGTATTGATACAGACCGATTTACCGGAGCCTGTGGCGCCGGCGATCAGCAGATGCGGCATCTTGGCTATATCCGTAACAATAACCTGTCCACTGATATCTTTACCGACTGCAAATGCGATGTTGGATTTGGAATTCTTGAAATTATCCGATTCCACCAGTTCGCGAAATGCAACAATTGAATTTTCTTTGTTTGGTACTTCGATTCCGATCGCTGCCTTGCCGGGGATCGGAGCTTCGATACGAATATCCGCGGCTGCAAGATTTAACTTGATATCATCGGCAAGACCAAGGATCTTACTGACCTTAACGCCCTGCTCCGGCTGCATTTCAAACCGGGTAACCGCCGGTCCGCAGCTATAATTTGTGATCGTAACATTAACACCAAAGTTTTCCAATGTATTCTTCAACTTGATCGCTGTAGAACGTACCTGTGCATCCCGGTTCGCATTGTGATTCTTCGGCGGCTGTGCCAGAAGATTGGATCCCGGAAATTTATACTTTGCTCCCTCTTTATAGTTCTTCTGTCCGGGCTTGTCTGCCGCCGGTGCATGCTTCTTCACCGTCTGAGAGTTCTCTGTCTTTCCTGTCACACTGGAAAACGCAGAATCCATATCCGGATCATAATCATCCGGTATCACACTGACAACCTCCGGATGCTCATTTCCATTGATCGCACCGGAAAGAACATCTTCTTCATCCTCAAATTCTGCATCAAAGATGTCTTTTGTCTGCTGAACAGGAATCTCCTGTGTATCACCCATAGGAACTGCCGACGAAACACCGGCTGCCGTTTCTACAGGAGCAGGTTCTGATTTTCTCCTGCTCTTTGTAACCGACGTTTTCTTCGCAAACGATACCGGTATCTGTTCTTCTCTTTCATCATGAAGTACAATCTTCTCTACATCATTATTAAATGTAAGAAAATCGTCATCCGGTACATTTATTTCATGAATCTCATCCTCATTCTCAAAGAAGTCCTTCGCTTTGCCCTTTTGCTTTTCACCGCTTTCATAGACCTTCAGGTTCTCAAGCCTTACCTGGCTGTTTCCGGACTTTCCGGACTTTTTCTTATTCTTTTTAACCGGTCTGCACTCCTGCTCCGGTTCCTCATATTCTTCTTCCCTGTAAAAGCTGTTGATCAGATCCTTAAATGTATCGATCACTGAGATTCCCGTGATCAGGACAAACATAACAAGCGCACCAAGGATCATTACCAGTGTTACGCCCACGATACCGATCGTATTTCTGAAAATAAAGAACAAACCGCCACAGATAATTCCACCGCCCATATGCTCCTTATATCCATCCAGATATAACTGTTTTACAGATAAATAATCGGTTGTGAAGATCATCTGGCTGATCATCGATATGATCATCAGAACCACACCGATATAGATTACTTCATTTCTAACCTTTTTATTACCAAGATTGGAAATAATAAATGCCGATGATATAAAAAGATATACCGGAAATATGTATTCGGCAAATCCGATCACACCAAACAGGAAACCGGATATTGCATCGCCGACCTTTCCACATTTGCCAAAGTTAGCGATCATCAAGAATATGGAAAAAGCAAGAATGACTAACAGGATTACTTCCAGACGTACTTCCCTGTTATCTTCTTCTATCTGTTGTTCCATCTGTTTTTTTGATGTATTTGGGTTCGATACTGTATTTGACCTTTTAGCTGTACTATTTTTTTTCCCCGTACCATTTTTCCCGGTTCCACCGGTGGCTCTGGTCGTTCCGTTCTGTTTTGCCGTCCCGTTTTTCTTTCTGGTTTCAGCCATTTTCTTCTCCCACTTACTTACTTAAATTAACGTACAAATAATAAATGACAGATATCACACCTGCGCATAAACAATAAATGGAATATCCCTTGAATTTATTGTTCTTTACTGATTTCAGCATCACTTTGATACAAAGAAAGCCTACAACGCCCGCAACGATCATACCGATCACATAATTCAGGATCTCTGATCCGGTAAGACTTGCACCTGCCAGATCCGGGATCTGAAGAATACATGCTCCAAGAATTGTCGGAATCGACATGATGAATGAATATTTTACTGCAAATTCTCTGTTGAATCCACATGCAAGACCTGCTGTGATCGTAGAGCCCGATCTGGAAATACCGGGAAGAGTTGCAATACCCTGAGCCAGACCGATAAATAACGAATTCTTATATGTAGCCTCTGCCGGTCCTTTATTGCCCTTCTGAACACGATCAGCAATAAATAAAATCACAGATGTGATACAGAGACAAAATCCCGGAACTAATAAAGTATTTCCGGCATTTTCAATCTTACTCTCAAACGGAAGTGCGATCACCATAGTTACAAGTGTTGATAAAATAACAAGCATTACGAATTTACGGTATTCCGTTTCAATAATCTTACGATATGGTTTCTTCTCCTTGGAAAACAGATTTGCAAAAAATCTCCCTACATTGCAGCAGGCAAGACCGATAATCGTAAATCCTTCTACGATCAGTTCAACAATATCCTTCCAATACACAATAAAGATGGCAACCAGTGTGCCAAAATGAAGCAGGATATCAAACATGATGCCTGTATCTGTATTTACATGAAACATGTTCTTAAAGATTGCGAGATGTCCTGAACTGCTGACGGGAAGGAACTCGGTTGCTCCCTGAATGATTCCCATAATGATTGATTCTAATAGTGACATAATTGCTCCAATCCGCTGTATAACCAGCACTGTTTTATTGTTTTCTCTATCTATACCGTTTTTCTATGTACCGGCCAATAGCCGTAAAAAAAACGAACCATCAGCCTATTTTACTATCATTCCATCAATTTATCAAGTCATAGAGTTTGTTTAATGCAGCCGATATTCCTCCGATCCTGTCAATAATGCCGCATTCGACCGCTTCTTTTCCAACAAGAACCGAACCGATATCTTTGGATAATTCCTGTGTATTGAACATGATCGATCTTAATGAATCTTCACCGATCTTGGAATGACAAGACGTAAACTGTATGATTCGGTCCTGCATCCGTTCGATATATTCGTAATTTTGTCTCACACCTAGCACGGTATCGGATACTCTGAGAGGATGCACAACCATCGTTGCTGTCGGTACGATAAATGATACATTACCTGATACCGCAAGCGGCACACCGATCGAATGACTCCCTCCAAGCACCAGTGTAACAACCGGTTTGCTAATTGATGCCAGCATCTCTGCTATTGCAAGGCCTGCTTCTACATCCCCGCCTACTGTATTTAATAATACGAGTACACCTTTGATGCTTTCGTCATCCTGAACAACCGCAAGCTCCGGCAATATATGCTCATATTTTGTAGTCTTGGTATCGGATGGCAGACTGACATGTCCCTCAATCTCCCCAATGATATCAAGTAACAATATATTATATTTTTCTTTGTTTCCATTTATGATGATCTGACCATTTTCTACAATGAGGTCCTGTCTTTTTAATTCCTGATCCATATAAACGACTTCCTTTCTTATAGTCAGAAATGTTCCGCCTGTATAAATCGAATATCTTTTTTGCTTTTCCATTCAACCATAACTTTTTTGCAAAAAAATAACAGGCAGGAAGATTTTTTCATTTCTTCCTGCCTATTGTTTGATACTTTATATGAAATTATTCATAAATTACATAACGAGTGTAATCTCATTTACATCATCCAGTTCATCAAACCGAATGTAGTTATCTTCCATTACCTTTCCATTTACAGTCATGCTCTGGCAGCCACTTTCATGTCCGTCCGGATTTGTAACATGAATATTTAACTTCTTGCCACGATAGTTCTTTGTGATATTGAACTCTTTCCAGTCAGATGGTACTGCAGGTGCGATCTTAATTCCGTAGAAATCAGGACGCATACCCATGATACCCTCAACACATCCAACCATACAGGTAGATGCTGTTCCTGTCAGCCAGTGAACATGGGAACGGCCTTCATAAGGACTTCCAACTGACTCCGTGAACTGACCATGGCAGTAAGGCTCTAACTTACGAACCTCGGCCTTATCATTCATAGATGCCGGTGAACTCTCGTCAAAGTATTCAAATGCACGATTACCATGTCCCATCAATGCTTCAGCAAGGATGATCCAGCCCTGTGGCTGTGAGAAGATACCCGCATTCTCCTTTGTTCCTGCATTGAACAGAAGCATTAACGCTCCGTCAAACGCATGTTTCTTATATGGTGGGAACATCAGTCTGACACCATATGGTGTATTTAATTCTCTGTGAACAGATTCCAATGCAAGCTCGCTCTGTTCTCTGGTAGCAAGACCGCTGATAACTGCCCATGACTGAGGGTTCAGCCACATGCTTGCTTCAGGATCATTCTTGGAACCGATCACCATACCACCCTCTTTATATCCACGGATATAACGGTCATCTTCCCAGCATTTCTCCTGAATTGTGTTACCCATCTTATACTGGATCTCATTGATATAGTCAATATAATCTGCATCGTCTTTAAACTCTGCAAAATACTTAATTACAGTCATTGCATAATAAAGCTGCATTGCTACAAATGTAGATTCTCCACGCTTGCCAAGTCTTAAGCAGTCGTTCCAGTCCGCATGAAGTCCTGCAGGCATTCCATTGTCACCCAGACGGTTCATAGAGAAGTCGATTGCTCTCTTCAAATGCTCGTATACAGTTCCTTCATCCTTATTTGCAAATGGGATAACCTCATCTATAAAGCCGATATTACCTGACTCTGCGATATATTTGTAAATGGTCGGGAATAACCATAATGCATCATCTGCACGATATGCAGGATGTCCGGTCTCTTTTACATAAGATGGATCATCCGGTGTATCCTCATGACCAGGGTTGTGTGTGTACTTAACCAGCGGAAGTCCGCCACCATTATCTACCTGAGCGGATAACATGAAACGAATCTTTTCCAGCGCCATTTCCGGTGCAAGATGGATGATACCCTGAATATCCTGTACGGTATCTCTGTAACCATAACCGTTTCTCAGGCCACAGTATGTAAAGGATGCAGCTCTTGACCAGATAAAGGTCATAAAGCACTGATAAGAATTCCATGTATTGATCATGTTGTTAAATGACTCGCTCGGTGTCTTAACCTGGAAGTTATCTAACTTGCCATGCCAGTAATCGATCAGCTCCTGAAGCTCTGCAGCACAGGTCTTCTCATCTTCATAGGCTTTCATGATCTCATTTGCTGTAGCTTCATCCTTCATGCCAAGAATAAATGAAAATGTCTTTGATTCGCCCGGCTCAAGTGTGATCTTTGTCTGAAGTGCACCACAGGAATTCTCGTTATAATTTAATTTATTACCACAGTCACCATTGATAACAGCAACCGGATCAGCATATGTGTGATACATACCAAGGAATTCTTCTTTATCTCCACAGTAAGAAGCAACTTCACTGCCTGCAAGTCCGAAGAAACGCTTGTTTACAGCATTTCCATCCACTGAATCATTCACTACATTCTCATTGATCACCTGAAGGATTTTCTGATCTCTGTAGTAGGTTCTTGAAATAAATAATGTATACTGTAAGTTTACCTGATCCTGCTCATAGTTGCAGTCGTTTGTAAATTCACAGAAACCGATCGCAGACAGATGTCTGGTCTTATTGGATTTATTTGTAAGAGTTACATTCCATACCTCATGTGTCTTATCCAGCGGTACATAATAAAGTACCTCAGAATGGATACCGGAATAATCTGCCATGATATTGGTATAAGCAGTTCCGTGATGACACTCGCTCTTGTATTCATTCAGGCTCTTGCCTACCGGCTGCCAGGATGCTGACCAGAAATCTGAAGTATCGTCATCTCTTAAGTATACATATCTTCCCGGCTGGTCAAAGCTGTTGAAGATGTAACGGATAATTCTTCCGTTCGCACCACTCTTTTCAAAGCTGTAACCACCTGCATTATTGGAGATAATCGCACCATAGGCAGGCGAACCAAGGTAGTTCGCCCAAGGTGCAGGAGTATCCGGTCTGTCTATTACATATTCTTTTCTGGCTTCATCAAAATGTCCGTATTTCACACACATACCCTCCTGTATATTTTTTGTTTTTTATTTATTCTCTACGTCCTTTAAGCTGAGGCTGATACGTCCAGCTCTTTCGTCGATCTTGATAACCTTAACAACAACGTCGTCGCCTACATTTACAACGTCTTCTACCTTTGCAACTCTCTTGTCAGAAAGCTTTGAAATGTGGATCAGACCATCTTTGTTTGGTGCAAGTGAAACGATTGCGCCACAGTCAAGGATCTTAACAACCTTACCCTTGTAGTCATCACCAACAACAAGTGGCTCAACGATCATCTTGATCATGTTCATAGCCTTGTCCATGCTCTCCTGTTCAACGCCACATACAGATACGTTTCCGTCATCATCGATATCGATCTTAACGCCTGTCTCCTCGATGATCGTATTGATCGTCTTTCCTCTCTGACCAATTACTTCACCGATCTTATCTGGATCGATCTTGATCTGAACGATCTTTGGAGCAAATTCATTAACATGTGTTCTTGGTGCAGGAATTGCACTGCTCATAACGCCATCCATAATGAATAATCTTGCTTCTCTTGTTCTTGCGATAGCTTCTTCTACAATCGGTCTTGTCAGTCCGTGGATCTTGATATCCATCTGGATTGCTGTGATACCCTTATAAGTACCTGTTACCTTGAAGTCCATATCTCCGAAGAAATCTTCCAGACCCTGAATATCTGTTAATACTACATAATCATCATCTGTATCACCTGTAACCAGACCACAGGAAATACCTGCAACCATTGACTTTAATGGTACACCGGCAGCCATCAGTGACATACAGGATGCACAGGTAGATGCCATGGAAGTAGAACCATTTGACTCAAATGTCTCAGATACGGCACGGATCGCATATGGGAACTCTTCTATAGATGGTAATACAGGAAGTAATGCACGTTCAGCAAGTGCACCATGTCCGATCTCACGACGTCCCGGTCCTCTGGATACCTTTGTCTCACCTACAGAATATGATGGGAAATTATAGTGATGCATGTATCTCTTGGATACTACATTCTCATCTAATCCATCGATCTTCTGGATCTCTGATAATGGAGCAAGTGTTACGATATCGCAGATCTGTGTCTGTCCACGAGTGAACATTGCAGAACCATGTACTCTAGGGATGATATCAACCTCTGCAGCAAGTGGTCTGATCTGGTTGATCGCACGTCCATCCGGTCTCTTACGATCTTTTAAGATCATCTTTCTTACTGTCTTCTTCTGATACTGATATAATGCTTCAGGGATCAGAGCAAGCCATTCTTCATTGTCAGCAAATGCTTCTTCGAATTTCTCTCTGATCTGTCTGATATTTTCTTCTCTTACCTGCTTCTCATCTGTAAATACAGCGACTTCCATCTCAGCAGGAGTTACGATCTCTTTCATAGCTGCAAATAATTCTTCCGGAATTGCGCAGCTTACATAATCATGCTTTGGCTTACCAACTTCTTCTACCATCTTGTTGATGAATTCAATGATAGAAAGGTTTACATCATGTGCCTTATAGATTGCTTCGATCATCTTGTCTTCAGGAATCTCATTTGCACCAGCCTCGATCATGATAACCTTTGTGCTTGTAGATGCAACTGTAAGCTTCAAATCACCCTCATCCCACTGTTTCTGAGATGGGTTGATGATGAATTCTCCATCGATCATACCAACCTGTGTCATTGCACATGGTCCGCAGAATGGAACATCTGAAATTGCAGTTGCAATAGCAGAACCAAGCATGGCAACCAACTCTGGTCTGCACTCAGGATCAACAGATGTAACAAGGTTATTTAATGTAACATCATTTCTGTAATCCTTAGGGAATAACGGACGCATCGGACGGTCGATAACACGGGATGTAAGTACTGCGTTCTCAGATGCTTTTCCCTCTCTCTTGTTGAATCCGCCAGGGATCTTTCCTACTGCATACATCTTCTCTTCATACTCAACGCTTAATGGGAAGAAGTCGATTCCGTCTCTTGGCTTCTCAGATGCAGTGATTGTTGATAATACAGTTGTATCACCATAATGCATAAATGCAGCGCCATTTGCCTGTGCTGCTACTCTGCCGATATCAACACGAAGTGTCTTGCCGGCAATGTCCATAGAATAAGTCTTGAATTCTTTGCTCATTTTCTTTTCTCCTGTTTTTCTATTATTAACCGCAGCAGGCTCGAAACAACTACAAGACGCACCTTATAGATACAGCTTGTAGAAGTCTCGAATTGCCATGCCGCAATCTCTTAAAGTTTAGCATACTCATATGTCAAATACAAGATTGAATCCAAAAAAAACAGGTCATCCCAACATACATTGGAACAACCTGTCTTTCTTATCTGTGATGCAGAAATTATTTTCTTAAGCCAAGGCTCTCGATCAGCTTTCTGTAACGCTCAATGTCTTTGCTCTTTAAGTAAGCAAGCATGTTTCTTCTCTGACCAACCATCTTTAACAGACCACGGTTTGAGTGGTGATCCTTAGGATTAGCCTTGAAGTGCTGGTTTAAGTCATTGATTCTTGCTGTAAGAAGTGCGATCTGTACTTCTGCTGAACCTGTGTCATTTGCATCCTTGCCGTACTTAGCAACGATTTCCTGTTTCTGCTCTTTTGTTATCATAATAACAATCCTCCATAATATTATACTTGGCCTGAACTGGGTAAAAGGACGGAGACTCCTTAAACTAAGTACAGGCTGACCTTTGTCAGACTACCACACTTTCAACGGTGTGTCAACTTTAAAATCAGGGGTTTCTGTGCTTTTCACTGCACAAAACGTATTTTTTGTTTTTCAACTACCATAATAAAAAGCATTTTCTGTTGCTTTTTGTTTTTCAACTACTATATAATAGCATCGTGATGATATGGAGAGCAATATAAATATACTGTTCTTCAGACATCTGACACAGACACACCAAATGTAAAATGCTGTCTGTGTTTATTCTACATGAAGGAGATTACATATTATGTCAGGTTCAACATTTGGAAATAAATTCAAGATCACTACATGGGGCGAATCCCATGGAAAAGCACTCGGTGTTGTCGTTGACGGCTGTCCTGCCGGTCTTCCACTTACCGAGGATGATATTCAGGTATACTTAAACCGCAGACGTCCGGGCTTCTCCCAGTTCTCAACGCCAAGAAAGGAATCCGATCAGGTAGAGATCCTTTCCGGTGTATTCGAGGGAAAGACCACCGGCACTCCGATCTCACTGATGGTTCGGAACACCTCACAGCGTTCCGGTGATTACGGTGATATCGCTACCTACTATCGTCCGGGACATGCTGATTATACCTTCGATCATAAATATGGTTTCCGCGATTACCGTGGTGGTGGCCGTTCCTCCGGCAGAGAAACGATCGGCAGAGTTGCCGCCGGTGCGATCGCTGCAAAGATCTTAAAGACATTAAATATCTCATTTACAACTTATGTCTCATCGATCGGCGATATTGTATCCGACCCTGCCGACTTTGATGCAGACTACATCTCAAAAAATGAACTGAACATGCCGGATGCAAAAAGCTGCGAAGCTGCATCTGCATATCTTTCTGATATCATGGCACAAAATGATTCGATCGGTTCTACTGTCAAATGTATCGTATCCGGTGTCCCGGCAGGACTGGGTGATCCGGTCTTTGATAAATTAGATGCAAATCTTGCCAAAGCCCTTATGTCGATCGGCGCTGTAAAAGCGGTTGAGATCGGGGATGGCGTCATGGTATCTGAAAATACCGGTTCTTATGATAATGACGGTTTCCATATCGAAGATGGCGTTGTAAATAAGAACTCGAACCATGCCGGTGGAATCCTTGGTGGAATCAGCGACGGTTCTGATCTGTTACTCACCTGTCATTTCAAGGCTACACCATCGATCGCCAGCACACAGAAAACAATCAACAAATCCGGTGAAAATATCGATGTATCGATCCGTGGCAGACATGACCCGATCATCGGTCCCCGCGCTGTAGTCGTTGTAGAATCTATGGCTGCGATCACGATTGTGAATGCGCTGTTTGATAATATGTCCGCAAGAATGGACAAGCTGGTGGAGTTTTATAAATAGTGGAGGGCTTTCCTCTACAGCATGGGATTCCCTACATACAACCAAACTGCCCTATACAGATAACTTGTTGCGATTTCTATTCGATGCATATGCCTGATTCGTAATACTCCTGTGTTAACTCACCTACGGATCAAACAAGCATTTGTATTTACTGGCAATATACATCGAAAAACGAAATCTTCACAATGTTATTCTATATAGGGCAGTTGTATTTTGTATATCTGGAATATTATTTTATTTCTACAAATCTTCCATTTCTTGCATCCAGTAGAATAAGCTGATCTGGAACCTGTAACTGCGCATCAATATTTGCCAAAAGCCATACAGGAATATAACAATATCCCTCCTCTGTTTCTTCTAAATAGTATGTTAGTTCTACATGATTAAATGCAATTTGCGAATATGACGCACCATGCTTTTTGATGTATTCCGGCAAGCCATTTTTCAAGGCTTCCATAATCTCATCCCACGTTAAAAGCTGTTCCACTTTTTTCGCTTTTTCATCCTGTTTCACTGGCATTACACAACCAATGCCAACCACACCTTTCGAAGATATTACAATGCGTAATATTGAACCATTTGTCATAATGCTTGATTGGCTGTCATTTCTGTTGTCATATTGACCTGCTATACTTTCTACATAATACAAATCTGACACAAAAGGAGTAACTTGTTCAATTTTCGGAAGAAATGTTATAGAATATCCATCACACAAAAGTACTTCTTCCTCTGTTTCACCCTTTATATAGGATACACAAAATGGTTCTACACATCCCGTATCAACAGGCAATGAGACACATGCACCAGCATAGCCCAAAGCGGTATCTATCGCTTCCTCTATTGTTTTACTACATCGATTCCCGGCTGAAAGATCTTCTTCATTTTCACTATAATTCAAAAGATCCGAATACAGCAACTCATTTTCAGACAAGATATCTGTCGGTTGAACAAATCCATATCCGTTATCAATCTCAAAAAATTTCTCCATTGAATTCTCCGGATACAACATTAGTTCAAAGGATTCACAATAGTCTTCGTTTCCATAAAATGTAAGAAGATATTTTTGATCGTTAATCATACCAATGTACTGATCCGCCGAAAAATCAATATTCTTTTCTCTTATCTCCTGTGCAGTTTTTTTCTGTTGCTCTAGCTCCTCAATACTCGCCTGGTAATATTGTTTATAAAAGGTATCCGAAATATTTTGCTTGTTTTTGCAATATTGGATTTGTTCATCACATTCAGATATTAATGGGGTGCCATCATATATATACAGGACTGTTTCGCCAAATATTGCTTCTGAAATCTTCTTTTTGTATGATGCATCCAGTCTCTCTCTGCTGCACTTCATTGTATAAAGTTGTTCTACATCTGGAATACAGACAGACTTATCTGATATCAATATTGCTTGTAAGTCGGCATCTTCTGTTTTTATCTTGCAATCGATGCTTTGCGGTACCTTCATTTTTTTCCCTAATTCACTATTTTGAACTTCTCCCTGTATCGACATTTCCTCCTGATCCAGCACAAACATATCATCACTTTCTTTTTTTTCACAACCTGAAAGCAATATAACAATTCCGCCTATCAATAATAAATATTTTTTAATTCTTTTTTGTATCAGCAACAATCTTTCCATCCTCAATCTGTATTATACGATCAGCATGTTCTGCTATATCCATATCATGTGTTACAATTATCAAGGTCTTTCCCTGCTCATGCAGTCCTTCTAAAAGTTCCATAACCTTAATGCCTGAGTTTTTATCCAGAGAACCTGTCGGTTCATCCGCAAGTACAACAGGAGTATCCATAACCAAAGCTCTGGCAATTGCACACCGCTGTTGTTCCCCACCCGAAAGTTCACTTGGCTTTTTCTTATACAAATCCTGAATTCCAACCTGCATCAATGCGGAAAGAACTTTTTTCTTACGTTCTTTCTTCTCTATTCCCTTTGCCAAAAGCGGTACTTCGACATTTTCATATACACTATACTGATTCAATAGTGCAAATCGTTGGAATACAAAGCTCACATATTCCTTTCGAAACAAATGAAGCGCATGAGAATTCATTTTGCTAACATTCTTTTCATCATACAGATACTGACCATCTGTTGTCTGATCCATCCCACCTATGATATTTAAAAGTGTACTTTTTCCCGATCCGGATGTTCCAATAATTGCAACATATTCTCCATTTTCTATAGTCAGGTCTATCCCATTCAACGCAGGATATTCTGTCCTGCCATTTTTGTATATTTTTTTTGCTTCTTTTAATTGAATCATTTATTTTCCTCCAAGTAATTCCGCCGGAGATATTTTCTTTAACAGAATTGACGGTACAATACAGACCAAAAGAACAAGCAATATCCCTATCATTCCAATCGTCAAGACCAACCGACTGTAAATCGTATTCTTCAGCATATAAAATGTCATATTCTCTACCATAATGTTCGCTGCCAGTTTACCGGCTATTACGCACGTCATAATCAGAATTGCAATGATCAATTTTTTTATATTATCGATCAATACCATCTTTATAATATCTCTATGCGATAACCCATAAGCAAGAAGTATCCCAAACTCTCTTCTCTGTGCCAATATGGTGTTAATTTCAAAGCACGACAGAATCAAACACACAATCACAGTGACATACACAAATAACCCAGTCATTTCTTTCCTTTCTGACTCCCTGCTCATATTATCCAGATATTTTTCTACGCTATTGATGTAAAATTCTACATCCGGGTTCAAATTTAACGCATCCAGATAACTTTGAACATCATCAAATGAATAACCATCTTTTAATGTAAAAAAACAATTATATGTATTGTCCATTTCTGAATTTAAAATTATCAAAATGCTATAATCAAGTATTTGATAAGGTATCGCATTCTGGTCTTCCGGATACATGTTCATCAGATCATCACTATTTGGAGCTAATACACTGTTCTTCTTCAGAATCCCCTCTACAACATAAACCTCTTCTCCATGTATAAGGCGGGTTCCCGGCTGCACTTTATCTTTATAACGATACCCCAGATAGATTGGAATCGCATCACCATATAAAGCATAATCAATCTCAGAAGGACATCTGCCTTGCAGCAGATCAATTTTCATCATATCCCACGCTCCAGCGTCCAGCCAGGTAGTTTCCAAACTTTTCCCCTGTATTGCATATCCGGGATCATAAACATTCTTTTTTTGTATATCTTGCAGTAATTTCAAGTCTTCATCTCTGTATTCCGATGCATCATATTCGATACGCCAGTCTCCGGATATTGCCAGTGAACCATTTCCCCATCCAGATGAACATGCATCTATGCCACTAAAACTTTTAACAACTTTCAAAAGATTAAAATTTGAATTATACTGAATATCTGAAGGATTCCCTTCAACACTTATGCTTCCTAATGTTTTTATTTCTTTTCGTATAGAACGCTCTACCGACTTCTTCGTATCTGTTTCAAGACTGACAAAATACACCAGAAGTCCAATTATTGTAATTCCAACAATATATAGAATAACATTAAAAAAACTTCGAATTCCTTGTTTCCATTCATTATCCAACGTGATTTTCCATAAATACCTAAGTTTCATTTATAGATCCATAATCCCTTCTGCCAGATTAATCCGACGCAACTTCATAATTATGATGAAAATTGACATATAAACAAGAACAACAGATGTTCCTGCCATAAACGCAACACCTTCATATGAAATACTATACCATACAGAATCTGTCAGCCAGACATTATATACGCTATTTGCAATAAAAACTGCAATAAATGAACAGATAAACATTGGCAGCATCTCCATAAATAATCTTCTTGCGATCATATTGCAGTTGCAACCACAGGCACGATATATTACATAATCTTTATATCTTTTTTTTGTAAACATATCAATCACCTGAATATAAACAACAATACAAAAGAATAACAATAATACATATATTATAATTAACACTTTTATTTTTTCATTCGGTGATGCAATCGAACGATCTATTACTTTTATATCAAATGTTGTATCGGATATTTTTTCAAGTTCCGAAATAAATTCATCTATTTCATTTATATCAAAACTATTTTCTGATCCAATATAAACTCCAAATATTCCCCACTTCATATTAGAAATTGAAAAAATATTATCTATAAAATTCCTGCAGAATTCCTCAAATTGATATTCTGTTTGAGGAAAATAGGCAAAACACACATCTGCCTTATCTGCAACAGGTTCATAAATTCCAACAACTCGATACTCTTCATTATTAATTTTTATGTAATAATATTCTTCTTTTTTCACCATTGTATTTATCATATCCTCAGATACAATTGCAACACGAGTTTTTTTCTCTAAATCGTCCGAACATATTGATCGTCCTTTAGTGATATTAAATGGCAATTCATCCTTCAATGAAAAAACTGCCATTTCTGACCTTTCCTGAAGCATTCCACTAACCCGAACATTGGCATATGAATACACCGTGAAATTTCTTCCATACATTGCTTTTATGATCATTTTGGCAGTTTCAAGATGTTCCTTCTGTCTATGCTTATCTGGAACATCAATCGACATAGCTTCAAGCTCACCCGCCTGATTATATTCTGCCTTAAGATGATTCATACATACATCACACTTTGTTTCAATTCCCGCCAAATTAGAATAATTACCATTATATAACCTTCCCTTTAACTCAGCCTGCATTTTATTAATAATATCGAAGCACTGAAAAATAATCACAAACATAAGTGTATATACGATCAAAAACAATCTAAAAAATTCTTTATCTCTTATCCTCATTTTAACTTCCTTTGATAATCTACAACCATTATATGTACATCTTCTTGTATTATATATTAATCGTGTGCATATATTTCTTTAGAATCTGCACCTTTTAATGATATTGTAACAGTAAATACACAATATGCATCACTAACAATTTTTGAATCACTATAGGTTTTATTTTTTTTATTTAAATTACCCGTATCCATTCTTTTCGCTTTTACATCTATACCCTGTATTTTACCAGATATCGAACCTGATGTAGCTTCAGTTGCCTTTCCTCCCCCAAATGCTGCAGTCATGATGCATTTATCTTTTTTCTTACTATAATCATACATACGCGCCGATCCTGTTAATGTTGCAGCCCCATTAGTTATAGAGTTGCTCGCCGATGTTGCCGAAACAACAAATGAGCTAAATAATGTAATACAACATGCCAATAATATTATATTTCTTTTTATCTTCTTCATTTTTCCTCCCTTTTATGCAATATAATGGTTGCAATTATAGTATTGCATATACGCATTACATATGTCAACATATATTTATATTTTCTAAATATATGTTGACATATAGTATTTTAAAATTACAAAAAAGACCTTGTAGTCGTACATAACTACAAGGTCTTTTATTCTATCATACATATCAAAAATAATATTCTCTTTTTTTTATTTCTCTTTCTTATCCAGCACCAAATGCGCTGCATACAGTCCCAGTGATACAACGATACCGCCGCCTATAATATTACCGAGTGTAACCGGCAGCAGGTTGTGAACAAAACCACCTACTGTAAGTGTATCTGAGATCTGTGCGGATGTATATCCATAAAGCTCACAGGCCTTATCTACATATTTGCTGTTGCCGGATGCAAGGATTCCTGCCGGAATGTAGTACATATTTGCAACACAGTGTTCGAAACCTGAGATAACGAAGATCAGAATTGGAAAAAATGCTCCAAACAGCTTACCGATCAGATCTTTCGCTGCACTGCTCATCAATACTGCGATACATACCAGAATATTACAAAGGATACCGGAAAAGATTGCTTTGCTGATATCAATATCTGCTTTACCCATGGCAACCTTGATCGTGAATGCTCCAAGTGCTCCATCTGAGTAATCATACTGACCGGAAGCATATACACAAGCTGCTGTCAGTATAGATCCAAGCATATTACTGAAATATACAACGACCCAGTTCTTTATCATCTGTAATGCTTTGATCTTATGGTCTGCAAGTGCCATTGTCAGCATACAGTTTCCTGTAAATAACTCACCGCCGGTTACAACTAACATCATAAGACCGATTGGGAAGACCACGCCTGTTAATGTTCTTGCAACGCCTACACCTGTCAGATTATGAGCTGCAAGGTTTGACCCCTCTGCTCCGATCGCAATGAACATACCTGCAAACATACCAAGTAATATCATCTTAAGCAGACCCATATTGGCTTTACTAATGCCTGCTTTTATATTGTTTTCCAGAATCTGTACCGGTGAGTAATAATTGTTCTCCATTTTTCTTTCTCCTGTCGTCCTTCACTTTTAAACTTTTATCAACCGAAAGGATTATATTCTATTTTACAGACAAGATGCAACAATTTCCGTGTACTTTTTTTCGTACAATCCATACTTTTCTGCGTATTAACATTGTATGCAACATTGTCACCCACAAATATGTTTTCTACTATGTACATTCAGCTTATGATTTGCCCAGCCAATAGCCCGCCGGCTTGCGCTTATCGTTTCTGCTATGTTCATTCAGCTTATGCCCGCGGATGCGCTTTCTGATATTCCTCTTTTAAGCGGCTCTGCTTGCTGTTCAAATAGATCTGTGTCGTAGAGATGTCGGCATGTCCCAGCATTTCCTGTACTGCCTTTAAGTCTGCACCATTATTCACAAGATGTGACGCAAACGAATGACGGATCATGTGTGGTGTTATATCCTTATCAATTCCCGCTTTATCAGCATACACCTTGATGATCTTCCAGAAGCCCTGTCTGGTCATCGGTGTACCCTTGCAGTTGGAAAACAGATACTCGGAATCCTTGCACATATCGTCCCGGACATTTGAGATATAATTATCAAGCGCACGCTGTGCGGAATCTTCGATTGGAATGATCCTTGACTTTCTGAGGTCATGACATTCAATATATCCCATCTTCAGATTCACATCTGTAATCTTTAATGTAACAAGCTCCGATACCCGGATTCCTGTCGCATATAACAGCTCTAACATTGCCCGGTCACGGATCTCCTTTGGAGACTGGTCTCCCGGCTGGTCAAGAAGCCGGTTCACTTCCTCTATTGTTAAGATATCCGGCATTTTCTTTTCAATCTTTGGAGGTTTGATATTAACCGATGGATCGTCCATCAGTATCTTCTCCCGAAAAAGGAATCCGAAAAACGACTTGATTGAGGCTATGCTTCTAGATACAGTTGCCATTGATTTTCCATTTTTTTCCAAATACAGAACATAAGTGTTGATATTTGTCTCATTTATCGAACGAATATCCTCTGTTCCATTCTCCCGGTAGAAATCAGAAAACTTCACAAGATCGCGCTGATAAGAAGCTACTGTATTTTCACTTGATTTCTTAATATTTTTGAGATAATCAACATATTTCTCTATGTAAATTTCCACGCATTTTTCCCCTTATTATGTAGACTAAATATCATTATAAATACAAATTTCTATAAAATCAAACATAATTTTTATAAGCAAAATCAAGGTTTTTTCGTAATTTCTTTGTTTTTACCAAATCATGTGTCTGTACAGAATTATGTATACCACATGTAGTAAAACTTTTTTCAAAAAAATTTCAGAATTTTTACTTCCAGAATGATATTAAGTAATAAAATCGTAACAATAATTGCCGTTCCCAGAAAAGAATTATGCAATCTGGCAACTATACAGGCAATCTGACTCATCCCTTCTCCTGTTGTTCCACATATAATTTTAACAACAACTGCATATAATCCCACAATAATCAAAACAATCATATAAAATGCAAACGCACGGAACATAGTTCCGTTCAGCCCATATAGTGAAACCATCATACCGGTGATCAGTCCGGATATCCCCATAAGAGCACCATCGGATGCTTTATCCGGAACAAGCTTTAAAAAAGCTACAACCGCTACCAGCTCCACGATTCTTTTACAGATCAAAGCGATCAGTTCCTGTTTTCCAGTCTGTATCCCTGTCTGACCTAATATCTCCTGCACATTTAATTGTGTGTTTACAAGCAAGGTTCCAAGGATCAGGCCGATCCAGAACATTGCCCATATAAATTTACGTTTCATATCATCCCCCCTCGTATACATATGCCTTCCTATCCCAATATATGCAGCAAACAATAAAACCACCATTCTCATCCACTATGATCCATCTGGATATACTCATGGTGATTTGTTTTACTTCATTTGTCCTACAGCATATGCCAGGATCGCAATAATAGTTTTTGAATCAACAATTTCTCCGGCCTGTATCATAGTCATGGCTTCTGCCAACGGAATCCGCCGAATTCGGATAAATTCTTCCGGATCCGGTTGTCTGATTCCCTTTTTCAGATCGGTTGCAATATAAATATAGGTCTGCTCATTACTGGTACCGATCGCAAGATATGTCTTTGTTACAAATTGAAGTTCCTGTGCAATATATCCGGTTTCCTCTTCCAATTCCCTGACTGCGCACTGACCCGGATCTTCTCCCTCATCCATACAGCCGGCAGGAACCTCTAAGGTTATATCATCTACCGCATTTCTATATTGACTTACCAGGATCAGGTTTCCATCTTCATCCACCGGCAAGACACAGCAACCATCTACATGATCGACCAGATCATATACTACATGTTTTCCATCCGGCAGTCTCAAATAATCATTATATACATCAAATATATGAGCATGATATGCCAGTTCTTTTTTCTCTCTGATAAAATTATGATCCATCTGTTGCCTCCCAGCTATCCATATTTTTTCATATTTTTCATTCACTAAAAAAGCCTGTGGAATATTTTATTCCACAGGCTGAAAATAATTACTTAGCATAATCTACAACGCGAGACTCTCTTATAATATTAACCTTGATCTGTCCAGGATATTCCAGCTCATTTTCAATCTGCTTTGCAATATCCCTTGCAAGTAATACCATATCGGAATCATTAACGTGTTCAGGAACAACTATTACTCGAATCTCTCTACCTGCCTGAATAGCATATGTCTTCTCTACACCCTTATAGGAGTTTGCAATATCCTCCAGTTTCTTAAGACGTGTAGTATAAGTTTCCAGAGTCTCTCTTCTAGCACCCGGTCTTGCTGCTGAGATTGCATCTGCAGCCTGTACAAGACATGCTATCAGGGATTCTGGTTCAACGTCGCCATGGTGAGCTTCTACTGCATTTACAATAATCGGTGATTCCTTATACTTTCTACATAAGTCAGCACCAATCTGTACATGAGAGCCTTCCATATCATGATCTACAGATTTACCGATATCATGAAGTAATCCGGCACGTTTCGCAACTTTGACATCGACACCTATTTCTCCGGCCAATAAACCACATAAATGTGCTACTTCGATAGAATGCTTTAATGCATTCTGTCCATAGCTTGTTCTAAACTTCATCTTACCAAGAAGTCTCACTAATTCAGGATGAATTCCGTGAATACCAACCTCAAGGGTTGCTGCTTCACCTTCCTCACGCATCATGGTTTCTACTTCCTTCTGCGCTTTTTCTACCATCTCTTCGATTCTTGCCGGATGGATTCTTCCATCGACAATCAGCTTCTCAAGTGCAATTCTTGCAACTTCCCTTCTAACAGGATCAAAGCTTGAGAGAATAACTGCTTCCGGTGTATCATCAATGATCAGATCTACACCTGTCATGGTTTCAAGAGTACGAATATTTCTACCCTCTCGACCAATTATTCTACCCTTCATCTCATCGTTAGGTAACTGTACCAGTGAAATTGTTGTTTCTGCTACATGATCCACTGCACATTTCTGGATTGCAGATACAACATATTCCTTTGCCTTCTTGTTCGCTTCTTCTTTAGCTCTGGTTTCTAATTCCTTGACCATAACTGCTGTTTCATGTTTTACTTCATCTTCAACAGTTTTTAATAAGTATTCCTTCGCTTGTTCAGAGGTTAAACCTGAAATTCTTTCCAGTTCCTGTAAACGTCTTGCCTGAAGCTCTTCTACTTTTGCCTTCTGCTTTTCAAGCTGACCTTCCTTGGATGCAAGACTTGCTTCTTTTTTCTCGATAGCTTCCGTCTTACGGTCGATACTTTCTTCACGGGCGAGAACTCGTTTCTCCATTCGCGAAATCTCTCCACGTCTGTCCTTGACTTCTTTTTCAAGGTCATTCCGCGTCTTCAAAGCATCTTCTTTTGCCTCAAGCAAAATCTCACGCTTTTTCGCTTCAGCATCCTTCTGAGCTTCATCTATAATCTCCCTTGCTGCTACTTCTGCCTTACCAATCTTCGCTTCTGCAATATTTTTTCTATATGCAATAGCAATAAACCATGTGGCAACGATACATACAACAAGGATGCAAATATAAATGATTATCCACGCAATATCACCACTCACAGGAGCACCTCCTTATTAAGTTTTCATTGTACACTTATACAACTATTTAAGTTTAATATTTTTTACTAATTATGTCAAGTGAAAACAAACAAAAACAACAATTTTTCGCCCTGTTTTCTGTGCAACTTTTCTTATATTACTGACTACCCCATTTCTAATATTTCCGAGATACAGGAAGCAACCAGACGATACGGATATCCCTTTCGGACAAGAAATACTGTTACTTTTTCTCTTTTATCTGAAAGTTCCGAAACCGGACATTTTTTCCGGATCAGTTTCTCTACGATCTCTCTTTCATCCGGAAGCTGGTTTTCTTCGAATGCCTGTTCGATCCATTCATTCAAAATTTTCTTGGATGACAATGCATATGTGATCTCTCGTCTGCTTTTCCTTTGGATATGACTCCGGACATAAACTGATGCATATCTGGCATCGTCAATATACTTATATTTTTTTAGTTTATCAAGCGTCGTATCGATCACTTCTTCATCATAGCAAAGTTCCTTTAACTTCTGCCGGATGTCATATTCACATTTTTCTGAATACTTAATGGCTGTGACCGCCTTGTTCATCGCACGTTTAAAAAAATACTCCGACCGGAACTGCTGCATTTTCTCTGCATCAGTTTCTGATCCAACCGTAAGCTTCAATCTTCGTATATCAGATGCATATAACGGACCAAACGCCTCATAATCCAGATACAGACAGCTTCTCTTATCATCAATCTTCTTAATATCTGTTACAAGCATATATACAGGCACCTTCTACTTATTCTGTTTCTGTTCCCTCTGCATCCTCAGTTTCAACTAAGCCAAGCTTCTCACGGATCTTCTCATCGATCTCAGCACAGATAGCTGGATTCTCTGCAAGAAATGCCTTTGCATTCTCACGTCCCTGTCCAATCTTATCTCCCATATATGCATACCATGCACCGGATTTATCTACAATATCATTTGCTACTGCCAGATCCAGGATATCTCCTTCACGGGAAATACCTTTACCAAACATAATATCAAATTCAGCCTCTTTGAATGGAGGTGCAACCTTGTTCTTCACAACCTTTACTCTAGTACGGTTACCAACGATCTCTCCACCCATCTTCAGGGTATCAATTCTTCTGACATCCATACGAACAGATGCATAGAACTTCAATGCACGTCCACCGGTTGTTACTTCCGGATTACCAAATACAACACCAACTTTCTCACGAAGCTGATTGATGAATATTACAACACAATTTGTTTTGCTTACGACTGCAGTCAGCTTACGTAGTGCCTGTGACATCAGTCTTGCATGAAGTCCCATATGAGAATCTCCCATCTCACCATCGATTTCTGCCTTTGGAACAAGGGCTGCAACCGAATCGACAATGATCACATCTACTGCACCGGAGCGCACCATTGTCTCTGTGATCTCAAGTGCCTGTTCACCGCAATCCGGCTGCGAGATATAGAGGTCATCAATATTGACACCGATATTCTTCGCATATACAGGATCCAATGCATGTTCTGCATCGATAAAGCCTGCAATACCGCCACGTTTCTGTATCTCTGCAACAATATGTAATGCAACTGTTGTCTTACCACTGGACTCAGGTCCGAATACTTCTATAATTCTTCCTCTCGGAACTCCACCAAGTCCAAGTGCAATATCAAGGCTTAATGATCCTGTTGGTATTACTTCTATATTCATATTGGCAGAAGAATCACCAAGCTTCATAACGGATCCCTTACCATACTGCTTCTCAATCTGTGCTAACGCTGCATCCAGCGCTTTCTTCTTATCATCATCTTTAATCATCTTTCAAACTACCTCCATAAACAAATGTTCGATTCCTGTTATTATACTACTCAACTTTTATCGAAATGTCAATCCTTAATCTATGATCTTACGGATATTTTTCATTTCTAACAGCCTTTTTCTATATCTTACTATCTGCTATGTGTAAAATATTGTACATCATTTTGAAAAACGCAATAAAAAAGTGCATCAAAACCACAGGGACAACGCCCTACCTTCATGCACATCCCAATTATATCATACTTTACAGAAGAAAAAATATAAAATATAATTTAGAAAATATATTTTATTTCAGGAGGAATTTTTATGCTGACTGCAGGTATCATTACAGAATATAATCCATTTCACAATGGGCATCGCTACCAGATCGAACAGACCCGTTCCGAACTTGACTGTTCCCATATTATTTCTGTTATGAGCGGTAATTTTCTTCAAAGAGGACTTCCTGCTGTCTGCAACAAATTTATGCGTGCCGAAATGGCTGTTGCCTCCGGAGTCGATGCGGTATTTGAGCTTCCGGTTGTCTATGCAACAGCAAGTGCAAGGGATTTTGCTTATGCGGGTGTCGACCTTCTGAACAAACTGAACACTGTAGATTATCTGGTTTTTGGTGCGGAATGTGATGATCTGTCTCTTCTGGAATCTGTAGCTGAAATTCTGATCGATGAACCAGCCTCATTTTCCGCATGTCTGAAAAAAAATCTGGCGGAAGGAATGTCCTATCCGTCAGCACGGGCAAATGCCATAAAAAGCTGTTGTCCTGCCGGTGCTGATCTTCTAAAGGAACCAAACAACATCCTTGCAGTCGAATATCTCTCAGCGCTGAAGAAAACACATTCCTCTATAAAACCATATATCATAAAAAGAACCTCCGTAGGATATAACAGTGAGGATATCACGGGATTGATCTGTTCAGCTTCCGCGATCCGGCATTTATTACAGGAAACCTGTCTAGCCCATATCTCAGAACCGGATGCATTATTTAAAACCTTTTACCAAGTTCTTCCAACGGCTTCTGCCGACCTGTTAAAGACAGACTATCTGCATACCTATCCGATTTTTGAAGATCACTTAACATCTATTCTGCAGTACTGTCTGATTATGCAGAACGATGTTCCCGATACCGTCGATATGACAGAGGAACTCTATAACAAACTGAAAAAAACAAAACTTCTGCAGTCATATGCTGCAATTGCTGAATCCTTAAAATCCAAAGATCTTACCCAGACAAGGATCAACCGTACATTGCTGCATTTTATTCTGGACATCCGGAAGAATACTATGTCCATGTATAAAGAAAGCGGCTGGAATCACTATGGACATATTCTTGCGTTGAACCGATCCGGATCCGATGTGATCCGTCAGATTAAGAGAAACAGTGACCTTCCTGTCTTTACAAAGCCGGCAGATGGCATCCGTTTTCTTTCCGATACCGGCCGTTTACTATTTGAACAGGATATCAAAGCAACGCGCTTATATAACACTGCTGTCTATGCCGCCTATAAAACAGAATTACCGGACGATTTTACCGCCCGGCTTCCTGTTCGTTCTTAATTGGTGATCATTCCATTCCGTATATGGAATTTTTGCCAAGCTCCTCTTCAATCCGGAGAAGCTGGTTGTATTTCGCTGTACGTTCGCTTCTGGCTGGTGCTCCGGTCTTGATCTGTCCGCAATTCATAGCCACAGCCAGATCCGCAATAAATGTATCCTCTGTTTCCCCGGACCGATGGGAAATCACCGACGAATATCCGGCTTTATGAGCCGTTTCCACAGCATCCATTGCCTCTGTCAGAGTTCCGATCTGGTTCACCTTTACCAGGATTGAATTTGCAATTCCATCTTCAATTCCGTTTTTCAGTCGTTTTTTATTTGTAACAAAGAGATCATCTCCAACTAACTGGATACGATTTCCAAGCCGGTAGGTCAGAACCTTCCAGCCATTCATATCATTCTCATCCAGTCCGTCTTCGATCGAATAAATCGGATATCTTGTCACCAGATCCTCATAGAACTGGACCATCTCCTCTGAATTCCTCCGGATTTCCTTTCCGGTCATCCGGGATTCTCCCGGAAAGATATATCGGTCAGAAGCTACATCATATAATTCCGATGCTGCCGCATCCATTGCGATCTGTACATCGACTCCCGGATTATACCCGGCCTTTGCGATTGCCTCTACTAACAGATCCAGTACTTCATATGTGGTTGCAAGATTCGGTGCAAATCCACCTTCATCTCCAACTCCTGTGCTCAAATTTCTGACATTCAATTCAATCTTCAGCGTATGATAAATCTCACAGGCGATCTCCATTGCCTCCTTAAAGGATTCTGCACCTACCGGAGCAATCATAAACTCCTGAAAATCAACAGTATTATCCGCATGCTTTCCACCATTTAATATATTCATCATCGGAACCGGAAGACGCTTTGCATTTACTCCGCCAAGATACCGGTAAAGCGGCATTCCAAGTGCCAGCGAAGCCGCCTTGGCACAGGCAAGGGATACACTCAGCATGGCATTTGCACCATATCGTGTCTTATTCTCAGTTCCATCTGCCTCGATCATAATACGGTCAATATCAATCTGTCTTGTTACATCCATTCCGATCAGTTTATCTGCAATTCTGTTATTTACATTGTTGCAGGCTCCGTAAACGCCCTGTCCCATGTAACGTTTTTCTTCATCCCGAAGCTCATGCGCTTCGTATTGTCCGGTGGATGCACCGGACGGAACCATTGCCCTACCCTTGCATCCACATGCCAGCGTAACATCGGTCTCAACTGTAGGATTTCCTCTGGAATCAAGTATTTCTCTCGCTTTAATTTCAATAATTTCCAATCTGTTCATGTGATTCTCCATTCTGCCTTTCTATCCGTACAATTATTGGCAATTTTTATTCTTTTATAGTATTCACACTTTTTTCCAAAGTATTCATTTTATAAAAAATACCTGCCGGATAAAGCATCTGTAACTATGCTTCTCCGGCAGGTATTTTTTATTTGTTTTTATATTGTTACTCCGTTCTGTGTCCATATAACACAGAACATCGTTCTTTTTATTCTTCTGCTTTTACAGTTGGCTCTACGTCAGATGTACAATACATACATTTTGTAGCCTTAACATCAATGTCACCATAACAATATGGACATTTTCTTGTTAAAGGTGCCGCAACTTCCTCTTTCTTTCCAAGAGATAACAGCTTTTTAATTCCTTTCATCAGAAGAAAAATGATAAATGCCATGATGATGAAGTTGATCACCGCTGTAATGAACGAGCCATAATCAATATACTGGTCTCCCAACAAATGAATCTTGCCCTGTACTTCGGCACCACCGATACATCCAATGAGTGGATTGATAAAACAGTCTGTCAGTGAAGTCACCAGTCCTGAAAAAGCACCACCGATGATAACACCGATCGCCATATCCAGAACATTTCCCTTTAATGCAAATTCTTTAAACTCCTGAAAAAATTTCTTCATTTGTCTGTCCTTCTTTCATTATTTCTTGATAAGAAGTGATTTACCTGTCATTTCCTTAGGCTGTGGAAGTTCCATGATTTCAAGAAGTGTTGGAGCGATATCTGCAAGACATCCACCTTCTCTTAAACCATAGCCCTCATCATAATTTACAAGTACGAATGGTACCGGATTTGTTGTGTGGGCTGTATGTGGTTCACCAGTTTCATAATTGATCATCTGCTCAGCATTACCGTGGTCTGCACAGATAAATAATACACCATCTGCTTTCTTAACTGCCTCTACTGCCTTTCCTACGCAGGCATCAACAGTCTCAACTGCCTTGATCGCTGCAGGGATCACGCCTGTATGACCTACCATATCAGGATTTGCAAAGTTAATAATGATCACATCGTATTTATCAGAACCGATAGCATCTACCAGCTTCTCACATACTTCCGGAGCACTCATTTCAGGCTGGAGATCATATGTTGCAACCGCAGGGGACTTAACAAGAATTCTGTCTTCGTTCTTATTTGGTTCTTCTACGCCTCCATTAAAGAAGAACGTAACATGTGCATACTTCTCTGTCTCTGCAAGACGAACCTGTGTCTTACCATTCGCTGCAAGGTACTCACCAAATGTATTGTCGATTTCTTCTTTCTTGAATGCAACGATCTTGTTTGGTATAGACTCATCATAATCTTTGAAGCATACATATACCAATGGAAATCTTCCGTCTGGTCTGTTGAATCCGTCAAAATCGTCACAGCAGAATGCTCTGGTGATCTCTCTTGCTCTGTCTGGTCTGAAGTTAAAGAAAATAACGGAATCATTTGGCTTTACAAGTGATACCGGCTTACCATTCTCTGTAATAACGGTAGGAAGGATAAACTCATCATATACTTCCTTGTCATAAGATGCCTGTACTGCAGCAACAGGATCTTCTGCCTGTACACCCTCACCTGTTACAAGTGACTTATATGCAAGTTCAACACGATCCCATCTGTTATCACGATCCATAGCATAATAACGACCGGAAAGGGATGCAACCTTACCTACACCAATCTTCTTCATCTCTGCGATCAGTTCCTCTAAGAAGCCCTTTCCTGATGCTGGAGCAGTATCTCTGCCATCGAAGAATGGATGAACATATACATTTTCAAAATTATGTTTCTTACATAACTCAAGAATTGCATACAGATGTGTATTATGGCTGTGTACACCACCACTGGATAATAATCCCCATACATGAAGATCAGAATTGTTCTTCTTACAGTTCTCGATTGCTTCTAACATCTCTGCATTCTCAAAGAAATCGCCATCCTGAATGGACTTTGTAATTCTTGTTAATTCCTGATATATAATTCTTCCTGCACCGATATTCATATGACCAACTTCTGAGTTACCCATCTGTCCATCCGGAAGTCCAACTGCAAGACCGGAAGCAGCACCCTTTACATAAGGATATTCAGCCTTAAGCTGATCCATAACAGGTGTATTTGCCAGTGCGATTGCATTGCCTTCTGTCTTGTCACTAATTCCATAACCATCAAGTACCATTAAAACTACAGGTTTTTTACTCATTATTTTTCTCCTTTTAATTATTTTTCTTTCTTATCAGCAGCCTTTTCCTCATCTGCCTTTTTTTCAGAAGCCTTTTTTCCAGCATCTGCTTTTTTCTTCTTTGGCTTAGCAGGAATCGCGATCATTTTCGTATATTCCGCTGATATTGTATCAATATCGCCAATGGATTTCAATGTTCCATGATCCAGGATCATTGCTTTATTACAGATCCGTCGTACCTGTTCCAGAGAATGCGAAACAAATAATACTGTTGTTCCGCCTTCCATAAGCTGCATGATCTTCGCTTCACTCTTCTTCTTAAATCTGGCATCGCCCACGGATAATACTTCATCCAGAATCAGAATATCCGGATTTGCAATCGTTGCAATTGAAAATCCCAATTTTGATTTCATACCAGATGAATAATTCTTGATTGGAACATCAATAAAACGTCCAAGTTCCGAAAACTCAACGATCTCATCATACTTTTCTTCCAGATAACTCTTGGAATATCCAAGCACTGTACCATACAAAAAAATATTTTCCTTTCCAGTATACTGTGCGTCAAAGCCTGCTCCTAATTCCAGCAACGGAACAACCTTTCCATGCTTGATCACATGTCCTTCTGTTGGCTTATATACACCGGAAATAACCTTTAAAAGGGTACTCTTTCCTGCACCATTTAAGCCGAGGATTCCCAGCCTGTCACCCTTGTCCAATGAAAAGCTGACATGCTTTAATGACCAGAATTCATCATAACTGATCTGTCGTTTTATTGATTTAATTATATACTCTTTAATATTGTCAACCTTTTCACTGCTCAGGTTGAACTTCATGCTTACATCATCAACGATCAATGCTTCCTTGCCCATGTCTGTCTCCTTAAATATGAAGAATAAATTCGTCCTGTTTCTTATAGAATGTATACGTTCCGATCAAGATTGCAAAAACAGAGAAAACGAACGCATATAACATATAATTCCAGTTTAACGGGTCACCCAGAAAACATGCTCTAAAATTATGGATGACGCAATATAACGGATTATATTTTAACAGCCAGCTAAATCCACTCTTTAATAATCTCTGTGGATAATAGAAAATCGCACATGTATACATAATGATCATCAATACAACATCCCACAAATATTCCATATCACGGAAGAATACCGTAACCGTCGCAAGTACCATGCCTACTCCAAATGTGATCATCAGAAGCAGAATAAGCGGAAAGATAACCAGTAATAATGACCAGGTTGGCTTCACATGACAAAATACCATCAACGGGATCATAACAATCAACGAAATCAAAAATATAATATAGTTAAATAATACGGAAGACATCGGATACAGATACTTCGGAACATATACTTTCTTGATCATACCTGCATTTGACCGTATCGATTTTGCACAGGCTTTTGTTCCGCTGCTGAAAAATGAATATAACAGACGACCACTCAAAATATAAACTGGGAAAGTTTTATTGCTGTTATCAAATAACGTTCCAAATACGATCGTCAATACGATCGTTGTCAAAATAGGCTCCAGCAAAGACCATAAGATTCCAAGATATGAACGCCTGTACTTTAACTTAATACCTTTTTTTACCAGTTCCGCAAGCAGATATCTTCTGCTCCAGAATGTCTTTAAATATTCCATAGTCAATTCCTTTTCTGCGTATTTGTTCAAAAATCGTTTGAATTATATCACAGTTATACATAATCGTCAACGAAGTATACTTTTCGTAAATGTACAAAAAAATCCCACAAATCTATTCATTTCGTATGAATAATAGAATAACAAAAAATACCGCGGACACCGGGCAGTCATATTATTGGCCACCCGATCCCTCACGGTATCTTTTTTACCAGATCATTTTCCTGATTTTACAGATTCTATATGAAATCTGGTATTAAAATTACTTATTGTAGTTTACGATCTTTCCAAAGTCAGCCTTAAGTGAAGCACCACCCACAAGTCCACCATCAATGTCAGGCTTTGCAAGAAGCTCTGCTGCATTACCAGCGTTCATAGATCCACCATACTGGATTCTTACAGCTTCTGCTGTGTCTGTATCATATACTTCAGCGATGCAGTCACGGATTGCCTTACATACTTCCTGTGCCTGATCGGATGTAGCAGTCTTGCCTGTTCCGATAGCCCAGATTGGCTCATAGGCGATTACCATGTTCTTAACCTGATCTGCTGTGATATCTTTCAGATCACTCTTGATCTGAAGACGGATGAAGTCAAGTGTGATACCCATTTCTCTCTGCTCTAATGACTCACCACAGCAAAGGATAGGTGTAAGACCTGCTTCAAATGCCTTCTTAACTTTCTTATTTAAGAGACAGTCACACTCTTTGAAGTAGTCACGACGCTCTGAATGTCCGATGATGACATATTTAACACCGGCGTCAACTAACATTTCTGCTGAAATCTCACCTGTGTATGCACCCTTTTCTTCGAAGTACATGTTCTCAGCACCAACTTCTACATTTGTGCCCTTAACAGCTTCTACTACAGGTACAATATCAATTGCAGGTACGCAGTATACAACATCTACGTCGTCATTTGCAACTAATGGCTTTAACTCTTCACATAATTTTACAGCCTGGCTTGGAGTCATGTTCATCTTCCAGTTACCAGCGATGATTTTCTTTCTTGACATGTCTTTTATCTCCTTGAAAATATTATTTTCATTATCTGTATATTCTTCCATCCGAGTCAGATGGAGCATGTACATAATTTATTTGTCGTTTGCAGCAGCAACACCTGGAAGTTCCTTACCCTCTAAGAATTCAAGGGAAGCTCCACCACCTGTTGAGATGTGGCTCATCTTAGAACCATATCCTAACTGGTTAACAGCAGCAGCAGAATCACCACCACCGATGATAGTTGTAGCATCTGTCTCAGCAAGAGCAGCAGCTACAGCCTTTGTACCAGCAGCAAGTGTAGGATTCTCGAATACACCCATAGGTCCGTTCCATACAACTGTCTTAGCTGTCTTAACAGCATCTGCATATAATTCGATTGTCTTAGGTCCGATATCACAGCCCTCTTTGTCTGCTGACATCTTGTCTGCATCAAAGACCTCTGTCTCAACCGGCGCATCGATTGGATTAGGGAAATCGTCGATCATAACGGAATCAACCGGAAGTAATAACTTCTTACCAAGCTTCTCAGCCTTTTCCATCATTTCCTTACAGTAGTCGATCTTAGATTCGTCAACTAATGACTTACCGATCTCATATCCCTTTGCCTTTAAGAATGTATACGCCATACCACCACCGATGATCAGTGTATCGCACTTCTCAAGTAAGTTAGAGATAACATTTAACTTGTCTGCAACTTTTGCTCCACCAAGGATAGCTACGAATGGTCTTACCGGATTCTCTACTGCATTTCCAAGGAAGTCGATCTCCTTCTGCATTAAGTATCCAACAACCGCTGTATCAACAAGACCTGCAACACCTACATTTGAGCAGTGAGCTCTGTGAGCTGTACCAAATGCATCATTTACAAATACATCACAGATAGAAGCAAGATCCTTAGAGAATGCTTCACCGTTCTTTGTCTCTTCCGGTCTGAAACGTGTGTTCTCAAGTAAGATAACTTCGCCATCTTTCATAGCTGCTACAGCTTCTCTTACCTTTGGTCCAACAACTTCAGGCTCAGCAACAAACTTAACTTCCTGTCCAAGAAGCTCTGAAAGTCTTACCGCAACCGGTGCAAGAGTCTTTGTCTTCTTATCTTCTTCTGTCTTAACCTTGCCAAGGTGTGAGCAAAGAATAACCTTTCCACCATCAGCAATTAATTTCTTGATTGTAGGAAGTGCTGCTACAAGACGGTTCTCGTCTGTGATCTTACCTTCCTTTAATGGTACATTAAAGTCACATCTGCAAAGGACACGCTGTCCCTTTACATTAATATCATCTACTGATTTTTTGTTTAATGACATTACTATTAAACCTCCTGATTTTTATACTTTTATCTTCATATTTGTTACAGAACGCAAATACATCTCTGTAAAAGAAATATAGGGCCCGGTCCATGAAGACCGGACCCCTTGTAAGGTCAAATTAATTACTACAATTTGTCAGTCAATTATGCTAACTCTGCGAAGTACTTAATTGTTCTAACCATCTGGCTTGTGTATGAGTTCTCATTATCATACCATGATACAACCTGAACCTCATATAAGTCATCAGCGATCTTTGATACCATTGTCTGAGTTGAATCAAATAATGAACCATATCTCATACCGATTACATCTGATGAAACGATAGGATCTGTGTTGTAACCGAATGACTCTGATGCAGCAGCCTTCATTGCAGCGTTGATTCCATCAACTGTTACGTCAGCACCCTTAACAACTGCTGTAAGGATTGTTGTTGAACCTGTTGGAACTGGAACTCTCTGAGCTGATCCGATTAACTTACCATTTAACTCTGGGATAACAAGACCGATAGCCTTAGCAGCACCTGTTGAGTTAGGAACGATATTAGCAGCACCTGCTCTTGCTCTTCTTAAGTCGCCCTTTCTGTGTGGTCCGTCAAGAATCATCTGATCGCCTGTGTAAGCGTGGATTGTTGACATGATACCTGACTGGATTGGAGCATAATCATTAAGAGCTTTAGCCATTGGTGCAAGACAGTTTGTTGTACATGAAGCAGCTGAGATGATCTGATCCTCTGCTGTTAATGTATCCTGGTTAACTGAGAATACGATAGTCTTAAGATCATTTCCTGCTGGAGCTGAGATAACAACCTTCTTAGCACCTGCATTGATATGAGCCATTGACTTTTCCTTTGAGCAGTAGAAACCAGTACACTCAAGAACTACGTCAACACCAATCTTACCCCAAGGAAGATTGTTTGCATCTGCTTCCTTGTAGATTGTAAGTGTCTTACCATCAACTGTGATTGTGTTAGCCTCATCATCAGCTGAAACTGTATGAAGGTTCTCACCAATCTTACCACAGTAACCACCCTGTGCTGTATCGTACTTGAGAAGATCTGCAAGCATTGAAGGCTTTGTTAAATCGTTGATTGCAACAACTTCATATCCTTCTGCTCCGAACATCTGTCTGAATGCGAGACGACCAATACGTCCAAAACCATTGATTGCTACTTTTACTGCCATTTTTTATTCCTCCTAAGTTTTGAATAATAAAAGTATTTATAATATACTGCAAAGCGCAGTAATTAATCGTGCTATTCACACAACAAAATCATACCTAATTTGTGTGTAAATTTCAAGTCTTTCTCAAAAAAAAATTGTCCAATTCACGCAAAAATAAACAAACACTATATTGCAAAATGTACAAAGAATCAACTTTTTATGATATTTTCATATTTATTTCAACCATTTAACCCTTTTTTCGAAATATTTCACACATGATTCTTGTGTTGCCGATATATACTTCTTTTGTAAGATTTTTTCTTATCTTCTGTTTTTATTCACTATTTTTTCCGTTCCTGCAGGTGTGTTTTATTTCCTGACGTGCTATAATAATATCAATTTTCACAACGTTAACATCCAACAGGAGGTTTTTACATATGAAGCTTTGCGATCATCATTTACATTCCGAATTTTCCGATGATTCTGAAACAGAACTTACAGATATTGTTGAACAGGCACTGCACCTCGGCATGTCTGAAATCTGTATTACAGATCATCATGATATTGATTATCCAAAAGACGAGGAAGGTCATACCTTTCTGTTAGATACAGACCGGTATATTTCTGCTGTAAGAAAGTTGCAGGAACAGTACAAGAATAAACTTACGATCCGTCTCGGTGTCGAACTCGGCCTGATGTCTCATATCGCAGACAAGATCATTGCCTACACAGATAAATATCATGATTTTGACTTTATTATAGGTTCTTCTCATCTTGTATATGGCAAGGATCCCTACTATCCCGCTTACTATGAAGGACGTTCGGAAAAAGAAGCACTGCTGGAATATTTTGAATCCATTCTTGCAAATGTGCAAACCTTTGATAATTATTCCATATACGGTCATCTGGACTATGCCGTCCGTTATTGTCCATCCGGCGAATCAGCCTTCCGCTTTTCTGATTATGCAGATGTCTTTGAAGCAATTCTGAAAACAATCATCGAACATGGGAAGGGCATCGAGATCAATACCGGAAGCCTATATAAAAACATGACTTATGCACATCCTCATCCGTCTATTCTTAAACTCTACAAGGAGTTAGGTGGTGAGATCATCACTGTCGGAAGCGATGCACATATTCCAAAATACATCGGCTATGACTTTGAAACCTATGCCAGAGACATCCTGACCGCCACAGGTTTCCGCTATTACTGCACCTTTGAACAGATGAAGCCTGTATTTCATAAATTATAAGAGTACTAGAACGGAAGTGTCTTGCGTAATAATAGGTGAGTATGTGGCAGAACAATAATAATTTTTTAAATAATAGCATCCACACCAGCGTCATTTTTATTCCTATCGTATGATCTCTTTTATTGTGCCGCCTCCGACGATATAGTCATTTTCGTAAAAAACAACCGCCTGTCCTTTGGTCGCTGCCCGGACCGGTTCGTCAAATACAACACGAACCCTGGCATCATCCAACATATAAATTTTGCATGGCACACCCTTATGTGCATACCGGATCTTTCCGATCACCTGCATACCATCTTCCGGATGCTCGACAGACATAAAGTTCGTTTTATCTGCAATCAGCTCTTTTGAAAATGTATCTGCATTTTCTCCGATCACCACTTCATTTGTCTCCGGGATAATATCCACAACAAATACCGGATGTCCCATCGCAAGTCCAAGTCCCTTCCGTTGTCCGATCGTATAATGAATTATACCTTTATGTGTGCCAAGGACTTTTCCATTCATATCTACAAAATTTCCCGGTACTGCCTTTAAGCCCTCTTCCCGTTCCAGATATCCGGCATAATCACCATCCGGTACAAAACAGATATCCTGACTGTCCGGTTTATTTGCTACCTGGATACCGATATCTGCGGCAATCTGCCGGATCTGTGTCTTATTATATTCTCCAACCGGCATCAACGTCTTTGATAACTGATCCTGTGTCAGATTATAAAGTGCATAGGTCTGATCCTTCTCGATTCCTTTTGCCACGCGTAAGGTATATCTGCCATTTGGAAGCTGTTCCACTCTTGCATAGTGTCCGGTAGCAATGTAGTCTCCACCGATACTTAACGACCTCCTTAACAGCGACTCCCATTTTACATACCGATTACATGCGATACATGGATTCGGAGTTCTTCCGTTCCGGTATTCATCTACAAAATAGTCAATGACGTATTTTCGGAAATCTTCTTTAAAGTTCATTACATAATAAGGAATCTCAAGCTGTGCAGCTACTCTTCTCGCATCATCTACCGCCGACAAGCCACAGCAACCGCCATGCTCACTGATCTGATCTGCATCCTCATCCTGCCAGATCTGCATGGTCACACCGATCACGTTATATCCCTGTTCTTTTAAAAGATATGCGGCTACAGAAGAATCCACGCCTCCTGACATACCGACACATACTGTCTTTTTATCCATCTTATCTTCCTTCCTGCAATTCCTGCTTGCAGTATAGAACCGGATTTCTCCGGCTGTCAAGTATCCAAATACTGTTTAATCTTCCAGTTCTCTCACCATCCGGTCTTCAATATCCTGTACCGGCCTTACAAGTCCCTGAATCTTGATTCCATGCTTTTCTGCATAGTCCCACAAAGCTGCATGCAGTGTTTCTTCTGCAAGCAAAGAACAATGTTCTTTTTCCGGCGGAAGTCCATCCAATGCTTCCATAACCGCTTTATTTGTAAGCTTCATTGCCTCGGCAACTGTTTTTCCTTTAATCATCTCCGTTGCCATGGAACTGGATGCTACTGCAGCTCCACATCCATAGGTCTTAAATTTGCAGTCTATGATCACCTGCTCCTCATTAATTTTCAAATACAACCGCATCATATCCCCGCATTTAGCATTTCCAACCGTACCGACACCGGAGGCATCCTCAATCTCACCGACATTTCTTGGATTCTGGAAATGATCGATCACTTTATCACTGTACATATCTTTCTCCTTCACACTTGGGGCGTTTTATCTCACACATTTCACAATTGCATTCTTATATTCACTCCGACCGAATCTGATCTTTCATTTTTAACAATCTTACTGTATATGATTTTTCTTGACATAATCCTCATATAACGGTGACATATTACGTAGATTTGTAATGATCCGTTTCAGATTATCGACAACCGTATCCATTTCTTCTTTCGTATTCCCATATCCAATGGTTAGTCTCAGTGAACCATGTGCGATCTCATGCGGAAGTCCGATCGCAAGCAGCACATGAGAAGGATCAACCGAACCCGATGTGCAGGCAGAGCCGCTGGATGCACAGATACCCGCCATATCTAGCATGATCAGAATGGATTCTCCCTCCACGAACTGAAAGCTGATATTGACATTATTTGGCAGTCGTTTCTTTGAATGTCCATTCAGTCTGGTATACGGGATCTCCTTCAATATCCGTTCGATCAGATAATCTCTAAGCTCCGTCTCCTTTTTCATCCGTTTTTCCATTTCTGCCATTGCAATCTCACACGCTTTTGCAATACCTACGATTCCCGGTACATTTTCTGTACCGGCTCTGCGTCCTCGCTCCTGCTGGCCACCATGAATAAAGCTCTTTAACTTTAAACCTTTTTTGATATATAAAAAACCAATTCCCTTTGGCCCGTTAAACTTATGTCCGCTCGCACTTAACATATCAATGTTCATTTCATCTACGTGAATCGGGATCTGTCCAAATGCTTGAACTGCATCCGTATGAAACAAAATACCGTGTCTGTGTGCGATCTCTCCGATCTCTTTTATTGGTTCAATCGTTCCAATCTCATTATTTGCAAACATGATCGAGATCAAAAAAGTATCCGGCCGGATGGCCGCCTCAAGTGTATTCAGATCAACCAATCCATTTTCATCTACATCCAGATAAGTTACATCATACCCTCTATTCTGCAGATACTTGCAGGTATGCAGGATAGCATGATGCTCGATTTTTGTTGTAATGATATGTCCCCCATGTACTCCATAGGCTTCTGCCGTACATTTTAATGCCCAGTTATCAGACTCAGAACCACCGGCTGTAAAATAAATCTCTTCCGGCTTTGCACCAAGTGCTCCGGCTATCGTCTCTCTTGCCTCTGTCAGTTTATTTTTATTATTTGCCGCAAATCCATAAACACTGGATGGATTTCCGAATCTATCGGTAAAATATGGCAGCATTTCTTTTAAAACGTCCGGATGAACTGCCGTCGTTGCTGCATGATCGAGATAGATCAAATCACTCATTTCATTTCCTTCTTTCTGATTCTTTATGTACCATAGCTATATCCCGAACCGTCGTTTTATATTGATCCTTTATGAAACATTCTGCTATTTTATAGAATATGCCATTTTATGACAAATGTTCTGCTTATACCTATACTGTTTTCACAGAATTCTTTAAAGGATCGATAATCTTCTTTTTTGTCTGTAACGCCATAGCGATCGAAAGAATAACACTGACAACCTCCGCAATCGGGAAGGACAACCATACCAGTTCCAGATTACGCGTAAATTTTGCAAATGCATAGGCAACCGGAAGCAGAACGATCAACTGTCTGGCAAGGGATACGATCAGACTGTACACACCTTTACCAAGTGCCTGGAACATACCGGAGCATACAATACAGATTCCTGCAAACAGGAATGAAATACTCATCGTACGAAGTGCCGGAATACCAATCGCCATCATATCCTCCTGTGCATCAAATACCTTAAGAATCAGGTCCGGAATCACCTGCATCGCAGTCAGACATAACAGCATGAAACAGATTGCAGCCATCATTGTATATTTAACAGCTTTGAGCATTCGATCCGGCTGTTTTGCTCCGTAATTATATGATACTATCGGGATCATACCATTATTTAGACCAAAAACCGGCATAAATGCCATGCTCTGTACTTTATAGAAAATACCAAACACTGAAACTGCGATCGGCGTAAATGTAAATAGAATACGGTTAAATCCATATGTCATTACCGAGCCTACCGCAACCATCGCAATAGAAGGAACTGCAATGGAAAGAATCCTTCCGATCACATCACCTTCCGGACGGAAGCCTTTCAATGATAACTGGATATCCGGATTCTTTTTCAGATTATAATAGATTGCAAGTAATGCCGCAATACACTGTCCGATAACCGTTGCTATTGCCGCACCTGCAGCACCCATTGCCGGAAGTCCAAAATATCCAAAGATCATAATCGGATCAAGTATAATATTGATAATAGCTCCAAGTGCCTGTGTCTTCATTGTGTAAAGCGTCCGACCTGTCGACTGTAACATACGTTCAAATGTCATCTGTGCAAAGATACCAAAGGAACAGATACAACAGATACGTCCATAATCTACTCCATAATCAATGATCTTTGCAACATCCGTCTGACTCTTCATAAATGCTTCGATACCAAATAAACCGATCAATAAGAAAATTGCATATCCAATAAGTTCCAGAAAGATTCCCTGCTTGGCTGCATCATTTGCTTTTTTCTGATTTTTTTCACCAAGGGATTTGGAGATCAATGCATTAAAACCGACACCGAGACCGGAGGTCACCCCGATCATAAGATTCTGTAACGGAAATATCGTCGATACTGCCGTCAGTGCATCCTGATCAAAATGCGATACAAATACACTGTCGACTACATTATAAAGTGCCTGTACCAACATTGAAATTACCATTGGAAGTGATACTGAAATCAATAGCTTCCCCATTGGCATGGTTCCCATCTTATTTTCTCCGGCAGTATTTTCTGTTCTGCTTTCTTCACACGCATCTGTCATTTTTACATTCTTACTGTCGTCTGTCAATTTTGTGTTGTTAGCTTCTGTTTTTAACAGCTGCTCTTCCTGGCTTAGTTCTTCTCGTTTCAATTCTTCCTGTTTTTCATACTTACTCATTTGTCTCTTCAACCTTATTCTTCTTTTATCTAACTGTCATTTGTCTTTTTCACAACAGTATTTATCATACAACATTGTTTTTATTGTTTCAACAGAAAAATATGTAATAGGGCACACCCTTTTGTGCGTGAAAGAACATTCTCATGTTCTTTCATGCCCCATCTCGCCTGTCGGCTCATTTACACACAAACTGCCGGGTATAAAACCCGGCAGTTCGAAATGTTCATTTTCAATTATAAACTGAATTACTTGTTAGCAAGCTCAGCCTTGATTGCTTCTGTAAGAGCAGGAACGATCTTGTTCAGATCTCCAACAACACCATAATCAGCTACATCAAAGATAGGAGCATCCTCATCCTTGTTGATAGCGATGATGATATCTGACTCTTCCATACCGGCTACATGCTGGATCGCACCTGAAATACCAATTGCGAAGTATACCTGTGGACGAACTGTCTTACCAGTCTGACCAACCTGAAGCTCCTTTGGCTTCCAGCCTGAATCTACAACTGCACGTGAGCATGATACCTGTCCGCCAAGTACTTCTGCAAGATCATCAAGAAGCTTGAAGTTCTCTGCTGAACCAACACCACGACCACCTGAAACAAGGATCTTAGCGTCCATGATATCTTTGATATCTGAAACAGCCTTTGAGATTTCAAGGATCTCAACATACTTGTTGTTTGGAGTAAATCCAGGATTGTACTCGATCACTTCTGCCTTCTTGCCAGCTACTCTGTCAAGCTTCTGCATAACGCCCGGACGTACTGTTGCCATCTGAGGACGATTATCAGGACATGCGATTGTAGCGATTGTGTTACCACCGAATGCAGGACGTGTCATAAGAAGCTGATTGTGCTTCTGCTCCTGATTTGGAAGTGCAACAAGAGGGAAATCACCGATTTCAAGTAATGTACAGTCTGCTGTAAGACCTGTAGCTACTCTTGCTGATACTGTAGGACCAAGATCACGACCAATAGCCGTAGCACCAACTAAAACGATCTCTGGCTTGTACTCATTGATAACTGAAGCAAGTGCATGTGCATATGGCTCAGTTCTGTATTCTTTTAATTCTGGATCATCAACAACGATAACTCTGTCTGCACCGTACTCTGCAAGTTCGTCTACAAGACCCTTTACGTCGGAACCGATCAGGACTGCTGTAACCTTTTCATTAAGCTTATCTGCAAGTCTCTTTCCTTCACCGATCAATTCAAATGAAATACCACTTAACTTATTATCTACCTGCTGTGCAAAGACAAATACGCCTTTGTAGTTCTTCATATCTTCTGCGTTCATTGCGCCCATTTTATTCACCACTTTTCCTTTACTATATTAGATTACATGCTTATCTTTTAACTTGCCAACAATATAGCTAACTGCTTCATCTGGAGAATCAGGTACAACCTTCTCGCCTGCACCCTTTCTTACCTTATCAGAAGCCTTTGCAATCTTTGTTGGTGAACCTTTCAGACCAAGGTTTGAATCATCAACATCTACAAGGTCTGCTCTGCCAAGTGTTGTGATCTCTGCATTAACTGCATCGAAGATTCCACCTGGAGTCATGTATCTAGGCTCATTTAACTCTGAAAGTGCTGTTACAAGGCAAGGCATCTTAGCCTTTAACATATGATATCCATCATCATACTGACGCTTAACGATTACGGAATCTCCGTCAACCTTGATCTCCTGTGCATATGAAATAACTGGAATTCCAAGATGTTCAGCGATCTGTGGTCCAACCTGAGCTGTATCTCCATCGATAGCCTGACGACCTGTAATAATAAGATCATAATCAAGCTTTCTGAGTGCTCCAGCGATTGTTGTTGATGTAGCCCATGTATCAGCTCCACCAAGAACACGATCTGTTACAAGAACGCCCTTGTCAGCGCCCATAGCGATTGCTTCCTGAAGAACATCTGCAGCCTTTGGAAGACCCATTGTAAGAACTGTAACTTCTGCTCCATACTGATCCTTTAATCTAAGTGCAGCTTCAAGACCTGCCTTATCATCAGGGTTCATGATTGTAAGCATTGCTCCTCTGTTTAATGTACCATCTGGGTTAAACTGAACGCCACCCTTTGTATCAGGTACCTGCTTTATACAAACTATAACCTTCACGTTAAGTACCTCCTAATTATTTTAATAAGTTTGCAGAAATAACCATACGCTGAACTTCTGAAGTTCCTTCGTAGATTTCTGTAATCTTAGCATCACGCATCATACGTTCTACATCATACTCTTTGATATAACCATAACCACCGTGTAACTGTACACACTTTGTTGTTACTTCCATAGCTACTTCTGCCGCATACAGCTTAGCCATAGCAGCTTCTACAGAGTATGAAGTCTTGTGATCAGCCTGGTACTGTTCTTTCTTCTTAGCTGCCTTGTATACCAGTAACTTAGCTGCTTCAACCTTTGTTGCAAGATCAGCAAGTACAAACTGAGTATTCTGGAACTGAGCGATTGAACGACCAAACTGCTTTCTTTCCTTAACATAGTCGATTGTGATATCAAGAGCACCCTCAGCAATACCAAGAGCCTGAGCTGCGATACCAATACGACCACCATCAAGTGTATGCATTGCAATACCAAATCCCTTGCCCTTCTGTCCGAGAAGTGCATCCTTAGGAATACGACAATCTGTGAAGATAAGTTCATATGTGGATGAACCACAGATACCCATCTTGTTTTCTTTTGTTCCGAATGTAAATCCCGGAGTGCCTTTTTCTACGATAAATGCTGAAATCTCTTTCTGCTTTCTACCACGTTTTTCAATTGTACCTGTAACTGCAATGATAATATATACATCTGCTTCTTTACCATTTGTAATGAAACACTTAGATCCGTTAAGAACCCACTCATCACCATCAAGAACAGCCTTTGTCTGCTGACCCTGTGCATCTGTACCAGCACCCGGCTCTGTAAGACCAAATGCGCCAAGCTTTCTACCGGAAGCAAGATCTGGGAGGTACTTAGCTTTCTGATCTGGTGTACCGTATGTCTGGATTGGATCTACACACAGAGATGTATGTGCGGAAACAATAACACCAGTAGTACCACAAACCTTTGAAAGTTCCTCAACACACATAACATATGTTAAAGGATCACAACCCTGTCCACCATCTTCCTTAGAAACAGGTATTCCTAAGAAACCATACTTTGCCATCTTCTCTACTGTCTCTCTAGGGAATCTGTGATTTTCATCAATTTCCTGAGCAAGAGGCTTTACTTCATTCTGCGCAAATTCTCTGAATAAGTTCTGCGCCATTTCATACTTCTTGTCTAAAGCGAAATCCATTCTATTTCTTCCTCCATAAATATATTTATCAGTCAATTACTGAGCATCAACTGGTGTCTTTGTGCGGTCAGCATTGTATACATAGAATCCCTTACCACTCTTAACACCAAGGTTGCCGCCACGTACCATCTTACGAAGTAATGGACATGCACGATACTTGCTGTCGCCTGTCTCGTTATAGAGTACATCCATAATAGCAAGACAGATATCAAGACCAACGAAATCACCTAATTCAAGAGGTCCCATTGGATGATTTGCACCAAGTTTCATAGCTGCATCGATACCAGCGATATCTGACACACCTTCCATCTTGATAAATGCAGCTTCATTGATCATTGGAATCAGGATTCTGTTTACAACAAACCCGGCAGCTTCATTTACCTGTACAGGTGTCTTACCGATCTCTTCTGAGATCTTAACGATCTTATCAACATTCTCTGCCGGTGTGTTAACACCTGCGATAACTTCGATAAGCTTCATTCTGTCAGCTGGATTGAAGAAGTGCATACCGATCATAGGACGGGTAAGACCATTTCCAATCTCAGTGATGGAAAGTGAAGATGTATTTGATGCAAATACACACTCTGGCTTGCAGATCTTGTCAAGCTCAGAAAATGTTGTCTTCTTAACTTCCATGTTCTCGAAAGCAGCCTCTACGATAAGGTCACAATCTGCGCATAAGTCTTCCTTAAGACCCGGAGTGATGCTGGCAAGAATACCATCAACCTTCTCCTGTGTCATCTTTCCTTTTTCAACAAGTCTGGCATAACCTTTAGCGATCTTGTCCTTACCGCCTTCAGCCCATTCCTGCTTAATGTCGCAAAGTGCTACTTCATATCCATCAACCTGAGCGAATGCCTTAGCAATTCCCTGACCCATGGTTCCTGCACCAATAACGCCAACTTTCATTTTAATATCCTCCTAAAAATTATTTTTAAGCAAACATGAGAAATTCATATACGTTTCGTTTGACATGCTCACTTTGGTATATCAAACATTTAGGATGGTTGATTTCGATTTCAAAATAACCACCCTAAACGTCAATATCAAGATTGTTGATTTATTTATTCTGGAAAGGAACAACCTTTAATTTCTTTTCCTTATCTTTCTCAAGGAAGTTGCCCATTCCTGCCTTCTGATCCTCTGTCTCGAAGCAATCGCCGAATAATTTCTCTTCTACAACGATTGCCTGATCCATATCAACCTGTAATCCATCATTGATTGCTTTCTTACAGTTACGAACTGCAATCGGAGCATTTGCTGCAATGATAGAAGCCATCTTCTTAGCTGCCGGTAATAACTCCTCTAATGGATATACAGCATTTACAAGACCGATTCTGTATGCTTCATCAGCTTTGATATTTCTTGCTGTGTAGATCAGCTGCTTTGCCATTCCTGCACCTACAAGACGGGCAAGTCTCTGGGTTCCACCAAATCCAGGTGTGATTCCAAGGCCAACTTCAGGCTGACCAAATACTGCGTTCTCAGAACAGATTCTGATATCACAGCTCATGGAGATCTCACATCCACCACCAAGTGCAAATCCATTTACGGCTGCGATTACAGGGATTGGGAATGTCTCGATCATGCGGAATACGTCATTACCCTTTTTACCGAAAGCTTCGCCTTCAGCCTTTGTAAGTGTTGACATCTCTCCGATATCTGCACCTGCTACAAATGATTTCTCTCCTGCACCGGTAAGTACAAGACATCTTGTTGTATTCAGGTCAACAGCTTTGAATGTTGCATCCAGTTCTTCAAGAACTGTGCTGTTTAATGCGTTTAATGCCTTTGGACGATTAATAGTGATAACACCAACAAATCCGTCCTGTTCATATGTTACGAATTCCATCGTTTATCTCCTTATATAGAAATGTAATATGGTTTTTCAGCCGACCGGATTAGTCTTCGATCTTAACAACTGTTGAGCAGCCCATACCACCGCCGATACAAAGTGTAGCAAGACCTGTCTTAGCACCCTTTGCCTGCATCTCATGAAGAAGTGTAACAAGGATACGGCATCCTGAAGCTCCTACTGGATGTCCAAGTGCGATTGCACCACCATTTGGGTTAACCTGCTTGTCAACATCAAATCCAAGATCCTTAGCTACTGCAACTGACTGAGCTGCAAATGCTTCGTTTGCTTCGATGATATCGAAATCTTCGATCTTAAGACCTGTCTTAGCCATTACCTTCTTTGTTGAAGCAACTGGTCCGATACCCATGATAGATGGATCAACACCACCAAGAGCACCTGCTACCCATGTAGCCATTGGCTTAACACCAAGTTCTTTAGCCTTTTCTTCGCTCATAACAACGATAGCTGCTGCACCATCATTGATACCTGAAGCATTACCTGCTGTTACGAAACCATTTGGATTGATAGTTCTGAGTCTTGAAAGTGTCTCAACTGTTGTACCAGGTCTTGGTCCCTCATCCTTCTTGAACTCAACCATCTCTTTTTTCTTCTTAACCATAACTGGAACGATCTCTGCGTCAAATGCACCTGACTCCTGAGCTGCTACAGCCTTCTGCTGGCTCTTTGCTGCAAACTCATCAAGTTCTTCACGAGTAAGTCCCCACTGCTCACAGATGTTATCAGCAGTCTTGATCATATGGTAATCATTGAATGCATCCCAAAGAGCATCATGTACCATTGTATCTACAAGTTTACCATCATTCATTCTGTATCCGAAACGTCCCTGCATTACAGCATATGGAGCCATTGACATGTTTTCCATACCACCTGCTACAACGATATCAGCATCTCCTGCTTCGATCATCTGAGCAGCCATATTTACACAGTTCAGACCTGAACCACAAACAACGTTAACTGTAACAGCAGTTGTCTCAATTGGAAGACCAGCTTTGATTGATGCCTGACGTGCAACATTCTGTCCAAGACCTGCCTGGATTACACAACCCATATATACATGATCTACCTGATCTGCAGGAACTCCTGCTCTGTTTAAAGCTTCCTTGATAACGATTGAACCAAGTACTGGAGCTGGTGTTGTACTTAATGATCCGCCCATAGTACCGATAGCTGTACGGCATGCGCCTGCTAATACAATTTTCTTTGCCATAATAATGAAATCCTCCGTATTTTTTTATAATGTAAGTGTTATATCATGGTACATTCATGCTGTAAATGGCACAATAATGACCATTATTGACATAACAGCACACTTTCTGGCTACATTCTAGCACAAAAGAAAGTACCACGCAACCAAAAATGAAATGCACGCATTAGAAATCATTATTTTTTCATTTCTGGTTATTTTCTTAATTTTATATAAAATATCAGTGTTTTTTCTTTCCTGTTTTCTGTTTTTGATATTTTTTATCATTTTGTCCTGCAGGTTTCCCGGTTCTGCTGTTTCTGTTATCCTGCCCGGATTTATAACTTCCTGAATTTTTACCGGATTTATCCTGTTTTCTATGATTACTGTTCTTGTTATTCTGATTCCGTGTTGCCTGTCCTGACGGATTCTTTTTATGGACATCTTTATGTCCCGAAGTATTCCTATCCATCTTTCTTGGAGTTATCAGACAATGCTTTTCGAATCCGATCAGATCTGTCCGCCCTGCCTTTATCAGAGCTTCTTTTACCAGATCATAATTCTCCGGTCTTCTGTACTGGATCAGTGCACGCTGCATTGCCTTTTCATGTGGATCTCTCGCCACATATACCGGTTCCATCGTTCGCGGGTCTACCCCTGTGTAATACATACAGGTCGAGATTGTCGATGGTGTTGGATAAAAGTCCTGTACCTGCTCCGGCATATATCCGATATCACGGATGTATTCTGCCAGTGCGACTGCATCTTTTAAAGTAGAACCCGGATGTGATGACATCAGATACGGTACTGCATATTGTTTCAACCCATACTGTTCATTGATTTTCTCATATTTTTTTATAAATGTCTCATATACCTGATTGGATGGTTTTCCCATGTACTTCAGAACATTATCTGAGATATGCTCCGGTGCAACTCTTAACTGTCCACTGACATGATACTGGCAAAGCTCCCGTAAAAAGGTATCATCATGATCTGCAAGCAGATAATCAAATCGTATACCGGATCTTACAAATACCTTCTTCACACCGGGTATCTGTCTTAATTTACGGAGCAGCTCAACATAATCTTTATGACTGGCATTCAGGTTCTGACATGGTTTTGGAAACAGACATTGTTTATTCTGACACACACCATATTTCATCTGTTTTTCACAAGACGGATGTCTGAAATTCGCTGTAGGTCCTCCAACATCATGAATATATCCTTTAAACTCCGGATCTTTCGTCATGTGCTTTGCTTCTTCAATGATTGATTCATGGCTTCTGGTCTGAACAATCCTGCCCTGATGAAAAGTTAGTGCACAGAAGCTGCATCCGCCAAAGCATCCACGGTTGCTTGCCAGACTGAACTTCACCTCTGCTATAGCCGGAATTCCCCCATCCTTTTCATGCATTGGATGATAGGTGTTCATGTAATCATACCCATATACGTCATCCATCTCCATCTGCGTGAGCGGATATGCCGCAGGATTCTGAACAACATATCCCCGGTTGCCATATCCTTCCACCAGCACTTTTCCGGAATATGGATCTGTATTGATATACTGTGTATAAAAGCTTTCTGCATATTTTAAACGGTCTTCCTGAAGTGCTGCATAATCAGGCAGGATCACCGGAGCTTCTACACAGGACAAATCCTTTGTCTTGTAGACTGTTCCTCTGATAAATGTGATATCCCTGACATCTATTCCGCTGTCTAACGCATCTGCAATCTCAACCATGCTGTGTTCGCCCATGCCATAGGAAAGCAGATCTGCCTGTGAATCGATCAGAATTGAATGCTTTAATTTATTTGACCAGTAATCATAGTGTGCAAGTCTTCTGAGACTTGCTTCAATCCCACCAATAATGATCGGAACATCCTTATACGTTCTACGGATCAGATTGCAATATACCACTGTTGCATAATCCGGTCTCAGCCCCATCTTTCCACCGGGAGAATAGGAATCCATACTTCTGTGTTTTTTTGAAACAGTATAATGATTGACCATAGAATCCATATTGCCACCGGAAACCAGAAAACCAAGTCTTGGTCTGCCGAATACATCTATACTCTTATCATCTTTCCAATCCGGCTGTGGAATCATACAGATCTTATATCCATGTGCTTCCAAAACTCTGCTGATAATTGCCGGACCAAAAGAAGGATGGTCCACATAAGCGTCTCCGGTAATAAACACGAAGTCCGGCTGTTCCCATCCTCTTTCTATCATATCTTTTTTATTCACCGGCAGAAAATTATGTGTATTTGTCATTTTCTTTTCTCTGCTTTCTATGCTTCTTCTTTTCTTGCTGCAATATCAACCGACATACCGGCGCCAAGTGCAACTGCTTCTAACGCTTTATCAGAAACATACGTATCAATTCCCGTTTTTTCCTTGATCAGCTTATCCATTCCATACATCAAGCTGCCACCACCGGTCAGAACAATTCCATTTACCGATATATCCGCGACCAGCTCCGGCGGAGCCGTCTCAAGTACCCCGTGAATTGCCGTCAAAATATGAGAAGTTGTATCTGCAAATGCTTCTATTGTCTCATTTGCGGTGATCGTGATCGCCTTTGGAAGTCCCTTGATCAGATCTCTTCCCTTTACAACATAGGTGATGTCCTCCGGCCTCTCATAGACCGATCCTACCGCTATCTTTGCTTTCTCCGCAGTCTGTTCTCCGATCAGAAGATTATACTTTCTTCTGATATAACGGATCATCGATGCATTGTAATCATCACCCGCTGCTTTGATCGACTGACTTTCAACTGCTCCACCAAGTGATATAACCGCAATATCCGTTGTACCTCCTCCGATATCTACGACCATATTTCCTTTCGCTTCTTCAATATCAACAGCAGCACCGATTGCTGCCGCAAGCGGCTCTTCCATAACATAGACACTTTTTGCACCCGTCCTGTAGACCGCATCCTCGACCGCTCTTCGTTCAACCTCCGTTACCCCACTCGGAACGCAGACACAGATTTTCGGTCTGCCAACTCCGGTCCGTTTCTCCATCGCGCTACGGATAAATACTTTTAACATTCGCTCTGTAACAGTATAATCTGAAACAACTCCCTTTACAAGCGGTCTTACGACCTCGATTGACTCCGGTGTCTTTCCGATCATCTTCTTCGCTTTATTTCCAATCGCAATAATGCGCTTTGAGTTTTTTTCATATGCTACAACAGATGGCTGGTTGATGACTACTCCACGACCTTTAACATATACCAGCACATTTGAGGTTCCCAAATCTACTCCAATATCCATACTATCTTATATCTCCTTAAAGTTATCCCGGCAGTTGTCAAAATCTACTTTAAATACAAATCTTGCCTCATCACCGCACAAAAAAGTGCCAAGTTTACAATAATAAATATTATAAACATTGGCACCATTTTTTTCAACCAAAATATAAGCTGGAAAATACAATCATACGACTGCTATTTTTCTTTCTTATTTTATATCCGTCTTCATAACTTTCTTTGCTTCTGCATTTCTTGCATCTGCACGTTCGATTGCTTCATCGATAGCTGTCAATAATCTGTCAATATTACCAGATTCCATTGCCATAAGTACATTTTTAATATTGCCATCAATACCATCTTCATACTTATAACCTTTTTCAATGATATATTCTTTGGCAATGACGATCATATTTTCTTCCTTGATCTGATCGAAATATACTCTGTTATTGAAACTTCTCGCCTGTGTCATATTATCTGCAAGCATCTTGCTGAGTGCAACTTTTTCGCCGGTAAGAATAACTTTTACATCATTCTTTTCTGTGGAACAAAGATCAACCATTTCTTTGAAACGCTCCGGTGTGATCAATCCGGCACTTTCAACGATCAGACAGCCACCCTTCAGTTTTGTAACTGCACCTGCAAGTTTACCACTGTTGATTACTTTTGCCTTTACTTTTGCCTTTGCAGGAGATGTACAGAAGCCAAGGTCATAATAGCACTCTGCAAAATCTTCTCCGATTTTGGCAGAACCAAATCCATGTAATCCAAGGATTACCAGGTTCTTTGACCTCTTTGGATCAACCTTCATAGTCTGAAGAACATTTACAATCTGTGCTCCCGCAGGATTTACACACAGATATTTATACAGATATTTTGCTTCTGCAGGTAATGCTTTCTTCATTTCCTGATTGATCTCACTCTGTTCTGCTTCTACAGCAGCTTCATCTGTTGCTTCTAATGAAACATCAATCTTTGCAGCTTCATCCAGTTTTCCGGCTTTCAAGAGTTCCGCCTGTTTTCTTGCTTCCTCTTCCTTCTTAACTGCTTTTTCAAGCACTTTTGCTGCCGCTGCAGCTCTGCTTGTAACTTCTTCTAACTGCTTCTTTGTACTGATTTCTTCTTTTAACAGAGAATCAAGATCATGTTTCTTCTTTTCTTCTGCTTTCTTAACTGCTTCTTCATCTGCAGCTTTTCTAGCTACAATACGTTCTGCCTGTTCCGTCTTAAGATCCGCAATCTTCTTCTTTAATTCTTCTTCTTTCTTCTTTGCAGCATCCAGCAACTTCTTTGCAGCTTCTTCTGCCTTCTTCCGGGAATCAGCAGCTTCTTTTTCTGCTGTCATTGCAGCAGACTGAACCTTTTCAAGTTCTGCAGCCTCTCCTGTTGCATATTTTTCTTCCTCATCTGCAAGGAATTTCTCATGCGCATCATCTCTGGCTTTCTTTTCTTTTTCCAGATTATCTTTACCATCTGCTGCAGTCTTTTCGGCATTCTGGATCTCAACTTCTTCTTCGATCTTAGCCTTTTCCAGAATCTGTTCAGCTTCTTCCTCTGCATTTTCAGCCTTTGAAAGCAGATCTTCCGCTTCAACTACCGACTTCTTTGCAGCATCCAAAGCCTGTTGTGCCTCTGCCTTTGCAGCCTTGAAGGATTCTACATTTTTCTTTGTTTCTGCAATATCTGCATTTGTAGTCTTCTTCTCTTCATTAAGCGTATCAATTTCAGACTGATGCTTCTTCTTATCAGCCTCGCCCTTGGAAATTCTGGCTTCAGCCGCTGCCTTTGCAGATCTTGCCTCCTCCAGTTTCTTTAATGCTTCTGCTTCTTTTGCTTCTGCATCCTTTAAAGCTTTCTTTGCTGTATCTATTGCTTTTGCTGCGGAATCATTATTGTTCATTGCAGTCTTTAACTTGGTCTCACTTTCAGCAAGTTTATTTTCAAGTCCCGCAAGCGCCTTCAATGACTCAGATTCCATCTCAGTTGTATTCTTAAGATTCGATGCTGCCTCTTCTTCTGCTTTCTTTGAATCAGTAAAGATAACGCCAGCACGCTGCTTGTTCTGTTCTGCATCATCCATCAGCTTCTTAGCTTTGTCATTCTGCTTTTCTTTCTTCTCCTTAGCAGCTTCAATTGCTTTCTTCTTATCTTCCTCAAGCTTGGTTGATGATGTTTCAGCATCTTTACATGCTTTCGCATATTCAGCTTCATGCTTCTCGATATTTGCCTTCTTTGCATCTGCCAGCTTCTTGATCGCTGCATCTGCAACAGCCTGCGCATCATTGATGATCTTTGTCTTAATGGTTTCAGGATCGCATTCCTTTAATACCTTATCAGACTCATTCTGTGCCTTTTTGTTTGTATCCTCAATCTCTTTCTTGATCGAAGTTACCTTTGAATCCAGCTCTGCATCTTCTTTTGCAAGGAGTTCTTCATCTGCCTTCTTCTTTGCATCAAATTCAGCCTTTACCTTGTCATCATAAGCAGCCTTCTTCTTTGCACATTCTTCCAGTTGAAGTTTTAATTCTTTTTCTTCTTTCTCTGAATCTGCAATGGTCTTCTGAGCGGTCTCAACAACATTCTTTGCATCCTGTGCTTTCCGTTCAGCCAGTTCGATTGCCTGCTTCTTCTTTGTTTCAGCCTCGATCCTTGCTTTTTCTACAGCAGCTTTCTTGCGGGCTTCCTCTACTTTCTTACGGTTTTCTTCTTCTGCAGCTTTACGCTTGGCTTCTTCCTCTGCTTTCTTCTTAGCTTCCTCTTCTGCTTTCTTCTTAGCTTCCTCTTCTGCTTTCTTCCTAGCTTCCTCTTCTGCCTTGATCCGTGCTGCTTCTTCTTCACTTGTCTCATCTATATTTGACAGATTCTCAATGCCGGCACCAAGGAAATCATCATCATCATCATCTATATCATACATGGACGAAACATCAGATGCGTTTTTGTTTCTGTCAGGTAAAATACTGAACAAGTCACCATTTTTATCATTACCCTTTGGTGTCTTTACTTCTTTTACCTCAACATTCTTTCCTGGTGTCCATTCTGCATCATCTGCAGCAACAGAAGACATATCATCCTCATCAAAACGTACAGAATCATCTGTAAGTGTCTGTTTCTCTGCTTCACCAACTTTACTAGGTGAAAGGGAATCATCCACCTTACCTTTAATATTTAATGAAGCGCCAAGGCCACTGCCTGCGTCCTCTGTTTTTCCGGACAATCCGCCTTCTGAAGGTACACTGCCAAGTCCGCCACCAAGTCCGCTTCCTAAACCGCTGCCAAGTCCGCCACCGAGACCTTCTCCCAGTCCGCTTCCTAAACCGCCGCCAAGTCCGCCAAGGCCTTCATCGGCAATACCACCAAGGTTAAGACTGATCTTCGGCATTTCCTGCTTGTCATTCTTATCCTCTGTCTTTGCTTCTTTTGCTTCACCCTCTGCCTCTTTATTTGTATCTGGCTTATTAGTTTCTGCTTCGTTGTTCTCTGTCTCTTCAGGCTTATCCTCATGAACAATACCCAATGCTTCTTCTCTCTTACGTCGTTTCTTCTCCTCAATACGCGCAAGTTCTTCAGCAGACAAAGTCTTATATTGGCTCTTGCTTCCACTATCTGAAGACTTCTTTTTATTACTGCTCAGATTTTTCAGTGCCTGCTCTTCTTCCAGTCTCTTCTGCTTTGCAGCTTCAGCGGCTCTTTCTTTTTCAAGCTGTGCCTTTATCGCAGCAATCATAGCTTCTGTTTGATCTACAGCCAATTTGTACGCCTCCTTCCACATTATCAAATAAAAAATAATATTTATATATTAATCTAATTATTTGTCATTCCTCTTAAGCTTGTATTTCTTCTCCTGTTTTTTATCTAGGTGCTCAAGCTGTTCTTTTCTGTTATCTTCTTGTTCCGATATCACCTTCTCATCAGATGACAGATCCGCGTTTTCGACGTCTGTTTCATCTTCAATCAGGTTAACAAAGCTATCACTATGCATATTGAAGTAGTCTGTATTTGATGCATATTTGGTTCCAAGCTCTATACCAAGTCTTGCCAGTAATTCATCTGCCTGATTAATAAGCTGTTCTTCTTTTTCCAGATTATCTGACATTTTTCTGTCATATTCAGCCTTCATATCAACCGTTTCTTTCATCAACTCTACAACTGGAGGTTTGTCGCTGTTATAATCCGGAAACAGACTTGAACGAAATATCGGGAAGTCCCGTCTATGTGCCGTTTTTTCCGATTCAATCCCGTATTCTGGTTCTTGTTCCGTTTCAGATTCCGGATTGACCTCGGCCTCTAAATTCATTTCAACCACAGCTTCAGAATCAATTTCAACATCCATCTCAGCTTCCGTCTCACTCTCAGATTCTTTCTCAGAATCAGCCTCAGCTTCGACTTCTAATTCTGATCCAGGCTCGGAATCAGCCCTAACCTCCACTTCCGGCTCGATTTCTACTTCCGCTTCAGCTTCATTCTCTGTTTCGACTTCCACTTTTGTGTCAGATCCGGTTGCTGCTTCGATCTCCACAATATCATCATCCTCATATGCCTGTTCAAATGAATCATCTTCCCAGGTATCTGCGTCAAATGTATATTCATCAAGCGACTGAATCGCTATATCTATATCAAACGGATCATCAGAAGTTGTTTTCTCCATTGTATCCGTTGATTCTAACTCCAGTTCCTGATTTTCCTCCAGCATCTCTGCCTTTTCAGCATCTTCTGCAGGCTCAGCGGTTTCTGCTGTTTCTTCAAGCTCAGATTCCTCAGCTTCTTCTACTTCCTCTATAACAACAGAATCATCATCTTCCCCGGCTGACCCTGGCATCCCAGCACTATCGGCATCTTCTTCATTCGATTCTGATGTCTCAGGTTCTTTAGCATCTTTTGTCTCCGCCTCAGCAATCTCATGATCTTCAACAGATTCCGTATATTCTGATTTCTTCTCAATCTGTTGCTCATCGGTTTCAGATTTTTCAGGTTCTTCCGATTCAACATTCTCAGGTTTCTCAACATCTGAAGCGTCAGTTATATCTTCGGATATAATCTCTTCCGGAGCTTCTTCGAGAATCTCTTCTGTATGTTCATTCGATGGTTCCGGCATGATTGCATCATCCACATCTACCATCAATACAGAGTCATATTCTTCGTTATCAAAATCGAAATCGTCAACGCCATCTTCAAATGAATCCTCTGATAATTCATCCAGACTTCTCGGCTTCTTCTCATCCCCTGTAGGATCAGCAATCGGTTCTGCTTCAGCTTCCATGCCATTCTCAGCGACAGTTTCATCAGATTCCGGATTTACAATCTCGCCAAGAAGCTGATCACGGTCTACTTCTGAGTTCTCCTGCTCCGCAAATGCTTCCTCAATTGCCTCTTCTTCTTTCTTTGACATCCGGTTCTTAAGGAACCACTTTTTCTTTCCGGTATTCTCTTCCTGATCAGAATTCTCCGGAGTATCCAATACTTCCTGATCTGTCTGTTCTTTCTGCTGTTCTGCTTTTTTTCCCTGTTTCTGTAACTTCTTGGATTCTTTCTTTTCTTTCGACTTCAGAAGCATCTGTTTAAACTTCATAGAATTCGTAACTGGTTCCCGATCCTCAACCATCAATGTGATCTTTGGATCTTTCGGATGGATTCTCAAATCATCTGCTTCTAATACTTTCTCTTCCATCAGACGGACATCCTGCTGCGCGATATCGTCATCCATTGCTTCCGTTTCAGGATAACAATAGATGGCTTTATCAACATCATATAATTTCTCTCTTAACTGATTCACCTTGTCAATATAAGATGAACCTTTATAAGTTGCACAGAACATCTCGGCTTCCGACTGGAATTTTTCTTCATTTCCCATTGCTTTATACAATAAAAGCATCTCAAAATCCCAGATATCACTTGTTTCTTTTTCATTTGCCGATATCAGAATACCATACAATTCCTTGTATGGTTTTCTTTCTGCTTTCGCAAGCATATATTCGATCCTATATGTACCCGCATCTTTTTCATTCTGATTAAATTTATATATTTCATAATAGGTATTTGCCAGTGAATAAAAGCCCATGGATAAATATACCCGGATCAGAGAATATATGATCTTATTCCCTACAGGTGCCATGGAATGTGCTTTTACAAGAGCAGCACGGGCTTCCTGATACCGCCCGTTTTCATAATAAACTTCACCACAGATCTTAATAAACTGTGGCGAAAGGGACTTGGTCAAATCCTGATGTTCAAGTATATCCAAAGCAAGACTATAGTCTCTGCTTTCAGCCAGTTCTTTAATTTTATTCACACTTGACATACTTATTCCAGTACCCATCAAACCATACTCCTAACAATTTTTTTATCTCTTAATTTTATCACATAGGTTTATCTTTTACAACAGCCTTATGGATCAGGATCGTAATTATACCAACTAAAAGTCCAGCGATAAGACCGCCTACATGCGCTGCATTATCAATTCCATCTGAAACATATCCATTTAATACTGTGAGCACGGATAAAAACAAAAGATCTTTTAACGAAATTCCTGAAATATGTCCTTTATTAAAAAATGCAAATACGATCAGCACTCCCATTAATCCACAGATTGCCCCGGATGCGCCACCTGCATATGTATAATAATTTCCCAAATAACAGCTGATCAACGAACAAATTGAAGCGGTGATTCCGCAAAACAAATATGAAATCAGAAAGCCAATCCGTCCCATCAGATTCTCAACTCTCGCTCCCAGCGCAACCAGAACAACCATGTTGCTGAATAGATGAATCAGAGAAAAATGATAAAATATGGATGTTATGATTCGATAATATTGCTTTTCTACGATTACGTCATACAAATTATCCGCAAGCAATTCCTCCAGCCAAGAATTTCCCGCTGTATCTCTTGTATATACAGATATCACAAAAATAATAATATTGATTAATATCAATATCGGTGTTATTACACCAAACGTTTTACGGATCCTTGAAAGATTCCTGTCCTTTTCCTGCAGGATCTGTTTGTCAAGCACCGGCTGCAAGCCATCAAAATCCATTGGCTGATTTTCAAACACATACAGTTTGCCATAGTCTTCACTGAACAGCCAGACATTGCTCATCTTTGAAACAATCTCATTTACAGAATCATCAAACAATCCATTCGGTGTCAGTAATATATTAAGCAGTTCGATCCTTTTATCACTGTCTGCAGACAAGTCATGTATGATCTGTCTGTTAAACTTTTGTAAGCTTTCTGCCCTCAGATCTCTGCTGCTTCCAAGCACAACAACATATATGGCATCTGTTCCCAGTCTGCCATATACGTTATTGCTTTCAGGATTCAGTTTTTTATATCCCATTTCTTCCAGATGCTCAATTATCTGTAGAACATATTGCTGCATTTTTATAATCCAAGGAACAGATTCTCTACCTTTTCAATAACCGTATCCTTCATATTGCCACGGGTCTTCTCATACTGAAGACCGGACTCCATGATTTCCAACAACTGCATACGAAGGCCGGAATCAATGTCCTTAATGTGCTTCATAAGGACATCCTTGATCTCCATAACATATTCTTTCTGACGCATTTCCTCGATCATAGGCTCATAATTAAAGGAAACCGTGTTCTTCATCTCATCCTGTTTTCTGGAGCAGATCACACATTCTTCTGCTCCGCCCTCATTTACATGACCACAGTTACAGGTCCATACCAGTCCGTCTGACTTATAGTTACATACCGCATCCAGACCTTTTTTCATCTTAAGGGCTTTGAACTTTAATGGACTGAGATCTACATCGATCGGATCATCTCCGCAGGAATATACTCCACGGGAAGTTACATACTTCTGGATATATACCTTTGAGCTTGAAATGATCTTTATGTACTTATCCGGAAGCTTACATTCAACATAATCAGACTTCAGAAGCGACTGGCCTGTTTTATCAAATACGAAATCAACTCCGGTCAATGTGATCTCATCACCATAAATATTTGTAAATTTAATATCTGCCTTGATTGCTTTGATATCTTCCATATTGTAATTATTAAACCATGCTGATATTCTGGTTCCTTTTCCTTCTGAAGCAAGAACGATCTTTACAGCTCTTGGAACAAGCTTGTCATAATAGTTATTAACATATAACTCTTTTCTGACAAATACGCTCTTCTCAAACTCGGACTGATATTCTTTCTTGATAGAAACCAATGTACCCGCAGCAACAACAGATGTAATATTAGATGAGTAATCTACTACATTTGTATGGAAACCTACAACTGCATTGTACTTGGTCTTGCCAGCCATCTCCTTGAATGACTTGATTGCTTCATTCATTGCTCCATCCAGCTTCTCCTGATATATGCTGCTTCGATCTGTAGCAATATCTGCAATTGATGAACCAATCTCCTTCAGAAAGTTTGAACTTAAAATTGTCTGCACAAATCTATATGGACCATATTCTGAGATCTCATATCCTTCAAAACTTGTGCCAGATGTAATCATAATATCTTCCATGTGTAACGCACCTCCAAAAATATATGGAAATTGTACCACAAGTTTTTAGAATAGACAAATACTTTTTGTGAATTTTATCTTAAAATACCATCTTTTTTTAGTAATTTTATTCAAATAACTACAAATATCCGTTAAATCGCGATTGGAATATTTTTCACCTGAGGTCCGGTCTTATAATCTTCGATCGTAAAATCATCTACTGTGAACTCATAAAAATCCTTTACATCCGGATTCATTTTAAATTTCGGTGCAGGATAGGTTTCTCTCTCGATCAGTTCCTTCACGATCGGAATATGGCGGTCATAAATATGTGCGTCTGCGATCACATGAACCAGTTCACCCGGTTTGAAGCCTGTCACCTGCGCGATCATATGAACCAGCACTGCATACTGGACCACATTCCAGTTATTTGCTGCAAGTACATCCTGTGAACGCTGATTCAATATAGCATTCAGGCGGTCTCCGGTCACATTAAAGGTCATACTGTATGCACATGGATACAGATTCATTTCGTGAAGATCCTGATGCACATACATATTGGTTATCATACGTCTGCTATATGGATTATGTTTCAGGTCATAAATCAGACGATCCACCTGATCCATCATACCCTCTTTATACTGATGTTTTACTCCCATCTGATAACCATATGCTTTTCCAATCGAGCCATCTTCATCTGCCCAGCTATCCCAGATATGGCTCTTCAGATCATGGATATTATTTGATTTTTTCTGCCAGATCCAGAGCAGTTCATCAATAGCAGATTTCACATATGTCTTGCGAAGTGTGATCGCCGGAAATTCTTTTGAAAGATCATACCGGTTCACAACACCAAACTGTTTGATCGTATAGGCACTGGTTCCATCCTCCCATTTTGGACGAACCTTTTCCCCTTCTGTACTGTATCCGTTCTCTATGATCGAACGGCACATTGAAATAAATATATCATCTGCACGGCTCATTTTTATACCTCCATTTTTATCTTCTGAACTTTTGTAATTGTACCGTATCAATATTAAAAACGCAACTTTTTATCCCGAAACATGCAAGTTATTACATCAAACCATACAAGTTATTACATCAACGCTCCTGCAGCCACCTTTTCTGTTATGATTGAAAAAAACAAATGAAAGGAATCCAATATGAAAAAAGAAAACAATCCACTTCCTGACTTATTAAAGTATTTCCGCAAGAAGAAACATCTGACTCAGGAACAGGTCGCAAAACAGTTGTCTGTATCCCGTGCCAGCTATGCCAGTTACGAAACCGGAAGGATTATCCCCGGCATGCAGCATATCATGGAATTGTCCCGGATATTAGAGCACGACTTTCTGTTTGCCTATACTCTGGCTGTCCAGAATGCTCCGGCCGGTGCAATGCCGGAAGCAGTTTATGAAGAAAATCCATACCTTGTCGTTCCGGCTCTGCCCACAGATGCACAGAGCAATGAACGATCTGCAAAAATCGCCTGTCTGCCATCCATCGATCAAAAGCTGATCGACACTTATATAGATCTGCGTATTTCAGACAGTAAAACTACAAATGAAAGGAGCTTCTAATATGACAACGAAAACAAATATAGGAAGTGCTCTTACCGCACTCAGAACCGGAAACCATCTTACCATTCAGGAAGCAGCAAAGCATCTGAAACTCACGCCCTCCTCCTATTCCAATTATGAACATGGCCGCAGTTATCCGGATATCCGGCTGATCTTCCGCACAGCCGTATACTATCATATCAATATTGAATTTCTGATCTTTCTCGTCTGCATTGATCTTGCTTCTTTCGAAAATCTAAAAAACGAAGAATTGTTCCGTCTGTTTACCTACGGACACACCTTTTCCTGGGACTTTTTTGAATTGTTTGAACGATATAACTCCCTTTCCGATGTCTACAAACATGCTGCTTCTACTTTTTTAGAAGCAGCATCTATCTGCAATCAGCAGATATAGAAACAACAAAAATGCAGCAATCAGTTTCCCGGGCTACGCCTGCCTGACTGCTGCATTTATCGTATTCATTACTTTTTTCTTATCTGTGCTCCAAAGCGGTGCGATCAATAGTTTCTTTGGCCCATCTCCGGTCAGACGGTGGATCACCATATCCGGCGGCAGTACCTTCAGACACGAAACAACACATTCTGTATAAGCTTCCAGCGATAAAACAGAACATTCTCCATTCTGATACAATTCAGCAAGGTTGGTTCCTTTAAGGACATGAAGTAGTTGCAGCTTTATGCCCTGTGCACCGCTCTTTCCTATATACTCTGCTGTTTCGATCATATCTCTCTGCGTCTCTCCCGGAAGTCCCAGTATCATATGTACGATCACATGTACACCAAGATCCCTGAGTTTTTTTACCGCCTCGTCATATACCGAAATGGGATATCCGCGATTGATAAACTTTGCCGTTTCCTCATGTATCGTCTGAAGTCCGAGTTCTACCCACACCGGCTTAATCCTCTGTATATCACGCAGCATATCGATCACCTGATTTCCCAGGCAATCCGGTCTGGTTGCAATTGAAATAACCGCAATGTCTGACCGCATCGCTGCCTTTCTATAAATATCCCGCAAACGGTCGATATCACCATATGTATTCGTAAATGACTGAAAATATGCAATATAATGTTTACCTTTGAACTTCGAAGCAACCAGCTGTTTTGCCTGTTCGATCTGTCGATCTATGTCCATATCCGCTTTTGGACTGAAATCACCCGATCCTAGACTACTGCAAAAAATACAACCGCCAATTCCTGCCGTTCCATCCCGGTTCGGGCAGGTGGTTCCGGCATTTAATGACAGCTTGTATAATTTCTCCCCGAAGGTATCCTTTATATATTGATTCGCTGTATATATATTCATCTTACATATTCCTTATACATTGATCCGCCATGTACATCTGCATAGTGCATATCTTTCATATCAAACCGATTCATAAGCTCATCCAACTTCCTTATCAGTCAGGCAGCAGCTCTACCGTTTAAAAGAATTCGAGCAGCTCCTCCGGCTTATGGATGATCTGGGTAGCACCATGTTCTAACAGGAATTCTTCATCACGAAAGCCCCAGGTAACAGAGATACATTCCAGTCCGCTGTTCTTCGCGGTCATGATATCCACATCTGAATCTCCTACATAGACTGTACCTTCCCGTCCGATCTGCATTTCCTTCATTGCTTCGATGCAAGTGTCCGGTGCCGGTTTCTTTGCTACATTTGCAGACTCCCCAATCGCAGTATAAATATACTCTCCAAAAAACTGATCCCGCAGTCCCTTTACTGCAGCATCAAATTTGTTCGATACGATCCCTGCCGGTATTCCTTTTTCTTTTAACACCTTAAGCACATCGATAACTCCCTCGTAAGAACCTGTCTTATTCAACATATTCTTTGAATAATGTTTCTTAAATATCGCAAGTGCTTTTAATGTATCATCTTCTGAAGTTCCCGTCGGAACTGCACGCTCCATCAGCTTTTCTACACCATTTCCTACAAAACGGCGGACCTCATCGATTGTCCGTTCCGGGTAATTCATCTGACGAAGTGCATAATTTGTACTGTCCGCCAGATCCTCTAATGTATTTAAAAGTGTTCCATCCAAATCAAATATAACTGCCTGATATTTCTTCATTGTACATCTGCCTTTCTGTCTTTGTTCTATTCCGGCTGATCGAGTTCCTGTACAGCCCGAACCAGTGCCGGAACAATCTGTTTCTTTCTGGAAACCACGCCCTCCAGATATGCATAATGATCTACAAATTTCGTCTGGAACGCACGGGAACAGATCTCCTCTGCCCCATCTCCAAATGCCAGCATTCCGGAACTATCGTCTAAAATGCTTGTCATTACAAACAAAAATACATCACAGCCGTTTTCTGTATAATCGGTCAGATACTCGTACATACTCTTCTGTATCTGTTCAATCTCTCTGGTATTGATCGATGTGATCTGTCCGATCGCAAAGGTACGTCCGTCAATCTCAAATTTCTTATAATCCTGATGCAGAATCTCATCAATCGTCTTTCCCTTCAGATTACTTCCGGCATCGAACATTTCCATTGCAAAATCATTCACATTTATCTCTGCAAGCTGTGCAAGTGCATATGCTGCATTCTTATCCTCGCAGGTGCAGGTCGGCGATTTAAACAGCAGCGTATCTGATAAAATAGCCGCACACATCAATCCCGCAATCTTCTTATCCGGTATAATATTCTGTTCTCTGTACATCTGATATATGATCGTAGATGTACAGCCAACCGGCTGATTTCTGAAATAAACCGGTGCAAGTGTTTCTACATTTGCAATTCTGTGATGATCGATGATCTCCCGAATCTCTGCCTTGTCGATATTATCAACCGACTGGGTACGTTCATTATGATCGACCAGAATTACCTGTTTCTTTCTCGCATTGATGTAGTTACGTCTGGAAACCAATCCCAGATAATTCCCGCTCTTGTCCACGACAGGGAAATAACGGACTCTCGTCTTCGACATTACGCTTTTGATCGTTTCAACCGAATCATCCTCATTAAATGTCATGATATTATCACGAACCATAAAGAATCTTACCGGTATACTTTGACCGATCAGTCTGGCCACCTTATAGGTATCATTCTGTGATATAATGATCGAACAGCCCTTAAATGCTGCAAGTTTTACTACATCATCATCTACCTTATCTACCAGACAAAGGATCAGCATACCTGCTCCCTTTTCGATAGCCATCAGCTGTGATTCCTTTCGGTCACTTAAGATAACAAGGTCACCCGGTTTTATAAAATGCTCCATCAACTCCACATGAGCCGCTCCAATGATAACTTTTCCATTTGTGATATAGCTGTGTGGATTTCCACAAACCATCTCACCATCGATCGTTTCAATAATATGACGGCATCTGGTTCTCGCTTTATACAGAATGTCGTCCTCCGAATTCAACATATAAGCTTCTGCAATATCTCCGACAGTTAATATTCCACGAATCTTTCCATTCTCCACAACCGGCAACGTCGTTGCATCATTCTTCTGCATGATCTCAAATGCTTTCTTCATTGTTGTATCACCCGGTACACCGGAAACGAGTCGGTAAGAAATATCACTCAATTGGGTGTCCACGTTTTTGATCAACTCCGGCACTTCCACATCAAAATAATTTAATACAAATTCTGTTTCTTTATTGATATTACCCGCTCTTTTGGGAATGTATTTATTTTCTGACTGATTCTTAAGATCTGCATACGCGATTGCTGAACAAATTGAATCCGTATCCGGATTCTTATGTCCGATCACAAATACCTCATCTCTTGGAATGTTATGCATATTCCACCTCCTATTAAGAACGCAAAACAGCCTGCTGCAAAATGCAGCAGCCTGTTTTGTCAGGTTGTATCATATTATACTTATAATTCGCTGATGTCAACCAGTGATAATCGTCTGTTTGCGGATGACTCCAAACTTGTAAGCAGCGCATTCGCTGTATCAAGGCTTGTAAGACAGGTAACACCGGTTTCAACTGCATGACGTCTGATCACGAAACCATCCTTGCTTCGTTCAATTCCCTGTGACGGAGTATCGATGATCAGATCGATCTCATGACTTAAGATCAGATCCAACAGATTTGGTGATGGTTCCTCTACTTTGTTGATCAGTTCAGCAGGTACTCCATTCTCATTCAGGATTCTACATGTGCTCTTTGTAGAGAAGATCTCATAACCAAGAGCCGCAAAACGTCTGCCGATTTCTACTGCATCCATCTTGTCTGCGTCCTTAACTGTAAGAATCATCTTCTTTGTCTTTGGAAGATTTACACCTGCACCAAGGAACGCCTTGTAAAGGGCTTCGTTGTAGTCCTTGGAGATACCAAGACATTCACCTGTTGATTTCATTTCCGGTCCTAGACTGATTTCAGCTCCACGGATCTTCTCAAATGAGAATACAGGCATCTTGATCGCAAAGTATTCTGCTTCCGGCTGAAGTCCCGGCTTATATCCCATATCCTTGATCTTCTCACCTGTGATAACACGGGTTGCAAGATCTACGATTGGAATACCGGTAACCTTGCTGATATATGGAACAGTACGGCTGGAACGAGGATTTACCTCAATTACATATACTTCATCATTGTATGCGATAAACTGTATATTGATCAGACCGATTACATGAAGGCTGTTTGCAAGCTTTCTTGTATAATCTTCAATTACACGTTTGATCTTTGGCGAAAGTGTCTGTGCGGGATATACAGAGATACTGTCACCGGAATGGATTCCGGCTCTCTCTACATGCTCCATGATACCAGGGATCAGGATGTCTTCTCCATCACATACGGCATCTACTTCTACTTCCTTACCCATGATATATTTATCAACCAGAACAGGATGCTCCTGAACATGTCTGTTGATGATATCCATGAATTCAATAATATCTTTATCAGAGATCGCGATCTGCATTCCCTGTCCACCTAATACATAAGAAGGTCTTACCAGAACCGGATAACCGAGTTCATTGGCTGCCTCTAAGGCTTCATCTCTGGTAAATACCGTCTTTCCGGCAGGTCTTGGGATACAACACTTCTCAAGGATCTCATCAAATAATTCTCTATCCTCAGCGGCATCTACATTCTCTGCACTTGTACCAAGGATCGGAACACCCATCTCCATCAGTGCTTCCGTCAGCTTGATCGCTGTCTGTCCGCCGAACTGAACAACCGCACCATCCGGTCTTTCCAGATCTACAATTGCTTCTACATCCTCTGCTGTCAGTGGCTCGAAATACAGCTTATTTGCAATATCAAAATCTGTACTGACTGTCTCAGGATTATTATTTACGATAATGGTCTGGTATCCCTTTCTCTCAAATGCCCATGTACTGTGTACGGAGCAGTAATCGAATTCGATACCCTGTCCGATACGAATAGGACCGGAACCAAGAACCATAACCTTCTTTACGGAATGATCTTCCTCTACTTCACTCTCACCGTCAAAGCAGGAATAATAGTATGGTGTAGATGCTTCAAACTCTGCAGCACAGGTATCAACCATCTTGAAAGATGCACGGATACCATAGCCATACCGCAGCTCTTTGATCTCTTTTGTTGTCTTTCCTGTAAGCTGTGCGATTACCTTATCCGGGAATTCTACACGCTTGATCTCCTTCATCAGTTCCTTGGAGATATCTCCCTTGGAATCACGGATCTCCTGTTCATAGTCAACCAGATTGTTGATCTTATCAATGAACCAAAGATCAATCTTTGTGATATCGTGAATTGCTTCCTGTGTAATGCCACGACGAAGTGCCTCAGCAATAACAAAGATACGTCTGTCATCTACATGATGCAGAAGCTTTAAGATATCACTGTCAGACATATTCTTATATCTGCTGGAATGAAGACCATCTACATGCTGTTCCAGAGAACGGATCGCTTTCATCAATGCGCCCTCAAAGTTTGTGCAGATACTCATAACCTCACCGGTTGCCTTCATCTGTGTTGTCAGATCATGATCTGCCTTGATGAACTTATCAAACGGAAGTCTAGGAATCTTAACAACAACATAGTCCAGTGCAGGCTCAAAGCTTGCAAATGTCTTCTTGGTAATTGCATTCTTGATCTCATCCAGATTATAACCAAGTGCGATCTTTGCAGAAACCTTGGCGATCGGATAACCAGTTGCCTTGGATGCAAGTGCCGACGAACGGCTTACACGAGGATTTACTTCGATTACACAATATTCAAATGTAGTTGGATGTAATGCAAACTGTACGTTACAGCCACCACGGATATTTAATTCAGAAATAATATTTAATGCAGATGTACGAAGCATCTGATACTCTTTATCACCCAGTGTCTGGGATGGTGCTACTACGATAGAGTCACCGGTATGGACACCGACCGGATCCAGATTCTCCATATTACAAACTGTAATACAGGTACCATTTGCATCACGCATTACTTCGTATTCGATCTCTTTCCAGCCTGCGATACAACGCTCTACCAGAACCTGACCGACACGGCTGAGTCTCAGACCATTCATCAGAATCTCGACAAATTCTTCTTCATTCTCAGCGATACCACCGCCGCTTCCGCCGAGGGTATATGCCGGACGGAGTACAACCGGATATCCGATCTTCTTAACAAATTCGAGACCGGCTTTTACCGTTGTAACAACCTCAGATGGTGCTACAGGCTCATGGATCTTCTCCATGGTTTTCTTGAATTCCAGTCTGTCCTCTGCTTTTTTGATCGTTGAAGAAGATGTACCGATCAACATAACATCATGTTCTCTTAAGAAACCGGATTCTTCCAGTTCCATTGCGATATTTAAAGCTGCCTGACCACCCAGTGTTGGCAGAAGGCTGTCTGGTTTTTCCTTCTCGATCACTGCTTTTACAACATCGGCTGTTAATGGCTCAATGTATACCTTATCTGCGATATCCTTATCTGTCATGATCGTAGCCGGATTGGAGTTGATCAGAACAACGCAAAGACCTTCTTCTTTTAATGAACGACAAGCCTGTGTACCGGCATAGTCAAATTCTGCAGCCTGTCCGATTACGATAGGACCGGAGCCAATTACAACAACTTTTTTAATATTCGGATTCTTTGGCATTACTTAGACACCTCCATCATATTCATAAATACATCAAACAAGAAGTCTGTATCAAGAGGACCGGCACATGCTTCCGGATGGAACTGTACGGTCTGTGCATTCTTACCAAGGTAATGAACACCTTCTACTGTACCATCATTTACATTGATAAAGCTGACCTCGGCAACCTTTCTGTCAAGGCTCTCTTCTTTTACCATATATCCATGATTCTGGGTTGAAATATAAACCTTTCCGGTCTTTAAATCTTTTACAGGATGGTTCGCACCCCTGTGACCGTATTTCATCTTTACGGTATCGCCGCCATTTGCAAGTGCAAGCAGCTGATGTCCAAGGCATATTGCAAAAATAGGAATATCTGTATCGAAAAGTTTTTTCACTTCTTTGATTGTAACCTTACAATCCTTTGGATCTCCAGGTCCGTTTGTTAACATGATGCCGTCCGGTGCATCTGCGATGATCTCCTCCGCAGGTGTCTCAGCAGGATATACAGTAACCTGACAACCTCTCTTTAATAAAGATTTGATAATATTTCTCTTAACACCGAGATCGATAACAGCTACCTTGTAGCCATCTCCCGGATAAACTTTCTTTTCTTTGCATGTAACATCAAGAACAACATGTCCCATCTCCCATGCTTTGATCCGCTTCAGACAATCTTCAAGGTCATAAGAAGAATTTGTTGTGATCATGCCCTTCATTGTACCCTGATTTCTGAGGATTTTTGTCAAGGCTCTGGTATCAACTCCCTCGATACCTGTTATATTGTTATTAATAAGGAACTGGTTAATACTCTGTTCACTTCTGAAGTTACTTGGCTTCTTCGCAATCTCTCTTACAATAAATCCTGACTGCCATGGTTTATCAGCCTCCATATCTTCCAGACATACACCATAATTACCAATCAACGGATATGTCATACAAACTGCCTGCCCGGCATAGGATGGGTCTGTCAACACCTCTAAGTAACCTGTCATAGACGTATTGAAAACAATTTCGCTTATGATCTCATCGGTTGCTCCAATACTGGTGCCTTCAAATACATGTCCATCTTCAAGTATCAAAAAAGCTTTCATAATACAATTCCTTTCTTCTTTTTTCTATTTTTGCTCAAAAAAAAAGAGTGAACAGAGAATCTGTGCACACATACAAAAATCCTCATCTGCCTCTTTTTTCTAGTTTTGTCAATTCTAACACATTTGTTATTGTTAGACAACACTTTTTCATCGAAATTCGTCAACTTATTTCTGAGCAGCTTCCTGCTTCATTTTTTCTGTTGCTTCATACGCTCTTCTGCTGAACTCACAGCCGCAGAAGTTCTGTCTATATAAATTATATTTCTTTGAAAGCTCGATTGAGCGTTTATATCCGTTTTTCTTCTTAAAATCACTATGTAAAAACATTATACCATACTGCTCACCCAGCTCTTCTCCGATTTCATTGAGCCAGTCTGCATTTTTATGTGGACTGATCGACAAGGTTGTGGTGAAATAGTCATATCCATGTTCTTTTGCAAACACGGCACTTTTATCCAGACGAAGTTTATAACAGGCATAACACCGTATCCCGCGTTCCGGCTCTTCTTCCATTCCTTTTGCCATTTCAAGAAACCGTTCGCTCTCATGCTCTTCCAGATATGACTCCACCCCATTCTCCTGATATACTTCATGAACAAAGCGTTTTAATTCATTCCAGCGTTTCCCGTATTCTTCATCACTTGTGATATTCGGATTATAAAAATAAGCAGTAATATCAAAATAATTGGTCAGGACTTCCAGACAATGACTGGAACAAGGGGCACAGCAGCAATGAAGTAGAAGCTTCTTCTTGCTGCCGGAATCCGATATTTTCTTTAATTCTTCTTCCATCATAGTATAATAGTTTGCATTTTTCACTATTTATCTCTCCTTTTTTATAAAAAATAACGGAAGTTTTTTCCTTTTCTCGTCTTTTTGTGCACTATTAACAGTTGACTTTGTGCTATCTATACAATATACTATATTCAAACAAACATAGGCATACTATATGATGGAGGTGTTTATCATGACAGTTGAACAGGCAATCAAAAAATATAAATTACAGCCGGTAAGTGTCAGTGTTGCTAAAGTGAAGGCCAAAGAACTGAATGTGGAGGAAGTTTTGTACATGAATGTACAGAAGAATAAATACGCCTACATTGTTAAAGATGGTGCACGTGGAATCATGCTTTACTCCGACGAAAGAAGTCTTTATACCAAACTGTATAAAGGACTTAAGATGACTCCTCTTCAGCCATAATTTCGTATTTAATTTCACACCACATAAAAGAAGCTTATCATCAGAAGTCCGGATTTCAGACCGGATCTGTTATAAGCTTTTTTTATTACTCTAAATGTCGCAGCTTCTTCAGCAACAAAAAACTCTCATTTCATTTATTTAAAACAATCTGTACTCCGGTAATTCCTCTCCAAACAGAAAATGCCTGATTCCATCATCCACAAATATTATGATCAATGAAAGAAACATCCACAGCACAGAATACGGCAGACATATCTGCCCCATTACATTATATGGCAGGTATGAATAATCCCATACTCCAACATGAAAGATCAGATTTACGATAACTCCGGTTACAAATTCAAACAAAGTTATGATCCCTGACGATAAAATCATCTGTAGCGGAATCGGCATTCTCGGGAACATCTGATTCAAACCTCCGCAGGCAATCATACACAGCCCCCCACAGATTATCATGGAATAATGAGAATAATCTCTGGTAAATATCTCAAGAAAATAATATACCATCCCTCCGGTCAAAAACAAAGACAGATATTTAAAAAAAGTAATCTTCATCGCAAGCACCTCTTTTTATAGTATCTGTCTTTCTGCTTATAAATATGTGTCTGTTCCTGACTTTCTCTATCCCCGGATTTTTCCCTTAAAAAATTGTTTTACATGTTCAATCGTCTTTGCATCAAGCTCTAACAGGACTTCCTCTGTGCGGTTATTCTTATTCAGGATAAAAGAATAAACAGGATTCTCTGTGTTCTTATCCTTTGAAGTGAAATTAATCGTTTTAATACCGGAATTTGCCTGATGCTCATTATCCCTATAGATTGAATCTACAGTCGTGATCTGCTTTACTTCTCCACCTTCAAAATGATACACCTGTTTTCTGCTGCTCTTTGCGGTGATCCTTGCAACCTCAACATCATCATTTACAAACAAATATTCAAACTCACACTCTTTTCGATTGATCGCAAGTGAAAATATAATTACACCAACAACCGCAAGCGGAAGTCCAAAGATTGCGCCTCCCGGTACAAAGAACATAAAAAATGCTCCCACCACAGTGATAAATGCTCCAAGTACAATCAATACCATAATTCCGGCAGAAGTCTTTGTTTTCACTATATGTTCTACATATCCATCTGTTGTCATTTTATTTCTCCTTTTTGTATATACATTCTATAATTATTATACATGGTATCCATACTTTTTTAAACCACTTCATTTATGAAAATATGATCTGATTTTCTATATAATTCTGTGCACTCCTTATACGGCTCATAAAACATGATCCCATGGCCTTTCTTTATCATCTTATGATCTGTATATGTTCCAAACAATTCAACCTCAGAAAATACAGGAATATCACTCTCGCAAATTCCATATAACAACGGATCGATTGATCCGGTAACTGTACAATACTGAACGATCTCTGCGCGATCCCCATCATACATAATTCCATATACCGCTGCTATCTCATTTTCATCCTTTATAATATATACATCACCGAATAGAGACTGACATTCCATTCCAAGATCCTCCAGGTAGGCTCTGGTTCGTGGTACAAAGAGATCATAACGTTGTGTCAGTTTTACAGAAAAGCTTTGCAACTGTTCATCTGTTATATCTTCCAACCCACAAAGCTCATAATCATTCTTCTCAGGTTTCAGATCTGTTATATTATAAAAGCCGCTTTCTACCACCGGAACAAATCCCAGTCCTTTATAATAGATCTCTTTCTCCGGCATCAGATAAATATAATCGTAATTATTCTCTGCCGCATATGACAGCACATACTTCATTAACATCGACATAATTCCCTGTTTGCGAAATTCCGGGACTGTCGCAACTCCAACAACATAACCGCCCTTTTTATATGCTGTCACTCCTGCTGTCGTCTCAGCAAGAGTATATGGATTTAAATGCACCATGGAAATGATCTTAGAGCCATTCTTTGCCACAAAGATCTGATTCCTTATTGCTACACTTGAAAAATAATAATCCATATATGCATCCTGATCGTCAAATGACTGTTTCCAGAGTTTTCGTATCTCGTTCAAATCTTCCGCTCCGGCAATCTCTATCCTGATCGAATCAAACGATTTACGATCCATATGATCGTATCTTTCTTCATTCATACCCGAACTACCTACTACCTGACCGGACAGCCCTGACAACCGGCACAGCCTCCTTGATTCATTCCCATAACATCATAATCATAGTTTCCAACAGTCTCTAACAGACAGACAGCCTGTGAACTGATTCCAAGGCCTGCTCCGGTAAATCCCAGCTTTTCCTCTGTCGTAGCCTTCACATTCACCCTGTTCACCGGAAGCTCCAGACATTCTGCAATATTCTTTCTCATATCTTCTATATATGGGGCAAGCTTCGGCTGCTGTGCTATCACTGTCGCATCTATATTCTCTATAAAGAAAAAATTCTCGTCCAGAAGCTTCTTCACTTCCTTTAACAGCACCATGCTGTCTGCACCCTTATAACGGTCATCTGTATCCGGAAAATGCTTGCCGATATCTCCCAGTGCCGCTGCTCCAAGAAGCGCATCCATGATCGCATGTAGCAGAACATCTGCATCTGAATGCCCAAGCAATCCTTTCTCATATGGAATCTCCACTCCGCCAAGGATCAACTTTCTGTCTTCTACCAATTTATGAACATCATAGCCCATTCCAACTCGCATATTTGATTTCTCCTTATTTCTTATTTACCCATCTCACCCGATGATAAAATGTTTATCCATTCTATAATAATTTATCCATTCATAATCATAATTTATCCATTCATAATCAACGAACTTTTCTGCAAAGAAAAAATCGTCATGACATTCATGACGATTAAAGGTTAGTAGCGGGAGGGGGATTTGAACCCTCGACACTGCGGGTATGAACCGCATGCTCTAGCCAACTGAGCTATCCCGCCATATTTTATTTTAAATGGGACCTACAGGGCTCGAACCTGTGACCCTCTGCTTGTAAGGCAGATGCTCTCCCAGCTGAGCTAAGATCCCATTTCGTTTGTGTTCTCTGTCGAACACGTTTGCTAGTATAAGGGATATACCGATAATTGTCAAGAACTTTTTTCAACTTTTTTTAAAACTTTTTTATCTGTTAAAAATTCTACTTCCGACTACATTCGATGATTGTCGATCAGACTGATAATCAGGTTCACAATAAACAAAATTGCAGCAACCGGAATGATCACATATACAAGAATCTTAACTCCAATCACAACAAGCAATACAATCAGTGCAAGTAATAAAATAAGTCCGATTCCGATCACAACCTTCCCAAGCGTTGTAGAAAAATCAAGTTTTCCAAAGCAGACACTGGTATTTCCATTTTCATCCATTTTGACATGCCAGCCCTTTGGTGCGTCTTCTCCATCTCGGCTCACACTTCCGCGTCCGCCGTCTGTTGTCTCTGTATAAGTATAACTCTGTTCTGTCCGGTCAGCTCCTGCGGTATCAACAATCGTCTTTGCGATCAGTCGCCCGGAGCCAAGTTCCGCAACAATCTCCTCCTCAGTCTTTCCTTCTGCCAGTTTTCTCCGGAAATAAGACTCATAATATTCTATTGTTTCACAATATTTCTCATATGATACATTGCCATCCAGCCCTTCTCTGAGCTGATCCATAAATTCTTTCTTGCTCATATCTATCACACTTCACCCTCGCCTGTTCATCAGACATTGAGTTTTCCTTTCTCCCGTACTGTCGCGGGCATTTTGTTTTACAATAATAAAATCATGTATTTACATATACAATGATCACATAATATTCTCCCATATCTTCAACCAGATACTTAAGTTTTTTTATAGCCGAACTGTCATAGAGAAATGACAGATCCGGTCTGTCCGTATCCATATAATAAACAATTGCTTCGAGCACATCCGAGCGTCCGATCTGCTTCGTGATCCCTTTCTTATATGCTTCAAAATCATCAAATACTGCAAATGTCTTCACATAATAATTCATATCTGTATCTGTGCAGGTACGGTAAAACTCCCGTTCCCATGCATGATTTTCGGCTAGTGCCTCATCTGTCAGATTAAAATATGTGTGTTTTATATACGATCCCATATCCGGAACCGCATCATCCCAAGTCAGATCGATATTATACCATTTGCCATTAAGTTCAACCTGATTCCACGCATGCAGGTCACCATCTGCCGTTCCGACTACAATATCACATGGAATATCAAGACAGGTCATCAGCATAAAAAACGCTTCCGCATAACCATCACATACTGCTTTATGAGATACAAGGACACCATAGGCATCATATGCATCCTGCTGTTTCTCCGGAAAACCATATACACAGTTTTTTATCAGATAGTCATGTACCGCCACCTCTTTGTCAAAATCACTCATCGGTTCTTTGATGCAGGTCTGATAAAATTCTATATATGCATCATACATAGCAATCGCTTTCTTTTTATCCGATGGTATCTCTTCATCAAAAAGCGCTTTCCGGATCACATAGTAATTCTCGCTACGATCAAAAGAAAGCTGAATTGCAAGATAATCACCGGAAGATACCAATACCCGATAGGTATCTACACTTCCGAATGCCGAATCCACATATTTATTAATATCACTGATATCCTTTATCTTTACATTCTTTACATAAAAGATATCAGAATCATTTCCATCCTCCATCGAATGCATTACATTTGTTCGTAATGCTACCAGTCCGTCCACAACATCCTGACGATGAAATATATTAAAAAATGCCCATCTTCCTGTATAGAAAAGAACGATCAGCACAAGTGCCGTAATGATTCCTTTCAAAATAAAATGTCGTTTCTTCATCCAATCCATCCATTCTGACAATTTAGGTTATTTTATCATCTGTCCACAACTGCTGTAAACCTGTAAATATCTTTTTCATAAAAATTTGATATTTACCATGCAAAATTCTTCTGCTAATCCCTGTTTTTGTTGATTAAGCTCTCATCCTGTTGTAAAATGAAACAGTTAAAATAATTTTAGAGAAAAGAGGAACTACATTATGGCACAGCTCTGGGGTGGTCGTTTTACAAAAGAAACAGACCAATTAGTATATAACTTTAATGCTTCGATCTCTTTTGATCAGAAGTTCTATAAACAGGATATCCGCGGAAGCATCGCGCATGTTACCATGCTTGCAGCATCCGGCATCCTTACAGAAGCAGAACGAGATCAGATCATCGACGGCTTAAACAGCATACTTACCGATGTGGAAAATGGTACACTTGAAATCACATCCAAATATGAAGATATTCACAGCTTTGTAGAAGCAAATCTGATTGACCGTATCGGTGATACCGGTAAGAAATTACATACCGGAAGAAGCCGTAATGATCAGGTAGCTCTTGATATGAAACTCTATGTAAGAGATGAGATCGTTGAAATTAAAGCTCTTGTGCTGGAATTAATGAACACCTTACATTCCCTGATGAAGGAACATATCCACACATATATGCCCGGATTTACACATTTACAGAAGGCGCAGCCGATCACTCTCGCCCATCACTTTGGTGCATACATGGAGATGTTCAAGCGTGATTACGGCCGTCTGTGTGATATCTATGCGAGAATGAATTACTGTCCACTGGGCTCCGGTGCTTTAGCCGGCACAACTTACCCTCTGGATCGTGAGTTAACTGCTTCCCTGCTTGATTTTGCAGGTCCTACTCTTAACAGTATGGATTCTGTCGCAGACCGTGATTACTGCATCGAATTATTATCCGCTCTTTCAACGATCATGATGCATCTGAGCCGTTTCTCAGAGGAGATCATTATCTGGAATACAAATGAATATCAGTTTGTCGAACTGGATGACGCATACAGCACAGGAAGCTCGATCATGCCACAGAAAAAAAACCCTGATATCGCAGAGCTGGTTCGTGGTAAGACCGGACGTGTCTATGGCGCTCTGACTTCTCTCCTTACCACAATGAAGGGAATTCCGCTTGCTTATAATAAGGATATGCAAGAGGATAAGGAATTTACCTTTGATGCGATCGATACCGTAAAGGGATGTATCGCATTATTTAACGGTATGATAAAAACTATGACTGTAAATAAAGACCGTATGGAAGCATCTGCAAAGAACGGATTCACAAATGCTACGGATGCTGCCGATTATCTGGTAAACCACGGTGTTCCATTCCGTGATGCTCACGGCATCGTAGGTGAACTGGTTCTCACCTGTATCGAACGGAACATCTCGCTGGATGAGCTTCCACTAGACGACTACAAGGCAATCTGTCCGGTATTTGAAGACGACATCTATCTGGCGATCAGCATGGAAGAATGTGTCAATAAACGTAATACAATCGGTGCTCCGGGACCGGAAGCTATGAATAAGATCATCGAGATCAACGAAGCTTATCTGAAGGATCTGAATAAGTAAGGAGATGAATCAGAAATGAATCGAACAACAAAAGCAAAATATGATCTGGCAGAACGAATGTTAAATGTTCACATCGAACCGGCCGAGGTTGCCATAATGAGCGATCTTCCACTCGAGGAAGTAGAAAAGCTGAAAGCAAATCTCATGAAAAACAGCGATACCGGCGGCACAACCGTTCAGGACTATATGGCAGAGCTTGCCACCGAAGCCAAATCACAGCTAGAAGCTCAAAACAAGAATAAATAGAGCAAAAAAAGCACAATAAATGTAAAAACTATAATAAAATATGGGAAATCACAATAACACAGATTTACCTATAAACAAATAAAGAGGTATCTATATTTTGTTCTACAGACCTTTTTCATGTCGGTTCTTAATGAACCGCGAAGCGGTGAATTTAACACCGCTACATGATAACTGAGACCTTACCAAGGCCATTAGCCGAGGTTAGTTCAAAGTTATACAGCGTAAAAATAGAATGAAAATGCTCTGTAGAATAAATATATAGATACCTCTTTATCATCCATATATTATCTGAGGTAGCCCTTTAGAGATTTGATCGCACTCTTTTCGATACGGCTGACCTGCGCCTGTGAAATTGCGATCTCCGATGCGACCTCGGTCTGTGTCTTTCCTTCAAAGAAACGGAGCCTTAATATATTATATTCTCTCTCGTTTAATTTCTTCATTGCCTCTTTCAATGAAATATTCTCTACCCAATTTTCTTCTTTATTCTTCTTATCACTTAACTGATCTACGATATATAACGTATCTCCGCCTTCCTGATAAACAGGCTCATATAATGAAACCGGTGTCGATATGGCATCCAGTGCTGTCGTGATATCTTCCGGTGCTACATCGATCTCCTTTGCAATTTCATCCACGGTCGGTTCCCGATCCAACTTCTTTAACAAAGCATCCTTTGTGTAGATTGCCTTATATGCAATATCTCTTAACGACCTGGATACCCTGATACTGTTATTATCCCGCAGATACCTCCGACATTCTCCAAGTATCATCGGAACTGCATATGTCGAAAACTTCACATTCAGACTCCGGTCAAAATTATCAATTGCTTTTATCAATCCTATGCATCCAACCTGAAACAGATCGTCAGGGTTCTCATTTGAATTCGAAAATCTCTGGATCACACTCAGAACCAGTCGCAGATTGCCCTTGATAAAGGTCTCTCTGGCAGCCATATCTCCCTGCTCGATCCTGTCAAACAATTCATCCTTTTCCTTGTCTGTCAGTAACGGAAGTCTGGCTGTATTCACACCACATATCACTACCCTGTTCAGTGCCATATCATGTTCCTCCTGCTTATGTCTGCCTGTCTGTCAAACGGATTTTTTCTTAGGCCTCATAAGAAAAGGATTTACATTTTCAAGGTAGATTATTCATTTATTTAATTCTTTCTGAACTCTAACAGTTCCAGTCCTTCATTATGCTCAAGCACCTGATTGATAACCCATTCATTTGCAAATAACAATAATGGATTACCCTTCATATCCTTCACCTTCTTAACATCGCTGACACGTTTCAGCTTTGTAAGATCTGTAGATGGATCTTTTACCCAACGGATATAGTTATAAGGGATCGGCTCTAAACGGATCTCACATCCATATTCATTCTCCAGTCTGTATTTTAATACATCAAACTGAAGAACACCTACAACACCTACAATAATCTCAGACAATCCTGCTGTAAACTCCTGAAAGATCTGAATTGCACCCTCCTGCGCGATCTGAGTAACACCCTGTACAAACTGCTTACGCTTCATCGTATTCATCTGAACAACACGACAGAAATGCTCCGGTGCAAATGTCGGAATTCCTTCGTACTGGAATTTCTTACCCGGAAATGTAAGAGTATCACCGATTGAAAATAATCCCGGATCAAATACACCGATTACATCACCCGCATATGCTTCTTCTACGATCTTACGATCCTGCGCCATAAGCTGCTGCGGCTGGGATAATTTTAATTTACGCTTACTGGCTGCATGGTAAACCTCCATACCGGCTTCAAATTTACCTGAACAGATACGCATAAATGCGATTCTGTCACGATGCGCTTTATTCATATTTGCCTGTATCTTAAATACGAAAGCTGAAAATGGTTCTGTAACCGGATCGATCACACCCTGATCCGACATTCTTCCAAGAGGAGGTGTCGTCATTTTCAGGAAATAATTCAGGAACATATCGATACCGAATGTATTCAGTGCAGAACCAAAGAATACGGGTGAAAGCTCTCCATTCTGAACCTTCTCGAGATCGACTTCATCGGTTGCACCATCAACCAATTCAATTTCTTCCTTAAACTGGTCATACAGGTACGGTCCGATCAGATCCTTAAGCTCCTGATCCTCGATATGATATTGCGTCTCCGCAGCCTTCTTCGCACCACCAGTTGAGATTGCTTCAAAGGTATCGACCATCTTGGTCTCTCTGTCATAGACACCCTTAAATTCCTTACCGGAACCGATTGGCCAGTTCATCGGACAGGTACGTATTCCAAGGACATTTTCAATCTCATCTAACAATTCAAATGTATCTCTTGCATCACGATCCATCTTATTAATAAATGTAAAAATCGGGATATGACGCATTACACAAACCTTAAAAAGCTTGATCGTCTGTGCCTCTACACCCTTTGATGCATCAATAACCATAACAGCAGAATCCGCAGCCATCAGGGTTCGATATGTGTCTTCTGAGAAATCCTGATGTCCCGGTGTATCAAGAATATTGATACAGTAGCCTTCATAATTAAACTGAAGAACGGATGAGGTAACTGATATACCTCTCTCCTTCTCAATATCCATCCAATCGGATACCGCATATTTGGAATTTGCTTTTCCTTTTACCGATCCTGCCGTATTGATCGCACCACCAAACAGGAGAAACTTCTCTGTTAAAGTCGTCTTACCGGCATCCGGGTGGGATATGATCGCAAATGTTCTTCTTTTCTTGATCTCGTTTTCGATATTCTTGTCTGCCATTTCTAATTTCCTCTTTTACTCATAATTGAATCTTTATTTTTTTTAGCCCACATCATCAATGATTGAATGTTGACCGACATTTTTTCCAATTCAGACAGAACCGAATCAAACTGCTCCAGTTCTCCTTCATCTACAATTCCATCGGAGGTGATATTGATCAGTTGCTCCGTGATATTCTCCATCTTCTGAGAAGATCCAAGGAACTGAAGGATCAGTCGATCCAAGCTATCTGCATTGATCGGTTTCACTGTCTCACGACCGATTGCACACTCCCCTGAGCAATACATATTACAAAGCTCCGGTATCTCATATTCATCCGCCATCGCCAGAACTTCTTCCGGATAAGGAACTGACATGCCAAGCTCGATCCGTGATAACCGCGTCCGGTCAATATTTAAAATCTCAGCCGTCTTTTCCCGGCTGGTAAGATTTGGATTATTCTTTGATGCATTATATCTTGCGATATAATACGGATTATTCAGTGCTTTCGTAGCTTTTTTACTCATATCATGTTCCTCCAAAACTTCACTTATGTATCAGTACATAAATTTTCATCATCATATTACCACACAATCTACATTCTGAGAAGAAAAAAGAACCGACTTATCAGAAAATACAGTTTCTTCTAACAAACCTTCCTTATCTGCACAGGCACAGAGATTATATTCCCGACCTGTTTTATCTGTTATTCTGAATTCTCGGAAATAGACATTTTTCTTTTTCATCTCTGAACGATCCATAATTTTTTTCTGAGTCGGTTCTGAAAAATCAAGTCCTTTTCCTGTCATCTTACCAAATGATTCCATCCGGGTCCAGACCCGCGCAAAATATAACGCAGCCGCATCCGGATCCAACTTCTTATATTGTTCTCTGTCCGCTTCTGAAAATAACCGGTTCACGATCTTCTCCCGTCCACCCTGTATCAGCTCGATATCAATGCCACAGGACAGATCGTGCTTCGTTTCTTTATGAAAGATCAGAACTGCAATGCATCCGCTGTGACTGATATTAAATGCTATCTCAGGATGATCTGCCAGATAAACCTTGCCATGCTCCATGATCTGATAGCGACAGTCTTTCTCAGACAAATGGCACTCTTTTAATGCCCGGTCAAGCAAAATTCCCGCAGCAACCGACAATTTCTTATCCTTCTCATATCGAAGCCTATTCACTTTTTCCAAACGATACTCAGACAGCTCTTCCAGATACTTTTTCATCTGCTCCTCTGTCATATCCGACACATCCGCATACCAAATCAGCATGGAAATTTTCCTTTCTATCTATTCATGTAAACCTTTTTCTAGTATAACCATATTCCGGTAAAAATCAAATTTAAAAAAACCCCACATACGAAAGTTTGAAAAACACTAACGGTTTCATACACCTCCACATGTAGGATTCTTTCATACTATTTATTATAACGTGCAAAGATTCGGGAAATCTTTCATATCCCTATTCACTTCGTCAATATGCAGTCCCTTGTAAGAACTATCTACTGCATTATAGGCTTTCTGCATCTCTGCTGTACATGCCATCATAGATGCAGGCACGCCGACATACATATCATTGATCGAAATCTCGATCTCACCAGGATTCAATGTAATGGAATCCTCCTTCTCATTATATGGTTTATCCATCAGGATTCCTTTTACTGCCCTACTGAAATACGGCATTACATTTGGCACTGATATATATTTCTTATTCAACAAAAGTTCTTTGTAGCCATCCTTGAGCACACATAACTGCTTTTCTTCCTGAATATCATTTACAAATGCAGCAGCTACCTTCTGCATAACTTCATCCCGTCGGTCATTTGTCAATGAACCAAACATAACATTGATATCATTCTCTGCAAGTTTCTTATCAGAAAATGCAACGGATAACATCTTCTCCGGCCCATATGCTCCGATACCGCTAAATAAACGACGATAAATCTTCTCCATCGCATCCTTGACAGGAACAACTCTTCCATTATCAATATTCGATTCATTATCTAACATCAACCGGATCAGTCCATCCTTCACCTCATTGATACGACTGTCATTTACATAATCAGTTGGAAGGAATTCATGTCTGGCTGCATTCTTTAATATATTCTTGGTTGTTACCTTACCTTCATTTGCAAGATTCTCGATTGAATTCTTCAAATCTTCTCCAAATTGGGAATAAATCTCATCCAAACGCTCTGCTCTCTGCTGCAGCCAACGAAGTGTATCACCAAACAGATCCTGTGCATCGATCTCATCCATGATCCGGTTTCGTTCTGCTGCAAGTGTCTCTTTGATACAGGCATCATAATATCCATTCTCTGTCTCACGCTTTGCTGACGGGAAAGTGAAGAAACGCTTTGCAACAATCTCACAGATAGATTCTATAATTCTGGAGTATTCACCGGATGGTGTATATTTACTGTGAAGCTCCTGCAGCTTCTTAACCTCTGCCATCATACCTCTGGTAGAATCTGCTACACCGGCTGTTGGTGCTCCGATAATATCAATCGCTGCATACGGACCGCATACCTTGATATATCTGGCAATTACAGCATCTAAGGAATTCCACAATTTATTCTTAATGGACTTGATCATGACCGGAAGCTCTTTATCCATATTATCAAGCTTCTCACCCATATGTTCTCTGAGTCCATCTGTATGCTTCTTGATCATCTTATAGGTTGGCTTCGTAAACTGTCCAAACTGGATTAATCCGTTCACACTGAGGTTGATCTCATCTCCCGGTTCTGCATGAAGAAAATCATCCAGCTCTTTTAACGCATCCTTGATATCCACTTCAATCTGCGGATTGTCAAATGGCGAAACAAACAAACGCTTATATGCTTTGTTAAACAGATCACTCTCACAGATATTCTCAATCTCACGGATCGGTATCTTGTAATCTGCTTCACTGACAACCTTATAATAACAATTTGCTGTCGCAATCTCAGAATCCGAATGTTCCATCTTCCAGTTTGTCACAGAATATTTCTCATTGTCAAAGAATACATCCCGAAGCAGCTTTCTGTCATCGTTTACATCATTGTTACCGATATATTTGTTACATGCAAGTTTATATAGGAAGCTTGCTGTGTCCATCAGAACTGTACCCTCCGGCAGGTATCCCTGGCTGTCCTTCTTACCGGATACCAGCATACAGGCATCGAACAGATTCTCCCGGATCACCAGCTTGTGGGTGGTGCTTTCAAATATATATGCATCATCCTTTTCTGAAAGCTTCATATAGTAATCGACTTCTTTTAACGCAGCACAGCCATTTGCCATCATCCGGAACATTAACTCCGGATCTTCCGTTACGCTCTTGTTGCCAAATATAACATCCGGCATCAACAGGCAGCCTCCGATTCGAAGATTCGCCCACTTCTTTGCTTTTCCATACGCCCGGATATTATATGTAAGATCAGATAAGATACCGCTTCCGGTTCCGCCGGAAAGACTGGATACAATGATCACATCCATCCAATTACCATTCGCCTTATCATGAATCTCTTCCAGTCTGTCAAATAACAGCATACGGATATCTTCATAAGCATTTGAAAACATGAGTCGTCCGATCTGACGATTGCCATGTGCACCATCTTTTGTCACTGTAACATCCGGAAAGTCTGCATCCATCCAGTTTGCAAGATTCGGATGTACCGGATTTTTCTTTATTCCATCTGCAAGTATATTTTCAATATTCGGTCTGTAGATACTTAATACTTCAAGTGCATTAAAACCAACATGCTCTTTGCTGTCCTCAATTGTCTGTTCCATCTCAGGAATGTCTGAATCAATCATCAGAAAATGAATATTATCCTCCGGTATGATATCATCAACCATCATCCCCTTTAAGTTACAAACGGTTCTGCTTCCGACACCGCCAAGACCGATCACCAGCAGATTCCCATTAAACCGATCATCGTGACTGATTCTTCCAAATACGCGGATATCCCTCAGCTTGCTAAATTCTTCTTTTTGCGTATCAATAAGTATCATATACAATCTCCTTAATTATAACCATTCCCCCGGCACAGAAGCGGCTTCCGTCAATTCTGTGCAGTCTCGTTACAAATATACTAACATACATATTTATGCTAACACTATTTTATGTGATTTTCAACAAAAAACTACATATTTTTTAGAGGTTTTGCATTCTTTTTTCTATGCAATCTTAATATTCTACGCATAGCTCTTATTCTTTATGCATAAATTTTTGTGACAAAAAAGTCCATCAGACTTGCTCATTCAAAAAACAAGTCTGATGGACTTTTTCTGTCTATAAATTTCTCTAATAAAATATTATACAAAATACTTAATACCATCTTCTCATAGTAATTTTCATTACTATAAGTAAAATGTAGGCAAATTATATATTATTCATTGGTTAAATATACGACAACACCCTTGTTTGCCGGGAGGTCTACGATCAGCTTCCCATCGCGGATCTCAAGGCTTTCTCCGCCTGTACAGTCACCGCCTGCGGCTACAGAGTTTCTCTCCTGCTTATGCATAGTCTGTTCGAATTCGCCGATCACACGATGCATGTTGTTCATGGTATCATTCAGATTTCCAAACAGATTCCATACTGCCTGTCCGAAGTCTGCGCCTGTTTCCAGTGCTTCTAATGCCTTACGGATATCTTCTGCCTTATAGCGGATCTCACCGGAGGCTCCGACCAACTGACCGGCTTTATCAAGCAGCTCATTTCGTGCATTTTCCCATGCCTTTGCTGTTGCATCATCTGTACAGGTATCCTCCTGTACTTCTGTTGTCTGATCGATCGTCAGGAGGTTGACTGCTTTATTTGCACCAATCGGCAGATTGATCTCCATGTGTGCACCGTTATCTGCATTATTCAATGCTGTTACAACTGCACGTCCATCCAGACATCTTGCAAATGCAAACTGTCCGGTCGTCAGATACAATTCCCGGTAGTCTCCATAGGTCAGTTCCGGAAATCTCTGTTTCAGATGCCCAAGTGTTGTATACAATGCAGGGAGCTCATCTTTTTCATTAAAATCAGCCAGATTCAGATCCGGACGCAGATTCCAGTCTGAACCATTCTCCTTATTGCCCGGTATACCGAATTCAGAACCGTAATAGATTGACGGAATTCCCGGTACGGTATATACGAGGATCGCTACATTGTACATATGCGCCTTGTTATTTAATTTACTGTAAATTCTTGCTACATCGTGGTTATCACAGAAAGTATATAACTTCTTGTCACCTACAATGCCATTTAAACGCTTGATCGTATGTGCAATCTCAAAATAGTTATGGTCGTTATGTCCGGAATACAAGCCCTTATGCAGTTCATAATTTGTTACGGAATGGAGCATATCGTTATTTGCCCATCTCGAATAATCTCCATGAATAACCTCGCCCATCAGCCAGAAATCCGGCTTTAATCCATTGCAGAAGGAACGTAATTCTTTCATAAAGCCAAAATCAAGTACGTCCGCAGCATCCAGACGGATTCCATCAATATCAAATTCATCGACCCAGAACTTTACGGTTTCAAGATGATAATTCTTCACTTCCGGATTCCAGAGGTTTAATTTCGCAAGCAGATTATATCCGCCCCAGTTATCATAGGAAAATCCATCGTTATATTCGTTGTTACCCCAGAAATTCACATTGCAGTACCAATCCTTGTATCTGGAATTCTCCCGGTTCTGCTTTATATCCTGAAATGCAAAGAAATCTCTGCCTGTATGATTAAATACACCATCTACGATGACCTTTACATCATTTGCATGACAGTTCTTTACGAACTGCTTGAAGTCATCATTTGTTCCAAGTCGTCTGTCTACCAGCCGATAATCGGTTGTATCATATCCATGAGAACCGGATTCAAATAACGGTCCTATATAAATCGCATTGCATCCGATCCGCTTCGCATGCTCCGCCCATTCATTTAACTTGTCAAAATGTGCTCCTGTCTCTCCAATGTTATCATGTGGACATCCACACAATCCAAGTGGGTAAATATGATAAAATACTGCACTGTCATACCATGCCATAGTCTTTATCTCCTTTTATCATTTTTGTATACATATTGCAAAAAGCCATACATATCACTCATGTAAAATTATACCACAAACCTGTCGTATACGCGAAACTTTTATGCAAATTCCGATTTCCTATATATTCCATATAAATTTATCTTCCTGCATTTCATTTTTTCCCGACACATAATCATAAAAACTCTGTACACAGGGAGGCTTATAAGCAGTCGCGTCACAGACCATATAATACATCCGGTCTGCCCGGGGCTTTCTTAGCTTCAGGATTTTTACCGTAAGCCGTTCTAAGAGCTTCATATAAGGAACAACAGCAATTCCAAAGTTATGCGCTACAAGGCCGGCAATTACTTCATCTTCTTCTGTCTCATAAGCAATCTGCGGTGTCTCACCTATCAAGCTATATAATTCGTTTATCACATCCCGCATACCGGAACCTTCCGCAAAATAAATCTGCGGATATTTTAATGTATCCGCAAGATCTACATTTTTCTCTTCTGCGAGCGGGTGCCCCTCCGGGGTGATTACGACAAGATCCTGTCTGCCAACCGGAAGAACAGACAGACCACTTTCATCCACCGGTCTGGAACAGAATATAATATCGTACTGTTTCTCTTTCAGTCCATTTACTAACTCATGTGTTGTTCCTGTATGAAATGAAAACTGAACCATTTCATCCTGTAACCTTTTCCTATAATCATCAGCCAATCCCGGAACAAAGTCCATACCAAGCGGTCGAACAAACCCTAATCTTATGACACCTTCTCCATGTGCTGCCTTCTGCATCAGACGAATGCCCTGATCGAGCGTCCGGATCGTATTCTCCGCATAGACCAGAAATTCTTCTCCATACCTCGTAAGTACAGTGTTACGTCCTGTCTTTTCAAATAATAATACCCCAAGTTCTTCTTCTAACTGGTGAATCGCATGGCTTAAACTCGGCTGTGTGATGTTCAGATTCTTTGCTGCCTTCGTGTACTGCTGTTCCTTTGCCAGTTCCACGAAATATCGTATATAAAATAAATTCATCCGTTTACCTCTTTCTATCTGACTTTTGATGTTCGATTCATTTTCTGTTTTCATCCAAAAAATTTATATTTGAATCCATTATTTATATTATACTCATAGATTTTATATAGACAATATCTATAGAATTATAAAAACTATTCATTTGTTATCATTTGCATGGAGTGTTACAATACGAAACCGTGAAAGGCATATAAAAATGAAGCAAATCCGCTTACATATAATACCGAAATAATCCATTATACATATCGATATGATAAAAACAAATGAAAGGATGCAGCTTTAAAATGAATATATATATACAAAACCATATCATCCAAGAAACAGATGCTCATATGACTCGGCATATCGTGTATGGTGAAATAGCTTTGATCGTTGCCGTATGCATAAACAGCTTCGCAGTCGTTCTGATGTTATATTCCGGTGCAGGGATTTCTGCGATTTCCAGTGTTCCTTACGCCTTTTCCGAGGTGCTCCCAAAGCTCAGCTTAGGTACTTGGACCTACATCTTTCAGGGACTTCTGGTTCTCACCCTGATGATTTTACGGAAGAAATTTGTCCCTCAATATCTGTGCAGTTTTATCGTTGGTTTTTTCTTCGGGAAACTGCTTGATGTCCATGAAATGTGGATCAACATTCTTCCAACCGCTATCGGATACCGGATTCTTTATTTTATAATTAGTTATGTGCTGATCTGTATCGGTATCGCACTTTCCAACCGTTGCGGTCTGCCAATCGTTCCTACCGACCTTTTTCCACGCGAGCTGTCGCAGATCATAAAGAAGAAATATTCAATCGTTAAGATTTCTTTTGACGTCATCTGTCTGCTTACAACTGCCTGTATGACAGGCTTCTTTCTCGGTCATATCAAAGGTCTTGGGATCGGAACTATATTGGCAGCTTTTACAATGGGAAAAGGTATTGCTATCGCCGGACAGATCATTGATAAATATATGATCTTTGTCACCTATCTGTCCAGAAAGAAATAGATTTTTATATAAATATTTTGAACAAAAATAAAATTCCATGAATGGGATAACAGGGAGCCGGAAAGCTCCTGTGTTACCCCGCCATGGAATTTTTTTAACTTAAATTTGCAGTTTTATTTTACTGTGACCTTCACCCGTTTATTTACTCCATTTAATGCAGTAACATAGATATAACAGGTTCCTTTTTTCTTTGCACGGATCGTACCCTTTGCCGTTACAACAGCAACCGATTTATTGGTACTGCTGTAGCGAAGCTTAGCACCATGCCCTTTGGATAACAGTTTCTTCTTGTTATCCTGTAAGATAAGCTTAGTTGTTATCTTTGCTGTTTTACCTTTCTTTAAGGTATACTCTGTCTTCTTACACTGAATCTTCTTTACATTTGTATATGTCTTGTTCTTCGGCCCTGCGATATGGAGGGTCAGTCCTGTAGCAATATACTGCTTCTTCCCATTCACAATACGATATGCCTTGACACGGACTCTGTATGACTGCTTCCGGTTCAGACTCTTGCCTTTATACTTACTCAGTACTGTTGCGTTCTTCTTTGCACCTGAAATCGTCTTAACAACAGTCAGCTTCTTTCTGTTACATGGAGCTGCATAGACATCATATCCCTGTGCCCCCTTAACAGCTTTCCAGGTCAATTGGATTCCCTTCTGTGTCCATACAACCTTCTGTTTGCTGGAAAGTATCTGTGAATTCTTCTCAATCTGCTTCTTAGTCAGTTCCTCTACAACCGGTTTTTCCGGTTCTAACGGAGGCTCCGGCGTCTTAACAACCGTTACCATGATCTTAATCGGTACATTCTGTAACAGCTTCTCATCAACGGTACATACCAGTTTGCTCAGATCTGTATTGTTCGTACGGACATCTGCTGTGATATCTGTACCATTCATACTCCATGCATTGATCTCGTAGCCAGCGATCACCGATGCTGTCATTGTAACCGTGCTGTCCCGATATACTTCAAGACTGCCGGATCCGGCGGATACATCCTGCATAAGATCATTCTGTTTTTTGCGATCCACATGAACAGCTATTGTTCCTGCCTTTGCTCCATCTGCTGATACCAGCTCATACTGAAGTTCTACCTTTGGAATCTCCTTATAAGTAACTGCAACCTCTACATTTTTCTCAAAGCCTGTATCTGGTGCCTGAATCTTGATCTGCTTATTGTCTGTATTTTCTATATCAGAAACCGTCATATCACTGTAAGCTGCACTATCCATCATTACTGTGATCTGATCCACTTCATATCCGGTCTTCGGTGCTGCTGTCATAACGATATCCTCTGTGTGGTATCTGTCAATATAACCACCGGATACAACATCACACTCCAGTGTTCCGTTATTATCACTGTTATATGTGACAGTTGGACGATCAAGCAGAACGAGTACAACACGCATGGATTTGTTTACACTGTTAAATGAACTTTCCTTCGCATCCTTTCCGGTTGCGATCGTCTGTTCTTCTGAACCGATAAACAGCTTCCACGCAGAGATCTGATACTGCTCCGGTACATCTGCTTTCATAACAACCGGCAGATTCTTTACGATCTTTGTATCATTGCTGATCTGCACTGAATCGCTCCATGCCGTAACAACATCATCTACCTGCTGTCCCTGTTCATTTACCGCTTCAAAATGAAGTGTTTCCATCTGGAACATATTGACAACCAACTTGATCTTCATGTTCTTCTGGACGTTGGATACTACATACTGATCTCCTCCGGTTGCTGCAACTGTATAATGTATATCATCTGTATAGATTCTCCATTCTGATACAGTAACGGATTCCGGAAGATCTGCTGTAAGTGTCACCGTTGATCCCTTTGCTGCCTTGCCATCCTGAACCTGTTCTGAGACATTGATCTTACAGCCTGCAACCGATGTATCCGGATCTTCTGCGATCACTTCTGTCTCAAATGAATATGTCTCTACCGGTTCAAATTCAACGGCCACAACAGTATCTGTCTCCACATTATCGAGTGTGATCTCTGTTCCGGCAAAGATACTTCCGTCAGTATTTTTCTGGATCTTTGCTGAACCACCATGAGAAACCGTCCACTGTTTTACGACATAATTCTCATCTGGAACCGCCTGAAGCAGGATACTCTTTCCCGTAAGGACGGTCTCACCTGTATCGATCTTGCTTCCATAGCTTCCGGCCTTTACATAATATGCCTGAAGACTTCCGTTTTCCGGCTGATCGTAATTCAACTGGTAGGTCTTTGCTGCAAAGGATACACTGACATGAACACTGCTGCTCAATGCTGAAATAATCAATGTATCTCCATTTACCACATAATCAGTTCCGAGAACCAGATCATTTCCATCACTTCCTGTTACCTTCCATGCTTTGACCTTATAATTATCCTTTGGAATTGCTTTAAAGGATACCTTGCTCTGATCTGCTAATCCGGTTCCGGATGCAAATGGCTCTTTGGAGTCTCCACAATATCCTTTTATCGTTCCTTTGCCATCAGACTCATATCGGACTGTATACTGGTTCGATACGATCTGATATTTCCCTCTGTTCAGAGTGACGTTATATTTCTTCAGGAATTCTTTTACCAAATCTATATACTCACTGTCTTCTTCGGTTCCAACTGTAAGCCATGCGATTCCGGTCTGGTAAACACCTGCTGTCGAATTTTCATCTAACTTAGGCTCAGCCTCTATTGTCATCAAATCCGACAGTTTATATTTAGCTGCATCTGAATCCAGGATACCGGATTCTGTGTCATCACCCGCATATTTTACAACAACATCTGACAGGCTTAATACTTTATCTGCCGTGTCATCCTCTGATATACCGTCCTTTGATGGAGCAGTAATAACGATCGGCCGTTTGCTTACGGTAAGCATCTTCATCGCATATGATTTGGTCTGACTGGTACCGTTCTGTCTGGTTATCGTCGCAACAAATGTATGCTGTCCCGGCCATTTTGGAGTAAATGTATTGCTGGCTATATTTTCCGTTACAACCTTATCATCTCCATCCACATAGGATACCTGATAAGATACAGAAGCATCTGCTGCAAGCGGTTCTGTCGTTATATTGCCGGATGTATCGTTTTCCCGTTTTCCCTGTCTGACTTCTAACTTAATGGTATTGCCATATTCCGCATTGTTTCCGGAAAGAACGTATACCGTATTATCCGTACGATCTACTACATAATAAACAGTCTGTGTATCAGTAGGATATAATGATGTATTTCCTCCATAAGATACAGTTACCGTATAATCTCCGGCTTCTTCCGGATTCCATACAACAGAAGCATTACCATTCTTATCTACATCGGTTGATATATCACGAATAGAACCGGTCCGGTTATTGAAGAAGTTTACATTTACAATTCCTGTTTTATCGATATTGACAGAAGATGTAACTGCCTCTGCAACATGGATCTGAACCGTTGTCTGATCTCCCTTTATGATATCTTCAACCTGTGTATCATATGTTTCATTTACGGTAACAACCTCACCAGGGGCAACACCATACTGCTTAGATGCTCCACTTTCCATAAGAGAAAAGGCATCATCCGTAGCGATCTTTAATTCATTAAATGTTGTAATGATCTGCTCCTGCTGGTTCTCATCTGTTACCGTCTGCTCAGTCTTGTAATAATAGGTCTCATCCGCAGTCCGATCTGCTTCGGCGGATTTTGCATACATGATATAAGCATTATTTCCTTCGTATGCCTCCGGCCAGTACAGATACCAGGTTGTTCCATCAACCTCGATATACTGCTGATTTGTAGTGCCAGCAGATTCTTCTTTATATCCGGCATAAGCAGGCACATAGGACTGAACAGTACCGGCATACGCTTTTGCTGTAATTGCTCCATCTGTACCCTGTTCCAACTGATACCACTGTGTAACTGCTTCTGACATAGCATCTGTGCTGTACAACAGTATCTCACCATCGGCTGTTACTGCTGTATATGCATAATAAGTCTTGCCCGCTGCCGTCTCTGTCACCTGTTCTGTCACAGGCTTTATTGTATCTGCATCAACTCCATTCCAGAGAGAGGCTGCATCACCGGTTGTTCCACTCTGGAATACATTTGGTATTACTTCATTTAATTTCACCTTTGCAGTTGCTGTTCCTGCTGTCTCATTATATCCTTCCAGTACATACCATTCATTTGTCTGGCTGTCAAAATAGATAAATTCCGGTATTACTGCATCCGGATATACAGCGGATACCACTGCACCATTCTTATACTGGACAAATGTCTCCTTCTGTGTTCCGATCGTAACCGCTACAGTCTTCGATACCGTACGTTCATTCGTAACCGTCCGTGTCTGTGTATACTGTCCAAATGCTGTATTGGTTCCCTTATTCGCACTGTCGGACTGTGTATTGCTAATCGTTGCTGTCATTATACTGTCAGCCCTTCCGACATGCAGGATACCCGGAGCTCCATATGCATATAACCGCACACCCTTTATCAGCTCAGAAAGAACGCATCGATAAGAATTGCCATCCATATCCTCTGTGATACCATTTAACTTCAATGTACTTCCATTTATACCGGAAGCTTCTTTGTCAGTCAGGTTTACCCAGTTGACCGAACCTGCTTTTCGAACCTGCCATGCATAGGACAGACCGCCTTTTGCATTTGCAGACGGAAGTGCATCGATCACAAAGCTCGCATTACCGCCGACAACAACTCTCTGTACACTTGTCATGCTTAAGATATCCGGTTTCTCACTGTCAGCCAGTGTATGAACGGATACCTCCGGTGTATATTCGGAGTATACAGTCTCGCCTCCGCTGTTTGTTCCAACTGAACGAAGTGCAAATTCATATTCCGTCGATGGTTTCAGTCCATCATAGGTGTAAGAAGAACTGTCACCGCTGATCGTATCTAACAGGCTGTATTTATTGGTTGTAATACCATCATTAAATACCTGATAGATCTCATATTTCTCTGCCTTCTTATAACCACTTTCCCATGCAAGCGTTACATAATCCGCGGTCACTGTATCCACACTGATATCTTCCGGTGGAGATGGCGGCTGTTCGACATTCTTTACAACAAAGCCAAGGATCGGAACATTGTTGTCGCCAAGTTTTGCCTGCCAGATACCAAATTTTGTACTGAAGCTGTACTGGGAATCCGTCGCTGGCGGGTAAGCTACCACGCCTTCCTTTGATACTGATGAATAATCAAATGTTGTCTTACCGGAGCCCCAGCCACCGCCAAGCTTGACACCACCGCCATAATTCATCTTCGCCACTTTGGCATCTATCTCACCTTCTACACCAAGTGTCAGTTCGAAGCTGTTCGTCTGGGTCATTGTTTTACTGCTCTGTGTATTGTTCGTAATATTCATAGCTACCGTTGTCTGGTCATTGACCTTATTATTGATCTCTACCCAGTTCGGATAGCCAACAAACCCCTTCATTCCAAGTGAACTGGTCGCATAGGTATCCGGACATCCCGGCGTACTGGACAGAATATCCTTCGTAATTACCTTATTCTGCAGAGTTTCATCACTTTCTGCAAATCGGTTAAAGGTATCTACATCCATGGTCGAATAGACCGGCTGCTGCTGCACTCCGACCTCCATGGTATACGATGCACTTCCATTCGCCGGTGTGATGACATATTCATACAATATAACCGGCGTTCGATAAAGTACTACCTGATTCTTCGTACCATCATTTTCAAAACTAATCGAATACTCATGGGAAAGCTCATCCTCATACGACCACTCCCAGTCATGGGTATAGGACGCCTCTGTATGGAACTGCAATGCTGAAGAACCGATGGAAAATGATGCATATGCTCCGATGGATGCCATTTTCGTCTTACTAGTTACCGTTCCTTGTCCGGATAGCTTACCATATAAGGTTTCTCCGATATTGCCATTATAATAATTATCCTGAAGCTCTCCAAAATATGGAGCAGCCTGTAATACAGCCAGAATATCTACATTACTGTATGTATATTTCTTGCTCTTAAAGGTAAATACATCTGTATCTTTATCCGCATCAACTGCTGCAATCGCCAGACAAGGAAAATCACTCATACCGACATGCCGCACCAGCTCATTTGAACTTGAATCAAAGTAACTGCCCGGTGTACAGATACCGGTTGATGAATTCTTGTTCTGTTCCTTACCGGACATGTTCACCCGGTAAAAGTACCGGTTAAAGCTCTGTTGCTTATATCCGGTCGTATATAAAACCTGCTCAATTCCCAGATCATTTTCATCAAAGTTTCCTGCCACACATCCGTCTACCCAGGTATCGGATATGATATAACCGCCGATTCCTTTATCACTGCTCTGGCATACCTTTGCTGTATAGTCCTTTTTCCATGATTCATTTTCAAACTTCCAGAAAACACCATCTAAGAAAACCTGCTCCGCATCATTTCTTCCGTTTACTGCCGCACAGGTCAATGCAGGAAGCGGATGCACATTATCATCTTTATCAAAGCCTGCATTTACAAAATTACACATATCCATTACGTTTCCGCCGGATGGAATTAATGTCTCCACCTCTTCATTTGGATCGTATTTCAATGTTACCAGCATATACTTTTTATTTGAACCGGATTTATCTCCATCCGGGCCATCATTATCACTGTATACACCGGCAACTACAACTTCCGGGAAGCCATCAAAATCAATATCACCTGCTGCTACAGATGCGTAACGCATATATACACTGCATGTATCCTTATCCATTACATACTTATTCATCTGCTGTGGTTTCTTGTTCTCTACCTTATAACAGGCAAATACAGAGCTTCTCTGCTGCAGCTTCTTTCCATCACTGTCATCGTGGATATTCGAATAGGAACCAACCAGAAGGATCTCATCTTTACCATCCCGATTGATATCCGAAGTTTCTATCGACATGTTGATTGTTGCTCTTGCTGTCTTACCATTATTGGTAAATTTACCTGCCATATCCGCTCCGGTATTTCCCATAAAACTACGAACCGGAATATTATCACTGATCGGCGATAAGGTGATTCCGTCCAGGATCATAATATACGGATCTCCACGTTTTGGAACATAGACTGCGATATCTTCATCTCCGTCACCGTCAAAATCTCCTGCCTTTAATGTAAAATAATTCTTATAGGCACTGTATTTTTCCAACTGATTATCCCGAAGCCAGTCATTATCATCACCCGATCCAAGGCTGAAGGTCTTTCTTAATTCCTGACCTTTACCGGATGCACTGTATCTTGCTACAACAAGCTGCGGATCTTTTCCCAGTGATGCGCCAACAAGTGCAACCATATTATCACGGCCGGTTCCATACGGATCATAACCGTCTACATTTACATACTTGACATCAGCTGCGCCGGATGCTGTACGACTCTGCATAAATCCATTGTTATTCCTGTTGGAATCAGGTCCAACATAATAGCCCTTGATATCCGAGCTTTTCGTATAGTTATACGTCTCAGCATTTCGGTTCTTTCCACTGGATCGATACCATAAAAATGCTTCCATCTTTTCATTAAATGCAGAATAACCGGAACCATATGGATTTTCACCGTCATTTGCATTAAATGAACTTGGTGTCGTCAGATTAAATCCATATTTATCCTTTCCGCTGTTATCTGCATTTGAAGTATCTGCCTGCGTGACCGCCTGCCCCGGCGGCTCATCCGCAAGAACTCTGACCGGATTTCCAACCCCAGGAAACATACCGATCACCATCGAAATTGAAAGCATTGCTGTCATCCATTTCTTTCCCCATTTTCTGTTCATGTTCTCATCATCCCTTTCTTACATAAACGTTATTCTTGTTTCTGAATGCTGTCTCTGCATCCAAACCTCCAGTTACATAATAATTATATCGAAATATTTTCTAAAAAGAAAGAAAAATAGATGCATTTTATAAATATATTTATCTTACAAACACAATATGTGTATTTATTCTGACAATTTGCGTTAGTTTATTAGAAGCGACTACAATTTAAAACGCATAATGTTATGCAAATATTGTCGGATCAAATCATAAATTATAACCCTCTGCTTCAAAAAAAGACATTTTCATATGATATCCTTATAAAAATATATTCCAAATTTCGGACATATCTTAAACTGTAACATCATACGAAAATGTCTTATTACGTGCTCCAACTATTCTATTTTTTATTCATTAAACTGCTGTTCTATTATGAATGAATGCTATTCTATTTCCATTTTACCTGGTAAATAAATGCTGCCTTCTGATCACATCTTACTTTGTAAACAATGCTTCTATAAACACATCTGCGATTAACTGCTGTCCCACTGCAGTCGGATGATCATCTGGATCTATATAATTTTCTGCATTCTGATTATTAAGCACAATATCATTTGAGGAAGCAAATGCTTCATAGCAATCTGCCAGTACAATATTCTTTTCTTTACATACTGTACGAATGATCGTATTTGCCTGACTGATCTTTTCTTCTGCATACTGGCCGATATTGACCGTTATCCCTCCTGCCGATATTTCATAATCCATATTACGATATGGATTATATAATGTCATGATTGCAATCCGGCAATCCGGTGAATCCTTACGAATCAAATCTATACTATCTGAAAGATTATTATAAAACCGATTCAGATTATCTTCCGCAGACCGGTCTGCCTCCTCAAAGTCCCGGATAAATGTCTTTTTATTAATTTTTTTCCAAAGCAGAGAATCATCTCCTGCACCGGAATATCCATAAAAATAATCTTCGTATTGCATAACAAAGAATTCAAACGGAAGAAGTGCATCATTCGTACCAATGCAAAATGTTACATAATCAGCATGGTCTAACAGATCTACCTTGTCTTTTTTGATATTTTGCCACATGTCGCCACTGAGCTGACCATTTACACCTTGATTACATTCGACAACCTGCATCCCCTGTTGTTTCATATAAGCAGCAATCCTTGCAGAAAATCGTTCATTCTCAGCATGTTCTAATGAATATCCATATGTAATCGAATCTCCCAATGCAACATATATAACAGAATCATCCGATACCTGCTCATCTAACTGCAACAATTTTGCATTATTCTTTGTACGACCATGCAATCCCCAGACGATTGCAATAACACATGCCCCAGCTACTGTGATCAGTCCGGCAGCCTTCCATTTCTTCATATCGATCACCTCTGTTTTATATAATAACTTGAAATCTTTCATTTTATCCTAATCCGGTATAATCTCTATATATACCTGATCGTATTTGTATTTCAGTTCTTGCTTGATCTCATCCCGGACACGATGCAGAATGCTGATATGTATGACGTCTGTTTTATTTCCAATATATACTTCAACCCAAAGCTTCCGTCCGGTCTGAATAACATCTAAGAATGTAACCTCATAGGGATAATCATTCATATGTTTATCCACGATTCCACGTATCTGATTTAAGACATCTTCCTCCGGCGCAAATAAAATCAGATTTTTAATACTCTGGAAAATCTCCTTTACCGGTTCTTTTATAAGGAGCAGTGCCATAATTACAGCTACTGCAGGATCAATATACGGCGTCAGAAACCGAAATCTCGTTGTAAACAATATCATCTGAACTGCAAATGCTACGGCTACTCCCATACTGCTTATAACATCAAGCTTCCACATATAAAGCTCAGCTTTGATCGTCGTAGACTCATACTTTTTACTGTAATGACCAAGCAACAGATACATGCCTGCACAGCCAAGACATACAAGCAATTCAAATATAGCAATACTGCCGGCATCAACTTCATGTCCACCATGTAATAACAGCTTTATATTTTCAACCATTAGATTGCAGGTAAGTGCTAATAATACACTGTACTTTACCAGTAAAAACAACGATTCTACCTGCGCATATCCATACGGATGCTTCTCTGTCACCGGTTTATAAAGCAGGGGCACAAGCACCAGAAACGGTCCGATCATCACTAAATCCGCTGCATCAAACAAACAATCAGTCCACAAAGAATGGGAATGGGTAAACCATGCCATCACACCTTCCGCTACTATAAACAATACACTTCCAAAAAATGATAGTTGTAATATTCTCTTTTCAATCGTCAGTTTCTCTTTCTTTTCCCTACGTTCTTTCTTTACACTGTTCACTTTTTTCGCACTATTATCTGTCTTCATCTGTTTTCTCTTTCTTGTTTTCATCTTTTTCTATTCTTTAATCTCACAGCTACCACTATAACACAAAAATCCCGCCCGGCATACACCAAACGGGATTCTTATGTATATATACTATTCTGAAATTATAAAATTTTATCACTTTTAGCTCGATTACACTTCCAACACAATGTCTGGAGATTTCCTTCTTCTGTAAATCCGCCCTTTGCAACTGGTATAATATGATCTATTTCAAGCAATAGGTTAGGCTCTTTCATAACAGAATTTTTACATATACAACATGTATAATTATCTCTCTTTTTAATCGCATCACGTAATTTTCTTGTCATCAAAGCTCTTTGTTCTTTTGCAAACGCGCTTGCCGTAAGTTTACTTTCAAGCATATTGATGAGTTCTATAATAGTATCTTCTGTCATAGGTACTGTAAAAGAACGTTGAGCCATTCCACCACCAGATGTATAACAAAATCTATATGCAACAGTGAGAACACTTTCATCGATATATGCAAAACCTAATCGTGCATAAAAACCAGCTTCATCATTATTCATCACATAATCTGGAACATTTTGGACATACTGCTGATATTCTTGTTTATAATTCTCTATAATTTGTTTTGCTTCTTTTAATGTTTCGAGCTCCTCTATCAGCAACTGTAATTTGCGAATCTGTTCCGGATATAAAGCTTTATTTGGATAAAAATTCTTAACAACATACATCAGAGGATTATTTTCTGCACTTGCAAATACTGTAGCTGAAACTTCGGCGGTAAAAGGAGAAATCGTTTTCTTATATGGCCGAATGTACTCATATTCATCGTCTACAACTGTTTCATTTCGAACAATTCTCGTTCCAAAAAGTTTTGAAATAGATTGTACTTTTTCATCAATGTATTCATTAAACTCTCTCTGGCTACTCATCAGCACATCACAAGTATCTTTAACTTTTTGAAAATCTTCTGACTCATAATAATCAAGTATCTTTTGATTTTCAGACACAATCTTTCTTAATTCATCTTCAATATGTAAAATAAAATCGTTAATTATATCCCATTCTTCACTATCCAGAGTTTTTATTTTCTTAATACTATTTACTGTTCTATCAAATAATTGTGCAATCAAATCATCTATTCTTTCTTGTGTACCCTTAATGACCATTTTATCTCTATTTTGATTTGCATAATCAATAAGAGAATTTACTTTATCGTAAAACTCATGATGTTTTTTATTTAACGCCTCTTTTTGTTTTTCCCTCATATATTTATTATACTCAGCCTTTCCCATAAGTATAGATGGATCGGTCTTAAACATATTAATCCTATACTGAGTAACAGATATTTCTTTTTGCCCCAGATGATTTCCCGCTGAGGAATAATAATCAACACAAATTCTATATGCCTCTGCATTTTTTAAAAGTATCTTAATATTTTCTACAAGACGCTTATACATCATTCTTTTTTTATAATCATTATTTTCAAGAAAGTTGTATAATATATGCGATATATCATTTTTTCTAACAATTATTTTTTCAGCCTGCTCAAATTTATCTTTATTTTCTTTAAAAAACTTTATATCATCATATTTATCCAAAGTCTGGCGACTCTTCACTCTCACATACTCATCAAAATATGGAATTATATTCCAACCAGAAAATCCTAATACTTTTAACACTTCTTTTTCAAGCTTATTGTACTCCCTGGTTCTGACTATTAAAAATACTAACACTATAATAAAAATAAATACTATTAATCCCATTCCCTCTTCTTCCTTTCTTTTTATATAAGTCTTATATTATATTTTCTAAAAATATAACATATTTTTCTCACCTACACAATAATCAGACTCTATCTATGTCTTCATATTTTAGCTCCATATAATTCAATCAAAATTTAAACTGTCTGTATTAAGAAGCAAATTTTTCATATCAATAATTATCAAACAACAAAAAGCCCCTGTTACTGCAATATAACAGTAACAGAGACTTTTTATTATTGACTATTATAATTCACGTTTTCGTGCAGTCTATTATTTGTTAGCGATTGCAGCCTGAGCAGCAGCAAGTCTAGCGATAGGTACACGGAATGGTGAACATGATACATAATCAAGACCAATCTTGTGGCAGAATTCAACAGATGAAGGATCTCCACCGTGCTCACCACAGATACCGATATGAAGCTTTGGATTAACCGGCTTGCCAAGTTTAACAGCCATATCCATGAGCTTACCAACACCAGTCTGATCAAGCTTAGCAAATGGATCATTCTCGAAGATCTTAGCATCATAGTAAGCATTTAAGAACTTACCGGCATCATCTCTTGAGAAACCAAATGTCATCTGTGTAAGGTCGTTAGTACCGAAGCAGAAGAAGTCAGCTTCCTTAGCGATCTCATCAGCTGTAAGAGCTGCTCTAGGGATCTCGATCATTGTACCAACTTCGTACTTAAGCTCAACACCAGCAGCAGCGATCTCAGCATCAGCTGTCTCAACTACTACCTTCTTAACATACTTAAGCTCTTTAACTTCACATACAAGTGGGATCATGATTTCTGGCTCAACATTCCAATCTGGATGCTCTTTCTGAACTTCGATAGCTGCACGGATAACAGCCTTTGTCTGCATCTTAGCAATTTCTGGATATGTTACAGCAAGACGACATCCTCTGTGACCCATCATAGGGTTGAACTCATGAAGTGAGTTGCAAAGTGCCTTGATCTCTTCTACTGACTTATTCTTAGCCTTTGCAAGCTTCTCAATATCTGCTTCCTCTGTAGGAACGAACTCATGAAGAGGTGGATCCAGGAATCTGATAGTAACCGGATTACCTTCAAGTGCTTCGTAAAGAGCCTTGAAATCTCCCTGCTGATATGGAAGGATCTTATTAAGAGCTTCTTCTCTTTCTTCTACTGTATCTGAGCAGATCATCTCACGGAATGCTGCGATTCTTTCTGGATCAAAGAACATATGCTCTGTACGGCAAAGACCGATACCTTCTGCACCAAGCTCACGAGCCTTCTTAGCATCTGCTGGTGTATCAGCATTTGTTCTAACCTTAAGTGTTCTGTACTTATCAGCCCATGCCATAACACGACCGAATGTACCTGCGATTGAAGCATCAACTGTCTTAATAACTCCATCGTAAATGTTACCTGTTGTACCATCGATTGAGATGAAATCTCCCTCATGGAACTCTTTGCCTGCAAGTGTGAACTTCTTGTTCTCTTCATCCATGATGATATCGCCACAACCTGATACACAACAAGTACCCATACCACGAGCAACTACAGCAGCATGTGATGTCATACCACCACGAACTGTTAAGATACCCTGTGCTGACTTCATACCTGTGATATCTTCTGGTGATGTCTCAAGACGTACAAGAACAACCTTCTCGCCCTTAGCTGCCCATGTTTCTGCATCGTCAGCTGTAAATACGATCTTACCACAAGCAGCACCCGGTGAAGCACCAAGACCTTTGCCCATTGGTGTAGCTGCCTTAAGAGCTGCTGCATCAAACTGTGGATGAAGAAGTGTATCAAGGTTACGAGGATCGATCATTGCAACTGCTTCTTCCTCTGTCTTATGTCCTTCATCAACAAGGTCACAAGCAATCTGGAGAGCTGCCTGAGCTGTTCTCTTACCATTACGACACTGTAACATGTACAGCTTCTTGTTCTCAACTGTGAACTCCATATCCTGCATATCATGGTAGTGATTCTCAAGAGTCTCACATACCTTAAGGAATTCTGCATATGCTTCTGGGAATTCCTGCTCCATCTGAGCGATTGGCATTGGTGTACGAACACCGGCAACTACGTCTTCGCCCTGTGCATTGATAAGGAACTCACCCATAAGCTTCTTCTCACCTGTTGCAGGGTCACGAGTAAATGCAACACCTGTACCAGATTCATTATTTAAGTTACCGAATACCATAGGCATTACGTTAACTGCTGTACCCCATGAATAAGGGATATCGTTATCTCTTCTGTATACGTTTGCACGTGGGTTGTCCCATGAACGGAATACAGCTTCGATAGCTAACTTTAACTGCTCAACTGGGTCTGAAGGGAAATCTGTTCCTAACTGGTTCTTGTATTCAGCCTTGAACTGCTCTGCAAGAGTCTTAAGATCAGCTGCTGTAAGTTCTACGTCGAACTTAACACCCTTCTCTTCTTTCATCTTATCGATGAGCTGCTCAAAGTACTTCTTACCAACTTCCATAACAACGTCTGAGAACATCTGAATGAAACGTCTGTAAGAATCATATACGAAACGCTCGAATGCTGGATCTGGGTTGTGTGCGATCATTGCAGCAACAACTTCGTCATTTAAACCAAGGTTAAGGATTGTATCCATCATACCCGGCATAGATGCTCTAGCACCTGAACGAACTGATACTAATAATGGATTCTCAAGATCTCCGAACTTCTTGCCGTTGATCTCCTCCATCTTCTTAACACCTTCCATAGCCTGTGCCATGATCTCGTCGTTGATCTTACGACCATCTTCATAGTACTGAGTACAAGCCTCTGTTGTGATTGTGAAACCCTGTGGAACTGGAAGACCAATTGTTGTCATCTCTGCAAGGTTTGCACCCTTACCACCGAGAAGATTACGCATGGTCATGTCGCCTTCGCTAAACATATAAACCCACTTGTTTGCCATTTGTTTATTACCTCCTACGTATCTAATTAAATATATGCTGAAAAAAGCCTGCTTCAGGGCAGAATTTTCCCACCACTCTGACGTGATTATATCATATGACCTAATAATATTAAACCACTTTTTTCAATTTTTTTCTCTTTTTAACCGCATATTCCGGAATCTTTTTCAAAAAGAAAGAGACATCCGCCGGATAATGTTCTTTTCCGACAAATGTCCCTTTTATTTTACAGATTCGATCAACCGGATACTCTATCTGAGATATTGATTCATTTCGTCTGATTAATATTCGAATTTCTTCTCAAAATATGCCTTCAGATCTTCGATCTTTACTCTTTCCTGCTCCATGGTATCTCTGTCACGGACAGTTACAGCACCATCTTCTTCTGAATCAAAATCATAAGTTACACAGAACGGAGTTCCGATCTCATCCTGTCTTCTGTAACGCTTACCGATATTTCCTCTGTCGTCGTATTCACAGTTGTAGTATTTGCATAATTCAGCATATACCTTTTCTGCTCCCTCGCCGAGTTTCTTGCTCAGTGGAAGGACACCGATCTTAACAGGTGCAAGTGCAGGATGGAAATGTAATACAGTTCTTACATCCGGCTTCTCCTCTGTTCCGATATTTTCTTCATCATATGCAGCACAAAGGAATGCAAGTGTTACACGATCAGCACCAAGTGATGGTTCGATAACATATGGAATGTATTTCTCTTTTTTCTCATCATCAAAGTAATCCATTGGTTCGCCGGATACAGTCTGATGCTGAGTCAGATCATAATCCGTTCTGTCTGCGATACCCCAAAGCTCGCCCCATCCAAATGGGAATAAGAACTCTATATCTGTTGTTCCCTTGCTGTAGAAGCAAAGCTCTTCCGGTGAATGATCACGGGCACGCATCTCTTCATCCTTGATACCAAGGTCTTTTAGCCAGTTGATACAGAAGCTTCTCCAGTAATCAAACCATTCAAGGTCTGTTCCCGGTTCACAGAAGAATTCCAGCTCCATCTGCTCAAACTCTCTGGTACGGAACGTAAAGTTACCCGGTGTGATCTCATTACGGAATGACTTACCGATCTGTCCGATACCAAACGGGATCTTCTTTCTGGATGTTCTCTGTACATTCTTGAAGTTTACAAAGATACCCTGTGCTGTCTCAGGTCTTAAATATACTGTGTTCTTTGCATCCTCTGTTACACCCTGGAATGTCTTGAACATCAGGTTAAACTGTCTGATACCTGTAAAATTATGTTTTCCACATGAAGGACAACAGATATTCTTTTCTTCGATAAAGCTCTCCATTTCTTCATTTGACCAGCCATCAACAGAACCTTCGATCTCCATGTTATTCTCTGCCATGTAGTCTTCGATCAGTTTATCTGCACGAAATCTTTCATGGCACTCTTTACAGTCCATCAAAGGATCTGCAAAACCGCCAAGATGTCCGGATGCTACCCATGTCTGTGGGTTCATCAGGATCGCACAGTCAACGCCTACATTATATGGATTCTCCTGTATGAACTTTTTCCACCAAGCCTTTTTTACATTGTTCTTTAACTCAACACCAAGGTTACCGTAATCCCATGTATTTGCAAGTCCACCATAAATCTCTGAACCCGGATATACAAAACCTCTGTTTTTTGCTAAAGCAACGATCTTGTCTAATGTCTTTTCCATAATGTCCTCCATTTATATTTCATCTTTATATTTGTACGTTATTGTACCTTCTCTCCCTGTTTTTTTCAAGACAGGGATTCAATTATTTCTACAGAATTGAATTTTCGGTCTACATATACCGCCAGAAATTCCTTTGCGATCATCATAAGTTCTTCCAGCACGCTGTCTGAAACCGTGAAATTATACAGATTTCCAAGCGTTGCTCCATTAATATACTGAAGCACATATCTGGCGTCCTCTGATATATGGATACTTTTCTTAGCCTTGCTCCGGCAGTTCTCACACAGGATTCCACCGGATAAGGGATCAAATATCCGTGTCAGCCTGTCGCTTCCACAGATCGGGCAATGAAAGCTCTGCAGTCCCTGTCCAAAGATATCCATGATCTTCAGTTCATATACACAACGGATCAGTTTCACCGGCAGCAGTCCTTTTTTTAATGCATTCAGGCTGACAAACAGCAGATTCAGATAATCTGCCGACCGGTCACCTTCTCTTGTAAAATATGACATCATCTCACAAAAGTAAGATCCGTAACAGTATTTGTTCATATCAAAGGTCAGTTCATGAAAATATTCCTTTGCATCTACGTTGATAAGTGTATATGCATTTCTTCCCGGATATACAGTAAATGCTCCCATGACAAACAGCTGCGTCTTTGAGATCAACTGGCTGCTTGGTCGTCGGACTCCCTTTGCAAATGCTGTAATCTTCCCCTGCTCTCTGGTCAGTATAACAAGCCGTCTGTCATATTCTCCCTGAAGACCGGAGGAAAGCACGATTCCGTTTAATACTATCTCATCCTTCATGATTCATCCATCTTATAACCATAATTTCGAAGAAGGGTATCGGTATCCCGCCAATCCTTCTTCACCTTTACCCAAAGCTTCAGATTCACATGTGTATCTAATAGCTGTTCAATGCCATACCTTGCATTGCTGCCGATCTTTTTCAGCATTGCGCCCTGTTTTCCGATAATAATACCCTTATGGGAATCCCGCTCACAGATGATTGTTGCATCTATATCCATAAGCCGTCCATTCGGACGTTCCTTCATCGAATCAATAACAACCGCGATTCCGTGTGGAATCTCTTTATCCAGAAGTCTTAAAGCCTGCTCCCGGATCAGTTCGGATACGATCTGTCGCTCCGGCTGATCGGTGATCGTGTCTTCATCATAGAACTGTGGTCCGTATGGAAGGTATTTGAACAGCGTCTTTATCAGTTCATCTTTGTTCTTTCCCTTTAATGCCGATACCGGAACGATCTCCGCATGACTGCAGGCATCCTTATAGGTCGAAATCGCCTTGAATACTTCTTCTTCACTTACCGCATCGATCTTATTTACCACAATGATGATCGGTGTCTTAACACGTTCTAACTGTTCAATGATATACCGTTCTCCTGCTCCGATAAATGTCGTTGCTTCAACGATCCACATAACGACATCTACTTCATTTAATGTTCCCTCTGCCACCTTTAACATATATTCACCAAGCTTGTTCTTGGCCCTGTTGATTCCAGGTGTATCGAGGAAAACAATCTGTCCTTCATCCGAGGTATACACGGTCTGAATACGGTTTCTTGTTGTCTGCGCCTTACTGCTCGTTATCGCGATTTTCTGTCCGATCAACTGATTCATCAGTGTGGATTTACCTACATTTGGTCTTCCTATGATCGCAACAAATCCTGATTTGTATGTATCGTTCATACTTCTCCTTCCATACTCTGTATGTATTCATGTTCTCCATTCGGCACAGAATCCTGTAACCTGCCGGAGAACTATTTACAAATCTATATACTTATATCTTCTTTCGTTACTTCTGTAAAAACTATAGATCTTTTACTTCTTTAAACTCTGCCCGATTCTGTTCGATCTTATCTTCCCCACCGATTGCACAGATAACCCCGCCATCTGTGATTGCCCGGATCACAGGTGCCAGTGAACGGATCGTTTCTACATTTGCAGTAAGCACCTGATCACGTTCTTTCTGAAGCTGCTCATCTGTAATACCTGCAAAGTAACAGGTCTGGCTGAATGCTCCTTCTGCTGATGGTGTCATTGGAGAATCTAACTTCGCGATCGCACCGATCAGATATTTGGTCATATCTCTATCGCTTGCATCAAAGCCTGCCACATAGTCTGCTGCCTTCTTATAGATATCATATGTCTCCATCAGGTTCGGATCTCTGTAGGATGTAAAATATCCCATTCCTGATCTGGCAAATGAACACATAGCTCCATATGCCCCACCCTTTACACGGATATTCTCCCAGAGATATCCATAGGAGAAGATCACCTGTAGGACTTCCAGTGCTCCGGTATATTCAAATCCTTTTTCTTTATAATTTCCTGCGAGAGCCGCATACTGTACCTGGCTTGCTGTCTTAAAGGCTTCGTTCTTAACAGCTTTTTTCATCACACGTTTTTCTGCAAAAGCAGGTCTGGTCGACAACTTTCTTGCAAACGCTTCAATATCTGCGCCCAATAATTCCTTGATATCATTGTCACCGGTATAAGAGATTGTTACCGCTCCTTTTCTGAGGATCTCGGCAAGCGTTGTCTGCAGCTTCTCAATGATCGCATCTGCATTCTGCTCAAAATTCTGATCCAGCTCCTGTAAGAAATCATAATATCCGATTCCCTCTGTCATATCCTTAAATGCCATCACATCTGAGACATAAGACATCGCGCGTGTTGCAGATGTGATATGCCCTGAGGATATCAGATCAGTCTTAAGTCCGGCCTTTTCTTCCGATATAATCTCTTTCAATCTCTTCTTATCCGAAAGCTTCGATGTGAACAGGATCTCCTCGATCAGCTTCAGACCCTCTCCAAGCTTGTCATACATGGCCTTTGTCTTAACGGAGAAGAATGAAAGATGATCCTTCCCGCCATCCTTATACATGGCTCCTGTAGAAAATCCGATACCGCCGGTATGGAAATTGATCTGATTGGACAGTTCACTATATGTGTAATGCTCTGTATCCACATATTTGAAAATGCTGGTGAGCAGCTCTACATATGGAACAAACTCTGCATCCAGATCATTGATATCAAATATAAACTCCAGATAACCGATTCCGTTAGTAAAGATATCATGACTTATTAATGGCATATCATAAATGCTGTCCTCACGGTTCTTTAACGGATGGATCTCTTTTCTGATATCAGAAATATTAAGCAACGGAACCTTCTCCATATCCTCTGCCGGAGATGGTGTCTCCTGATATAATTTTAATTCCTTTGTATCTGATACAACCTGTTCAAGCTCATTTTCTGTAAGAGAGGCCTTATAGTCTGCAAGTTTCTGCTTCTCTGCTGCATCATTCTCCTTATCAAGCCCCTTCTTCGGCTTCATAACAAAAATCATACCAAAGGTATTCTGAACCAGCTTTTCCCAGATCAGTTCTTCAAAATATCCGGTTTTCAGACTTTCTTTCAATTCATCATATACTTCATTTAACTTAAACATTTCAAGTGCAGATGCATCATCATACAGCCATGTATTAAATGCATCCAGACCCATCATAAGCCCCTTCGGAAATCTGCCGAAGTTTGCTTCCTTATGTTTAAACTCAAAATTATTGATCGCAGCCTCGATCGAAGTCCGATTGATCGCCTTTCCTTCTTCTCCATGCCCGGAAAGATCGGTCAGTGTATCCCTGATCACAGACACAAAACGTTCCTTATCGGACATATTTGCATTTCTTGCTACGATTGAAAAGATTGTTTGCCGGATCCCATCATCAAAGGAAGCAAAGACATCCTCTCCGATCCCTGCATCTACTAATGCTTTCTTCAATGGTGCGCCCGGAGCGTCCATAATTGCGTATTCCAGTATATTCATGGCAACGGACTGCTTCTTATCAAGGCTGCTGCCAACTACCATATTATAGGTTAAAAATGTCTGATTTTCTTCGCTCTCATTTTCTGCGATCGAATAAAAGCAGCTCTCATCCTTCATCTGTTCATAGGCTGTCTGCACAGCGATCGTAGAATCAATCTCTCTATAATCAAAGCTCGAGAGATACTCCTTATCGATATAGTCCAGTTCCTTATACATATCAAGATCACCATACAGATAAATATAACTGTTTGACGGATGATAATACTTTCTGTGAAAATCAAGAAAACGTTCCTGACTTAATGTTGGAATCGCTGCAGGATCACCACCGGATTCATTCTTGTATGGTGTGTCAGCAAGAAGAAGTTTTTCAATCTTTGAATACATCTGCTGTTCCGGAGATGAAAATGCACCCTTCATCTCATTAAACACAACACCATTATAGATCAGTTCCCCTTCTACAGTTTCAAGTTCATAATGCCAGCCTTCCTGACGCATGATCTCTGTATGTTCATAAATATTCGGATAGAATACCGCATCCAGATAGACATCCATAAGATTTTCAAAATCCTTTTCGTTACAGCTCGCAATCGGATATACCGTCTTATCAGAATATGTCATTGCATTTAAGAATGTATTTAATGAACCCTTTGCCAGTTCTACAAACGGGTCTTTTACCGGATATTTTCTGGAACCGCATAATACCGAATGTTCCAGAATATGCGGAATACCGGAATCATCATACGGCGGTGTCCGGAATCCGATATTAAACACCTTGTTCTCATCATCATTTGCAATTACAAGCACTCTGGCCTTTGTCTTCTTGTGGCTTAAGATATAACCTGTTCCATTTACTTCAGGGATCTTTTCTTCTGTTATGATGTCATACCCTGTTAATTCTTTTAAGTCTCTCAATCTGATGTCTCCTTTATTCTTCTTTATTCAAATGAAATGTCTCCGGAAGCAGCTCTTCTACCGAATACATCCTATATTCCTGTTTGTTCTTTGCTACAACGATCACGCAGCCTTGTTCGGCAAATTCGGCAATGACCTGTCTGCATATCCCACATGGATAAGTATAGTCACATTCTCCGTCCTTTAGTCCTCCAACGATCGCGATCGCAGACAGCTTTCTGCACCCTTCACTGACTGCCTTAAAAACAGCCGTCCGTTCCGCACAGTTTGTTGCCCCATAGGAAGCATTTTCTATGTTGCATCCTGTATAATAACTTCCATTCTCCATCTTTACACAGGCTCCCACCTGAAAATTCGAATATGGCGCATATGCCTTTGTTCTTGCCTGCATCGCAAGCTCGATCATCTCTGAAATCTCGTTTTCATTCATACAAATTTCCTCTTACTTCCTGTTACATGGAACTAACAGTACCACCCATAAATATAGCCTATTTTCCATGTGTTTGCAATGCGATTCTGGCGTATTCTAACTGCAAACTATACAAAACAGATTGACAGTGGTCTCACCTATTATTACACAAGACATTCTCATTCTATCCTCATGTAGCGGTACATAAGGCAGCAAAATACGCTGCCCAAGTACCGACATTCGTAACTGAGACCTTAGCTCGACTTGATCGAGGTTAGTTCGGAGTTACACAGAGTGGATAGGCTTGTTACATAATAGTAAGACCACTGTCAATCTACTATTTAAAATTTCTACTCTCTATTTAAAAATAAATCATTATTTCAAATTCACCGTCTTCTGTTTTTAAACTTCCGTGGTAGCCAAATATCTGCATGATCTCCTGCACGATGCTCAATCCGATTCCGCTTCCGCTTCTGCCGGTTCTTGCTTCGTCTCCCTTTACAAATGGTTTCCACAATTCCTCCGGATCGGTTGTAAGCGGCTGTTCCATCTGATTGCTAAGGATTAGATGATCTTCCTTTAATACCAGCCGGATCACACTTCCTTTCAGTGAATACTTAATCGCGTTTACAAACAAATTCTCTAACATATAGGAAATCATCAGCGGATCACCTTTTACCGTGCAGCTTCCTAACATTCTGACTTCCAGATCTTTTTCCTCCAGAAGATTCTGATACCGTTCCTGTAATGGCTCCCATATCTGTTCGATATTTACAGGCACGGTCTGTAACGCTTCCATTTTACCAAGCTTGATATACTCACTTAACTGACATAAAAGTTCATTCATGTAAGATGTATTTTCCAAAATAACATCTATGTAATGCTGACTCTCTCCTGTCTGGTTTAACTGTTTCAGATTCTCTGCATATCCGGAAATTGCCATCAACGGACTTTTTACATCATGCGCAAGTGCTGTAATAACCGTTTCTTTTCTCTCTGCATCTTCCATCTGTGAAAATGTCCGTCTACAGGATATAAACGCAGTCAAGATCGTTGCAATTATAATGAGAAATACAACTGCAAGCCCTCCATAAAATAACCAGATGCCTTCTGTATGCCAGCCAAATGGATCTGCATACATAGCGGATACGATATAATATATATCATTGTCAAAAACGACATACTGACTCTTAAAATAATAGTTTCCACCCAAACAACCACTTATACTCTCTGTTATATCTGCCGGATGTGCTCCATAAGTCTCCATCTTAGCCAACAAATACCTGCTTGTCTTACTATACAGATTGGTCTCACCCACTCTTCCATGGAGACTCCACGTAAATTCCCCGGCACCAGCATTTTGCACCACCTGCTGGAAGGTAGGCATAATCGGTGAATACAACTGTACTTCGAACTGCATCTGCTCCATATCGTCCTCTATATCCTGTACTTGGTGTTCTAATTTTTCTGTTTCATTTTCGTCTATTTGCTTTGTAGTTTCTGTTTCTTGAATTTCATCTACAGCTTTTGTACTGTCTTTTTCTGTTATATTACTTACTGCATCTGAACTTTCCAGATGTCGCCTGTAAACGGCAGTCAGAAAGTATGGTGTGTTTTCTTCCGCAAGGACCTCCTGTATTTTATTACGGGCTTCCTCTATATCTGTCATACCTGCAATATCTTCCTGACATTCAGCCAAACCTGCACTGACACTGTTGGTTGATACCTGGAAATATTCTTTTAATAGCAGATTAACTTGACTTTTGTAATAACCAATTATTAAATGATATATTATTATAATAAGTGCTATAACACCAAATGAGAGCAATAGCCATTCTCTTTTTATTTTTCGTCTCATACTTTTCTGTCGTGCAGATAATGTTGCATTTCTTTTTTTATTATTGTTTTTGTTCTTTTTCATCGTCATCACCCCGTATCTGATATCCATTTCCTATCACTGTTTTAATCTGCTTTCCTGCACTTCCAAGATGTTTTCGGATCTTTCGAATGTGATTATCCACGCAACGATCACTGCCATCATAATCATAGCCCCATACCCCGATCAGCAGTCGTCCCCTTGCCACAGTTTTGTTTTTGTTCTCGAGCAGCATCCGTAACAATGCAAACTCTTTCGGCGCAAGTTCTATTTCCTGAGAATCCACAAGAACCCTGTACTCCGACGGCTTCATATGTATCCTGCCGCAGACCAGTTCTCCGGTTCTGCTGATATCCTTTGATCGTCTGATCAGTGCCTTGCATTTCGCATATAAGGTCACAAGGGAAAATGGTTTGATGATATAATCGTCACAGCCGAGATCATATCCCAGCAGGATATCCCGTTCGGAACTTCTGGCTGTTAAAAACAGGATCGGAACCATGCTCGTCCTGCGCATCTCCCGGCAGATCGCAAAGCCATCCATTCCCGGAAGCATGATGTCTAACAATACAAGATCCACCCGTTCCGTCTCAAATAAATCCAGCCCGTCCTGTCCGTTCTGTGCCGTCCGTACCACAATCTCATTTTCACTTTCTCTGGTAAAATAATCTTTCACTACTTCGCAGATCTGTTCATCATCTTCAATCATCAGTATCTGATATGTCATATTTCTTACCTCCTTACGCCTATCTTAACAGTGTCATATGACTTTTAAATGTTCTATTTTTCTTGTTTTAATATTTTGCTGTATACCTGCATATTCTATTAATGTCACTATTTATAAAAATACTATTTGACAGTCTATTCCATCAATAGTATATTATTTTTAGTGGTTGCGCTGTGTTGCTTGCGAGGCGCACAGCCGAAGGAGTCCATGCGTGGGCTCCTTTCTTTTTTATATTTGAATTTTTACAGGGGGGATAACATGAATCAAAAAGTTTTTTTAACCTATGAGCAGCAGATTAATAAATTACAGAATGAAAAATCTCTGATCATTAATGATTCTGAATATGCAACAGCCATTTTGAAAAAAATAAGCTACTATTCTTTAATCAGTGGATATAAGCAGCTCTTTAAAGCACCTGCAACAAAAAAATATATTTACGGTGTAACCTTTGAAGAAATTGTTTCTTTTTATTATTTTGATGAACAATTACGATCTTTATTTTTCAAATACATACTTCATATTGAAAAACAGATGAAATCCATGGTGTCTTATTACTTTTGTGATAAATATGGAGAAAGTCAGACAGCATATCTTGATATCAAAAACTATACTGTAACTAGGCGAAATAATAATGATGTTCAAAGGCTGATAAAATCACTGCAAAAATCCATCTCGCTCCCAAGTCACTACAGTTATATCACTCACTATTCAAAATTCTATGGGAATGTACCGTTATGGGTTGCAACAAATGCTATAACATTTGGACAAATTTCAAAATTATATCAATATATTCCAAACGATATTCAATATAAAATAAGCCGTGAATTCCATAATGTTTCTGAACGTCAACTGCACCAATTTATGCGTGTTCTTACAAGCTGTCGTAATGTCTGTGCGCATGGGGAACGATTATTTTCATTTACAGTCAATGAAACAATTCCAGATACTTTATTACATGAAAAGCTAAAAATTCCAAAACGCAATAGACAATATATTTGTGGCAAACATGAAAATTGGAACCGGATTACCCGATACAGGAAAATATAAACACAGATCTGAAGCTGATTTGCTATAGTTTCTCCTCCACAGCTCGTTCCATATTCTGCATGGCACATTCTGTCTGCATGGCTCTCCCTCGTTCCTCTTCGGAAAGTCCGTCGGTTATGGAATAACATGCATCAAACAAGCCGCTCTCCATACATTGTTCGATGCCTTCCCCGAAGCAGCCTGCAAATGCAACCACTTTTTTCTTCTGTGTTTTTGCAAGTTTTGCTACGCCTGCCGGAGTTTTCCCCATTAACGTCTGTGCATCCATCCTGCCCTCTCCGGTAATAACCAGATCGACATTTTTTATTTTTTCTTTTAAATGGATCTCATCAAATACTATATCAATTCCCGGTCGTAATCTTGCATGCAGGAACATTAGAAATGCATATCCAAGACCGCCTGCTGCACCTGCTCCCGGTGTCATACGATTTATTATGCTGTCCATCTGACACTTCTCCGGGTCTGTATTCATTTGCACTTTATCCTGCTTACAGCCTGACCAGTTCTGCTGTTCTACCAGATCTGCATAACGCACCATGGATTTCTCCATGTTCTCTACCATCTGAGCATCTGCTCCCTTTTGCGGTGCAAAGATATGGCTACATCCATTCTCTCCAACCAGCGGATTTGTAACGTCACAGGCAATCTGAAATGAACATACTGAAAGCTCCTGTAACATATCCTCTGTATGAATCCCGCATACTTTGGAAAGTCCTTCTGCTCCATAGCAAACTTCATTCCCATGTTCATCAAGGAAATGACACCCAAGTGCCTGCAGCATTCCAATCCCGGCATCATTTGTTGCGCTTCCGCCAATCCCTATAATAAAGCTCCGGCATCCATGCAGCATGGCATCCTTTATCATCTCGCCTACTCCATATGTAGTTGTATGCATCGGATTTCTGGCTGACTCCGGTACAAGCGGAAGTCCTGCTGCCTCTGCCATCTCGATCAATGCCACTTTTTCTCCTGCTTCATCATAACTGATATAAGAAGCCTTTACGACCTGTCCAAGCGGTCCTGTTACATTAACTGTATGACGTTTCATGTTCGATTTTCCATAGGCGATCGCATCCATGGTTCCCTCTCCGCCATCTGCAACCGGAACCACTTCGATCTCACAATTCTTATAATTTTTCTCCAGACCTTTTTTAACCGCCATGCCTGCCTGAACAGATGTCATACTGCCCTTAAAAGAATCAACAGCCGCCAGAACCTTAAGCGGTCTTTCTCTCAATTTCAGATCATCCTGCAATATGGTGTCATGTATTTCACATGTTCGATTCATTTGAGAAGTCCTCCCTTGCAAATATCACACCGTTTATTTCCGGTTCAGATTATATCCGACAACTGCACCCACAATACCGCCAATGATATGTGCCATATTCGAGATATTGTCCTGTACTACGATACCTTCATATACCTGCTGTCCGATAAAGATGATCGCAACCAGAATAAAGGATAACGGAATTTCGCCTGCTCGGAATCCGGTAAAGGACGCCAGCACGATAAATGCAAATACGACACCACTCGCTCCACAAAGTGCTACATTCCAGAAAAAGATGTAATTCACAATACCGGTCGCAAGTGCTGTTACACCGATCACTTCCAACATTTCTTTCGAACCATATTTCTCTTCTAACATCGGTCCAAGCAATAACAGATAGGAGGCATTTCCGATAAAATGACTCCATCCTGCATGCCCGAATACATGTGTAAAGAATCGCAGATATGTGAGTGGATTTGTAAGCGATGAATGATATGTCATAAATAATAACCGGGTACTTCCGCCACCGGTCAGTACCCCAAGCAGCGTTACAACAAAACAAATAAATACAAAGCCCAGCGTCACCGGCGCGTTAAATGTGATCTTTAATTTTCTCATCTGTATATACCTCCCCATATAGAATGAATAGCTTTATTATACCCTATTTATGTATAAATACAAAGAGCCGTTTCGACTCTTTTACCCCAGAACAAAATTGCTTTACAGGATAAATATTTCTATAAAACAAAACTACCGTCCATCCGGCAGTCTGATCATAGCAGTTTCAACTGACGATCAAATCTGTATCCGAATAAACGGTAGTCTTATATATACTTCGCACATTCTATGCATCCGAAAAATCATTGCCTATACTATGGTCAGATGATTTTCCATCACGATATACCGATGAATTTACAGATTATATTCTTTCTTCGTATCAGCAAGTGCCGCATCCATACGCTCGATAACGGCTGCGATCTGTTCCTCTGTAATAACCGCTGTCGGCTCGAAACGGATACACTTGGAGTTTACAAGTGTTCCGGCTGTCATAACACCTCTTGAGAACAAGCCTTTTGCGATGCTGTAACCGATATCAGATGTAACAAACTCAACAGCAAGCATCAGACCTACGCCTCTGACATCATCGATGATCTCAGGATATTTTGCCTTCAGACTTTCAAGTCCTGCCTTTAAGATCTTACCTTTGCTTGCACACTGTCCTGGAATATCATTATCAATCATGTATTTGATCGTTGCGATCGCTGCCGAACAACATACAGGGTTACCACCAAATGTAGGAGAACCAAGTAACCATGGGTTGTCGATCAACTGCTGTACCCACATGGATGGCTTACAGATAATACCTGTGATTGGCATAATACCACCACCAAATGCTTTACCGAATGTCATGATATCCGGTGTTACGCCTTCTGCTTCGCATCTCCACATTGTACCGGTACGACCCATACCTGTCTGGATCTCATCAAAGATCAACGCTACACCATACTCATCACAGATCTGTCTTAACTCTGTCAGATATCCTTCCGGTGGAACGATAACACCAGCCTCGCCCTGAATTGGTTCAACGATCATGGCTGCAACCTTTTCACCAACAGCGATCAGGTTACGGATTGCCTTTCTTGCATCCTCTGCATTACCATATTCTACATGCTGTACCTGCTGTACCATAGGTGTATATGGAACTCTGTATGTATTCTTACCACCCATTGAGATTGCACCCATTGATTTACCATGGAATGCACCAACGGTTGAGATATACCATCTTCCGCCTGTTGCGATTCTGGCAAGCTTCAATGCCATTTCGACTGCCTCTGCACCACCATTTGTAAAGAAACAATACTGAAGATCACCCGGTGTGATATCTGCAACTGCCTTTGCAAGATATCCACGAAGCGGATCCAACAGCTCCTGTGAATGAAGCGCCTGATGATCAAGCTGTGCCTTTACGGTATCAAGGATCTCCGGATTTCTATGACCACATGTATAAATACCGAAACCACCAAGACAGTCAATGAATTCTTCACCATATAAGCCATCACATACACCGTCATGATCTTTCCACTCAAGCACTGCTGAGTTGGTAGATACTGACTTTCTGTATTTTAACCAGCCCGGGCTTACATAATTATCAAAATAATCTAATGTCTGTTCTGTCATTAATTTCTTTTCATCATCTGTTAATTCATCTGAATGGATATAACCAATTACCTTTTCCAAATCCTTACTTACCTGTTCATAACTCATATTAAAATCCTCCTTAAAATATATTCGTGTTATCGTGTGTCTGTCTGATCCTGTATGTTACCTAACACAACCTTTCCATGAACATTTACAATCATTGATTGAAGTATAAATTTTACGGCCATTAAACTGAAAAAAAGGAGCCTGTGACCTGTTCACAAGCTCCTTTGCTTCTATGTCTGTATATTATCGTATCTCATGCTCTTTTTCAATTACTAATTTATACCATTTATCTACCATTTATCTATTATATATAATTAAATATAAGTATATTTAGCTCATATAACTGACTTGTAATTCCATCGTCATACCTCTATCGAAGTATCATTTTCTACCCTATTTCTGTTATTCGCCAAATCATTCGGTATTTGAAACGCATTAAAAAACCGCCCACCTTCATTTTTCAGAAAGTGAACGGTCTGTTTTATCTAGTGTTCATACCAGCCTACAATACCCGGGTTCAAATTGATATTGATCTGCTTAACCTCCTGATATTCCTCGATACCATGAACGCCAAGCTCTCTGCCGATACCGCTCATCTTATAGCCGCCCCAAGGTGCTTCATTGAAGGTTGGGTTGTAGCAGTTGATCCATGTGATACCTGCGCGAAGCTCACTGATCACACGATGTGCTCTGGTTATATCGGAAGTAAATACAGCTCCGGCAAGACCATATACGGTATCATTTGCCATCGCAATCGCTTCTTTCTCTGTCTTAAAGGTCTGGATGCTGACAACCGGACCAAAGATCTCCTCACGGACAATCTTCATATCCGAAGTACAATTATCAAAGATCGTTGGACGTACAAAGTAGCCCTTTGCACATTCTCCTTCTGTATAACGCTCACCACCTGTTACAAGTGTTGCGCCTTCCTCGATACCACTCTTTATGTAAGACAGAACTTTCTCCATATCCTTTTCCGTAATGACAGGTCCGATATCCGGATTGTTCACAGGATTGCCGATCGTCATGGCTTCCGCCTTTTTCTTTAATCTGGCAACAAACTCATCATGGATGCTTTCTTCTATGATGATTCTGGATCCCGCGGAACATACCTCGCCCTGATTGAAGAAAATACCGATCATTGCCCATTCTACAGCACCATCCAGATCTGCATCTGCGAAAATGACATTTGGGGATTTACCACCAAGCTCCAGTCCGATCTTCTTTACATTTGTAGCTGCTGCTTTCATCAGACTTTGACCGACTCTGGTACTTCCGGTAAATGTGATCATATCAACATCGGTATTCTCGCCCATTTCCGTTCCGACCTCAGCATCACCCTGTAACAGATTGACGCAGCCCTTCGGAAGTCCTGCTTCTTCAAAGATCTCGAATAACCGGATTGTTGAAAGCGGAGCCTTTGGACTTGGTTTAAACACGATACTGTTTCCTGCTGCAAGTGCAGGAGCCAGCTTCCAGACAGACATCAAAAACGGATAATTCCATGGAGTGATCTGCGCACAGACACCGACCGGCTCTCTGGTCTCATATGAATGCATCTTGCCAAATCCATCATTTACCTCATATACACCACCATGCGGAGTCTTGCAAAGACCTGCGTAATAACGGAAGCAATGAATACCATCACTGATATCTCCTTCTGCTTCACGAAGCGGCTTACCATTATCCAGAGTATCCAGCATTGCCAGTTCATCGGCATATTTGTCGATCAGATCTGCGATCTTTAGAATCATATCACTTCTGGTCTGGGAATCCATATCACGCCACTCTCTTGTCTGGTAAAATGATTTCTTTGCCGCAGCGATCGCACGTCTGGTATCTTCTACACTGCTTTCATAGACCTGCGCGAGCACTTCTCCGGTCGCCGGATTGATAACGTCAAACGGCTTTTCCATACTTCCTGTTACCCACTCACCATCAATATACATCTTTTTTGGTTCCATATATCTTACTCCTCCTGATCAACTTTTTTGTCTGCCTTTTGCGTTTTATATTACTGCTTTAATTTGTTCCACATATCGTTGTAAACAGTCAATGTATCTGTATCAAGATTTCCAACAAATTCACCTTTTTCAAATACCTCAACCGGTACATTCTTTGCTTCATTGTTCCTGTAATCTTCATTTGCCTCCACTGCAGTTGCATTCGCATTCAGATATGGGTATTCCGCCATAACCTTTGTAGCAACATCCGGATCACACATATAGTTGATGAATTTCATTGCATTATCATAGTTCTTGGCACCCTTTGCGATTGCCCAGTTATCAATGAATTTATATGCGCCCTCTTCAGGGAATACAATCTTGATCGATGGGTTCTCATCCATAGCAAGCGCTACTTCAGCAGCCCAGCAGTAACCAACATTACAATCTCCGCTGATCAGAGATGACTTTGGACTGTCACTGTCATATACTGCGATATTGTCCTTTAATGTCAGAAGCTTCGTTTCAACCTCGGCAAGCTTTGCTGTATCTGTTTCATTCATGCTGAGTCCCATGCTTCTCTCCGTCATACCGATAACTGCTCTGTAGTCATCCAGTGCTACGATCTGTCCTTTTAATGAAGGATCAAAGAGATCTGCATATCCCTTAATATCTGTTGATACCTTGTCGGTGTTGACTGCGATCGCTGCCACACCACCCTGATAAGGAACGGAGTAGACATTGCCCGGATCATATACAGGATCCAGATACTGACTACCAATATTTGACAGATTGGTAAGTGCATCCTGATCCAACTTCTCAAGCATTCCCTGAGCGATCATGGATTCTACCATATAGTCACTCGGCTGTACGATATCATAAGTTCCTTCATCCTCTGATTTTACCTTTGCAAGCATATCCTCATTGGATGAGAATGTTGATACATTTACTTTGATTCCATATTCTTTTTCAAAATCCTTAATTACTTCATCCGGTACATACTCTGTCCAGATGAACAGGTTTAACTCTCCGTTTGTACTGTCTGCTTTCTTACCACAGCCGGTGATATTTACTGCTGTCATTGCAAGAACAAGTGATAATGCAATACTTACTGCTCTTTTTCTGTTTTTCTTCATAATTATGTCTCCCTTCTACTCTTGAACCTTGTTCGGTTACTTCTATAAATTGTTTACTGTTTCATTCTATACAGCTACTGTTTTTTCTTCTTAAACAGATTGCCCTGAGTCAGGACAACAAAGATGATCGTGCCTGCTAAGATCAGCGCTGATAATGCATTTACATCAGGTGCTACTCCACTCTTAATACTTGCCATAACCTGTAACGGATAAGTCATCGTATTACCATTTACAAAGTAGCTTATGATAACGTCATCAATCGATAACGTAAATGCCAGTAATGCACCGGCTGTAATGCCGGGTCTTAAAACCGGAAGTGTGATCTCCCAGAATGTACGAATGCGGTTAGCTCCCAGATCCATACTTGCTTCTTCGATCGAAATATCGTAGCCGGATAATCTTGCCCTGACATTGAAGATAACATATGGCACACAGAAGGTGATATGTGCAATGATCAATGTAAGCATACCTCTTGGGATCGAGACCTTTGCGAATACCGTAAGTAAGGATATACCCATTACAATCTCAGGAATAACGACCGGGATATACAAAAGTCCGTCTATGATCCCTTTTCCTTTGAATTTATATTTGTACATTCCGATCGCACCAAGCGTACCTATAATCGTTGAAAGTACAGTTGTGACCAATGCTATGATCATCGTATTGCCAAAGGATGTAAGAAGCGACTGATTTTCAAACAATTTCACATACCAGTCAAATGTAAACCCCTTCCAGGTCAGATATGGTTTTGATGTCGTTGCATTAAAGGAATTCACTACAACAACTGCAATCGGCATAAACAATACAATATAAATCAGAGAACAAAAGATCTTTGAAAGAATACTCTTTGTTCTTACTTTTGCTTTTCTGCTCATCGTTTACACCCCCAGACTATCCATATCGCCGCCTGTCTTCTGGTACAGTTTGACGAGGATCAATGTGACAACAATTAATATGATGGATAAGGCTGCACCAAGAGGCCAGTTATTTCCACTCTTGAACTGGCGCTCGATCAGGTTACCAATAACATCTGCATTTCCACCACCTAAGATATTCGATACAAAGAAATATCCAAGACATGGGATAAATACCATGATACAGCCGGAGAAAATTCCGCTGGCTGTCAGCGGCAGGATCACTTCAAAGAAAGTCCGCCAGCCCTTAGCTCCAAGATCAGAGGAAGCCTCCAGTAAAGTATGATCCAGCTTGCCGATCGCGGTATAAAGCGGAAGTACCATAAATGGGAACAGGCAGTACACCATACCAAATACGGTAGTTCCCTGATTATATAAGAGGTTCAATGGCTCTGATATCAGATGCAGCTTCATAAGCACAGTATTCAACCAGCCGGATGAACCAAGGAATGTCTTCCATCCATAGATACGGATCAGTGAATTCGTCCAGAACGGAATGATAACCAGCATATATAATAGATTCTTTGATCTGCTCTTTGTCCTTGCAATAATATAGGTAAACGGATATGCAAGCACGATACAGATCACGGTTGTAAGTAATGCGATCACAAGTGACTGAACATAGATCTTAATATAAGAACTGTCCACCAGATGTTTGTAATTATCGAATGTGAACTGAAATGTTACATTGTAATACTGATCAATACTGCAAAAACTCATGACCAGTATATAGATGAGTGGAACTGCTACCAACAGGATCAACCATAAGGTCACCGGCCCTACCATGATCGTTGCCGGAAGTGTCTTTTCTCTGAATCTCTTTTTATTCATATCAAACACCTCCTTATGCCAGTGTTATATTTTCCATACTCTGATAGAAGCTATTATCCAGACTGTGGATCAATACCGCATCCTCCGGATTCCAGCAGATAAATACTTTGTCACCGGATTTTGGAAGTTCTTCGCCTGCCAGACGTTCCATCTTTACTTCATTTCCATTTGGAAGAACCGCCAGACATTTGACGACTGAGCCAACATAGATATAATCCTTGACCAGTGCCGGTACGCTGAAGCCCTCTACCGGTTCTGCCGAAAAATGAAGCTTTTCCGGTCGAACAGAAACAGTTACAAATTCACCAACTGAAAATCCGGTGTTCTTTTCCTCTGTCTCGGTCACGGAGCCGGAGGTTGTTACATCTCCATTTTCAATTCCTATAACCGCTTTTCCGTTTACGATCGATTTGATCGTTCCGTCAAATACGTTTGTCTCTCCAATGAAGGTGGCTACAAACTTGGTTGCCGGTCTTTCATAGATGTCTGTCGGTGATCCGATCTGATCCATGACACCATCATGCATAATAGCTATCCTGTCGCTCATCGTAAGCGCTTCTTCCTGATCATGTGTAACATAGATAAATGTGATATGTAATTTCTTCTGCAACCGTTTCAGTTCCAACTGCATCTGTTTTCTAAGCTTCAGATCCAATGCACCAAGTGGCTCATCCAACAGCAGAACCTTCGGACGATTGATCAACGCTCTTGCAATCGCAACTCGCTGCTTCTGTCCACCGGACAACTGACTTGGATACCGCTTCTCAAATCCGGATAACTGAACCATCTCTAACATCTCCGTTACCCGTTCTTTGATCTCTTTCTTTGGAACGTTTTTCATCTTAAGGCCATATGCTACGTTGTCATATATGGTCTTATGTGGAAATAAAGCGTAACTCTGAAAGACAGTGTTTACATTTCTCTCAAATGGCTCTTTATCTTCAATCGGCTCACCTTCTACCTGAATGGAACCTGTCGTCGGTTCTTCAAATCCTGCGATCATACGAAGCGTTGTCGTCTTGCCGCATCCGGATGATCCAAGCAATGTCAGGAACTCGCCTTCCTCTACCTGCAGATTCAGATCTTTTACAACATGATTTGTTCCGTATATTTTATTTACGTCTTTGATATCAACTATAACATTTGCCAAATCATATCACCTCTTTTTCAAATTTCTCTATAATGCTTTTTCTCCTCGTTCACCGGTACGGATTCGTATAGCCTCTTCGATATTTCGAATGAAGATCTTACCATCTCCGACATGTCCGGTAGCTACCTTTTCTCTGACATCCAGAATAATCTGCTCTACCTTGGAATCTTCAACTACTACTTCAACTCTTACTTTTGGAAGAAGATTGATCGTAGTTTTAAAGCCTTTAATCTCATTTACGCCCTCAACAGTTCCTTTCTGTGTTCCGCATCCCATAACGGTTGAGATCGTCATACCACCACAATTCTTCTCATCCAATATGCTTTTTAATACTTCCAGCTTTTCCGGTCTGATTATTAATATGATTTCTTTCATTCTTTCTTCCTCCAATCTGCAACATACAACTAATATAACAAAAAAGAGCCGTTCATCTCTGAACAGCTCCTTTGCTTGTTAACGAAAATATACTACTTTCAAATTAATTCTTCAATAGAACAGGATTACCATTTTTCTACTACTTTTATAGTACTAACTACTCTTTTTCTTTAATCAGTTTAAACATCTGAACACGGTTTCGAATTCCCAGTTTCCGGTAAATATTTAAAATATGCTTCTTTAGTGTATTTACCGTTATGGATAAATGGTCACAGATCTCCGTATTCTCCATTCCCTGCAGCAAAAGCTGCAATATGGTCTGCTCCCGCTTCGTCAGATCATAGGTCTTTACTGCCTGTGTCAGCGTCATTTTCTCCTGACTGGTCATCTGATTGTTTCTGTCCTGTGACAACCGGTATGCCATATGATCCTTAAGCATATCCATCAGGAATACATCTTCATATGTAAAGTCCTCTTTACCAATCGTCCTATATAGTGTCACCACACCCAGAAAATGTTTGTTCCGTCCAAATATCATTTGTAACGCATAATGCCAGTTATTTGGCTTATATACTCTTTGATAATATTCGGTTTGAACTCTTTTCTCATCAGATATGATATCAGTTTCCCGGTATACCATACTCCTGCCACTGAACATAATACCACGGCTGTAATCCATATTCTCATAAATATCTGACAAGTCTTCATCACAGTTGAGGAATACCGGACGTTCCAGATTTTCTTTCTCATTTGATGATGCCAGATAAAAATCTGCACTGTCAAAATCAATGACGGTCTTGATCTGTTCCAGAAACTGTGTCCGCATGGCATCAAAATCACCGGTTGTGTAGATCTTGTATATGATACTGTTCATGACCAGCCAGTCATTTGTTTCAAGGGTCTTCACCAGGTTCCACCTCCCTTGTATTTCATAAAACAAAAAAGTACGCAACCGATGTAACACACCCTTGCGTACTTATTTTTTACTATTCTGTTGGCATGAAGTATAGCACAAAAAAATGATTTGTCAAGCAATTATCTTTTTTTGTAAATTATCAGTTCCGGATCTTTGCCCTGAGCTTCATATGTTGAAATCAGAATAAAATCCATATCTGCAAGAACTCCAAAGTATCTGTCTCCACAAAATTCACATTCAAGCTGATTGCCTAAATATGTTTTCCGGTCATCCAGGAATTTCACTTTTTCTCCATTCGGAAGCCTGTATTCTAAATTCACATATTCTCCAACAAGGGCATTCAGTCTTTTTACCTCAGGCAGACCTTCTACATGAAGATCATTAATTTCTTTGATTCTATTTCAAAAGTTTTTTTATCTGTGCATCTGTTGCGATCGGATAAATATCATGCATGTGCCGGATGATCGTATTCCATGACTCCTGCGGATCATCCTTGTAACAGGAGGTTACATAATCATACCCATAGATATGTTCCGGAGACGAGTAAACCGCCACATCCCAACCATACTCCAGTCCTTTTTTATTTACACGTTTTCTGAAGTCGCAATTACAAAGGTACATTTGCATCATAAGATTGGTGATAGCTCCATCAAATCCCTTTTCGCCGTCTTTTCCATACCCTGCCATTTTCTTCAGTTCGTTGGAATACAGTTCTGTATCCACATGTTCTTCCATAAAATGATCCATGATCTTTTTATGCTTATTCGGGGCTTTTCCATCCTCATACAGCGCATCAAAATCATATCCATCCCGTCTGTAATTGGCAAATACAGGAAGCCATTTTCTCGATATAAAACCTGCCTTTTTATTAAAAAACTTGCCATATACGATGTCATGTCTTCTTGCGATAACCGCCCGCCACATCCATGGATCTCTGTCAACATCCTCACACCACCAGTACTCCGGCACGGTTCGTTCTTCCAGCGAAAATCCCTGTATATCATTTCTAAAAAGCGGTAGGAAGCCAATCTCATTTATATATTCTATTGCCTCATCTACTGTATGAATACACTCCGGATCATCCCAGTCTACACCATACATGATCCATTTGCCTGAGTCTTTTTCCATGTTTGTCTCCTGTTATATCACTATCCCATTACAGTGATCCACCTCATGCTGAATAATCTGTGCCACAAATCCCTCAAATGCCATCTTCCTTTTTATAAAATCAACATCCTGAAACTCTACCTCTATCTTCTTATACCGCGTTGTTTTCCGTTTTCCCTCTAATGACAGACAACCTTCTTCTGTTTCATAACGTCCGATCTTAGAACAGATCACCGGATTGATCATAATCATATCTACAGGTCCGGCACTTACAATAATCATATTTTTCTTATACCCGATCATATTTGCTGCCATTCCGACACAACGCTCACGATTTGCAGCTAATGTATCCCGAAGATCATTTACCACATTCATATCAAGCTGTGTTGCCGGAACGGATTTCTGTCCCAGAAAAAGAATATCTTTTACAATAGGTTTTACCATTTTCCATCCTCCATAAGTTCTCATTTATCTCTTCTATCTCGTCAAGATTTGTCACTGATTTGCAAATGACATAATATGCCATTAAAGCAACACAGTCATATGTACCACCTGTTCCATTCACTGAATAAACTTCCTGATTTCTTTACTTATCTCATCATATTTGTAGTCGTGGACATAATGCGGACAATCTAATTCAATATAACCTGCATTGTCACAACCTGAAATATAATTTTCGGGAATACTTCTCCACTTTTCTTTTGTAAAACCGGTTCCACCGGAGCCGTCAGAAATAAACAATAACATCGGCACCTGCGGAATTCCGTTTTCTTTTACAATATTTGCATTCTGTTTTACAGCTTTTACTTCATCGATCATCGTTACAGTTGCAGTTTTTTGATAAAATACTGCTCTGTAAATCTCTTTTTCCTTTTCAGACAATGTTCCGGCTTTGATTGCATCGCTCTCGGCAAGGCTCGGTATCCATCTGGTGATTCCAAGTGCCGCACCATACTGCCCTAATTTCATAATAGGAATATTAATGTTCATTTCATCATAATAGTCTGGTACTGCCATATCCAAACCAACAATAGACTCAACTTCTTCCGGATACTTCTGTGCCCAGTATAAAGCCTCAAGTCCGGACATTGAATGGGTGCAAAGCACATATGGGCCTTTTATTCCGGCTTTATCAAGTGCCATCCTTGTTTCGCTTAACATCGTATCGATATCCCTGTTTTCGTCTACAACATCACTAAAGTCATAACCGAATTTTTCCACTACAACGATTTTATAATCATTGCTAAGCAAAGAATACAAAGACTTAAAATCCAATATTGGCGAGCAGGTTCCACTTCCGGACATGAACACAAGCGTTTTATCACCATCCCCCTCTGTATATACGCTCATCTTGTGCCCGTTGACTTCTACCAGTTCACCTAACGGAGTTAATAAGTCCTTTTCTCTTGAACTACATACTTTATGGCGAACCAATGATATTATCACGAATAATGCAATAACCGTGATTACAATCAATATTACTCTTAGAATATTTTTTCAAAATGGTAACGCGGCTTTCCAACACTCTTTTTTCCATACTCAATAGCTTCTGTAGGGCAATAACAAATACAAGCCATACAATGAGTGCATTGCTTTCCCCATACAGGCTTTCTGTCCTTAAGCGTAATGTTGTTCAATGGACAGTTCTTAACACATTGACCACAACCGACACAGGCAGCATCCGTACGAAATGCATCAGATTTCACAAAGAAATGATAAAAAATCGGATTTACCGGACCACTCATTAACCGGTCATAAAGATTGTTTCTTGGTACAGCGAACGGTTGCTCTGCCTTAATGTGCGCAATTATATCCATAATAGCAGGTTCCGCATTTCTAACAATCTTTCTTGCTTCTTCTGCTTTCGGTGCACCAAACATAGCAATATAATTTTCCGGCATAATAACCTGAGCTGTACCCATATACCATAAATGTTTTTGCTCCGCAAGGCGCCGATTATATTTCGCTGCATTCCCAATCTCGCCTCCACAGTCCATCACGAACCAAATGCGTTCTGCAGAAAGCAGTTCCGTTTTACAAAGCCACTCCGATACAATTTGTGGAATACGCCACGCATAAGTTGGAACCACTACGATTATATTTCTGCCTGTTTTCATTGGCGAATAATCTGTTGCCTTGATTTTTGCATTCATATCTACAATCTCGTCCTGCAATTCATCTGCAATTTTCTTTGCTATATAACGACTATTACCAGTTCCGGAAAAGCACAAGATCATAATAACATTACCTCCGTATTTGCCTCAAAGCCAAGCTTTTCATAAAAGCTTTTTCTCCAACACTCTTCTTGAAATCATCTCACAATATCGTCATTTTTCTCGTATGGCATCGGCTCCCCATTTTCTTTATGTAGGCGTCCTATCTTATCGCAGATCCTATCGTACAAATTATCATTCACATATGCAATCTTCTCCATATCCACATTGTTCTTTGATTTTTTTCCGCTGTAGAATTTTTGGGCGTATGTTCCACATTCTTTTATGTAAGCCATTATTAAATTAATTTCTTGTTTCTCGACTTCTGAAAAAATAGGTTGTTCCGTTAATTTTTCACTGATAAAATCACAAAAATAGGAATAGTCATCAAAATACTGCTGCTCATACTCTTTGCCTATGATCGCACCAATCGTCAAATTGTTTTTTTCTCTTTTTAATTTATCAAATAATCCCTCTGTTTTCTGCCCTTTTCAATCAGAAATACTATAGCCGTTAAAGTTTATATTGCATGAAGTTGCCATTATGTACAAATCCAAAATCCGTATATAATTTAACTCCCATATCAGACGCCGTAATCTGTATTGTTCCACAGCCATATTCCCTGGCGTCATCTATAACGCGGGATAGCAGTTCCTTTGCAATACCTCTTCTTCTATATTCCGGATCAGTAAACATACTGGACAACAATCCTATCTTTCCACTTGGACATCCAAAATAGGGAGGCTTCTCCACAAATGACATCCCGCTTGTTCCAATAATATTTTCCTCATCAAGAGCAAGCCAAGATACAAATGTTCCATCCGCCATATGTCGAGTATAATATTCCTTCAATGCAGGAACCAAATCTATCTTTTCTTTAGCACCTTCTTCTCTAAGCTGATTTATCCTCATATGAATAAACGTATTCAGTTCTTTTTCTGTAAGTCTTTTATATCTAATATCCATTTTCACGATTCCCTTATACAAACTGATATTTATAAATTACATACCGCATACAATGGTATATTTACCATCCATTCCTGATCCATATACTTTAGAGTCGAAAAACGTACAGCTTTCTCAGTTCCATAATAATATGGTGCGTACGGCGTATCTGAAATCAGCTGCTGCAATACATATTGCTCTGTGAGAGCACCCTTGAATTCCATAAAAATATCATTTCCTTCCAATATAGATGTCGCCGGCAACTCACTTAATGCCCCCAGTAATCCGACATCCAGCATAAATAATTTATACCGCATTCGGACGTTGGTTGTTATAAAAAGAAATATATGCTGTTTTCTCATAACAATTCTTTTCACCGTAACAGATTATCCAATACTATTCCAACCATCATTGAAATTCAGGAACTCCAAAAACTCTCTTCCTCTTAAAATCCACCATAATGAGACAGCGTCTCTGTTGCTAATTCTGTCCCAACTCTCATAGCCTCATAAATATTCCCATTTATCAAATGTGAACATACAAAGCCTGCATGGTAACTATCTCCACAACCTGTAGTATCAATTACTTCTTTAACTTTATTAGCTTGAACAAAATACTTTTCACCATTATGATATGTAACACTTCCTTTATCAGCTAAAGACACATTAAATAGCCCTTTATACTTCTTTGAAAACGCTTCAAATATTGGGAGAATTGATTTCTCTCCACTAATCATGAAATAATCTATATATGGTGCATATTTTTCCATTTCTTTAAAATTACGATATTCTACAAAATCCACTGCCAATCTGAAATTGTTGTTCTTTTTTAAATCTATAATTTGTCCAAAACAGCCTGCCCAAAAATGTACAAATACAACATCTGATTTTTTGATAAACTCCAATTCATCATGGTTCAATATCATTTTATCAACAATATCACCCGTCCATGAATCATCTTTGTAATATCTGTCACCGCCAGCTGTAAGATATGTACGATTATTCGCTGTTACTTTATCCTTTTCTACTCTTACGTGGCTTACATCTATTCTCTTATCAGAAATAGAATCCATAATAAATTTTGCGTAAGAATCCTGTCCAACCGCACCCAATATTGAAACATTGAACTCCTCAAATTTTGATGCATGGACTGCAAAATTAAGGGCTTCACCGCCAGCATATAGTTCATCAGTTCCATCAAAAACATCTACACATAAACACGGAAGTGCTACTAAATTTATCATTCTTTATACCTCTAAAATTTCTAATTTTTCTGTTTTATCAACTTAATTCTGTCATAATATAAAATGACTCCCGGCAGGGTTGGTCAAAATTTAAAAAACCAGAAAAGCTTCCCACCATATGGATTTTTCTTACTGAGCAACCATGCTGAAACTGCATGTAATAATAAAAATGCACCGCTTATGATCGTCATTACCAGTTCAAACTGTGATAAGACCGACATGGAATTATCATTATAGCCTATATAAACATTCTTACTGCCCAGAGTGCTGCAATTTCCCTCATACCAGAACACATCGGCACCATTGACAGGCGAATTCGCCTTAATCTGCAGCACCGTATAAGTTGACCGGATGCCTTTCCCATAACGTGATTTGTAATTTCTGACATCATTTCCGCTATGTACCTTGACATGATTGGAGCTCTGCCGAGAACTTTGATATGTTACAGTTCCTGTTGTATGATTCTTCTTACAGGCATATCCGACCACCTTCGGCATACCGGCCGCAAAGAAAATCAAAGCAACTACAAGTGCTAAAATCTCAGCCGTATAGAACGCATTCACCGATTTGTTTTTCATTTTTATCTCCATAGTATAGCAAAACAGGGAGCTAATCATCTTATCTCCCTGAAATTAACAATTCGCATTTTAAGCTGCAAAGCACTTAAATTAAAGGTTTGCACTCAAAGTAGCAACGCACTTAAATCAAGCAAGTGTACTTGCTCGTTTACATTATATGTAATTATCAAGAAAAAAGCAATAAAACTAATTGAGATTTATGCTATGTAAACTGACAAAACCACACTCTATGATCTTCATCTCTTACAAACGCGTAAATTGATTTTAATCGCTCAAATTCTTTTATATCATTCCAACTTCTTTCCCGTATTAATTGCTGTATAATTTTAGTTGAATTCTCCAGCTTTTTCTAAGTGCCACATACGAAATCAAAAAGTTTGCAAGCCAGCCGGCCGGTACAGCAAGCCAGACAAACGCAATACCGAAACGGGGTGCAAAAATCAATGCAACCGACAAGCGTATCGCAAGGTTTACCATATTTGCAATGAGAAACGGACGCATAATTCCAAGTCCGCGAAGGACTCCGTCAGTTGCCATCTTAATACCCATAAAAATGAAAAAATAACCAAGCCATCTCATATAATCGCCAGACACCTGATACGCCAAAGCAGTTCCATCTTTACCAAGAAATAGCGAAGAAATTTGTGTGTGCAGTGTTTCAATGACTACAAAAGCAAGCACTGCAAAACATACATCCAACATCAACGCAGCATGATATCCTTTTTTGATACGTTCAATTTTCTTTGCACCATAGTTCTGAGAAACATATGGTGAAACTGCATTACCAATGGATACGAATATCAATGAAAAAACATTCTCTACTCTCATCGTTGCTGCATAACCTGCAAGCGCCTGCGTGCCGAATGGATTTACAACAGCCTGTACGATCATCATACCAATTGACACTGTAGACTGCTGCAGAACAGACGGAACGGCAATTTGAAGCATAGAAAATAGTTCCTGCCTGTCAAACCAGTTAAAGGGACTTTTATATCGACGCATCCGGCTAAAGAAAATCAAAAGCGAGAACACGGCGGAAATTCCCTGTGCAATAAGAGTTGCGAGAGCGGCACCGAACACACCCAGACCAAGACCGGCCACCAGCCAAATGTCCATAAAAATATTCAAAATAGAAGAAACTATCAAAAGGCCTAACGGAATCTTCGATTCACCGATTGAGTTAAACATCGTTGAAAGAATGTTATACATAAACAGAAACGGAAATCCCACAAAATAAACGCGAAGGTATAACACAGCTTCCTCCAGTATATCAGCAGGTGTTTGTAATGAAGTCATCATAAAACGAGAAAAACAAAAACCGAAAATACCCAAAAGTACGCTTAAAATCAAAAAGCTGATCAAGGATGTTGATACAATTGTTTTCATTTTGCTATAATTTTGGGCTCCAAAATAGCGACTTACGAGCACTCCCGCCCCTACCCCGGCACCAAGTGCTATACAGATAAAAACATTTGTCAGTGCGGCACAGGCGCCAACTGCCGCAAGTGCAGGAGCACCGACATACTGACCAACAATGATTGAATCTGCCATATTGTATACCTGTTGAAAGAAGCTGCCCAGAATCATAGGCATTGCAAATACAGTCAGTGCTTTAATAGGGGCATCTGTAATTAAATATTCATCTTTTGACATTATCATTTTCCTCCATAAAACGTAAAACGTTACAAAATCAGAGCTAACGCGGCCAATACAATGTTATTGCATACAGTCAACTTGCTTTTTTCTGTATTTTAACGGAGAAACTCCGTATGTTTTTTTAAAACTTCTGATAAAATAGCTTATATTTTGATAACCGCTCCGCATTGCTGCCTCTGTAACAGAAATATCGGTGTCTTGCAACAGCTGTTTTGCATACTCTAACCGTAAATACGCCACATATTGTGAAAGTGTAATATGAAAATGCTCCTTAAAATATCTGGATATATATTTTTCAGAAAGATGAAATTGCTCCCCAAATTCTCTTAATGATATTTTTCCTGTAAAATTCTGCTGTATATACGAGACCATTTCTTTTTCTACAATATTTCTACCACTTGTGTTATTTTCTACTATAAATCCCTTTTCCCACATTTCAAGAATAAATTGTAAAAGAATTATTTTGGTCTTTATCTGCGTCGCTATGTTCAACTCTCTTTCACTCTTTTTTGTTTTATATATCTCAATTAACTGCTCACACAATTCTTTTATCGTATCTTTTACACTGGGACTAATCATCAGACGACCACTGTCTAATGGTTCAAGTAATCTATCATCTAGTATATCATCTGTATAAAATGATATATATTTCAATGGGAAAAGAAAAGTAAAATAATCTACAGTATCGGTCTTTGAACCCATAAAATGCAGATTGCCCGGTGATACAACGAAGGCATCCCCGGGTTTCCCGATATAGTTCTCTCCTGATATATTTACAGTCAAAAAGCCACTTTTTACATATATAATTTCGAATTCATCATGCCAATGTACCGGTATCTGAAAGGACTGCCTCGCATTCTCTATGTGATATGTACTGAACGGATCATCCTTTGTACCATGTGGTTTATTTTCCTTTAATTCAAAATACATAATCTCTCCTATAGTTCTATAAGACTCTTACTTTTCCATTTTCCGCTTTTCCATCGAAGCACCATTCCAACAGCTCTCGCACATTCATCACCTGCCATGGCAATATATGCTCCTACCGCCAGAAAGCCCAAATGTATTCCAAGAAAATATGTACCACCAACCGCAAACAGATACATGAAAATTGCACCCATTATAACCGGAAAAACTGCATCTCCACTGGTTTTTAACGCTTGACTATACACAAGATTTGTCACCCTTCCAAGTTCAAGGAATATATCTATTATTAACAATTTTACAACAAGACTTATCATCTGTGCATCATCCGTAAATATATGCACTATAATGTGTCCGGACAGTGCAAATGTCACAGAGAAGCATGTGGCTATTACAAGGCCATATATCTCTGCTTTTTTTATACCCCTGTCACATTCTTCAAACTCCTTTGCTCCGATTCTCCAGCCTGTCATAATAGCATTAGCCTGTGCCAGTGCAGCTCCTGCACAATATGAGAAATTTGCTATCTGCATAGCATACGAACGAGCTGTGACATTCATTCCGTTCGCATCCATCTGATTCATAAAACGCACTATAAATGTCATTGCTATATTATAAAGTGCTGTTTCAAATGCAGAAGGAAAACCTATTTTAACAATCTGCGCAAGTATCTTTCGCGGCAAAATACGATCAGGACTTTGTTTTGCTTTTATAAGTACAGCGCCCATCACCGCTACAATAACAAGATTTACAACCCTTGAAATAACCGTGGCAACGGCAACTCCCATTACTCCCCAGTTAAATACAAATAAGAATACCGAATTTAGTATTATATTAAGAACATTTCCAACAATAGTTCCTATCAGGGAATGCTTTGTATATCCAAATACTCTCAAATAACTGGAAAAAATAGGAATAATCGCATTTAAAAAACATGTTCCACCAACAATTTTGAGGTATGTTTCAGCCGGTTCAAACAAAGCAGGAGCAATACTTACTATTCTAAGTATTCTACCGGAAAAAATTGCAAGAACAACAGACATCAGAATACCTATGAACGCATTAAACATAAGTCCAAGCTGTCTGGCCTGATATGCTATCCCGGGTCTTCCCGCTCCGATATTTTGTGACATAACAGCTATCATACCCGATGATATCACTCCAAACATAACAATGAAAACACCTATATAAGTATTTGCTGTTCCCACTGCTCCCACAGCCTGATCACTTACAGATGATAACATAAGTGTATCAACCATCCCTGAAAGCATATAGAATAAAGTTTCCAGGCATATTGGCACAGATAATTGCGATAATGTTTTCCTTTCAACCATCATGTTTTCTCCTTACATACAAATATAACATATATTATCAATAATACGATATATCTTTATGTGTTTCTTGTATAATATCAAACAAAAATGGCACTATTTCTACTATTTCACGCAATAATCTATCAGAATTGTTAATCTTATCGTTGACATCCAGACTATTTATTTAATGAAATGAGATTTGTATTCTATTCGTTTCCTGTATTTTTTCCCTTTTTTTCTTTTTTCGCCGTACGAAAAGGAATAAACATAAGCCCGCAAATACAACGACTACAGCTATAAGTATCAGCAGTACCGGAATCTGGCAGACACTTGAAGAGATGAGCTTAAGACCCTGATAAAGTGTATACACACCAAATATCGAGAATATCACAAATGCCAGTGTGTTAAGCAGTCCATCCGGAGTTTTGCTCTTTAAGAGGTAACCGATCAGCATTCCAAGAATGTCCGCTGCAAATAGTCCGAGCGAACAACCGATCCATACAATAAGTGCTGCCCCCATACCTTCATTTGCACCAAATGTTATAGCGGTAAGCTGAGTCTTATCTCCAAGCTCAGCTACAAAAAAAGTACAGAAAACAGCCAATGGCGCAAACTTGATCTTTGATCTTTCGTTTTCTTCTTCCTCTTCGTCGCCATCGGAAATCGTTGATGCTGCGAAGTAAAGAAATACAAGTGCTGCAATATTCTTAATGAGCCATTCCGGAACAAATTCGCTGACAAGTCCACCTGCAAGAACCGCCAGACCATTCAGTACAAGAATTGCGGCAGCAGTTCCTAATATGATATCTTTTAATTTGTACTTAGATGTAAGAGCAATCAACATAAGCTGTGTCTTATCTCCCATCTCCGCTATGAATTCCGTAAAAAATACCTTTAAAAATAATATCATTTGTTATACCCTCATTTATCTTATTACAATATAAACTGCATATACTGCATAGAGAGCAACCATACACAAACCTTCGATTCTTCCGATTTTCTTCTTTGTCCCTGCGAATATCCATACACACACAGTAAATGCAACCAGTACACACAGATCAATAATATTCTCTCTGATTATACTGATCGGACTGATCACTGATGCAATACCAAGTACCATAAGTATGTTAAATATATTTGAACCGATCGCGTTACCAAGCGCCATATCAACTTCATTCTTTCTGGCTGCAACAATTGAGGTCACAAGCTCCGGGAGTGACGTGCCTATCGAAACGATTGTAAGTCCGATCAGTGTCTGACTCATTCCGAGATCACTTGCAATTCTTGATGCCGCATCAACGGTCACATCCCCTCCGACTGCAATCGCTATTGCTCCGCCAACGATAAACAGAATACTGACCGGAACGGATACAAGCTTAATTTCCTCATCCGAGCCACCTTCAATCTCAACTTTCTTTCCTTCTTTGTTGGCCTTTAATGCAATTCTGATCATGTAAAAAATGTATCCTGCAAATAAACCAATAAATATAGCACCATCCATATGTCCCAACGTCATGCCTGTTTTGTCTCCAAGGCCGATTATTCCTAAAAGCATTAAGAGACCGGCACATATAAGCGAAAGCGGAATATCTCTCTTTATCGTTTCTCCTGCAACATTTACTGTGGCTAATATTGCACATACTCCGATAACAACCATCAGATTAAAAATATTAGAACCAACTACATTACTAACTGCAAGTTCATTATTGCCTGCTATTGATGCTGATACACTGACCGCTGTTTCCGGAAGTGATGTTCCCATCGCAACGATTGTAAGTCCAATAATTATAGATGGAACATGCAGTCTCTTTGCTACACTCGAGCTTCCCTCTACAAAAAAATCCGCTCCTTTGATCAGCAGTACAAAACCGATCACAAGAATTACAATTACAAGAGCAAACGGGGCGTTGTTAATGAATTTTTCCATGTTATTCTCCTTTTTCTCTATCCATACCAGTGATGTCAGCCGAACTGTCTGCTACTATAAAGTATGTCCGACAGATTAAAAAAGACTCATGTATATCAATTATCCGCCGGTGTATATTACACAAGCTGTTAATCGATATACATGAGTCTCATTATTTAAGATTTGCCAGATTATACTCTCTTATTATAATCAGAATGTTGACAAATCACACTTTCGCGCTAACTACTCCCTCATGGAATATTAAGTTACTCGATAAATATTATCAAATGTAACCATGCGTGTCAACATCTTATTTTAGAAATATTTATCAGAAACATTTATCAGCAGTGGTCTCAGACTACTGTCCATCCAAGCCACTGCCGAATTTACAACTTCTTTCTATTTACTTTTATTTAACTGTTACCTTTACTTTCTTAGCGCATCCATTTACTGCATAGATATATACATAACAGGTGCCTTTTCCTTTTGCTGTGATCTTGCCATCTTTGGATACAGTTGCTACCTTTTTATTTGATGTGTCATATCTGAATTTTGCTGTATGACCAAAGAGTGGAAGTTTATTATTCTTTTTAACAATAGTTGCCTTTATCTTAGCTGTTTTTCCCTTTTTCAGGCTGTAAGCGGATTTCTTTGTCTGAATCTTCTTGGCATCTGTTACAGTCGTATTCTTCTTGCCAACCGCATGACCTGTAATGGATTTTCCGATGGTCACTTTCTTGCCAGCAACCTTCTTATATGCAACTACATAACATTTTACATTATCTTTCTGATTTACAGCCTTCTTATTCAGCTTATTGATCGTCACAGATAAGGTCTTTGCAGATTTTACAGACTTAACAACGGTGTATTTTCCCTTCTTGCAATATACCATATATACATCATATCCATCTGCTTTTGCAACCTTGCCCCATGTTACTTTAATCGACTTTCCTGTAGTGATATTGAACTTGGAGCTTAATGCCTGATCATTTGCTTTTGTCCGTTTTGCTTTTACAACAGGGGACTGCTTCACTGTCCACTTAGCATAAAGAATTGCATTTCCTGTTAATGCTTTACCCGGCATAGCCGCCTTTGTGAGTGCCTCGTCTGTATACCAGCCTGCAAATTCATATCCAGCTTTACTTGTTGTTGGAAGCACATCCGGGAGCTTCTTTTGATGTACAGCTTCAGTTACTTCACTTCCGCCATTTGTGTTATATGTGATCTTATATCCAAGGTTATCATTCTCGATAACTGTATATGGAACATTTCTCTCTAATGGACTATTTGAATTTGTTGTATACCAATTAAAATCTGCATATCCAACATCATCTTTATGGTCTTTATGTTCATCCGTCTGCTCAACCTCATAACACTTCTGATCTCCATCACTGATTCCTACATCTATATTATCCGGATCAGAGTCAGCAGATGTGATCCAGATCATATGACATTTCCTACATACAGTGATCCATTTATTAGGCGATAACTGATTACCAAAATAAATCTTGTCTCCAACCTGCACTTCATCTGCTTTTAATACTGTATTTGACGCATCTACGATATCTGCCGCAGCTTTCTTGTCTGCATCTACATACTTACAGATTGAACATGTATATCTGGCTTCACCTGCAGTTCCATAAGAATGTTCCTGGAAATCTTCCTTCAAATCACTATGTTCACAGGTTGCCGCATGCCAATGACCATACTTATTACTTTCCCATAAATGAGAAAACTTATGCGTATGCTCTGTCCATTTCGCATACAACGTTATGTCTTTAACCACTGTAGAACCTGCCCACACTCTTTCTGTAAGTGCTGCGTCCTTATACCAGCCTGCAAATTCATATCCCTCTTTTGTAGGAACCGGTAAGTCTTTTGGAATATTAGTCTGTTTTTCGGCCTTTGCAACCTCACTTCCACCATTTGTATTATATGTGATCGTATACCCAAGTGTTCCATTTTCCATAATCGTATATGGTGTATCAAATGAAACCGGAGTTTTTATATATGTTGTATTCGTTGTTGCAAAATACCAGTTAAACCAAGCCCAACCAACAGAACTTGCATGATCTTTATGTTCCTCTGTTTTCTTCATCTCTACACTTATATGGTCAGCATTATATGCAATCCAGACCATATGACATGTTGTACATACTGCTACCTCAGGATTTGATGTAGTCTGAACTCCTCTGTAAACCGTATCCCCTACCTGTAGAGTCGTAGGATCAATCGTTCCTGACCTGTATTCTGTTGCATTTACTTTCATTGTTCCCATGCCTACAAACATAACAATGCCAACCAGCAAGGCCGTCAGGATGCCTGTAACTTTGTTTTCTTTTAGTCGTCTTACCATATTTTCTTATCCCCTTTCATTCATCTGAATACAACACATAATACAACATATAGTATAATTATATCTGCATGTCTCATTATGTTGTTCCAAATAAGTTATTTTCTGGTATTGTACCATAATCATTTCCCCATACCGGATTCTATGCACGAAATGTCTGAAAAACGGCATGAAATGTTTCACTAGGTCTGGAAATATGGTCTATGCGTGTATAAAAAAAAGAAAGATAGCATGTCACTATCATGTATCTTACACGATAATAAACAATACTATCTTCCTTTTTATTCTCTATTTGAACTTTATGAGTGATGTATTATTTTTACATCATACCCATTCCGCCGCCCATACCTGCACCTGCCGGCATAGCTGGAGCATCTTCCTTAATATCAGCTACAACAGATTCTGTTGTCAGTAATGTAGATGCTACGGATGTTGCGTTCTGTAAAGCACTTCTTGTAACCTTAACAGGATCGATGATACCTGCTTCGATCATATCTACATACTTCTCATTGTATGCATCAAAACCGATACCCGGCTGTGATTCTTTGATCTTATTGATGATAACAGATCCTTCCAGACCGGCATTTGCTGAAATGTGGAATAACGGAGCTTCCATAGCCTTAAGAACTACCTTAGCACCTGTCTTCTCATCACCTTCAAGGTCTGTAACCAGTTCTGCAACCTTCTTAGCTGCATGAATATATGCTGATCCACCACCTGCGATGATGCCTTCTTCAACAGCAGCTCTGGTAGCATTTAATGCATCTTCCATACGGAGCTTAGCTTCCTTCATCTCTGTCTCAGTAGCTGCACCAACACGGATAACTGCTACACCACCTGCAAGCTTTGCAAGTCTTTCCTGAAGCTTCTCTTTATCAAATTCAGATGTTGTCTCCTCAAGCTGAGCCTTGATAACATTTACTCTGCCCTGGATATCTTCCTTTGTTCCGAAACCATCTACGATAACTGTATTCTCTTTTGTTACCTTTACACTCTTAGCACGACCAAGGTCATCTAATGTCGTATCCTTTAAATCATAACCGAGTTCTTCGGAAATAACCTTACCATTTGTAAGGATAGCAATATCCTGTAACATTTCTTTTCTTCTGTCACCATAACCCGGAGCCTTAACAGCTACAACCTGGAATGTACCTCTTAACTTGTTTACGATCAATGTTGTAAGTGCTTCACCTTCTACATCTTCCGCAATGATCAAAAGCTTCTGACCACCCTGTACGATCTGCTCAAGTACCGGAAGGATATCCTGAATATTTGAGATCTTCTTATCTGTGATCAGGATGTATGGATTATCAAGTTCTGCAACCATCTTCTCCATATCAGTTGACATGTAAGCTGAAATATATCCTCTGTCGAACTGCATACCTTCTACGAGGTCAAGCTCTGTCTTCATGGACTTGGACTCTTCAATCGTGATAACACCATCGTTTGATACCTTTTCCATAGCATCTGCAACCATCTGTCCAACTTCATCATCACCGGCTGAAATAGATGCAACTCTTGCGATCTGCTCTTTGCCGTTGATTGTCTGGCTCATCTCTGAGATTGCTTCTACAGCCTTGTCACAAGCCTTCTTCATACCCTTTCTGAGGATGATTGGATTAGCACCTGCTGCAAGGTTTTTCATACCTTCATTGATCATTGCCTGAGCAAGAACAGTAGCTGTTGTAGTACCATCACCTGCAACATCATTTGTCTTTGTTGCTACTTCTTTTACGATCTGAGCACCCATGTTCTCAAATGCATCTTCCAGCTCTATATCCTTTGCAATTGTAACACCATCATTTGTGATAAGTGGTGAACCATATGACTTTGCAAGAACCACGTTTCTTCCTTTTGGTCCAAGTGTTACTCTTACTGTATCTGCTAACTGATTTACGCCTGCTTCAAGAGCCTTTCTGGCTTCTGCTCCGTATTTAATTTCCTTTGCCATTTTTTTCTACCTCCAACTGTTTTTCTGCTATCTGATTATTCACTTACAACTGCAAGAATGTCACTCTGTTTTACGATGATATATTCATCATCACCGAGCTTAACTTCTGTTCCTGCGTATTTAGAATAAATAACTCTGTCTCCTGCCTTTACTTCCATAGGAACCTTAACGCCATCGACAACAGCTCCGGGACCAACTTCTACAACATCTGCATACTGTGGCTTCTCTTTTGCCTGTCCCGGTAATACAATACCTGATTTTGTTGTCTCTTCTGCTACGGACTGTTTTAATACAACTCTGTCTCCTAATGGTACTAATTTCATAATATATATTCCTCCTAACATATTAAATCCGTTCTTATCTGCCTTATGTACTCCGGCAGTTCCTAGCACTCATATCTCTTGAGTGCTAACACAATTATTATTGTATTCATTTTGTGGAAAAAATCAACCCCTAAAATGATAAAAAATATATTAAATGGACAAGGTCTCTTACATTATATGAAATATACCCTGAATTCAGAACGAAAACCGGCGATTTTGATTTGTAAATTCAGGTGTTGCATGATATGCTTCTAATACAGGAATCAAACCGATGATTTCTGACATGATACAGGATAACGCCTGTTCAAAGGCTGCTATCCAAATGATATATAGAAATGGAGAATACTATGGCTGAACAATTATACACAATACCTGTCAACGATGCCTTTCATGCAGACTGTGAATGTCCTCTCTGTCAGATGCAGAAAACGCTGGAGGAACATGCCATCGAATATACGATGGGACCAAGCTATATGGAAGACGATAATCGTGCTATGACAGATAAAATGGGCTTCTGCTCCCATCACATCGGCATGTTATATAAAGAAAAGAATCGTCTGGGACTTGCCCTGATGTTAAAAACACACACTGATAAAACGATCCGGGATCTGAAAGCTTTATCAGAAAAAGGAACTCCTACAAAACCGGGACTTTTTTCCAAGCAGTCAAATTTTTCCGGTGTTGGTGCATATATCAAAGAACTGGAAAGCTCCTGCTTTATCTGTGACCGTATGAATCGTACCTTTGACCGCTATGTCGATACGATCTTTCATATGTGGAAAAAAGATCCTGAATTCAAGGACACCTTCAAAAGTAGCAAGGGCTTCTGTACTTACCACTACGGTATCCTCTACGATACCTCTGTCACAAAGCTGTCCAAAAACCAATGTGAAGAATTCATCGAAGCCTTGAATCACTTATATTTTGAAAACATGGAACGTGTCAACGGAGATATCGGATGGTTCATCGATAAATTCGACTATCGATTCAAGAATGAACCATGGAAGAACTCAAAGGATGCCCTACCTCGCGGCATAATCAAGGCTAATCATACATTTGTAGAATAAAAAGTGACAATATTACTGCCTGATAAACATAGGATACACACAAAAATACTGTGTACATTGCACTTCACATATTATTCCGCAAAACGCTTTCGCTCTACCCTCAACGCAGCAGTACTAAGTTCGCCGTATTATACGGCTCACTAAGGACTGGCGTTCGGTCAGGTTTGCTTCATAATAGTGAGTGTAATGTACACAGTATTTTTTATATAGTATAAAATTCACAGCAATATTGTCACCTTTTTACATTGCCTGTTTGGTTACATGACCGCCAAATGCCTGTGCCAGATCATGTGTCCACAGGTATTCACGATATCTTCTGAGCAGGCCTTTGTAAATCACCTTAACATTACTGCTCTTCCGAAAATCATCCGGCCTTACAAGCCCCGGTTGTTTATCGAGAATATGTATACCAGAACGTTCTAACACACATACCACGAACTGGGAACAGAAATAATTATATTTCCTCTCAATCGCCTTATTTCGTATAACACCATAAAGTCCCCAAAAATTATACCGATAGCGATCAGCATTTGTTTTAAATGCCGCAAGCTCCTGCAGTACATGTCTGTACTGCTTATCTGTCACGGTCAGTTCCAGAACAACACAGCTTGTTTCAACATCTCTGCCAAATATTCCGGTATCAATATCTTCTATAATGAATCCGCAGTTGAATGGATTATAGATTCCCTTTCTGGCGAAGCTGTACATCTCCCGAAGCTCCAGATCCAATGCAATGGATGCATGTGCATATGGCTCTTTTGTCCAGAATTTGATGATTCTTGCAGGAACTGTGTGTGTCTTGGAGATCAGGATATATAATTTTCTGTTTTCTAATTCTGATATACCATTTTTCATACTTTTAATAGACTAAATTTTATTTTCCCGGCTTATAGGAACTCTTTAATGAAACAATACGGTTATATACAGGATGCTCCTTAGTAGAGTCTTTGGAATCTACACAGAAGAATCCATTACGAAGGAACTGGAATGCTTCACCGGGTTTTGCATCTTCAAATGCTTTCTCAAGCTTACATCCCTGTAATACGGTCAATGAATTCGGATTCAGATTCAAAGTACCATCCTCATTCAGCTTACCTTTTTCTTCATCCACGATATTCTCATATAAACGAACCTCAGCATCAATTGCACTTTCTGCTGATACCCAGTGTATCGTTCCTTTTACCTTTCTTCCTTCGAATCCTGAACCACTCTTGGTCGCAGGATCATAAGTACAGTGAACAACTGTTACATTTCCATCTTCATCCTTCTCATATCCTGTGCAGGTTACAAAATATGCATTCTTCAGACGTACCTCATTGCCAGGGAACAGACGGAAATATTTCTTAGGCGGTTCTTCCATGAAATCATCTCTTTCAATATAGAGATATTTGCTGAATGCAACTTCTCTGGAGCCTGCTTCCTCATTTTCCTGATTATTTTCAACCGGCAGATATTCTACCTGATCCTCCGGATAATTATCGATCACCAGCTTGATCGGATTCAGGACTGCCATATAACGGTTTGCTGTAAGCTTCAGATCATCACGCAGACAATACTCAAGCATCGCATAATCAACAGAGCTCTGGCTCTTTGAGATACCAACCAACTCCATAAACTTCTTAATAGAAGAAGCAGTGAATCCTCGTCTTCTGAGTGCTGCGATCGATACAAGTCTTGGATCATCCCAGCCATCTACGATACCATCCTCTACCAGCTTCTTAATATATCTCTTACCTGTAACTACATTTGTCAGATATAACTTTGCAAATTCGATCTGCTTTGGTGGGTTCTCATATTCCAGTTCCCGTACTACCCAGTCATATAAAGGTCTGTGATCCTCAAATTCCAGTGTACAGATAGAATGCGTTACACCTTCAATCGCATCCTCAATCGGATGAGCGAAATCATACATTGGATAAATACACCATTTATCCCCTGTATTATGATGTGTCATACGGGCAACACGATAGATAACAGGATCGCGCATATTAATATTCGGTGATGCCATATCGATCTTTGCGCGAAGCACCTTGCTTCCATCCAGGAACTCCCCATTCTTCATTGCTTCAAATAATGCAAGATTTTCTTCAATACTTCTGTCTCTGTATGGGCTGTTTTTACCCGGCTCTGTCAGAGTTCCTCGGTATTCACGGATCTCATCTGCCGTCAGATCACATACAAATGCCTTGCCTTTCTTGATCAACTTGACTGCTGCTTCATACATCTGGTCAAAATAATTGGATGCAAAGAATACTCTGTCTCCGAAATCGGCACCCAGCCATCTTACATCATCTAATATGGATTCTACAAATTCTGTTTTTTCCTTTGTTGGATTCGTATCGTCAAATCTCAGATTAAACTGTCCGCCATATTCCTGTGCAAGACCATAGTTCAATAATATGGATTTGGCATGTCCTATATGCAAATATCCATTCGGTTCCGGAGGAAATCTTGTGACTACCTTCGTTACCTTGCCCTCCGCTATATCTTTATCAATAATCTGTTCAATAAAATTTTTCCCGATTGATTCTTCTGCCATCATTAATGCCTCCTTCATATAATTAGCATGACTTTTTTAAGTCTATCACATTTTACATAAAGCCTCAACTGCAAATTCTAAAACTCAGCAAAACTCAGTAATTTTCAATAACTTTCAGTAAATCTCTTATTGACAAATACATCATTTTACTATATATTAACTAATGTTGTTGCTACTATAGCTCAGGTGGTAGAGCGCCACATTGGTAATGTGGAGGTCACGGGTCCGACTCCCGTTAGTAGCTCTTTTTTAATGTCCGGATTTATTTATACAGTATTCACATCCAACGGACTGTCCGATACAGTTCTCACAATCATTCCAGTTCTGTATCAGTGGTTCTTCACTGATCAGATAAATTCCTGCCAGACTCATCATCGGCTCCATTCGTTCTTTATGCCAACTGATTCCAACCTGTTCCGTATCCATCAGGCTGCAAAGAATTCCGGCAGCTTCCAATGGCATTCCATAATAACCGGGTCCAAAAGAATGACTGCAGTAATGCCCCGACTCTACACTGTGCTTTCGTTCCAGGTATTTTCTTATCCATTTTCTGACAATATCCATACATGCAATCTGAAAGGTTTCCAGATAATAAGTTCCAAGTAATGAATCCATCTCCTCGATCTGGATCTCCGGGGCATGAAATGCATACAGATATCCCTGTGTAATCTTTGACGGATCTATTCGTTCCAGTATCCGGCATGAAATATTCTTTTTGCCGAGCATAAATCCATCAGACTTAATACAGTCTCTGGAAAATGGCTGCAAAAGTACAGGTACCAGATACCGGTTTCGATTATTGTATCTGGATAAAAAACGCATAACCGTTTTCTCGGCTTCATCCTTATGCTCTTTTCTGCTCTCCGGCTCCATCTGTTCCCATGAAGCAATCTCTGCGATCCGCACCATGATTTCATCCTTCAGATCCCAAATACTGACGAATACCACACAGTCCTGCTTTTGAAACTGTGCAATCACTGCATCATACATCTCCGGGCGATGTACGATCGTACATTTACTGCAATCCCGGATTTTCTGTCCTTTCCCATTTAAGATATAATCAGGACTTCCAAGGCAGTTTTCCTTCAGATACAAGGGGCAATAACAGAACAGACAATTAAAGGAATCTTCATTTTCTATTTTATGACATGGAAAAAATTCACAATCCCGATTCTGAAAAAATCTGTAATTGTTTTTCATATCCGTTTATCCTCCCATTCTTAACATACCCTATGGATTACAGATCTTACATGGCTCATACCCCTGCGTGATCAGATCATCCCGGCTTCCGATATATTCTTTCTTATTGCTGTCATTCATGCGCTTTACTGAACGGCAGGACGGCTCATGGAACTTTCCTGTATTTGTATTAATAATATAAGTATGCTCTGCTGCCTTTTCTGATCCTGCTTCTATTTCCGTCTGAACTTTCTCTATCGTACTCTCTCTTGTTACATTATCTGTCTTCGTTGTATCATCCGACAGATTCTGATTTTCTCCCACCCCTGACATATCTGATTGCCGTTCCGGTATAAAAGTAATTGTTTTTCCATCACTGTACGCCTGAATCGTACCATTCAGATCCGTACGATACACCGTGCATCCTGCATTTGCCAGACGATCAAGCACTTCTTCGGTCGGATGTCCATATGAATTATCTGCCCCAACGCTGATTACCGCATAACTGGGCTTAACAGCCTCTAATATCTCTTTTGTTGTGGCATTTCTGCTGCCGTGATGACTGACCATCAGAACGTCACTGGAAAGTTCCTCTCCGGATGCGATCATTGCCTGCTCACCGGCTTCTTCTCCATCCCCATAGATCAGGAATGAAGTATCCCCATATGTCATACGAATTCCGACAGAATTATCATTTTCATTATCATCACTATAAGTAATCGGTGCTACTATTGTAAATACCGCATCACCAAAGGTATAAGAATCCCCTGCCTTTGGGAATGTAATAGTCAGGTTCTGCGCCGCAAGCTTATCAATCAACGAATCATAGATCTTTGTATCTGCAACATAATCCGGGCCGATAAAAGTCTCTGTGTCAAATACATTCAACACACCCACCAGACCATTTATATGATCGGAATCATAATGGCTCGCGATCACGTAATCAAGTGACTCTATATTCTGTTTTTTCAGGTATGCCACGACAAATGAAGACGCTGACGACGGGCCTCCATCCATCATCATGTAATGGTCATCACAGGAAAATAACACCGCATTCCCCTGACCGACATCTAAGAAAGTAACTGCAAGTCCGGCAAGATCGTCTGTTGTACCCCCGATATTCGCTTCCGAAGTTATTTGCTCATCTGACGTAGCTTCCGTACTGTCAATCGATTCTGTTATATTCTCTGTTGTATTTCCTGTCTGATTTTCGTTCGTTTCATCCGATAAATCCAGACATCCTGAAAAAAGCCCAAGGACAAAGCACATGCCGACAACAATCATCACTTTCCTCAGGCCATTCTTTTTATTTATAGAATTTATCATAAGTTGCTCCCCCAGAATTATATCTTTAATCCTGTTCTATATCCCGTAATTTCTTTCGTATTCGTTGGATCGCATTATCGATAGATTTATACGGCTTTCCAAATGCTTCCGCTAGCTCATCATAGCTTTTTCCGGCAAGATATCCTTCTAACACCTGTCTTTCAAATTTGCTGAGTTTTTTATCAATCGTCTCCGCAAGCTTCTGGGATTCCAGCTGCCCAAGCATCTGATTCTCCGGTTCAAATGCCTGATCTGCCTGCAGCTCATCCACAAGCGCAACATCATCGTCATTTTCCGTATAAAATGATACATAATAATTAAGCGGAGAATGCTTCTTCCTGTTCGACAGCTTCACCGCAGTGATCAACTGTCGCTTGATACACAGATTTGCAAATGTAGAAAAAGATGCCCCTTTGCTTCCGTCAAAGCTTCGGATAGCTTTAATGAGCCCTATCATTCCTTCCTGAATGATGTCTTCATTTTCTGCACCGATAATATACAGGGCACGACTCTCTTTCTTTACAATCCCCATGTACTTTTTGATCAGATATTCAAAAGCGGCATTATCATTTTCTTCCCGGATCAACCGGATATTTTCTTCATCGGTATTTCTTTCATACACACACACGGCGTTGGTACTCCCCTATTTTACACCCATTCTCTGACGGACAACCTCATATCCCAATACTCCGGCCGCAACCGAAGCATTTAATGAATCGATATCACCACTCATCGGTATAGATACAACATAATCACATTTTTCTTTTACCAGACGACTGACACCTGTACCCTCATTTCCGATCACAAGTCCCATCGGTCCGGTCAGATTGCAGTGGTACATCAGTTCTCCATCCATATCGGCACAGGCAAACCACATACCACGTTTTTTCAATTCATCAATCGTCTTCGCCAGATTTGTTACCTTAACCACCGGTGTATATGCGATTGCACCGGCAGAAGCCTTAACAACTGTTGCTGTGATTCCGACTGCTCTTCGTTTCGGAATAATAACGCCATGTGCACCGCACAGATTCGCTGTACGAACGATCGCACCAAAATTATGAGGATCTTCAATCTCATCCAAAATAAAGATAAATGGCGGCTGTCCTTTTTCCTCAGCCTTTGCAAAGATCTCATCGATCGCTGAATATTCATAGGCTGCCACATGAGCGATCACACCCTGATGTTTTCCGGTCGAAGACATCTGGTTCAGCTTCTCTTTCGAAACATAATTAATAATCGTCTCCTGCTTCTTTGCTTCACGCACGATTGAATTGATACTGCCATCATGACAGCCATCCTGCAGATATAACTTGTCAACTGTTTTACCGGAACGAAATGCTTCCATAACTGCATTTCTACCCTCTATCTCAAACTTTTCATTTCTGTTTTCTTCCATGCTTATGCTCCATTTCTAATCCACATCATCAGATTGTAAATGCTCAATCAGTTGTTTTGATTCCAGGCAGTCTCTTGTCAACTCAAATAAACGGTCATATTCTTTATTCAGATAAAGATAGCCGATCAGCGCTTCAAAACCGGTAGCTTTCCTGTACTGTCCTACCGATGCATTCTTTGCCTTGGAATGTGTCTTTGTATTCCTTCCACGCTTATATATCGCCATTTCCTGCTCGGTCAGTTTCTCTTCCAACAGATCGATATAACCTGCCTGTGACTCTGCATTTACGATATGAATAGCTTCTTTATGATATTTGAATGCCTGCTTGTTATCCTTTGATACCAGAACGGTCTTTACTAAAAGGTCAAATACACTGTCCCCTATATAAGCAAGCGCCAGCCCGGAATATTCTGCCGGATTGGAATCTTCTACACCCAATATCGCAGTAAAATACTGATCTAAGCTCTTTTCCATTTTACTCCTTCTCTTGTATCCTCAAGAATAATGCCCTTATCACTGAGCATGTTACGGATCTCATCTGCTCTTGCAAAATTCTTTGCTTTTCTTGCTTCCTGACGTTCATTGATCAAAGCCTCGATATCAGAATCTAACAGTTCTTCTTCCCGCTCTGTAATGATACCAAGAATATCACACAGCTTCTCAATCGTCCGGATTGCCAGATCTACTGTTTTCTTTGGTGTATCATTTGAAATATTGATATTTGTATATTTTACTAATTCAAAGATAACTGAGATCGCATCTGCTGTATTCAGATCATCGTCCATAGCTGCTTCAAATCGTTTCGTATATCCATCTAATTCTGCCTCGACAGAAACATCGGAACCCTCCACATCTGCCGGCGCAAGTGACTTTAACTTGTCAACAGCAGTCAGGATACGTTCCAGACCATTCTTGGATGCCTCTACCAGATCAGCCGAGAAGTTCAATGGACTTCTGTAGTGAGCAGACAGCATAAAGAAACGGATAACCTGAAGTGGATATTTGTCTGCGATCTCTCTTACTGTAAAGAAGTTGCCAAGTGACTTGGACATCTTCTCGTTGTTGATCTTTAAGAAACCGTTATGCATCCAGTATCTTGCAAATTCCTTATCATTTGCTGCTTCACTCTGTGCAATCTCATTTTCGTGGTGTGGGAAGATCAGATCCTCACCACCTGCATGGATATCAATGATATCACCGATATATTTCTTAGACATAACAGAACATTCCAGATGCCAGCCCGGTCTTCCTTCACCCCATGGTGACTCCCAGAACGGTTCTCCCTCTTTCTTTGGCTTCCAAAGAACGAAATCCAACGGATCTTCCTTCTCATCCTGACCGGAAACCTTAAGCTGATGATTCTCTGCTCTGTGTCCGGATTCCAGATCATCAATATTCTTATGAGATAATTTACCATAATCTGCAAAGCTTCTGGTACGGAAATATACCGTGCCATTTACTTCATATGCATGTCCTTTTTCAATCAGTGTCTTGATCATCTCGATCATATCCGGGATCTCTTCGGTAGCCTTTGGATGTGTCGTAGCTTCCTGTACATTCATCGCTGCCATATCCTTCTTTGTCTCTGCAATGAAGCGCTCAGAGATCACCTTGGAATCAACACCTTCTTCATTTGCACGTTTGATGATCTTATCATCAACATCTGTAAAATTGGATACGTAATTTACATCGTATCCCTTATATGTGAGATACCGTCTCAATGTGTCAAATACGATCATTGGTCTTGCGTTTCCGATGTGGATATAATCATATACGGTAGGTCCGCAGACATAGATTCCTACTTTACCTTCATTGATCGGTACAAATTCTTCTTTTGTTCTTGTAAGAGTATTAAAAATCTTCATGGGAATCCTCCAATAAATATAGTTTTTATTTTCGCCTGTCTTTCATTCAAAGCAGTTTTATCATGCATTATAGATTATGCATAAAAAAGAAAAAACCTGGAAAAAACTTCCAGGTTATCAAATAGCAGTTCATAGGGGAATCGAACCCCTGTTTTCGCCGTGAGAGGGCGACGTCTTAACCGCTTGACCAATGAACCATATATCTTAGCGACTTGTTTAATATACCAGAAGCTACGATAAAATGCAAGCTTTTTTTTCAGTAAATTTACATTTTTTTATACTGCCCATATTTTAGCTTGTAATAAGGGCATTGTCAATCAAATACGTAAGTGTTTTGGTAATGAAAGGGATACAGGGCTGCTGCATAGATCTTCCTTATATCTAAATACAACTTAGCATATTTTTGCATTAATTTTATCATAGACAGAAACAATACCTTTTATCTGCCAAGTCCTGATTCTGTATTCTTTCATGCAGCAAACCTTTTTTCACGTCGGTACTTGGCAAACTGCTGTAAGCAGTGAGCTTAGTACCGCTACGTGAAAAACAGAACGCAAGTGTTTTGCGTAATGAAAGGGATACAGGGCTGCTGCATAGATCTTCCTTATATCTTTGTGAAGCAGACCTTTTCTTACGTTGGTCCTTAACGAGCTCCTTTATACGGAGCGAGTTTAGTACCACTACGTAAGAAACAGAGTGCAAACGTTCTGCGTAACAAATGATATAAGGAAGATCTATGCAGCGGGTCTGCCCGTCTATACAAAGTCAAAGGTAAGCTGGTTGGTATCCGGCATACCGTCTAAGATGCCAAGCTCTGACAGCTTGTCGATCGCACTCTTTCCAATCTTAGAATGAGCCTGCAGATCTTCCTTTGAGATAAATTTGCCTTTGCCGGCTGCATCCTTCAACTGCTTTGCAGCCTTCTCTCCCATTCCTTCAATGGAAGCCAGTGACGGCATGATCTTACCGTCTATTACCTGAAAACGGATATCATCCGCCACATAGATATCGATCGGCATGAACTCAAAACCTCTCGCATACATCTCAAGAACCAGCTTCAGATCCTTTAACTTATCTTCATCCTTTGCAGTTCGTTTATTCTTATCAATACTCTGTATCATATTGATATGATACAGTACCTTTTCTTTTCCAAAGCACATCATCTCATAACTGAAGGCTGATGCACGAATACTGAAAAACGCTGCATAATACTGAAGCGGATAATTCACCTTAAAATATGCAATTCTCCACGCCATCATAACGTAAGCCGCCGCATGGGCTTTCGGGAACATGTACTTGATCTTCTGGCACGACCAGATATACCAGTCCGGTACACCATGTGCCTTCATATCCTCTTTCCATTCTTCCCATTTTGCACATTTGCCTTTAGCTACGTTACCTTTTCGGACATTCTCCATGATCTGGAACGCTGTACCGGATTCCAGGCCCATATGGATCAGATATACCATGATATCATCTCGACAACAGATTGCGGTCGAGATCGTACACTGACCGGATTTGATCAGCTCCTGTGCATTTCCAAGCCATACATCCGTACCATGCGCCAGACCTGCGATTCGCACCAGATCCGAGAAGTTCTGTGGATTTGCATCAATTAACATCTGCATGGCGAAATCCGTACCGAACTCCGGCACACCCAGACTGCCAAGCGGAATGCCATTGATATCCTCCGGTGTAATATGAAGACTTTCTGTTCCATGGAACAACGCCATAACATCAGGATCATCTAACCGGATCGTGGTTGCATCAAGACCGGTCAGATCCTCCAGTCTTCGGATCATCGTAGGATCATCATGACCGAGAATATCAAGCTTCAACAGGTTATGATCGATCGAATGGTACTCGAAATGAGATGTTACGACATCCGTCGTCATATCATTTGCCGGCTTCTGGATCGGTGTGAAGGAATAGATCTCCTCATGCCTTGGAAGAACGATCATACCACCCGGATGCTGTCCGGTCGAACGCTTAACGCCGGTACATCCGATTGCCAGACGTTCCATCTCACAGCTTCGTTTCGTGACGATAGCCTTTTCATCGACATATTTCTCGATCTCCTTCTGGGTCAGATCTCCCATTGCCGTAGCTTCTGCTCTCGCTTCATCCTTTGCAAGATCTTTGAAGTAATTATATACATAACCATACGCTGTCTTATCTGCTACCGTTGTTACAGTTCCTGCACGGAATGCCTTACCCTTACCGAATAACACTTCTGTGTAAGCATGTGCACATGACTGATATTCACCGGAGAAGTTCAGATCGATATCCGGCTCCTTATCTCCTTTGAATCCAAGGAAGGTTTCAAATGGGATATCGTGTCCCTCTTTGATCAGTGGATGACCGCATCGAGGGCAGTCACGATCCGGCATATCACATCCCGACATACCGGAATATGATTTTACAAGCTCGGAATCAAAATCAACAAAATGACACTCCGGACAAATATAATGTGCCGACAAAGGATTTACCTCTGTGATACCTGCCATCGTTGCTACGAAGGAAGAACCTACAGATCCTCTGGAACCAACCAGATAGCCATGATCGTTGGAATCCCACACAAGCTTCTGTGCAATGATATACATAACGGCAAATCCATTTGATATAATGGAATGTAACTCACGTTCCAGTCGTTCTACAACAACCTCCGGCAGATCCGGTCCATAGATCTTATGAGCCTTTTCATAACAGATATTCGTAAGTGTCTCATCTGAATTCTCGATGATAGGCGGTGCTTTATCCGGTCGAACCGGGTCCATATATTCCACCATATCTGCGATCAGATTTGTATTCGTGATAACAACCTCTCTGGCTTTCTCACTTCCCAGATATTCGAATTCCGCCAACATTTCTTCCGTCGTTCTGAAATAAAGCGGAGGCTGATTAACTGCATCCTCAAAGCCTTTACTTTTCATGATGATCGCACGATAGATACTGTCTTCCGGATCAAGGAAATGGACATCACAGGTTGCAACAACCGGCTTATTAAATAATCGTCCAAGCTCCACGATACGCTTATTATAATTCTGAAGATCCTCGACCGTACAAGGATTCTCCTTCTTTCTGGTCATAAACTCGTTATTTCCGATCGGCTGTATCTCCAGATAATCAAAGAAATTAACAAGTCTTGCAATTTCTTCATCCGGTGCATCGTCTACGACCGCACGGAACAGCTCACCTGCTTCACAGGCAGAACCTAAGATCAGGCCTTCTCTGTATTTATTGATCATGCTCATAGGCATACGCGGTCTGCGGTTGAAGTATCTGACATGCGCTTCAGAAATCAGACGATACAGATTCACACGGCCGATCTCATTTTTTGCCAGAATGATGCCATGATATGTTCTGCCTTTTTTGATCGTATCATCCGATGCAGAACCTAATTCATTTACATCCTCCACCGTCTTTACGCCACGTTCCACTAACATCTCATATAATTTTACGAAAATTTTTGCGGTTGCATTTGCATCATCAACAGCACGGTGATGATGTTCATTTTTTACATTTAACGCCTTACAGACACGATCCAGTGTAAACTTACCAAGCTCCGGCAATAACACATGGCTGAGTGTCATGGTATCCATGATCGTATTATCGAATTTCATTCCAAGATCTTTGGCATTTTTCTTGATGAATCCGGTATCAAATGCTGCATTATGTGCAACAACGATATCATCACCACAGAATTCCAAAAACTTCGGCAGGATCACGTCGACGGTCGGTGCATGCATAACCATCTCATCTGTAATGGAAGTCAACTGCTCTATACTATAAGGGATCGGTTCTTCTGGATTGATAAATTCCGAGAAACGATCGATCTCCTCTCCATCTTTTACCTTTACAGCTCCGATCTCTATGATCTTATTCTTCTTCTGACTAAGACCGGTCGTCTCGATATCGAATACGATATATTCTGTATTCAAATCCTGTTCTTTGGGATTGATAACCAGATTCTTCAGGTCATCGACAAAATATCCCTCACAGCCAAAGATCAGTTTAAAGCCATCCTTCATACCCTTTGCATGTGCTGCGATCGGGAATGCCTGTGCAACGCCGTGATCCGTGATTGCAATCGCCGGGTGTCCCCAGTCATTTGCACGTTTCACGATCTTCTCGATATCAACAACACTGTCCATCTCGCTCATAACCGTATGCATATGTAATTCCACACGTTTTTCAAGCGATGTGTCAACTCTTGGCACACGGAAATCAGGTATATGCTTGATACCACGCACAGATGCAATATTTAACTCCTTGGAAAAAGTATCGTATAACGGCACACCCTTTAACCGATAGAAGCTTCCTTCTTTTAACTCATCCTTATAAACCGGCACATCATCCTCTGATGCAAATATCTTAAATGCGATCGTATCTTCAAAATCCGTAATATTGCAGATGAATAAAGTCTTACCATTTCGGAGAACCTTTTCTTCCATCTTGATCAACTGGCCATGAATACAGACTTCACCGATACCATCTACTAATGTAGAAATCTTTACCAGTTCCCCTTCGCAGTCTCTGCCATAGAATACATCCGGATCATTCGAGGTATATTTCTTCCTTCTGGCGGCAAATGTCTCCTTCGGCTTTTCGTCCTGTGCAGGTGCTTTCTTTTCAGCCGGAGCATCCTTCTTGCCTTCTCCGACCAGTTTCTTTTTATCTACTGATTTACCATCCAAGGTCAAATCCGCATCCTCATGTACATTACTTAAGATTGCCTCAATCTCAAGCTTCATCTTCTGTTCATTTGCACGGCGGAGCATCTCTTTATCAGATTCCGTATAATCAAAACCGACCTTGATATCCATACCGAACCGTTTCTTATAGGTCTCCTCCAGATACTTTTTGATCCCGATCGAATGGCTCTTTGAAAGCTTACTGTCTTCCATCGCAAGCGTGATAATATCATCTGAATAATACCATTCTGCCCGCTTTAATAAACGATATCCAACATGACTGATCTTCTCGACATCATACAAGATACTGTCCTTATATACCTCTGTTAAGGTTCTGGTATTGTACTGGGAAGACAGCTCATAACGGTCATCAATAATGACCTTATAACCACGTCCACGAAATAAATGTCCGCAAATGATATCTTCCACCTGTACAATCTTCGGACGGCTGATCAGGTGCTTCGACAGCAGGCTGATAATAAGCTGGCGTTCTGCCTGCTTCATTACCACCTTTTCGATCATCGTATCCTCAAACAGGGAAGACAGCTCTTTATCCATATTCAGTTCAGGAAATACTTCAAAAAATAATTTTGCTTCTACCGGCACGTTCTATTCACTCCAGTTATCTAACTCGTACTTTAATGTTGATAATATATCTTTCTCGTCGATCTTCTTTATGATCTGGCCTTTTTTGATCAAGATACCGCAGCCTTTTCCGCCCGCAATTCCAAGATCTGCTTCCTTGGCTTCGCCCGGTCCGTTTACAACACAGCCCATAACAGCAACCTTGATATTCAGATGATCATAATCGGCAACCAGCTTTTCTACCTGTTCTGCCAGTCCGATCAGATCAATCTCCGTTCTTCCACATGTTGGACAGGACACAAGTTCGATTCCACCTGTACGGAGTCCAAGCGTCTTTAAGATCATCTTTGCTGTCATGATCTCATTGACCGGATCCCCTGTTAAAGATACACGGATCGTATCTCCGATTCCCTCATGCAGGATAATACCAAGTCCTACAGAGGATTTGATATTACCGCTCATAACCGTACCGGATTCCGTGATACCCACATGCAGCGGATAATTCGTCTGATCTGCAATCAGCTCATGTGCTTTTACACACATCATAACATCGGAAGATTTAATACTGATGACCATATTGTCATATCCGCAGTCTTCGATCATATGAACCTTATCCAATGCACTCTCAACGATTCCTTCTGCTGTCACGCCGTGGTATTTTTCAACTAATTCTTTTTCAAGGGAACCGCTGTTTACACCAACACGGATCGGTATATTCCGTTCCTTACATACCGCTACTACCTGTGCCAGCTTATCCTTACCACCGATATTACCCGGATTGATACGGATCTTATCTGCTCCCGCCTCAGCCGCTGCAATCGCCAGACGGTAATCAAAATGAATGTCTGCAACCAGCGGAATATGGATCTGTTTCTTGATCGCAGGGATTGCCGCCACTGCCGCATCATCATTTACGGTGCTTCTGATGATGTCACAGCCTGCCTTTTCAAGTTTTAAGATCTGTGCAACTGTAGCATCTATATCACTGGTTTTTGTATTTGTCATCGACTGGATCAGGATCGGATTTCCACCACCGATCACCCGGTCTCCTATCTTTATAACTTTTGTATGATCTCTGTACATATTAACTCCTGTTCATCTAATGAAAGAATACATTCTTGATATCGTTAAATAATATCACAACCATCAACAGCATAACCAGAACAAATCCGATCAGCGTCACGATATTCTCCTTATCCTTCGGAACCTTCTTTCTCGTTACTGCTTCAATTAACAGGAAGATAAATCGTCCTCCATCCAAGCCCGGTATCGGCAGCAGGTTCATAACGCCAAGGTTTGCCGACAGCAGTACGATATAATTCATCCAGTTTAAGAACAGATCGAGCACACTGCTCTTTGCTGCCTTATTGAAAGTATCGTTCATGTTCTTCGCTACTCCGACCGGACCGGATACTTCATCCGAACTTACCTGACGGGTAACGATCAGCTTCAGGCTTAAGAAGGTTGCTTTTACCCAGTATCTGGTCTCATAAGCAGAATATTTACAAAGCTCTCCGAAGTTCTTCGGGAGCTGATAACCGACACTCATTATTCCGATCTTATAGCCATCCGGTGTCTTTGCCGGATGTACCGTCGTATCATAGACCGTTCCGTCTTCTTTCTCAAGTGTCAGATCGATCGGTGAACCATCTCCATAGATCTGAAGATAGATCTGTAACTCACGGAAATTTTTAACTGTACTTCCCTCAATCTTTAATACCTGATCGCCATCTGATATCCCGGCTTCTTCCGCCGGATATACACCATTAAAATATTCCTCTGCATTTTCGATCTGGTATTTTTCAATATTATCTTTATTGTATACTGCTCCTATGATCGCAGGATCACTTCCACAGAAATGAATGATCACCATGGAAAATAAAAATGCGATCACAAAGTTCATGGCAGGTCCTGCAAGTACAACCGCCATTCTTGCCCAGATGGATTTCTTCTCAAAGGAATTCTCATCATTTTCGTTTTCTTCATCATCTTCGCTGAGCATCATACAATAGCCGCCAAGTGGAATCAGCCGCAGCGTATACTGTGTTTCTTTCTTATGAAACTGAAACAGCTTCGGTCCGAATCCCATCGAAAACTCTTTTACTGTGATATGATTGATCTTTGCTACGATAAAATGTCCCAGCTCATGAAAGAAAATGATGACACCAAAAACAAGTATGATCAATATGATATTCAAAAACTAACACCCACTTTCAATAAATTCATATACTTCCTGCTCGGTTGCAAGAATCTCATCTATATCAGGATTTTCAATCAATTTATGATGATCCATGGATGCACGGATGATATCATAGATATCAAGAAAATCGATTTTTCTGTCTAAGAACTGCTTTACTGCATATTCATTTGCCGCATTGAATACTGTAGGCATCGAACCACCGATCCCGATTGCCTCATATGCATATCGTAACCCAAGAAAGGTATCCATATCCGGTGTCTCGATCACAATCGATGAAAGCTTCGTAAAGTCAAGACGATCTCCCGGCATGTATCTTCGTTCCGGATAGAACAGCGCATACTGGATCGGCAGCTTCATATCCGGTGTACCGAGCTGTGCGATCACTGCTCCATCTTTATATTCTACCATAGAATGAATGATACTCTGCGGCTGGATCACAACCTGAATATTTTCCGGTGCTACATCAAATAACCATTTTGCTTCAATAACTTCCAACCCTTTATTTACCATCGTTGCTGAATCAATGGTGATCTTTCTTCCCATGCTCCAGTTTGGATGCTTTAATGCGTCCTCTAATTTCACATGCTTTAAAAACTCTCTGCTCTTGCCACGAAATGGTCCACCGGATGCTGTCAACAGAATTTTTTCAATGGAATCATGTGTATTTCCCTGCAATGACTGGAAGATTGCCGAATGTTCACTGTCAACCGGAAGGATCGATACTCCTTTTTCCTTTGCAAGCGGCATAATGATATGTCCCGCTGTAACCAGAGTTTCTTTATTTGCAAGGGCAATGTCTTTTCCCGCTTTAATCGCTGCCACAGTCGGGCGGATACCGATCATTCCTACAATAGCGGTAACTAATATATCCGATGTCTTGTATTCTGCAATCTCGATCAGCCCATCCATGCCTGATACGACACGGATATCCATATCCTTCAGACGATCTTTTAATTCATCTGCCAGCTTCTCATCCCACAGACCAACGATCTCCGGTCGGAACTCTCTCGCCTGCTTCTCTAATAAGTCTATGTTTCTTCCTGCTGATAAAGCACAGATTTTTATATCCTGATTCCATCTTGCGATCTCAAGTGTCTGTGTTCCTATAGATCCTGTGGATCCAATGATAGCTACATGTTTCATATTTGTTCTCCTTTACCCATTTCAAACATCTGTATCTAACATTTTTTATCTGTCTGCACTATTTCCAATGCGACATAAAGGAAAAGCAGCGTAATTATGAGCACAGTTCATCTGTACGCTCTCCCACACTGCTTTTTCTGATTACAACAAATATAATATAAGATAATACATAATTGGTGCTGTAAATATAATACTGTCAAACCGGTCAAGGATTCCGCCATGTCCCGGTATCAGCTTGCCATAATCTTTGATATCATTATTTCTCTTGATTGCAGAAGCCGCCAGATCCCCGATAACTGCAGGCAGAGCACATACAGCTCCGATCAATGCAAATATCCATACAGAATGTGCAACCTGCATGAAATGATTATAAATCAAACCAAATACAACACCTAATATTCCTGCTCCAACGATTCCGCCGATCAGACCCTCGATACTCTTCTTCGGACTTAAGATCGGTGACATCTTGTGCTTACCGATCGCGCGTCCGACCAGATAGGCACAGGTATCATTACCCCAGGAGCTGACAAAGATCAGCAGAACAAGAATCAGTCCATGTTTCATATCTCGTATGAGATACACATACGACAACATTACACCTACATATACAAATGCAAAAAATGCCGCCATGATCTCTTTATCTTTGTAATTCGGATATGTGAGCACATAGATTGCAAGGATGACCAGCATATAGACCGCGATCAACGGTAATATAAACTGATGCAGGTCAAAATACAACAATGCATAATAAAAAACCGTTGCACCGTAAGCTGCATATCCAAGTCCCTTCTTGTTCAGCCCATATATACGAAGTAACTCCATCACACCGATCAGCGAAACCGCACACATTACCAGACATGTAAGTGCTCCGCCAAAATAAAGTGTGATTGCTGCAATGATCACCAGGATCACTGCACTGATTGCCCGTTGTTTAAACATATTATTTCCTCTTTATTTTACCCCGCCATACCGACGGTCTCTATGACTGTAATACCGGCATGCATTGACCAGCTCGTCCATATCAAAGTCCGGCCATAACACATCCGTAAAATAAAATTCCGAATATGCGATCTGCCATGGAAGAAAATTCGATGTCCGAAGCTCTCCGCTGGTACGAATCAACAGATCCGGATCCGTCAGTTCCTTTGTATCGAGGTAGGAACTGACTGTATCCTCTGTAACCGCATCCGGTGATAGCTTTCCAGCCATACAGTCGGATGCAATCTGTCTGACCGCTCTTGTAATCTCATCCCGTCCGCCATAGTTAATCGCTACAGAAAACTGAAGTCCTGTATTATTTGCTGTAGCTTTCTCCAGATTATCCATCTTCTCCACGATATCCTCCGGAAGGTCCTCGCGCTTACCGATGATCCTTACGCGCATGTTATTCCGATTGGATCGCTCGATGCTGTCAACCAGATACTTGCGGAAAATATTCATGATCGTAGATACTTCCTCTACTGAACGTTTCCAGTTCTCGGTAGAAAATGCGTATACAGTCAGGTATTTAATACCAAGTTCATCTGCATTCTCGCATGTTCGCTCGATTGCCTTTGCGCCCTCTGAATGTCCATAGGTTCTTGGCATCAGTCGTTTCTTCGCCCATCTTCCGTTTCCATCCATGATGATCGCAACATGCTCAGGAATATTGATCATTTCTCCATTTATTTCTTTATTCATAATTACTCCAAATTAAACAGTTAAGATCTCTGTTGATTTCTTCTCAATAGCCTTATCAATCAGACCAACATACTTGTCTGTCATCTTCTGGATCTTATCCTCGTTTGTCTTTAATTCATCCTCTGAGATATCTCCGGCTTTCTCCATCTTCTTGATTGCATCGTTTGCATCTCTTCTGACATTACGGATAGCAACTTTTGCATTCTCACCTTTTTTCTTAATATCCTTAACGATCTCTTTTCTTCTTTCCTCTGTCAGTTCAGGGAAATTCAGGATGATGTTCTTACCGTCATTGTTTGGTGTCAGCCCAAGATCTGAATTCAGGATCGCCTTCTCGATCGCCTTTACCAGTGATGGCTCCCATGGTGCAATCATCAGCGTTCTTGCTTCCGGTACAGTGATATTTGCAAGCTGCTGCATCGGTGTCGGTACACCATAATATTCTACCTTGATCTTATTTAAAATGTTAGGGTTGGCACGTCCTGCACGGATCGTAGCATATTCCCCTTCCAGGTTTTCAACTGTCTTCGTCATTTTCTCTTCGTACTGTGTCAACATATCTTTGTTCCTCCTGTTTATTTATACGTTCACATATGTTCCTGTAAAGCCACCGGTAACGGCCTTTACAATACTGTCTTCACCATTTAAGCCGAATAACATCATCGGCATTTTGTTTTCCATTGCAAGAACTGCAGATGCAAGATCGATAACTCCAAGCTTATTATCAACAATGTCTTTCATCTGCATGCTGTCATATTTCTTTGCATTTGGATTTGTCTTAGGGTCACTGTCATATACGCCGTCAATTGCTTTTGCAGATAAGACTACATCTGCCTTTACTTCAACCGCCATAAGAACAGTTGCCATATCTGTTGAGAAATACGGATGTCCGATTCCTCCGGCAAAGAAAACAACTTCTCCCTGCTCCATATATTCTACAGCTTTATCACGGTTGAACAGCTCTGTCATTGTTCCACATGCAAATGGTGTCATGATATGTGATTTGATTCCAAATACACGAAAAGCATCTGCGGTATAGATACAGTTCATAACAGTTGCAAGCATGCCGATTGAATCTGCTTTTACACGATCCATATTTTCTGAGGTTCTGCCACGCCAGAAATTACCACCACCGATTACTACACAAAGCTGGATTCCTTTATCCAGGATCTTCTTCACCTGTCCGGCAACATCATATACAGTCTTTTCATCAAAGCCATGCTTTTTTTCTCCGGCAAGTGCTTCTCCACTAAGTTTCAATAACACTCTGTTCATTTCCATAATTGTAACCTCTTATGTTTTCTCAAAATTTTTCTATCCTAGTATAGCACAATATAACTATATTTCAAACAGGAAGTTGGAAAGATTTTATTCAAATTATCGTAGCTCCGGATCTGTTCTCCATAACAAAAAGAACACCACAAAATCTGACTGGTTTCATGATGTTCTTTCGTTTCTGATATGTTTCTATATACTATTTATTAACGATTGAATCCGGATCATCTTCTACTGTAAACGTATCCAGATCGATCTGGTTATAATATCCTGTATCGTTGATAATATTTGCACTGATATTTTTAACTGTCTGGGATGGAACATAATCATAATCGTTAAACAGATATCTGTGAAGAACAACTACATTGTTCTCCAGATCTCCTGCTACAACCAGACTTCCCTTACTTCCAAGTGTTGGTGTTGACCATGTAAATGGAAAACCGGTTGAGGATTCCAGTTTGTAATTGAAGCAGTTCGTTGCAAGATCCATAATCTCTTTCTTTGTAAGGCTGGAGCTGATATCATCTACAACTACATTCAGACAGTCATTTAACTTGGAGATTCCGGCACTCTTTGCCTTTTCGATCATAAGGCTGATAACCTTTCTCTGTCTCCATGCTCTGGTGATATCACCCTGGTCTGTACTTCGGATTCTTGCATATGCGGTAGCCTGAACACCATCGAGATGTACAACACCTGTATCATATACATACGTAGACGGGATGCCATTGACTCTCTGCTGTTCATCGATACACTGATTCAGCTTGTCAAGCTCGCTGGACTTCAATTCGATATCAAGACCGCCAAGTGCATCGATTGCTTCTGTCAATGCCTTGAAGTTTACAGTTACATAAGCTGTAATATTCAGGTCAAGGTTCTTGTTCAATGTATTGATCGCCTCTGAAGCTCCGCCATAAGCATAAGCATGTGTGGCCTTCTCATAGCTCTTGGAATCATTTGCAAGCTCCAAATATGTGTCACGATATACAGAAGACATCTTAACCTCCTGTGTATCATTGTTAATGCTTACAATGATGATTGCATCGGATCGTGCTCCGCTTTCTACCATATCAATATCACGGCTATCTACACCGAATAATGCGATCGTTGTATAACCGGTCATCTTCTTTACGGTTTCTTCTGCAAGGTCATCATTCACCTTAACGTCTTTTAACTCTTCAAAATTCATTTTATTAAATGCTGAATTGATATAAGCATTTACAAAAAGGACACCTCCAAGAATGATCACCAGTATTTCTGCTATAAGTGCAATGATCCATGGTTTGTTTTTACTCTTTTTCTTCTTTTTTCCGGAAGATCTGCGCTCAGCAGATTTTTTCTGTGCCCGCTTTGCTGCTGTATCTTCCATATCATCATAATCGTCGAAATCTTCATCGCTAAAAATATTATCGCTCATTATTCATTCTCCTATACGTTTGTGTATATGTTTCATCTCAACAGAACTATTTTTCGTACAAAATGTCAATTTTCCACGAACAAACAAGGTGTATTCTACTACAAATAATATTCAAATTCAACCTGTTCATAAAAATATAACATTTACGCCGGACTGTCTTCTTTATTCGCCCAGGATAAATTTGTCAATAACCGGAACCAGACCATCTTCGTCATTTGAGAGTGTTACATAATCTGCATGTTCCTTTACGATCTCCTGTGCATTTGCCATCGCCACACCGACACCCGCATATTCGATCATCGTCAGATCGTTATATCCATCTCCGCAGGCAACCAGATTCTTTACATCCATGTGCAGATATTCCAGAAGCTTTTCAAGGGATGTTGCCTTATGCACACCCTTTGGCATGATCTCAACAAAGAAAGGCTCGGAACGGAAAACAGTAACCGAATCTCCATACAGGGCTACCAGCTCCTGCTCCACCTGTTCTGCAACATCCGGTTCTGCTGTCAGCAGGCACTTATTGATCGGGAAGTCAATAAAGGAACGAAAATCCTCCACCTGTACGATCTCCATACGATTGATCCTTGCCTCAAGACTCATATAATCATCAACCGGGGTTCCTGTTACAACGACGTCATCCTTATAAGTCACCATCCCAATCTTTTTCTCAACACAGTAATCATATATTTTTCTTGCGATCTCATTATCTACACATGCCTGATATGCGATCTCACCTGTTTTGTAATTCACGATACGTCCGCCATTGAATGCCAGCACATATCCACCATACTGATTCAGTTCCAGTTCATCCGCAATCTTCCGGATTCCAGGCAGCGGCCGTCCGGATGCAATTGCCACAACATGTCCTTTTTTCTGGATCTCCATGATCTTATCCAGTGTAGGCTTTGTGATCTCTTTTTTCGAATTAGTCAATGTACCATCAATATCAAGTGCTATTATCTTCTTCATCTTGTTATCTCCACGTTTATCTTCAATTTGTAATGATCAAGTTGATAATATATAGTAGTTTCACCTCTTTGTCCAGTAGTTTACCCGAAAAAATGCGATTCTATTGTAATTGACGGTGCGATTGTATTATAATAATCAATCATAAATGCATCTTTTTTATTAAATTTCGGAGTTTTGGCATGAATTATACGATCTATATAAAAGAAAAAAATCTGGCACCAAATATAAAAGCGGCTGTTCATGAATATATCAAGCGGCTGTCACCTTTCTGTAAAGCTACAGTCTGCTGTGCAGGCAAAAAAAAAGCTGCCTTTGCAGGCAGCGATATCAATATCCTGATCACCCCTGACCAGACAGGCAAGCACACGATCTCTTCCGAAGCCTTTGCCCGAATGATCTCTGACTATGCCCTGGGCGGATATTCAAAAATCAGTTATTTTATTGGATTTTCTCCGGATGATCTGCCGATTTTATCCGATCAGATCTTTTCTGTTTCCAGTATGACATTATCTAACGAGATCTGCCTGATTGCCTTTACGGAACAGCTCTATCGTGCCTATACCATCAATAACAACATTACTTATCACAAATAATACGGATCTGGTCAAGCAACATGACACGCATCAACTGATGCGGGAATGTCATATCCGAAAAACTCATTTTCACATCTGCACGTCTGATAAGTTCGTTTGAAGTTCCCAGAGAACCACCGATCAGAAAGGATACTGCTTCATATTCCCGCTCTTCTGCCTGACGTATGATTGCCGCAAATTGTTCGGTTATATATTTTTTACCTTCTATGCAAAGAGCGATCACAAAATCATTTTTGCCGATACTTGCAAGACTGTTTCTGCTTTCTGTTTCAATGATCTTCTGCTTTACAGCATCGGATGCATTCTTCGGTATTTTCTCATCCTCACTCTGAATGATCTCTACCCGGTTCTTTTTGTTGATCTGTTTACAGAGTTCCTGTATCTGACTGCTATAATATTCTTCTTTTATCTTTCCAACACATATGATCTTGAACAGCATCATGCATCTCCATTTTCTATCTCTGATCCAGCTTTATCTGGTCAAACAATTTCTTTTCCGCTTCATTTTTCTTATGCGTAAACATACTGACAATGATCGTTACCGCCAAAGCAAATACAAAGGACGCAGTTCCCGCACTCAGTTCTGTTGATACCGCCAGTGTATTTCCTTCTATCATCGGTACAAAATACCAGACAGAACAAACCGCAAGCCCTGTAAACAGTCCTGCAAAAATTCCCGGTCTGCTTGCTGCTCGCCAGACAACTGCCAATATACATGGAGCTGCCATTGCAGATGCATACTCCCATGAAACCGTGATCAGTTTCTGATACTCCGGCTTCCATATACCGACGATCACCAGTAATGCGCCTGAAAGAATAACCAGCAGGCCTATATCTGCCACATTCTGCTGTTTTTCATTCCTGATCCATTTCATTTTTGGCAGAAGTCCCCGAGCTACTTCCATACTCATTGCAAATATACGCTCGGTCAGACACAACAGCGTAATAACCAAAACTCCAAGTATAACATATCGGATCTCTGTCGGAACTTCCAGCTTATGACATAAGGCTGCAATATAAGTCCGGAGCAGTTCGTCAATTCCAGAATCAAGCGTCACCTTTAACGGATAGATACATACTGCATTTAACAATGACCAGACACTGATCACAACAATCATCACGCCTGTATACAGGATTGACAACACCCGTCCACGATCCAGCTCATGACTGTCCTTTGCTTCAAATGCTCCATTAAATAAAAATGGAAGTCCAAGACAGCCAAGTCCCATACCGACCATGGATATAATATATGTAACACCGGTCTGTGTGCCGTTATAATACAGAATATTCAGATATACACTGGTTCCGCCCTTCATATGCAGCTTTCCATAAATATCGAGAAGCTCCGATGGTTTATTTACCATAAACAAACTGATGACCAGCACAAAGAATACAAACAGCAATATTATATAGAAGATACTCCTTATTACACTTCTTACTTTATTTCCGAGTATACACATATAAATGCTTAAGCTCACCACGATTCCTACGGCAACCCAGTGATATTCCATGCCAACCGTCTTGCTGATCACCTTACTCCCATATTCCAGCAATGCTGCAGTCATAGACAGAAGGATCAGCAGCCATACAACAAGAAAGCTGTCCTTTAATATAACCGACCGGTATCTGTCATATAAAAATTCCCACATACTTCCGATGGTCTTCTGGGAAAGATCCCGATAAGAACGGAGCCGCTTTACCAGAAACAACCAGGCAAATGTTGTACCGACAAACAGACCAATATTGATAACACACACACCGGCTCCATATACTCCGATCACCGGCGGCAGCAGGACCAATGACCAGAGCAGCATCTCTGCCATTGAATTATTTCCAGCCAGCAGTGCCCCGTTTAATGTATTTTGATCATTCTGAAATAAATATTTTCTTTTGCTTCTGCTCATATCAAAGACTCCTTCAAACCCACCCGGGTTCCGATCATTTTTTACTGCTTTATGTTCTCACTATCCGCTTCTTCGTGTCAAGTCTCTTTTTATATAATTTTTCTATATTTCTTTTTTATTTCTATTATATTATTACAAATTTGTAAGCATCCTAATAAAAAATATAGAACAAGAAAACTATCTATGTTATAATATCCAAGCATGTAAATTTTATTTTACATGGTTATTACATGATTTTAACATTTATTCAGAAGGTAATTTTTATTCACAGGAGGATATGGAAGTGGACTTTTTTTCAATTCTGACTTTACTTGGAGGTGTAGGACTGTTCCTGTTTGGAATGAACATGATGGGCGATTCCCTGAAGAATCTGGCAGGAGGAAGTCTGGAACGGATACTTGAAAAACTGACGACTGGTAAGAGTCAGGCAACCGGCGCGATTAAGGGCTTTGGTCTTGGTACCGGTGTAACAGCGATCATTCAGAGTTCTGCAGCAACTACGATCATGCTGATCGGTTTTGTAAATGCCGGTATCATGAAGCTTGGTCAGGCGATCCCTGTTGTATTTGGTGCCAATGTCGGTAGTACCGCAACCGCACAGATTTTACGTCTTGGTGATCTTGGCGAAGATATGTTTATTCTTAAATTATTAAAACCTTCTTCTTTTGCACCCGTTCTGATCGGTATTGGTGCTTTTATCATTCTGTTTGCCCATAAGAAAAAACATAAAGATATCGCCGGTATCTTAGTCGGTCTTGGTATCTTATTCCTTGGTATGAATACAATGGAAGCTGTGTTCGCTCCTTTAAAAGAATCTGAAGCATTCCAGAATCTGTTCATTTCTTTCAGTAATCCACTCCTTGGTATCCTGATTGGTCTTGTCTTAACAGCGATCATCCAGAGCTCCTCTGCTTCAGTCGGTATCCTTCAGGCATTATCCTCAACAGGAGTTGTTTCCTATGGTTCTGCGATCCCTATTATTATCGGTATTAATATAGGAAAATGTTTCGCCATCCTGCTCGGCAGTATCGGTGCAAACAAAAAGGCAAAACGTGTTGCCATGTCCTATCTGTTATTTAATATTATCGGTGCGATTTTCTTCGTTGTTGTGATCTATGGACTTCAGTTGTTTATCACCTTCCCATTCATAGATAAGATCATCAACCGTGGTGTAATTGCAAACCTACATTTTATGTTTAACTTTATCATTGCGATCCTGCTGCTTCCATTCGCAAATAAGATCGCAGATCTGACCGGTAAGATCATCGGCGACGATAAAGAATCCAAAATTGACAAAGAGCTTGCATCTCTCGATCCAATGCTTCTTGATACACCAAACATTGCTCTTACCCAGGCGCAGAAGGTAATGTTCTCCATGACAGACTCCATCAAGGAAAACTTCGAACTCGGAAGTCAGTTATTATCGGAATATAATGAAGAAACTGCTGGAAAACTTCTTGAAAATGAGATGTTCATTGATAAATGTGAAAGTGCGTTAAACGAATATCTGTTAAAGATTACCTCCAAGCGGCTGCATTCATCCGAACGAAAGCTGGCATCTGAATTATTAAACAGTGTCAGTGACCTGGAACGAATCGGTGACCACTGTGAAAATCTTCTGATCGTCGGCAGAAAGATCACCGATGAAAAAATCTCCTTCTCCACACAGGGAACCATGGAGATCAATACGCTCTTACAGGCTACAGCCAATATCATTGATACAACCTTTATGGCATTCAAAAACGATGATTTAACGGCTGTCTCCCGTATCGAGCCGCTTGCTCAGTCAATCACAGAGGTAAAAGAGATCATCAAAGATCACCATGTTATCCGTTTACAGACCGGAGACTGCGATATCGACGGTGGTTTTGCTCTTGTAGATATCCTGACCAGTCTGGATCGTATCGGAAGTCACTGTTCTAATATCGGACTTCATATTGCAAAGAAATTAACTACAGATTCCTTTGACGAAATGCACGGTCATATCTACACAAATGGATATAAGACCTCCGAAGAATATAAAGCACTCTACTGCTACTACATGTCTCTGTACTCTGATCCGATCACCGAAAAGTATAAGGCGAGCCTGCCAGAGCTGGAACATAAGATCTCGCAATCAGATGCAAATAAATCTTCTGCTCCGAAATCTGTGGATCTGAACACAGCTAAGGCAGATAAAAACGAACAGCAGACAAAAAAAGAGCCTAAATTAAAAGAGATCAAGAAGACAAAGATTGAAAAAGTAAAACAGAAAAAAGACTCTAAGAAAAAATAAAGATTATTCTGATAATAAGCATTATAAAAAGATACTCTGATCACGGGATTACACTGGTCCTTTGCTTTCAGAGTATCTTTTTTATTTCCTTTTATTCTTTAATACTGCATTTTATTATTATTTGATCTTGTATATCGTTTAGACAGATATACATAATGACTCTATCTCAATCACGGCTTTCAATTACAATTAATAATCCGGATTCAAATTCGATTAGACCGCACTCTGCAATCAGCTCATTGCTGACGCCGATGCTTTCTCCAAGCTTCAATGTAAGCCCCTGTGCATTATAATAAAAACCCTGAAGTGTTACACCGGTCACCTGTTCCGTATATGGAAGCAGTGACACATATCTGTATGCATCGGTACGCTTCACGATATGTTGGTGTGCTGTCATCGTGATCCTGTTATGCTCGTCGATCAGATATGCCGATATTCCGAACTCTGCAAACTGCTTTAATAAGCCAATATTGGCAAGAGTATGATCCATACGGGTTCCGGTTGCTCCAACCAGAATTACTTCATCCGGTCTGATCTCCTGCTCCAGTATATAAGAAATCGCAACATGGGTATCTGTAAAATCCTTATGTGTATCCAGATCCAGAAATTCTGTCTTTTCCCGATATGATGCTACAATATCTGTCTTTGCCGAATCAAAATCTCCAATAACCAGATCCGGAAGTATGTCACATTCCTGACAGATTTCAAGTCCTTTATCACATGCTATTATTTTTTGAAAATCATAATCGGAAAGAACCGTTTCAAGCACTTTTTTTGAAACGGTTCCTCCTGTAACAACTAAATATCGATTCATATATCCTGTTACCTGTTCCGGCAGACAGCAGATCTGCTTTCTGCCTTTTTATTACTTTCTATTGTATTTCTGAAAAAATCTTATGGAAGGCTTTTACATTCTCAACCTTATCTCCCTTGAATACTGCAGATCCGGCAACTAATACATTTGCACCTGCCTGAATGATCTCAGCCACATTAGAAAGAGTGACACCGCCGTCTACCTGAATATCTGTCTGAAGTCCACGGCTGTTTAACAGTGCTCTGGTCTCTGTAATCTTCCGAAGGGAAGATGGAATAAACTTCTGCCCTCCAAAGCCCGGATTTACTGACATGATCAGAATCATATCTACATCCTCTAATACATAATCAAGTACCGATAATGGTGTTGCAGGATTTAATGCAACTCCGGCTTTCATTCCCAGCTCTTTTATGGCTGCGATGGTTCTGTGAAGGTGCTTGCAGACTTCTGCATGTACTGTTACGATATCTGCTCCACAATTCTTATAATCCTGTAAGAAACGCACCGGTTCATCAATCATAAGATGAACATCAAACACCTTATCAGATACCGGACGAACACTCTTGATAACCGGTGCTCCAAATGAAATATTCGGCACAAAGGACCCATCCATAACATCCAGATGAATATATTCACTTCCTGCCTGATCTATGATCTGTATATCTTCTGCCAGATGTCCAAAATCCGCAGACAATACTGATGGGGACAGCTTTAACATTACCATTTCCTCTTTTCCTTTAATTCATTGTATATCATAACATAATCATCATACCGCATCTTACTGATTCTGCCATCGCTGACAGCTTTCTTTACCAGGCATCCCGGTTCACTGATGTGATTACACATGTTAAATTTACAGGTTCCTGTATATGCTGCAATCTCAGGAAAATACAGCTTCAGATCTTCTGCTTCGATTCCTTCTGTATATAACGAACTGAAACCCGGTGTATCCATAATATAAGTATCATCATCTACAAACATCAGCTCTGAATGTCTCGTTGTATGTTTTCCACGCTGGATCTTTTCACTTAAACCTCCCGTCTGCACATTGGCATCCGGAAATAATGAATTCAGTGTCGATGACTTGCCTACACCTGAAGGTCCTGCAAATACCGTTGTTTTCCCTTTTATAACTGCTTCTAACACATCAATCCCATAGCCGCTTTCGGCACTGATAAACAATACCTCATAGCCACTCTTTGTATAAGATCTGCATATATCTTCACTCTGACAAAAGCCCTCCAGATCCACTTTATTAAAGCAGATCACTGTAGGAACCTCATGCTGCTCCATATTGATCAGAAAGCGGTCAAGCAGATTGAAGTTAGGTGCTGGTGCAGACACTGCAAAAATAATTACAGTCTGATCTACGTTTGCAACTGCAGGTCTGTTTAACCAGTTAAATCTGGGCAATATATCTTCAATATTGCCCAGATTCTTCTCTTCATCTAATATCTCTATCTCAACATTATCGCCTACCAAAGGTTTAATCTTCCGATTCCGGAAGACACCCTTTGCTTTACATTCATATGTGATGCCGTTTTCACAGACAACATAGTAGAAACCACCAATGCCTTTTATGATCTTACCTGTCATACCTGCACCTATTCCTTTGTAAAGGATGCTGATAAACCACTGGTGTTAAAGCTTGATGTTACATCCTGTCCTTCTGAATCTGTGATCATAACCGTAAATGTACCGGAATCCTCTGATAAACCGCTGATGGAATCTGCTCCGCCGATATCCAGTGGGAAGGACTCCTCTCCGGCTGCTCCGGAATATATCTTATAAGTTGCATCTCCGATCGTATAAGATACGGTCACTGATACATTACCTGCTGCCTCAAAATCATATCCTGCATTTGTGATAGCACCTGTAAATTTAACTGTATAGGAAACTGTTTCCGGTCCGTCACTGATCACATAATTGATCGTTGAACCTTCTTCTACCTTACTGTCTGCATCAATTTCCTGGCTGATCACCTTTCCTGCTTTTACATCATTACTGTTTGCATGGCTTGGATTTCCAACCAGTCCTGCATCACTCAGCAGAGATTCTGCTTCCTTCTCTGTCTTACCTACCAGATTTGGCACCGGTACATCCTGTACCTCTTTACCATTGCTGACAATGATCTTAACAGTAGAACCCTCCGGCTGCATTGTCTTTTCTTCCGGCGACTGACTGATTACATAATTTTTCTCTACTGTATCGTCATATTCATAACCATGGGTAACCGTAAAGCCGGCTTCGGTAAGCAAGGTTGTTGCCTGGTCATCGGAATATCCTCTGACATCCGGAACTTCTTTATCTTCCTTGCCTTCTGAAACCGTTACAACAATCTCCTCATCTGCTGAGACCGCCGTTCCTTCGTCTACGCTCTGACTGATTACATAGCCCTCCTGAACGTCATTGTCCTTCTTTGTTTCAAATGTATAGTTTGTGAATCCTGCTTTTTTCAGTTCTTCTTCTGCTGCTGTTTTATACAGACCTACTACATTGACCATTGGAATCGTTGCCTGTTCACTTGTAGTAACATCATCTGTACTGGCATCACTGTTCTCATCTGTATCGTCAGTACTTTCTGTTGCTTCCGTAGTCGTCGGTGTATCTGTCGTATCCTTCTTTCCGGAGAATAGCTTGAAACCGGCAATCTTAGAAATCAATAATGCAACAAGGATTGCAATGATAACTACAACTGCAATACTTGATATCATAATGATCTTTTTCAGTTTTGGATCCAGCTCATCCAGTTCTGCATCGTCATCATCTTCCGGCTGTCTGAGTTCTTCCTCGTCATCCTCCTCATCGTCGTCATCATCAAACAGATTATCAAATTTGGAAGGTGGTATGATCGGTGTGTCTTCCGGATGCTCTTCCGGTTCCAAATCTTCCTCATCCAACACAGGCTCATTCATCTGCCTTCCTTCTTTGATTGCTTTCATTTCATCCGAGGTCATTTCAACCGTTGGCGAACTTGGCACGATTGGAGGCACAACAACACAGTCAATATCCGGATTTGCCTGCACGCGCTTCAGATCTGCGATCAAAGCACTTGCTGTCAGATATCTGCGCTCTGCCTTCTTCTGTGTACATTTCAAAATAATCTTTTCCAGACTCGTCGGTATGTCCGGATAATATTCTCTAGGGGAGATCATCTCACCCTGTATATGCATCAATGCAACCGCAACATTATTCTCTCCCTCAAATGGCACATGTCCGGTTACCATTTCATACATAGTGATACCAAGCGAATAAATATCACTTCTTTCATCACTGAAGCCGCCTCTTGCCTGCTCCGGGGAAATATAATGAACACTTCCCATGGCATTTGCTGTCATAGTGTTGGAAGAAGCTGCTCTTGCAATACCAAAATCTGTAACCTTGATTCCGCCATTTTTTGACACAATAATATTCTGTGGCTTTATATCTCTGTGGATCGTATGATTCTGATGGGCTACTTCCAGTCCCTGTGCGATCTGGATCGCAATATTAATTGCCTCATCTGATTTCAGTCTTCCCTTTTCCTGAATATATTCTTTTAAGGTAATTCCCTCTACCAGTTCCATTACGATATAGTAAATGCCATTGTCCTCCCCGACATCATATACATTTACGATATTCGGATGGGATAATCCGGCTGCTGACTGCGCCTCGATCCTGAATTTTGTTACAAAATTCACATCGGAACTGAATTCCGGCTTTAAAACTTTTATTGCTACATATCGGTTCAGCACATGGCATTTTGCCTTATAAACCTCAGACATTCCGCCCGTACCGATCAATTCTATTATCTCATAACGATTACTGAGTATCATTCCTGGATTTAACATGTTTACACCTCTCACTATTTTACAGCAACCACAACGGAGATATTATCTTTTCCTCCGTAATAGTTCGCTCTGTCAATCAATTTTTCAACCGCTGCTGTAATATCCCCGCTGTCTTCCATCACGATTTCTTTTATCTCATCATCCTCGATCATATTGGTCAAGCCATCTGAACATAACAAAATCCTGTCATTTTCCTTCATATCTAACTCAAAGAAATCGATCATGACCTTATCTGATATTCCCAGTGCTCTGGTTATTATATTTTTTTCGGGGTGATTTCTGCCTTTATTTCTGTCTAACTGTCCGGATCGTATCAATTCCTCCACAAGGGAATGATCCAGAGTTACCTGTCTGATATCATTATCTATAAAATACAGCCGGCTGTCCCCGATGTTTGCAACATACAGGGCATCTTCCTCACATACAGCCGCCACAAGGGTCGTTCCCATCCCTTTCAGATCTTCGTTCTCCCTTGCCATTCTGTATATCTTATCATTTGCATAAACAATCGCTCTTTTTAGAACGGATACCGAATTGTTCAACGTGCTTTCTTTTATATATTCTGTTACACATTCAATCGCAGTCCTTGATGCAACATCACCAGCTTTATGCCCCCCCATACCGTCTGCTACTATGTACAGATTTGGCAGTGGTCCAACTGGCTCATCACAAAAGAAAATGCTGTCCTGATTCTGGGCTCGTTTCTTACCGATGTCTGTTCTACCATCCGATCTCATCTGATGCCTCCCGTCTAAAAAGTCTCTTTTGCCTCTTCATATTTTCTTCGAAGCTGTCCACAGGCAGCATCAATATCTCTGCCCATACTTCTTCTTATTGTAACATTTATATCTTTCTTTTCAAGTATATATTTGAATTTTTCAACAGAATCACCGAGTGAACGACAATACTCACGCTCTTTGATCGGATTTACCGGAATCAGATTCACATGTCCGTGCATATTTTTTAGAAGCTCCGCCAGCTTATATGCATGCTCCGGTGTATCATTTTCATCCTTTACCAATGAATATTCAAAGGTTACCCTTCTGCCTGTTTTTTCAAAATAATACCTGCATACTTCCATCAGTTCTGCGATCGAATACTTATTTGCAATCGGCAACAGCTTTCTTCTGTCTTCATCGGTCGGACTATGAAGAGACAAAGCAAATGTAATAGAAAGTTCCTCGTCTGCCAGTTTTTTTATTTGTGGAACCAGTCCGCAGCTTGAAACCGTAATATTTCTCTGGCTGATATTTTTGCCCCGCTCGTCATTGATGATCCGGATGAAACGAATCAGATTATCATAATTATCCAGAGGCTCTCCGGTTCCCATTACAACAATATTTGACACGCGTTCTCCTGTGATCCGTTCGATCGCATAGATCTGATCAAGCATCTCTGATGCTTCCAGATTCCGAATCAGACCGCCTATTGTAGAGGCGCAGAACCGGCATCCCATACGGCATCCGACCTGAGAAGAAATACAGACGGAGTTTCCATGCTTATACCGCATCAGCACACTTTCCAATACATTTCCATCCTGTAAACGGAATAGAAATTTATTGGTTCCATCCTGTTTCGATACCAGTCTGGTCACCTCTTCTACACCATGCATGCCCTGCTTTTTAATCTCCTCGATCAGTTTCTTTGGAACATTTGTCATTTCTTCCGCATCTGCAATTCCTTTTTCATGCACCCATTCAAATATCTGTTTTGCACGGAATGCCGGCTGTCCGACTGCCTTTACCCAGACTGCCAGTTCATCAAACATCATGGAGCGGATATCCAGTTTTTTTATATCTTCTATCTCTGTAAACATATCTTTCTCTTCCTGAACCATAGAATAACCGGAAAAGTGCTCTGCTCTCCGGCATCAATTTTCTTATCTGCTATTTCCGTCTGCGCAATCTTGAAATAAAAAATCCATCGCAGTGATCCACTCCCTGCAGCAAAGTGATATACCCTTTTTCTGCACGTTTTTTTAAACATTCCGGCATATAGTCAGAAAGGCTTTCCAGTTCGTACTCTTCATGTGCCTTTAAAAATGCTGTCACGTTTTCTTCATTCTCGATCCGGTCGATCGTACAGGTTGAATAGATCAGTGCCCCTCCCGGTTTTACATAGACGGCACAGACATCCAGAATCGTCTTTTGTATTGCTGCAAGTTCTCTTACCATATCCTCTGTTACATGATATTTAATATCATTTTTTCTCGCCATAACACCAAGTCCGGAACAGGGAAGATCTGCAAGAACAACATCTGCTTTCTCAATCATATCCGGATCCGGAACCGTTGCATCCCATACCTTTGTTGATACGTTATGAAGCTCTAACCGTTCCAAATTCTCATCGATCTTATCAACCTTTTCTTCTGAGATATCACGCGCATATACATGTCCCCGTTCTCCGGTCTGTTCTGCCGCATACATGGTCTTTCCGCCGGGAGCTGCACAGACATCAAGGATCACATCACCCGATCTGATCCCTGCTGCAAGCACCTGCAGGCTGGAGCTCTCATCCTGAACCGTAAACAGGCCTTCATGGAATCCCGGAACCGTACGGATATAATCATATCCTGAAATAATCAGGGACGTCTGATTATAATATCCTTTTTCTACTTTTATGCCTTTTTCGATCAGAATATTCCGAAATTTCTCCGTTGTCGTTTGCATCGTATTTACACGGATCGTTGTGCCACGCTCCTGCTCGCCTGCCTGTAGAATCTGCTCTAACTGGTCTGTACTGTATTCCTTTAACAGAAATCCCACCAGCTCCTCCGGAACTGAATATTTCACAGACAAATATGATTCTACACCATCCTCCATGGAAGGATAAGTAATTGCCGCCTTGTTCCTGCATACACTCCGGAGCACGCCATTTACATACCCTTTTAATGTCCGGAACCCTCTTTTTCCTGTCAGGTTCACATATTCATTACAGGCAGCTTCATCCGGTACTGCATCCATATAAAAAATCTCATATGCTGCCATCCGTAAAATACAGCGGATGACCGGCTTACATTTTTTAATTTTTGTTTTTGAAAATTGATTAAGAATATAATCCAATCTGATCTTCTGCTCTGTTACACCCTCCGTCAACCGGCTGATGTAAGCACGTTCTTTTTTATTCATAAACTGATTTGCCCGGAGTGCTCCACCTAGAGCATCCCCTGCAAATCGATCATTACGGTCAATATCAAGCAGAATATCCAGAACGATCTCTCTTGAAGTTTTACTCATATATCATCTGACCTGTCTTAAGTTTATTTCCTGCAAGAAATGCTGCACAATCCATCGGCTTCTTGCCTTCCGGCTGAAGCTTTCTTATCATTAATGCTCCATTTCCACATGCAACCGTAAAGTTTTTCTTCGTAACACGAACGATCATTCCCGGAACGATCTGTGTTCCATCCTCCAATGCCTCCTCCGGTTGTTCACAAACGGAAGCCTCATAGATCCGTACAGTCTTCTGATTCATCTTCGTATAAGCAACCGGCCATGGCTGTAACCCACGGATCAGTCGTTCCAGAGAAGCTGCATCTTTTGTAAAATCAAGCTCTCCCATTTCTTTCTTCAGCATGGATGCATAACAGCTTAACGAATCATCCTGTGGTGTCCGTATCGCTGTATGGTCTTCAAGCTTTGAAAGTGTAGACAGGATCAGCTCTGCACCTGCGTCTGCAAGTTTATCGTGAAGCGTAACTCCGGTATCGGTATCTGCGATCGGAACAACCGTCTTTTCGATCATATCTCCGGTATCTAATCCCTTTGCCATATACATCGTAGTAACACCGGATTCTGTCTCACCATTAATGATCGTCCACTCAATCGGAGCTGCTCCTCTGTATTTTGGAAGCAGTGACGCATGAATATTGATGCATCCGTACTGTGGAATATTTAAGATAGATTCCGGAAGGATCTGTCCATAGGCTGCTACAACGATAGCATCCGGCTGATAATCCCGGATAATCTGAACATTTTCTTCCTCCCTGAGTTTTACCGGCTGATAAACTGGTATATCAAGGGAAAGTGCCTTTTCCTTAACAGGTGTTGGCTGAAGTGTTTTTCCTCTTCCCTTCGGTTTATCCGGCTGCGTAAAACATGCAAGAACCTTGTGTCCTGCATCTACGATTGCCTGCAAAGGCTTTACTGCAAATTCAGGGGTTCCCATATATATAATATTCATACGATTATCTCTGCCTCCTTATAGTCATCTGGTAATTCTTTTATTCTGTCTCGTATAAGCCATCTTCTACTTTATCTTTATATAAGATACCCTCCAGATGGTCTGTCTCATGGCAGATTGCCCGTGCCAGAAGGCCTTCACCTGTTACCGTGATCTCATTCATATCACGATCCAGTGCTTTACAGACAACATGCATCGGTCTTGTCACCTGTCCAACCTTTCCCGGAAGGCTCAGACACCCCTCGTCTCCGGTCTGCTCGCCGGACGTCTCTATAATCTCAGGATTAATAAGCGTCAATGGATGCTCATCTCCGATATCAATTACAACGATCCTCTTTACAATTCCAACCTGTGGCGCTGCAAGCCCGACACCATTTGCCTCATACATAGTATCAAACATATCATCGATCAACTGAGATAACCGTGGAGTCATCTCCGTAACAGGCTTACATATCTTTCTTAAAATACTGTCGCCATCGATTCTTATCTTTCTTGTTGCCATCTCTTGTTCTCTCCTTAATACATATTTAAAGGATTAAAGTCAAATTGAAGACTTAAATCCTGAACTTCTTTTTTCTCTGATATATATTGTTCTATCTGATCTTTTAAAACCACCAGCTCATTATACCGATAATTCTTAATATAGACAACCCTTCTGTAAATATCACGGATTTTTGCAATTACCGGAGCAGACGGTCCGATTATCTTCATGTTCCGGTCATCTACCGAACAGCTTCTGATATAATCACAGATATCCTCCGCCATCTGATCCAGAAAGGCTTCATCTGAACTTACCATCAATACCACCATCATATTCCATTCCGGTGGATATTTCATCAGTCCCCGATATGCCTCTTCTTCTTTATAAAAATAGGAATAATCCTGTCCGGCTGCTGCTTTTATCGCATAATGCTCCGGCTTATAGGTCTGGATCACAACCTTTCCCGGCTGTTCCCCTCTTCCGGCTCTTCCTGCCGCCTGGGTGATCAGATCAAAAGTCCGTTCTCCTGCACGGTAATCATTCTGAAACAGTGTAAGGTCTGCAAGAATGATCCCAACCAGTGTTACATTTGCAAAATCATGTCCTTTTACGATCATCTGTGTTCCGACCAGAATATCAGCTTCTCCGTTTCCAAACTTTTCCAGGATCTGTTCATGTGCATTCTTCGCAGTTGTCGTATCCTTATCCATACGAAGGATCCTCGCCTGCGGAAACAATCTCTGTACCTCTTCCTCCACCTTCTGAGTTCCGGTTCCATATCCGCCGATCAACCCTGAATGACAGGAAGGACATACTTTTGGCTGAGGCATCTGGAATCCACAATAATGACAGATCATCTGATTATTTCCATGTCTGGTCAGGCTGACATCACAGTGTGGACATTTCAGTGCCTCCCCACAACTTCTGCATGACACGAAACTGTTATATCCTCTTTTATTGATAAACAACATTACCTGCTGCCTGCGGGCAAGCCGATCCGCGATATCATCTGCAAGTTCCCGACTTATGATCGATCGGTTTCCTGCTTTTAATTCCTTTCTCAGGTCAACGATTGATGTCTTTGCGAGTTGTCCGCTTCCTGCACGTTCATGCAGTTCAAGCAAACGATATGTCCCGTTAAGTGCCTTGTGATAACTCTCAACGGACGGAGTTGCCGAACCAAGCAGTACACTTGCATGTTCAAGCTCCGCCCTTTTTACTGCTGTCTCTCTGGCATGATACTTCGGCGGATAATCACTCTTATAACTTGATTCGTGTTCCTCATCTATAATAATGATCCCCAGATTCTGAAATGGTGCAAATAATGCCGAACGTGGACCGATCACAACATCTACATCCCCGTTCTTTGCCCGCATGAACTGGTCATATTTTTCTCCATCACTCAATCTGGAATTCAGGATTGTCACCCGGTCTCCAAAGTAATTCCGAAAATACCGTACGGTCTGATATGTCAGTGCAATTTCCGGGATCAGAACGATCGCCTGTTTTCCCATCTCCACTGTTTTCTTTACAATATTCACATAGACTTCTGTCTTACCGCTGCCGGTAATTCCATGCAACAGATAAGTCTGTTGATGTCCCTGTTCCATATCATGGGTTATCTCATCTACTACAATCTGCTGTTCTTTGTTTAAAGTGATCTGAAATTCCTCTTTATAGTCATAAATCCCCGCCGTCCGATATCGTTCTTTGCTGATGACTGCGATGACTTTTTCCTGCTGCATCGCTTTCAGTGTAACCGAAGAGATATTCAGTCTCTGTCTGACAATATCCATTGACAGATACCGTTCCGGCACTTCTTCCAGCGCCTGTAGCAGCCGCAGCTTCGCCTGTGCATGTTTTTTCTGATATTGTTCTCTGACCTGTGCTAACTGTTCTGCATCCATCTGATCCGTCAGCACAACCATCTGATCCGTCAACTGCCGGATCGTCTTCTTTACCGGCATTACCATGCGGATTGCATTGATCATTGTAGATCCATAGTTCTCCCGGATCCATGCAGCGAGCGCAAGCAGTCGTCCTTCCACCGGAACCGACCGATCACAAAGTTCTGCAATCTTCTTGATCCGATCCGGCTGATATTCCGTCTGATCCGAAAAACCGATCACATATCCTGTACGAAGGTGGTTGCCTCTGCCAAATGGGATTTTAACCATGCTTCCTATCTGGATTTTTTCCTGTAATTCATCCGGTATCCGGTATTGAAACGGCCGGTCAATGGCTTCATGCGAAATATCGATTATTATATCCGCATATCTTGGTAACATCTTCTTCCTCCAGTATCTCCCGGATCAGGCCTCTCTCATCCATGTGATATTTCACACCCTTGATCTCCTGATAATCCTCATGTCCTTTACCTGCAAGTACGATCACATCGCCCGGTTCCGCATGCATGATCGCATACCGAATTGCTTCCTTCCGGTCAATGATCTCTACATATTTTCCTGTTGTCTTATCGATTCCTGTTTTTATATCATTGATGATTGCCTGTGGATCTTCTGATCTTGGATTATCCGATGTTATGATCGTGAGATCTGCCATATTTCCGGAAACCTCGCCCATCTCAAATCTTCTCTCTTTGGAACGGTCTCCTCCACATCCAAACAGGCTGACCAGTCTGCCAGGATTATATTCACGCAATGTTTCCAAAATGCTTTCAAGACTGACTGCATTATGTGCATAGTCGATCATGATCGTGAATTTGTCTGAGATTGGGATCAGTTCTACTCTTCCCTTTACCTTGATCGTTTTCAGGATTGCCTGTATCTTGTCAAATGGAACGCCCATCAGATCTGCAACTGCAATCGCTGCCAGTGAATTATAAATACTGAAATTACCCGGAAGATTAACCAGAACATCACCATTTAATTTTCCAGACAAATGATAACCAATACCCAGATGTCCGTCTTTGTTATACAGATTATGATCGTTTGCCTTGTAATCATAATCGCCATGAATTCCATAGGTCACGATCTTGCAGGCTGCATGCTCTGTCATCATATCTACATGTGCATCATCTGCATTGAAGATACCCGTTTTACACATCGTGAATAATTTGCTTTTCCACATTGCATATTCTTCAAATGTCTTATGTTCATTTGGTCCGATATGATCTCTGGAAAGGTTTGAGAAAATACCGTAATCAAAATCAACCCCTGCCACACGGTCAAGCATCAATCCCTGTGAAGACACTTCCATAACAACACTGTCTAAGCCATTGTCGAGCATGTCCTTTAACTTCTTATGCACGATCATGGATTCCGGTGTCGTATTGTTCGCCGGTATGACTTCTTTTCCATCCATGATCTCGATCGTTCCGATCAGTCCAGTCTTGTGTCCTGCACTCATCAGCATCTCACGGATCATATATGTTGTTGTTGTCTTGCCCTTTGTTCCTGTAATGCCGATCACTGTCAGCTTGGACGAAGGATTTCCATAAAAATTGCTGCTGATGATTCCCATCGCATACCGGGTACTTTCAACCTTTACGATCAACACGCCCGGAACTGGATTTACATCCTTCTGGACGATCAGACAGACAGCTCCTTTTTCTGTTACATCTTTTATATATTCATGCCCATCAAACTTGGCTCCCACTATACAGAAAAACAATCCCTGTGCTCCAACTTTTCTGGAATCATTATAAATCTCTTTTATCTCAATATCTTCATCTCCGCAGATAACCGAATACTGCAGTCCCTTTAATAATTCGCTTGCTTTCATATGCTGCTCTCCTTTTTAGAAAAGAAAAAGGTTGCGCAAAAATGCAACAACCTCTTTTTTTATTAGTTATCTTCTTCGTCGTCACCGACAATCTTTACTTTGCCGCTGTAAAGCTCATCAACTGCTATGGATAAAGGCTTATTGCTTGCTGTATTTACAAGTGGCTCCTGTCCTGCTATTATCTCTCTTGCGCGCTTAGCAGTTGCAAGCACGATAGAATATCTGCTCTGAACTACCGGATGTTCTCCAGGTTCAACCTCTGAATTTACAACTGCCATTAAGTCTGTGTATGATGGATGTAACATAAAATTATATCCCCTTTCTATATTTTTTCTTACCAGATGCCTTTCAGGTCATCTCTTATTTCTTTTATATAAGCCTGATTATTTGATGTTCTGCATGCATAGCCTACGATCACTGAATTCACTGTCTGTATACATTCTTCCAGATCATCATTGATCACTATGTAGTCATATTTATCCATGTCTGCAGACTCTTCTGTTGCTTTCTTTAAACGCTTCAGAATTACATCCTCTGCTTCCGTTCCTCTGCCCCGCAGTCTGTCGCGCAGGCTGTCAATGCTCGGCGCACTGATAAAGATCAGCAATGCATCCGGGTACTGTTCTTTGATCTTCATAGCACCCATGACTTCTATCTCAAGGATAATATTTTTACCCTGATTCAGACTTTCTTCCACAAATTTTCTTGGTGTACCATAGTAATTCTCAACATATTGTGTCCACTCGATAAATCCGCCATAATCAATCAGATTCTCAAATTCGCTCTTATCCATGAAAAAGTATTCTCTTCCATGTTCTTCTCCGGTCCGTGGACTTCTGGTTGTTGCTGATATCGATAATTCATATCCATAATCAGACACCAGTCTCTTTACAACGGTACCTTTTCCGACTCCGGAAAAACCTGAAATTACAATTAATGAACCTCTGTTTCCCATCTTTTTTACTCCAAATTCTGTATCTGTTCTCTGACTTTTTCAATGTCCGTCTTTAATTCGATCGCACGGTTTGATACATCCAGTGAGTTTGCCTTGGAAAGGATCGTATTCGCCTCTCTGTTCATCTCCTGCGCAATAAAATCAAGTTTTCTTCCAACACTTCCACCTGCCTCCAGAATCTTTCTGGTGCTGTCAATGTGGCTCTTCAGACGAACCGTTTCCTCATCTACACAGATTTTATCCGCATATATAACAACCTCGGTTGCAATCCGGTTCTCATCGATTGCTGAGCTATCAATCAGTTCTGAAATCTTGTCGATCAATTTCTGACGATAAGCTGTTATAAGTTCCGGTGATACTTCTTCAATATAATCGACTGCAGCCGTCATATTGTCAAGCTTCTCCAGCAGATTAACCTTCAGGTTCTCACCTTCCACCATTCTTGACTTCACAAACTTATCAGCCGCCTCGTCAAGTGCACCTTGTATCAGGCTCCATAACTCATCTTCATCTACTGTCTGCTCTTCCAGAACAAAAACCTCCGGAAGTCTGCATATAATCGATGGACTGATATCATTTGTAAGATTAAAATCTGCTGCCATCTGATTCATATAGCCAACATATTCCTCTGCCAACTCTTTATTATATTTTACTGAGACATTTGTCTCGGTCAGATCTTCGTAAGTGATAAAGACATCTACCTTACCACGTTCTATATACTTCTTTAAATATGCTCTTATAGTTGTTTCAAAAAAACTCAGTTTCTTTGGTGTTTTTACATTGATCTCGCAAAACCTGTGATTAACAGCCTTAATCTCCACAACTATCTTACGGGCTCCGGAAACGACTTCGCTTCGTCCAAAACCTGTCATGCTCTTAATCATAAAAATCACATTCTCCTTAAAACAATGGATACTATATTATACTTCAACCGCCATAAAAAATCAAATATTTTATCTCGTTACTTCTTCTATTCCACGGATCACCGGTTCTGCTATCATTGAATAATTCGTATGATAGATGACAAATCCCGGTTTGGCTCCTGCCGGCTTCTTCAGATTCATCCGTTTTGTATAGTCGATCTCCACCTTTGGATTCTCTCTTCCAGACGAATAATATGCTGCAAGCCTTGCCGCCTCTTCATAGGTCTGATCCGGAAGTTCTTCTGCTCCCTCCATCCGTACGATCACATGCGAGCCCGGCATCTTCTTTGCATGGAACCACATGTCCCCGCCATTTGCAAACTTAAATGTCAGTTCATCATTCTGCAGATTATTCTTACCGACATATATATGAAAACCATCAGATGATATATAGTGATATGGCTTGCTCTTGCTGGTATGCTTATCCCCTTTTTTGCCATATCTTCCCTTGATATATCCGCTGATCATCAGCTCTTCTTTTACCTGAGCTAACGCATTTTCATCCAGTGTCATATCGATAAATGTCTGAACCGATTGTAGATATTCCAATTCATGTCTGGTCTCAACAGTCAGCTTTTCTAACACCTCATATGTCCGCTTCTGCTTGTTGTACTTTGCAAAATACTGTTTGGCATTCTCAAGCACCGATATTGTCGGATCGAGTGGAATCTCGATTTCTTCATTTGTGTAATAATTCAATGCACGGAAGCTCTTTGTTCCCTGCTCCACTCCATATCCATAGGTATTGATCAGCTCACCATATACCTTATATTTCTCCCGACCTTCGGTATCCTTCATCTGCTTTAACTGCAGATCATATTTCTTGCTGGCTCTTTCAATCGCAGTTGAGATGATTTTCCGCAGATCTGCTGATTTCTGCCGGATTCTTGTTACCTTACTCTTCTTATAATAATACTCATCTAAAACCTTTGAAATTTCATCCTTATCTTCTACCTGATAATCCTGATACATACTGAGTCTTACTGATGAAAATTCAACCGGAATATACCCATCATATACAATATTCGGCACATAGTTTTCTGTCTTTATATCGGAAACCATTTTCTCAAATTCCTGGTACAGCTTCTCTTTCTGAATATCCGTTAACGCTGCTGTTGACTGTCCGCCATCGATTCCCACACGATAACAAAGCTCATTTGCGATCAGGGGTGAAATACCTGTAACTGAGGTATAAATTGCCTTTGTAACAGTCACAGGCTTTGTATATACCGCAGATGCAAAATAATCCTGATCTGCATCATATGGAGAACGCTTATCACCGGACGGCGGATATACATAAGCTTTACCTGGAAGGACCTCTCTCACCGAGCTTACCAGATGGGATATATGCTTGATACTATCAATTATCATTCCATCCGCATCCGTGAAGATAATATTACTGTGCTTACCCATGACTTCTATAATAAGCTTCTTTTTACACAGATCTCCCATCTCATCGAGGTGCTCGATCGTGAATTCCACGATACGTTCAAAGCCCGGCTGGCAGACATCTACGATCCTGCCATTTCCGATATGCTTACGAAGCAGCATACAGAAATTCGGAGCTGTCATCGGATTCTCCTTAGGCACCTGCAGCAGATAGATCAGAGGCAGACTTGCATCTGCAGATAACAGTAAGCGGTAATTCTCCCTGTTGTTTTTTATAATAATATTCAGTTCATCATTTTCCGGCTGGTAGATCTTATAGATCCTTCCATCCACTAATTTCTTTTTCAGATCACTTACAACATTTGATATTACAACTCCGTCAAAAGCCATATGAAACCACCTTTCCTGCACAGATCCACCTATTTTCGTACGACCGCAGCCCCAGATCTGTATGTTCTGCGGTAAAAAGGCAGAAAATGTATCGCAACATCTTCTGCCTGATTTTTCATTTATGAAAAATGAGTTTGACCGTTTGTTTTTATAATGAATTGTAAAGATCGTTATAGATCTTTGCTGAATTGTACCAGGAGTAATCCATTCTCATGCCTCGCTCCTGAATACCATACCATGCGTCTTTGTTGTTATAATAAACTTCCTTTGCATAGTTGATCGCATCTAACAGCTCATATGCATTGTAATTTGCAAATGAGAAACCTGTACCTGTATTCTCAAACTGGTTATATGGTTCTACTGTATCTTTCAGACCACCAGTCTCTCTTACGATCGGAACTGTTCCATAACGAAGTGCCATTAACTGGGTCAGACCACATGGCTCAAATCTGGATGGAACAAGCATAACATCACAACCCGCATACATCTTATGGGATCTTTCATCCGAATAATAAATATTCGCAGAAACCTTTGCAGGATGAATGCCCTGATAATAACGGAACATATCTTCATATCTGCTGTCACCGGTTCCAAGAACGATGAACTGGACACCATCACAACAGATATCATTCATAATGCGATCAACCAGATCAAGTCCCTTCTGGTCTGTCAGTCTGGATATAATACCGATCACAAACTGCTTATCATCCTGTGGAAGTCCACATTCCTTCTGAAGTTCAACCTTGTTGATCTTCTTCAGTTCACGGAAATTGTCGACACTGTAATTCTTGTACACCTGTGAGTCTGTAGCAGGATTCCATACATCGTAATCAATTCCGTTTACAATTCCCCAGAGTGACTGCCATCTTGCACTCAGAAGCCCATCCAAGCCTTCACCGTAATATGGTGTCTGAATCTCTCTGGCATATGTGTTACTTACTGTTGTGATCTTGTCTGCATATACAAGACCACCCTTTAACATACTTGCATCTTTTCTGACTTCCAGCTTATCCGGTGTGAACACATAATCCGGAAGACCGGAATCTGCCTTGATCGTATCGATATCCCACTTACCCTGGAACTGTAAATTGTGGATTGTCATAACAGACTTCATGCCACTGAAAAACGGATTTCCAGCAAATAACGTTTTCAAGTATACCGGAACCAGACCAGCCTGCCAGTCATGGCAGTGCAGGATATCCGGCTGGAATCCTACTGCCGGCAGAATACATAATGCTGCCTTTGAAAAGAAGCTGAACTTTTCAATATCCCACTTTACATCTCCGTATGGGGTAAATCCATTGAAGTAATATTCATTATCAATAAAATATACTTTTACTCCTTCGTATTCCAGATACATAACCCCGACATAATCATTCTTATATCCGATATCCATATAGAAATGGGTCAGATACTGCATTTTTTCTCTGTATTTATTTGGAATACAAAGATAGTTCGGCATGATAACCCGAACATCATATTCATTTCTGTCAAATATTTTTGGAAGTGTTCCTACAACATCCGCCAGACCACCCGTTTTGATAAATGGTACACACTCTGAAGCAATATAAGCAACTTTCTTCATCTTCTCTTATTTCCTCCCATGGAATAACTCCAAAATAATATTAATTTTATCATATTTATACATATAATTCAATGAATAAAGGTGCTGCATTTTATTGCAATTATAAAATTTGGCTGTGGACTTTTGGTTACTTTTCCATTATGATGAAAATGATCGGTCAACACAGTTTTGAATGGTATCCGGCATACCCGGAAATGACCGTCAATTTTATTTTAATAAGGAGACCAAACATGGCAAAACAGAATGATGATGAATTAGATGATATCGAAATGATGTCGCTTGAACTCGACGACGGAACAAACCTCGAATGTGAGATTGTTGCTACCTTTGATGTTGAGGATACCTCTTATATTGCTTTGCTTCCTGTCGAAGCACCGGAAGGTTATGATGATGACGAGGTTCTTGTATACCGTTATATTGAACTTCCAAACGATGAATTCACACTGGAACCAATTGATGATGAAGAAGAATTCGATATGGTTGCTGATGCTTTTGATGAAATTCTGGATGAGATGGAATTCAATTCCATGTCTGAAGATGACTAATCATCTTCAGACACAGTGACCAGATTATTTTTTATCGTATATTCGATACTTAATGTTTTTGTAATCTGATCTTTTTCAAAATACACACAGATTTTTTTATCATCCACAAATGTTATGACACCTTTGCCATATCGTTTGTGGATGATTTTATTTCCAACCTGCAGCATATCATAGTCGATCACCATTTCTGTTACAAACCGGGAAATCTGTCCCGTCTTTCCATACACCACCTTCGGTACATAGATATACAGACCATATCGTGCCCTGGTAACGGCAACATAGAACATTCTCCGTTCTTCCTCCAGTTCCGCATCTGTGACCGATTTCTTATGTGGCGTCATTCCTTCTACTGCATTCATGATAAATACCTGATCAAACTCCAGTCCTTTTGCCCCATGCATCGTCGCAAGTACAACTGCATCCTTTGCGTGTTCCGCTGTTTTCCCCTGTTCCTTCAGTTTTATCCTATATTCATTTAACAGGTTAAACCACTCAATAAAGGAATCGGCACCTCTTGCCATCTCCTGAAATTCATCCGCAATATCCATATACTCCTGTGGATCGATTCCCCTATATGAAGCATATTCCTTCAGATATTCATCATACCCAACCGCTTTCCTGATATAATTAACGGCTGCATATGGTTTTAATTCTGCGATCCTCCTGAAATCCGTTTCCAGGGTTACCAGATTCTGCACTATCCTGTGATTGTCCTTATAGAATTCCTGCATCCGCTCCAGATCTACCGGATCAGTTTCCAGACACTCCCGGCTTATATACCGGTTCGGTCGATTTATGATCCGTAAAAATAATGCCCGTTCTCGGTTTCCAAGTGCTGCCTTAATATAATCAAGGATATTCACAACGACAAAATGGGAAAACAGATCCGGCATATTATCCTTCATCCGGAATGGAATATTATTCTGCATCAGCTTCATTGCAAGTCCGGATGGTTCCGAATTGGTACGATAAAGAATAGCAATATCCAAATATGGGATACCCTGCTGATTCATCTCCCGGATTTTCTGTATGATACCATCTGTTTCCTGCCGCATTCCCTCAACTTCAATCACATGCACACGCTCACACTGACTTTTCTCAAATGCAGACCGGATCTCCTTCTGATACCGCTTCTTATTGTTCTTAATGATTCGTCCTGCCGATTCCACGATTGCACTACTGCATCTGTAATTTATACTTAAGCAGACCATCCGGGTATCCGGGAAATCATCCGGGAAGCCAAGCATGATCCTCGTATCTGCGCCACGGAATCCATAAACAGACTGGTCGTCGTCTCCCACCGCAAATATATTATGTTCTTTTCCTAACAGCAGCTTCACAGTCTGATACTGGATCCTGTTAATATCCTGAAACTCATCGATCAGAATATACCGGAACCTCTGCTGCCACATTCTCCGGATATCCGGTCTGTCCCGAAGCAATTCATATGTAAATACAAGCATATCATCAAAATCAATCTTATTATTCGCCCGAAGTACCTCTTCATACTCCCTGTAAGCAATCCGGAAATCTTCCGGCTTCATGTTCATCGAATGATACTGTCCGATCGGTGTCAGTTCACTTTTTACCAGACCGATCTCTGCAATTACATTTTTTGCAAAATCATCCTGTCCATTGTATTCCATATTATGTTTTTCAATAATACTGCGAATGATCTGATATTTCTCCGATTCCAGTATGATATTGCTTCCATTATATCCATAGGCTTGACGTAAGATCATAAAGAATACCGAATGAAAGGTTCCAAAAGTAACACCACTCGAATATCCCATTATTTTCTCAAACCGACTTTTCATCTCACCTGCTGCTGCCTTGGTAAAAGTGATCACCAGGATCTGACTTCCATTTACCCGACCATGCTCCAACATATATTTCACCCGGTGCGTGATCACCGTCGTTTTTCCACTTCCCGGTCCCGCCAGAACTAGCATTGGCCCTTTTTCATGCCGGATTGCTTCTAATTGTTCTTTACTGAATTGCTGTTTTTCTTCCAATCGTTCTTCCCTTCAACAGAAAAGAGAACAGGACGGATACAACCATCTGTCTGTTCTCTTTCTCTTTCCTGTTATAAAATTCTGCTGTAGTTCTTCTTTATCAGATTATCTACCGCAGCATTTCTTATACTTCTTACCACTACCACAAGGGCATGGATCATTTCTTCCAACCTTTGGAGGCTTTACAAGTGTTCTGGATGTCTTCTCTTTCTTATAGAGTTCATCTCTCTTTTCCTGTGTAAGGATCTTGTCCCATGCAGGCAATGTATATAACCATTCTGCATTGCATCCAACCATATTCATATACAGCTTCTCATAATCAATACCAAGTGTTACTTCTGAATCCTCTGTAACCTCGTCGAGATTATTCGATGTGATCAGACTGTCATCAATTCCATCCAGGAAACCGATCATGGTCTGGATACTTACTTCAAACTTCTCTGCAAGTGCCTTTACTGTTCCTTTTACAGGATCTGCCTTTGGATTTGCAAGAATTATTTCATAAATACCTTTTTCTGCCTGAAAATAATCAAACCAGAACTGCTTTCCTTCTGGTGTTCTGTCATCAAAACCATACGCATAATCGCGCCACTGTGATAATAAACTCATGTTACATACCTCGTTTCAATTTTTAAAACTTTATAGAGTATATCAGATAATCCCTTATTTTTCAACATTATTCTTTTCTGTTTCATCTGACGACACAGCCTGATCTGCCAGTTCTTTTCCTTTTGCTGTAAGCAGCTTTGTGATCAGACTGATTCCATAAAATAATACCGGAACCAGAATGCACAGAAATAATGCCGCTGAAAAATATTCACTACCTGTTATTCCCAAGATAAATGCCCAGACAACCAGTCCAAGAATCACAAGGACCATAAGAAAGGCTGCTATCCGCTTCATTTTCTCCATTAAAGTTCTTCCTTTATCTTCTTAAAATATTGTTTTATGTTCTGCTCATATCCATTATCCGTCGGTTCATAAAACTGTCTGTCTGCAATCTCATCAGGCAGATACTGCTGCTTTACATAATGATTTGGATAATCGTGTGCATATTTATAACCTGTATGTCCAAGCTTCTTTGCTCCGCCATAATGTGCATCCCGCAGATAGACCGGAACCTGTCCTGTCTGCTCATGTTCCACAACATTTTTTGCAGAAAAGATCGCATTCACGATCGCATTACTCTTTGGAGCGCACGCAACGTAGATCGCCGCATGTGCAAGTATGATCTGAGCCTCCGGCATACCGACCCGCTCTACCGCCTGCGCACATGCTGTTGCAACACAGATTGCATTTGGATCCGCATTTCCAACATCCTCACAGGCACATATCATGATCCGTCTTGCTATAAATGTAATGCTTTCTCCACCGCACAGCATCTTTGCCAGATAAAATACGGCAGCATCCGGATCGGAACCACGCATACTCTTGATAAATGCAGAAATGATATCATAATGATTGTCTCCGTCCTTATCATATCGGAATGCTCTTCTCTGAATACATTCCTCTGCCACCGACAGCGTAATATGAATCTGCCCATCTGCTTCCGGTTCGGAAGAAAGAACTCCAAGCTCTACTGCATTTAGTGCACTTCTGGCATCACCTTCTGACATATCACTTAAGAATTCCACGGCATCATCATCTATACATGCATTAAAGGCTCCCATGCCCTTCTGGTCATAAACAGCCTTTAATATGATCTCTTTTATATTTTCTTTTGACAACGGTTTTAATTCAAAAATATTAGATCTTGAAATTAAAGCCCCATTCACTTCAAAGTAAGGATTCTCTGTCGTTGCTCCGATCAGGATGATCGTTCCATCCTCCACAAATGGAAGCAGATAATCCTGCTGTGATTTATTAAAGCGATGGATCTCATCAATAAAAAGTATGGTTCGTTTTCCATACATTGCCTTCATATTCTTCGCTTCTTCTATGATCTGCTCCATATCCTTCTTACCGGAGGTTGTTGCATTGATCTGCTTGAAATCCGCCTTTGTCGTATGTGCGATCACCATGGCAAGCGTCGTTTTTCCGGTTCCCGGCGGTCCGTAAAAAATCAGCGAGCTAAGCTTATCCGCCTTTATCGCACGATAGAGTAATTTCTCTTTTCCGATAATATGCTCCTGCCCGATCACCTCATCCAGGCTCTCAGGTCGCATTCGTTTTGCCAGAGGAGAATCATCATCCTTCTGGTTTTCTCTCATATAATCAAATAAATCCATTCTTATTCATCCTAAATAACATCAAGCTTCTTAAGGATCTCGTTGAATTTCATAATATCAATCGGTTTGCAGATGTAATCATCATAATCATCACTGGCCTGATTGCTGTCAAAGCTGGTTTCATCCAGTGCACTTGTCATAATAACCTTTGACCGTAACATTCTGGATACGCCATGCTTTCTCTCTGCATTTCGAATCGATGCAAGTACCTTATATCCATCGATCTTCGGCATCATGATATCCAGACAGACAAGTTCAAAATTTTCGCCCTTTTCCAAATGATTTACAAATTCATCAACAGCTGCAATTCCATCTGGTGTAATTACAACTTCTCCAAATTTACTTAAATATTTTGATAAAAACTTTGCATTTGCAACATCGTCCTCAGCAATTAATATTCTCATGACAAACTTCCTCCTACTTTAAAATCTAAGCATCTTTTCAATCTGGTTCAGCATCTCTTTTACTTCAACACGAAATGTTTTCTTGGAATATTTGGTTCTTCGCTCTAAAAGGCCCTCTGTAAATATACCGTTAAACATCAATGTCAATTCCCGTGGGGTAAATACCTCCCGAATCTCTCTGTCTGCTATAGCGTCTTCAAACAGCTTACAGACAAATTCATTTCTCTTCAGAATACATTCAGAAATAACCTCTCGTGTCTCACTCAGATGCAATAATTCCTCATAATGCAGCATAATCGCACCCATACCAATATAATTATCATAATAGGTTGCATATGTATCTGCATAAAACCGTAACTTATCCATATTCGATCCGGCCTGATGATCCACGGTCATCTGGATATTCTTATCAAATGCCGCATACTGTACGACCACTTCCGTCAATACTTCATCAATACCCCCGAAGTATTTATAGATCAAAGTTTCGGATATATTTTCCTTACGAGCCAGATTCTTGGTTGTCAGAGCATTCAATCCCAGATCGCCGATTAATTCAACTGCCGATGCAACGATCTTATCCCTTCTTGAAACGTAATTCTCAGCCACACCGTTCTCCTCTCAACACATAAACTTACACCCAATATACACTATATAATTCTATGTCATGCTCTTTCGTTTGTCAATCAAAAAAGCTTCAAATTAATATACGCAGAACACAGTTGTAAACTTCTCTTTTTTCTTCTGTTTTCAAGGTGCTTTTATGCCTGTGTTTCTGATGAAACACCTGTTTTTATACAGTTACAGTCGTCAGCATATGCTTTTTCCGGTCGTAATAATAAACATTATAAGAAAGGATATCCTGTCGGTGAAGCACACTGTCATTTGCTTCTTTCACAATATCTGCCAGCATCTTTGGCTCCGACACTTTTCCAGCCTCCACAAACATACACTCATGAATACTGGACGGCATAATATAGATACTGTCCCCGGCAAGCTCCGTACACATATCAAGGATTCCCCTGTACAACATAGCTCCGGCTCCGTTTAATCCCATTTCATTTGATATTACATACAGTTCTCCGCACTCGCCCGAAAACTCATCTTCCACAAATGCAGGAAGACAGTTTCTCGCCTTCAGATATGCTGTGATCCGGTCGATCACTGGAGGAAAATATCTTGGAGTATTCCTTTCTGCCAGTTGGTAAAGTGTCTTCGTATCTGTATGCCATCGTTTCAGATCATCCTCTGATACCGTTGAGGATGCCATCCCATTCTCACCTTTATGAAAGACACATCGAAATATGATCGCAAGATCATGAAACGGAATATACGGAACATGCTCCAGATATTCTTCATTCATACTTTGATTCACAACCGTATAGATCAGCCGGTTCTTCACCCAGTTAAAATCCATATAGTTCTGAATTTCATTGTCGGATGATACTTTGGTACATCGTTCCGTAAAGATATCCTTTATCCTCAGAACAACAGTATGTATCTCCTCCTTTTGAATATCCTCTCTGTAAAAATCGTCAATATATATCGTTGGTGTTATCATGGAATTCCTGTCCCTTATATTGATTCCTGTAAGGATCAGACCGTTATTTTTTACAACTCTGGTAACCGCAACCTCCATATTGTCCGGTTCAAATAAAACTTCCAGCCCATCTCTGACTGTTTCTGTAAATTCATTAAATTTCATTTTATCTCTCCTTCGCAGCTTCTTTGTCTGAAACATTTCGAAAAAATGATAAAATCCGGATTCTATTGCTGAAATATTTCTTCCATCATGATAAAGAATTTCCTATGTGTCGTCAACATTTTGCGTGTGTTTATTTGTAACAGCTTGTGCGTTTCTGTAACAGTTTTTCTTCCGAACAAACAAAAACGGATGTGTATTTCGCATCTTTCTTATCAAAATCTGCAAAAAACACATCCGCTCTTATATTTTTTTATCGATGGATAACAATGCTTTTATCCGCCTGCTCACAGGCAAAACCAGCCATCCCTATTTATATTCTTTTACATATTTTGACAAAAAACTAACAAATACGTCCATCTCTGCATCCGTTCCGATCGAGATTCTCAGATAATTGTCAATCCTTGGCTTATCAAAATAACGCACATAGATATTATTCTCTTTTGCCGCAGCAAAGATCTCCTTTGCAGGAATACTCTCATGTGTTGCAAATACAAAGTTTGCAGATGATGGCAGGCAGGTAAATCCAAGCTCTGCGATCTCTTTCACAAATCTTTCTCTGGTCGCAATGATCTGTCCAACCTTCTCCCTGAAATATGCATCATCATGAATGGATTCTACACCGAGCACCAGAGACGGGCGGTTCATCGTATATGAATTATAGGAGTATTTCACATCATTTAAGGCTTTGATCAGTTCAGGGTTGCTGATCGCATAACCGATTCGAAGTCCCGCCATAGAACGTGATTTTGAAAAGGTTCTGACTACCACAAGATTGTCGTATTTGTCGATCAGCGGAAGTGCTGTTTCTCCTCCAAAATCAATATATGCCTCATCTACGATCACGATCACGTCCGGATTGTTCTTTATGATCTCCTCTACATGATCCAACGATTCGTAGATACCGGTCGGTGCGTTTGGATTCGGGAATACGATTCCACCGTTTTTGCCCTTATAATCATCTATCTTCAGACGGAAGTTCTCATCAAGTGGCATCTGCTTATATGGAATTCGGAACAGTTCTGCCCATACATCATAAAAAGAATATGTGATATCCGGGAACAGAATCGGTTTATCCGAATTAAAGAAGGTCAGAAATGACATTGCAAGTACATCATCGGAACCTACACCTACAAATACCTGTGATGCATCCACACCATGATACTCCGCCAGTGCATCCACCAGTGCGCCTGCTGTCGGATCCGGATATAACCGTAACAGATCCTCATTATCCTGAACCGCTTTTACTCTTGGAGACGGTCCATACGGATTCTCATTTGTATTTAATTTGATCACATTTGTATTCTTTGGCTGCTCACCAGGTACATATGGTTCAACCTGACGAATATTATCTCTCCATGATGCCATGATTTATCCTCCATGTTATCTCTGCTAATCAGCAGGTTATCGTTTTCAGTTGTCTATTCTATCATTTTGCAGGATGAGATACAAGATAAGAATCATCTGACACTTATTTATAAAAGGACTCTCCAGTTATTCTCACATTTTCCCTGCACGATCAGATTTTCATCTCCGATCAACTGGTAATTATCATACCCCATTGTGACATCTGCAATTACATCAACTGCATTTTTTCCAATGCTTTTTTCATTATCCGAATAAAGAATATTATAGTCTTCATCTACCAGATAAGACTGCAACTCACTCATATCGTCAGATGCGGTAAGACATCACTGAGTTCCCTGCTGTAAAATGCTGCGATCAGGATTGCATTTTTATTTAACCGTTTCAGATAATAAAGCCGGTCATAACATTTACTATAGTCAAAAAACACCCGGATTCTGTTTTTGTATTTTCTGAAAATGCCATTTTCCGCTCCATATTCAAACTGACATACTACAACCTTCGTTCTATGCCGGGGATAGGTACATTCTATATCTGTACTGCCCGAATAGAAATATTATACTCAATTTTTCAGATATGGCATATAAATCCTTTTATAACAGAATGTGTTTTTTCCAAATTCCGGTTTTGTAAAATAAAAATGATATTATAGCTCCAACGGCTGTCGCGATCGGTATAGATATCGCAATTCCTCTTACACCAAGTTCACAAAGAAATGCCAGAACATATGCTAACGGAATACGAACGATAAATGCAGATATCATATTTGTAACCAGCGTAATCCATCCATTTCCAGTTGCGGTTGAAACCGTATTAAATGACATGATAAATGGAAGTCCCACATATTCAAACGAAAAAGCAAAGATATACGGCATACCATAGACCAGGACATCTTCTTTTACGCCAAACAGATGAAATATCTGCTCCGGGAATATATGCATCAACGTAAACACGACCAAAGACACACCAATACAGAGAACCAGACAACAGTGCATAGTCTTTGATGATCGTTTCACATCTTTCTTGCCCATATTCTGTGCGATCATGGCTGATGCAGCCGAGCTGATCGCTGCTTCCGGAAGAATTGCAAATCCATTAAAGTTATTTACTATTCCTGCTGCAGCCGATGCTGCTACACCACCCGCCCTGTTAATGAATGTAGTCAAGATCAAAAACGAAAAATTTGTACCAACCATTTGAATACTAAGCGGCAATCCAGTACGAAGCAGAGTGTGGAATTCCTCTTTTATAAAATGAAAAGAAGATGGTTTGAAATCAAACATAAAATCATGATGTTTTAAATATATTATACAAAATAACATCGAACAGCCCTGTGCAAATACAGTTGCAACAGCAGCACCACCGGCTCCTAAATGACATCCGGCAACCAGCACCAGATCCAAAATAATGTTGATCACACATGCAATCATAACAAAGATCATCGGTGTCCGACTGTCACCAAGTCCACGCATAATTGCACTTAATGCATTATAACCATAAATAAATAATAGGCCCAAAGTGCAAATAAACAAATACTGTTCTGCCTGTGAAAATGCCTCTTCAGGTGTATCAAGTAATCGAAGTAACGGCTGCTTTAATATAAATAACAGTACCATAAATGCTGCTGCCATAACTGTCAATGTTATGAATAATGTACTGATCGCTCCATTGATCTTATCCTTACGTTTTGATCCTAGATAATTTCCAAGCATCACAGTTCCTCCGCCTGACAGTCCCGCAGCAAGATTTGTCAGGATCACAAGCACCTGTCCTCCGATATTAGCTGCCGATATGGAATTTGTTCCGCCAAAATGTCCTAATATGATCAGATCGATCAGGCTGTATAAGGACTGGATCAAATTACTGATAAAAAACGGCACAGCAAACCATACAAGCTGCTTCCAGATATTCCCTTTTGTAAGATCATGTTCAAATGTACTCATGTCTACATTCACCTCTTTTGTAATTAAAATGGTATATATCCTTTATTAAAGTCATGTTATTATTTCTAATTCATACGCTCTAACATACTTATATCGCCAGACTGTATTGCCTGAATATTCTTTTTAATTCGTTCTTCTTCCCAGTCCCACCATCTGATTTCTTCAAGTTTCTGAATCGTTCCTTCATCAAATCGTTTACGAATTGGCTTTGCCGGTACTCCTCCAACTACCGTATATGAAGGCACATCTTTTGTTACCACTGCACGAGCGCCTATAATTGCGCCATCACCGATTGTTACACCAGACAAAATAACTGCTTCATATCCAATCCACACATCATTTCCAATTACAATATCACCCTTATTATCCCATGCATCGCATATATTCTTTGCATCCAATCCCCATTCTTCAAAGAAAACAGGAAACGGATACGTAGATAACGATTTCATTGCGTGATTTGCACTGGTAAATAAAAATTTTGCCCCACATGCAATAGAACAGAATTTTCCAATTTTTAGCTTATCCTTATTAACAGGATAATGATACAAAACATTATTTTTTTCAAAATCAATCGGATCATGTACAAAATCGTTGTACATTGTATAATCCCCTACCTCTATATCAGGGGTATTTATAACATTTTTCTACATTTCCTGTAGAAAATGATCCATGTGATCTTCCAGAAGCCTTATCACCCGACTCTTGTCATCTACTCCATCATATATGCTGTAAAGCAAAAAAACAGGTCCATAAAAATCAAGTGCTGTCTGTCTGGCTTTTCTTGCATCCCCCAGCATATTCGAGAACAAAGCTTCTATATAAGTTAATGGTCCACCTGCAAGATAATTCTGATATAACTGTGCCATCTGCGGCTCCCTGTACTGTTCCAATGTCAGCATCTTACGGAAACAGGATGAAAACTCTTCCTCTGTCCAGTGAAGAAACTGCACCTTTGTAAACTGCTTAATTTTATCAAATGCTGTTTCTTTATACTCGGCCGCAACCTTTCCCAGATCGCCCTCCGGCATTTCATACCGCTTTACTCTCTCCATATCCAGTTCATTCATTTTGTCAATAATACTGTCCAATATCTCCTGCTTGCTTTTATAATGCTTATACAATGCAGCCTTGGTTACTCCAAGCTTTGAAGCAATATCATTCATGGATGTTCCCATATATCCACTCTGTGCAAATAATTTTAAAGCTTCTTCCAGTATTTTGTCCTTTGTATTCTTTTCCTTAATCTCCACACTTGTCTCCTAAATCAGCCTCATCAATCGGTTACCTTTTGGCCACTTTATTATAGTTACCTATCGGTTACTTGTCAACAGCTATTATTTAAAAATAGAAAAGAACATCGTTGACTGCCTATCAAACTCTTCCACTTCCTGCTCGTCAACCAGATAGCCCTCCGGCAATCCGTGATAACGGATACCATACTCGCTTGCCTGTCTGAAACCACTCTTACCATAAAAATCAATATTTCCTTCATGATATTATATTTTACAAAATCATCCAATGACACCGTCTCATACTTTTCAGGCATTCTCTCTTTATCATCCTCCGGCATATCATGATCTGATGCCTGCTCACTATCCTGTTGCTTCATCCGCTCCACAATACAGTTAAAAATATCTTTTTTGCTCTTATAATGACGGTATAATGCTCCCTTTGTCATACCAAGTTCTCCTGCTATCTGGCTGACTGAGGCAGCCTCGTAACCATCCCTGGCGAAAAGATTAAGTGCCGCAATTAATATTTCTTCTTTTCTATTACCCATACTAATAACCTCCGGGCAAAAAATAAACGATCGTTTACACTTTTATTTTAGTAAACGTTCGTTTATTTGCCAAGGCTTCATTTTTTAACATTTAAGCAAAACCTGAAATGTTCTCATATCGGCTTTTACACAAAACAAATAAACTATAGCCGAACGGTATATTTGTTTGCATAATATACCATCCGGCTATGCCTATCATAAATAAATTTACTTACTAACAGAAACATCCATAATACAATCTGTCTGATCATAATCTATAGAAACACTATATCCATCATCCCGCTCCGCATCGTAAGAATCCTCATCTTTATCTGCGTCCTTTGTATATCCCCTTTTCTTGCATAAATCCATATATTCCTCAAATTGTGACTCTGATACTCCATACACATCAAAGCATAGATAATCATCCAGATCTAATGTTACTTTTATAACTTCTGCTTCCGGCTTATCAATCTCTGTTCCAATCTCTTTTTCTGTCCATTGTACGGCCTCTTCACTATCAGATTCCAAGGAGTATTTCTGTGATTTGAAATCATAATATTCTGTATATAATCTACCATTACTTACGAATTCTATTGTTGCAATATCCGGCTGCATAAGTTCCAGATGTGCTTTATCCTTTAAATAATAAATTCCAGAAAAATAGTGACATGGTACGTTAGATACTTCATCTCCTTCTTTCACCAATCTTTCTACACTTGTATTCATTCCAATTGTTTCTTCTTTTATTTTAATCATATCGTCATCACTCAAATTAAATTTCTTCTCTATGTCCGAATAAAACTTTTGTTTTTCTTCTTCCGTTATTTCCTCTTTTTCAGTATAGTCCAGGCCGAAATAAACAATGTCCAACTTTGAATTATTTACATAATTCATCACAATATGTCTGTCTCCATCTATTATTCCTTCTCCTACATTCCAATCAATATCCTCAATTTTTACAGTTTCAGAGTCTGTTTTTTTATTATCTTTTTGCTCTTGATCTGTTCCTACACTGTGACAACCTGCTAGCAACATGATTGCCCCAATAAATGTTGTGATTATAATTTTCTTTTTACTTCTCATTTGTCTTCCCTCCATTTTCAGATTTTCCATTAATGCTATTAATATAAACTCTCGCCTGTTGAATAAGTTCCGTCATTTTTTCTGTTTCACATTCAAGCATTCTCACATGTACTTCCATCGCATCTTTTCTTACATTATCAGGTGCATCTATAATTTCTTTTACCTCCTCCAGTTTAAACCCAAGCTGTTGTAAGAAACGAATCATTTGTGCTCTCTGAAACGCCTGCTCATCATATAGCAAATGACCATATTTATTTTTTGCCGAAGGCTTCAATAAACCAGCCTGCTCATAACATTGAATACTTCTTCTTGAAACATTCAATCGTTCACACATTGTTCTTAAAGTCATTAGTTCCATATACATCCTCCTTCAGCCTAAATCTGCACGTTACGTGCTGTCAAAGGCTTTTATGATTTTTTATTTCATAAAAGAGAATGTTTTTTTCGCGAACCATTTCCCATGCTACAAATTATTCGGTTATGTCCCTCTTTGTATCTTCAATTAATTCGTTCAGTTTTTTCATAGCACTCTCAGGTTTATTTCTAACCAGAAGATTTCTCAGTTCTTCTAAATCTCTTAACAATTTTCTGTTAAATGCTGTAAATATAATTGTATTATCTTCCGATTCTCTATACATATCATTTATCTCCTATTCAAATTCTAATTTTACTTTTCCGTTTGTTATGATCTTTCTGATGCTATTTCCAGATTAAATCTGCACGTTACGTGCTGTCAAAAAATTTTTCTCTTATAAAAGAAATTGTATTTTTCGCGAATATGAGAAGCTCTGAAAGATATTCATGAATTTGAAATCTGTCAGGCATGGGACAAAATGCCACATCTGGTTGAATTTACAGAGAACTCGAAGATCGTCATAAGTTTCCAAATTCAAGTAATCCATCTTCTGTCACTATTCCAGAAGAATCATTTGCTAATATTCTTGTATTGACTTTAGAAGATGCATCGTGATATGTTCGTTGTTTCTCCTTGCTGACGTACTTGTCCTCGGACAGATCTGTGTATCTTACATGCTTGAGCTTGTCTGTCTCTGTGCTGTTCTTCTCGTCAATCTTCGCCTGTACCTGTTTGTACAATTCTTCTCCTAACAGTTCCTTTAATTCCATTGTTCCATCCTTTCTTGGCTTTAATTGTAGCCACACATGGCAGTTATCACTCTTGCCTGAGTTATTTTATCGTCACAGTTTTACCGCCTTAAGCCGATTTGGGGCATAAAAAAAGACCATGTTTTTATCATGGTCTGAATTAACTGCTATTAAATTACGATACTTTTAGTACCACATAACTAACTTCTCTTCTGGTATATCCTTTTCATCTTTAATTTTCCTTAATATATCAAGTGCATGGTTCAAATATATTGGAAATTCTCTATCCATAAGTGATATTGTTGTCTCCACTTCTTTTCCTGAATCTATATTTATTGATATTCTTCCAATTTCACCACTACATTCAGGATCGTAATCTGCCGAAATAATACCATTACTCTTTTTTATATTTTTTAATTTTAGCATAAAACTCACCTGCTTCCTTTGAATAATTATATACCTTTGACGTCTCAATATGTGCCATTTCCTGCGACATTCCTGATTGCATGAGCTTTTTCTCCATGATTTCATGTTTCAGTAATGTAATATCATGTTTTTCTGGCTTGCCAGACATTAACCTCTGCCAAGATTCTGCCATCATATAATCAGGAGCAAAATATTCTTTTTTCTCTCCACCCAAATCATGCTTTTCTAGGAATATATAATTCTTTATATCTTGGATTTCTTTTTCCGATATGCCTGTAGCTTTTGATATCTTAGCAACATCTGTTGTCATGCTACGAACCAATCCATAATATGTTTCTGCATGTTTTTGAGCCTTCTCGCCAAATGAGTTCCTTGCCCCACTAATTGCACCTGATTTTATTGTACCATCATCAATAATATTAGCAACATCTTTTTCATGCTCAATCTGAAACGACACCTTAAAGTACTTCGTCTGGTACTCTTCAAAATCCTTTGTCTTATCCAACCCGAAGTATTCCGCTCGCTTTCTCAGAGTCTCAAGTTCTACATCATCCAGCGCCCATCTGGCACGCTGCAAGAGACAGTACCGGCAGTTGCAGTCTTCTGCCGGATCTCCAAACATTCCAGGGGCTTCAACCTTGAGGTTTGCCACCTCAAAAAGCTCGTTCACATCCCGAATCTGTCCATCAAGCAGTCTATGCAGATCTCTTGTATTGCCATCAAGCGTGGAAAGTCTCAGATCATTCGTGTTCCATTTACGCCGGAGGAAATAGATCTACTCTGGAAGAACATAAACTATGGTGTTGTTGATATGATTCTAATTGGTATATACAGCGGATGGCGACCACAAGAACTGTCTATCTCGAAAATAGCTGATATTGATCTGGAAAATAATACCATGTTCGGCGGTCTTAAGACTGATGCAGGGCGCAACAGGTGCGTTCCTATTCATCCAAAAATAAGAGATTTGATCATAAAACGAGTAGATCAGGCTAAAGAATTGGAATCCGATTATTTATTCAATGATTCGGATAGTCAGTCTGGTATGCGCATGACATACGACAAATACAGAAGCCGTTGGAATAAGGTCATGGGAAAATAAAAACTCTCCCACCGTCCTCACGATACAAGACATACATTTATTACATTGGTCAAAGATGCTGGCATGGATGAATACATCATAAAGCTGATAGTTGGTCATTCTATCGAGGATGTGACTGAGAAAGTGTACACCCACAGGACCATGAAGCAACTTCACACTGAAATTGAAAAGATAGAATAAAAAATATGGGGCAACAATCATTATAATTGCTGCCCCGTTTTTTGTTAGTTACGAGTGTTAGTTACCTGTTAGTTGTTTGTTAGTTACAATCACTTTTTCAGGTATTTTCACGTTTCTTTATTTGGCTTATTTCCTAGCTTTTTTAGAACTTACCAGCCTTTGCTGCTTCCTCAACAGAAACAGCTACAGCAACTGTCATACCAACCATAGGGTTGTTACCAGCACCGATCAGACCCATCATTTCTACGTGAGCAGGTACGGATGATGAACCAGCGAACTGAGCGTCACTGTGCATACGTCCAAGTGTATCTGTCATACCGTAGGAAGCAGGACCTGCTGCCATGTTATCTGGGTGAAGTGTACGACCTGTACCACCACCTGAAGCAACTGAGAAGTACTTCTTTCCTAACTCGTTACATTCCTTCTTGTAAGTACCAGCTACCGGATGCTGGAAACGAGTTGGGTTTGTTGAGTTACCGGTGATAGATACATCAACACCCTCTTTGTGCATGATAGCAACACCTTCTGGTACAGAGTTCGCACCATAGCAGTTAACCTTTGCACGAAGTCCTTCTGAGTAAGACTTTCTGAATACTTCTTTAACTGTGTTTGTATATGGATCATACTCAGTCTCAACAAATGTGAAACCGTTAATTCTTGAAATAATCTGAGCAGCGTCCTTACCAAGACCGTTTAAGATAACACGAAGTGGCTCTTTACGAACTTTGTTAGCTTTCTCTGCGATACCGATCGCACCTTCTGCTGCTGCGAATGACTCATGTCCTGCTAAGAAACAGAAGCACTTTGTCTCTTCTTCCAGTAACATCTTACCAAGGTTACCATGTCCAAGACCAACCTTACGTGTATCAGCAACTGAACCTGGGATACAGAATGACTGAAGGCCTTCACCGATTGCTGCTGCAGCTTCTGAAGCCTTTCTGCAGTTCTTCTTGATTGCGATTGCTGCACCTACTGTGTATGCCCAGCATGCATTCTCAAAACAAATAGGCTGAATGCTCTTTACCTGATTGTATACGTCTAAACCAGCATCCTTTGTGATCTTCTCTGCCTCTTCGATTGAGGAGATACCGTAGCTGTTTAATACTTCATTGATCTGTTTGATTCTTCTTTCATATGATTCAAATAATGCCATTATATCGTTACCTCCTTCTATTATTTCTCAATCTCTTTGTCTGTACGTGGGTCGATGAGTTTAACTGCATCTGCAACACGTCCATACTGTCCACATGACTTCTCATAAGCTGTGTTAGGGTCATCACCCTTCTTAATGAAATCAGTCATCTTACCAAGGTTAACGAATTTATATCCAATGATCATACCCTCTTCATCAAGAGCGATAGCATTTACATATCCTTCAGCCATCTCAAGGTATCTAGGACCCTTCTTTAATGTACCGTACATAGTACCAACCTGTGAACGAAGTCCCTTACCAAGATCTTCAAGACCAGCACCGATAGCAAGTCCATCCTCTGAGAATGCACTCTGTGAACGACCGTATACGATCTGTAAGAATAACTCTCTCATAGCTGTGTTGATAGCATCACAAACAAGGTCTGTGTTAAGAGCTTCCATAACTGTAAGTCCCGGAAGGATCTCTGCTGCCATAGCTGCTGAATGAGTCATACCTGAACATCCAACTGTCTCAACTAATGCTTCCTGAATAATTCCTTCCTTAACATTTAATGTCAGCTTGCAGGCACCCTGCTGTGGTGCACACCAGCCAATACCATGTGTAAAGCCTGAAATATCCTTTACTTCTTTTGCCTGTACCCATTTTGCTTCTTCTGGAATTGGAGCACATCCATGATGTACGCCCTGTCCAACTGGGCACATGTTTTCAACTTCCTGTGAATAAATCATTGTGAATCTCCTTTCGAAATATGAAAATCTGCTTAAAGCGGTTATGAATATCTATTCTTTTTTCGTAACCATCAGACATATTTTCTCATAAACCGTCAATTAAGTCTATACCAATTAATAAAAAATATCAATAAGTTTGTCTAAAAATTTGCCATGTTTTTAGATTCATATTATAATTATTTTGGTTTGTTTTTATCTTTTTAGATTTCGGTAAACCAATCCTACATTGTATAAAGAAAAGAGGAATACATATGCGTTTTATAGATCTACATGTCCATACAACTGCTTCGGATGGTTCTTTTACTCCATCTGAAGTGTGCCAGATGGCTCTTGATAAGGGACTTGCCGCTCTGGCGATCACCGACCACGATACGGTTGATGGAGTCCCGGAAGCAATCCGGTTCATGGAAAATCATCAGCCGGCCCCGGATACACAGGATCCTCTTCCTATGGAATTGATTCCCGGTATCGAACTTTCATGCAACTATGGTTCACGTGAAATCCATATTCTGGGCTTCTATATGGACTATACCAATCCCGGACTTCTTGCTGAATTGAACGCTTTAAAAGATGCACGTTTTAACCGAAATGTGGAAATGTGCAAGCTGTTTCAGCGTGACAGCATCAATATGACCATCGAAAAACTTCAAGAGGGAAATCCGGATACAGTCATTACCCGTGCGCATTTTGCAAGAGTTCTGATTGAGGACGGCATTGTCAAGAATAAGGATCAGGCATTTAAAAAATACCTTGGCGAAAAATGCAGATACTATCTTCCGAAACCGGAGGTCACATGTGAACGTGCTCTCTCGATCATCAACCAATATGGCAAATGTGCAGTTCTCGCACATCCATTACTCTATAAGCTTAGTTATAACCAGATTGAGGAATTACTGGACTATCTGAAACCACTTGGGTTAAAGGGCTTAGAAGCTTATCATTCTTCTAATAATTCCTATGAGAGTGGAAAGCTCCGGGCGATCGCAGACAGACATGACTTGTTTGTCTCCGGCGGTACGGATTTCCACGGTGTGATCAAACCGGACATCTCTCTCGGAACCGGTCGCGGCGGTATGCGGATCACCACCGGAATTCTGGACAATATAAAAGCGCATCTTTTTTGAAGAACAGAAAAAAATCTCCATATTCAGATTTTCTACTGAACATGGAGATTTTTCTGTTCTGACATCTTCTTATTTAAAAAGATATTCTTTATTTCTTTTCCTTATCTTCTTCCACTACTGCTGCATTCTTCTTTTCAAGCTCAGCAACTGCATTCTTATGCATTGGAATACGACAGTTCTTGTTATTACCAAACTCAACAATGATAGTTGTGTCATCTACAATATCAAGGATTGTGCCATAGAAACCACTGGTTGTCATAATATTGTCACCCGGTTCCATCTGGTTATGCATTTCCTCTGTCTTAGCCTTCTGCTTCTTCTGTGGACGGATCATCATGAAGTAGATAATTGCAACAAAAATCAGGATATATACAACGATAAACATTGTGCTGCCTGAACCTGAACCCGATGCTGTACTACTGCTTAAAACCATTCCTAATGTGTTCATAATATTCTCCTTCTAAACTTCATTTGATGTTAAACTCTCTATCATAGACTTTTTATACGATGCATATGAGCCTTCTTCGATAGCCTGTCTAATCTCTTTCATCATATTATTATAAAAATACAAATTATGCAAGACGCAAAATCTCATACCAAGCATTTCATTTGCCTTTAACAGATGTCTGATATAACCTCTGCTGTAATGCTGACATGCCGGACATCCGCAGCCTTCTTCAATCGGTCTGTCATCTGTCTCATATTTTGCATTCTTCAGATTCAGTTTTCCATGTTTTGTGTATACATGTGCATGTCGTCCGTTTCTGGATGGATATACACAGTCAAAGAAATCCACACCACGGTCAACTGCTTCGAGTATATTGATCGGCGTTCCGACACCCATCAGATAAACCGGCTTATTCTCAGGAAGATATGGCACGGTTACATCCAGAATATGATACATTTCCTCCGCTGTCTCTCCAACAGCCAATCCACCAATAGCATACCCCGGCAGATCCAGCTCTGCAATTCTTTTTGCATGGTCAATACGAATATCCTCATATACTGCGCCCTGATTGATTCCGAATAGCATCTGTTCCTTATTGATCGTATCCGGCAGGCTGTTTAAACGTGTCATCTCTGCCTTACAGCGCTCCAGCCAACGATAGGTTCTGGCAACCGAATTCTCCACATAAGAACGTTCCGCCTTTGCAGGTGCACACTCGTCAAACGCCATTGCGATCGTAGATGCAAGATTAGACTGGATCTGCATACTTTCCTCCGGTCCCATGAATATCTTGCGTCCATCTACATGCGAGTTAAATGTAACGCCTTCTTCTTTAATCTTTCGAAGTCCTGCAAGCGAGAACACCTGAAATCCGCCAGAATCCGTAAGAATTGGACGATCCCAATACATAAACTTATGTAAACCGCCCATTTTCTTCACAACCTCATCACCCGGTCTTACATGTAAATGATAGGTGTTTGATAATTCAATCTGACAGCCGATTTCTTTCAGATCTGTCGTAGCAACTGCGCCTTTGATCGCAGCAGCAGTTCCCACATTCATGAATACAGGAGTTTCCACTGTACCATGAACAGTCGTAAAGGTAGCTCTTTTTGCTCTGCCATCTTTACAAATAATTTTATACATAATTACTCATTCTCCTTTAATATTCTTTCTCTATAATGCCCCAGTCTGAACGGAAATGCAACAGTTTCTTCTTAATTAATTTTGTTCCTATCCACAATACGGTTGAAAACTGTAACATTTGTACCAAATATAATGACTATTTTTTATTTACTCACTCTATTTTTAGTCATATTTACTTGTTTTTATCAATTTTCATCGTCCTTTACCGAACCTTTACCGAAAAATATTGACTTTTTGTGCAATCTTCCTATAATGATAAACGGAAAAAAAATATTATAAATAAGAAGAGATACTACCATTATGATTTTCAGGTATCTCTCAAGAAGGAGGAAACATGTTAGCATCCATCTTAGCAGTAACCATCTTCCTGGCTATGTTTGTGCTGATCGTTCTTGATAAGATCGAACATTATCTTATAACGCTGGGCTGTGGATTACTCACCATCATCTTTGTCCTTGGTATCTGTCTGCACAGTGGACAGGCTATCATGGAAGTGTTAAACGTTAAAAGCATTTTTACAACCAGCTTCTGGCATACAGTTGGACAAGCATCTGAAGATTCCAGCGGTATCAGCTGGGCGACCATTATTTTTATTGCCGGTATGATGGTCATGGTTGAAGGTATGAAACGTGCAGGTTTCTTTACATGGCTCTGCATGCTGATTGCAAAGCTTGTACGATACAGAATTGTTCCAATTCTGATCACCTTTATGATCCTGTCAGCATTTCTTTCTATGTTCATTGCAAGTATCACGGTTATTCTGTTCCTTGCAGCTGTAACAGTAGAACTCTCACAATTATTAAAATTCAATCCGGTTCCAATGATCTTGGCAGAAGTCTTCTGCTCCAACCTCGGTGGAACTGCTACCGTCTGTGGTGATCCACCAAACATCATCATCGGTACCTCACTTGGATTTTCATTCTTTGATTTCCTGACAAATACAGGTGTATTTGTTCTTATTTCACTGGTAATTATGATTGTCTATTTTTATCTTGCTTTTCGTAAGGAATTAAAGCAAAATGAAGGTGGGGTTGATACCTCAACAATACCAAGTCCTTCAGAAGCAATTACAGACAAATCCGGATTTATCTTCAGCTGTGTTATTTTCCTGCTTTCTGTTGTTCTGCTTCTTACACAGACACAGACAGGGCTGACAGTTGCTGCGATTGGTGTTATAATAGCTATAATCACACTGATCTGTTCCGGCAGACATGGACTGGAACTTTTAAAGAAGATTGATTACAAGACACTCTTATTCTTTATTGGTTTATTTGTTGTCGTTGGTGGTTTGGAGCAGACCGGTATTCTGGAAGTCATTGCAAAATTCATCAAAAACGTCAGCGGTGGAAATATGTATATCATGGTTGCTATTATCATCTGGCTCTCAGCTATCTGCAGTGCCTTTATCGATAATGTTCCATTTGCTGCTACTATGGTTCCTGTTATCAAAGAACTTGCAGCAGGTAATGGTGGGGTTCTTGCCGTCCTTGCCTATTCATTAGCCATTGGTACAGATATTGGTGGAAATGCAACACCTATCGGTGCTTCCGCAAATGTTGTTGGTACTTCAGTAGCTGCTAAAGCAGGTCATCCAGTCGGATGGGGCGAATATTGTAAGAAGATGGCTCCTGCTACTATTCTTGTTATGATCATTTGTACACTCGGTGTATTTATTCGATATAACAGCGTCTTCTAAAAAACTTACATATTTTTAGGGAGGTTATAAAATATGGACAAACAGGTTATTATCACAATCGGTCGTGAATATGGAAGTGGCGGACATGTAATTGCTCAGGACATTGCAAAACGTTTTAATGTCCCATATTACAATCGTAATCTAATTGAAGAAGTTGCAAAACAGAATAATTTTGATACAGATAATATTAAAGACTATGATGAGTCACCTAGAAAATATCTGTTCTCTCGTACCGTTCAGGGATACAGCAATTCTCCGGAAGAGATTCTTGCCGGTCTTCAGTTCGATTTTATAAAAGAAAAGGCAGCATCCGGAGAATCCTTTGTAATTGTTGGCAGATGTGCCGACTATGTATTAAAGGATATGGATTGTGTAGCTTCATTCTTTATTGTTGCTGATAACGAAGCAAAGTTACAGCGTACTATGGAAACCAAGCAGTTATCCCAACGTGATGCTGAAGCTACGATCAAACGTCATGACCGTAACAGAAAAACATATTACAAGGATCACACTGATATGGAATGGGGCAACAGTAAGAACTATGATATGACGATCAATTCAACCGTCCTGGGCTTCAAAAAGACCGCCGATATCATTGAAGATTTTGTAAAGACAAAATTTGATCTGTAATTCCTAATTTACTGATAAAAACAAAGCCGGGTATGAAATATCATATCCGGCTTTCTGCTTTATTCATATCTCTCGTCAATTACACGTTTTGTCTTCTTCTCACTTCTTGGAAGCACCCCAATCTCTACAACCTTAACAAGTGGGGTAAATCCAATCCGACTCTTTACTCTCTCTGCAATACGCTTAGATAACTCTACGAAATCTACGCTTCCATCCGTCTCTACATAGATTCTCATTGTATCTTTTCCATCCAGATGGGAGATGCGAATCTGATATTCACTTGATAATTCAGGGAATTCCTTCAATACTTCTTCAATCTGGCTTGGGAATACATTTACACCCTTGATTTTCATCATATCATCCGTTCTTCCCATAATCACACCTAACCTTGGATGCTTGCATCCACATGGGCACTCTCCCGGAATAATTCTTGAAAGATCATGTGTACGATAACGAATCAGAGGTGCACCCTCTTTTACAAGCGTTGTTATAACAATCTCACCCATTTCGCCATCCGGAACCGGCTCTAAGGTTACAGGATCAAGAATCTCAATATAGACATAATCATCCCAGTAATGCATACCGTTGTCATATTTACAGCTGATTCCGATACCCGGTCCATAGATCTCTGTCAAACCATAGATGTCATATAATTCAATTCCCAGTTCCTCTGAGATACGTTTTCTCATCTTTTCGCCCCAGCGTTCAGAACCGATCACACCTTTCTTCAGGCAAATCTTATCTTTGATACCACGTTTCTCGATCTCCTCTGCAAGAAGAAGTGCATAGGAAGACGTCGAACAAAGGACAGTAGATTTCATGTCCTGCATCATCTGAAGCTGTTTATCCGTATTTCCCGGTCCCATAGGTATGACCATAGCCCCCAACTTCTCTGCTCCGTTCTGGAAGCCGATTCCTGCCGTCCAGAGTCCATATCCCGGTGTGATCTGAATACGATCCATATTCGTGATACCTGCAAGCTCATAACAACGCTTGAACATGATTGCCCAGTCATCTACATCCTTTGCTGTGTATGGAATAATAACCGGAAGTCCTGTTGTTCCTGATGATGAATGGATACGAACGATCTCACTTTCCGGTGCTGTCATTAAACCAAGTGGATATGCATCTCTCAGGTCTTTTTTTTCTGAAAATGGAAGCTTCTTAAAATCCTCCGATGTCGAAATTCTTGTAATTCCTGCTTCCTCCAGCTTCTTTCCATAAAAACTTTCAGCCTTAATCAATGCTTCGATCTGTTTATTGACCTGACTGATCTGTAATTCTGAAATCTCCATTATTTATCCTCCAAACTTTCTATTTTATAAAATATTTTTATTGTATATAATCAAGTGCTCTGAAATTCAGCTCATGTAATTTTTCCGGCAATCTTTTTATCAAAGCCTGTTTGATATCTTCTTTTTCAAGTCCAAGCATACCGGTTGAGATTGCGGCTCCCAGCATCAAGACATTTAACACCTTTGCAGACCCAAGAGTTTCACATGCCTGATCTGTATCGATCACCAAAACCCGATCTACCTGTGTCTTCAGATATTCGATCATAGATGCTCCGTTATAACCGGTCTTCGCCAGCGATGCTGTAACCGGCATAACCGCACGATTGCTGACGACTACTGCTCCGTTTTTTTTCAGATAAGGAAGCATCCGCACCGTTTCTCCCGGTTCAAATCCCAGGATCATATCTGCTGTTCCTTTTGCTATCATTGGTGAATACAGATTTTCACCCATTCTTACGTGGCTAAATACGCTTCCTCCGCGCTGTGCCATACCGATCGTTTCCGCACTCATAACCGGGATTCCTTTCTCCATAGCTGCGGCTGCGATCAGCTTGGATGCAAGCACTGTTCCCTGTCCACCGACACCACACAGAATAATATTCTTATTCATTATGCCTGCCCCCTTTCTTCTTGTCCGTCCCCGATTGCATGTACCGGGCAGAGTTGACTGCACAAAGTACATCCTGTACAGAGACTTTCATCGATACAAACCTTGCCTTCAAATGTGTAAAGTGCCGGACAACCGATCTCTCTGATACATTTCTGGCAACCTATACATGCATCTGTATCTATATGCATACATCTGGACGACTTCGTAATGGCTATACATGGAGATTTGAAAATAATTGCCTTCACACCCGGTTCTGCTGCAACACGCGCAACTGTCTGTACCGCTGCTTCATGCTCAAATGGATTGATCGTCTCTACTGTCTTAAGACCAATTCCCTTTAAGATACCAACAATATCAATCTTATTTACAATATCTCCCATCATCGTATGTCCGGTTCCAGGATGTGGCTGGTGTCCTGTCATAGCCGTCGTGGAATTATCAAGAACGATCAATGTCATATCTGCCTGATTATAAACCGCATTTACGACACCGGGAATTGCTGACGCGAAGAATGTAGAATCTCCAACAAATGCAAAACATGTCGTATCCGGTTCTGTATGATAAACACCCTGCGCAATTCCAAGCCCTGCGCCCATACACAGACAAGTGTCAACCATATCAAGCGGCATGGCATTTCCAAGTGTATAACATCCGATATCTCCACAAAAGATTGTCTTCTTTCCCTTCATAGCGCATTTTACATCATAAAAGGAAGCACGATGAGGACAACCTGCACATAATACAGGTGGACGTACCGGAAGCTCCGGCATCTCTGCCAACTCTTCCGACTGATTGTTCTTTTCACCTGCGGTAAGCGCCTTGTACCGGTCTGCTGCAATACCCTGATCCAATAAGAACTGTGTGATACTGTCCTTTACACTGTCAATCGTGTTCTCACCTGAGGCTGCTACATGACCGGTCAGCTTACCATAGATCTTTACCGGGAGATGATATTTGCCCGCTATATAGGTAAGCGCACGTTCGATCACCGGATCTAATTCTTCCACACATAAAACCGCATCTAACTGTTCCAGATATTCAACTGCTTTTCGTTCCGGGAACGGAAACGGGGTCGCTACTTTAAATATCGCTATTTTTTCTGCATCGTCTCCCAGGGCTTCCATTGTATATGTATAATTGATTCCACCGGTTGCAATACCAAATCTTGTCTCTATCTTCCTGCTCACAACATTTCTGCCATATTCAGAAAAGGCATCCCCCAGCTCGACATTTCGCTTTTCAATATTACGATGCGCCTGAAAGGACAGCTTCGGGAAAATAACCCACCGTTTGGAATCTTTCACAAATCCCTCCGATTCATTCTTTTTGTATTCTGCTGCATCCTTTACTTCAATCGTTGCATATCCATGACACACTCTTGTTGTCGGTCTTAAAAATACCGGTGTTTTATATTTTTCCGAGTACTCAAAGGCCTCCTGTACCATTTCATAAGCTTCCTGTGCCGATGTAGGATCAAAGCATGGAACCTTTGAAAATGCTGCAAATGTTCGCGTATCCTGTTCTGTCTGTGATGAGATTGGACCCGGATCATCGGCAACCAGAATCACCATACCGCCTTTTACTCCCACATACTCCAGACTCATCAACGGATCAGATGCCACATTTAATCCGACCTGCTTCATTGTTACCATAACTCTCGCTCCTGAATAAGCAGCACCGGCTGCTACCTCCATGGCAACCTTCTCGTTAACCGACCATTCTACATAACAGTCATTTGTTCTGTTCTTTGCAACCGTCTCAAGTACCTCTGTCGATGGCGTTCCCGGATATCCGGAAATCAAATTTACCCCGGCAGCAATTGCCCCAAGCGCAATTGCTTCATTTCCCATTCGAAATTCCTTATGCATCTTTCTAACTCCTGTAATAATCTTGTGAATGATTTTTATTATAAATCTTTAAAATGAAATTCTTTCTTTCCTGTTGCATAATCATCTACAATCTGTCCACATCCAAACAGCTTGTATTTATAAGTAACAAGTCCTTCCAGACCAACCGGACCTCTTGCGTGGATCTTTCCTGTACTGATTCCAACCTCTGCACCAAAGCCATAACGGAAACCATCCGCAAACCTAGTTGAACAATTCTGATAAACTCCGGCAGAATCTACCATCTGCATAAATAATTCTGCAGTTTCCGCATTTTCGGTAATGATACTGTCTGTATGATGGGAACCGTATTTATTGATATGTGCGATCGCATCATTTACCGTATCTACAATCTTAACAGAAACAATCAGGTCCAGATATTCTTTGAACTCCTGTTCACCGATTGTCTCTCCGCCAATCAGATCTGTTACTTCCTTTGTACCACGAAGCGTAATTCCATTTTCCTTTAATGCTTTTGCAAGAACCGGAAGAAATTTTCCTGCTATATCTCTATGGATCAACAAAGTTTCCACTGCATTACATGCTGCTGTATACTGGGTCTTTGCATCGATAATAATTGGAATCGCTTTATTTGGATCATAATCTCTATCTACATAAATATGACAGATTCCATCTGCATGTCCCATAACAGGAATCTTTGTATGATTCATAATATACTGAACGAAACTGTTCGATCCTCTCGGTATCAGAAGGTCAACCGTCTCATGACACGACAGAAGTTCATCAATCTCACTGTGCTGCTCTGCCTGAAGCATACAATCTGCCGGCAACCCTGCATCTATTATACTATCATGTATAATCTGAAACAGGATACGATTGGTATATGTTGTCTCCCTACCACCCTTTAGTATCGCACAATTTCCACTCTTAATACAAAGAGATGATATCTGAACAAGTGCGTCCGGTCTTGCTTCAAAAATAACTCCGATAACACCAATCGGACAGCTGACACGATTCAGAACTAATCCCTCATCCAACTGGCGTTTTAATGTCACCTTTCCTAATGGATCAGGCAGAGCAACTAACTGCTCAATTCCTTTTATAACATCTCTTAGTTTTCCCTCATCAAACTTCAAGCGTTTCTTCACTGCCTGTGCAATATGATCTTCTTCTGCCGCTGCCAGATCTCGTTTATTCTCTTCAAAAATCTTTGCCGCATTTGCCCTTAAATTCTCTGCAACCATTAGAAGTGCTTTATTTCTCTGTTCTACAGAGGAAGCTGCCAGATAAGGTGCTGCCGCTTTCATTTTTATTGTTTCTTCTTTTATTCCCATACCTTTTTCAATAGCTGCCTGCTATTATCGTTCCTTTCTATTACAATACATCTGTAATTATTGTTCTTATTTATCTGATATAATATATCAGATAAATACCCTTTTTCACACTGTTTACGTATGATTCACCATATCTATTTTATAGATTTATGTATGTAATTGCAATAAAAATACACAATCTTTTACCATTATATTAGTTTTTAAATACCATAACAGCCTTCAATATCCGGCTATCTAAGAATAACATGCCGTTGCTTTTTAATTTTTATATTTTACAATATTTTATGAGGTACAGAATGATTATTTCATATTTCAAATTAATATTTATACACAAAAAAAGAAAGCGTTTTTGACGCTTTCTTTTTTTAAACTATTTCATGTACCTTCAGAATTTCATACAGAAAGTCTTGCGACTTCATTCTCTCCAATCTCTTCCGCTTATCTTTCGAACCTCTCAGGATAAGTCTTCGACCTATTAGTATCTGTCAG